>ERZ1026792.2-NODE-2-length-411504-cov-7.814085_pt1 | contig 411504 bp, 383 predicted proteins | sample MGYA00520884_ERZ1026792 | MGnify/ENA primary metagenome ERZ1026792 (study PRJEB33270, sample SAMEA104284473) | anaerobic digester metagenome | biome: Anaerobic digester microbiome; feature: mesophilic sludge digester; material: Anaerobic digester biomass | place...
TCAGGGAGTGTCTACCCGTAAGGTGAAAGCCATCACTGAACAGCTATGCGGGGTTGAGATTTCTTCTGAACAGGTTAGCCGGGCAACTGCACAGCTGGACGGAGTGCTACAAGAATGGCGTGAAAGAGCTTTGGGAGAGATCAGCTATCTCTACGTGGATGCTCGTTATGAGAAGGTTCGTGAAGCAGGGCAAGTGCGAGATGCGGCTGTTCTGGTGGCATCTGGGATCACTCCAGAGGGGGAAAGGCAGATTCTGGGTGTTTCTGTATCCCTCAGTGAACACGAAACCCACTGGAAAACCTTCTTGAAGAGCCTGAAAGACCGCGGTTTGAACGGAGTGAAGCTTGTAATTAGTGACGACCACGAAGGGCTTGGAGCAGCCAGGAGAGCCGTGTTGGGCAGTGTGCCGTGGCAAAGGTGTCAATTCCACCTGCAGCAAAACGCGGGTGCATATCTGCCCAAACAGCATATGAGATTGGAGGTGGCCGCAGACATTCGTTCAATGTTCAATGCTTCAGACCGCAAGACTGCTGAAGAGTTACTCCAAACAGCCATCCAGAAGTATGCTGTTTCTGCACCACGGTTATCGGCATGGCTGGAAGAGAACCTGGCAGAAGGGTTTTCGGTTTTTGATTTCCCTTTGGAACACCGGAGAACGATCCGGACGACCAACAGCCTGGAGAGAATCAACAAAGAGATCCGTAGGCGAACAAGAGTGGTTGGTGTGTTTCCAAACGAGGCTTCATGCCTTAGATTGATCTCGGCCTTACTCATGGAGATCAGCGAGGAGTGGCAGACCGGAAAACATTATTGCGCTGGCAAGTCATTAAGTTATTAAAGAACGATGGGTATTTCTGACTCGAATTTACAGAAAAAAGGTTGCGTAATCTTCAGTGAAGTGTTTTTTTGAGATCCCGCGTTAATCCAAATTAAATAAAAACAGAGCTTATTTAAGCCCTGTTTCTCATATACTATCTTTAACTTTTTCGTTTATTCTTGATCCAACAATCTGATAGATTGTTGAACTCTCTGCAAAACAACTTCCTTGCCAATGATTTCCATGCTCTCGAACAATGGCGGGCTGACTTTTTGACCGGTGATCGCTACGCGTAAAACCCCAAACACCTGACCAGCCGAGAATCCGCTACTTTCCACATAAGCGCGCATGGGCTCTTCGGCTTCTTTATGGGAAAAATTTCCGACAGCTGAAAGAATTATATGGCTCTCTAGAAGGATCTCTCTCGCTTGCGCTGGGGTCAGTCCTTTTGGCACTAATTCTTCCACTGCAGGCAATACTTTATCCTTGAAAAAGAAACCAGCCATCTCAACGGACTCGTCTAAAGTAGCAATCCTCTCTTTCAGAATAGGGGCGATCTTTTTCATTTTTTCAGCATCGGTTTTAATCCCTTTCGCGGTAAAAAAGGGCGTTATTCTGCGAGCCAGCTCTTCATCAGTCAAATTTCGAATATGCAGTCCATTAAAATGGTCCAGTTTGGAAAAATTAATCGCAGCAGGCGATGGATTTAATTGCTCCAAACTAAACTTGTCAATAAGGTCAGATAAGGTAAAAAATTCTGTATGATCATCAAAACTCCAACCCATTAAAGACACCCAATTGACCACCGCTTCAGGTAGATATCCGAGGTCTTTCAAATCTTTAATAAAAATGGAATAGCCATCTTTCAATAACTCATCTTTTTCCCGTTTACTCATTTTGCCTTTGCCGCTGGGCTTTAAGAACACGGAAAGATGCACCCAAACCGGCTCCGGCCAGTTAAATGCCTGCATGATCAAGCTATGCAGCGGCAATGAAGGCAGCCATTCAGATCCCCTGATGACATGCGTGATCTTCATTAGGTGGTCATCGACCATGGCAGCCAGATGGTACAAAGCCCACCCATCTGATTTTACAAGAATGTAATCATCAAGCGTACGGTTCTCAACCGTTATTTCACCACGCAGCAGATCCTTTACTGTGGTTGTTCCTTCTTTTGGGGTTTTAAAACGGATAACGTGTTTTTCGCCTTTCTCAATTCGTTGTCTTGCTTCTTCTATACGAATGTTTCTACAGTTCCCGTCGTAATGTGGAGCTTCTTTACGCCTTTGCTGTTCTTCGCGGACTTTTGTCAGTCTTTCCGGTGTGCAAAAACAGTAATAAGCATGTCCAGACTCAACTAACTGTTCGGCATATTTGAGGTAAATTCCCTTCCTCTCCGATTGTCGATAGGGTCCAAAAGGACCCCCAATATCAGGTCCCTCATCAAAATCAACGCCTAACCAGCGTAGCCCTTCAATGAGTTCTTGTTCGGCTCCTTCTACATAACGTTTTTGATCCGTGTCTTCAATGCGTAAAATGAATTTTCCACCTGTCTTTTTGGCAAGTAGATAGTCATACAACGCAGTGCGGGCGCTTCCGAGATGCATATGCCCGGTCGGAGATGGCGCAAAACGAACTCTTACAGGTGTAATCCCATTTTCCATAGAACTCCATCATTTACAAGGTTTTTCGATGTAGCAACACACTTTCGATTAAACCAATTCCTAATAATAGTGATAATAAAGAACTTCCGCCATAACTGATAAATGGTAACGTTTGACCAGTAACAGGAATGAGTCTTAAGTTTACTCCAATATTGACCATCGTTTGAAACGCGATCAAAGTGGCAAAACCAAAAGCGATTAAAGCCCCATACATATCAGATGCCAGCCTGGCTGCGCGAATACAACGAACGATGACAAAAATGAGAATGGCAATAAGGATCAATGTTCCGATAAACCCAAATTCTTCAGCAATGGCAGAAAAGATGTAATCCGTTGATCGAACTTTTAAGAAGCGTAATTGTACCTGCGTGCCCGAATTGTAGCCCTGTCCCAATAAACCTCCACTGCCAATTGTAATCAGCGCTTGTTCAACATTATATGTGTTGCCATGCCTGGCATTCTCATCAGGCTTGATAAAAGTCAGTATTCTCTCTTGCTGGTAAGGTTCAAGGAAAGGGAATGCAATTAATCCTAACGCAATTCCTCCCAGCCCAAAAATCACTACATATTTTGTGGGCAGCCCGCTTATCCATAGCATGGAAAACCAGATAACGGCTAGGAGAATCGTGGTGCTTAAATTGGGCTGAAGAAAAATGGGAACAATGATGCCCGCTACAAGGATGAAACTGGTCGCCAACCACCGCAGGTTTTTGGGTTTTTTCTCATTGTGCGAAAAATAATGAGCCAGAACGAGAATAACAACGATTTTCGAAAGTTCGGCAGGTTGTATGTTCACCAACCCAACTTCAAGCCAGCGCTGGGCCCCAAAGCTTGTTGTGCCAATAATTAAAATGATGCCTAAAAAGGCTAAGATAAACACGTACATCAGCTTGGAGAGGCTTTTCCAGTAATGATAATCTAATACAGTAACCCCAAGCATTACAGCCATGCCAATCCCAAAAAATGTCGCCTGCCGGTTAACGTAATTGGCCAGTTCGATATTGCCTGCAATCGTCGAGCGTATCATGATCAGCCCAAAAACGCACAGAAACAACACTGAGCCGAATAAGAAAAAATCGAAGTTACGCCAAAATTCTCGTCTAAACATAACGCTAAACCGTTCTGCGGTTTATTCGAACCCTCCCGTTGCATCAATGGCTTTCAGGTCAAAATAAGTTTGAAGGACGCGCTCTACAATCGGAGCTGCTACGCTGGCGCCTTCCAGCCCATTGTAAACGAACGCCACCACAGCAATTTCTGGGTCGTCAAAGGGCGCGTATCCAACATACCAGGAATGCGCCGGCCAGGCTTCCGGCTGGCAAAGGTTTTTTTCCTGGGCCACATTATCACAATATTCGGCCGTGCCCGTTTTTCCGGCTGAGGGTATTTCCAATTTCGCCATGGCCTTTGTGGCTGTGCCATCTTCGACCACCCGGCGCATTCCCATTTGGGCATATTTTATGACCCAGGGTTCGATCACGCGTTTCTCTCCTGTAGGCTTATTGTTTTCATCCAGGATATCGATGAGCGGGTCCTTCGTTAAATCCCAAACAAGTTTAGGCTTAAACGCCTGTATCACATTTCCATCGGAATCAAGTATTTCTTTGACAATTGTCGGTTGCATATATTTACCATCGTTCGCCAATATGGCAAAAGATTGTAATACCTGTAATGGCGTCGCCAGAACATAACCTTGACCAATCGTTGTTATGTATGTGTCTCCTGTTGACCAGTTTTCAGCTCTGTAAATACGTTTCCAGGTAGGGTCAGGTACCAACCCGCTTACTTCTCCTGGTAATTCTATGCCAGTTGGTCGGTTGTACCCCAAGGCTTCCGCGTATTCTTTTAGTCGCCAAACACCAACACCCCCGTTAGGCACATCGTTTTCAAAACCGCCGCCAATTTTGTAGAAGTAAATATCGTCAGACAATCCAACTGCCTTGACAAAGTTACACATCCCGTGACCATTCCGATCGTACCCTACGTACTCTCTGGGAATGCCAGGATCATTCGCCGAATATTTCTGCACAACAGAAATTGTTCCAGGACAGGGTATTTCTTGTTCAGGCGTTACTACGTGTTCATTCAGAGCGGCTACGGCGGCGACCATTTTATAAACCGAACCTGGTGGATGCATCGCCGAGATCCCATGATTAAGTAATGGTTTTAAAGGGTCCTGGCTTAATTGGTTGTAATAATATTCAGGGATATACCTTTCCAGTCGGTTGTTTTCATAAGTAGGTTCTGAAACCATGGCTAAAATCTCACCCGTTTTGGGGTTCATCGCGATTACTACCCCGTTCTGAGACTGAATGCGATTAAGCCAGGTATTCCAAAAGTTCATTTCATCTAAAAGAGCCGTTTTTGCGGCAGCCTGCAGCCGGGTATCAATGGTCAGCCTAATGCTATTCCCTGGTACAGGCGCCAACGGGGGTTGAACATCTCGTATTTCTTTTCCCGCCGCGTCTACCTCTACAACTCGCAGACCGTTTTTTCCTAAAAGTATCTCATCGAGCGAATACTCAACACCCCCAAAACCAACTTTGTCTCTACCAGCGACAAATCCCATATCTTCATAGTAATCTTTATTCTCGGCTGTAATGGGCCCTAAAAAACCTACGATTTCTGCGGTTAAATATCCAGTTGGATATTCACGGACTGGTTCAATTTCTACACTCACCCCTGGCCAGGTTCCTCTTTTTTCGCTGATGACCATAGCGATCTCATTGTTCACATTACACTTAACATTTACAGGTGAAAAAGGGGCGTTTGTATCCCCAATTAGAACGATCTCTTTAATTCCAAAATCCGTTTGGCAGGGGGTAAAAAACCTGGCCGATTTGTCGGTGACAATTCCGTTGGTCACTGGAACCTGGATATAAGTGGATAATTCCCGATAAATTTGTTCTCTTGTGCCTTCGTCTTCTGGTAACAATGCAGGCGTGATTGCAATGTTATAGGAAGCTGCATTCTGTGCTAATACAATGCCATTGCGGTCATAGAGATTACCGCGCAGTGTCTGCACACTGATGTTTTTAATGCGGTTTTCTTCCGACTGTTGCAGGTAAGCCTCGCCATTGATTATCTGTAAACTAAAAAGCCGAACTATATAAATAGAAAAAACAATGCCTAATAATATATAGATGACTTTAAATCGCCATCTTTCTAAACCAGAATGAACCTGTTGGTCATTGCTCACGAAGCGTTCTCCGATCGATAAAACCATTTTGAAAAGTCTTTTGCGATGGCAAATACTGGAATAGCGATAAAGAGGTTCAAGAAAACGGAGGGGATAATCACCTGATTAAGAGAGATGCTTAATGGGTAGTCGACACCCTTAATACGCAAACCAATAAATGTGAATGTGTAAAGATAAATGCTTGCGATCATAATGATTATCAACATCGCCAACAAAGGTGATTCCCAAAGTTTTTGAGAAAAGTAACGCGCGAGTAAAATTACTAAAAGGTACGCCGATAAATAGATATACCAGGGTATTGCGGTTATATACGAAACAAGCGCGCCTGCGATGCCCGCCAAAATAAATCCGCTGCGGTCCTTAGAGCTGAGTGCCCAGGCAGCCAACCACACCAGCAATAAATCTGCGGTTCCATTTAGCAGAGTTACTTTGCTCGCCACTGTGGACTGTAATACGAGTAAAACAAGTAGAATCGGTATAGAAAAAATAACAGCCATGATTATTGCATGGGGGTTGGAATAAGCGGGGCTATATCCACAGGCTTGAAATTAGTGATGATGAGCACTGCGCGCAGGGTCTGAAAGTCGACCGATGGTTGAATACTGGCTGTTTGAAATAATGCGTTTTCTTTCAATTGGGGCGAAAGCACCTGGCCGATAAATATCTCGGGGGGATAAGATCCTCCTAGTCCAGAAGTAAATACCAGATCCCCTTCTGTGATTTGTACCGAAGGGTTAACCATTTCAAGAGAGAGATCTCCAGTGATTGACCCTTGCACCTGGGCTTCGGTTTTCGCTTTTTTTAATTTTACATTGACAACAGAGCTCTGGTCTGTGATCAATTTTACCCTTGCCGCAGAAGCGGTTACAGCATCAATACTGCCGACCAAACCCTGTTCAGTTACGACCGGCATCCCTTTAAAAACGCCATCGTCCGACCCGTGATCAAGAATAATGTAATTTAAGAATGGGCTTGGATCTTTGCCAATTACAGAGGCTGCGACATAAGTATTTTCAGGTTTTTCGCGGGCAAAATCCAATAAGGCATAAAGAATATCTGTTTCTACCAGTTGTTGTTGTAATTCCAGTATTTCAGATTGTAAGCGAGCCACTTCATTTTGTAATGCAGCATTTTGCTCGCGAAGGGTTAAAACATCGCGTGGGACAGTAAAAAATTCAACCACTGCATTTACCCTGGTAGAAAACCAGCTTTGCGCTCCAATTAAGGGATTAACAGCCTGGCCAATTATTCGGCCGAGCATCCCGCTGATTGCCAGCACCAGCACTCCCCCCACAACCAGCGCAATGGCTAGCCTTTGCCAAGTTCTTGTCGGGATTTTTTTCATTCTAACAGACTAACATTACCCTTTGGATGGGCTTCTTTCCAGGTTCACCAGAAAACGCCTGTACTTTGCCAGGTTTTCCAGTACAATTCCCGCACCTCTTGCAACACATGTTAAGGGATCATCCGCAATCCAAACGCGCAAATTAAGTTCCTCTTTCAACCTGGGGACCAAGCCGAGTAATTGAGCACCACCCCCCGACAGGCAAACGCCTGAATCTAACAAGTCAGAAATCAACTCAGGCGGTACCTCATCAAGCGCATCCTTAATTGTTTCTACAATAACTTGCAAAGAAGGATTGATCGCCTCTCGAATCTCTACTGAGGACACTTCGACAGATCCAGGCAAGCCAGTGATGAGATTTCTACCTCTGGCAGTAAAGGTTAACTCAGTTTGAAGGGGAAAGGTAGACCCAATGGCGATCTTAATCTGTTCCGCCATTCTCTCACCAATAAGCAGGTTGTATTTTTTTCGTATGAATTGGAGGATGTCTTCTTCAATTTCGTCGCCTGCTATTCTTAAGGATCGCGAAACAACGATCTCGCCCATTGAAATTACAGCAATCTCAGTTGTCCCCCCGCCAATGTCGACAATCATGGATCCTTTTATATCGTTAATCGGTAAGCCCGCGCCAATGGCGGCAGCGCGCGGCTCTTCTACCAGGTAAGTTTCTCGCGCGCCAGCTGCCATTGAGGCATCGTATACCGCCCTTTTCTCGACTTCTGTGGCGCCTGAAGGAATGCCAATGGCAACCCTGGGGCGCGGCATGGGAACAACCGCTTGTTGGTGAACTTTGCCAATGAAGTATTCCAGCATCGCTTTGGTGATTTCAAATTCTGAGATGACGCCATCCCGTAATGGTCTAATCGCCACGTAATTTAAGGGGGTTCTACCAACCATTTCTTTCGCCGCCAGGCCGACGGCGATGGTTTCTCGTGTGCGCTTGTTGATCACAACCCAAGAAGGTTCGTTTATCACAATGCCTTTTCCGCGAACATTGACAAGCGTATTCGCAGTTCCAAGGTCAATTCCGATGTCGAGTGAAAAAAAGCCCATCAACCAACTTAGCGGATTGGTTGCCAATAGCAGCTCCTGAACGTTTTCTTAAATACCTAGAAAAAAATTATACCATAGCGGTTTGTAAAGATATTTATTCTTTTTTTTGCCCATTTTTCTTCTTGGCAATTTTCGATTTACACGTTCTCAAAATTGAGAACCCTGATTCTAATAGAAAACTATCTTGGAACCTTTTGGGAATCCTTTTTCTTGACAGCCTATTTACATGTCGCTATAATGCAGCACATAAGCGGGTGTGGCCAAGCGGTAAGGCACCACCTTCCCAAGGTGGTATTCGTGGGTTCGAATCCCATCACCCGCTCTTTCCCTTTTTTACCATTCATTCATAGATATTACACACCGCTGGATTAGCATTATTGTAAGTTTACTGAAAGGCAACTATGCTAGAATATTTAGACACACAGGTGTCCCAATGCGGTCTGCCCAGTTAATTCTTCATATTGAAGACAATTTTGATAATCGCATCCTCGTTCGCAGGCTGCTTCATTCTGCTTCTTATAATGTGATCGAAGCAGAAGACGCCCGCCAGGCAATTGCTGCTTTGTGCAAATATCGACCAGATCTTATCTTGATGGATATCAATCTCCCTGGAGTAGATGGCTATACCCTTACTTCTAAGTTAAAGACCGTTTCCAGTATAAACAAAATCCCTATCGTCGCTATCACCGCTAACGCCATGCGTGGCGATCGCGAAAAATCGCTGCTCGCCGGCTGCGACGGACATATAGAAAAACCGATTGATATTGACACGTTTTTAGACCAAATTTCTCACTATCTCAATCATAACGGTAACCATACAAGCCCCAATGAATAACGCGGATATGGCCAAGCAGATTGATGAACCTGTTGAAATGCCAAAGACTGTTCTCGTGGTAGAAGACAATGCTGGTAACTTCATGCTCATTAATCGTATGCTTTTTAACGCGGGCATCAAGGTGGAATGGAAGACGTCTGGCTACGAAGTAGTAGAATTTGCTGAAAATTTACCAGCGCTTGACCTCATTCTTATGGATATCCGTTTACCTTACGAAGATGGATACGCGGCGTTCAGAAAGCTGCGTGCGAATGACAAATTCAAGCATACGCCGATTGTGGCGGTTACCGCAGTAAGTGGCTTGGAGCAAATGAAAATCGCGAAATTGGCGGGTTTCGATGGCTTTATCGGCAAACCGCTTGATCCAGACCGTTTCCCGGAGCAAATTTCCCGTTTGTTGTCCGGGCAGCCCGTTTGGGAATTTGAATAAATCCTGTAAAACATACTCTGGTTCTTTTTTGATAGTGTTTTATTTGGTTTTTAGGAGGAACGATGGCAGGAATAGATACAAAAGAAACGGCGGCGAAGTCGCAGGGACTTAAAGATGAGAAAAGAAGCACCGTTTTAATCCTTCGCGCGTTACTCTTCTTTAGCATTCTTGCAACAATTGTTTTCTCTGCCCTTTCTTACTTGAACCGTGAAGTCGGTTATTACTTGCTCGCGATAAGCGCCCTGATTACCGTTTTGTTTGGCCTTATGGCTGCTCCTCGGCGAACCAAAAAAGTAAATGCCTTTTCTGTATTTTTACTATCAGTATCTTACCAAATCCTGATCGTGATTTTGGCAAGCGTTCTCCCCTCTTTCCAGGGAATCCCTTACGCTGTATTAGCCATTTCTCTGGCGCTTTTACTCTCGTCCTCAATCCCCATGAGCGGAGTCAGTGATTGGGTTGTCACTGCCGGAGTTATCGGTGCGATTGCCTCAATTCAACTTTCTCTTCTGGCCTTGCTCCCTCAGGTAGAAAATGAAGCCATATCGAGTGTGATTGTCATCATCGCGAGCTTGCTCATGATAAAAGTCACCGAAATGATGGGAGAGCGCCGTGTAATCGCTTCAATTAGAACAAAATTGCTTTTAATCTCGCTCGCTTTGGTTCTACTTCCCTTGCTCATTCTTTCCAGCATCAATGCCAGGTTCTTGCAACAATCCATTCAAGCTCAAACTAATGAATCATTATCCGTCGCAGCTGAACAAACGCGCCTTCTTGTAGATAACTTTATCGAAAATAACCTTGAGACAGTGGAAATAGAATCCTCTTTAACCCCTATTATTCGTTTTATCTCTTTGCCTGAAGCGGAGCGTTATGATTCGCCGGAGAAATTGGAAGTAGTCTCCATCCTGAAATCCTTTCAAGCGAAGGAAAAAGGGTTTATTCCCTCTTACGCCATTCTTGATCTCAACGGTTACAATGTATATGATACCGATATTGTAAGGTCCGGTACTTCTGAAAGGAACACCAGTTACTTTAAAGCTGCTTCTGAAACAGCATCAAGCTATGCAAGTTCAGTAGAATTTCACCCGCGGAAGAATGAATCTTATATCACTTTCATTTCTCCCATAAAGAACGACTCTACTCAAGTTGTTGGGTATTTACGCGCCAGATTTGATGCGCGGATGCTTCAAGGTATTATCGCAGCCAATACCAACTTGATTGGTGAAGGCTCTTATCCAATTCTCCTTGATGATAATGGTTTGCGGCTTGCGGATGGCTTTTCTCCGGATTCAGTCTTTTATTTAATATCTGGAATTTCCACTGATAAATATAATGAGTTGCTAGATCAAAACCGCCTCCCTGCCTCGACTTCTTACGCGAAATTAGCCATTCCTCAAAACGATCTTTTAATAGCGTTTAACAATCGCGAGAAGAGTCATTTTTTCACTGCGTATATCTTGCAAAAAAGTGTTCCCGTTCTAAACTCAGGAATTATCATCCCCACAAAGAGCCAGCCATGGTCGGTGGTTTATCTACAGGATAAATCCATCTTAACTGCTGCCGTTACAGACCAAAACCGCTTATCGACCACGATCAGCTTACTGGTGGCAGGCGTCATCAGTTTATTTGTTATTCTGGCGTCCAGTCAGTTCACAAGACCTATTATTGGGTTAACGAGAGCGGCGGAAAAAATCGCTGAGGGTGACCTTTCTTTTCAGGCTCAGGTAACCACACAAGACGAGATTGGGACTTTGGCAAAATCGTTTAACACGATGACCACACAGTTAAGAGATCTCTTTGAAACACTTGAAAGCCGAGTACGCGAAAGAACCAGGCAGCTGGCAGAACAAAATGAAGCGTTACAACTAAGGTCTCGCCAGCTTCAAACGGTTGCCGATGTGGCGCGAAACATCGTCTCCACTCGCCAGGTAGATTCCCTTCTTACACTCGTTACCCGGTTGGTAAGCGAGCGTTTTGGCTTCTATCATGCTGGTATTTTTTTGCTCGACGAACCTGGTGAATTTGCTGTATTACGTGCTGCCAGCTCGCCTGGCGGCATCAGGATGCTTGAAAGGCAGCACAAACTCCGGGTTGGACAGGTAGGTATTGTTGGCTACGTGACGGGTACAGGAGAGCCGCGTATCGCGACTGATGTAGGTGAAGACGCTGTCTTTTTTAACAACCCAGACCTGCCTGAAACACGTTCAGAAATGGCTTTGCCGCTTAAACTTGGCGATTTAATCATCGGCGCGCTTGATGTGCAATCCATTGAGCCAGATGCGTTCTCGCAAGAAGACGTCGCCCTTTTCACTACCCTGGCTGACCAGATTTCTGTCGCCATTGAAAATGCTAACGCATATGAAATTACGCAACAAACTCTTGATGAGATGAAAGAGCTGGACCGAGTGAAGAGCCAGTTTCTCGCCAATATGTCACATGAATTGCGTACTCCTCTTAATTCTGTGATTGGTTTCTCTCGAGTTATTCTTAAGGGAATTGATGGCCCAATCAACGAAACGCAAGCACAGGATATCACTGCGATTTACAATTCTGGTATGCACCTGTTGAACATGATCAACGAGATACTGGATATGTCGAAAATTGAGGCTGGGAAGATGGAACTCCAGTTAGAAGACACGAACATCTCGGATGTGATCTCCAAGGTGGTTAAAACCTCATCAGGCTTGATTAAAGACAAACCTATTCAATTACTTACTCAAATTGAGCCTGATCTGCCCATTGTTAAAGCTGATGAAGTGCGAGTCGAGCAGGTTTTGGCAAACCTGATTTCCAACGCGGTGAAATTTACTGACAAAGGTTCCATTACCATTGGCGCAAAATTACAAACGAACAACCTTAACCATAAAGAAATTTTAGTCACAGTTACTGATACAGGTATTGGGATTGCCCAGGAAGATCAACCTAAGCTGTTCCAGCAGTTTTCACAAGTGGATGATTCTCCCACCAGACGAACAGGCGGTACTGGTCTCGGTCTTTCAATTTCCCGTTCCCTCATTGAATTGCATGGAGGAACGATTGGCGTGTTGCACAGTGAACCGGGAGAAGGAAGCACATTTTACTTTACCCTGCCCACTGCTATTGAATCTGAAGCAGAGACAAATCTTCCGCAACCAGTTACCGAGAATGTCGTTCTGGCCATTGATGACGATGCCCAGGTGATTCAGTTGTACGAGCGTTTCCTTGAACCGCATGGTTACCAGGTGGTTCCGCTCACCGATCCAAAATTGGCTGTGTCTACTGCAATCGCGCTGAAACCCTTCGCCATTACCCTGGATGTGATGATGCCAGAAAAAGATGGCTGGCAGGTGTTGAGTGAATTAAAGAACAATGCAGAAACCAGGCATATCCCGGTAATGATTTGCTCTATTTTGGAAGAAGAAGAAAAAGGGTTCAGCCTGGGGGCTTCCGATTACCTCGTAAAACCTTTCCTCCATGATGAGTTGGTCTCTGCGATCAAACGGTTAAATAAAAACGGGGATGTCCACGATATCCTGATTATCGATGATGACGCTCAATACCTGCACATGTTGCAGAAAATCATTGAAGAAGAAGGGAATTATTTGCCCGTTCTTGCTGAAGGCGGGCTTACAGCCCTTAAGCTTCTTGAGGATTTCACTCCTGATGTCATCTTGATGGACCTGGTTCTTGAAGACATCAATGGTTTCGAGCTGATAAATAATTTTAAATCGGAACCCCGGCTAAGTCATATACCGCTCATCCTCCTTACTGGTTCAGAATTAAACGCTGCTCAAATAGATTCGTTGGCTGATTTTCATGGTCACGTAATTGATAAATGGGCAATCACAAAAGACGAACTTCTAACCAACCTGCACGAAACGCTCGGTCGTTTCAAATCAGCCAGCCCTGAGAGTTAGATGGAAAAAAAGGTATTCGCCAGGTGTCTTGATTGCGCGCATCAGGACACCATTGACTTTAATCAACCGGCTTGTTCAGCCTGTGGCTCCTTGTGGCGCGAGGCTATTTATGACTATCCGAATATTCGTGCTTCTTTATTAAGCTCGCTTCCCTCCCGACCTTTTAATTTATGGCGCTACAGCGAACTCCTGCCGACAGACCCTCCCCCCTTCTCATTCCAAATGGGAGAGGGAGGAACACCATTAATTCACGCTGCCAGCCTGGGATCGATGCTCGGCATGAAGCACATTTATATAAAAGATGAGCGTCAGAACCCTACTTCTTCCTTCAAAGACCGTCAGGCAGCAGTTGCCATCCATGCATTTAAGCAATCCAAAGTAAACGAACTGGTTTGTGCTTCAACTGGAAATGTAGCCATTTCTTATTCGGCCTATGCCGCCCGCGCTGGAATCCGACTTTGGGCGTTCCTCACCAGCCTGGTTCCGCCGGAAAAAATGCGTGAAGTCGCCAGTTATGGTACACGGGTGATCAAGGTGACCGGCACTTACGATCAAACAAAGCAATTGGCTGCACAATTTGCGCTTGAACGGCACATTGCGCTGGACCTTGGCTCAAAAAGCATCGCCTGTATTGAAGCGATGAAAACCCTGGCGTTTGAAATCTGTGAGCAACTTGCCCTTTCATCATTGCCCTCTTTTAGTACGATGCCTTCTTTATCAACGCCATGGCGGGCACCTGACTGGTATTTTCAGTCTGTTAGCGGCGGGATGGGCCCTTTAGGAGTGATAAAAGGGTTTCGTGAGCTTTTCGCGATGTCGCTCATTCAAGCCATTCCGAAGATGGGGATTGTTCAGGTTGCGGGTTGTGCTCCCATGGTTCACGCATGGCACGATAAAAAGGCGAACGCTATACCAGTCACCTCTCCACAGACAATGATTGCCACCCTGGCAACAGGAGACCCCGGTAGAACCTACACAGAACTGCTTTCCCAAATGAATGGCGCTTCCGGTGGGTCTTTTTGCAGTGTTACTGACGAAGAAGCCTATCGGGCGATGCATTTGTTGGCAAAAATGGAGGGCATTTCAGTAGAGCCGGCGGCTGCTGTCGCTTTCGCGGGGTTGTTCCATGAAGTGCGCGCAGGTACTGTTAAACCTGATGACCTTGTCGTGGTCAACTGCACAGGTCATACCCTGCCCATCGAAAACCATATTCTGGATACAGCCACCGAACAGCAGGTTGAAGCCGGTGTCAGTTTCTCTGACTTTGGCTATGAAGAGGGCCTCCTGGCCGCTTTGAACAATCTTAATACCATCAGGTATCCCAGAATTGCGATTGTTGACGATGACCCAAATGTGCGCCGGCTGATCAGCCGTATCCTTAAATCACAGGGTAATTACGTGCTTTTTGAAGCAGTTGATGGTAACTCAGCTATCGATCTTGTTAGCCGCGAAAAACCTGACCTTGTCATTCTTGATTTGATGATGCCGGACGTAGACGGTTTTTCAGTGATAGACCAGATTCACGCTCAACGTGAAACGCGAGACATCCCTATCATTGTGATGACGGCCAAAGATTTGACTATCCAGGAAAAGATACGTCTGCAGGGTCAAATTCAGTCACTGATGAGGAAAGGTAATTTCGTCAGCGAAAAATTGCTATCTGAAGTTAAAGCGCTAATAAAATGAAAAAATTTACCGCGCAAGGTCGTGGGATCATTGCCGGTACTGCATCGGCCGTGTTCCTGGGACTCTCACCAATTTTTGGAAAAATCGCTCTCCTGCAAGGCGTCTCTCCTTTCGCGGTAGTTGCCATCCGAACTACGCTTGCCTTATTTTTTTTATTTTGTTACCTTTTCCTAACCAATCGCCAATATTTTTACATATACCCAATCGGTTTAACAGGATGCCTGATTGCTGGATTAATTAATGGCATCGGTTCCATTTTTTATTACACAGCGCTCCATCGCATCGATGCGGGGATCGGGCAGCTGATTTATTCGTTTTATCCGCTTTTTATGGTGTTCTGGTTGCTGCTTGACCGTCAGTCAGTCAGCAAATTTACCGTTATTCGTTTGATTTTGGTCATCCCAGGCGTTTATTTGTTGCTCAATAACTCGTATCAGGGTATTGACTATCTCGGTGCTCTTTTTATGCTGATAGCGGCGGTTTTGTACGCATTACACTTGTTGATCACTCAGCGTGTTTTGTACGATGTTCCAGCGCCAACAGTCGCCTTTTATACCTTAGCGGCAATGAGCGTAACGGTGGTTATTTCCTTTTTAGTAATGGATTCTTCTCCGCCCCAATTAGAGCGCGCCGTGTGGCCTTTATTGGTCCTGGCTGTGATTACTTTTCTGTCTCGAATCTCACTATTTTATGGGGTTAAGCACCTGGGTGGCATTCAAACAGCTCTGCTCGGACTGGGCGAAATCCTTATCACAGTGGTTATTGCCCAGGCGGTCCTCGCAGAGAGGTTAACACCGCTTCAGTGGGTAGGGGCTTCAGTGATTATGCTCAATTGGCTTCTGTTAACCTACGATAAAAAAACGGCTCAAAAACCTTATGGGAAGGGTTTTTTGCATTGGCTTAATCCACCTTCGCTTTGACCCCCGCACTTCATTTTTCATTTCATAACAAAAAAAGACCCCGTTTTCGAGGCCTTTCAAGCGTGGGTGGCTGATGGGGGTCGAACCCACAACCCTCGCATCCACAGTGCGATGCTCTGCCATTGAGCTACAGCCACCAAGAACGCTGAGATTTTATCATACCCTCTACTGCGCCGCAAGCAGTCTTTTTATCGTAGAAGCGGCATCTTTCTGAGGGATACTGACCTGCGTATGATGCTTCAGGTCTTTAATGGTTACAAGACGATCTTTGATTTCATCCGGTCCCAGTACAAGGACAAACCTTATTCCCATCCGATCCGCATATTTAAATTGTTTTTGTAGTTTCTCTACTGATGGGAAAGTCACCACTTTTAAGTCCTCATCGCGCAATCGCGCTGCCATGTCAGCGGAGGCAAGCGTGGTGTCTTGATTAAAAACCGTTACCAACAGGGCATTTTCGAATTGATTAAATTTTGGGATTTTGCCGTATTTCTCTAATAGAACTGTAAACATCACATCGCCCATTGCAAAACCAACCCCAGGCAAAGGGCTTCCGCCCACATCAGCAACCAGATTATCATAATGCCCCCCGCCGAGTACAGCTCTCCCATCCCCACCCACATCCCAGGCTTCAAATACCATACCAGTGTAATAATCCAGCCCGCGGATAATGCGCGCATCGTATTTTACATAAGCGCTCACTCCCATGACCTTAAGAATTTCGAAAACGCTGGTCAAATATGGGGATTCTTTCCACAACTCATGGTTATTGATCAACCGCCACAATTGGTCAACCTGTTCTGTCGCCAATCCTCTTTCCTGACACAACGCCTTCCAAGAATCGGTTGGTAATTTATCATACCGATCAATCACATGAAATACTTCCTTCAAATACTCTTTTTGAATGTTAATTTTTACGAGCTGCTCTTCCATCAATTTGCGGTGATTGACCTTTATCGCAATTTGCTCGGGGGTGATATCCATTTTTTTCAAAAAACAGGCACAAATGGCCACAAGTTCCGCATCCGCTTCCGCGGAATCACTTCCAATCAAATCAATATTCCACTGAAAAAACTCCCTGGTGCGCCCTTTTTGGGGTTTTTCGTACCGCCAGAAAGGACCAAAGGACCACCAGCGTAGAGGAAAAACAAGCTCATTTTGCCTGGCAGCCACCATGCGCGCCAGAGAAAGCGTTAATTCTGGACGAAGGGTTACCAGTTCTCCGCCGCGGTCTGTAAACACAAAGGATTGTTCTTTTACCAGTTCTTCACCGGTTTTTGCGGTGTAAAGGTCAATTTTTTCGATGAAAGGACCATCGTATTCCTCGTATCCAAAGGAAGTCGATACTTCCTCCATATGTTTGTACAACCATCTCCTGGTCAACATTTGCTGCGGGTAGAATTCCCGTGTTCCGCGAACACTTTGGATTTTATTTTTCATCTATTTTCCCTTATCATCCAATTTGAACCATTTTAGCACAATGAGCATACAATCATTCATTGTCATATGACGTTCGCCACTTGCCCATTTTCTTGTGAATCAGTTATCATATCTTTCGATCTTCTATTCTTGTAAAATAAAGCAGGTATAAATGAATGTAAAAGAATTGATATCATTAATTGACGGCCATTTGTATAACGACTCAGCAGACTTGACGCGTGAAGTATTAGGAGGGTGTGGCGCAGATTTGATGAGTGATGTGCTAACCTCAATTCAACCCGAAGCTGTTCTCTTAACCGGACTTTGCAATCCGCAAGTGGTGCGAACATCCGTAATGGCGGATGTCGCGGCGATAATACTGGTCAGGGGAAAAACTCCTCCTCACGAGACCATCAAGCTCGCAGAACAGGAAAGAATTGCCCTTATCTCTTCTCCCTTTGGGATGTTCGAACTTTGTGGAAGACTTTATGCAGCAGGGCTACAAAGCTTGGAACGCCCAGTGGACGGCAGCGATTGCAATTGTGAATAACAGGCAACCCGATGAGTTCTAATTCATTATTTCGCGGAAAAAACGTCTCAGATGTGGAAGCCGAGGATATTACTCGCGTTGAAGAATTAGCCTATGAATTAAAGGTCGGAGAAGTAATGACACCCGACCCGGCGACTGTCGCTCCTGAAACCCCAATGAGCGAAGTTCTGGAGCTCTTCCGCCAAAAAAGAATTTCTGGTGCCCCGGTTGTGGAGAACAATGAACTGGTCGGTCTGGTAAGTATTGAAGACCTGTTGCGCTGCCTTCAAAAATCCGACCTTGACGCAGAAACCGGCAGTTATATGAGCCGCAAAGTATTAACGATTAGAGAAACTGACCCGGTGATTGAAGGTTTAAAACAGTTTGTCAGCTCTCACTTCGGTCGTCTTCCGGTAATTAACTCTTCCGGAAAGTTGTGTGGAATGCTTACCAAAGGAGATATCACCAGGGGTATCCTCAAAGCAATGCAACGCGACTATCAAGAAGAGGAAGTTCGCCGCTACCGTGCCAGCCACTTGTTCGAAGATATCGAATCCGATCGGTCCAGCCTAATCCTCCGCTATAACATCAGTCAGGGAGATTTTACGCATGGCGGCGCCGCCTCGTCAGCCATTAAACGCGCTTTATTGCGATTAGGCGCCAACCCCCAGATTGCCCGTCGAGTAGGCATCGCGGTATACGAAGCCGAAATGAACTTGATCATTCACACGAACAACGGCGGCATCATCCGCGTGGAAATTGAGCCTAAACAAATTTCCATTAACATTTCCGATGACGGTCCGGGAATTCAGGACGTCAATATGGCATTGCGCCCTGGGTTTTCTACAGCCACTGAAAAAGTTCGTGAACTGGGCTTCGGCGCGGGCATGGGCCTGGTGAATATCCAAAGGTGCGTGGATTCCATGCGCTTGGAATCTGTTTATTCAAGAGGCACGAATTTAAGGCTGAAAATATTCTTGCCTAATGAAGAATCTGTTGGTGAACGGACTAAGGAAACCCAAGAGGAGAAAAGATGAATTTACAGCAGATCATTCAAACGTTGGACTTGAAGCCAATTACCGACTTCCAGAATTCTCATGAAATTGAACCTTCCTGCGGTTATACCTCTGACCTGCTTAGCTGTGTCATGGCGGGGGCGCCGAAAAAGTCGATCTGGGTTACCCTGCAAGCGCACGGAAATATTATCGCCGTTGCATCTCTTCTGGATCTTTCAGCCGTCATCATAACAGAGGGAGCGCAGCCTGATCAAGCGACGATTGAAAAGGCGCGTGAAGAGCAGGTTATTCTCCTCAGCACTGAGGCTCCGACCTTCCATGTAGTGGGAAAACTTTGGGAACTGGGCTTGCGTTGTGCTGCCCAAAACTCAGAACGTCCTGAATAATGCCCATCCAACAGTTTCGGGCTGATCTTCACGTTCATACTGTCCTTTCGCCTTGCGCGGAAGTGGAGATGATACCGCCCCTGATTGTTGAATCAGCCCTCGATTTAGGTATAAATCTCATAGCCATCACTGATCACAACTCAACTGCGAATATCCGCGCGGTTCAAAAAGCGGCTGAGCACTCTTCGCTTACCGTCCTGCCAGGAATGGAGCTGCAAACCAAAGAGGATGTTCATTCTTTGTGCCTGTTTGACACCTTACAGCAAGCAGAAGAACTCCAGCAAATTGTTAACCACAAACTACCTCGCATCAAGAACAACGCTGATCTTTTTGGCGCGCAATTTATTGTGGATGAAAATGGGGAATATCTCGGCAGCGAAGACCAGCTTCTTATTACCTCCTCTTCCTTGTCCTTGAATGAAGCCTTAGCGATTGTTACTTCTCTTGGTGGGCTTTTTATTCCGGCTCACATTAACCGCAAGACTTTCGGGTTAATTGAGAGTCTTGGTTTTCTCCCCCCAGACCTGCCCGTCCTCGCGGTAGAAATTTCCCGTCACATGACCCCTCAACAAGCGCGAATAGAAATTCCAAGTGTTTCTCGGTTACCCATCATTCAGAATGGTGACGTTCACCGTCTGAACGAATTTCTAGGCAGCCTTATCCTGGAGATTGAAAAGCCGACCATTGCCGAAATCTCTCTTGCCTTACAAAGCAAATCTGGCAGAAGTTACAAAATATCACCCAGTTAAATTGAATTGTCAAGTAAAATAAATGGGTATCCATTGCTTAAAAAAAATCAGAAAACTTGCGTTTAGATTGGTGACATTTGTAAATTGTGAAGAAAACTGGTTGCGAGTAAACTATCACCGTGGATTAAGTAGAATTACCAAAATTTATCGCTCCGGAGAAATGAATGCCATCCCCTGTCAAAAACCGAACCTATGATAAAAACGAACCATTGGGTGATGAGGCCAAGAAAGCTGTCATTGATGCCATCATCGACCAGCATAAAGATGTTCCTGGCGCGACAATGGTCGTTTTGAACGAGTTACAGTCTACTATTGGCTTCGTGAGTGAGCCCATGCAGGAATACGTCGCCTCACGCTTGCGCGTCCCCTTCTCTCGTGTGCATGGCGTGGTTTCTTTCTACTCTTTTTTCACGACAACCCCTCGAGGGAAACACACGGTCAAATTTTGCATGGGAACTGCCTGCTATGTCGGCGGCACGCCGATGTTAATTGAAAAAACCAAGCAGTTGTTAGGCGTCGAACCCGGTCAGACTACCGCAGATGGCAACCTCACTTTTGAAGTTTGTCGTTGTGTTGGCGCCTGTTCACAAGCGCCTGTAATTGTTGTCGACGAGGATGTCTTGGGACGGGTCAAACCTAACAAACTCCCTCAAATCTTGAAGCCCATTATGGAAGAGAAAGAATAAATTTTGAGAGAACTTTCGCTTCACCTGTTAGACATTGCAGAAAACAGCATCTCAGCTGGCGCATCGCGCATAGAAATAGTTTTAAGCGAAGATAGCGCCCTGGATCTTTTACAGATGAGCATAATTGACAACGGTAAAGGCATGAGCAAAGAAATGATTGCTCAGGTAACAGACCCATTCATTACCAGCCGGACCACCAGGAAGGTCGGTCTTGGTATTCCATTGCTCAAAGCGGCTGCTGAAGACTGTAATGGCTCGTTGAATATCACTTCTGAACCCGGAATCGGCACTGAATTAACAGTCAAATTCCAGCGGAGTCATATCGATCGCATGCCTATCGGTGATCTCGTCTCTACCATCATCAACCTGATCATTTGCAATCCATTGATTCACTGGATTTTCTCTTATCATTACAACGAAAAGAACGCAATTTTTGACGATGAGCCAGTCAAGCAGGCTCTCGGCGACATTCCTCTCACCGAACCAGAAATATTAACCTGCATCAGAAGTATGGTCGAAGAAACCATACAAGAAGTGAACCCACATTTCTCTCAGGATATTGTAACAATTTACAACCAGCCCTTAAGGAGATAAAAATGCCAGGTATAAAAAGCTTAGAAGATCTAAAAAAAGCACGCGAGGAAGCACTCAAAAAGCGTGAACTTAAAGCGGCTTCAGGTACCGCTCAAGTGATCGTAGGTATGGGTACCTGCGGAATTGCCGCGGGTGCGCGTGATGCGATGAAAGCCATACTTGAAACCATTGAAACGGATGCCATTAGCGGCGTGATTGTCACTCAAACCGGTTGTATCGGCTTGTGTGAAAAAGAACCCATTGTTCAGGTGGTTATTGGTGAACAACCCAAAGTAACCTATGGAAAGGTTACTCCTGAAGTTGCCCGCCGAATTATGAAAGAACACGTTACAGGCGGCAAGGTTGTCGAGAGCAATAAAATCAACCTTTAATCATCATTATTTTTCTCAAAGGCCAACCTATGAAGTTCTATCGTTCTCATGTTTTAGTGTGTGTTGATCCAGAATGTCTTAAAAAAGGCGCCCATGAGGTGATGGATGCCCTGCAAGACGAACTTGTTGCCCAGGGTTTGATCGAAGAAGTGCAGGTGCTCGAAACCTCTCGCATTGGCGGTTGCGATCAAGGGCCTGAATTAATGGTTTACCCAGAAGGCGTTCATTATTCCAATTTAACTGCTGATGATATCGCCTTCCTGGTCGAAGAGCATTTCCTCAAAGGTCGCGTTGCTCAAAAGTTCGTGACAGAAGAAAAAGCGTTCACTGATGAAGAATTAAGCGCGCCTACCGCAAAGGAAATTCGCGTCGTTCTGCGAAATTGCGGCAAAATTGACCCTGAAAATATCGAAGATTACATCGCGGAAGACGGTTACCAGGCGCTGGGTAAGGTGCTATTTGAATCCACTCCCGAGCAGGTCATTGATGAGGTATTAAAATCTGGGCTCAGGGGACGTGGTGGAGCGGGTTTTCCCACTGGGAAGAAATGGCAATTCGCCCGCGCCAGCCAGAGCTCGCCCAAGTATGTGATCTGCAACGCTGATGAAGGCGACCCAGGCGCCTTTATGAACCGCCGCGTTTTGGAAGGTGACCCACATTCAGTTATTGAAGGAATGATCATCGCAGCCTACGCAATAGGCGCCAATCAGGGCTACATTTATTGCCGGGCTGAATATCCCATTGCGGTCAAAACGTTGCGCATTGCCATCGACCAGGCTCGAAACCTGGGGTTGTTGGGAAAAAATATTTTGGGCAGCGATTTTAGCTTCGATTTGGAAGTGCGTATGGGCGCAGGCGCTTTTGTTTGCGGTGAAGAAACCGCGTTAATGGCTTCCATCGAAGGGCAACGTGGAGAACCCAGACCCCGACCTCCATTCCCCGCCGTGAAAGGTCTTTTCGCCAAGCCTTCCAACATCAATAACGTTGAAACCTACGCCAATATACCTCAAATCATTTTCCGTGGCGCAGAATGGTTTGCTAGCATGGGCACAGAGAAGTCCAAAGGAACGAAAACTTTTGCGCTCGCAGGTGATGTTCAACATACTGGTTTGATCGAAATCCCATTTGGTCTCACCCTGCGTGAAATTGTCTATGATGTAGGTGGCGGTATAAAAGATGGCAAGAAATTTAAAGCCATCCAGACTGGCGGACCAATGGGAGGGTGTCTTCCGGAGTCTTACCTGGACCTGCCAGTGGATTATGAAGCCCTTACTCAAGCAGGATCAATGATGGGCTCTGGCGGTTTGGTGATCATGGATGAAGACACCTGCATGGTGGATATCGCGCGTTTCTTCATGGATTTCACGCAAGACGAATCATGTGGTAAATGTACTCCTTGTCGTGTTGGCACGCGCAGAATTCTCGAAATTTTAGAACGGATTTGTGCTGGTAAAGGTCAACCAGAAGATTTAGACACCCTTGAATATCTATGTGCGCAAATCAAAGAAGACTCCCTTTGCGGCTTAGGACAGGGAGCCCCAACCCCGGTCATCAGTACTTTAAAACACTTCCGCAAGGAATATGAAGCCCACATTTTCGAAAAACGTTGCCCTGCCAAGGTTTGCAAACCTTTGATCCGATACGAGATCATCGATGGAATTTGCACGGGTTGTACTGTCTGTGCCAGGAATTGCCCGGTAAATGCCATCTCCGGTGAACGCCGAACAACCCACGTGATCGACCCGGATGTTTGCATCCGTTGTGGCATTTGTATGCAGGTGTGTAATTTCAATGCGATCGTCATTAACTGATACTTCACCCAAACTCTGAATGACCAGGAGGAAGTAAATGCAAGGAAATGATAAAGATGGCGCGTTGGTGAAAAAAGCTGTACATGCGGCTGTTGAACACTTTGGAAGCAGCCAGGATGAATTAATCCCAATTCTAAATGAGATCAATCGTACCATCGGGTACATACCCGGTGAGGCTTTTGATGAACTTAGCAGCCTGCTGCGGGTTCCGCGAAGCCAGTTGTTCTCAGTTGCCAGCTTCTACCGCATGCTTTCCACAAAACCCAGGGGAAAGCATGTAATCCAATTTTGCGAAAGCGCTCCCTGCCACGTTGTCGGCGGGAGAGAAGTCTGGCAGGCCATAAAGGATTTCCTCAAGATAGAAGAAGATGAAACCACCCCTGATGGCCATTGGACCCTGGTAACTACCAGCTGTCTCGGTCTTTGCTCTGTTGGACCAGTAATGGTCGTTGATGAAGACATCTACGGCAATGTTGATCCTGCTCAAGTAGCCAATATACTTGAGAAGTATCGCTGATTAAGGAGAGACCTATGAAAGCATATAGATCAATGGTACTGGTCTCCAGTGATCCCGCGAGTATTGAACAGGGAGCCAATGAGGTCTACCAGGCACTGCAGTCAGAAATCAATGCTTATGGTTTGGAGAATGAAATTTCTTTGACCATGGTGGGCGACGTTGGTCGCCATGATGCTGTCCCTCTGGTGATCGTTTATCCAGAAGCGGTCATTTACGGTCCGGTGACCAAAGAAAATGTTCATCACCTGGTCGAAGAGCATCTCTATAAAGGCCGCATCGCTTCTACATTGCAGGCGCCCATTAAAGAATTGTCAGGGAAAATCGCCTGGTTGAATACCCGTAAAGGCACCCTCCCAGCTGAACAACGCATTGTATTGGAGCGGGCGGGTATCATCGACCCGGAATCGATTGACGATTACATCATCCATGACGGTTATCAGGCATTGGCGAAGGCGCTCACAGAGATGTCGCCAGAGGAGATCTTCTCCACATTAGAGAAATCTGGTTTACGTGGTCGAGGCGGCGCGGGTTTTCCAACAGGCACCAAGTGGCGGTTTGTTTACAAGTCCAAATCGAGTAAAAAATACGTCATCTGTAACGCTGACGAAAGTGAACCCGGAACCTTTAAAGACCGTCTGATTCTTGAAGGAGACCCGCATTCAATCATTGAGGCACTGGCAATTGCGGCTTACGCGGTTGGCGCTGACGAAGGATACCTTTACATTCGTGGAGAATACACAATAGCGCAGCAAAGAATGAAGAAGGCGATCCAGCAGGCTGAAGAGATGGGCTTTTTAGGAGAAAACATTTTCGGTACTGATTTCAAATTCAAGCTTCATGTGCACAGTGGCGCTGGTGCGTACATCTGTGGTGAAGAGACCGCGTTGATCGAATCGATTGAAGGCAAGCGCGGTGAACCGCGCGCCCGCCCTCCATACCCCACTACAAATGGCTTATGGGGAAAACCCACCCTGGTGAACAATGTTGAAACGCTCGCCAACGTTCCCCCCATCATCCGTCGTGGAGCGGATTGGTATCGAAGTTTTGGTCCTGCCAGCAGCCCCGGAACCAAGGTCTACACCATCATGGGGAATGTCAACCAGACCGGCCTCATCGAGGTTCCCATGGGGATCACCCTGCGCGAAGTGATTGCGATTTATGCCAAAGGCATGAAAAATGGCAAGCCTTTCAAATTGGCTCAAACAGGTGGCTCATCAGGGTCTATCATTCCTGCCGTCCTCCAAGACACGCCTATGGATTTTGATTCATTCGCCAAGGCTGGCGTGGCCCTCGGCTCCGGTGCATTGTTGATTTGCGATGAAGAAACCTGTGTTGTTGACCTGGCTCGTGTATTACTCAACTTTTTCCGCAAAGAGTCTTGTGGAAAATGCAACCCTTGCCGCATTGGAAACCAAAGGGCTTATGAGATTCTAACCAATGTTGCCGAAGGAACAGGTACAATGCAGGATCTGGATGATCTTATGCTCTTAAGTGAAAACCTGTACCAGTTATCCAACTGCGGTCTCGGTCAGACAGCCGGAGCACCAATTCGTGATATTTTGACTCATTTCCGGGCTGAAGTTGAGGCCCATGTACGGTTAAAAGTTTGCCCAACGGGAATATGCCCGATGAGCGGAAAACGAATCTAGAATAATTAACAGGAGATATTGGATTATGGTCACTGTTACTATCGATGGAAAAGCGCTTGAAGTTCCCGAAGGGATCACAGTTTTACGTGCAGCGCAGAGCGCAGGGATTGAGATTCCCACGCTTTGCGATCACCCTCATCTCACGCCTTACGGCGGTTGCAGGTTATGCCTGGTTGAGGTGGAAGGCTATCGCACACTGCAGCCATCCTGTACCCTTCCAGTCAGCAATAATATGGTCATTAAAACGAATACCAAAAAGGTGCTTGATGCCCGCAAATTTGTGTTGACATTGATCTTTAGTGAACGCAACCACTTCTGCCCTTACTGCCAGGTCAGCGGTGGAGATTGCGAGTTGCAGAACGCCGCCTATCATGAGGGTATGACACACTGGCCGTTACAGCCCAACTGGCAGCCATATCCTGTAGACGCCTCTCATCCGTATATCATTATTGATAACAATCGTTGTATTCTTTGCAGACGTTGTGTACGAGCCTGCGACGAATTGATCGGCAACTTCACGCTTGGCTTCGAAGAAAGAGGAGCGCGCAGTATTCTCGTGGCAGATACCGGTGTACCTTTTGGAGAGAGTACCTGTGTTTCTTGCGGCTCTTGTATTCAGGTCTGCCCTACAGGCGCGATGATCGATCGTTGGAGCTCCTATCTCGGGCATGAAGTTAAGTTCGATTCGACTAAAACCATTTGCGTGGCTTGCTCTATTGGTTGCGGTATCGAGGTATTCTCTCGCGACAATAACCTGGTAAGAATTGATGGCGATTGGGATAAGCCCATTAGCAGCGGTGTCCTTTGCGATCTGGGTCGTTTTAAACCAATGGTAGAAAAATGTGACAGAATCTTTACGCCAATGGTGCGCAAGAATGGAACCCTTAAAGCCGCCACCTGGGAAGACGCTCTGTCAGCTGCGGCTTCAGGGCTGAAGAGCGCGAAACCCAAGATCGCGGCGCTCATCTCCACCCGGCAACCGGTCGAATCGCTTCACCTTTTCAAACAACTTTTCGCCGATCAGTTATCTGCCGAACTGGCAACCACGCTTGAAGAGGGCGCAAAAACTGCCTTGCTTGCTTCTTCTGCTGATGAATTAGGGAAGCCTTTTGAAAGCAAACTGGAAGAATTAAAAAGCAGCGACGCTGTTTTGGTTGTCGCCGATGATCTGGTGTTAGAACACCAGGTGGCTGGCTTCTTCATCAAGCGCAATCTTCCCAAGGGCACCAGCCTGGTAGTTGTGGATAAGGCAACAAATAACCTTGGAAAACTGGCAAATAAAAACCTTAATCCTTCCTCTGGAAGCTTTGAGGATGTCTTTGTTGGTCTGTCTGCTGCGGTGGCCAAGTTAGGTCTTGCAAAATCAAAGAAAAACATTTCAGCTGAAACACTTTCGAAAGCTGCCGCTGCCACCGGATTGGCTACAGAAGATTTTCTGGACGCCGCTTTCTTGCTTGCTTCAGCCACTAACCCGGTGATTGTTTATGCCAGCAAAGCGCTCTCATCTGCTCTGCGCGATTTCGCTTCTTTAATCAATGCAAAACTGGTCAGCCTTAAAGGCGAAGCGAACAGCCTGGCAGCTTCTCAACTTCATCTGGATAAACCTTTCAGCCCTGCTGGTGTTAACGCGGTTTATGTCGCCCTGGGTGATGATGAAATCACGCAAAAAATGGTCAAAGAAATCGAGAAAATCCCCTTTAAGGTGGTTCAGGCGACCTACGCTTCCGCTTTGACCGCTGGCGCGGATGTACTGTTCCCCTCCACCAACTGGTTAGAGCAAACGGGGCATTACATCAGCGCTGACGGTCATGTTCAAGAAGCCCTTCAGTCCTTAAAACCTGCTGAAGATGTACTCTCCGTGCGTGAAACTTTACTCAAACTCGCCGAACGGCTTGGCTTATCGTTAGATGAGAATTGGAGCAAGGACGTTCACTCCCGTGTAGCTCCTGTTTTAATTGAAAATTAGACAGGTATCCTTAAAAAGATCAAGGAGTACAAATGACTAAACCAAAAATCTCTTCAGATTGGATGGCGGGATGCGCTGGTTGTCACATGTCCTTATTGGATATGGATGAACGCATCGCGCTGGTGGCAGAACTAGCCGAGCTCAGGTCTACGCCCATCACCGATTTAAAACATCCCGATGAATCCGGTGTTGATGTAGGTATCCTTGAAGGTGGTATTAACAATACGTCAAATGAAGAAGTCGCCCGGCTAATGCGTTCGCGCTGTAAAATATTGGTTGCCCTGGGAGATTGCGCGGTTTTTGGTGGGGTTCCGGCGATGCGCAATTTCTTCACCCTTGAAGAAACCCTCCGTCGCGCCTATGTTGAAACAGAGAGTACTGATGAAAGCGGAAAAATCCCCAGCGACCCTGAACTGGCTGTTCCAACAAAAGTTCGCGCTGTAAGCGAGGTCGTACCGGTAGACGTGTTTGTTCCAGGGTGCCCTCCAGACGCGGATACAATTTTCTATGTGCTCAGCGAGCTGGCGCAAGGACGCACGCCTGACCTTAAAGGTGATAAGCTTTCTTGGTATTAATGACAGGAGAATGAGAATGGTCGCGCAAAAAATTACGATTGAACCCGTGACAAGGATTGAAGGCCATGCCAAGGTCACCATCCGTATGAAAGAAGATGGAACTGTAGACCATGCTTATATGCATGTCAATGAGTTCCGTGGTTTTGAAAAATTCTGCGAAGGCCGCATGGTCTTTGAAATGCCTTTGATCACGCCAAGAATTTGCGGAATCTGCCCGGTCAGCCATCACCTCGCTTCTGCGAAAGCCGGGGATGATGCGTTCGGGGCTCCTCCACCGCGCCCGGCGTCGCTTCTGCGTGAATTAATGCATATGGGACAGGTCGTGCAAAGCCATGGCATGCACTTCTTTGAATTAGCCGGACCGGACTTGATCTTAGGTTTTGACGCCGATCCCGCTGTACGCAATGCGATTGGCTTGCTGCAGGCAAACCCCGAATTAACCGTCAGAGCCGTGAATCTGCGCAAATGGGGGCAAGAAATCATCGCCATCCTGGGTGGACGGCGCATTCACCCGTCTTTCGCCGTACCTGGTGGCGTCAATAAAGCTTTGTCCAAAGAAGATCGAGAGAAAATTCTCTCAGGTTACGATGAAGCCATCAAGACCATTCAAACTGGTATCGCCATTTATACGGATTGGGTCGAAAAGAACCTTGAAGTCATTAATAATTTTGGTGTCTTCAAGACTGGTTATTTTGGGCTGGTCAAGCCAGGGAATACACATGAATTATATGATGGTGAAATCCGCCTGGTTTCTTCAGATGGCAAAGAACTGGAAAAATTTGACCCTCATCACTACCTTGATTACATCGCCGAGCATGTTGAAAACTGGTCTTACCTTAAGTTCCCCTATTACAAAAAGGTAGGATATCCGGACGGCGTGTACCGGGTTGGACCGTTAGGACGTTGTAACGCTTCCGAACGAATGGCTACTCCCCTGGCTGACGCAGAACTGAAAAAATTTAAGGCTCTTAATGACGGGAAACCAGTTGAAAACACATTGCACTATCACACCGCCCGCCTGATAGAGACGCTGTACGCGGCGGAAAATGTGAAAGTCTTACTCGATGATCCTGATATTCTCAGTAAACAAATCCTGAATACCTGCCGAGACCCGAAGCCCCAGGGAATTGGCGTGATTGAAGCGCCGCGCGGTACCCTAATCCATCATTATTGGGTCAAGGAGGCTGGTCAGATTGAAAAAGTCAATCTCATCGTATCAACCGGACATAACAACTGGTCTATGTGCAAAGCCGTGGATAGTGTCGCAAAGACCTATATTACCGGTCCGGAGATTCACGAAGGACTGTTAAACCGGGTTGAAGCCGCCATACGCGCTCACGACCCCTGTCTCTCCTGTTCAACACATGCAATTGGTCAAATGCCGATGGTCGTGGAGATGATTGACCCATCAGGCAATTTGATTCAAACAGTGACTCGCGGATAGACATGCGCAACTGACTGATTTCGGGCGATGCCGTTTGAACAGAATGGCATCGCCTTCTTTAATAGAAAAAATATGGCTACCTTATTTCTCGGCTTTGGCAATAAAGACAGGCAGGATGACGGAGTTGCCTGGCACGTGTTAAACGCATTAAGTGTTGCATTGGGGAATCCAGCAACAGGCGAAATTGCGGAAGATTTTACTCAGGTTTCAGACCCCGCGTTGGTTTTTCAACTGCAGTTGATGCCTGAACAGAGCGAGTTTCTCGCCGCATACGATCGAATTTGTTTCATCGATGCTCATACAGGGGCTTTTCCTGAGAACATTCGCTGTCAGCCGGTTGTGCAACACTTTCAACGTTCTCCTTTAACCCACCACCTCTCTCCCGAGTCGCTTCTTTCAATAACAAATACCATCTATAAAAAAAGCCCCGAGTCCATTTTATTATCCATCCGGGGTTATCATTTCGGTTTTACCCAAGCCCTGTCCGATCAAACACAACGCCTGGTTCCACAGGCTGTGAATATTCTCCTCGATTGGCTCAATCAGAAAACCAGCGCTTGAAAGAGGTTCTATGTTGACTCCTGACCCCCATTCACCTGTCTCACCCCCTCAAATGCTCAAGAAAGTGCATGATATTGGCATGTCTAAAGCCAGGCTGAGGATCTTGCCGCTTTTTTTGCTGGCAGTTCTGGCAGGTGTTTATATCGCTTTTGGAGGAGTATTCTCAACGATTATCAGCACAGGCATGGTTGGATTTGTCCCTTATGGAGTTATGAAAACGCTGCAGGGCTTGGTTTTCTCCTTAGGGTTAATCCTGGTGGTGGTAGCCGGCGCAGAATTATTTACCGGAAACATGTTGATGGTGGTGGCACTGGCAAACCGAAAGATTAGTTTTGTCCAGCTATTCCGTAATTGGGGTTTGGTTTACGCTGGTAATTTCATTGGTTCGCTATTGGTTGCAGGTTTGATGCTTTTAGCGCGTACGTATACCTTTTCTTCAGGCGAATTAGGTAAAAATATACTTTCCATTGCAAATGCCAAATTAGGTTATTCCTTTATACAGGCGTTTGCCCTGGGGATATTGTGTAACATCCTGGTGTGCCTGGCGGTGTGGCTTTCTTTTTCTGCAAAAAACACCACAGATAAAATCTTATCGGTGATTTTCCCGATAACGGCCTTCATCGCTGCCGGTTTTGAACATTGTGTCGCCAATATGTATCTGATTCCGGTCGCAATTTTTCTCCGGAGGATTGACCCTGAATTTGTTGTTTCAACCCAGTTATCTGCCGAAGCGCTTAACTGGTCTAACTTTATAGTGAAAAACCTGTTGCCCGTTACCCTTGGTAACATCCTCGGTGGTGCATTGTTTGTGGGGTTGATCTATTTTTTGGCTTATAAAAATCATCCCGAGTTTCGTGACAGTGAACAATGAACCTTGTGACGTAACACACTAAACACAACCTTAGCCCAATGATATGCTGGAGATAACAAACAGGTTAACTCATGGGCGCTAACGTTGATCTTCCTTCTCTCTTAAAAACAATTCCCTTTTTTTATGCATTAACTGCTGTTCAATTAAACCGCCTGGCAGAAATTACTGACTATATTGAAATTGCGCCCAATGCAAAATTGATCGAAGAGGGAAATTCGATTGATTTCCTCTATATCCTGGTTGAAGGCGAAGTCACCGTGACTGTCCACGTCCCTTCGATCGGCCTGGTTGAAACCTGCACATTCGGCCCCCTGGATATCATCGGTTGGTCGGCAATGACGCCGGTTGTCCGTCAACGTATGGGAACGGTGACCGCTTCAACCCACTGTAAGCTCCTCCGTTTTGATAGCAAGTGGTTTACGCAATTATGCGAAAATGATCATGATATTGGTTTTTTTATTTACCGCAGAATATCCAATATGGCCGCCCGCAGTTTCTTAACGACTCAACTGCGGTTAATGAACCTGCTGGCTGAGCAACTTTGAGCCAACATTAAATTGCGTAATATGAGATAGGAAACCGCATTTCAATTCACCCAAAATTCATCCGATTTGACGGTATAATCTTGGCACTATGCACGAGTTATCTATTACTGAAAATATACTATCTCTCGCGAGCGACCACGCTCAGAAGTCAGGTGCAACGCGTGTAACGGCCATCAACCTGGTCATCGGGCAGTTATCAAGCATCGTGGATGATTCGGTTCAATTCTATTGGGATTTGGTCAGCGAAAACACCATTTGCGCAGGTTCGGTATTGAATTTCAACCGAACCCCTGCAATCTTTCGCTGCCTTGATTGCCAACACGAATTCTCATTGGAAGCGCGGCTTTCGCCCTGTCCCTCGTGTGGCAGTATACGGAACCAACTTATTTCAGGCGAAGAATTTTACCTGGACAGTATTGAAATTGAGAAATGAGGGAAATGCATGAGTGCAATTCGCGTGCCGGTTGTTGAAAAAATATTTAGTGCGAATGACCGTATGGCCAGGCTTAACCATGACCGTCTGCAGAAAGACCAGGTCTTTTCCGTCAACCTGATGGCGTCCCCTGGCGCCGGAAAAACCAGTTTTATTTTGCAAACCATCAAGCGTTTAAAAGGGGTTCTAAGGGTTGGGGTTATTGAAGGCGACACTGCCCCTGTGACCATCGATGCCGATAAGATCATCCAAGCTGGTATGCCTGCAGTGCAAATCAATACCGGTGGAGACTGCCACCTGGACGCTTCAATGGTAAGTGATGGACTGGATCAATTACCTCTCAATGAACTTGACCTTCTAATTATTGAGAATGTCGGCAATTTAATATGTCCAGCCGCCTGGGACCTTGGTACAGATGTGAAACTTCTGGTGGCGAGTGTTCCTGAAGGTGATGACAAGCCATATAAATACCCGAATATCTACCGCGGATTGGATGTGCTGGTGATCAATAAGACCGACCTGCTACAGTATATCGATTTCAATATGGACTATTTCCGACAGGGAGTCGAATTATTAAACCCCGGACTGGTGACTTTTCCGGTTTCGTGTAAAACAGGCGAAGGGATAGACGCCTGGATTGATTGGCTTACCGGTAAGGTGGAAGAGAAAAAGCTGCACTGATGTCTGAAACCCCCATCACTCAAAAAATACATATCACTGGGATTGTCCAGGGCGTCGGTTTTCGCCCGTATGTATTCAACCTCGCCAGTAAAATGAAGATTGGTGGATGGGTAAGGAACACTTCCAGCGGCCTCGAAATTGTAGCATCTGGTGAACCTTCGGATTTGGACAGGTTCATTCAGGCTCTTAGAAACCACCCGCCTACCCTCGCTCATGTGGATAGCTTCGAAGCCTCTGTATCTGAATACGAACAGTATAATCACTTTGAAATTCGTGAAAGCAATTCTGTTTCCACAGAATTTGTACCCATTTCTCCAGATATCAGTATCTGTGATGATTGCCACAGAGAATTATTTGACCCAGCAGACAGGCGTTACCGCTACCCATTTATAAATTGCACAAATTGTGGGCCACGTTTTTCGATTATTAATAATGTTCCTTATGACCGTCCACTGACAACTATGTCAGAATTCGCCATGTGCGCAGATTGCCTGCAGGAATATACCGCGCCTTCGGATAGAAGATACCACGCGCAACCGATTGCCTGTGCAAAATGTGGTCCTGCAGTCAGCTTTAAAATACCAGGCAAAACAGAACTCTTTGCAGAAGAAGCGATTAGCGCTGCACGCGCATTGATACGCGAAGGAAAAATATTAGCACTCAAAGGACTGGGTGGCTATCATTTAGCCTGTGACGCGTTGAACCGCGACGCCGTGGAAAGGTTGCGCCAGCGCAAGCAACGTAGCGAAAAGCCGTTTGCGTTAATGTGTTTTGACCTTAATACGATGAAGCGCTTCGTTCAAATTTCAGAACCAGAAGCTGCTTTATTAGAATCACCCCAACATCCAATTGTGTTACTGGAAAAAATTAACGGCGTTTCGGCGCTTGACCACACGGCTCCTCGTCAAAACCAATTGGGGATGATGCTGCCTTATACACCGCTCCATCTTTTATTGCTTGAGTCTGGGCCGGGCTTTCCTGAAGCGTTAGTGATGACCAGCGGAAATTTCAGTGAAGAGCCCATCGCCTACCAGGACGATGAAGCATTGACCAGGTTGCAGCCCTTGGCTGACGCTTTCCTCCTTCACAATCGTCCCATTCATATGCGTGTGGACGATTCTGTCATGCGAGTGTTTGGTAAACAGGTTTATCCAATCCGTCGTGCGCGAGGATACGCGCCTGAACCCTTGAAAGTGCCACATGTACTCCCTCAAATTTTATCTTGCGGCGCCGAACTAAAAAATACCTTCGCGTTATCCAGGCAGGGTTATATCTTTTTAAGCCATCATATAGGTGACCTGGAAAACTTGGAAACACTTTCCTCTTTCACCCAGGGCATTGAGCATTACAAACGGCTTTTCCATCTTGAACCAACCGCCATCGCAGTTGACCTGCATCCGGATTATTTGTCCACTCTTTTTGGGCAAAATCTCAGCCGGGAACAAAACATCCCTCTTTTTAAGGTACAGCACCATCAGGCTCATCTGGCTTCTTGCCTGGTTGACAATGATTATCGTGAAGCAGCGCCTGTGATCGGATTAATCTTTGATGGCACCGGGTACGGCACTGATGGAGTTATCTGGGGAGGAGAGGTTTTGTTGGGTGGTTACAATGCAGTAGATCGGGTTTATCATCTGTCTGAAATTGCCCTTCCAGGCGGTGATTCCGCTATACGCAACCCAGCAAAAATTGCCCTCTCTTATCTCCAAGCAGCCGGAATTGATTGGACGCCAGACCTCTTCCCTGTAAAATCCTTCCAAGAAGAGCAACGCGTCATTCTTGCCCAACAACTAGCGCATATGGTCAATTGCCCGCTAACGACCAGTATGGGGCGCCTTTTTGATGCAGTCTCCTCTTTGCTGGGCATTAGGCACCATATATCTTACGAAGGGCAAGCCGCTATTGAACTTGAAAACATCTGCGATCGCTCTGAAAACCAGACTTACGACCTGCCAATCAACGGATCCAGGATTGACGCGCTTGCGCTCTTTCCACAGATTTTAAAAGATATGCGCAATGGTGTGTCTCACGCGGTAATAGCCGCGCGTTTTCATAACGCCATCGCCAATTGTTGCCTGGTAATCTGCCAAAAGCTCAGAACTTCTACAGGGGTTAATAAGGTTGCCCTCTCAGGCGGCGTATGGCAAAATATGACTCTGTTGAGAAAAACCACTCAACTTTTATATTCAGATGGATTTGAACCCCTCATCCATCACCGTGTTCCAGCCAACGATGGGGGAATTTCCCTCGGTCAAACCCTCATTGCAGCTTCCTTGCTTCATGCGTTATAGAGGTAAACATGTGTCTTGCAGTTCCGGGAAAAGTAATCGAAATTCATCGAAATGACCTCATCTTAATGGGGATGGTCGATTTTGGTGGTGTTCTTCGCGAAGTCTGCCTTGAAGCGGTTCCAGAAGTGAAACTGGGAGATTATGTAATTATCCATGCTGGCTTTGCCCTCAATATTCTAAGTGAACAAGAAGCTGAAGACTCCCTTCAGGCTTTTCGTGAACTGGATGAAATCGAAGTGCGTTCTAAACACCAGGATGAAGAGAAAACAGGCGTCTGATGCGATATCAAGATGAATTCCGTGATGCTGAACTGGTTAGAAAGCTCGCAGCCAGGATTCAGGAAACAGCCCAACATCCCTGGGTGATTATGGAAGTCTGCGGGGGTCAAACCCATTCCATCATGCAGCATGGTATTGACCAGCTTCTGCCAGAAACCATTGAACTGGTGCATGGCCCAGGTTGCCCCGTTTGCGTCACGCCATTAGAATTGATCGATAAAGCGCTGGCGATTGCCGCGTTGCCAAACGTGGTTTTTTGTTCCTTTGGCGATATGCTGCGTGTGCCTGGCTCTTCCACCGACCTGCTCAAACTCAGGTCACAAGGCGCCCAGGTAAAAATCGTCTACAGCCCGCTGGATGCGGTTCGTATCGCCCAAGAAAACCCCCACCTGCAAGTTGTTTTCTTTGCCATCGGGTTTGAAACGACAGCTCCGGTGAATGCATCCGCCGTTCTTTACGCGCAGAAACTTGGGCTCCAGAACTTCTCCTTGCTTGTTTCCCAGGTAACCGTACCAGCAGCCATGCATGCCATTCTTGGCTCTCCACACAACCGCGTTCAAGGATTTTTAGCTGCCGGTCATGTTTGCACTATTATGGGTTATCACCAGTATCATGCCATCAGTCAAAAATACCATGTTCCCATCGTGGTCACCGGCTTTGAGCCGCTCGACATCCTCCAAGGAATTTTCCTGGCAGCAGCCCAATTGGAACGTGGAAGCTCTCTGGTTGAAAACGCTTACCCTCGCCTGGTCTCCGAACAGGGAAATATCCCCGCCCAGAAGATGATCGATGCTGTATTTGAACCCTGCGATCGTAATTGGCGCGGCATCGGAATGATCCCTGCCAGCGGGCTCAAGCTACGTGAAGAATATGAATTTTTCAATGCCGAAAACCGGTTTGACCTTTCCTCCATTTCAACCAGAGAGTCCGATATTTGTATCTCCGGTTTGATCTTGCAGGGTTTGCGTAAGCCACCTCAATGCGCTGCCTACGGCACTCTTTGCACCCCCCAGCACCCGTTGGGCGCTACCATGGTTTCTTCAGAGGGAACCTGCGCGGCTTATTATCGTTATACCATTAAAGAAGGATAATCCGTGACATCTTCTGAATACCCTCCGATGCAGTCTCCTGTTTGCCCCTTGCCCTATAACGACTACGAAACCATAGTGATGGCGCACGGCTCGGGAGGCGCGCTCTCCCTGGACCTCATTAAAAAAGTTTTTTTACCCTGTTTTTCCAACCCCGCCCTGCTTGCCGGTAACGATTTTGCCGAGGTGCCTGGTTTCGTACACGGTCGAGTTGTTGTCAGCACAGACGCGCATATTGTTAGCCCGCTTTTTTTTCCAGGTGGTGATATTGGTCGCCTGTCTGTCAGCGGGACAGTAAACGACCTTGCCGTTTCGGGAGGAATCCCGCTTTGCCTTACAGCCAGTTTCGTTTTAGAAGAGGGGCTAAAAATTTCTACGCTCGAAAAAATCGTCAAATCAATGGCAGACACTTCTCTAGAAGCCGGTGTGCCCATTATTGCCGGTGATACCAAAGTGGTTGAGAGAGGAAAAGCGGATGGTATCTTCATTTCGACCAGTGGAGTGGCGGTGATAGGAGCAGGTCGCGCGATAGTCGGCTCGAACGCGCAACCAGGCGACGCCGTGATTGTTTCTGGCACCCTCGGTGACCACGGTTTAGCGGTGCTGACGGCAAGAGGTGAACTGGGGCTTTCTGCAGATATCCGCTCTGATGTCGCTCCGTTAAACAACCTAATTAGAAAGGTGACAGAATTTACCGATCAAATCCATGTCATGCGTGACCCTACTCGCGGAGGTGTCGCCACAACCCTCAATGAGATCGCCCAGCAAAGCCATGTCGGCATCACCCTTTTTGAGGATCAAATCCCTGTGCATCCCGCGGTCAGATCTGCTTGTGAGCTGCTTGGGTTCGACCCGCTGTATGTTGCCAATGAAGGCAAGGTTATCATCATTTTGCCCGCCAACCTGGCACACGAGGTGCTTTCAATTTTGCAACACGAGCCGTATGGACAAAACGCTCGCCTGATTGGACAGGTGCAGGCTGATTCACCTGGAACCGTTCATCTTAAAACTTCCATCGGCGGCACGAGGGTTCTCAGCATGTTGAGCGGCGAACTGCTCCCCAGGATCTGCTAATCGACTTGACATGCGTGTGGCAACCTTTATACTTAGTCATCCTTTTGCATAGAGGTCAAGATGAAAATTGATTTTCAAGAAACAAAGAAAGACCTGGCTGTTCGTATCGACATTCATTCAAAATTTGGTTCGAAAAATATCGACGAGTGGATGCTTGACTTAATCAAGTTAAAAAAAGGCAGCCGCATACTTGACGTGGGCTGTGGCTCGGGCAAGCAATGTTTTTCATTCTATGATGCACTTGAAGGAGACGCTGAAATTATTGGCGGCGACGTTTCGGCTGAACTTCTCAATCAAGCAAAGGCTGAAAACGAACGCCGTGGCATTGATATCCGCTATGATTTTCTGGATTTTAACCAGGTTTTTCCCTATCCTGACAATTATTTTGATTTTGTTTCTTGTTGTTTTGCCATCTACTACGCCAATGACGTTGGTCACACGATCAGTGAAATGCACCGGGTAACGAAGCCAGGCGGCAGGTTGTTTACCACTGGTCCGATGCCATCCAATAAACAACTGTTTTACGATATCATCAAAGAAGCCACCGGTAAACCTATTCCGCCCATGCCGGGCAGCTCGCGTTTTTCTACTGAGTTCCTTTCCAAAATTGAAAAAACCTATTCTCATGTGGAGCTGCATATCTTCGAAAATCCATTGACCTTTACTACTCTCGAGCCTTATATGGCTTACACCCGTGCTTCGATGTCAGAAGACCGTCGTTTGTGGAGCAGTCTTTTCGTTGACAAGGATGATTTTGAGATGATCATGGGCAAGATTTCCGAGGTCGCTTCCCAACGCCTTAATAAAGAAGGCAAACTGGTAATGACGAAGGTTGTTGGCGGAATTTTAGCCACAAAATAGGCAGCTATGAATCACGATATGACTTTTTTTGGTAAACGAGTTTGTTTTTTTGGTGCGCACCCTGATGACATCGAAATCGGTTGTGGCGCTCTCATCGCTCATATCTCCAACCAGACGGATCTCAGGTGCGTCACCTTATCGGATAACCAGAAAAATCCGCTTCTCACGAAAGTTGTTGAAGAGCACTACCAAAGTATGCAGATCTTAGGCGTCCCTGCAGAAAAAGTGATTGTCGGAACTTTTGAAACACGCCGTTTCCAGCAATTTCGCCAGGAAATTCTTGAGTATATGCTTGAGATTCGGAATTCTTTTAACCCTGATATCGTGTTCGTCCATACCAGGGCGGATCTTCATCAAGACCACTCCACCGTTACTGAAGAAGGATTACGTGCTTTTCGAGGAACCACTGTTCTGGGTTATGATGTCATCCGCAGCAGTTATGGTTTTTTTCCACATTTTCTTGTCGAAGTAAATGAATCAGATGTGAACGCAAAAATCCGCGCGTTGCATGCATACCACACCTATGCTGATAAATATTACTTTGACCCCGAATTAACTCGCTCCATCCTGGTAAAGAATGGAGCGCTTGCTGAGCGAAAATTTGCTGAAGGTTTCGATATTTTAAGGATTATTGGCGCTTTTGGTTGCGTCTAACGCCTCTTTCAGTTCCTGGTCTTTGCCGGGACACCAATTTCTAAAAACCCATCAACGACTCGCACCGGGTAAACTGGAATCCCTTCAACGGCGGGGAGAGACAAGGCTTCTCCTGTCTTTATATTAAAACGCGCGCCGTGCCGCGGGCAGACGATTTCCTCCCCGATCAATTCCCCTTCTCCGATTGCCCCCCCATCATGGGAGCACAAATCACCTGTGGCGAAGTATTCACCAGCAAGTGCAAAAACCACAATGGGAAAACCTTCTATTTCAAGAAATAATCGTTCTCCAGCCGGGAATTCGCTTACCGGCGCAATACGGTAATACTTAAATTCGTCACCGCCATTTTGACTCATGATACCTCCTCATCCAGCGCCTCAGAACCTCCACCCACGCCATAAACGCCTGCTTTTAGTATCTTTAAAGGCAACAGCGCGCACTTTAACCTTACGGGACCAAGCTCAATACCCAGTAGATCCAACAGGTCTTCCTTGTGCATGCGTCGCACGTCATCCAGAGATTTTCCCATAACATATTCCAACAACAGGTCCGCAGAGGCCTGTGAAATCGCACAACCATGACCACTGAAAGCAGCTTCGCGAATGATACCTTCTTGATCCACTCTTAGATCTATACGCAAGTGATCGCCGCAAAGCGGGTTCTCATCCTCAAAGGAAATGTCATGTGGCACCAATTCTCCCCGGTAAATTGGATTTTTTGAGCGTTCAATAATGATTTCTCGGTACAGGTCATCCATAACTCACCTGAAGATTTGTTGCACTTTTTCCAACCCCTTGATGAGGTGGTCAATATCTTCTTCATCATTGTAGAGATAAAAACTCGCCCGTGTAGAGGCTGTGATTTTGAACCTTTCGTGTAAGGGCATGGCGCAATGATGTCCAGCACGGACAGCTATGCCTTCAGAGTCTAAAATTTGCGCGATGTCATGAGGGTGAATATCCTCCAGTGTAAAAGAGAGCACGCCTCCTTTGGCTGAAACTGAATCGGGGCCAAGAACGTGCAGCCCGTGAATTCGTTTGAGCTTTTCTAACGCATAAGTCACCAACCGCTGCTCGTGCTGGAGTATTCTGTCCATTCCCGCTGAAACGAGGTAATCTACGGCAGCGCCGAACCCAATGGCTTCCGCTATGGCAGGCGTGCCGGCTTCGAATTTGTGTGGTAGGTCATTCGCGCTAAAGGAGCGTAAAAATACTTTCTTGATCATATCTCCGCCGCCAAGGAAGGGAGGCATGTTCTCAAGAATGGTCCTTTTCCCCCACAGAGCCCCAATACCTGTTGGTCCAAGCATCTTGTGAGCGGAGAAGGCGATAAAATCCGCGTCAACCTCATTTACGTCGACTGTAAAGTGGGGAATGGATTGAGCAGCGTCTAGCAGTGTAATCGCCCCAGCATTTTTCGCCATGCGAATGATTTCGCGTGCTGGATTGATCGTTCCGAGCACATTGGACATATGCATAAACGCAACCACTTTCGGCTCAAGTTTCAACAATTGCTGGTAAACATCCAAATCCAGATACCCATCGTCATTCACGGGGATAAATTCCAGGCGAAGTCCTTTTTCGGCGGCCAGCATCTGCCAGGGTACCAGGTTGGAGTGATGCTCCATTTCCGTCAGGATCACGAGATCGCCCGTTTTCAGCGTTGACCTTCCCCAGGTCTGGGTCACCAAATTGATTGACTCAGTTGTATTGCGGGTAAAAATCAACTCCCTGGTATCTCGCGCGCCGATGAAATATGTTATTCTCTCTCTCGCGCCTTCATAAGCGGCGGTGGCCTCTTCAGCCAGTGTATGTACGCCCCGATGGATGTTGGCGTTCAGCTGTCTGTAATAAACCTCCATTGCCGCAATAACGCTTTCGGGTTTTTGCGAAGTAGCAGCCGAATCCAAGTAAACAATAGGAACACCAGGCCTGATCTCGCGTTTTAAAATCGGAAAGTCTTTTTTGTAATCGTTCGAGCGGTCAAATTGATTGATAGGATCGACCATCAGGCCACCGTTCACAATTTCTTCAGTAAATCCAACCGATTAGTTTTTTTTGAAGGAACGCGTATGTTGGTCGATTTTTGAGGAAACCAAAGGATATGATCAGGCACCATCCACCCATCCGTTAAAAAGACATTAGACCTGAATTGAACAGCAACCATTTTGGGATCGACCTGAACGACAATGCCTTTTAACCATCCTCTAATTCTTTCCCCTCCCTTTTCGTGGTCACAAAGCACTTCGACGGTATCGCCTACCTGGTATTCATGTTCTTCTTCTGGTGGTTTCATGAATGGCACTGAGCGCATCTTTTGACCATCCTTTGGGTTCCGTATTGAATTGATCATATCATTCTATCATACCGGAGTTAGATGTTCTTAGTTCCGGGTATGCTCCATTTTTTCTTTGATCGCATTTTGAAAACGTTTACGTACCCCTTCAAACGGTATGCGCTGCATGATCGGTTCGAAAAAGCCCTCGACGATTAATCTTTCTGCATCATCGCGGGGCATGCCCCGGCTTGTCAGGTAAAAAACTTGCTCTTCATCTATTTTACCGACAGTAGCTCCGTGTGTGCAACGAACATCATCAGTCAATATTTCTAAACCTGGTATCGAATCAGCCCGGGCGTTTTTACTTAACACGAGGTTTCGATTCGCCTGGTAACCATCTGCCTTGTTGGCTTCGGGAGAAACATAGATCATGCCCTGCCAAACCGATCGGCTGTTATCCGTTAAGGCGCCTTTAAAAAGCAGGTCACTGGTCGTGTTTGGTGCCAGATGATTTTGCTGCGTATCGTGATCAAGGTGTTGTACGTGATCCGTGAAGTAAAAACCCGACATCTTCCCCGTAGCGCCGGCACCTATCATGCTTAAATTGGAGACATTTTTCGTAAGTCTGCTGCCAAGTGCACCAAAAACCCAATCCACACTTCCACCCCGGTCCACTTGTACATTTTCGCTGGTGAAATTGACAATATTTTCTCCCCATGACTGTAATTCTACAAAATTCAAATGCGCGTCAGGTCCAACATATACATCAATCAAGGCAGCATGCAGCGACAGGCTCGAGCCCGCGTTTGGTGAAGAGGATTCGTGCACATACGTAACAGAAGACCCTTCTTCAAGATAAACAAACAACTGTAATGAATGCAGCAGACCTTCACCCGCAGCCCAAAAGATGCTTTGCAGGGGTAATTCGAGCCTGACATTTTTTGGGACGTAAAGCAAAATCCCTTGTAATCCTAAAGCACCAGTCAATGCGGAGAACTTGGCTGTTTTATCGTGGTCGATTCGTGATAATACTTTTTCAATTATCTGTGGTTGTGTTACTTTTAGACTGTCAAGCGTTTCAAAAATAATTCCTTTTTTTTGGACTTGTGGTGCGACATTCTTTTTTGCATCGAATGGCGAAAGTAAAATAGTCCCACCGTTTTCCTTTCCGGCAACAGGGGCATCAAAAATACGAGGGAATTGCTCTTGAAAGTTTTCGGTTGGTTCCGCTAATTTAAAGGTTGAAAAGTCAATCCCTCGTAAATTGGTTCTGCGCCAGTGCTCCTGAGAGCTATCAGGAATGCTCAATGATAGGTATCTCCGCCATGCTTTTTGGCGGTATTGTTGTACAAATGGATTGGTATCAGTAAAAACCGGGGTGATGTTCAGGTCAGATTGCACCTCCCCGCTTGCCCGGCTTTTTCTGTGGATGATGAAGCTATTTTCAGTCATTGCTCACTTCCATGTATCTGCTATCGAATTAACCTACCGAGCCTTCCATTTGTAGCTGTATCAACCGGTTCATTTCAACCGCGTACTCCATGGGTAGTTCCTTGACCAGCGGTTCAATGAAGCCTGATACCACCATTGTGGTGGCATCTTCCTGGCTCATACCCCGGCTCATCAAGTAAAAAAGTTGCTCTTCTCCCACCTTTGAAACTGAAGCCTCGTGTCCAATTGTCACATCTTCTTCATCTACTTCAATCGTTGGGTACGTGTCAGAGCGCGAAGCGGGGTCCAGCAATAACGCGTCGCAAGTAACATTTGATTTAGCGTTGTTCGCGCCTTTGATCACTTTTAATAAGCCCCGGTAGGATGACCTTCCGCCATCCTTACTGATAGATTTGGAGGTGATTTTTGAGCTCGTATCTGGCGCAAAATGGATCACTTTTCCTCCAGCATCCTGTAGCTGTCCTTTGCTGGCAAAAGCCACCGACAATATTTCGCCGTGCGCTCCAGTCCCCATCAGGTAGGCTGATGGGTATTTCATCGTGACCTTAGAACCCAGGTTACAATCTACCCATTCCATCGTCCCATTTTCTTCCACCCTGGCCCGCTGTGTTACCAGGTTGTACACGTTAGTTGACCAGTTCTGAATGGTCGTGTAACGCACCCGGGCACCTTTTTTAACGATAATTTCAATGACTCCACTATGAAAGGAATTTGTTGAGTATTGCGGCGCAGTGCACCCTTCAACGTAATGAACCTGGGCCCCTTCGTCCGCGATGATTAGCGATCTTTCAAATTGTCCAATGTTGGCAACATTGAGCCTGAAATATGCCTGAAGCGGTAATTCAACCCTGACACCCTTCGGAACGTATACAAACGATCCGCCAGACCAGACCGCAGAATTTAAGGCGGCAAATTTATTGTCCTCTATTGGAACCACAGTGCTGAAATATTCTTTGAAAATTTCAGGGTGCTGTTTTAAACCATCTTCAATGGATAAAAAAATCACTCCTTGTTTTGCCAGGCTTTCTTGGATGCTGTGATAGACCATCTCAGACTCATATTGCGCGCCAACACCCGCAAGGAATTTTTGTTCAGCTTCTGGAATCCCGAGTTTATCAAAGGTGTTCTTGATCGTTTCCGGAACTTCATCCCAGCTTTTCCCACTGGAATCGGAAGGGCGTACATAGTAGTAGATATCATCAAGGTCCAATTCCGAAAGATCAGGACCCCATTTCGGCATAGGTCTGGTAATAAAATGCGCCAACGCTTTAAGCCTGAAGTTAAGCATCCATTCAGGTTCCTGCTTCATAGCCGAAATTTTTCGCACAACTTCTTCATTCAGCCCTTTTTCTGACCGGTAGACAAAAGTTTCAGGATCCTTGAATCCGTATTGGTAATTACCTAATTTATCCAGGAAATCGTGCTTAGGAACGTCGCTCATTAATAACTCCAGTAATTAAACGGGGATCACTTATTACCATTAATGCCATTCTCAATTTTTTCTCTTATCCAATCGTAGCCATGCTCCTCAAGGTGTAGCGCCAGGTCTGCCCCGCCTGACTCGACTATCCTTCCAGCCATCATGACATGAACAAAATCAGGTTTAATATAATTCAGCATACGCTGGTAATGAGTGATTAAAAGCACACCTACGTTTTGTTCTTGTAATAGATGAATACCCTCAGAAACAATTTTTAAGGCATCGATATCTAACCCTGAATCCGTTTCATCGAGTATGGCGATTTCAGGCTGAAGCACGGCCATTTGTAACACTTCAGCTCTTTTCTTTTCACCGCCTGAAAAACCATCGTTCAAATATCTTCCCGCAAAAGAAGGGTCCATTTTGAGCATACGCATTTTCTCTTTTAATAAATTTCTGAATTCGAGAATAGGTATGCCTTTATCTGCAGGGTTGATGGCTTTGCGCCTTGCATTTACGGCCGTGCGCAAGAAGTTGGCTACAGTCACACCAGGTATAGCCACAGGGTACTGGAATGCCAGGAATAAACCCAAGCGAGAGCGTTCATCCGTGGGCAGTGAAAAAAGATCGTGACCTTTGAATGTAGCAGAGCCTCCCGTCACCTGGTAACTGGGATGACCCATGAGCGTGTACGCAAGAGTCGATTTACCGGTGCCGTTCGGTCCCATAATCGCGTGCACCTGCCCTTGCTGAATTGAAAGAGTCACGCCTTTCAAGATTTCTTTCTCGCCGATATTGACGTGCAAGTCCTTGATGTTCAGTTCTGACATTAATCGTTCTCCAGGTGGATTATTAACAAGATAATATTCATTATTTTCTTCTTTATCTGCAAACCGGGGTGATTATAGCATACTCATATTCTCCAGTCAATATTTACCATATTCTTCATGTTTATCCAAATAATTGAGGTATAATAATGTTAATTATTATTATGTATTTGACGTAAATTGGCGTGTTAAGGAGAAAGGTAAGTAAATTATGAAAAGCACACGTGAAAGAGTCTTACAGACGCTATTAACGAATCCGAACTCGACGATCAGCGCCCTGGCTGAGGCAGTTGGTATTAACGCGGTGTCTGTGCGTCATCACCTCACGTCTTTGCAGGCGGATAACCTTGTGCAGTCCCAGGAAGAAAGGCACGGCGTTGGACGCCCGCGTTTGGTTTATTCGTTGACCGAAAAAGGCGCAGAGCTTTTCCCTACCCGGTACCTCAAACTGATTAACCAACTCCTTGTACAGTTAAAAAACAGCATGCCCAAAGAAGAACTCGAAAGATTGTTGGTTCAGATTGCTGTCGACTTGAGCGCTGAATTTGCGAAAAAGATAAAGCATTTCCCCATGGAGAAAAAACTGGACGCCATTCGGGTTTTCCTGGCGCAAGAAGGGTATGTGATTGAATGGGAAAAGCAGAACGCTCAATACGTGATCACTGAAATTACCTGCCCTTTCTATCACATCAGCCAAAAACACCCTGAGGTTTGCATGATTGACCACGCAATTTTTAGCAGCCTGCTTTCTCTTCCGGTTGAAAGGGTCAAATGCATTCTTACCGGTGATAACCACTGTTCATATTTAATCCAACAAAACTAACTGGAGAATTCATCATGAATGAGAAACCTGTCCCAGGAACAAACAGACCTGTTTGGGATTCAGAAGCAACACACCCTGAGTTGAGTGACCTGCTCAAAAAGGGGTTGAGCGAAGTGCTTGACCCTGAACTTGGTCTCAATATCATGCAGCTCGGATTGGTCCGGAATGTGAAGATCGATGACAATGGCGCAATCATCAAAATGATATTGACCACTCCTTTTTGCCCATACGGGCCTGCCATGCTCGAGTCCACCCGCCAGAAGGCGGAACAGATCCTGGAAAGAGAAGTGGGGATTGATTTTGGTCTTGATCCATGGGATTTTTCGATGATGGAAGAAGGTCTTGGCGGGGATTGGGGTTTATTCTAAACTTCCTTCTGGCGATTCACTCCCTTGTCGTTGTTTTAGCTGGAGTAAAATTTCCTCATGCTTCGGTCTGTTCAATTAATACCCGGTAAGGCTCCTGTCTTCCTTGAAAGTGAAGCAGAGATTTCTCACGCCCTTTCAGCAAAAGAAGGTTTTATTTGGGTTTGCCTTGAAGAGGTCAATGAAGAAGAAACAAAAAGCGTTCTGGATGGTATTTTTAATTTTCACCCGCTCGCCATTGAAGATTGTTTAAGCCCGGGTTACCAGGTATCCAAAATCGATGACTTCTCCGATTATCTCTTCTTGATCACTCATGCCATTAAAGCAGATGAGCATCTTGAAAATTTAGACCCCATAGAGCTTGATTTATTCCTTGGGGATAACTATCTGGTAACCTGTTCGAGTGACGCTCAAGTGACGGCAGTTGAAAAAACCTGGGAGCGAATCCTGCGCGACAACCGCCTCTCCAAATATGGTGCTGACTTCCTTTGTCACACAATCCTTGACGCGGTAGTAGATGAGTTTATGCCCCTCATCGACAGCATGGAAACCGAAGTAGAATGGATAGAAGATAGCGCGATGGAAAAGCCCACTCCCGAAACGCTCCAACGATTGCTGTCCTTAAAACATTCAATCATGTCTCTTAGAAGGATCATCGCCCCGCAACGCGAGGTAATGAATCGCCTTTCTCGGGATGAGTATTCTCAAATCGAATCTCAGAATCTCATCTATTTCCGCGATATTTATGACCATCTGGTCCGTATTCAAGACCTGGCAGATATTATTCGCGACATTGTTTCTGGCGCTCTGGATATTTACTTAAATTCCACCAGTTTGCGCTTGAATGAAATTATGAAAGCGCTTACCATCGTCTCAACGGTATTTCTGCCCCTCTCTTTTATAACAGGCGCGTTCGGGATGAATTTTATAAAAATCCCCGGCGCCGCGCACGAGCACGGTTTCCTAATCACCTGTGCGTTTTTACTCATTCTTGGCGTGGCTATGCTTCTTTACTTTCGTAAAAGACGTTGGTTTTAATTCAGCTGTTTTTCTCAATTAGAAGTTACTACAACTGGTTCATCGCCTTATTTGCGAGTTCCTCAGTGCTATTATTGGCTTAAAGCAAACCAACTGTTTTTCCAACCTTGGCAAAGATCTCCAGCACCTGGTCCATTTGTTCTTCCGTATGGGTTGCCATGTAACTTGTCCTGAGCAGTTGCCGTCCTGGAGAGACAGCAGGAGAAATCACGGGATTCACAAATACGCCATTATCAAAGAGCATTTTCCAGGTAGCGAAGGTCAGCTCGTCGCTGCCAATGATGATGGGTATGACCGGGGTAATGGAATTCCCAATGTTGAAGCCAAGCTCGGTATAGCCTTTACGCATGCGATCGGCAATAGACCGTACACGCCGGCTCAGCTCGGGTTCTTCCTTCATCACGTGTAAAGCGGCAAGTGCTGCCGCTGCATTGGCCGGCGGGATACTGGCACTGAAGATGAGCGCCCTGGCAGTATGTTTGATGTAATGAATCGTATCCTCATCGCCCGCGATGAACCCTCCAAGAGAAGCGAAAGACTTACTGAAAGTGGACATGATCAGATCCACATCCCCTGTTACGCCAAAATGATGGGCTGTTCCCCGCCCATCTCCCATCACCCCCATGCCATGAGCGTCGTCAACCATTAACCGCGCGTTATATTTTTTCGCCAGCTTGCTCATCTCAGGTAAAGGCGCCAGGTCACCTTCCATGCTGAACAAGCCGTCCACCACCAGTAATTTACCAGAAGATTCAGGGATTGACCGCAAAACACGCTCGAGGTGCTCCAGGTCATTATGCCTGAAGCGTTCAATTTTTCCAAATCCAAGCCGCGCTCCATCCACAATGCTGGCATGATCTTCTTTATCCAGAATCACCACATCATCGCGCCCCACCAGTGAGCTGATGGCGCCCAGGTTTGTTTGCATCCCAGTTGAAAAAACCAAGGCGGCTTCTTTACCAACCCATTCTGCCAGTTCGGTTTCCAATTGTTCGTGTAACGCCAATGTACCATTTAAGAAACGTGAACCCGTGCAGCTGGTTCCAAAGCGTTTTACTGCATTGATAGCCGCTTCGCGTACCTTGGGGTGCGTGGATAACCCCAGGTAATTATTTGAGCCGATCATGATCAAACGTTTCCCCTGGAAGATAACCTCCGTTCCCTCATTCTCATTCAAAGGAATAAAATACGGATAGATCCCTGATTCGATCGCCTCTTTTGCTGCTGTATATGCCCGGCATTTTTCGAAAATGTCCATCGTTACCTCTTTTTTTCTGTTATGATCGTTTTTACAATTAATCAATTAAATTTGGTAAGGATTTTGAATTATAACCTCATTGCAAGCGTAAGTTTTCTGTCATTACGGTTGGTTTGAAGGCACGTCTTCGCCAGTAGGCAAGGCATACAATTCTTCAACAGTCATCCCAAATGTATTTTTAACATATTGCTCCATCAATTGTACTGAATGCCAGTAGACATTCTGTAACTTCGGGTCATTAAAAGCAATGCGAAAGTACTCTTCCACGGTCTTATCTTTGTAACTACACCAGATGTCTTGATGCTCACCATTATCAATAAAATACTCAAAACTCGCGCCACCTTGATCATTATCGTCTACACTCACAATGTACTTTCTTTCAGCCAGGTGCCAGGTAATGACAATGCGGTAATTATCGCTTAATGGAGTGAAAAACCGGATATCGTATTCCTTTTCTCCCCACTCGGGGCGGTGGACCTCCATGTTCACGTCTGCTAAAATGTTTTCTCCGCGGTACTCATATAAGTAAACCGCGTTGTTCAGGTCCGGTTTGAACCCCAGACTTTTGAGATTCGGCGGCTCGTAAGGCAATGAGTATAATTTGGTAGCGGTCATGCCAAAGGTTTTCTGGATGGTGTCGTTAAACACTCGTACAGGTGCAAGCAACGGGTCCTCTCCTTCCATAACCTCTATTGCGGCCCGAAGCGCCTTTGCGATACTTGCCCGCTCCGCTTCATCGATATTGACTTCATCGCTTTCAGCATTATAGACGTAGTTTATGATTAAACCTTCACCTTCTCTGCCAAACAGGAATACGTAGGCGTCCTGATCCCCGTAATAGCCGAACGCAACTTTATAACCGCTTTCCAAATACATTTTTATAAGTATGATGTTGGCTTCCCATTCAACAGGTGGAGTTCCCCATTCATCATGTTGAATGATAAAAGAAGCATCTTCACTGTCATAGATGGCCTGGTGGCTATTGAAGTCTAAGTTGAAGCCAAGTTCCTCCAACGTGGTGGCAATGATAAAATCTTTGCCTTCAAGATTTGGGTAAAGACTCTCAAGTGGAGAAAAGTCCATCGCCAGGCTATTCGCTAATTTGAGAATACGCAGATTGGTCAATCCGGTTAATGGACCTAGGTCGGAAATGGTCGAATGATCAAGCGTAAGAACCTGTAAATTGATCAGTTTCGAAAGCACGCTGTAATCTTGCGCTTTACTCCCTGAAAGCGTGAGCGCTTTTAGATTGGTCAGTCCCTCGAGCGGTGAGATATCTTCGATGGGGTTACCGGCTAGCGACAATGAGGTAAGATTTTTCAGCCCCTGCAATGGTGAAATATCAGTAATGGCATGCGCTGAAAGATCGAGGCTCTCAAGGTTAGTGAAGGCTTCGAGACCTTGAATTTTTTCGATTAGGGAATCTTGGGAGAGATAAATCTGTAAATCATCATGGAGATCTAACCGCTTAACTAACTTGGCTCGCTCAAAAGTGATACCGCCCTCTGGCTGACCGATAATCTCACGGACCATTGCTTCCAATACCGGATCTTCAAACGTGATAAAACCAGATTCACTCGTAGCAGTCAAAGATGGAGTCGTTTTCGCAGTGGAAGCACTGCAAGCCACAAGTCCGATAGATAATAAGACGATAAGGTTGCGTTTGAATGCCTTTTTAATAAATAAACCTCTGTGATTGTTTTGGCTCAAAATGCACTCTCCGAGTACTTATTTATTTTTTTTCTCTATTTAAATCATTATTGAGATTTGCCCTGTCTCATTTTACTCTCTTTAATTCAGTACGAGTGTTATCCGAGGAACTGATAGCTAGTATGCTTATTAACACCGTTCAACCCAATTAGATATAGAATAAGCATGATTCGAAAACGATAGCCTTTGATGGTGCTGTAAAAATAAATTGTTCGCTGGAGTCCTTATGCTGTCAAAACGAACATGGGCTGCCATTATTCTCCTTGGTTTTCTCGGTTCTCTCGCCTGGGGCGTGGAAAATCAATTCTTCAACACCTTTGTTTACAACAATATCACTCCAGACCCGCGTCCCATCTCCTGGATGGTTGCCGCAAGCGCAATCACTGCTACGCTTGCTTCCGTTTTTATAGGCGCTTTAAGCGATCACCTTCGCTACCGTTGGGGACGTAAACCCTTTCTTCTACTCGGATATCTGGGCTGGGGAGTTACCACCGCTCTTTTTCCAACCGCGGCTTACTTTCATCCAATTGGCATTGCGGTCTTTATGGGCATTCTCTTTGATTGCATCATGACCTTTTTTGGCTCAAGCGCAAACGATGCTGTTTTCCATGCATCTATTGCTGATGTCACGACTTTGGAAAACCGTGGAAAAGTCATGGGGGTGCTTGAAATTCTCACCTGGGTGGCGATGCTCTTTGTTTACGGTGGAGCAGGGCTTCTAATAGATGAGTTAGGTTATTTCCCGTTTTTCTACATAGTCGGTGGCTTGGTTTTCGTTCTGGGAATTGCCGCTTCCATCTTGCTTCAAGAAGAAAAAATTCGAACAGAGAAACCCGGAAAAAGCTATTTGCAAAATATTTTGAATACCTTCAAATGGGAATCTCTTCGACAACAAAGAGACCTGCTTTATCTGTTTATCGCCATCACTCTATGGGGTATCGCACAGCAAATCTTCTTCCCATATCTTTTAATTTATATCACCCACTATCTAAAAATTGACATGGCTCAGGCGTCAATTACCGTCTTCCTCGCCATACTGCTGGGAGGGATCGCCACTGCATATCCCCTGGGGCTTCTAACCGACCGTTGGGGTCGCCGAAAAGTCGCCCTGGTTGCAATCTTCGCTGAAATGCTTGGTTTGATTGCGTTTTCGTTTGCGAAATCATTCATCCTGCTCGTTCTGACCGGGATTCTTTGGCTTGCCCCCATCAGCGCATGGACCATCGCAGTGGGTGCATGGAGTAAAGACCTATTTCCTGAGGACAAACGAGGACAATTTTCCGGTTATGTGATCCTCTTTTCTGTCGCCCTTACCATGGTTCCAGGTCCATTGTTAGGAAGCTGGTTGACTACTACTTTTGGCATTCACACTATTTTGGATGGGAAAGAAGCTTTCATCCCCACATCTTTGATCTTTCAGGTTGCCGGGATTGCCACCCTTCTGGCCGTTTTTCCTATTCTGAAGATCAAACCAAGAGACCGGTCAATTCAATGAGGTGAAAATGGCTATTCCTGAATTCATTTTAAGAAAACTCGTTGTCCCCCAGAGCTTCAAAGAAACAAGTGATGGCTTCAGTTTTATTCTCTCTAACAGTTTTGCGCCTGCGACCATTTCCCGGTTTGGATTGCGCGTTGGTGAAAACCATGTCCCCGCGGAGAATATTTCCATTCTCATTGAAGGGCAACCGCCAGTTTCAGGCAGCGCGGTGCGCCCGGATAACCCATTGGCCCTTCCAACAGGAATTGAGATAAAAGTAGTTGCAGGCTGCCCCAGCGGAGGCCTTCCTGTATATATTAACGCCATGACAAGGGAAGTCGGGGAAATCGATTTCTGCCTGATAGAAGGTAAGAATCCTTCTCCTCCCAAAGCGCTGAAACCTTTCTTTTTCTCATTTTTCTATTCGCTGAAAAAGGCCCATCTCACAATTTTTACAAAACAGGTTCTGAATCCAGTTTCCCCATTCATCCTCGGTCAGTTCGTTGAACACCTTGAGCGATGCGTTTATGACGGAATCTGGACTGCTGATGGTCAGACACTGCGTGAAGATACCCTTGACCTCATCAAACAATTGAGCCCTCCGCTCATCCGCTATCCAGGCGGAAATTTCGCCAGCGGTTACCACTGGGAAGATGGTATTGGCCCGATTTCACAAAGACCCGCGCGGCACGATGCCGCCTGGCAGGCTGAAGAATCCAACAAAGTGGGCACGGACGAGTTTTTGTCTTTTTGCGAATTGATCGGAGCTGAACCGCTGCTCGTGGCGAATGACGGTTCAGGAAGCGCTGACGAAGCCGCGCGCTGGGTGGCTTATTGCAATGACCCAATAGGCTCTGAACAGGGCAATAGGCGCGCAGCCAACGGGCACCCCGAGCCATATCATGTCAAATACTGGGGAATTGGCAACGAGGTTTGGGGGGCCTGGCAAATCGGGACCACCACCGCGAAGGACTATTCACAGCGCGCGAAGCATTTCATCTCTGCGATGAAAGCGGTTGACCCGTCCATCAAAATTGTGGTTGTCGGTAACAGCCCTCTAACAGATGACCCGGAGGACGAAGCAGCCGTTTGGAACAGGACGGTTCTCGAAAAACTTGGCAAAGACATTGATTACCTCTCCTGGCATATTTATCAGCCGGATAAAGCAGACTGGCGCGAAACCTACGACCCGCACGAACTGTATTTCGCTGTTTGCGCTGCTCCATTGGATATTGCTCAAATCCTTACCCGAATCGAAAAACAGATCGAAGGAATTGCTGCTCCTCGTAAGATTCTCCAAGCAGTAGACGAATGGAATCTTTGGCTTCTTCCGCTGGATAAAAAAACCAGTATGCATAATGTTACCTACACGCTTAGGGATGCGTTGTACACTGCCTCCACGCTGATCACCTTCTATAAACACTCCCGCTCAGTGGGCATGGCGAACCTGGCGCAGTTGGTGAATGTGCTACCTTTAATCAAAACCAACGAAAACAAGGCTTTCGCCACTGCCATTTTTTTCCCTTTCGTGCTTTTCCGCCAGATGCAACCCTATCTGCTTCACACACAATGTTCTTGTGAAACTTTCGACACTAAACGTATCTCAATTAATATGAGCGCGCACGAAAAAGTACCCTATTTGGATGAATTAGCAACCATTAGCGAAGACGGTCGCTGCCTTTCAGTCGTCCTTGTCAATCGATTCCCCATCAATCAAATGAAAGTCCATATACGCCTTGAAAACGCTGATGGGGTTGTTAAAAATGCGCTTCGCATCACTGCAGCATCTCCTTCCTCTTTCAACGATTCCACGCATCCCAATCGCGTACACATATCCGATTTGACTTCCATACAAAAGGAAAGCGACGGGTTTTCAGTCATTTTGCGACCGTGCTCAGTATCTCTATTGGAATTTGAATTAAAAAAAGCGGGTTGAACATTCACCCGCTCAAGATACGTGTCCTTTTTTTACTCCATTAAAAGAATTTCTGGGTCAGGTTCATCTAGATCGACCCATAATGCGCACCGGTCTTTCGCCTGCAGCGCCGACAGGTCGCCAATCGCCTGCGCGCGCTGGAACACGCCGAATTTCACTCCCTGCCCCGGGATTTCAAGGTCATCCTGTCTCGCGGCGGTAATTACAAGGAAAAACCCTTTGTTTGGTCCGCCTTTATGCAATTGCCCGGTTGAATGTAAATAGCGAGGGCCAAAACCCAGCGTAGTGCCTATCTGAAACCTCTGACCGATTCTCGTTCGTAACTCTTGTAAGATTTGCTCGTTTTTCCTGTTCTTTGGTAGAAACGCGTTGATCGCGAAGTATTCAATGGTTTTTTCGCAGGTCGAGACCATTCGTTCGATATAGTCAATCAGCTTTTCGTTTTCTTCCGCTTTCTCTTGGACAAAACCAGAGACGCTGGCTCTGGTGAATCGCGCGGCTGGGCTCATCTCGGGTAAAGAACCTGTTTCACGGTAGGCTGCCAAACCTGCCAGGGTGCGTAATTTTGCATCCTGTACATCTGGCTGGTCAAATGCATTGACGCCGATAATGCTGCAAGCGGTCGCAACAGCCACCTCCCATAGGTAGAACTGACCTCCCAGGTCATCATTCTCTGTAACCTGCAATGTAACAACTGGGTGGCCGGCATTTTTTAATAATGCAGCGAAATCTGCCTGAGAGTGGTCCTTTTCAAGATACACGAAAAGCCTATCTGGCGAATAATCCTCCACATTCATAACAGGTTCAGCGGTAACAGGCACCATCCCTTTGCCTTCTTTGCCGCTACTCTCCGCAATCAACTGTTCCAGCCAATCGCCGAAGGCATTCCAGTTATTATCTGTAATAAGGGTCACCTTGTCTTTTCCGTGCTTCGCCGCGGTTCCCAATATGGCACCCAAAACAACGCCGGGATTTGCCTCTATTGGCTGCCCTGGTCTGCAAAACTGAGCGATATTCATCGCGCTTTTATTTAGTCTTTTCAGATCAAGCCCCATGATGGCAGCAGGAACCAAGCCAAAAGCCGTAAGCGCTGAATACCGTCCGCCCACCTGGGGGTCAGCATGGTATACCGCACGGAATCCTTTTTCTTTCGCTAATTGATCTAATTTTGTATCAGGGTCAGTGATCGCCAAAAAATGCGCGCCGGGATCCTTGCACCCCGCCAAGACAGTTCTGTTCCAAAAATAATCGAATAATGCGTTTATTTCACCAGTGGTTCCAGACTTGCTGGCAACGATGTAGAGCGTATTTAAGGCTGGGTTTTGTTCTTGAATAAGTTTTACTTGATGGGGGTCAGTGGAGTCCAGAATGCTCAGCGCTAAGCCCTTTAACGGGTCTTGCTCTTCAGCAGCGATAATTCGGCTCAGGACTTCTGGCGCAAGGGATGACCCGCCCATACCCAGAAGGACCGCATGTGTGAAACCTTCAGCCCTGAGCAGCGCACCAATGCCCGCGTAGGCAGGTTCTTTTTCCTGGTTGGTAAAAGGTGTTTCAAGCCAATTCATGCGGTTTCTGGCTTCAGCCTGGCCTTCAGGTTCATCCGTCCAAAGTGCAGGGTCTTTCTGGTACAACCTTGACACAAAATTTATTCTTTTGAGTTCACCAACACTTGCTTTTACCGGCGATGCCAGTGAAGATATTTCCTTGATCGCGGAAAGCCTTCTTTTGTCAACAGTATCCAATAAGGCAGAATAAGCTTCTGTAAAAGCCTTTACGCCCTCAATTTCGAGTTGTTCGGTTACTTGATCAATGGATATGCCCAACTTGTTCAGGCGTTCGAATAATGAATCCGTTTCATTGGCACTGTCAAATATTCTCACGGCCACTGAGCCATGTTCCAGAAAGGCGTCAAGCGTAGCAGGAGGAACAGTGTTTATCGTATCCGGCGCGATCAACTCCTCCACATACAAGACGTCTCTGTAGGCAGGGTTCTTGGTGCTCGTGGATGCCCATAACGGTCTTTGCAGCCTGGCACCATTGGCTTTAAGTGATAAGAAACGTTGCGAGTTGAAAACCTCGTTGAAGAGCCTGTAAGCCAAACGCGCGTTGGCAATGGCAGCCCTGCCCGCTAGCGATTCATATAATTGGGCTTTAATTTCTCCATTGTGGAGTTTTTCGTTCAATAATTTATCAATAAGCGTGTCAATGCGAGAGACGAAGAAGGAAGCAACCGAAGTGACGCGTCCAATAGGTTCTCCCCTTCGCATCCTATCTTCCAGGCCCGAAAGATAGGCATCCATTACTTCCATATAACGGTCATTTGAAAAAATCAGCGTTACATTGATATTAAGCCCTTCACTGGTGCATTGTCGAATAGCTGGGATACCCTCCTTCGTGGCGGGTATCTTGATCATCAAGTTGGGCATTTTTACCCGTTCCGATAATGCACGGGCTTCTTTAACTGTGCCCTCTGTGTCATGCGCGAGGAGTGGATTAACCTCTAAACTGACATACCCATCCATCCCTTGGGAACTCTCATACACTGGCAGGAAAAGTTGAGCCGCTTTTTGGATGTCTTCAATGGCCATTTGCCAAAATATCTGTTCACTGTCTAATCCCGACCAGGCCATGGGTTTGAGTGTTATATCGTAATCAAAGGAGGTTGAGATGGCTTTCTGAAAAATACTTGGATTAGAAGTGATGCCGCTTATAGCCCCTTTGCGGATCAGTTCAGCCAGACTTCCATCTAATAATTTTGCTCTTTCAATATTGTCGTACCAAAAAGATTGCCCTGCTTTGTGAATTTCTTTGATGATATTCATTCGGTTGGACCTCAATCCACTCGCTCACTGCGCCTTTTCAAGCGCGCATATTTTTTCGAAACGTCTCAGAAATCTGCCTTCATGGATGAATTCTGCTGCTAAAAAGGCTGACACGATTTCTTTCACTAGTTCAATTCCCAAAATCCGGCTGCCCAGGCATAACACGTTCATATTATCGTGTTCCACCCCCTGGTGAGCAGAATACGTGTCGTGACATACACATGCGTAGACGCCTTTGATTTTGTTCGCGGCGATAGTAGCGCCAACGCCTGATCCGCAGATAACTATACCCCTGTCAGACTGATTGTCCTGAATCGCTCTGCCAACTTTCATGGCATAATCAGGGTAATCAACAGGTTCCTGGTTGTAAGTTCCCAGGTCAATTACATCGTGCCCGGCGGACTGAACATAATTGATCACCTCATCTTTGATTGGAAAACCCGCGTGGTCCGCGGCGATGGCGATGCGCATTTCTACCTCTTTTTCTTAAGTAATTTTTTGGCTTTCGCGATTACATTGGCGACAGAAAAACCGTACTCTTCCAACAACTTTTGGTAAGGAGCAGAAGCGCCAAAAGTCTCAATACTGATTACCTCGCCCTCGTCTCCCACCCATTTTTTCCATCCCAACCCAACACCCATTTCAACCGCCAGTCGGGTCTTGACTTGAGTTGGTAAGACAGCGTTTTGATACTGCTGGCTGGCTTTTTCGAACAATTCCCAACAGGGGAAAGAAACCAACCGTACGCGGTGATTTTGATTGGCCAGGTGAATACCGGCGGCGATGATCAGGCTCACTTCTGAGCCTGAAGCCATTAAGATGATCTCGGGCACCTTGCCTTGGCCAAGGTCAGCCAGGATGTAGGCCCCTTTATGTAATCCTTCAGCGCCTGCGTATATCTTCCGATCAATTGTAGGCACATTCTGGCGGGTCAACGCCAATAGCGTAGGGCCATCTTGCCTTTGAACCGCTACACGCCAGGCTTCTCTTGTTTCATTGGCATCAGCAGGGCGGATAACAAACAGGTTGGGGATTGCGCGCAATGCGGCCAGGTGTTCCACTGGTTGATGGGTGGGTCCGTCTTCACCCAAACCAATACTATCATGGGTCATAATCCAGATGGTCTGCAGCTTGGAAAGCGCAGAAAGGCGTATGGAACCGCGCATGTAGTCTGAGAAAACCAGGAAAGTTGCCCCAAAAGGGATAAAACCGCCATGATAGGCGAGTCCGTTTACAATCCCTCCCATCCCATGTTCCCTTACACCAAAATGCAAATAGCGTCCTGCGTGATTGTCTTTTTGGAAGGCCGCGCTGTTCTTGATCCAGGTGTTGTTAGATGGGGTCAGGTCCGCGGAACCGCCAACAAGCTGTGGAAGGATGTCAGCAAGCGCGTTCAACACCTGTCCTGAAGCCGACCTGGTGGCCATCCCCTTTTGATCAGTTGGGAATTCTGGCAGTTCGAAATGTTCTGTATCGGGTATTTCTCCAGTCATCCGCTCTTGAAGTTGCTGCCACTCGTTTGGGTATGCGACTGCGTATTGTGCCGCCTTCTCACGCCATTTCATTGCCTGTTCGTTTTTCCGCGCAGTGACTTGATTGAAATGGCTGCGCACTTCTTCGGTTATGTAAAAATCAGGTGCAATTGGCCAGCCAAGTTTTCTTTTGGCGTTTTGAAGTTCATCGATCCCAGGCGGTTCACCATGCGCCTTCGCGGTATCTTGTTTTGAAGGTAAACCAAATCCGATGTGCGTTCTGCAGATGATTAACGAAGGGCGTGGATCGCTTTTCGCCTCTTTAAGCGCCTGGTCTATCTTTTTAACATCATTTCCGTCATCGACATGTAAAACCTGCCAGCCGTATGCTTCGAATCTTTTACCGCGATCTTCGGTGAATGTGAGATCCGTAGATCCATCGATGCTGATACGATTATCATCGTAACAATAGATGAGCTTTCCTAACTGCCAGTGACCTGCTAAAGAAGCGGCTTCTGAGCTTATTCCTTCCATCAGGTCGCCATCGGTGACAATGGCGTAAACATAATGGTCGAACAGCTTCTGCCCAGGTTTGTTATATGTAGCCGCAAGCATGGCTTCTGCGAGCGCCATACCTATTCCGTTGGAAAACCCCTGCCCCAATGGGCCCGTGGTGGTTTCCACGCCCATCGTGTGCCCAAACTCAGGGTGACCGGGAGTTTTTGAACCCCACTGCCTGAAATTTTTCAAATCATCCAGCGATAGATCAAATCCAGCCAGGTGAAGCAGGCTATAAAGCAGCATGGAACCGTGTCCGCCAGACAGGACAAACCGATCGCGATCCCACCATTGGGGGTTGCTGGTATCGTACTTAAGATGCTTTGCCCAGATCGTATACGCGATAGCCGCAGTTCCCATAGGAAGACCAGGGTGTCCTGAATTGGCTTTTTGTACGCCGTCTGCTGATAAGAACCTGATGGTATTGATGGCTTTCTGCTCAATGGTTGTCATCATCCCTCCGTGACTCGTCATTGTATTTTACCATCATGAATTAGATAGGCTGAATGCGTGTGTTCCGCTAAAAAGCGCTGATCAGAATCATTTGTTTAAATACTGGCTTTTTTTAATCGGAGGCTGTTGGTTACCACAAAGACGCTGCTGAATGCCATCGCTCCGGCAGCCAGCATAGGGTTGAGCACCCCAAGAGCCGCTGCAGGAATGAGAATGGCATTATAGAAAAAAGCCCAGAAGAGGTTTTGGCGGATGGTCTTTAAGGTCTTACGCGAAAGCGCGATGGCTTTTACTACACCTCTTAAATCGCCGCCGATTAACGTAACAGGCGCAGCGGCAACAGCGACATCCGTGCCGCTACCGATGGCCACACCCAGGTCTGCCTGTGCGAGTGAAGGCGCGTCATTGATCCCGTCGCCAACCATGGCGACCACTTTTCCGCTTTCCTGCAGCCGGCGAATTTCGTTGATCTTCCCTTCCGGCAGGACGCCCGCAATCACCTGGTCAATTCCAGCCTGCTGACCGATTTCTCTGGCCGTTTCCAAGTTGTCCCCGGTCAACATGATTACCTGCATGCCCATCTCTTTTAATTCTTTGACAGCTTCCTTTGAGCCAGTCCTCAGCGTATCTGCTACCGCGACTACCCCAATCACTTCTGTGTTTTGTGCCACTGCCATAATGGTTTTGCCTTGGCGCCGATACTCTTCGGCAGCAGGCATGATCGGCGAGATATCAAAACCATTTTCCTGTAAAAAATCCAGCGTTCCCACAAGCACCCTCTCAGCGTTGATCTCAGCCGATACACCCTTCCCGGGTACAGCCAGGAAATTGGCAGGTTCTGTCAGATTCAATCCCATCTCTGTTGCGGCAGCAATAAGTGCTTCTCCTAATGGGTGTTCGCTGCCTTTTTCCACACTGGCGGCCGTTTGCATCAGTTGCTCTTTTGAGATTTCCTCATGCACAGAAACAATGTCGGTGACTTGTGGCTGTCCCCTGGTGATGGTGCCAGTCTTATCCAAAACGACCACCTCTGTTTTACCAGCCCTTTCAAGCGCTTCACCTGACCTGAATAAGATCCCCATCTCTGCGCCACGCCCGGTTCCTACCATAATAGCCGTGGGAGTTGCCAGCCCCATGGCGCAAGGACAGGCAATTACCAACACGGCGACCATATTGATCAGCGCCCGGGTGATGCCGGTTACCCCATGCGGGTTGTCTACCGGCGGATTAACAATCAGCCATATGCCAAACGTCAGCACAGCCAAACCAATCACCACCGGGACAAACACCTTTGAAATTTCATCTGCGAGTTTTTGAACAGGGGCTTTCGTTTCTTGGGCGTGCTCGACCAGGCGGATAATTTGCGAGAGCACCGTATCTTTTCCCACGCGAAGCGCTTTTATCCTGAGGAGCCCGTATTTATTCAACGTAGACCCGCTGACTTCATCGCCAGGCCTTTTTTCTACCGGTATGGATTCGCCACTTAACATGGATTCATCCACCGAGCTTGACCCTTCCAACACCAACCCGTCCACTGGAATACGCTCTCCTGGTTTCACCAGAAGAGTGTCATTGACCTGCACTTTTTCCAATGGAATTTCCGTTTCGATCCCGTCCTTAATAACCCTTGCGGTTTTTACTCGAAGCGCTTGAAGTTTTTGTATTGCTGCGCTGGTATTCCCCTTGGCTTTCGATTCAAGGTACTTTCCTAATTTCACCAAGGTGATGATCACCGCCGATGTTTCCAAATAAGGATGTCCGGGCAAAAGACCAAACACAATTGGAATTGAATAAAAATACGCTACAGAGGAACCCAGCGCGATCAGCACGTCCATATTAGCCGAACCACCACGCAGCGACCTGTAAGCGCCCTGGTAGTATTGCCAGCCAACATAGAACTGCACCGGAGTGGCTAAGAGTAGCAACAGATAATTCAACCATGGGGAATCTGCAATAATCGCTGGCAATAGGTGGAAGTCTCTTGCCATTGAAAGAATGAAAACCGGCAGCGTAAATAAAATCCCGATGATCAACAAACGTCGCTGAAGGTCAGCGTCGCGCTGCCTGGCAGTTACTTCATCCTCTCCCTGTTCGTCACCCAATACTGTGGCTGATATACCTAAACCTTTTATGCCTTTCAATAACTCGTCACGTGAAATAATGGTTGAGATGAACGAAATCAACACTCTGGAGGAAGAGAGATTAACCGAAACCGACCTTACCCCTTCGATCTTTTTAATCTGTGTTTCCAAAGACGCCGCGGCTCCGCTATCGTTGACCCCCTGTACCAGCAATACGACTTCGCTCGTTACAACCCCATATCCGGCTCTAACAACCCGATCAGAAATTTGGTTGAGGTCAAGCTTATCGGAATCATAAGTCACAGTCGCTTTTTCAGTGACCAGGTTGACCATGGTGTCTTCAACACCATCCAGTTTCTTTACGTTGCGTTCAATGGTCGCAACGCAATTGGCACAGGTCATGCCAGTAATAGGTAAGATTATCTGTTTCTTTCCTGCCATTGCCAGACTTTTTCTTTTCCGTTTATTCTGCTGGGTAATTAATCTCTTTTAAGAGATTTTTAATCATCTCTTCGTTCGCCGGAGGGCTGTAAACCACATTCACCTGTTTCGCTGCCAGGTCGGCCGTGACCTCGGTCACTCCTTCCATCTCCATCAATTCCATCTTGATGGTATGAATACAATGACCACAACTAATATTGGGGATTTTTAATGAGATTGTATCCATTTTTCTCCTTTTGATTAATTCTACCATTTAGGACTATTATTGTCCACTTACAACACGGTTTTTTTCACTTGACAATCGCTCTTTTTCCTCATAGGATATACATACGATGACATTAACGGATAAGACTATTCTCATCACTGGCGCTGCCCGTCGTCTGGGTAAAGCCTTAGCCATTGCCTGCGCCAAACAGGGCGCGGATATCGTGCTGCATTACAACTCTTCCCAATCCGAGGCTGAAGAAGTCCGCGACCAGGTCCATTTGTTGGGGCGCGACTGCCTCATTCTCAAGGCGGATCTAGCTGATCCACAACAGGTTGAGAGGATGATGTCGACAGCCGTTGCAAAGACGAATCTTTACGGGTTGGTGAATAATGCCTCGATTTTCAAATCCATGGGATTTATGGATACCACTTTACCCGACTGGAATGAACATATTGCTGTGAATTTAACTACACCATTCTTGCTGACACAACACTTCGCCCGTCATTACACGCTCGCCGAAACCGGCCGCGTTTTAAACCTGGTTGACTGGCGCGCATTAAGGCCAGGTCGTGACCATTTTCCATATACCATCAGCAAATCCGGGTTGGTCGCGCTGACGAAATCCACCGCGCTGCAGTTGGCCCCACGCATCAATGTGAACGCTATCGCTCTGGGCGCCATTCTGCCCCCAGTTGGCCAGCCAGAAGACGATCGCTTGATAAAGAACGTCCCTCAGAAAAGATGGGCTGAATTGGACGAGTTCACCCGCACCGCCCTGTTCTTGCTCGACGGACCTGATTACATCACCGGCGAAGTCATTTATCTGGATGGCGGACGTCACCTTGTTTAAGGAGTCAGAATGGATGAAATTTTTATTCAAGACCTGCTGATTCGCAGTATCATCGGCGTTACCGAAAAGGAACGCGAACAACCTCAAGACATTCTGGTGAATATCATCCTTTTCACAAATACGGCTCAAGCGGGTCTTTCAGATAGCGTGGACGACAGCGTTAATTATCGCACTGTAACCAAAAAAGTGCTGGCACATACCGAAGCCATTAAACGCTTCACAGTTGAAGCCCTGGCTGAGGATATCGCCCAGCTTTGCCTGCTTGAAAAAGGTGTGCAAAGCGTGAAAGTCCGTGTCGAAAAACCCGGTGCAGTGCGCTTTGCAAAATCAGTGGGAGTGACCATAACACGGAAAAAAGAGTGAATCCCCATGAGCAAGTTTTACATCTTATTGGGGTCAAATATTGAACCCGAAAAAAATATCCCCCTCGCGTTGGGTTTCCTTGGAACCTCTCCAGAATGGGTTCTCCTAAGCAAGTCCGGTGTATGGCGCACAAAACCGATAGGCAGTTGTTGCACGGACTTTCTAAATGTTGCCGTTCTCGTCGAAACACCTCTTTCTCCCAACGAATTAAAAAATCGGCTTGCCGCAATTGAATCTGCAATGGGTCGGGTGCGAACAGAAGATAAAAACGCTCCGCGGGTGATCGATCTAGATATCGTTGCAGAAGATGACAGGGTTATCGACAAAGAAATTTCGGTGTTCGACCACATCTTACTCCCCCTCTCAGAGATTGCGCCGAATATGCTGTTGCCAGATTCTTTAACCGATCTGGCAGAAGCATCGGCGGCAAGAAAAAAGTTTACTGCCGCTGTTCGCGTGGATTAAAGCGCTACCTGTTCCGTTCAAAAAGGCTGTTAAGTAATTGAAAGAGTTCACTGGCGCTCTTTGAACCCTGAAATAAGAAAGACAGCTGTGCAGTGCTGTCAGCGTAAATCCGCCCAATCTCAGCCAAAGTAATTTTATCCACAGCGCCATTTTCAAGACAATTTTTAAACCATTCCAGGTCTTTTACTGTAAATGTTTCATGTTTTACCCAGTAATCGCGGGCTTCAGGCAGGTTCTCCAGCGCATAATGCACAGGAAAGGTCTTTTTCCTGTTTAACAAGTCGCCTGTCACTGTTTTCCCGGTGAACCCATGCTGACCCCAAATTCCAAGGTAATCGTCCTGAATCTGAAAAGCCAGCCCAAACTTCTCACCCAAGTCGGAATATTTAATCAGTTCGGTTGGTTTTTTCCCCGCTATCAGCGCGCCCAGTCTAAAACAAACTGCAAACAAAGCACCAGTTTTGCCTTTTACCATTTCAAAATAATCTGCCATGGTGACGTCTTCGGCCTTTTCATGCGCCAGGTCGAGATACTGCCCCACTGTGAGGTCGAATGTCGCCTTATTCAAAGAGCGCACAGCGGCCATTACAATGGACGGCTCTTGAGAATTCTCTAAGAGCGCCATTTCCAGGTTTGCCAGCGTAAGCATGGCATCCCCAGTATTAATGGCTTGCGCGATTCCCCATTTGACCCATACCGTGTCGCTTCCCCGTCTTGTTTCGCTTTTATCCTGGATGTCATCGTGAACAAGTGAAAAATTGTGCACCAGCTCAACCGCTGCGGCGGCGGGCAAAGCCTTTCGCCATTCACCCTCCAACGCGTGCGTTACGAACAGCAATAATAGAGGTCTGATGCGTTTGCCGGTGCGCGCGGGATCAAACCCATTACCGTTCCACCCGAGCTGATAGCGTATCATTTTTCCGAACGCTGGCTCGCATCGCTCAGTGAATCTGGCGATGCCGCAATCCAGTTCTTCATCCAAAGCACGCCAGCAGTCTTTCAACAATTGGGTTTCGACCATGATTTATTTTGATTTACGAACAAGAGGAGTATTTGCCAGTGATCGAATATCCACTACACCAGCAGCAAACATGGTGATACGTAATTCCAGCTCAATCTCTTGAATAAGCGTCAGAACAGACTCAACCGAACGATTGGCTGCGGACAAGAATGGACCGGCAATGCCACCGATATTCGCCCCCAGGGCAATCGCTTTCGCTAGCTCCAATCCCCCGCGTAACCCCCCGGATGCGATCAACGGAATTTTTGGCAGGCCCAGGCGAATCTCGTTAATGCATTCCGCGGTGGGTATGCCCCAATCTCGAAATTTCGAAGCGATACGGTAATGTTGATCTGCCACGCTGCGGTGCTTCTCCACTTCAGACCATGAGGTGCCGCCCGCCCCCGCTACATCGATGGCGCTCACCCCGCACTGAATAAGCTTTTTCGCCGTTTCCAGGTTGATTCCCCACCCCACTTCTTTGACTATCACCGGCACTTCTATCACCCGACAAACTTCTTCAATCTTACGCACCAAGCCTGAGAAGTTGGTTTGCCCTTCTGGTTGCAGCGCTTCTTGCAACGGATTTAAATGCAATATCAGACCATCCGCCTCAATCATATCCACCGCGCGCTGGCATTCATCAACGCCATAGCCATTTTTTAATTGAATGGCCCCGATATTGGCGTAAAGTGGAATGCCTGGTGCAATTTTTTTCAACAAGCCTTTTGGTTTTTTTTCGCCTTTTTCCAGTTGCAACCGTTGCGACCCAACTCCCATCGCAATACCTGATACTTGCGCTGCCTCAGCAAGCGCGCAATTGATACGGTCCCCCCTATCTGTGCCGCCAGTCATAGAAGAGATCAATAATGGAATCTTAAGGTTTTTTCCAAGAAAAGTGGTCTCTGTGTTGACCTGCTGCAAATCTATTTCTGGCAGCGCCTGATGATTGAACACGTAATCTTCCAGTCCGGTTGTCAGCGCGGAGTTGACGTTCTGTTCCAAATTGATGGTAATATGTTGATCTTTGCGAACTTCGGTCTTATTCATCTTCTTGAGTATACCAAAGCCCTTTAAAAAGTGCTGATTTGCGTACTTGACAGAAAGTTGAGGTCAGTTACAATTTAGTAAAAATGGCAATAATCCATCCAGGAGGTCTAGGAGATGAGTGACACGTTTGAAAAAGTAAGTGAAGTAATTGTTGAAGTCTTAAAGGTGGACGCATCAGAGGTAAAAGAAGACTCCCGCTTTGTGGAAGACCTGAAAGCGGATTCAATGGATCAGTTCTTTTTGATTGACGGATTCTGTGAAAAATTTGATCTCAACATTAATGATGAAGACGCCAGGTCCATAAAGACCGTGGCTGATGCTGTGAAGTATATTGACACCCATAAGAAATAGTCTTCGTCAACAAACAGGAAGAGTTAACCACAACTCTTCCTGTTTTTTATATTAAAGTCGCAATCTGTTCAGGATAATCTGCCAGTTTCACGCCATTTGATTTCAGTTTTTCAATTTTTGATTCAGCGCTGCCACTTCTCCCTTCAACAATAGCGCCCGCATGCCCCATGCGTTTTCCAGGCGGTGCTGAAATACCGGCAATAAAAGCCGCGACAGGTTTTGTCATCTGCCTGCTGATGAACTCCGCTGCCATTTCTTCATCATTCCCGCCAATCTCACCAATCATCACCACCGCATCGGTTTTCGCGTCCGCTTCGAACAATTCCAGGACGTCTACAAAATTCATTCCTTTAACCGGGTCGCCACCGATGCCCACACAGGTTGAAACCCCTCTTTTTTCTTTGTAGAGGGAATAGAGCACTTCATAAGTCAGGGTGCCAGAGCGGGAGATCACTCCGATGTTGCCAGGCAGCGAGATATTTCCAGGGATGATACCTATCTTCACTTCGCCCGGCGTTAGGATTCCCGGGCAGTTCGGACCAATCAACCGGGTTGTCTTTCCTTTGAGATATTCTTTGACGCGCATCATGTCCAGCACTGGCACGCCCTCAGTGATGCACACCACCAGTTCCATCCCGCCATCTACCGCCTCGAAAATGGCGTCCGCTGTATATCGCGCGGGCACAAATATCACTGAAGCATTCGCGCCGGTAACTTCAACTGCGTTCTTCACGGTGTCAAAAACTGGTACTTTCCCATCCAGCACCCAGTCTCCGCCTTTTCCCGGGCTGACTCCGGCAACCACATTTGTGTTGTAAGCCATCATCTGTTGAGTGTGAAAGAGGCCCTCATTGCCAGTTATCCCCTGCACCAGCAGGCGTACCTTGTTCGTGGCAAGTATGCTCATTTGTCCTCCTTGCGTACCATGTCGATCGCTTTTTTCGCGCCCTCTACAAGCGAATCGGCATAGACCAGAGAAGCACCAGAAAGGATTTGGCGGGCTTTGTCTTCATTCGTGCCAACCAGCCGAACCACCATGGGCACATCAGAAGCGACGTCTCTGCAGGCTCTTACAATCCCCTCCGCGACCTCGTCGCAGCGAGTGATGCCGCCAAAGACATTGATCAAAATGGCTTTAACGTTCCTGTCCGCCAATATTAAGCGGATAGCCGAGGCTACTTTTTCCGAAGATGCCCCTCCGCCAATGTCTAAGAAGTTGGCGGGTTTTCCTCCAAAATGGGAGATAATGTCCATCGTGGCCATCGCCAACCCCGCGCCATTCACCATGCAGCCAATGTCGCCTTCCATTTTGACGAAAGAAACACCGAATTTTCTCCCCTGTGTTTCAGCCCAATCCTCACCGTCTATGTCTCTCAAGTCTGCCAGATCAGGATGGCGGAATAGGGCATTTTCATCCAGCACGATCTTGGCATCCAGCGCTACCAGGTGATTATCCGCTGTAATCACCAGCGGATTGATCTCAGCCATCGTCGCATCACAATCTGTGTAAACCTTCCATAAGGCGTAGATAATTTCACCGAAAGGACGCCAAAACTGGCGCGGCAGGTCGATACTCAAGGCGATATCTCGTATCTGGTAATCTCTCAGCCCCAATAAAGAGTCAACTTCCATTTTGGCGATCTTACCTGGTGTTTTTTGTGCGACTTCCTCAATATCCACTCCACCTGCGCCGCAGGCAATAAGCACCGGTTTCTGGGCTGCGCGATCATTGGTAATGCCCAGGTAAATCTCCTTGCTGATGGATATGGCTTCATCCACCAGGACCTTCCGTACCGGCAAGTCCTTAATTTTCATGGATAGGATACTGGTCGTCACTTCTTCTGCTTCTTCAGGGGTTTTAACCAGCCGCACTCCCCCCGCTTTTCCACGCCCACTCACCAGCACCTGCGCTTTCACGACCACCTTTCCGCCCAGTTCTTCGCACAAACGCCTGGCTTCGCTGGCGGAGGTCGCGATCCTGCCTTTCGGTATGGGGATGTTGTATTTGGCGTACAGGTTTTTCGCCTGGTATTCGTGAAGTTTCATCTCACCACCTGCATCATTCGTGATTTAACCCATAGAATTATACACGGAATAAAAAAGCCCGAGAGTTGATCCCGGGCCTGTCTTTCCTTCGTCTGGTTTTACCCCTTAAGGAATTCTTCCAGCGCTTCTTTGCTGATGCGGTATGATTCACCAATTTTCTTGGCTTTCAGGTCGCCGGCAGTGATGGCTGCCACCACGTCAGCCTCTGCCACTTTGAGAACATTGGCTGCTTCTGCCGGTGTCATCACCGACGGGATCGCTGCGGCTGCGCCTTGCGCTGCGCCAGCAGCTCCGGCCGCCTGGGTGGTGCCAATTCCCTGCAGTGACTGTGATAGGACGTTGCCGATGCCCAGCCCCGCGCCAATACCCGCGGTCAGCCCAGCTCCGCCACCCTCGTTGCGCGCGGCTTCGCGCATGGCGTCTGATGCCTGCAGCTGAGCGTAGGTGGCCATATCCAGCATACCCATGGCGCGCAGCTCTTCCGCCGACTTGTCAGACGGTTTAAGGCTGCCAATATAAAAGCTCTTCAGCATTAAGCCCAGCGCCGCGAAGTCATCCTGCGCCTTCACCCGTACGCCTGTGCCAAGCTCCTCGGTCAGACCGATCATCTCAAGCACGTTCTTCTTGCTGCCGGTCTCTCCCAGCAGGTCCTGGATCTTGGAAAGGAGCATGGTGCGTAAGCGGTTTTCAATATCTGTCATGCGATAAGACCCCTGCGCGCCTACCACCTGGGTGACGAACTGCTGCGCATCTGCCACCTGGAAGCTGTAAGTGCCAAAGCCCTGCAGCAGAGCGATACCCAGCCCCACCCCTGCATTGCGCACAAGGATAGGCTGCGGAGTCCCCCACTTGCGGTCGACAAACTCGCGCATTGAAACAAAGTAGACTTCAGCGGTAAAAGGCGTGCGGTCATTGAATGCTTTGCCCACCAGGTTGATCAATAGCGGGATGTTCGCGGTGACAATCGTATGCCGCCCCGGACCAAAAACGTCCAGCGCGTGCCCATCGCGCATGAAGACCACGCGCTGTGATTCGCGCACGATGATCTGAGAACCTATGCGCAAGTCAGCCACGCCGGTTTCAGGGAAGCGGTGCACCAGTTCATCGGTCATCTCGCTTGGGTATTCAACTACATCAAAAATCCTTGCCATGTGATTACTCCCTTATCAAAATAATTGGATACAACCGGGTGTTTTTTACCCGCCAAATTTGAACAGCTCCGAGCGCTGATTGAACGCGTCCAGGCAGTCCTGAGCCTTTTGATTGACATTGCGGATCGCGGCTGGTAACCCATCACTGCCAATCGATGCTTCAAGATTATCAATAGCGCTGGCAATCTCATCTGCCAGCTCCAAAAGCGTCAGGTCATATTGATAGACCTTATCCAGCTCTGCTTCGTTAATTTTCGTCGCGTCAAACAAGCCTGAATACCCGTAGGCCGCTGTCTTGACCCGGTCGATGAACTGGCGTAAGCGGATGGCGCCAGTTTCGATTTCATCCATCACCTCAATGTGCCCACCAGCGATGAGTTCCCTTTGAATGCTTGAAAGCCGCGCCCACTGCGCCTGAAACTTGTCTGAAATGGTCTCCCGCAACAACTTATCTGCAGAGCGTCGGTCCGCTCTTTCATAGTAGCCCTTAAAGCCCGGCAGCTTGGCGATCAACTTTTTTAACGCGTCCCGTTGCGCCACCACTCTTTCCAATAAATCACCCATCATATTCCTCCGTGTTCTGATGATTGGTAAATAACCATATCGCAGGTAGATATACCATATATTATACGGATTTTTATGAGAAAAGTGTTAGATTGGGCTAATTGATCAAAAGAAAAAGACAAGATGATACACAAGAATGCACTGAAGACAAGCTAACTTCCATTGTTTGGCGCCTAATTTCTTTTTCTAAAAGGATTTTTCTTTCCCCTCTTCCTTATAAAAAGGATTTCCAGATAGCTTTTTCCCAGGAGGTCTTGCGCTTTTTGTAATTCACCGCCCTTTGATCAACACAAGCAGTCCTTTGAATAATGCTTTCTTTTCTTCCGGCTATTGTTTTGCTTTCTGTATTCTTTGCAAAATTATTATGAATAAATATTAAAAAGGTTGTTATACTGTAAGTATCATTTTTCATCTTATTGCGAAAAGGATTTATATCATGTTTAATTTCACAGTAGAAAAAGGACAAGGTCTTGTGGAATATGCCTTGATCATCATTCTTATTGCACTGGTGGTCATTCTGGCAGTCTCATTTTTTGGCACGACGTTGAGCAATACCTTCAACTTTATTACTAACAACATTCCAAATGCTTGAAAATCGAGATTAGACTCTTTTCCTGTAAGTTTTTTGTAATGTAAAGTTAGTCGTTTTTGTTATATAGTAGTGTAAGTTGAAGTTAGAATTTTCAAGAAAGGAGGAAGTATCCAATGTTATTCGCAGCGAAAGAGAAAGGTCAGGGTTTAGTTGAGTACGCATTGATCATCGTTTTAATTGCTATTGTCGTGATCGCTGCACTCTCTCTTCTAGGACCGCAAATTGGTAATGTGTTCAATCGTATTAACAATCGACTGGCACAACCGTAATCCAAGTGTATGTTCGTAACATTTTGTTTTTTGTTTCGTAAGAAAGGCTCTGCAATTTGAGCCTTTCTTATTTGTTAAGCAAGGCAATCTATGATTTAACCGTAATAAAAGCTCATTCTGTTTGATTTGCCGTATAATTAAGTCTGGTTTTCCCCTTAAACAAGTGTGTCCAGGAGGGCTCGATGTCTGCATTAAAAAAACGCTCGGGAAGAATTATCATTTATATCCTGCTGATACTGATCGCAGCGTCTATACTGGCGTTTCTCCTGCTTTCCAGGGGGCGCGGTGCCAGCAGAGGTGAAACCGCGGTCGCGCCCACGCCTGCGTTTGAAATCGTCGATATCGTGGTGGCTTCCCAGTTCATCCCCCGCGGGCAAATCATCACCTCGGAGGTGTTGACAACCCTGGCCTACCCCAAGAACCAGCTTGTCCAGGGCACCTTCTTTACCTCCATCGAAGACGCCGTCGGCACCAAGGCCAAGTACAACATCGACCCTGCCGTTCCCCTCACTTCCAGCATGGTCATCCACGAAGGCGGCGGCTCACTAGCGGCTTTTGATATCCCCGCCGGCATGACGGCTTATTCGCTCGCCGTCAGCCCTGAAACCGCGGTGGCTTACGCGCCCCGCCAGGGTGATCATGTGCTGGTGGTCGGCTGCATGTTGATCTCAGACGTGGATACCAGTTACCAAACCCGCTTGCCTAACGACACGGTCATCACTTTCGGTGTGCAATCCACGGTTGAAGAGCCCAGCGGCGCCATCTCGCTTGGCGTAATGCCCCCTGGCGCCCCCTACAACGATGGTGATGCCATCTCCCGCGGGCGTTATGAACTGGACAGCACCGTGAACCAACCCATTTACGTTGTCCCCTCAGAAGTTCAACGCCCCAGGCTGGTCTGCCAGACGGTCATCCAGGACGCCATGGTGTTGAACGTGGGCATGTTCGCTCTGGATGATTCACCGGCGGCACCGGCCGCGGCGCCCGCTGAGCCAGTGGCAACAGAAGAAGCGCCTGCGCCCACAGGCCCGGCTTACCCGGGCTCGATCACCATCGTTGTTTCTCCGCAGGATACGCTCATCCTGAATTATCTCGCGCTCGCCGGGGCCAAGCTCTCACTTGCGCTGAAGAGCGCCGGGGATGGCGCGCAGTTCTCCACTGATCCGGTTACCCTGCAGTACATCATGGATCAAAAGAACATTCCCGCGCCGGTCAAGCTGCCCTATGGTGTTGAACCGAGGGTGGATACGCTGCTCTACCCCGCTTTTGATAATTACATTCTGAATCAGCCTTGACAAAAGCGAAATCTGATTCTGCACCAGCATGATCCTGGAGAGAATATGGCCGAGCAGGAAAAAATCACTGTTGTAATAGTAGACGACATCGACGAATCTCGTGAGATAATCCTGCGCATGCTGCAATTCGAGCCTGCGATTGAAGTGATCGGGTCTGCCCGTTCTGGCAGGCAGGCGCTTGAATTGGCGGAGCAGTTAAAGCCGGATGTGATGGTCATGGATATTAACATGCCGGATATGGACGGTATCACCGCCACAGAGGCCATCCGCAAGAAGGTACCGTTCATCCAGGTGGTCATCCTTTCGGTGCAAAATGACCCCAATTACATGCGCCGCGCCATGCTGGCAGGCGCGAGGGATTTTCTTTCAAAACCACCTTTGATCGATGAATTAACCACAGCCGTCAGGCGCGCGGGAGATTTAGCCCTTGAGGAGAAATCCAAGTTTGTGGTGGCGTCCTTTAATATCAACGGCGCTCCAGGCGCCATGCCGCTGGGCATGGTTCTACCCAACCCGCCATCGGGAAAAATCATCGTCGTTTACAGCCCCAAAGGCGGCGTCGGCACCACAACTGTGGCCACCAACCTCGCAACCCTTCTCAAAACAGAGCAGAACAAGGTGGCGCTGGTGGATGCCAATCTCCTTTTTGGCGACGTGGCGGTTTTCTTCAACGAACATGCCCGTAATTCTTTCCTTGAACTGCTTGAACATTCACACGAACTTGACCCTGAGATCATTGAAGATGTCATGGCGGTTAACCAGAAAACGGGCATCCATATTATGACTGCCCCCAAGCAGCCAGAATTTGGGGATAGCGGAAAAGGTCAATCCATTTCACGCATTCTGACCTATATGCGCCAGTTGTACAACTTTATCGTTGTCGATTCCTCCACTTATCTTACAGAAGTCGTTCAGACCTGCCTCGACATCGCTGATTTGATCATTCTTGTAACCACTCAAGATATTCCTGCAATCAAGAATGCCCACCAGTTTCTTTCTTTGGCGGATGCTTCGGGAATTGAACGCGAGCGGATCCTCTTTGTGATGAATCGCTATGACCGCCGCGTGGCCATCACCCCTGAAAAGGTCGGTGCAACCCTTAAACAACCTGTCAGGGTGAGTATCCCCTTTGAAGATCGCATTATCAGCAACGCGGTGAATCGCGGCGTTCCATTTATTCTCGAAAACAAGAACCTTCTCGCGTCAAAAGCCATGGTCACCCTGGCAGACCAGGTAAAAGAAAGCGTGACCCTTGTCAAAGAGGAAATCGCTTCCTGATTTGAGGAGCTAGATCAATGTCCATTTTAAGGCGCATCCAATCAACTGACAGCCAAAACACCTCGGCTCAAAATGGCGTCGCCGATTCTTCTTCTACCCCGCCCTTACAGGCGAGGCGCGTTCTACCCTCTACCGTTCAAGCCAGCCAGGATACCTACCAGGACTTAAAAACCCGCGTTCAGAACAAATTGCTGTCTGAATTGGATCCCAGTGTGGATGTTTCCAGAGTCCACGAGGTGCGCCGGACGATACAAGATTTGTATGAGCAGATACTAGCGGAAGAGAACTTCGTTCTTTCCCGTGCAGAGAAAAGTCGCTTATTTGAACAAATCGCGGCAGAGATCCTCGGTCTGGGACCGCTGCAGTCCTTACTGGAGGATGACACCATCACTGAAATTATGGTCAACGGCGCGCGAAATATCTACATCGAGCGGCGCGGTAAGATTTCAAAGGTCCCTCTTACTTTTGAAAATGATGAACATGTGATGCGCATCATCGAAAGGATCGTGTCTCCGCTCGGCAGACGCATTGACGAATCCAGCCCTTACGTAGACGCGCGTCTGCCGGATGGCTCGCGTGTGAACGCCATCATCCCGCCAATTTCACTGGTGGGCCCAGTATTGACCATTCGAAAATTCGCCCGCATCCCGCTTTCAGTTGATCAACTTGTTCAGTTGGGCTCCATCACGCCTGAAGCCATTCAGTTTTTGGATGCCTGTGTGAAAGCACGCATGAATATTGTTATCTCCGGCGGTACCGGCTCTGGGAAGACGACTCTGCTCAACGTCCTTTCCGCCTTCATTCCCTCGGATGAGCGTATTATCACCATCGAAAACGCCGCCGAGCTCCAGCTGCGTCAGGAACACGTGGTTACGCTTGAATCACGACCGCCGAATATTGAAAACAGGGGCGAAATCACCATCCGTAACCTGGTCATTAACGCATTGCGTATGCGCCCTGACCGCATTATCGTCGGCGAGATCCGCGATGAAGCCGCGCTTGACATGCTGCAGGCGATGAATACCGGTCATGACGGTTCAATGACCACCTGCCATTCCAACACGCCGCGCGACAGCCTGGCGAGAATTGAAACCATGACCATGATGGCGGGCATGGACCTGCCCGTGCGCGCCATCCGGGAACAGGTGAGCTCTGCCATCGACCTGGTAGTTCATCAAGAGCGCCTGCGAGATGGCTCGCGTAAAGTGGTGAATATCACCGAAGTTTCTGGTATGGAAGGCGATATCATCACGATGACGGATATTTTTGTATTTGAACAACTTGGATTTGAAAATAACCGCGTGATTGGCAAGCTTCGCCCCACTGGTCTGCGCCCTAAGTTCATTGAAAAAATCGAAGCATCCGGAATTCACCTGCCACCGGCGGTTTTTGGAATTGGCGTGAGAAGGTAAAGCATGAATCCAGTGATCTTTTTATGGATAGCAGGCGTGTTGGTTGCCGGTGTGATTGGTCTGAGCGTGTATCTGACCATCTCCGGGCAGCGCTCTGCCGAAGAAGCCAGACTGGATGCGTTTGCGGAACGTGGCATCTCAGTTGATGAAAACCTCAGCACCAAGGGAGGCTCCGTCGTCTCTGAATGGCTGTCACGTAAAGTGGCAAAAACCTCCTGGGCGGATAAGGTATCAAAGGAGCTTGTGCAGGCAGACCTCAAGATGAAGCCTGGCGAATACCTGCTCATTCTTATCGTTTCAGTGCTGGTTGTGGCAGCCTTTGGCTTCTTTTTAGGATCAAAGTCATTCTTGCTCGCCCTTATTGGCGGATTCGTGGGTTTTCTGTTGCCCGGTATCTACATCCGTTCACAAAAAAACCGCCGGTTGATCAAGTTTAACAACCAGTTGGGTGATATGCTCAGCCTGATGGTTAACGGTCTTAGGGCTGGGTTTTCCACTTTGCAAGCCATGGAATCAGTCGCCAAAGAAATGCCCCCGCCTATCAGCGAAGAGTTTCGCCGTGTTGTTCAAGAGGTCTCTCTTGGCGTGTCAACAGAAAAAGCGCTGGACAACTTGTTGCGAAGAATTCCTAGTGAAGACCTTGATCTGGTGATCACCGCCATCAAAGTGCAGCGAGAGGTAGGCGGTAATCTCGCTGAAATCCTGGATACCATCTCGCATACCATCCGCGAACGCGTGCGCATCAAGGGTGAAATTCGCGTGTTGACCGCTCAGATGAAGTTTTCTGCTCAATTTTTGGCTTTGCTGCCTGCGTTTGTCTTTGTGGCCATCCTGGTAATTAACCGCGAATACCTGTTGATTCTGATTGACCCTGAAGCTAACACACCTTTACCTTGTGGTTTTATCGCAATCGCGGTTGCGATATTGCTATCGATTATCGGATACTTCGTCATGAATCGTTTCACGAAGATCGAAGTTTAAGAGGAACCTGATATGTGGGTGATACTGGCTTTGCTGGGCGTCATTTTAGCCATCGCGGTTGTGTTGGTGGTGATCGGAATCCGCAATCCGTATTCTGAAAATGATATGAGGTTGTTTGAACGCCTGGGAGATTTCAGTAAAAGCGGTGAGCAAGTTGACCTTGAAAAATTGGAACTCTCATTGCCTTTTACAGAACGCGTCATCTACCCGCTGGCGCGCAAACTTGGCGAGATTACCCTGCGCTTCACACCGCAAAACTGGATCAGCCGTATCAACCGAAGGTTGGAGCTGGCAGGCAGGTCTTCCAAAGTCGACGCCACCGTTTTCCTCACCCTGCAATTCATCTTTGGCCTCCTCATTGGCGGTTTCACGTTCACGCTATTTAAACTGCTGGGGAATAATATTCCCGCCGGCAGGGTCTTTCTTTTTACGCTGGTGATGACGCTGCTCGGCTTTTACTTACCTCATTTCCAGTTATCAAGCTCCATCACGAACCGGCAAAAACAGGTGCGCAAGGACATGCCGGACGCGCTTGACCTGTTAACGATTTGCGTGGAAGCAGGGCTGGGCTTTGATGCGGCGATGGCCCGCGTGGCTGAAAAATGGAACTCACCCCTCTCAATGGCGTTCGCCCGCGTCATCCAGGAGGTTCAGTTGGGCAAATTGCGCCGTGAGGCTCTGCACGACATGCAGGATAATATCGGTATCAGTGAGTTGACCAGTTTCGTGGCGGCTATCATTCAAAGTGAACAGCTCGGCGTCAGTATGTCCAAGGTGCTGCGCGTGCAGGCAGATCAGATGCGCGTAAGGCGACGCCAGCTGGCTGAAGAAGAAGCCCATAAGGCTCCAATTAAAATGTTAATCCCGATGGCGTTCCTCATGTTCCCCTCGCTCTTGATCATCCTGCTTGCCCCGGCGGTGCTGCAAATCATCAAGTCAGGTATATTTGGCGGCTGAGCGGTTTTTCTGTAAAATGAACATGTGAATATTTTATTCGCCCTGCACCGTCTTTTCTGGGCTGCTGCGGACTGGCTCTACCCTCCGCACTGCGCTGGTTGCGGGCATCACGGAGAACGGTTCTGTGCCAGTTGCCTCGCTCAAGTGGTCCTGATTACTGATGCCCGCTGCGCCTTTTGTGGGGAAAAAACGAGTGACGGTTCTTCCGTATGCATGAAATGTAACAGAAACAGTGTATCTTTTAATGCTGCCGCTTCCTGGGCGGTGTATGGAGGAGAGCTGCGAAAAGCGATTCATGCGCTCAAATACCGGCAGGATATGGCACTCGGGGCTTTTTTTGCGACCTTCCTTATCGCCACAATAGAAAAACAGGGTTGGAATTTCGACCTTGTAATTCCTGTTCCTCTTTCTCCAGACCGGATGAAAGAACGAGGTTACAACCAATCAGAATTGCTTTCGAGACCCATCGCTTTCTATTTCCAGGTTCCACATTCATCGAAGGCATTAATAAGAATTAAAGACACCGGGACTCAGGTGAACCATACAAAAATTGAGCGTGATTTAATGCTGAAAGATGCATTTTACGCAAATCCTGATAAACTTAATGGAAGAAAAGTGCTGCTGGTGGATGATATTATCACTACCGGCTCAACGATCAATCATTGTGCAAAAGCGCTTAAAGAAGCTCGCACCTCTGAAGTGTATGCCCTTTCAATTGCAAAAACCTTGAAAAAAGACCACCGGTGCAGCAATGAAACGAACAAATCTTAATTCTTTTGGAGGTAAAGATGGACGAAAAAATTGTGATCACGGTAAAGAACATGGAGTTGACAGACCGAATCAAAGAGTACGTTGAGAAGAAAACCCCACGTTTAGAAAGACTCTTGCCCGTTATTGAATCCATGAAATTTGACCTCTCCTATGCAAAAAACGCCCGAAACCGCTCTGACCGGGAGATCGCTCAAATCACCATTACCGGAAAAGGATTCGTGCTCCGCACCGAGGAACGCGATGTGGACCTGTTAGCAGCCATCGACAAGGCGGCTGACAAAATGCAGCGGCAGATAGAGCGTTTCAAGGGGAAACGCACCCGCGGACGGGGTGATGGTACGCCTGCTTCTGAGGTAATCCCACTGCCGGTGGAAAATGAGCCGGATCGCAAGACCGCCATTGTGCGCAGAAAAACTTTCACCCTGGTGCCAATGGACGAAAACGAAGCGATCGAACAGATGGCGCTCCTTGACCATGAAGATTTCTTTATTTTCTACAATGTCAACACCAATTCGATCAATGTGCTGTATCAGCGCCGGGATGGTAATTACGGGTTAATTGAACCGAAGATAGGCTAAATACGATCTCTTTTTTTCACAGGGCCGTTGAAAGCGGCCCTGTTTTTATTTAAATGTGACCTGTTATCTAACTTACGTCACATCCATAAGTTGGGTTGTGTGAATAAAATGGAAGAAAATCATTGCGACTGGTTTTGAAAACAAAGACATGTCAACGCTGCTTATTGCTGTATTCGCTTGTAACATGCCTGAAATCAAAGCTGAGTTGTATTTTTGGAGGTTATAAATGAATTTAGTTACTGGCGCGACTGGTCACATAGGCAATGTTCTGGTGAGAGAACTTCTCAATCGCGGCGAATCAGTACGCGTTCTGGTTCTCCCTGATGAAGACCTGACGCCCATCAAGGGTCTCAATGTAGAAATTCATTACGGCAACATTTTAGACCCTCAATGCCTGGTAAATGCCGTGACAGGAATTGATACTGTATTCCATCTTGCAGGGATCATTTCAATCTCTTCAAGTCATGTTGAGATCGTGCATAAAGTAAATGTCGAAGGTACCCGTAACATGGTTGACGCCGCCATGAAGGCCGGCGTGCGCAGGTTTATTTACACCAGTTCTATTCACGCCTTTAAACGCGTGCCGCATGGGATGGTCATTGATGAAACAACCCCGATCGACCCCGACTTCAGCGTCGGCGCTTACGACAGATCAAAAGCCGAAGCCACACTTCTGGTGCAAGAGAAAGTCAAGGAAGGATTGCCTGCAATCATCGTTTGTCCTACGGGTGTGCTCGGCCCTTACGACTACAAAGGATCTGAACTTGGCGAGTTGATGAACAGCTGGATGTTGAAGAAGGTCAATTATATGATCAACGGCAGCTACGATTTCGTCGACGTCCGCGATGTCGTGCAAGGCATGATCCAGGCTCGGGATAAAGGGACGATTGGACAACTCTATATCCTTTCCGGCGAGCTCATCCGGGTTTCTGATCTGTGGCACATCGTAAAAGAGTTATTTGCCATCAAATCACGCCTGGTCAATATCCCCCTTCGATTGGCGCGATTTTTTGCCAACTTTTCTGAGCTGTACTATAAAATTACCCGCACCAAGCCGAAATTTACCCAGTACAGCATCGAAACATTGCAAAGCAACGCGGTTATCGACAATGCGAAAGCCCGCCAATCACTTGGTTATTCTCCGCGAACCATCAGAGATACCATTCGCGATACGATCAATTGGTGGAAGCAGCACCCAGTCAAGCGTTGACCCAACTTATGCCACCGAGCCAGAAGAAACCCAGAATCGCCTTGATCACGGGTGCTTCAAGCGGCATAGGCGCTGACGTTGCCCTGCTTTTTGCCAAAAATGGGGTGCACGTAATCCTGACCGCTCGCCGCCTTGAAAGATTACAGGAGATTGAAGCAAAAATCACCTCTGCAGGCGGCAAAGCCACAATCATCCAGGCAGACCTGTCACAGGAAGATGAGCGCCTGCGTTTGCTGGATGAACTAAATCAATCCCAATTATTCCCTGATGTTCTAGTGAACAATGCCGGGCTGGCCTGGTACGGCTACTTCCACGAGATGCCCTGGACAATCTCCAGAGACATCATCGACCTGAATATCGCTGCTTCAACACACATGGCACTGCTTTTCCTTCCTGCCATGGTCAGGAATAAATATGGATTTATTATCAATATCGGCTCCATCGCCGGAAAACTGAATGAGCAGGGCATCGCTATTTATTCCGCTTCTAAAGCCTACCTGGATGCATTTACCACTTGCACTCATCGCGAATTAAAACACTCTGGCGTGCACATTTCAGTCGTCCGCGCCGGTCCGGTAAAAACGGAGTTCTTTGACACCGCTCGTAAGCTGCCAAACGGAGGAGCTATTCCCGCCGAGAGGTTTGCCATTCCTTCAGCGCGTGTGGCAAAAGCAGTATGGAGCGCCGTGAAGTTTCCGCGCAAAGTCATTTATGTGCCTTTTTATATGTTTCTATCCCCGCTGCTCGAAGTCTTGTTTTCTTCACTCATCGACCTGGCAGGTCCACTTTTGCTCAAACGCATGAAAAAACCTCACTAAAATTTTTAATTTATCTTTAATCTCACTGATTTTCCTTGTCATTGATCATTGGCTGGGCTATAATCTCAAGGTTATATCCGAAATTGAAAAGAGGGCTTGTTAATGATCGATGTTAATGATCTACGAAAAGGTGTGATTTTTGAACTCGATGGAAATTTATACCGGGTGTTGGAATACTCATTTAATAAACCCGGACGCGGCAACGCCACAATCCGTATCAAAGCCCGTGACCTGAGAAAAGGAAACACCCTGGAGAAAACCTTCACCTCCGGAGAGCGCATTAAAGACGTGAGATTGGACTTTCACAATGTTCAGTATCTGTATAACGATGGTGAAATTTACCACTTCATGGACCTGGAAACCTACGAACAGCCTGCCATTTCAGGGTCTGTAATTGGGGAGCTCGCTGGGTTTCTAAAACCTGAAATGGAAGTGAAATTAACTTTCTTTGAAAATGAACCCATCGACATCGAACTTCCCACCACTGTCGACCTTACGGTTACTTTCGCTGAGCCTGCCGTCAAAGGGGATACGGCTACCGGGGTGACGAAAAAGGTAGTCACTGAAACAGGTTTGGAAGTCGGCGTGCCGTATTTTGTTCAAACGGGTGATACGATCCGCGTAGATACCCGCACCGGCGAATACGTTACCAGAGTATAAGGCTTCTTTTCAGCCCCGTTTAAGCCTGTGAAGGGCAAGTTCATTTGAGAGACTATGCGCACCCCTGCCGGAACAGAATGCCCGTTTTTTTATGGTGACTATTACCGAGGGAGAAATATCGAAGAATGCCGTTTGATTGGCAATCAACCTCCCCCTAATAATTGGACTGCTGATCTCTGCCGTTCCTGCCCTGTTCCTTCCATCAAACGCGCTAATGCTTGTGAAAATATGCAATTATCCGCGGTTATTAAAAGACGGTTTCGATTATTCAAACGCTATGTACTGGTAACAGCCTATTGCCACCTTGCGAAAGAGATAGTTCAACAACCGCATATTGGTTGCGGTCAATGCCACCGTTTGGAATTCGTAGAATCCGCCAAGGATGATTTTTCTTAACCAACACTGGGTTGCCGAAAGAGTGGCATTAACTTACTCACGCTTGAAATTATTTATTAGAAATCTATTAATCTTTCCCTTTTTGTCTTCCCCACACCGAATAGTTGATCAAGGGTTGGTATAATCGTTGTAGTTTATTCGCATCTTTTGGAGGAGCTTGTGAAACCTAGGAGTCCATCGTATATCGTCTATCTACTCCTCTTTGCCTCAATCATCGTATTGGTGGTGTTTTCTTTGAATCGCGGAAACACCGCAGATAGTGTTCTCACTATCAACCAGCTGGCTGATGAAGTGAAAAAAGGCAGTGTCGCAAAAATTGTTGAAGAGAAAAATGATTTAAAAATCATCATGACCTCCGGCGCTGAAAAAACTTCCACCAAGGAAACTGAGACCACCTTAGTGGAACAATTGCTTGCCCTTGGTGTCACACCTGAAGAGCTCAATCCCCAAAAAGGGATCAAGATAGAGATCAAACCGCCCGGAGCATTCGCCGGTATTCTAAATGCATTGTTTTACATTCTGCCCTTCCTGTTATTAGGCGGTGCTTTTTTCTTTATCTTCCGGCAGGCGCAAGGGAGTAATAACGCTGCCATGTCGTTCGGTAAATCACGGGCGCGTATGTTTACCGGCGACCACCCCACGGTGACTTTTGCAGATGTGGCAGGCATCGAGGAGTCTCTGGAGGAGTTGAAAGAAGTAGTCGAATTTTTACGGGAACCACAGAAATTTGTCGCTTTGGGTGCGCGTATTCCCAAAGGCGTTTTACTGGTCGGTCCTCCAGGGACAGGCAAAACTCTTCTAGCCAAAGCCGTGTCCGGTGAAGCCGGGGTGCCCTTCTTCTCCATCTCTGGCTCCGAATTCGTTGAAATGTTCGTCGGTGTGGGTGCCAGCCGCGTAAGAGATCTTTTCGACCAGGCAAAAAAGAATTCTCCTTGCATTGTGTTTGTAGATGAAATTGATGCTGTTGGTCGTCAACGCGGCGCTGGCCTGGGTGGCTCGCACGATGAGCGCGAACAAACGCTAAACCAGATGCTGGTCGAAATGGATGGATTCGATACTGACACTAACATCATCATCATGGCTGCTACCAACCGACCCGACATTCTGGACCCCGCGTTACTTCGCCCTGGCCGTTTTGACCGGCGTGTGGTGCTTGACCGACCCGACGTACGAGGTCGCGAAGCGATTCTTCGCGTTCATATTAAAGGCAAACCAGTTGACCCAGAGGTGGACCTTTCACTATTAGGAAAAGCAACACCTGGATTTGTGGGTGCCGATATTGAAAACCTGGTAAACGAGGCAGCCATTTTAGCCGCACGCCGTAATAAGAAAAGTATTGGGCAGAGCGAGTTTGAGGAATCGATTGAACGGGTCATCGCAGGGCCTGAACGTAAGAGCCGCCTGATCAGCCAAGAAGAAAAACGTATTGTCGCCTTCCACGAAGCTGGTCACGCCGTGGTAATGAATGCTCTGCCTGAGGCCGACCCGGTACAAAAAGTTTCCATCATCGCACGCGGCATGGCAGCCGGCTATACTATCGCGTTACCCATGGACGACCGTACCTTGATGCCCCGTAAGAAATTGATCGCTGAAATGGTTGGCCTGCTTGGTGGTCGTGCAGCGGAAGAACTCGTTTTTGACGATATCACTTCTGGTGCCTCGAATGATATTGAACGGGTTACCCAGCTCGCCCGTAACATGGTTACGCGATTGGGAATGAGCGCTGAGCTAGGCCCCATGGTCTACGGACAGAAAGAGGAATTGATCTTCCTCGGCAGAGAGATCTCAGAACAGCGTGATTACTCTGAATCTGTAGCCGAAAAGATCGATAAGGAAGTGCGTTCATTGGTCAATAACGCCTATTCGCAGGCAAAATCGATTCTAACCACTTACCGTAAAGAGCTCGATGACATCGCCAATCGTCTGCTTGAAGTGGAAACGCTCTCGCGAGAAGAGTTTGAAAAAATCTTCCCGCCACCCGTTCCACATCATTCCGGAACTCCGGAGATAACCCTCAATTGATAAAAGGGAGCGTCTGCTCCCTTTTATTTTCGCTCCATGTGTTCTCTGACCAGTTCTCGCCTCAGCACTTTTCCAACTGGCGTTTTGGGTAATGAAGCACAAATGGATATTTCAACAGGTATCTTATAAGCTGCCAGCTTTCCCTGGCAATGTTGCCGCAGGTTATCAAGCGCCATTCCATGGCCTTCTTGTAAAACCAACCAGGCTTTCACGCGTTCCCCGCTTTTTTCATCTGGCACTCCGGCAACAGCGCATTCTTTAATTGCTGGATGTTCACTCAATACCTGTTCAACTTCTGTCGGCCAAACTTGCATACCGTGTACTTTAATCAGATCCTTGATTCTCCCTGAAAGATAAAAATACCCCTCAGCGTCCATTCTGGCAATGTCACCGGTGCGCAGCCAACCACCCTCGAGCAATGCGCTGCTTTCTTCTTGGTGATTGAAATATCCTGGCATCACCTGCGGGCCGCGAATTAAAAGCTCGCCTTCTTCTCCGATGGGCATGTCCGCCTGGTTGTTTGCCAGGCTTACAATCCGGCAATCCACATCAGGCAAGGGTAGTCCAATTGAACCAGCGCGCTTTTCGCCCAAAATAGGATTACAGTGGGTGGCTGTCGGTGCCTCTGATAAGCCGTATCCTTCCACGAGAGACGCCCCGGTTAGTTTTTCAAAATTTTCGCGAACCGCCTCCATCAGTGGCGCAGAACCAGAGATACAGGCTTTGATGCGGTTTAATTGATAATCTCCCCTTTTTACGCCGGGATGGTTATTGATCAGGTTAAAAATGGACGGCACCGCAGGGAAATAACTGACTGGATACTTCGTAATTGCGTGTAACATTTCATCCACATCGCCCGGTTTTTGCAAGAGCACCAGCGTTGCTCCAGTGGCGATTCCCAGTAATAAACCCAATACCAGTCCATACACGTGATACAAAGGAATGGCGACCAGGTAGGTTTCCTTGCCGTCATCGAGATTCACCAACCAGTTCTTGAATTGGGTAACATTGGCAACAAGGTTTCGATGTGTCCCAATCGCCGCCTTGGGAACTCCCGTTGTCCCTCCGCTGAATTGCAGCACAGCGGGAGCATGCGGATCAGAAAAATGACTGATTATGTGTCTCTCTGGTGAGTAGAGCGACTGACTGGTAAAAGATGCACCAGTTCGACGGTCAAGCAGCTCAATCGATTCCAAAATTCGAAAGATGCTCACAGGTTGAGGAAGTTCCATAGTCAGGAATTCGTCCTCTTTTTTTTCATCTGTAATAATAAAACGAACTTCCGCAGTCTTCACCTGGAATTCAAGTTCCCTTTTTGGAAATAACGGGTTCATCGCAGCCACTACTCCACCGCACATCAACACACCAAAGAAGGCGATAATGAAGCCGGTAGAATTTGGCAGGCACAACCCCACCCTGTCTCCAGGTTTCAGTCCAAGTCGGATCAACTGCCTGGATAAGACGATCGCTTTTTGATGCAGCGTTTGGTAATCGAAACGGCTTTCGCCACAGATGATCGCGGTCCTTTTTGGGTAGGCATGAGCCTGCGCAGCGAGATACTCATGGACGCAATTATCCGGATACTGAAGGGAAAAAGGCACTCCCGTGTCATAACTTGATAGCCAGGGTTTATTTATGATCATTGCTTCTTCCAAATACCCGCGGCAGCCAGATCATCCAGAACCTGAATTGTTGTCTGCTCACCAGTCTCATACCAGCGTATCTCAGGGTTACTTGATTTAAACCAATTCGCCTGGCGCCTCACCAGGTTGCGCGTATTTTTGCGCATAAGCGCCTTGGCACTTTCCAAATCGATTTCGCCATTGATAAAGCGGGCCATTTCGCGGTAACCAATGGCAGACATCGCAGGCAAATCGGCCCCATAGCCTTTTATGAGCAGGTTTCTTACTTCTTCTTCCAAACCAGCCGCGATCATGTGATCGATCCTCGCATCAATTCTTTCGTACAATTTTTCTCTTTCCATGCGCAACCCAATGATCCAAAAGTCATAGGCTGGTCCGTCTTTTCTTCGACAGTCTGAGAACCTTTTCCCAGTCGTAAAAATGACCTCAAGCGCCCGTACCGTTCTGCGCATGTTGCTCGCATCGATGAAACCAGCCGCTTCTTTATCGAGCAACCTTAGTTTTTCATGTAAACCAATGGCGCCAATACTTTGCCCCCATTGATTTAATACTCGCCTTAATTTTTGGTCAGTTTCAAATTCAGGTACTCTCCACCCTTCGGTTAAGGCGCGGATATATTGCCCAGTCCCGCCAGTAAGGATCGGAATGCGCTTGCGGCGATGAATTTCATTGACCTTTTTTCGCGTTTCTTTTAAAAAACGGGCTAAAGACCAGCATTCATCTGGTTCAGCGACATCGACCAGGTGATGGATTACAGAATCCAACTGGTCGAATGTAGGTTTGGCAGTGCCGATATTCATCCCCCGGTACAAATAACGCGAATCCGCGGAGATGATTTCTCCATTGACCTGCCTTGCCAATTCAATTGCCAGGTCTGATTTCCCTATTCCGGTCGGTCCGACAATGACGAGGACCGTTTTGTGGTCAGGCGTTTCCAACATTGACAAACCACTTGATTTCAGGAGATGAAGAACCCAACTTGCCAGTTACGGCGACAATATCCAGCCGCCAGTTTTCTTCAAATTCTGCGTGTTCAACAAGGAACCATCCTGCCGTGGCTTCAAGGTGATCAAGTTTTTGGTCATCTACCGCCTCTTCCGGGAAACCGAAATCTACCGAGGTCCTTGTTTTCACTTCAACAAAAACAAGCTCGTCATTCTTCCTCATTATTAAATCAATTTCACCATCAGGCGACCTGAAATTTCGCTGCACCAAAGTATACCCTTCGCCTTCAAGATAATTGAGCGCTACGCTTTCACCCCATTTTCCGATTTCTAATCGTAGGCTCTTTTCTTTCACCACTTCTGCGCCATCCTTATCAATCACCCAATTGATTCTACCTTATTCCTATTGCAATTTCGTCAGCGACTTTCCCTGCTTGGAACTCCCGCTGGTTAAAACCTGATAAAATGATTTATTCAACGGAGTGAGATGACACAGGCTGAAATCATCACGATTGGAACCGAACTCTTGCTGGGCGAAACCCTGGACACCAATACACGGTACCTGGCGCAGCAGTTGCGCCATCTTGGCGTTGATTTATTTCGCGCAACATCGATTGGCGATAACCCGCTGCGCATCGCTGAAATGATACGAGAAAGCCTTTCGCGGGCGGAAATCGTCATCACCACCGGCGGTCTTGGCCCGACCATTGACGATCCTACCCGTAATGCCGCGGCGATTGCTTTTAACGTGGAGATGGATTTTCACGCAGACTTATGGAAAGAAATCTACCGGAAATTCCAGGTTAGAGGTGCCATTCCCTCTGACAATAACCAGAAACAGGCGTTCCTCCCGGCGAACGCAGTCGCCATTCACAACCCGGTCGGAACTGCTCCTGCGTTTTATATCGCGGAGCAAAAGAAACTGCTGGTTTGCCTGCCGGGAGTGCCCGCAGAAATGAAAACGATTTTTCAGCATGAAGTGATACCGCTCCTGCGCGGGCACTTCGAACTTCACCAACTCATCAAGACCCACGTCATCCGCACCAGCGGGATTGGTGAATCGGTGGTTGACGCTCAGATTGCCGATCTGGAAACATCCAGTAACCCAACAGTGGGCCTTTCCGCTCATCCTGGATGTGTGGATATTCGCATCACTGCCAAAGCAAATTCATCCCAAGAAGCGGATAGGATGATTGATGTCGTCGAGCAGAAGGTCATCTCTCTGCTTCAACCGCACATTTACGGTTTTGATCAGGATACACTTTTGGAGAAAGTCATTGAACTCGCAGCCAACCGTGGGGTAACGGTTACTTTATTCGTTTTTTGCGCGATCAACGAATTGATTTTATTTTCAAACCACACCAACAATAACGTTTTTGAAGTTAAGAAACTTGACCGCCCTTATACCCCTCAACAAGACCTCAACTTGGAAAGGCGCGCGTTATTATTTGCCGTAAACATCTATTGCCAGGATGATATAGCAACCCTGGACATGTTTTTTACCAGCCCTCAAAAACATGCGAAAAAAAAGAAACTGTTCAACAACGCTTTACCGCAACTGCAAAAATGGATGGAAAACACCTGCCTGGATTTCATCAGAAGGCAACTTTCTGAGGTCGAGAATGGAGAATAACATGAAGACAGTCGATATCCTGCTTCGCAATGCCGAAGTGCTCACCATGGACCATGAATTTCGCCGTTATGAATGCGGAGCGCTCGCCATCAACGGAAAGATTATCGAAGCTGTTGGCGACGAAAAAGAAATTCTCGCCCAGTATACAGCCCCGCAAATAGTAGATTGCGCGGGTAAAATTTTAATGCCCGGTCTGGTTAACGCGCACACGCATGTACCTATGACCCTGCTGCGTGGGCTTGCGGATGACCTGCGTTTGGATGTTTGGCTCATGGGGTACATGATGCCTGTTGAGCGAGAATTTGTTTCTCCTGACTTCGTGCGTTTAGGTACACAGCTCGCCTGCGTCGAAATGACCCGTTCAGGAATCACGACATTCGCCGATATGTATTACTTTGAAGAAGAAGTAGCCAAAGCGACCGCCGAGTTTGGCTTGCGCGCGCTTTGCGCTCAAACCGTGCTTAAATTTCCAACCCCTGATGCTCAGTTTTACGAAGAATCTCTTGAATTGTCACGCGATTTTATCCAACGTTGGAAAAGCCATGATCTGATCATTCCTTCCGTGGCACCTCACGCTCCGTACACCTGTACGGCCGAAATCCTTAAAGCCACCGCCGCCCTGGCTGCCGAATTTGATGTCCCTTTGCATACGCACCTGTCTGAAACGGCTGTTGAAGTTGAAAACATGCGCCGAGAGAACCGAATGCCGGTTATTCCTTATGTAAAAAAACAAGGTCTTTTCGAAGCGAAGGTCCTTGCTGCCCATTGTGTGCATGTGGACGACGGTGAAATGCACACCCTGCTGCATGTGAACGCGGGTGTGGCGCACAACCCTTCCTCTAACATGAAGTTGTCTTCAGGCGTTGCCCCAATCACCCGCATGCTGGAGATTGGCCTTAATGTGGGTATTGGCACCGATGGTCCAGCTTCCAACAATGACCTGGACATGTTTGAAGAAATGCGCCTGGCTTCTTTTCTGCAAAAAGGGTTTAGTGGAGACCCAACAACCTTGCCCGCCAGGACCACGCTGCTGATGGCAACACGCCTTGGAGCCCAGGCCATGCACATCGGTCATCTGACGGGTTCTCTGGAGCAAGGAAAACGAGCAGACCTTATCCTGATCGATATTGAGCCGCTGCACAACAGCCCCAGATTTCAACATGACCCGAACGGTACCTACGCGCAGATCGTCTACGCGGCAAAAGCCACAGATGTGAAAGACGTGATGGTTAATGGGAAATGGCTGATGCGCGATCAACAGATCATCGGTCTGGATGAAGAAGATTTATTGAAGCACAGCCGAGATTATTCGCGCAAGATCGACCAATTTCTCATTCAACGAGAGTCTTCTGTCCTCTCCAAGCTGGTTGCCATCGGTGGTACATCTGAAGAAGAAAGCTTTGAAATTCAGTTAAAAATTCGTGTCGACGACCGCAACAAATTGATTGAAAAATTACTGCATTCAGACATGGAGATTCTTCGAAAACGCCATTACCGTGAATTTGATATTTACTTCTTCTTCGCGGATATCAACCAGGGAATACTGCGCTACCGTGAAGACGAGTTCCTTAACGAAATGGGAAAGATCGAGCAGGTTCGATCCAGGCTTACCTTGATCGGTCCAACCAGTGAAGATAAGTTCGAACAGGAAGTTTTACTGTCACGCAGCCGCTACCTGGCTCCAGCCACACAAAGTCCGCGCTTTTACCGGGAGTATTTCAAACCGCACCTGGCCAAAGAGATTGAAAAAGACCGTATCCGCTATCTGGTGAAATTCAAGGATGTAGAATTCTTTATCAATTTTGATGAAATCACCAAACCACCCATTGGTCAATTTGTTGAGGTGAAAAGTCGCACCTGGAGCCGTCAGGACGCTGAGATGAAGTCTCACCTCATTACTGAACTGATCAGCTTTTTAGGCGCCAACCTGGACGAAGTCACTTCTGACGATTATATTGAGATGGTCAGGTAAACAGATAAATGGGCGGCGAGAGTCGATCGAAAAAAGTGATCCGAGTGCTTTTCATCGCTTCTGAGGCTGCTCCACTTGTTAAAGCCGGGGGGCTAGGAGATGTGGCTGGCGCTTTACCAGCCGCGCTCAATCGTCTGGGTGCAGTTGTGGGGGGAGCATCAGCAGAAGTGCGCCTGGTGATCCCTTTCTACAACTCGATCAAGACCAGTAATATTTCAGCAACCTTCATTCGAAAATTCAAAGTCAGCACCTTGAATGGCGCAGTGGAAGCCGGATTATTTGAAACCTCCCTTTCAGGAGTGGTCACCTATCTGGTTTCCGGCGCACCGGTGAGCGAATCCGCTTCGATCTATGGAAAGGACTTTAAAGAGGACGCTGAAAAGTTCGTCTTTTTCTCTCTCGCCTGCTTAAAAATCCCTTCCTTGATCGGTTGGAAGTGTGACATACTGCACGCCAATGATTGGCATACAGCAGTGGCAATACATCACCTAGCCACAGCGAAGAAGAAAAACGCCTCCCTGCAAACAACGCGCTCGGTGCTGACAATACACAACCTGCCTTTTATGGGAAGCGGGGTGGATGAAGCCCTGGTGAAATACAAAATTTCCCCATCCAATGATGACAACCTGCCAAATTGGGGGAAAACCCAACCTCTTCCAATGGGTTTGGCCGCCGCTGACCGAATCGTGGCGGTCTCCCCGACCTACGCAAAAGAAATCCTCACGCCGGAGTATGGTTGTGATTTACAGGACTTTCTTAGAAAAAGATCCGGCCATCTCACTGGTATTCTTAACGGCATTGATGTCGAATCCTGGGATCCGGCGACAGACCCCGCACTTAAATTCAACTTTGCTGTCAGTAATTTCACCACACGCAGCCAAAATAAACGGGCCTTGCTGGCTGAATTCGGTTTTCCTGTTGAAAGCGATGTCCCCCTGCTGGCTCTCGTCAGCAGATTTGACTGGCAAAAAGGGATAGATATCATTATCGCCGGTCTTCGCGCCATGAAAAATTTCGCCTGGCGCGTCATTTTACTTGGAACCGGGGAGCGCAACCTTGAACAGGCCTGCCGAGACCTTGAAGATGAAATGCCGGGGAAAGTTCGCGCTGCCATTCTTTTTGATGTCCAGCTCTCCAGGCGTATTTATGCGGGCGCTGATCTTTTACTCATGCCCTCCCGTTATGAACCCTGCGGCCTTTCACAAATGTATGCCATGCGCTATGGCTGCCTGCCAATTGCCAGAGCCACCGGCGGGCTGGCTGACACGGTTTCTGACCCGCTTTCATCTACAGCACCAACAGGTTTTCTCTTCCCTAACGCTGACGCCAGTTCTTTCATCACGGCCTTAAAACGCGCCTTGCGCCTGTATAAGAAACGCGCTTTCTGGCAGGCAATGCAGTTCAACGCGATGTCGCGTGACTTCTCCTGGTCTGTCTCTGCGCGTAACTATCTTGATCTCTACACGCAATTGTCCGAAAATTCATCTATTATGAGTGAGCCATGACCCTTTCGCGAAAATCTGGTATCTTGCTGCACCCAACCAGTCTGCCAGGCCCTGACGGTATTGGTGATCTGGGGCCGGAGTGTTATCGCTGGATGGATTTCCTGCACGGCTGTGGTTGTTCCCTATGGCAGATTCTCCCCCTTGGCCCTACAGGTTTTGGCGATTCACCTTACCAGTGCTTCAGCGCCTTCGCCGGTAACCCTTATTTAATTTCACCAACTTTATTGCTTGAAGAGCGCCTTCTTAACCGGGATGATTTTCTCGACAGACCCAATTTCCCAGTTGAGCAGGTAGATTTCGGCGCTGCCATCACCTGGAAAACCACCATCCTTGACCGGGCTTTTAGCAGATTTAAGAAATCACGTTCAACGAAGCTGCACCAGCAATATCAAGATTTCTGCAGGCAAGAAGCGGGCTGGCTTGACGACTTTGGTCTTTTCATGGCGATCAAGGAAGTTCATGGCGGAGGCTCGTGGGATGGCTGGCCCGTAGAACTCCGCTTGCGCCTTCCCGAAGCCCTTTCAAAATTCTCTGCCGAAAATACGCCTGTTGTGGAAAAGCACAAGTTCAGGCAATTCATTTTCTTTTCTCAATGGCAGCGAATTTTTAAATACGCGCACGCGCGCGGAATTCAAATCATCGGTGATATCCCCATTTTTATTGCCTACGACAGCGCGGATGCCTGGGCAAACCCCGAACTTTTCTTTCTGGGCAAAGATAGCCGCCCGACTGTCGTCGCAGGTGTCCCGCCTGATTATTTTTCTCCTACCGGTCAGCTGTGGGGCAACCCACTATACAGATGGTCTGCTCACAAACGCCAGGGCTACGCCTGGTGGATCAAACGCTTTATGTCGGTGCTGAGAACAGTGGATTTCGCCCGCCTGGATCATTTTCGCGGGTTCGCGGGTTTTTGGGAAATACCTGCCGGCATGCCAACCGCTGAAATTGGGCGTTGGGTAAAAGGCCCTGGGAAAAACTTCCTATCAGCCATTAACAGGACTTTAAAAGGCTTACCTATCATCGCCGAAGACCTGGGGCTGATCACGCCTGACGTGATCGACCTGCGTGACTCCTTCCATCTTCCAGGGATGAAAATTCTCCAGTTTGCTTTTGGTAGCACGCCTGAAGACCCCTTTTTGCCACACAACTACCCGTTCAACTGCGTGGCTTACACCGGAACCCATGACAACGATACCACAAGAGGTTGGTATGAAAGCGCCCCAGAAATTGAAAAAGACCTGTGCCGCAGATACCTGGCCAGCTCTGGAGAACATATTCATATAGACATGATACGCGAGCTATGGAAATCACCAGCGGCATTCGCTATCAGTCCTCTTCAGGATTTTCTAGGGTTGGGCAGCGAATCCCGCATGAACTATCCTGGCCGCCCCGCAGGTAACTGGAGCTGGCGTTACCTGCCTTACCAACTGAGCCCCGAGTTGCAACGCTGGGTAAAAGAATTAAACTTCCTTTACAGCCGTTAACAGCTCAATCTACTGGCTTTTCTCATATTCAATTTTCTTGGGGGCTGCTTTCCGGGTTGCCACGGCAATTCCAATTAGCACCATTAGCCCACCCATCATTTCCAAAAAGGTCGGCGCTTCGTGCAGCAGCAAGGCTGCCAGGATTATCGTTCCCACCGGTTCTCCAAGCAGCGCAATAGAAACAAATGCGGCAGGCAGATACTTGAGCGCCCAGTTGAAGGCCGTGTGCCCAACCGCCTGTGGAATAAGCGCCAATGCCAGAACCCATACATAACTAATAGTCGCATAACCTGTCACCTTGTCTCCTTTGAGCACCACCATCATGCTTAAAAGGAACGCGGCGATACCATAGACAATCAAAGTATAAAGAGGTAGCGAAATTGTATTTCTAACCTTTCTACCCGCAATCAGGTAAGCGCCTGAAAGCAGCGCTCCGGCAAAAGCCAATAGATTGCCAAGTGAATGCGAACCAGCAAAAAGGTCACCGATGCCGCTGCAGGTGAATTTTCCTTGAACCGTTGAACAGCTGCCACTGCCGCCCACAATGATCCCACCGACAAGAGCAATCAATAACCCAATAACCACTGGTTTGGTTAATCTCTCTTTTAGGAGCGCTGGTGAAACCAGCGCTACCCATAACGGCGCAGTTGTGACCAACACAACTGAACTGGCGATTGACGTATATTCAAGCGACGTGATCCAGGCGGCAAAGTGCATTCCCAGCGCGGCTCCGGCAAAACCAAGGTGGAAAATTTGCTTTTTATTGAAGGCTGTCGGGTTTCGTTTTAATTCTGCCAGTCCGAAGGGCAGCATCAACAGCGTAGCGAAGGTCATCCTTCCTGCCGCGATGACAAGAGAGGGTACTTCCTGCTGTGCGAAACGAATAAAGAAGGAAGCAGTTGAAACTGCCAAAATGCCAGCGAATAAACCCGCCAGGTATTTGGCGCGGTTGTCAACCTGTTTATCAGGAATCACTTCTCTCATACCCGGTCAAGAAATACATTTTCCAGTTACAGTGTGTTTTCTTCACTTCTGCTTGACAATCCTTCATCTGATGGCTAGAATTTTAACTGAAATGCTCGCAAAATACATACGAAACCAACCGATGGGAGGGAAAAATGCCGTTCGAACTGCCCGCACTTCCGTATGCGTACGACGCGCTTGAACCCGTAATTGATGCCAGAACCGTAGAAATACATTACAGTAAACACCATGCGACCTACTTGAAAAACCTCAACGCCGCGCTGGAGAAATATCCTCAATTTTATGAATGGCCGCTTAAAAAGATTCTTGGCAGCCTTGACCAGATTCCTGAAGAGATTCGTACCGCCGTCAGAAACAACGGTGGTGGAGTATATAATCATAATGTCTACTGGTTCTGCCTATCACCTGGCGGCTCCAGCGCGCCTGCTGGCAAGTTAAAGGAAGCATTGGAAAAAAAGTTCGGTGATTTTGCCACTTTCAAGTCTGAGTTTGAAAAAGCCGGGCTAACCCGTTTTGGCAGCGGGTATGCCTGGTTGAGCGCCAAACCAGGTGGTGAACTTGTCTTACATTCTACAGCCAACCAGGATTCCCCTCTTCAAGAAGGGCTCGAACCTATTTTGGTTGTGGATGTTTGGGAACATGCTTATTACCTTAAGTATCAAAATCGCCGCGCGGATTATTTGGCTGGTTTTTGGGATATCATTAACTGGAATGAGGTAGAAAATCGCTTTTCTGCGATAAAATAACCATAACCCATTTTCAAACGGAGGAATCAGATGACTCATGTAATTACCAGTTTATGTTTGCGTGATGGTGGTTGTGCAACAGTTTGCCCTGTGGAATGTATCATTCCTGGAAAGCCAGAAGATAAATGGCCGTGGTTCTACATTGATGCAGATACCTGCATCGACTGCGGCGCCTGTGTTGCAGAGTGTCCTTTTGAGGCGATCTTCCCCGAAAGCGAAGTTCCCGCAGCCTATAAGGCGAAGGGCGGTGAAAAACTTTCTATGCCCGTGGGAACCGCAGGATTCGCTGAAGTTTACGATGGCAAGAACCATAACGGCGAGCCAGTTCATCTTGAAGGAACTCGCACACTCGCCGCTGGTGAAACAGTTGACCTGACCTTCTGCATCGAAACCAATGCCGAGTTTTTCAAATCTGGCCCTGGTTACAACGCCTGACGTTTTGTATCAACTGCCAATAAAAAGGAGACCCGCGGGTCTCCTTTTTATTGGCACTCTTTTGAGAGATGCTCTGCGAAAGTAATAGAAAAATCATGATACCCTGAATTGTCGCACTTTGCCCTGAAGAAATAGAATGGGCTGTCTTCAGGGTAAGCGACAGCCATGATAGAGGACAGTCCAGGGTTTGAAATCGGCGTCGGCGGCAACCCCTGTATGACATAGGTGTTATAAGGCGAATCAACCTCCAGGTCTTTCGTTTGCAAAGGTGTTTTCCACCACCCGCCCCATTTGGCTGAATATCCCAACGCGTACTGCACGGTAGGATCAGTCTCGAGTTTAATCCCGTCGCGCAACCGATTATAAAAAACGGATGCCATCAGTGCGCGTTCCTCATCTTCAAAGGTCTCCCGTTGGATGATGGACGCCAGTGTGATTCCTTCATAAAGACTTATTCCCTGTTGGTGAATAGCGCTCACAATACCAGGGTTCACGCTTTCAAAAAACCGATTGACAAATGTTAGTACAAGCGCATCCGGGCTGATCTTTCGCTCAATCTGATACGCTCCAGGAAAGAGAAAGCCATTCAAAGAACTCTGTTCGCTCAGCGGGGTTAATTCTGCAAGAGAAGATGGGTTGTGAACAATGGCAAGAAATTCCTCCGGCGACACTTCAATACCCGAAGATGGCAACGCTGCTGCGATTTCTTCAGCCCGCCAGCCAGGGTAAATAAAGAAGGGGACGATTGGCGAATAAATAGCCTGTAACCTCTCGGCAATTTCGATACTGGTCATCGCTGGATCCAATTTATAAGCGCCGGCTTTAATGCGTGAATCCAACCCTTTGTAAACCAGGTAAGCTCTAAACCCGCCTGCGTCTTTAATCAGCCCCGCTGCGGCCAACCGGTGGCTGATGCTATTAATGGATTCTGAGCTTTCAATCGTAAAGTCGATCTCTCCGCCTGCCTTTGAGGAGGCTTGAGTCAGATCACTTCGATGAAGCAGGGTTTGCAGCCCGAAGTTCCTGAGCGAAAAACCGGTCAGTTGTTCTGCCGGCGCCCCGAATTGCCACCTGGCTATTATCGGGATACCCACCCATAAAATGGACAAAAATATACCGAAGAGCAATACCAGTAATACGCAACCTGGAAAAACCGGATGTCGCTTAGGCTTCATTCGCCTGCCTGCCTTTCTGCGCCTCGAGGTACGATTGTAAAATTACCGCGGCGGCGTGCTCATCCAGGTGACCGGCGCGCTTTTTTTTCTTCACTCCTATTTCGATTGCTGCTTTCTTGGCTATGTTGGTGCTTTCGCTTTCATCCCAAAAGAGAACCGGTAAAGGAGACAAAGAGCGGATCGTTTGCGCTAATTTGTGTGTGTGCCTGACTTGCGGGCTCTCTTCACCGCTTGCTGAAAGCGCCTGCCCGATTACGATCAGGCTGACATCATTTTGCGCGCATAGCTCGATGATCTTAAGGCAATCAACGGTCATGCTTTCATGTCTGATCACGGTCAGGGGCGTTGCCAGAACGCCATAAGGGTCGCTGATAGCAATTCCCAAGCGCTTTTCACCAGGGTCTACTGCCAAAACCCTACCCATTGCCGCTTGCCCTTTCAACCAGGTATATTCGATCTGAAATCAAAGGCAGCCAGGGCCACCATTCAGGGAAAGTCAGAACTTCCGCTCCTTTTACATGAGGTATTTCTTCATCGAGTACCTTTACGACGTCTCTCTTCTCTCGCCCTCTAAAAGAGGGAATAAGTTGTTGCCATTGAAGGTTTCTATAGATCTGTCGTGAAAAAGTGACTTGCCAGGAAGCTTCTCCCGACTGGTCGAGAACAGCTTCGCCTTGCTGAATCATTTTAAGTGGGTCTTTCGCAGCATGGTAACCCTCAGGCAGTGAAAGATCCATTACTTCTTCACCCAGTGAAAAGAGCGCAACAGTGTCGTAAACAAGCATGTTAAAAGTCCCCGTCATGTTTATCGTGAGCATGTCTGAAGGTTCACCAATCGGGTTTTCTCGCTCTTCAGTTTCCACGCGGGTGAATTTCAGGCTGTTTGGTATTGCGGTGATGTCTTGAGAAACGGTGGCCTTGATCTCCTTCAATGCCTTTTCTTCCAGTTCACGCAGCAATTGAAGTCGCGCGTTTTGATAGTCCGCTTCGGTTGGCGAATTAACGTTGATTGATTTCCCTCCTGTTATCGGTTCATTGTTCATTACAGCCACCTGCAAGCCATTACCACCTGCCAGATATCTGACCATACCGGGTTCTACGTTTCCCTCTGCCCCAGGCAATACCGCTTCTACTTTCACGAGAACCCCCTTACCATCTGCGGGCAGGTTAACTTCATCAAGTGCGCGAAACCGTATATTCGGTTCTCCGCCAGTTTCAAAGATCGCGCCTTCAGGTATTTCTTGCGCCTCTGTGAACAAATTGCGCACCAATACTTCTCCGTGGGCTTTTTCAACGCCCACCGTGATGCTGCCTGTAGCCGGAATCGTTTTCTGCCCCGATACAGACAAACTCTCTTCTTTTGCAGGTAAAAGACCGGTAAGGTTTGCTTGGGCGATTTCTGTAGATGCACGAATATCAATTGTCATTGTTTGCACTTCTGGCACAGGGGATACTACCAAAGTAGCAGACGGAAGCGAAAAGACCATCAATGCCGCCAAAGCAAGGAAAGAAATCCCAACCAGCAGGTAGCGAACAAGAGGGCGAATTTCGCGTGTTGCAGCGGTTTTTGGCAGATTATTCCTCATTCTAATTAGTTCATCATGCCCACGGAATGGAGTTATCTGACCCAGCGGGTTGTCGGCTTCGTGCCATTCTCCCTTCTGCGCCTCTGGGATAGAACCAAAAACAGAAATGCCTAAACTCTCGGCGTGTTCACGCGTAATATCGTTACGGCTGACAAGCGCAAAGGCGGCGCCGTTTTCTCGCGCATAGCGAGCAATCAGGTCCAGTTCGAGCCTGCCTGGGAATGCCCGTTTTTGACGAGGATGAACCAGTAAGATTCTTTTTGACCGGCAGCCTTTGATTTTATCGCGGATCGAAGCGACAGTATCGTAGGCTTCAATTTGCAAAATCACCGTTTTCATAGGGTTTACAGAATTATACTGTAGGGCTGGTTGAAATTAATCCGCCCCTCACTGTTCTATTCACATTGACAGAGTTTATAATAGAAAAAGAAAAGTGAGGTAAAGATGAAAAAACTTGCCATCGTACTTGGTTTCATGGGTATCGTGCTTACCGCCTGTAATTTCCCTCTGGGTAAACTTCCCAACGACCAAAGTCAGATCGCCACGAGAGTCGCAGCGACATTGTCCGCGGCGCAAACCGCCGCTATTCCCACCCCTTCCTCGCTCGAGACCATCGCAATCGTGCTACCGACAGAAGGGCCTACCCTGACCCCATCGCCCACCGATACGTTAACGCCCACAGTCACTATCACCGCCCCCGCAAATGATCCAGCCCTTACCCTTGGCACTCCTGGCTTTTTTGACACCTTTAATAACGGAGTTTCTTTTGGCCTGGCGACCCCCTACGAGGACGAGGGCATGATAATAAAAGTAGAAAGCGGCTCCATGGTCTTTAAAAGCCTTGCCCTCAAAGCGGGAAAAAGGTGGCGGTTGACGTCCAGAAATCCCAAAAACCTGTACCTGGAAGGCACCTTCCGCACTTCCTCCTGTAGTGGAACCGACCAATACGGGCTGGTGTTTCGTGCACCCACTTACGGTGATGGTATCGGTAATTATTTTGGCGTGTCTTGCAACGGGCAGTATTATTTCCTGCGCTGGGATAGTTCAGGCCCCACTACTCTTGTGAACTGGACACCGGAATCCAAGATCAACGCGGGCAGCAACCAAACGAACCGTTTAGGAGTGATGGCGAATGATGATACATTCCGCTTTTACATCAATGGTTCGCTGGTGAAAGAAATTTCTGATCAGGGAATCACTGAAAAAGGCTATATTGGCGCTTTCGCATCCGCGTTTGAGGACCCCAACTTCACCGTGTTGTTAGATGAGATCTCTCTTTGGCCTCTACAATAATCTAAAAAGCTCAAATAAGGACCTGCGTATTGACATCGTTGACAGACAATCAACAACAAATACGTGAATCTGCGCGCCAAATTCTGGCGCTCAAACCCGTCTACCTGGATACCGAAACAACCGGCATAGGCAGCGTGGATGAAATTGTGGAGATATCCGTGATCGACCATGACGGCGCTCAACTTTTCTCAAAACTGGTGAAACCTACCAGGCCCATTCCGCCAGGAGCGGAAAGAATACATGGGATTTCCAATCGTCAAGTGGCTGACGCCCAACCCTGGCCTATCCTTTGGCCGGAGCTCAGGTCGATTCTATATGGAAGAACCATCGCGGCTTACAATTCGTCTTTTGATGCCAGGCTAATGGAACAAACTCACTCGCGTTACCGCCTGCCTTGGCGCGAGAGGCTGAATTTCCTGGATGTGATGCAATTGTTCTCTGATTTCCGCGCTGTGTGGGACCCTTTCCGAAAAACCTACCGTTACTTTAAACTTGCCGAAGCAGGCGCATTTTTTCAGATTGACTTACTCAACGCCCACCGCTCTTCCGCTGACGCCCTGCTCACCAGGGCTGTACTTCACTCGATTGCCGGGTTGCCGTATTGAATCCAACACATCTCGTACTTGTTGTAAATGCTTCACTCACAGAAAAACAATCCGCGGTGATTACTGCCCCAGCGCGTGGCAGCCTCCTTGTGACGGGGAAAGCCGGTACAGGCAAATCTACCGCGGCAGTGCTGCGCATGCGCCAGATGGTGGAAAACGGTATCGATGGCGACAGCATCCTTGTCCTTGTGCCGCAGCGCCGTCTGGCATTTGAGTATTACAAGGCAATCCATTCACCAGATTTCCCAGCCGGCAGTCAGCCACAGTTACTTACTTTCAATGGGCTGGCTCAACGCATGCTTTCCTTATTCTGGCCGCTTATCGCCACAGATGCTGGTTTTCGCGCGGCAGAACCTCCACGGTTTCTCAACATGGAAAATGCCCAGTATTACCTGGCAGGTATTGTTGAGCCGTTGTTGCTGCAGGGATACTTTGAAAGCCTGACAATTGACCCGAACCGACTTTACAGCCAGATACTTGACAACCTGAACAAATCTGCCGTAGTAGGATTCCCTCCTGGTGAAATCGCTGAGCGGCTTACATCTGCCTGGTCTGGTAAAACCTCCAAATCCAATATCTATCAACAGGCTCAGGAATGTGCCTTAAAGTTCCGGCAGTTTTGCCTGGAGAACAACTTCCTCGACTTTTCACTGCAATTATCCGTTTTCCGCGAAAAACTGTGGCCCTCGCTGCTCTGCAGGCAACACCTGAACCAGACCTTCCGTCACCTTATCTACGATAACATAGAAGAAGATTTCCCTGTTGCCCACGGTTTTGTAGAGGAGATCCTTCCCAACCTTGATTCCGCGCTGTTGATACAAGATGAAGGCGGGGGTTATCGCTCATTTCTTGGCGCGGATGCCACCAGCGCCCAGCGCCTATCGGGCAAATGTTCCAGTCAGATCCGCCTGACCTCATCGCTGGTGCAAACCAATGCGTTGGCAAACCTTGAAACGGCGTTACGTGAAAGCATCCTTGAACATCGATTGTTGAAGTACGACTCCTCGGACGCGCGTAGCAGCTATACCATCCATTCCTTTCGTTTTTACCCCGAGGCGCTCGATTGGGTCACAGGTGAAATTGTTAAACTGCTAAAAGACAGTACCACACAGCCTGGCGACATCGCGATCCTCACTCCGTACCTCAGTGATGCCTTGCGTTTTTCATTCGCCAATCGTTTGTCGAGCGCGAACATCCCTTTCACGACCTACCGTCCTTCGCGCAGTTTATATGCAGAGCCCGCGGTGCAGGCGGTCCTTACCCTCGCCCAAATGGCGCATCCTTCATGGCAGAGCAAACCCTCCCCACAGCAGGCCAGATCAGCGTTTGCCATGGTCATTGCCGCGTGTGATTTTGTACGGGCAGATCTCATTTCCCGTACGCTATTTAAAAACAGGGACAACCTCTTTCCTCTTCTTTCTTTCCAGGGGCTCAACCTCGAGATGCAATCTCGAATTTCCTTCCAGGTGGGCGAGTATTACGAACGCCTGCGCACTTGGCTGAACGAGAATCTGGAACAGGGCGCACATGAGCTCGACCATTGGATCAGCCGGCTTTTTGGCGAATGTCTTTCCCAGCCCGGCTTCGGCTTTCATCGAGATTATGATGCCGCGTCGTCGATTAACCGTCTGATCGAATCCTGTCGGGAATTTCGTAAAATTTATCAGCCGAGCGCGAAGACTGCGGCTTCAGGCGCTGGTGAAGAATTCACCCGTGTGTTGCAGAATGGCTTGCTCTCCTCTCAGTCCAACCCGCGTTCTCTTTTTGAAACCAATACGGACGTAGTTTTTCTTTCTCCCGCTTACTCTTTTTTAATGCGCAATCAGCCGGTTAAATATCAGTTCTGGGTCGATATTGGTTCAGGCGGTTGGTGGTCCAGGTTAGACCAGCCCTTAACCCAACCCTATGTGCTCAATCGTAACTGGTCTATCAATCAAAAATGGACTGATGAGCACGAGTATCTCAATAATCAATTGACGCTTGCTCGGGTTGTCACCGGTTTGGTCAGGCGCTGTAGTGCTCACATCTATATGTGCAGCGTCACCTATAATGAGCATGGCTTCGAAGAACGCGGTCAATTGCTGTTAGCACTACAAACTGTTCTGCGTGCAAACGCGAGTATAAAAGGTAGTGCAGATGTTTAAACCACGCGAGAACCAGGTTCGTATTTTGCAGTACCAACGCGGAAAAATGGGGATTTCTGCTGTTCCCGGCAGCGGCAAGACGCACACCCTTTCCTGCCTGGCTTCCCTGCTGATTCTCAAGGGGGAGCTGCAAAACGATCAGGAAATCCTCATCGTGACGCTGGTCAATTCCGCAGTTGATAATTTCCTCAACCGCATTGGTGGTTTTATTCGAGAAGCGCAGTTATTGGAAAACATCGGTTACCGTGTGAGGACACTGCACGGTTTGGCTCACGATATCATCCAGGAAAGACCTGACCTTGCTGGTGTGGCCAACCAGTTTTCAATCATCGATGAGATTGAATCAGAACGTATGATTGCGCAGTTATCAGCTGCGTACATTGGTTTACATCCTGAAATCGTTTCTCATCTGCAAAACCCAGAGGCCGACCTTTCTTCAGCCGGGCGTACGCGGAACGATTTTTCCTCACTGGTTTCAAAACTGAACCAGGATTTCATCAGCCAGGCGAAAGACCTGCAGGCCGAACCTGAGACCATTCTCAACCGCGTGCAACGCTACAATTGTTCCGACCCGCTGATTAAGATGGGGATCGAGGTGTACCAACAATATCAACGCGGGTTGCGTTACCGCAACGCACTCGACTTCTCAGACCTCATCCGCCTGGCGTATACTGCCCTACTCAATGACGATGGATATCTTCAGCGCCTGCGTCAACGCTGGCCATATATTCTGGAAGATGAAGCGCAGGATTCTTCTAACTTGCAGGAAAAAATGTTGCGCCTGCTCGTTGGTCCTCAGGGGAACTGGGTGCGTGTGGGCGACCCCAACCAGGCTATTTACGAAACGTTTACTACCGCCAATCCGAAATTTCTTAAAGCCTTTCTCAAAGAGCAAGGCGTGCAAGAAATGACCCTGCCTCACTCGGGCAGATCAAACCTCAGCATTATTACGCTGGCCAACTCACTCGTCCAGTGGACCAGGGAATCTCACCCGCTTCCCTCGCTGCGCAGCGCGCTCGATTACCCGCTCATCGAACCCACTCCTCCCGGAGACCCTCAACCAAATCCTCCCGATCATCCAAGCGCGGTTTACATCAGTAAAATGAAAGCCACTGCGGATGAAGAAATTAAAAAAGTAGTCGAAAACATCCTGAATTGGCTTCCCGGCAACCAGGATAAGACAGTGGCCGTGCTCACACCTATCGGCTGGTATGGTGAAAAAATGGCAGAAGCGCTGCACGCTGCCGGTGTGCCGATGGTGGAATTGCTGAAAAGCAGCCAGTCAACACGCCGTGTCGCCGGGTTGATTGAAAAAATTCTGCTTGCGCTGGATGACCCCAACAGCAGCAAGAAATTCACTGAGGCAATCCAGTCTGTATGGACCTGGGATACTGTAGAGGGCGATAAACTTAATGAAATCAAGTCGCTACTACCATTGCTCAAGAAATGCTCCCGACCGGAGGATTTCTTCTTCCCTCAACCTGGTAAAACCTGGAGAGAAGCCATTGAGCCTTTTGAGGTTTCGGAAGAGCGGCTGCAAGAATTTGAGGATTTGCGCTTGAAATTCACCCGTTGGCAAAAGGCATCTTTCCTTCCAATTGACCAACTGGTGCTTACTATCGCTAACGATCTTTTCTCTGTGCCTTCTGATTTGGCGCTGGCGCACAAGTTTGCTTTGCTATTGGAGTTCAGCACTCACCTTCACCCAGCCTACGAACTAAAAGATTATGCCCAAGAGCTCGCGGTGATTTCTGGTAATTTTCGAAAGTTCAGCGGTTTCAGTGATGAAGAACTGCTTTTTGACCCCGACGCTCACAAGGGCAAAGTGTTTATTTCAACTTATCACAAAGCTAAAGGGCTCGAGTGGGACCGGGTTTACCTGATGTCGGTCAATAACTATGATTTTCCTTCTGCCCAACCATACGATACTTATATTGGTGAAAAATGGTTCATTCGCGACAATTTCAACCCACAGGCGGAGATGTTGTCTCGCCTTACAGGACTACTGGATGGGGATGAAGCCCTGATTTTTGCCCCCGATGGTCAAGCCACTGCAGCCGCCCGAGTGGATTACGCTGCTGAACGGCTGCGCCTGTTCTTTGTTGGCATCACTCGAGCCCGTCAATCGCTGGTGGTCACCTGGAACTCCGGCAAAAATAAAGACAAGACGATGGCGCTTCCCCTGGAAGCCCTTCACGCCATCTGGAGAGGCACTGATGAAGCTGCCTGACCATTTTTCATTTTCTCAATATAACCTGCAGGATTATGTGGACTGCAAATTCCGCTTCTTGTTAAAGCACATCCACCAATTGGCATGGCCGGCGATTGAAAGCGAACCTTTATTATTGCAGGAAGCGCGTATGGAGCTTGGGCAGCAATTTCACCGCTTAGTACAACAGTACTTCATCGGGGTTGAGCCAGGGGTCCTGTCCAATTCCATTCAAACCTCAGAACTGGCAGATTGGTGGCAGGCTTTTCTTTCTCTCAAAATCAATGAACAGCCAAGCACGAAGCAGGCTGAGAAAATGTTATCCGTTTCCTTGAATGGGCATCGCCTGGTAGCAAAATTCGACCTGCTGCTGCAGAGATCTTCATCGTCTTATACGATTTACGACTGGAAAACCAGCACTCAAGCGCCCTCCATACGACATCTCCAAGGACGGTTGCAGAGCCATGTTTACCCTCTGGTGCTGTGGCTTTCTGTTACAAACAGCGTGACCCCACCCCAGAATTTACCCGAGATCGAAATGGTCTACTGGTTCCCAGCCTTCCCGGAGGTATCGCTCCGGTTTGAGTACACGCATTCTAACTATGAACAAGATTTGGATTACCTGACACATTTAATCGACGGGATACAAGAAATGAAGGAGGAAGACTTCACCCGCACAACGGACGTAAAGCGTTGCGTGTATTGCCAATATCGTTCTTTGTGTGACCGGGGGATTTCCGCCGGCGCGCTCACACCCGGTTCAGAGGTAGATTCACCTGATTCAGATTTCTACCTGGATTTCGACTCCCTATAAAACCAGTATGTACCGACCACTCCACATTGACCGCAGTTGGGTATTTCAAGAGCCAGTACCGGTTCCCAGGGCCTTGACTTCGCTGGGGGATTACCCTGATATTGTTTTTCAAACGTTGACACGCAGGGGTTTTAATGACATTCATCTCGCCCGGCAATTTATAGACCCCGCCGCCTACGAGCCAAGTCCGCCTGTTGAATTACCGGATATGGATAGAGCCGTCTCGCGTATCTTGCACGCTGTCGATTCTGCTCAAAGAATTGGTGTTTGGGGAGACTTCGATGTGGACGGGCAAACTTCAACCGCCATTCTGATTTCAGCATTGAGAACGCTTGGCACTGATCCTGTCTTCCACATTCCGGTGCGAGGAATTGAAACACACGGAATTGGAATGGCTCCACTGCAAACCTTCTTAGACCAAGGCCCAGAATTGATCCTCACCTGCGACACAGGTGTTTCATCTTTTGACGCCGTCAAATACGCCCAATCACGCGGCGTCGATGTCATCATCACCGACCATCATGAACTGCCTGAAACGCTCCCACCGGCTTACGCCTTGGTGAATCCGCACCGCCTCCCAGAGGGGCACCGATTAAGCAGTTTGCCAGGCGCCGGGACCGCTTTCAAACTGGCTGAAGCCTTGTTGACCGAACGGCAAATGGCAGAAAAAGCCCGTCATTTGTTCGACCTTGCCGCGCTTGGTTGTGTGGCAGACCTGGCTTCCCTCACTGGTGAAACCCGTTACCTGGTGCAATCGGGTTTGAATCAATTGCGTACCAACCCGCGCCCAGCGCTGGCAGCGCTGCTCCAGTCTTCTTCTGTCGAAATAATGAGAACCTCAGAAGAACACATCTCCTTTGCTCTGGCTCCACGCCTGAACGCAGTAGGAAGGCTCAGCGATGCCAATCCCATCGTTAATTTCTTGCTTTCAGAGAACCCGGTAGAAATCGCGGTGATGGTTAACCAAATCGAGGGACTGAATACACAGCGAAAATATCTAAGCGACCAGGTTTTCCAGGGTGCTTTGACCCAATTGGAACAAGAGCGCTCTTTGCTCGATCAACCAATACTCATTCTCCACCACCAGGAATGGCCTGCCGGGGTTGTGGGTATTGTTGCCAGCCGGTTGGTGGAAATTTTCCACCGCCCTGTTATCCTGCTGGTTGCTCCTCCTGGTAAGGCCATTCACGGCTCCGTGCGTTCGATCGTTGGCTTGGATATCCTCTCTGCGCTGACGAAGAATAAGGACATGCTCCTTCGCTATGGCGGTCACGCCATGGCAGCCGGATTATCCCTCCAACCGGAAAACCTGGAAGCCTTCAAACGTCGAATGTACAAGACCCTCAGCGAATCAGGCTCAACTCTAACAGCAGGCGCGGAGCTGATGATCGATGCGGTGATACCGCCTTCTGCAGTAACGCTTGATTTTGCCCGCGCCTTGGATGTTCTGGCGCCGTTCGGCCCTGGAAATCCTGCTTTGCTCTTTATGGCTGAAAAGATGCGACTGGTGAACAACCGGGCTGTCGGAAAAATGAACGAGCATCTGCTAATGGACCTGGAAGATCGGCAGGGTGAAACCTCACGTTTTATGTGGTGGAATGGCGCGGATTTACCTCTGCCTGACGGCGAATTTGATCTCGCGTATACCTTTCGCGAAAATAATTATCAAGGTGTTGAACAGGTGCAGTTCGAGTGGGTCGATTTCAGGCAGACGCGCCAGAACGGCACGATTGAAATTCAACAAGACAACCACTCAATCCTCCATTTCGATTACCGAGATTCAAAAACGCCGCTCGAAGACCTGGCTCAATGCGCTGCAACCCCAGGTCTCTCAATTTGGAAAGAAGGCTCTTACAGCCAGAAAGTGGCTGGGGTTGATCGGCTGAACATCCAACAGGGCGAAACGCTGGCTGTTTGGTCCATACCGCCTGATATTCATGTGTTACGCCATCTATTCCTCTCTGCCCACCCTCGCCAGGTATGTTGGTTCCTGGTCGCCCCTGCTGAGCATCAGGTTCCTGGCTTTCTGCACACCCTGGGCAAATGGGTAAAAGAGGGGTTGCGCTTGAAGCAGCAGCATTATACCCTTTCCGATATGGCTCACAAAAGCGCCACTACCGTGGATATGGTTGCCCTCGGTCTAAAATGGTTGGCCAGCTCCGGACATATTTCTATCCTCGAAGAATCGCCCTCAAGTTACCACCTTGTTTCAGGTGGCGTGTCAGATGCCAGGCTGAAGGAGCATCTACAGAAAGAGTTGAAGCATTCTTTCGCCGAATTGCATTCATTTTCCAATTACCTGTTGCACGTTGACCTGCAAAAACTTGTGAACGAGTTGATTTAACGCTGGGTTTTCATTGTTATAATGCCTATTTATGAAGAGTAGTAGAGTCTCTCGCAGGGATTTTCTCAAACTGGCCGCGTTGGGGTTAACCAGCGTGGCATTCAGACCCGATTATGAGCATGGCGAGTTGGCAAATGCTGAAAGCCTTGCCAGAGTTGCCATAGACGCGGATGAGTCTGTCAGTGTCCACAGCCAGCCCGATGATAAAAGCACAATCAAATTCCAACGTTACCGCGATGAAATATTGAACGTTTACTACGAGGTTATCTCCGATAAAAGCCCAAAATACAACCCGTTATGGTACCGGGTGTGGGGTGGTTACATTCACTGCGCACACCTGCAGCGTGTAAAAGTCCAAATCAATCCCATTCCTGAAAAGCTGAATGAAGGCATTCATCTCGTCGAAATAACCGTGCCCTACGCGCAAAGTTATTTGCAGCGAAAACCCGGGGAATGGACGCCTATCTACCGCTTGTATTATGGCAGCATGCACTGGGTTTCAGAAATTGTAGAAGGATTCGACGGGCTGCCTTGGTATCGGATAAAAGATGAACTCATTGGCTATGAGAATCTGAATTATTATATTCCCGCCCGGCAGGCGCGATTGATCTTACCAGAAGAAACTTCACCTATTTCTCCTGATGTAAACCCGGATAAAAAATTCATCGAGGTATCACTGGAGAAACAGGAATTGACCGCTTATGAAGAAGGACGGGTTGTACTTAAAACGAAGATTTCATCAGGGCTTGATTACAGCCCTCCTGGTGAAATCCCCTGGAAGACGCCCACTGGTCTCTTTCACGTGCAGACCAAAATGCCCTCCAAACACATGGGCGGCGCTGAACTTACTGATGACCTGTCAGCCTACGTCCTGCCCGGGGTCCCTTGGACAACGTTTTTCGAACCAGAAAACGGAATCGCTTTTCACGGCACTTACTGGCACCAGAACTTCGGTATGCCGATGAGTCATGGCTGTATCAACATGAAAACCGAAGAAGCGCGATGGTTGTACCGCTGGGTCACACCTGAAGGCGACATGAGTAAAATGACCACCATCGGCTTCGGCACCCAGGTGTATGTCTACTGAGCCAACAGGTGTTCGTATCCTTTCGGAACCTTATTCGAAACAAATTGGGAGAAAACGCGATTGCCGAATAGCCTCCCTCTGTAGGTTAACCTCAAGCGGTCATTTTCTTCGTCGTATTCGATTAACCCCTCGCGTAAGGTTTTTTCCAGTTGATGGGGAAAAACTTCCATTAATTCCACACCATAACGCTCAGCAAACCTGGATAAAGATACCCCTTCTTCCGTAAGGCGTAATGAAACCATCAAGTTTTCTTGCATCATTTCCCAACGGTTCATGGTGATCGTGGACTGGCAAGCACATCCCGCAGGGAAAGCTGCCGGGGATTTCAAATTCACAGCCTGCATATATTCCTGAATCGTGTGCAAATTCTCGGTCCTGGTAGAACCCCAGAAGCCATGTGCTCCAGCGCCAAACCCGAGATAAGGAGCGTAACGCCAGTACTGCAGGTTATGCCGGCAGCGTGCATCGCTATTTTTGGCCCAGTTGGAAATTTCATACTGGCTGTAACCAGCCTGTGCGAGCTCCTCTATGGCTGTTTCATACATATCCGCGGCGAGGTCGTCATTCACTTCAACCAGCAATCCTTTATCAAATAAACGCCTTAGCCTTGTACCCTCCTCAATGACCAATGAATACAACGACAGATGGTCAGCGCCTAATTCAAGCGCCAACCGCAGGGTTCGCTGCCAGCTCTCAAGCGTTTGCCCCGGAATGCCGAAGATCAGATCCAGGTTAATATGTTGAAAGCCTGCTCGTCTGCATCCATCCACACTCGCGAGCAGAGATTGATTCGTATGCGCCCTGCCAAGCGCCTTCAAATCGAACCTTGACGCCGATTGCATGCCGATACTGATACGGTTAAAACCCACCTGTCGATAAGCGGTGATTTTTTCATCCGATAATGAATCCGGGTTGGCTTCGAGAGAAATTTCCGCATCTGGCGAAACCACTGCGCTATTCCCTATTGTGGTAAATAAGGTCGCGTAATCCGTACTGTTCAGTAGTGACGGCGTACCGCCGCCAAAGTAAATGGTGGTCACCTTAAAATCCGTTGGGGCATTTTTAAGAACCATTTCCAGCTCGCGATTGAGCGCCTTGACATATTCAGGGATTTGTCTTTCCAGGCCAGCATATGTGTTAAAATCACAATAATCGCATCGGCGATTACAAAAAGGGATGTGAAAATAAATACTGATTTCCATAATTTTCAGGTTAGAATAACACAATCTTGAATTGATGCAAAGGAAGCGGCCCGTGATCGGTTTTTCCGATTACGCTCCATGAAGAAATAATTCATATGACACCAGAAAATGTATCTTCCACTTCAAAAACCTGTCCAACCTGTGGCTCAAGGTTGAGTGAAAATGCCACCCGCTGCCTGGTTTGCGGGCGCACCTTCACCCCTGCCGCAACGAAGAAGACCGAAACCAGCCCGGTGCAAAACCCTAAACTACCCGAGTTAAAGGTCAGCCTTCCGGCAGCCATCGCCCTCATTGTATTGATTCTTGGGCTTGGAGCGGCGCTAATTTTCGTGATCCTTCAGACAACCGGTCGCGTTACCACACCTACCGCCACCCCCACCGTCACGAATACCCCTACCCTCACGCTTACCCCCACAGCCACCCTGGAGCCAACCCTGGGGCCAACCCCGACACCGGTTCCTCCGCGTGAGTATGTGGTAAAAGAGGGTGACCTGTGCAGTTCGATCGCTTTGTCATTCGGCGTATCTATTCAAAGTATCGCAAGCCTGAATGGTTTACCGCCTGACTGCGGCATCCTTTACCCCAACACGACATTGAAAATCCCCTGGCCAACACCAACCCCTACCGCGTTACCGACCGCCACTCTCAGCGCTGCTGAAGCCACTCAGCAAGCCTGCGGCACCGTTCCTTACCAGGTAACGGAAAATGACACCCTCAGCTCTATTTCGGCTAATTACAACATCAGCATTGAATCGATCAAGACCTTTAATGGTCTCACCTCTGACAACGTTTGGGTTGGTATGAACCTGAGCCTACCGCTTTGCGAGCGCATGCCCACTCAGGGCCCCACACCCACCGCCACCCTGCTGCCCCCTTACCCAGCGGCCAGCCTGTTGCTGCCTGAAGATGGCGCGGTTTTTACCAACGTCAATGAGTCCATCACCCTGCAATGGTCTTCCGTTGGCACTTTGTTGGAAGGAGAAGCCTACGCCGTTACAATTGAAGATGTGACTACAGGTGGCGCGAATAGGCTGACTTCTTATACGCGGGAAACCAAACTGACCATCCCCAGCACGCTGCGCCCCTTGGACAACACGTTCCATATTTACCGCTGGTCAGTAGTGGCAGTACGGCAAACCGGCACCACTGCTGACGGTCAGGCAGAATACACCCCTCATGGTACCTTGAGCCAATTCCGGGTGTTCGGTTGGTCTGGAACAGGTGGCGCGGTCATACCTACACCATAAAAAGAGCTCCCCTCTGCTTCTCTTCAGAGGGGAGTATTTTTTATTCCAGGCTTTCAAGATACCTGCCGGCAGAAATTGCAGCGATGGCTCCCATTCCTGCTGAAACAACCACCTGTTTGAAATTTGCATCTGCTGCCTCGCCGCAGGCGAACACTCCATCCACACTGGTTTTCATTTTTTCATCAACCCGGATATATCCTTTTTCATCCAGCGCCAATTGACCTTGATAAATGCCATTATTGGGCGCGTGACCAATAAATATAAAAACACCATCGGCTGGTAACTCTGTTAGCGCAGCGGTTTTCACATGCTGAATGATCACCGCGTTGACTTTGTCAATCCCTTTAATTTCCTTAACGACCGAATCCATAATGCATTCGATTTTGTGATTTTCACGTACGCGTGATTGCAAAATCGCACCCGCGCGAAAAGTGTCCCTGCGATGAATCAAACTCACTTTATCGGCAAATTTGGTGAGGAAGATCGCCTCTTCCAGCGCGCTGTCCCCTCCTCCTACCACCACTACATGCTTATTTTTAAAGAAATATCCATCACAGGTCGCGCAATAAGAAACGCCCTTCCCGGTCAGTTCTTTTTCGCCAGGTACGCTCAAATGTACGGGGTCAGCGCCTGTCGCGACAATCACCGTTTTTGAAAAAATCTCTTGACCGTACGTCTTAATGCGGAAAGGGAGCTGGCTTAAATCAACCTCAGTCACCACATCAAACGCCAACCTGGCGCCAAACCGTTCGGCTTGTTGTTTAAAAAGGTCACCCAAATCTGCTCCGCCAATTCCTTCCGGGAACCCGGGATAATTCTCTATTTGGTGTGTTAAAGAAGCCTGCCCTCCCAATTGCATACCGGTAATCACCAGCGGCGTCAGTTCGGCCCGGGCTGCATAGAGCGCCGCTGTTAAACCAGCCGGCCCTGCACCCAGGATAACCACAGATTCAATTTTCCGCTCTTCTTTCATCTTTTCCATCAGTGATTGACCACCTTATCCATTTCGTATAAAGACTGATCGATAACGCTCAGCCCTTGTTCAAGTTCCGACTGGGTGATAATCAAAGGAGGAATGATCAGGATGGTGTTCCAATGCGTGTAAAGGTAAACGCCATGATCCAGCAAATACTGGCGTAACGCGCTCATTTCAGGGCTGGAACCTCCAAACGGCGCAGCCGGTTCTTTGGTTTGCTGGTTTTTTACCACTTCAATTGCCGCAAACAAGCCTATTGACCTTACGTCACCGACAGATGGGTGCCTGGCTTTCAAATCCTGAAGCATATTTTTCAATATCTCGCCACTTATTTTGGCTTTTTCAACCAGTCGATCTTGCTGCATCACCTCGATTACTGCAATGGCAGCCGCCAGTGAGATAGGGTGTCCATTATACGTTAGTCCGCCTTCATACACTTTCTCGTTAAACGCCGCCGCGATTTCAGGTTTCATAGCCACCACGCCCAACGGGGCATAACCCGAGGTCAACCCCTTGGCCATGGTCATGATATCCGGCACAACGCCCCAATGGTTCACAGCAAACCATTCACCCGTCCGTCCAAATCCACTCATCACCTCGTCAGCGATCATAAGGATGTGATGGCGATTGCAAATATCACGAACCCCCTGGATGTAACCTTCTGGCGGAACAATAATACCGTTCGTACCTGTCACGCTTTCGATCAAAATGGCAGCGATGGTCTGCGGTCCCTCGTATTGGATGATTTCTTCCAGGTGCCCCAGGTAATCACGCGAGAACTCTTCTTCATCGACTTCCGGGTAGCGTTGATGGAAAGTGGAACGATAGCGAAACGGGTCAAGAAAATGCACCACTCCCGGCATCACAGCCGGCTCCCAGGCTGTCCGTCGGGGGTCGCCGGTCAAAGCAGCCGCCCCAAATGTTGCGCCATGGTATGAGCGATAGCGGGTGAGTATTTTATGCCTTCCGGTGTAGGCGCGTGCCAGTTTCACCGCGTTTTCATTGGCGTCGGCTCCGCCCAATGTGTAGAGGTATTTGGTCAACCCCTCTGGCAAAATCTCAGCCAGTTTTTTTCCCAACATCGCCCGCGGTTTGGTGGCAAATTGCGGACCCGCGAAAGGCAGTTCTCTTGCCTGGTCAATCATCGCCTGGATGACCCGTTCGTCGCCATGGCCAATGTTGGCGCACATCACCATTGAGTTCAGATCAAGGTATTTTTTGCCATTCACGTCCCAAAAATACACCCCTTTAGCGGATTTTATTGGGATGGGCTTGACTTTTGCTTGCGCGGACCAGGTCCAGAAGTTATGCTCAAGCGAATACGGCAGTATATCTGCATCAGCCATTTCTATCATTTTTCCCTCTGTTGCCAAAAGAGATGAGACAATCCACTATTATCCTATCATAAATCGTGTATCCTGGAATCTATTTCGTGGTAGAGTAATCCTATGACACCAGGTGACCTGACTTTTCCAAGAGAAGTTGAATTAGGGATCAACTTAATCAACCAGGGAGATTATTTCCAGGCGCATGAGGTTCTTGAGCTTGCCTGGAGGAACGAGCAAAAAAAACAACGACAGTTGTACCAGGGGCTGGTTCAGGTCAGCGTGTTGTTATATCATCTTGCAAGAGGAAATACGAGAGGCGCTTTGAAGCTATTAAAAAAAGCCCTGCTCAATCTCACGCCCTTTGTGGGCGCAGCCACTACACTGGATATTCCAGGACTGGTGTCTGACCTCAATGATTTGCGGGCGCGAATAGAATCCGGGCAGCACGAATCTGGTTCATCTTTGACTGATAGATTCACGCTGCGCCATCGCCAACCTGAAGATTGAGCCACTCAGGTCAACCTTCGACCAGAATCACCCGTGCCGGTGCACCGTCAGCATTCGCCAGTTTCAGCGGCAGACAATAAAGCGTGTACTTCCCTGGTTTTACCTTTGAAAGGTCCAACCCTTCGATAACCACCATTTTTTCTTTCAACAAGACCAGGTGGGTTGGCCGGCTCATTTTGTAAGGCGCGATGGAGAGATAGTCAATCCCAACCAGCTTTACACCCAATTTCACCAGCGCCTGCGCTCCATCTTCAGTGATTCCCACAAAACCAGGCTGAAAATCTCCCCTGTTTTCAACCCAGTAATTGGAGTTACGAGTTTTGAATAACACTCTCTCAGTACCGACCGCTAAACCTGATCGGGCAATTACAGCAGCCGAAATATGATCAACGTCTTGAGGGATTTCAACCACAGTTACCTCGCCGATCAACATGTTCAGATCCAACAGGTCAACTGAATTGCCGTCAGCGATAAAATGGCGGGGAGCGTCTACATGGGTGCCAGTATGCACGGCGAAACCCATATAAGTAACGTTGGCGTTGGCGCCTTCTTCGAGTTTCTTGACCCGGTGTAAATCAACTTCGGGTTCTCCTGGCCAAACGACCATGCCTTCTCGTATTGTGAGTGTTACATCATTTATTTTCATTTTTCCTCTTCAAACTTACGGTGAATATTTCCTTCAGGAGTTGGGTTCTCTCCTCTTCCGTCATCGGTGTCGGACGCGACCAGTCCACCAGAGTGGCGGTCAATAACTCAGTGTTGATGTATTTTCCATTGTATAGGATATGGCGGTCAATGAATTCGCGCCGGTTCCATTCTACCATCTGGTCAAACAGGAAATTTCCTAAACCATAATGGATTAGGTGATCTCCTACAAATTCAAAACCCATCGGGCTGTGCGCCTGCGAGCCCTGTACAATATCAGCGCCTGCTTCTGCTGCGAGTTGAAAATCCTTGCTGATTTTTTCAAAATACATCAAGTTTTCTTCTTCTTCGTGCTGGTAAGTCGTCACAACGATATACCCCTTTTGTTTCAGCTCGCGGATCTCACTGAATAAATATTCAAAATCGCATTCAGCCGCGCCTGCCCGTCCCTCCTTGGCGAAAACAGTCGCGGGACCCACAGCATTGCAGCCGATGAAGGCCACTTTGTTGCCATTACTTTCGATGAGCAGAGGGCTGCGCGCTTCTTCAACTGTATTCCCCGCGGCGTATACATGCCATCCCCGGTCACGGTAAGCCTTGAGAGTGTACTCCAGGTTTTCCGGCCCGTGGTCGTTGATATGGTTCCCGGTGAGTTCGATAATGTTCACACCCAAAAGTTCAAGTACTTCAATCATGTCCGGCGGGGTGCAAAATACAAGGCTGGAAGAAAACTCATCCGGTACCGGGCAGCCTTCCACCAGAGGAGATTCATTGCTCACATGCTTCAAGTCAGCATTCACGAACCAATCTTGAACCGCAGCAATCGGATACTCCATTCCCTTAATACTGATCTTATAAGCCAAAACCCGGGTGATGGCGGTAGTTCCGGTCATCATGAGCACGGTCATTTTGGATTCGTCTCGATTCGTCAGCGGCAGTGCGTCTGAAAATAATTCAACGATCTCGCTGACCATTGATGGATTACTCAAGTGTGATTGAAGTGTATAGTGGATGGTCAATGGATACCGGTCAACCGCCAGGAATTTGTCGAGCGGACTCAACCCATCAAGCCTAAGCACTTTCCAGCGGGGGCTTAAATCCTCAAACGGGAGAATAGCCAGCGCCTCCGGGTGCTCTTCGCAATACGCCAGCAGCCCATCTGAAGGGATGATCTGCACCTCTCCTGCCGGTTTTCCCCACACAGCACCAATCACTTGTGCTGTCTCTTCAGTGACCACAAGAGTTTGATGTTGACCTTCCACAGCCTTGCCTGACCACAGGTCTTTGAGCTCATTCGAACTGATTTCATCACGGATGGTGAAAAATGGCTCCACCACCGCGTAAACCCTGGTGCTGCTGAACTCCTGGGGTTCTACAAATTTTCCAATATGAACAGTGAAGAAAAGGTTGGCTTGCTCTTTTTGTTCCGTTTTCGAGATGTGCGGAAAGCCGTCTATCTTCTTCAGCCAGTCTTCTGGAACTCCATTAGAAACAAACAATACCGGTTCTTCTGGAATGGGCGTCGGCTGTAACGGGGCGGGTTGAAAAAAAGTAGGCGTAGAGGTAATTTCCTGACTCTGCGTGGGAATACCCGCGCAAGAAGCACAGAGAACGAAAAAGAAGAGAACTAGCGATATTTTTAAGCGTTGAGCGATGTGCACAGATATTTCTCCTGGACGATGGCTTCCCAAATTATAAGGCAGTCCCGGTCTTCTTGTAAAACCAGGTAAACTGATAGTTCCTGATAGGTTGCATGGGTATAATCTCATTAGAACGAACAACGAGGTGAAGATGAGACAGGTTGCTGTTATTGGAATTGGCCAAACAAAAATTGATGAGCATTGGGATAAATCGCTTCGTGAACTGGCGGGCGATGCCGCCCTGGCGGCGCTGAAGGATTCCGGTCTGGAGCGGGTGGAAGCTGTTTACGTCGGCAACATGATGTCTGGCTCTGCCAACCACCAGCAACACCTGGGAGCGTATTTGGCAGATTGGATTGGTATGCGCGGGGCGGAAGCGATTCGTACCGAAGCCGCGTGCAGTTCAGGAGCGGCCAGTTTTCGCTCCGCGGTAATGGCTGTTGCCTCTGGTCTGGTGGACTCTGCCCTCGCTGTCGGGGTTGAAAAGATGACGGATTCTCCCCTGAATGAGATTACCGCCGCCCTTGCCACAGCTGCGGACGCGGAATGGGAAGCGGGTAATGGGCTTTCATTTGTGTCTTTGAACGCCCTTTTGATGAAACGCTATATGTACGAGTATGGCTGGGAGAAAGAGCACTTCGCGCCTTTCGCGGTCAACGCCCATGCAAACGCCATGCATAATCCTTACGCCCGTTTTCATGAACCAGTGACAGTGGAAGGTTATTTGAAAGCGCCCATGATCACCGACCCCATCAACCTGATGGACGCTTCTCCCACTGGTGATGGCGCCGCCGCGGCCCTGGTTGTACCTTTGGAGAAACTACATCAGACCAATGGACGCAAAGTCATCAGGGTAGCAGCTTCTTCAGCAGCAACGGATACCATGGCTGTCCATCACCGCAAAGACGCCCTTTTCCTCAAAGCCGCATACAACGCAGCGACCAAAGCATACGCGCAGTCTTCCCTCACGCCGCAGGATATTGACCTTTTTGAACTCCATGACGCGTTTTCGATCATGGCGACGCTTTCCCTTGAGGCCAATGGTTTTGCAGAAAAAGGGAAAGGCCCCCAACTTGCGCTCGATGGCGAGATCCTCACCAATGGCAGGATCCCAATTGCCACTCGCGGCGGGTTAAAAGCCCGTGGTCATCCAGTAGGCGCCACAGGTATGTACCAGATTGTTGAAGTTGTAGAACAACTGCGCGGCGAAGCTGCTGGTACCCAGGTGGAAAACGCCAGGATTGGCATGACACAAAACATCGGCGGCAGCGGTTCAAATATCATTTCTCACATTTTTGCAGTTACTGATTAGTTGCGTCGCTCAATACAGCTCCTTTCATGAAACCTGATATGATTGGAGCTGGATTGAGAATGGCAATTGTTTCTGCTTCCCGTCTCACTGATTACCGGGCGCTGACTTTTCGGTTTTCGCCAGGCTTTTCCCTCTCTACCCCTGAACAGGCAGTTGAATATGTGAAAGAACGGGGTTTTATCTTTTTTTGGCCTGTGAAAGGTTTCACCTTCCCTAACCTTTGGGGAGCGGTAGCAGGCGACAGGCCGGTCACCGACGGGCACGATGATCCCGGGCATATCACCTGGCACTGGAAGGACTCTCTTCTCGACCAGAGAGTCTGGTATTATGCCAGGGTGCTCAGGCGCAAGAACACGCTTATCTCATTGGACGCTCTAAAATACTTTTATGCGCTTTCGCCCAATTATGGCGAACCGGAACTGGACCTTCTCGACCAGTACAACCAGGGGGAGTTGCCCCTTGAAGCAAAACTGATTTTCGAAGCGCTCAGTAAGAATGGCCCTCTGGATACACTTTCCCTTCGGAAAGAAGCCCGGCTTGCTGGTATCAATTCGCAATCGCCGTTCAACCGCGCGCTGGATATCCTTCAGGCTCAGCTTCGCGTTCTGCCAGTGGCGGTAAGCGAAGCCGGCGCCTGGAAGTACGCTTTTGTATATGACCTGACGCACCGTTATTACCCGCAACTCTCTGAAAGCGCGCGGTTCATCACCGAAAACCAGGCGATGGACTACCTGTTGCGCCTGTTTTTCAAATCGCTTGGTGTAGCCAGTTTACGCCAGGTAATTCATACTTTCAGGTGGGATGCTGGGTTGACCATCAAAGCCATCGAACGGATGGTTCAAGAAGGCTATTTGATGAAAGATGTGAAGATTGAAGGCAGCCCTGAAAACCATTATTGCCTGGTTGAATTATTTGAAGCGTGAATTGAATAATGAAAGCAACGCGTTATTGCGGCTGTGTATATAATTCAGCTATCTCTATTGATTGAGAACGGAGCGCAGATATGGAATTTCATATCTCCAGACGAACCCGTGAAAAATACGAATTTGACGACACCCTCTTCAGGTATGACGGAAACGCCATTTTTGCCAACTTTCACGCTGTCCGCAAGTTTGTGCACAAACTGAACTCCAAAAGGGACCTGGTCACATTCCCCGAACAGGCTGCCAAAGCCAGCCAGGTGAACGCCATGGGTTTGATTGATGAGATATTCCACCACATCTTCAAACTATATAAAGAACAGAAAAATCCACAGGTATTAAAACAAGCGCTCGCCTATCTCGAACAGCAATCAACCCCAACCGCTTTGAATGCATTCCTTGAGTTGTTTGTACGGGAATTTCCTCCCTCGCCAGTTTATCAAAAACAGGTTGGCGCCCATGAATATTTGCTTGGGAACACTGACGGCGTTTCTAATCGGGAACTGTTAATTGAAGAATTAATCATGCTCTGGCTTTCTCTCGAAAACCCCGCCCTTGACTCATATAGAGAATTATTTGCCGAAAAAACCTTTATCAACGATTCCCGTTACGCCCTGTTTATATCTGAGATTAATCACTTTTTTGCTCTGCAACCATATTTTGGACCTTCCAACTTTCCATTGACGAATATGTTGCGCAGCCCGGCGATTGCAGTCCCTGATTCCATCACAGGGCAATTAGAGTACATTCGCGAACATTGGGCTATGTTACTGGGAGATTACCTGTACCGTTTGCTTTCCAGCCTTGACCTTATCAAGGAAGAAAACAAGCTTGGCATCACCGGGCCAGGCGTCACGGCCATCCCGGTTTATGACCGTGATGGATTTTTTCAGGCAGGCGGTTCTTCTGAGATTGAGGCGTTCAGCAAAGACCGTGAATGGATGCCACGGCTGGTGCTGATGGCGAAGAATAGCTATGTGTGGCTCGACCAGTTGAGCAAAAAATATCAGCGCGAGATAAACCGCCTTGACCAGATTCCCCTTGATGAGCTCGAGACTTTATCTCGTTGGGGAATAACAGGTCTATGGCTGATCGGTTTATGGGAACGCAGCCCGGCTTCTGCCCGCATTAAAAAATTATGCGGCAACCCAGAAGCCATTTCTTCGGCGTATTCGCTGCATTCTTACCAGATCGCGGCTGACCTGGGTGGAGAAAACGCGTATTTAGCGCTAAAAGAAAATGCTGCCCGCTTTGGCATCCGTCTGGCCAGCGACATGGTTCCAAATCACATGGGCATTGATTCCGACTGGGTAATCCATCATCCTGACCGCTTCCTTTCTTTAGATTACAGCCCCTATCCTTCTTACAGTTTCAATGGGGAAAATCTTTCCTCGCATCCTGATGTGAGGATACAGATAGAAGATCATTACTATGACCGTACAGACGCCGCTGTGGTGTTCAAACGCCAGGATTTGCGTAATGGACAGGTGGACTATGTGTACCATGGAAACGATGGCACCTCGATGCCCTGGAATGACACCGCCCAGTTAAACTATCTCAACCCTGAGGTCCGCGAGGCTGTCATTCAAACTATTTTAGAAGTTGCCCACAGGTTCCCAATTATCCGGTTTGACGCGGCGATGACGTTGGCGAAAAAACATTACCAGCGCCTCTGGTTCCCGGTGCCTGGCTCCGGAGGGGCGATCCCATCACGTTCCGAGCATAGCCTTACTGCTGAAGAGTTCAACCGTTTGTTCCCGGTTGAATTTTGGCGTGAAGTGGTAGACCGGGTGGCAGTAGAAGCCCCCGATACCCTGCTGCTCGCCGAAGCCTTCTGGCTTATGGAAGGCTATTTTGTGCGTACGCTCGGGATGCACCGGGTGTATAACAGCGCTTTCATGAATATGCTGCGCAATGAAGACAATGCCGGCTACCGCCGGCTAATGCGCAACACTTTGGAATTTGACCCGGAAATTCTCAAACGTTATGTCAATTTTATGAACAATCCCGATGAGCGTACTGCCGTCGAGCAATTCGGAAAAAGTGATAAGTATTTCGGCATCTGCATGCTCATGGCAACCATGCCCGGTCTGCCTATGCTGGGTCACGGCCAAATTGAAGGGTTCTCGGAGAAATACGGTATGGAATACCGTAAAGCCTATTGGGATGAACCGGTAGATAACGATTTGGTCTCCAGGCATGAACGAGAAATTTTTCCCTTATTACACCAACGCCGCCTGTTCGCCGGGGTTGATCACTTCAACCTGTATGACTTTTTCACGAACAATGGCAACGTGAACGAGAATGTGTACGCCTATACGAACTATGACGCTGGAAATGCCGCGCTCATCGTATTTAATAATCGGTATGAAGACACGGAAGGTTGGGTGCATACTTCCGTTCCTCAGCTTCGCCGTTATGGACAGGAAAAAAAACTGGAACAGACCTCAATCGCCCAAGCGCTGCATTTGCCGGCTGACCGTAACGGCTGGCTGGTCTTTCGTGACCAGATCTCACAACTTCAATACCTTCGCCCCTTGGATGAAGTGTTAGATCGTGGTTTTTTCTTCCGGCTTCACGCTTATCATTACCAAACCCTGCTAGATTTTCAGGTTGTTCATGCTGATTCTGCTCATGATTACGCATCTTTATACGAACTGATTGGTAGACAGGGCGTGCCGGATATAACCCAGGCGTTGAACGAACTGACCCTTAAACCAGTATTGGAACCCTTCCAGGTGATTGTCAATCAAGGTTACCTGGGGTATTTACTGCAAAAATATTCCACCAGCCCGACGTTGGACAGTACTGAAGCCCGGGAAATACAGGAAAGGATAGGCAAATTTTTGCAGGGCGTGGCGCTTTACACTGGTAACTCAGGTGAATTACGCAGTCTCCAACAGGAAACCAGCTCTCTCTTCTTGACTGCTCTCATGTTTTCTCAAGAGTTGAAAAAACGCGTCACTAGACTCTCTCCGTTAACCTCAACGTTTCTTGACGCGCTTGAAAACCACTTGGAGCAAAGCCCTGCCCTGCGGGTAACTTTGTTGATGCTGTCACTCACAAGCCGGCTGGGCAAAGTTGCCAGCCAGGAAGATTTTTCAGAACAGTCCCTCGCTTGGCTTGACGAATTCCGCCTGAATAAACCTTTCATTGAGGTACTGCAATCAATGGGCGTTACCAGCCAGGAGATCCAAAACAGCGCCCTTCTTTTACGAATCGGCATCACCCACCAGGGATGGTATAACGCGACGAAAAATGAACCAATGGAGGAAATAATCGTCCGCTGGTTTACAGATCCGCAGGTGCAAACCCTGTTGCGCGTGAACCGTTACCAGGATGTGCTGTGGTACAACCGTGAATCATTTGAAACCCTTGTCTGGTGGCTGTCTCTCATCGCACTTTACCAGTATATAGCAAACCCAGGCGCGGATGCTTCCACCCTCACCGAGGTTGTCTTGAATCTTAATCAGCTCTTGGGCAAGTTGAAGAAGTTAGAAGCAAAATCAGGCTATCAGTTCGACCGACTATTCGATTTCAACCAACATTCGCCTGGGCAGTCTTCTGTAAATTCTTGAACCGTTGGTAGGCAAAAATAAAAAAGTCAAAGGCGGTTTCACCGCTTGTATGACTGACCGCTTCGCGTAATGCGGGCTGCGCCACGCTGTGAAAGTCCATGCTGGTCAGTGACTCCATCAAAACGACCGCGTGCGCGGCGTAGGCCAGGTTGTTGCGCGGTTCAATACGTGCTAATTCGTCAAAAAACCAGCCGCACGAGCTAAACATTTGCTGACGCAACCTTTGGGCACTAAACAACGTGGCCAGCTTGCGTTTACCAATGGATGAGACCTCTTTGCCGCTTGTTTTTGACAGCCACTGTTCGAAAGTGTCCATTCCAAGCATTACTTGGATATAGTCATTTCTCGCGGTAATGGGGTCCAACCCATGCGCTGCACAAATTTCGCTAAAGGCGTCGTCGATGCGTGCCGCAATCAGGGAGAGCCCTTCACGTAAACCCGCTTTCCAGGTACTCCCAGCCGTGCAATCGCACTCAGTCCGCCAGCGGTCAATACCGTGAAAACAACTCCAAGACGTGTTTTCTACAATGCGCGCCCTTCCCGTTACCTGGTGATTTTTCATCCACAAAGCGGGATATGTCGCCCGCAATCCAATGCCGTTGGATGATCCATCCAACAGCCTGGAGAGAAATTTTTCGCGATAGGGTTGATGGTGACCATACAATTCACCATCAGTGGCTATCAATAAAAATTGATTGGGGTTGAATCGGTCGATTTCCGGTTTCAAGTAGAACTCAGCAAAAGCATCCGCATTGCTCGTCGCAAAGGCATCAAAACTGACAGTGGAGCTCAGCCCACCATGATACACAAACACGATGATTGATTTTCCCGCACCCAGTTCGACTAAATAGGGTGATTCTCCTTCAATCACCTCAACCTGCCAGGGAGCCAGCATGGTAAATTGAATACCAGCAGATGCCAACACACGCAACGACTCATAATCTACGGCTGTTTCAGGTAACCACATTCCCAGGGGAGCCCTGCCAAAAACATGATTAAAAGCCGCAATCCCCCATAACACCTGGGTGCGTTTATCTTCATTGCTCGCCAGTGGGAGGATGGTGTGATGGTATGGTTGAGCGATCGCGTTCCCAGTGCCATAAAGGGTGGCATTAAGCGCGTCTTCCTGGACAATCCTATCTAGTACATCTGGCGCGTGTTGGCTCATCCATTCGACGAGTGTTGGGCCAAGATTAAAGCTCAACTGACTGAAGTTACGCTCCTCCACATTTGGCTGGTAGCAGGTCGCCAGAATGCGTTCATTCCAATTGGCAAATGGCGCCGCACCCGCTTCTTCAGGGATCTTCCCCGTGAAAGGATCCTCGCGCGGGGGTTGGTAAAAATGGGCATGGATGCAGAACGCTCGATTTTCAGGCATGTGGTGTTAAATCTTCTTATTCAGATAATCGATCTTGTTTTTAAACCTGGCTGGAATCAAACCGAACTCACGTGGAACTGAATCCAGGCTGGTAATGCGGTCAACCGCCAGATAATCCAGCCAGAAGATGGATACCGGTAATTTCGGGTAAACCTGGGCGATCCACAAGGTTAACCCGCGCAGAAATTCAGGCGTCACGCCGAGCGGTTTCCTTTGGATACCAGTTTGCTTCATCACCAGCTTGAGAATTTCAAGATAAGTCAGATACTCTATTCCACCTACGGGAATAACCCGGTTTCGCTTATTATCGTCTGCCGCAGCCAACAAGATACAGGTCACCAAATCTTCAATCCAGATGGGTTGCAGAAGGTTGGAACCATCTCCCGGCATCAAGGTGAAATAGGGTGAAATGCGCAGCAGCCTGGTGAGCGGGATGGTAAATTGGTCCCCGGGTCCAAATACTGCTCCTGTTCTCAAAATCGTGTAAGGGATACCGCTATCCATAATCCAATTCTCAGCGATGCCCTTGGCCTTCATCACCGGGTAAGCCGACCCCCGATCAGCGCCGTGATGGCTCAAATAAAAGACCCGTTTGAGGTTGGTGTCTTTGGCAGCGCGCATCAATGTGGCGGTGCCTTCCACATCGATCTGATTCAAATTCGCGTTGAGTCCTTGACGTTCAGCCCCTGCGAAATGATACAAAAAATCGACCCCTTTCAACGCAGCGCGCAAACTGCGCTGGTCTGAAAAGCTGCTCACCGCTACCTCAACGGAGATGCCTTTAGGGAAGTTGGGAGATGTTTTCGAAGGGCGCAATAAAACTCGTACTTGTTCGCCTGAAGATACCAGCGCCTGAATAAGTGACCGCCCGATAAATCCAGTACCGCCCGTGACAAGGATCATAACGAGGGAATTATAGCAGAATTAGGGTTGTGCCAATTGCTCTGGCTCATTTCTTGCAACTTTCCGGTTACGTAAAACGTAGGGTTGGCGAGGTGCCGCATGATATTGAAAAGCAAGAAAACCAGGGAACTCATCACTGGCCGGGTCGGAATCCACTACTTCCCGGATACTTCCCATTATACGAATAAAGACCTTTCCAACTGGCTGCCTGTGCTGCAGCGGCTCAAGTGCGCCTGGTTGGTGCTCCTCTCTGATACCTCCCGCGCCATCCCCGAACAGTTCATCACCGCATTAATCAAAGCCGGTATTACCCCATTGGTTCACATTCCCTTGCCGCTGCCCAACACCCCTTCACCCGCAGACCTGAAAGCCATTCTGGCGGCCTACGCGCGTTGGGGTGTGAAACACATAATTCTTTTTGATCGCCCGAATGATATGGCGAACTGGTCCGCTGCCGGATGGGTACAACAAAACCTTGTTGAAAGGTTCGTCGACCGCTTTTTACCTTTAGCCACGGCAACAGTCAAAGCCGAAATGATGCCCATTTTCCCACCCCTCCAACCCGGAGGAAGTTACTGGGACCTTTCCTTCCTCAAGCAATCTCTTCAGTCAATACAAAGACGCGGTCATTCATCTTTGATCAAGCAAATGGGTTTGGCTTCTTACGCTTTCACCTTTAATCACGAGTTGGATTACGGCGCGGGCGGACCGCAGAAATGGCCAAAATCATTACCCTATATCACTGATGCGCAAGGACAGGATCAACGTGGATTCTTTAATTTTGAATGGCTGCAGGCCACGGCTCGAACAGTTTGTGACCAGGATTTACCGATTTTCATGTTGGGCGCAGGAATTCGAGAACCAGGTCAACCCTACTCTCCCGAGGTGCATGCCGGAATCTGCTTAAGCATCATGGAAATGCTTAAAGAGAATTCTTCGAAAACCGCCATTCCTGATTATGTGATAAGTTGTAGTTTTTATTTACTCTCCGCAGAACCAGACTCGGAGGAGTTTGCCTGCGCCTGGTATAAATCTCCTGAAGACTATTTGCCCGTGGCTGACCTGTTGATGCAGGCTCAAGTGCCTGGAGCTTCCAACCATGCGAACGTACCCTTAGAAAAAGCAGACCTCCTTGTTGAAGCAGAATCCACGCCAATTAAATCCTTCACAGGCCACCCGATCGATCATTACCTGCTTATCCCTGTGTATGAATGGGGCGTCGCTGACTTTCATCTCGATGTTACCCGCGCCTTCGTTCAGAAACACCGCCCTACGATTGGCTTTTCAATCCGAGAAGCAGCTCTTGCCAGACGCGTTACCGTAATAGGCGGTGAACAGTCCTTCCCTGAAACCTCTCTTGAGGAATTACGCCGTTCCGGTTCTGTCGTTGAGCGTATCAGTGGGGATGGTACAAGTATTGCAACTCAACTCGCAGAGAGGTAAACATGGATTACTCAACCTTCCACTCCCACGTTGCGCGCACTCCCATCAAAGCCAATCCGCCAGTTCTAAAAGTAATCGGACTGGGAGGTGGCGGTCAAAACGCGGTCGACCGTATGATCGAACTTGGGCTTGAAGGAGTGCAATTTATCGCCGCTAATTCTGATGCTCAGGTGCTGCAACACAGCCAGGCTGACCTCAAGATCCAGTTGGGTCGAAAAATCACCCGCGGTCTCGGTGCAGGCGGCGACCCGGCGGTGGGTCAGGCTGCCGCAGAAGAGAGCATCGCTGAACTCACTAGCGCGCTTACGGGCGCTGATATGGTCTTCCTAACAGCTGGTATGGGTGGCGGAACGGGTACCGGCGCCATTCCCGTCGCTGCCCGGGTGGCCAAGTCCGTGGGGGCGGTAGTGGTTGCGGTTGTCAGCCTGCCTTTTTCCTTTGAAATTGGGCGCAGGCAAACGAACGCTCGCAATGGGTTATTAATGCTGCAGCAGCACACAGATACGCTCATCACAGTCCCCAATGACCGCCTGTTGCAGGTGGCTCCACGTAACCTGCCTATTGAAATGGCGTTCCGTCTCGCAGATGATATCCTGCGGCAGGGCATCCAGGGAATTTCCGAACTAATCACCCAGCCAGGTTTGATCAATGTGGACTTTTCGCATATCAAGAACATGATGCTGAATGGTGGTGGCTCGCTGCTGGCAATTGGAACAGGGAAAGGTGAAAACCGCGTAAGTGACGCGCTCGAACACGCCTTGCACCACCCCATGCTTGAATCTATTGATTTGGAAGACGCCAGCGGGATCATTGCCAACTTCACTGGTGGTAACGACCTTCCCTTCTTTGAGGTCACGGAAGCGCTCAACACCTTGCAGGAAAAGAGCGGTGGAATGGCCGAGATTGTCCCTGGCATCATCTGTGATGACAGGATGGAAGACCGGGTTCAGGTCATCCTGGTATTAACCGGCATTGGCACCACTGCGCTCGACCCACAACGGATGAAGCGCCCTGTACCTGTGATGACACCTGCTGAAGACACAGACAAAGAAACCTCTCTCTCTCCCGGTAATTCTTACCAGGAGAATATTCCGGATGTTCACCCCGAGCTGGCAGCCGCCCAATCGGAGCTCGACGTTCCGGCCTTTATGCGGCGCAAAGCCAGGTGAAAGGAGCGCCATGGACGCCAGGATAAAAAACGCCGTTTGCACTTCCGTTTACAGGCAGTTCCCCGAATTAAAAGGGGCTCCTCCACGGGTGAAAGCCTTACCTGCTGATAAATATCAGTTGATCTTCCATGGGCAGGCAAAAACAGCCGATGGTAAAACACTTTCACGTACGGTTCGGGTTGTTTCAGATGAAAATGGCAAGATCCTGAAGCTCACCACTTCAAGATAGAGGGTGCGATGATTGCTGAGATTATCAATTCGATTGAACTGAGTTTCTGGAACCTCATCATCACGTTGTTGACCAAATCAAGCCTGCTGCGCACCATTGTGCGATCAACCTATCTGGCTTCACAGGATAAAGGGATGATGCGAAAAATTGCCATCGTGCTTCTCGTTTTTTGCGTGGGTTTCGCCAGCGGGCTGCTGATTTACTCTGTTACCTTGCTGGTCATGTGACCGTTAATCCATCGCCTTGGTTGATTAGGGATGTATCTGTCAAACAGATGATAGAATCTTATCATCTGTCACTTATTTGAAAGCCTGTCTTCACATGAAGAAAATCGCCCTGGCATTGATCGCCCTTCTCTTTTTGGTGTCTGTCTATTTTGGATTCCAGGCAGCTGCTCACTTGGATGGTCACCTGAAAAAGACAGCCCCCAACAACAGCCTTGAGCCTATATCAGCCCAGCAAAATTATTTAATCTTTCAAGTTTCAGAACTGGGTGGGGATTCACCTATGCTGGTATCTGTATGGGGGTTGTTCGTGCGTGATGCCACCCCCCCTCACCTGGCGTTTGTCTCGCTCTACCCACCCGCAGATACAGAGCAAGAAGACGACTCATTCTCCTTTTTCCGTTTGACCCGTGACGCCAAAATACCTGACCGGGTGATCAGGAAGATCGAGCGCAAGTTCCACATAAAAACAAACGGCTATTTTCTGGTTGACAATTTTTCGGCTTCTTCAATTGAAACCTGGCTGGGGCTGGAAAACCCCTCTTCCCCTTCTCAACCACCTCTCACCCCATTAGAGCGCCAGACAATTCTCTCGCATGGTCAGAAGGTAATCTCTCAATTTTGCGCTCAAATCAGCCAAAATGGAATTGACCAGGTAATCAATCAAATCCATTGGGCCGACCTGCTGCCAGAGCACTTTTCTACGAACGTGTCTACCGAATTGTGGCTGCAGGCAGTGAACAAATTGGCCAGTTTCGAGAAAATAGGCAGCTGCGAAGTTTTTATCGGGCAGTAAACCTCCTCACCTGTTTTCACATTCCAATCGGTGTTTTTTTTATACCCCCGGGTGATATAATCATGGCTCATTCATTCTACGAAAAAGAAAGTGAGCTAACTTGAACCCATCAAACGATCTACGCAAAGTATCCAAAGACCTGGTTGTCAGTATGGCTTATGAGTTGAAAATCGAAGGTGAGCTCATCGATCAAGCCACAGAAGACGACCCGCTGCAGTTTATCCAGGGGCACGGGCATATTATTACCGGGCTAGAATCTGCCATCGAAGGAATGAACATTGGTGAATCGAAACATGTGAGTGTAAAGCCAGAGGATGGCTACGGCGTCTATTCGGAAGAGGATATTATTGAAATCCCCCGCAGTGAATTCCCAGAGGATTTTCCACTCGAAGTAGATATGGAAGTCACCGTCGAGGATGATGAAGGAATTGAATCCTCAGCGTTTATTGAAGAAATTACTGCCGATTCTGTAACATTGGATTTCAACCATCCGCTTGCCGGCCGCGATTTGGAATTCGAGGTGAAGATTATCGCCCTCCGCCTGCCAACCAGCGAAGAGCTGAACCACGATCATGTCCACCTGGACGAACACGAACAACTTGAAGATGAATGATCAAGGCAGCCTATCGGCTGCTTTTTTTTACTTCGCGTTTGAGATGTTATACTCAGTTTGTTCGACAACAGGGAACTATCGTGTTCATTCCAACCACGCGTGAAGAACTCGTCCATTTGGGCTGGGAACAACCGGATGTGATCCTGGTTTCCGGCGATTCCTATATCGACACCCCGTACAGCGGCCTGGCGGTAATCGGGAAAATTTTAATTTCACAAGGTTATAGGGTGGCGATCATTGCCCAACCGGATATGTCCGGCTCGGAAGACATCCGCAGGCTGGGTGAACCGCTCCTTTTTTGGGGGGTCAGCGCGGGTACAGTGGATTCCATGGTCGCAAATTACACAGCCACGTTGCGCAAACGCCGTACGGATGATTTTACCCCTGGTGGAGCCAATATTCGCCGGCCCGATCGTGCAGTCATCGCTTACACCAACCTCATCAAGCGTTATCACAAAAATACCGTACCCATTGTCCTGGGAGGGATCGAAGCCAGTCTGAGGCGCATCACACATTACGATTACTGGTCTGACCGCCTGCGCGCGCCGATCCTGTTCGACTCAAAAGCGGATTATCTGCTGTACGGGATGGCAGATGGCAGCATTGTGGAGCTGGCCCTCGCCTTACGACAAAAGCGTTCGCCGCGTGAAATACGCGGTTTATGCTACCTGGCTGCTGAAGCCCCCTCAACCTATCTGGAACTGCCATCTTTTGAGGAAGTATCCGCTGACCCTGACGCGTTCATTCATATGTTCGACCTTTTTTATCGCAACAATGACCCCCTCACCGCGCGAGGTCTGGTGCAAAAGAAAGGCGACCGCTACCTAGTGCAAAATCCCCCTCCTCCAACCCCATCAACCCAAGCGCTCGACACCATTTACGACCTGGGCTTTGAACGGTTACATCATCCTTATTACGAATTGCAGGGCGAGGTAAAAGCCTTACAAACCATCCAGTTCTCCATTCCCACACATCGGGGCTGCTACGGCGAATGTAATTTTTGCGCCATAGCCGTTCACGAAGGGAGGACGGTGGTATCACGCAGCGAAGCTTCGATTCTGAAGGAAGCTGAGAAGCTCTCTCATCACCCTGATTTCAAAGGAATGATCACTGACTTGAGCGGGCCGACTGCGAATATGTACGGGTTTGAATGCCGCAAAAAGCTGGTCTCCGGTGCCTGCGAGGATAAACGCTGTGTTTTTCCCAATATCTGCCCTGCGTTGCCAGTTGATCATTCCAGGCAGGTTGCCCTTTTACGTAAATTACGGAACCTGCCAGGAGTAAAAAAAGTGAGCGTTGGTTCCGGCATTCGTTATGACTTGGTACTGGCTGACCGCCGGTCTGGAATGCAATATCTAAAAGATATCACCTGCTATCACACTTCAGGGCAACTAAAGGTTGCCCCCGAGCACACTGATCCAGTTGTGTTGAACCTGATGGGCAAACCGTCTCATGAATCGCTGCGGCTGTTCCGTGAAAAATTCCTCGAATTTTCCCGCCAGGCCGGTAAAAAACAGTTTCTCAGCTACTATCTTATTGCAGCCTATCCTGGAAGCAGCGAGCGGGAAATGAAAAAGCTCCGTGAATTCGTCACCAAGGAATTAAGAGTCCAACCGGAACAGGTTCAAATTTTTACCCCTACCCCATCGACTTACGCCAGCGTGATGTATTACACAGAAAAAGACCCCTTCAGTGGTAAAAAGCTCTTTGTTGAAAAAAACCTGCACCGCAAAGCGCTGCAGAAGCAAATCATCACCAACCCCGGCCGATCAAAGACGGGCGGCACACAAAAGCCATTTGAAAAACACCCCCTCTCCCGTAATCGGAAGCCATGATTAGGTCGCCTGAGTCGCTCCGTTTCTTTGTGTCTTGTGCGCCCGGACTGGAGATGATCCTCGCCCAAGAACTCAAGGCGCTCAACCTGACCATCTTGGAACCTGAGCCTGCGACGGCAGCATCAAAAAATCGTGTTTTACCAGATGATCCAGGGGGATGGCTCCTTTCAGGCTCTTTGGAGGATGTATACCGCTCCAACCTGTATTTACGCACCGCCAGCCGTGTAAGCGTCAGGCTCGGGGAATTCTACGCCGCTGCATTTTCCGAATTGCGGAAGAAAGCCTCACGCCTGGAGTGGGAGCGTTATCTGAGCCCTGGGCAGCCTGTTCATCTTTCGGTTACCTGCCACAAATCACGCCTTTATCATTCTGATGCGGTAGCTGAAAGGGTCGTGGGCGCCATCAATGACCGCTTTTCCAACTCTAAAAAAGAGACTCAACCCAGCAAGAATGGGCAGCTCGTGCTTGTCAGGTTGGTGAATGATCTGTGCACCATCAGCATTGACAGTTCAGGTGCTCTGTTGCACAAACGCGGTTACCGACTGGAGAGCACCAAAGCGCCCTTACGCGAAACGCTGGCTGCGGCTTTGCTGTTGCTGTCAGGTTGGAGCGGAGAAATGACCTTGATCGACCCTTTCTGCGGTTCAGGCACCATCCCTATCGAAGCTGCCCTGCTGGCCAGGAATATCCCGCCCGGGGTCGCCCGCGATTTTGCCTTCATGCACTGGCCAGGTTTTGTTCCGCATGAGTGGGAGAGAGTCCTTCACTCTGCCAGGGATGGGATTATCCGGCAGGATTCACATATTTTTGGCTATGACCGCGACCAGGGGGCGGTTCAATCTGCGATTTCAAATGCTTCGCGCGCTGGTTTAAACGAGGTCATTCATTTCCAGCGTCAATCCATTTCAGAATTATCTCCCCCTCGCTCAAACCCTGGCTGGCTGATCACCAATCCGCCTTATGGCGTACGCATCAGCGGCAGCAAAGACTTACGCAATTTGTATGCCCGTTTTGGCAATCTCCTTACTACGGCTTTTTCACAATGGCAGGCAGGCATCCTTTGTTACGATAAAAAGCTTACAGCCAACCTTGGTTTACCTCCACAGCAAGCATCTTACCATTTCACCAACGGAGGCTTACCCGTAGATTTCAATGTGTTCGCATTTTGAGCACATTCCACCTGCTCTCAAGGTGCCTACCATCCCTTGCGCACCCCCTTCGCGTCTTCTATGCTAAAATTTGCTTGTCAAAAAAAATTAAAAAAACTCACAGGAGTCAAAATGAAGCCTATTCGTGTTCTTCAATGGGGTCTGGGTGCAATGGGTAGCGGCATGACGCGCCTGATACTGGAAAAATCAGGGCTGCAAATCGTCGCTGCAGTTGATTCCCGCACCGATTATGCAGGGAAGGACCTTGGAGAAGTGTTGAAGCTCGATCGCAGCCTGGGTGTAACCGTCACTTCCAATCCTGATTCCGTCCTAAACAAAGAGCGGGTTGATATCGTGGTCATCGCCACAACATCCTGGCTGTCTGAACAGATGCATGACCTTAAAAAGATCATTCAAGCCGGGATTAATTGTATCTCCATCGCTGAAGAAATGTCTGACCCTTACGCGCAGAACCCCGAATTGGCGGCGCAATTAGACGTGTTGTGTAAAGCCAACCAGGTCACCTTATTGGGGACCGGCGTCAATCCCGGGTTCGTCCTTGACCTGCTGGTCGTGATGCTATCAGGTGGGAGTCACACTGTCGAGCGCATCGAAGCTTCGCGGGTGAATGACTTAAGCCCATACGGTCCAACGGTGATGAAATCCCAGGGTGTGGGCATCACTCCCGCTGCCTTTAAAGCAGGCATTGAAGATGGTTCCATCGTCGGGCATGTAGGCTTTCCTGAGTCCATCCATATGATCAGTGATGCGCTGGGTCTGGGCGTTGACCGTATAGAACAGGCGCGGGAGCCCATCATCAGCAACGTGTACCGAGAAACCCCTCATGTTAAGGTTCAACCGGGAATGGTAGCCGGGTGCGCCCATACCGGCATTGGTTACCGGGGAGATAAAGAGGTTATCCGTCTTATCCACCCTCAACAGATTCACCCTCAACTTGAAGGACAGGATACCGGAGATTACATCCATATTTTTGGTAAACCGGAGATCAATATGGCGATCAAGCCCGAAATTGCTGGAGGTATCGCCACCATGGGTCTTGCGGTCAATATGATCCCACATGTGGTCGCTGCCACAGCAGGCCTCAAACGCATGATCGACCTGCCAGCCCCCGCTGCGTTGATGGGAGAAACAGCGTATCGGCGCCAGGTTTGAGCCGAGCGCTGAACTACTTGGAGCAATCACAATGAACATCATTCCTAAAGGAACCTGGGTCGAGATTGAGCAGGTGGTATTAAAACCTGAAGAACGAGCGGCATCGCTCCCGGAGGATACAAAGAAGGTGCCCTATCTCCTCTGGGTATCAGGGTTTCTGCTTGAAGACGCGAAAATCGGGCAAAAAGTGCGCGTGAAAACCATTATCGGTCGTGAATTGAGCGGGGAGCTAAAAGTGGTGAACCCCAGCTACCATCATAGCTTTGGCACAGTCGTACCCGAACTGCTTACCATCGGAACGGAGTATGAAAAATGAGCCAAAGAGACGTGTCCTACGCTGCCGTGATGGCACGAAAAAATGACATCATGAAGTCTTCCATGGGCATGGATTACGAGAAATACATTTCCAGCCCGGTTGCCTTTGATTACGAAGCCATGATGCGCGATACTGGCTACACGATGGATGAGATTTTTCGTATCCAACAAGAAACCAAAGTGGGGAATACCCCGCTTTACGAATTGCGGAACCTGACGGAAGCGGTACGCCAGATTTCTCCTCCAGGCAAAGGCGCCACCATCCTGGTCAAGGACGAAGCGGCAAATGCATCAGGAAGTTTCAAAGCCCGCCGCGCGTCAATCAGCGCGTATGAAGCAGCACATAAAGGTTATGCGGGCATGGTCGCCGCTACCAGTGGCAATTACGGCGCCGCGGTTGCCTCGCAGGCTGCTCAGCGCAAGCTGAAATGCATCATCGTTCAGGAAGTGTACGATAGCCGCGGTATCGGTCAGCCGGAAATTGTTGAAAAAGGCCGCGCCTGTGAAGCCTACGGCGCGGAAGTGCTCAAGTTGACGGTCGGCCCTGAGCTTTTTTATATGCTTTTACGCACCCTTGAAGAAACCGGTTTTTTCAACGCCAGCCTGTATACCCCATTTGGTATCCGCGGGGTTGAAAGCCTGGGGGTGGAAATCGCAGAACAAACCCGCGCTAGGTACCACCGTGACCCTGACGCGGTCATCATCACGCACGCTGGCGGCGGTAACCTTACCGGAACCGCTCGCGGTTTACTGCACGCTGGCAGCAGCGCAACACGCATTGTTGCCTGCTCAGTCAATCTTCAAGGGCTGCACATGGCATCCGACCATGATTTCAATCGAAAATCTTTCACGACAGGTCACACTGGTTTCGGGGTGCCATTTGCCACCTGGCCTGACCGCGTAGATGTACCCCGTAACGCCGCCAGGAGCCTGCGCTACATGGACGAGTACCAGCTGGTAACGCAGGGTGAGGTGTTTTACATCACCGAACTGCTCACCAAGATCGAAGGTCTTGAACGCGGTCCCGCCGGGAATATCAGCCTCACCGCCGCGGTCGCGCTGGCTCGCCAAATGGAGCGCGAACAGGTTGTGGTGGTTCAGGAGACCGAATACACAGGCGCAGGGAAACACCAGAACAGCCAGTTAGCCTTTGCCCGCGAAAACGGGATTGAGATCCGCCGCGGTGACCCGCTGGATGAGATTCCTGGTAAAACCATCATCATCCCCGAAAAACTTGAGCAGGTACAGGGCAAAAGCCAGGATATTGACCGCCTGCGCCTTGAATACCTGCATAACGCGGGCAAACAACTTGCCCCGTCTCTCTGGTCAGAAAGTGATATCTCTTTTTTGGCACTGGATATAAAGAAAACCCCCGATTGGATCAGGGAGAACTTCCTATCCCTTCCGCAAAATAACGAAAACCTGGAGAAGACCAATGTCTGAAGACCGTATCAAACGATTTACAGAGCGTCAGAAAGAATTAAATAAACTCAGCGATGAGGAGTTAAAAAACCAATTCTGGCAATTATGCGACAGGTTGGTGGAACCAATTGTGGAACTTGCCCGAACGCATACATCCCCTTCGATTGAGCGCTCAGTGTTGTTACGCATGGGAATCGATAGCATCACTGCCCATGGCGTCGTGGACCGTGTGCTTGAAGCCGGTCTGTTGGGAAAAGGCGCTGGTCATGTCGTGCTGAAGGTTGCCGAAAAGCAGGGTGTGAGCATCCCCACCGCCGCGGCTTTAATCAATGAAAAGAAAGAAATCCTCTCGGGATTGTTTTGAAAGGGACAAAAATGACCAACACACCCGAAAAACTCGACCCCAATCAAAAAATGGATATTGAACATATCCTTGAAGGACTGGAGCATTACCACCCTCGCCGTAAAGGCTGGACCTGGCGTGAAATACCCCAGGAGGGTGTAGAGATGGGTCCTTTCCATTACCACGATATGTCTAAACCGCTGAAGAACAGCATTGGCTTGCCTGCTTCCAAGTACTTCGACCATATCGACCCGCAGCCAAGTTGTGTGGTGACCACTGAGATCGCCTCCGGGCGGTTCGAAGATGATATCCGCCGTATGCGCATGGCTGCCTGGCACGGGGCAGACCACCTGATGGTCATCCGTACCACCGGTCAAAGTCACATTGATGGATTGATGGAAGGCACGCCTGAAGGAGTGGGCGGGGTTCCCATCACCCGTAAACAGATTCGCGCCAGCCGCAAGGCTTGCGACCAAATCGAAGAAGAAGTCGGACGCCCTATCAACTTCCACAGCTACGTCTCGGGCGTGGCTGGTCCTGAAGTGGCGGTGCTTTTTGCCGAAGAAGGCATTAATGGCGCCCATCAAGATCCTCAATACAACGTGCTCTATCGCAACGTCAATATGTACCGTTCTTTTGTGGACGCTGCAGAAGCCAAAAAGGTGATGAACGGCGCCCGTATCTTCCAAATTGATGGCGCGCACAATGCCAACGCCACTGCCAAAGCCGGTTGGTTGGTAATGCCCGAATTAATGGTGCAGCACGGCATCAATTGCGCTTTCTCAGTAGCGGTAGGCATGGATAAGGACCTTATCGGTCTTTCCACTGTCCCGCCCAACGCGCCGCCAGCTCCCAAGTTATGGTATGACCTGCCTTACGCCGTGGCGTTGCGTGATTTCTTTTCAGATTTCAAGATGCGCGCACAGCAGAACACCCGCTATATCGAGGCGGATATTGAAGAAGCCATCCGTACGCATACCATTGACACACTGATCTCCATGCTTACCAGCGCGGATATCCAGAGTACCATCACACCGGATGAGGGTCGCAATGTGCCCTGGCATTACAATAACATCCGCGGCGTCCAAACGGTCAAACAGACCTGGGCCGCGTTAGACGGCATCAAGGATCTGGTCGCGTTAAAAACCAATGGTCCGATGAAGGAAATGGTGCGTGACCTGAAAGTGCGCGCAGTGGCTTTTCTGGAGGAAGTCATTGAGACAGGCGGCTATTTTGCTGCGGTTGAAAAAGGGTTCTTCGTAGATTCTGCCAAGTACCCGGAACGCAACGGTGACGGTATCGCCAGAGATGGAAAAGGCGGCGTGGCCGCAGATACCATCGTGGAGCGTGACGCGGATTACTTTGCCCCAGTATGCGACCATTTTGGTTACAACAACGTCCCGTCTGAGTTGCAACGCCCCTGTGATGCCATTCAGGGCTGCACGTTGTGCAAACCTGAAAAAATCGTCTACATCGATGAGCTCGACCCCGAGGACAATTGTGAAAAGCGTTTACAGGAGACCTATCCCTACCGTAAAGGGGGAAAGATCAAACCCGAAGCCGAATGGGCTGGAGACGCCACCATCCTAACTCAGTTCTTTGTCCCCTTGCCTGAAGACTACGCCAGGGTATATGGCGTTGAAATGGCGAAAAAACTGGGGCTGATCGACCCTGAGGTCATCAACATTCAGGTCATGCATCCGGCTGAAGGTTGCTTCGTTGAGGTCAAAGGGAAAGTGAATTTTGAGCTTAATCTCACTGACCTTAAAATCCCTGCCAAAGAGATCATGCTCGAAGAAGAAACTTTGCGCCAGGTAGTGAAAAAAGTCGGGTTGACCGTTGTGGCAGGTACGGTCGGAGAAGACGAACACTCGGTAGGTTTACGAGAAATCCTTGATATCAAACACGGCGGTATCGAAAAATATGGCGTCAAATACCATTACCTCGGTACTTCTGTGCCGGTGAGTAAACTGGTCGACGCTGCGATCGAGACAGGCGCTCAGGCGATCTTGATTTCAACCATCATCAGCCACAATGATGTTCACCGCTCTCAAATGAAGAAGCTGGCGGATTTGTGTGTGGAGCGAGGGGTTCGAGACCGTCTCATTCTCATCGCTGGCGGCACACAGGTCAACGCCGAAATGGCGGCTGAAACCGGCCTGGATGCCACCTTCGGCAGGGGCACCAAGGGTATCCACGTGGTCAATGCCATGGTCAAGAACCTGCAGAAACGTGGGCTGGCTTAATCCCCTCAATTAAGGTGCCCATTGCCTGAACCTATCTGTATTCTCACCATCGAAGTGGGTTCGACGATCACCAAAGTGAACGGTTTTTATCGTTCTCAACATGGGGCTCTCGTCCAGGCGGCGCAGGGGTTCGCGCCCACCAGTATCACCCAGGGAGACGTAATGCCCGGAGTTGAGCTGGCCATGCAGCAGGTGAAAGACGGCGCAAACCCACTCGACCCTGAGGTTGAAATTTTTATCAATAGCTCAGCCGCTGGTGGGTTGCGTATGACCGTGCACGGCTTAACCTACAACATGACCGCTCGCGCTGCGCGTGAAGCCGCCCTCGGGGCAGGTGCAATCGTAAAAAAAGTAACCGCCGGCCTGCTGGATGAATTCGAACTGTCAGAGATCCGCCAAATCCACCCCAACATTATCCTTCTCGCGGGAGGGGTGGATTATGGGGAAAAAGAGACTGTGCTTGAAAACGCCCGTCGTATCGCCAACCTTGGGCTTCAGGTGCCGGTGGTTTACGCCGGTAACCGCGTTTTGCGCCAGCCAATTACTGAAATATTCAAAACGCAAGATATCGACTTGCTCATCGCAGATAATGTGTTCCCAGAAGTGGACGTCTTGAATATCGAACCTTTGAGGCGTATCATTCATGAAGTGTTTAACCGACATATTATCCACGCTCCCGGGATGGCCCGCCTTGGTGAATTGACCCGCCATGGCATCCTGCCTACTCCCGGCGCGGTGCTGCTTGCCAGCGAGCTTTTCGCAGAAGAGGTTGGTGATTGCGTGGTATTCGATGTCGGTGGGGCAACCACCGATGTGCATAGCGTCACTGACGGCAGTCAGGAATGGTCGTTGAAATTGCTGGAACCAGAGCCCCGCGCAAAAAGGACGGTTGAAGGAGACCTGGGTGTTTATGTCAACGCGAAACACATCATTGAAATTGTCCAGGATTGGGAAAGTGAAGATAGGCTGGCTGATTTGCAGGCCATCCCCGTAACCGATAAACAGCTGGAACTGACGCACTGGTTATGCACCAAAGCCGTAGAAATCAGCGCCAGGCGTCACGCTGCCCAGGTAACTGACCTTTATACGCCATCTGGTCGCAAACAGGTGGTCAAAGGAAAAGACCTGACCGCGGTGAAAAGGGTGATTGGCACCGGAGGAGCGCTTACCAGGGTCACAGGGGGAGTTGAGATTCTACAACGCGTCTGCACCGGCGCCGGCAAATACCTGCTTCCCCAGCCCGGCACACCCATCCTGCTGGATGACGCCTACCGTTTTTCAGCGCTGGGTACCATCGCGCAAAAATACCCCGATGAAGTGAAATCCACTTTTGTTGATTGGGTCAGGAAGGAGATTTGAGTAAGTTGTTCACACCTCGTTTGGAACTTTTCCCAGAACGCATCGCTGAAAACGCCCGCGCGATCATCCATTTATGCCATGACCATGGTATCCAGGTTGCCTGTGTGGGCAAAGTCGTTTGCGCTCATCCAGTGATTATGCGCGCGCTCGAAGAGAGCGGCGCTGACCTGCTGGCCGATTCTCGCCTGGAAAACCTTAGGTCGTTACGGCAAAACGGTACCACTCTTCCACTCATGTTGCTGCGCATCCCAACCCCCAGCCGGGTGGAAGAGGTTATCCACGCAGCAGACATCTCGCTTGTCTCCGACCTGGAAACCATAAAAAAAATATCCGCGGCGGCAATGGCAGCTCACAGTACGCATAAAGTCATCCTGATGGTCGACCTGGGTGACCTGCGCGAAGGGATTTGGCCTTCAAGGCTGGATGAGGTTTTACGGGCTATCACTCGCCTTCCAGGCATCGAGGTCAACGGTTTGGGCTGCAACCTGGCCTGCTATGGCGGTGTCATTCCCACCACGGAAAAGATGCAGCAGCTTATTGATCTGCGCGACCAGTCTGAAACCAGCCTGGGTATACGGTTGCCGGTGTTATGCGCCGGCAACAGCGCCAACCTGCCTTTGTTGCTGGCTGATAAAATGCCACCTCAGATCAATATGCTGCGTATTGGCGAAACCATCCTGCTTGGGCGCAACGTGCTCGACCGTTCTCCTTTTCCTGGAACACGGCAGGATACCGCTCGTTTGGTCGCCGAGATCATCGAACTGGAAAGAAAACCTTCCGTCCCCATCGGTGAACGAGGACAGGATGCTTTTGGAGGAACCCCTGAATTCGTCGACCGCGGGGTGCGTCTGCGCGCCATCTGCAACATTGGCCGGCAGGATGTAGTGATTGACAACCTGACTCCAGAGGATCCCGGCATCATCGTTCTTGGCGGAAGCAGCGACCATCTTCTATTAGATGTGCAGGACGCACAACAACCGCTCGCTGTGGGTGATGAGGTAGCCTTTTACCCGGGGTATGGCGCCCTGCTGGCCGCCAGTACCTCGCCTTATGTTCGAAAAATCATGATTAACGGGATATCCTCCTGATAGAGAAGTGCATGCTTTACCAAACTCACGCGCAAATCCACCTGGCGAATATCCGCCACAACATAGAAGGAATTCGCCATGCGATCGGGCAGCAATGCAAGATTCTGATTGCCGTCAAAGCCAACGCCTACGGTCACGGCGCGGTGGAGGTATCGCGCATGGCTCAAAACATCGGCGTGAACTGGCTGGGTGTGGCAACCGTTCCGGAAGGCATGCAATTACGCGAGGCCGGTATCTACCTCCCGATTCTCAAGTTTAGCCCGGCGTTCCCTGAAGAAATGGAATGTGCTATTGAAAATGAGCTTACGCTGACGGTTTGCGATAAAGCGAATATTCAGGCACTGCAGCGCGTTTGTCAGCGACTAAAACTGACTGCCAGGGTGCACCTTAAAATCGATAGCGGCATGGGCCGCATCGGCGTCACCCCAGGTGAGGCGCCCAAACTGGCAAAATTCATCCACTCGCGCTGCTCCAACCTCTTGCTTGAAGGCGTCTTTACCCATCTGCCGGTGAGCGATTCGATGGGTAATGACTACACGCAAGACCAGATCGACCGGTTCAAATCAGTCGTCCTGACCATAGAAGACGCCATCGGCGCAAAAGTTCCTCTGGCGCACTGCGCCAACTCAGGCGGTGTGCTCGATTATCCACAAAGCTGGATGGACATGGTGCGCCCCGGCATCATGATTTACGGGTTCTACCCCGGTGAACCATCTTCTCATCGCGTTGACCTCAAACCCGGTCTCAGCCTGCGCACCCGCGTTTCATTCATCAAGAAGGTGGAAAAAGGCACTTCCATCGGTTACGGACGCACCTGGTTTGCGCCACAAGATACCTGGATTGCCACCATCCCGGCCGGCTACGCTGATGGGTTCAACCGTTTATTCTCGAACACAGGTCGAGTGCTCATTGACGGTGTTTCTTATCCCGTCGTTGGCCGGGTTTGCATGGATCAGTCGATGATTAACCTGGGCGCTGAAACCCATGTAAAAGTAGGCGATGAAGTTGTTCTCATCGGTCGCAGCGGAGCTGAAGAGATCAGCGCTTACGAGTGGGCTGAAAAGCTCAACACCATTACTTACGAAGTTACCTGCCAAATCAATCAGCGTGTGCCGCGCGTTTTTGACCTCTATTAACCTTAATTCCCCTCACTGCCAAAGCCGAACAGGATGTGACGAATACAATGAAATCCGGGTTTTCTCTTCGTAACTGGACTGAAAAAGTAGAGGCGTTGCCTTCCTGGGTATTGCTGGTAGTGGCTTCAGTGCTTTACATACCATTGGTTTTCTTTGGTTACGGCAGCGATAGCGATTCTCTTGGAGTGGTGCGCACCGGCCAATATTTCATCGCCACTTTTGATTACCTGCCCTCGCGTCTGCCAGGCTTTTTTGTGCACGAGTTTTTCGTGTTTTTCTTAAATCAATTAGGCGGCAGCGTGCTGACGAACCTGGGTTCTGTTTGCATGTCTCTTGTGATGCTTCATTCTTTCCGGCAAGTATGCCGTCATTACGCCGTTCCCCACCCCACTTTGCTCAGCGCTGTGCTCATGGTGCAGCCTTTCTTCTGGGTGAGCGCTGCCAGCACCATCGATTATCTTTGGGCTTTGGGCTTCTGCTTCCTCGGTTTCAATCTGTTGCTTCACCAACGTTATTTACCTGCTGCAATTTCACTAGCGCTGTCTGTAGGCTGCCGTTTATCCACCGTCTTACCGGTGGGACTGTTCCTGTGTTTTCTTTTTCTAACCAGTGTGCCACAACGCCGCTGGATCCTGCTCACCTCTTTTTGCGCCGCGTTAATGTCGATCGTTTTTTTCCTCCCCCCATTGGACTTTCTGGAATGGGACTTTCGTCGCTGGCTGGTGTTGAGCACCGGTGATCCAGCTCTGTGGACGCCTGTGCTGCGTGTGGGACGCTTTCTTTACAAGAACCTGATGTTTTTCAGCCTTCCGGTCGTCCTTTGGGCATGTTTTCTATGCCTGTCCGCCTTGTTTCACAAGCAAAAACCAACTTTGCCCCGCCCAGACAGTTTGAGCTGGCTTTCTTTAGCGGTTATCTTAAGCGTGGAGATCATGTTCCTGCGCATTCCCATCGAAATGGAATATCTTCTCCCCCTGTTACCTTTTGCATTAATTCTGATTGGCAAGGCATTGCCCAACCATCCAGGGCAACTCTGGCTGCTGTTGGCCCTTACCCTGTTGGCGAACTTCCTTTGGATCAACCCGGCGCGTTCGCTCACCCCCAACCAGACCAGCGAGGTCATCTATGGATTGTGGCTGGAGCCAGGTTACCTGTTGCAGGATATCGCCACTCGATTGTCTTTGCTCAAGCCTTAAAATAAACCGGGTTGCTCATCAGCGCTGGCAATAACGGCAAGCCTGGAAGGAAGGCACGCAGCACCTCCACGCGGGCAAAACCCGGTTCCCTCATCTCGTAGGCAAAATCCAGCTCGCCCTCTGATGTGGCGGTAAACACCGCCGCGTTTTCCTGCGCGGTAACCACGCGCACCACATCTCCCGCCTGTAGCCCTTGCAGGCGTACGCGCAGCTCCTTTTCCTCCTGCCAGTCTACCTGGTCGCCCATAATCCCTTCTCCCGCGCGCATCTCGATGGATGGTCCATCAGGCGCGAAGGTGATGTAACTATGCCCCTTCCGCAGCGCGCTCAGAATATCGCTCATCCCAGCAGACAGGGCATATACACCCATCGTCGGCCCGCCCAAGAAAATAAACGGTGTGTCGCGGTGATAATCGCTGCCGCCAGTGATGGCCACGCGCATACCACTGCTGAGCATCTGTTGCCACAAGCCAACTGCTTTCAGGTTGGATTCCCGCATCGGCCCGTTCCACACCTCCAGGCAATCAAAAGGCAGCTGGCGGAAATCAAACAAGAAACGGCTGTTGCCTTCGAAGGGATGGTTGATGGTGATCAGCGCGCCGCGCTCATGGGCACAGGTGAAGCGCGACCTGGCTTCTTCCACTGAATTTGTAAAGAACGGTTCATCATAGGGCGCGTCGATGCCCAGAAAATTGGCGTGACCCTGGTAATGGGTCCACTCCACGCCAGGAATCATCGTTATCCCGGGAACATACGGAATGGACGCAGCGGGCAGAAACACATTGTGGTCAGTGACCGCCAAAAAATCTAACCCATTAGCCTTGGCTTTCAGCGCCAGCTCTTCAAGCGTGTGCACGCCGTCTGAAGCGATCGAGTGCACATGCGTATCTCCTTTGAGCAGGCGCAGTGATTTTTCTTTGAGCGTGATCTCATAAAACACCTCAACTCCTTCTGGCGCAACCTGATATGCACCAACGATAACCTGCCATCGCCCCGCTGAAACGGTACGCGCGCCGTACCCGGGAGTGGCGTACTGCTCGCTCACCAAGATCCTGGTTTTTTCAGAGCCAGAAGCCCCCACCTGCCGTCCGTCTGGCGCGATCAATCCAAGATCCACGATATTCGTTTCAGGAGTAGCTGTAAATATCTCTCCTGGCTGTTCTTCTTTTCTTTTCAAGCGCCGAGGATATTCATAGGTCAATTCGAGCGATTCAATCCCCTGGGGGACCTCGAAGGGAACGGTAAAATAGGACCCCTGCTGACCAGGTTCAATCGTCAGGTTGAAGCGAATCACCTTCTCCATCATCTATCCTCCTCGTGTTCAAAACGTTTGAGCGCGGTTGCCCGTGAGTACTCGATTTCCCTCTCCGGCTAGCTCCCTTGATGACCTTCGCCTGCATAAAAAAAGAAGGAGAATGTCGAGCCTGGCGCATTCTTGTATTATGGTAACCTTTCCGCATGAAAAGACCAACCGCTCAAGTTAGACCGCCCAAAGAAAAAAGGGATATCATTGCTCTTCAGGTATTATCAATCAGTTTCAGGTAAAATTCAATTGTTGCCATTTGCCTATTAGAAACGCCGATTTCAAAGGATCATGCCGATGATTTTCTCCACAGCAACCGCGGTCTCTCACCCCAACATCGCCTTTATTAAATACTGGGGAAACACCGATGATGCCCTCAGGCTTCCTCAAAACGGCTCGATTTCGATGAACCTCGCGGAACTGACCACCCGCACAATGGTCACCTTTGACAGTTCACTGCCGCGGGATATTTTTGATTTGAATGGCGTAAGGCAGAGCGGTCCCTCCCTTGAAAGGGTCAGCCAGCATTTGAACCTGATTCGAGGTATCCGCGGTTTTTCAGTCCCCGCCCACATCTTGAGCGAATCCAACTTCCCGGTTGGCGCAGGCTTGGCTTCTTCAGCCGCCGCCTTCGCCGCTCTCACTGTTGCCGCGGTGCGCGCCGCGGGAATGGAGATGAGCGAGAAAGACCTCTCGCGACTGGCCAGGCGCGGTTCCGGTTCCGCTGCGCGTTCGATTCCCCCAGGTTACGTGGAATGGCTGCCGGGTTCCTCCGATATCGATTCGTACGCGGTTTCAATCGCCCCGCCTGAGCATTGGCCCCTGACTGATTGTATCGCCATCGTTGAAGACGCGCATAAAAAGACAGGTTCAAGCGAAGGTCATCTCCTCGCCCGCACAAGCCCGCTCCAAAGCGCGAGGGTCGCGGACGCAGGTCGACGCATTGACCTTTGCCGCAACGCCATTCAAAAAAAGGACTTTGACCTGCTTTCACAGCTCATCGAGCTTGACAGTAACCTTCTTCACGCGGTCGCTTTCACCTCCAACCCACCCATCACTTATTGGCTGCCGCAGACACTGGTGCTTATGCAAGCAGTGAAAGACTGGCGGCGAGCAGGCATACCCTGCGCCTTCACTATCGACGCCGGACCCAACGTGCATGTTATCTGTGAATCAAGCGCCACGAGCATTGTAAAAGAAAGGTTAGGGGCGATCCCCGGCGTAAGCGAAGTACTCACCAGTGGAGCCGGAGGTGGGACGGTACTTATTTAACATGCCCCTTGTTTCGTCCTTCAGGTCACTTTCCTTGACTTTTTTCATCAAATGTCATAAAGTTAAGCTGTCCGAAGCAGACAGGTAAAGTAATCATTTAAAAAGGAGGTGCCACTTAAGGATCTCGCTTTGTTAGTACCAAGCAAGCCCAAAATTCAAATTAGGAGGAGAAACTACATGCGCAAGTTATATGCAATTCTAGGAGTTTTGATTGCTGCGACCATGGTATTGAGCGCCTGCGCCAAGCCAACCGCAGCCCCAACCGCAGCCCCTGAGGTTCCGGCCGCCACAGAAGCCCCCGTGGTTGAAACGGCCATTCCTCACAATGGCAAAGGCGCCTGGCTGGACAAAGTGATCTTTACCGCCGTTGCCGATGCCGACTCAGCCGTAGCTCAACTGCAGGCTGGCGCGATTGATATCTACCCGGTGAGCGTTGAAGATCCTGAGGTATTCGCTAAAGTAAAAGCGGATGAAAACCTGGGCTATGCTACCGTCTATGGTTCCAGCAACCAGTTGATGGTGAACGTGGTGAAATGCGACGACGGTTCACTCAATCCCTTCACTGACATGGAATTCCGTGAGGCAATGAACTGGGCCTTTGACCGCGATTACGTGGTTCAGGAGTTCTTTGGAGGATTGGCAATTCCGAAGTTCACCTCTTTCACTGGCGCTTTTCCTGATTACGCTCGTTACGCGGATGTGATGGCCGCCATTACCAGCACCTATGCCTACGATATGGAAAAAGCACAGGCAGCGGTTGACGCCCGCATGACCGCCCTCGGCGCCACCAAGAACGCCAGCGGTGTTTGGGAATTTAACGGCGCACCCGTAACGATTAAAGTCGTCATTAGAACCGAAGACCAGCGCCTTGGCATCGGTCAGTACTTTGCCTCCCAGCTGGAAGCCTTAGGATTTAAAGTTGAGCGGCTAGAGAAAACCAGAACGGAAGCCAGCCCGATCGTGTGGAGCGCTACCCCCGAACTTTGCGAATGGCACGTTTACACCGGCGGCTGGATCAGCACCGCTATCAGCCGGGATGACGGCTATCAGATTCCGCAATTCAACACGGGTCTGGTACAAACCACCCTGCCTATCTTTAGCAAATACGATCCTTCACCAGAATTTGATGTGATCAACCAGAAACTGCTCTACAACGACTTCACCAGCATGGAAGAAAGAGACCAGCTCATTCGAGACGGTCTTAACCTGGCGATGAAAGAATCTTGGTGGGGCGTCTGGGTAAATGACAATACTGCCATCTCGCCTTATCGGAAACCCTTAGAGGGCGCGTATGACCTCGCTGGTGGTTTCGCCTCAGCCCCGCTTTGGCCATACACTATGCGTTGGGCAGATAAAGTGGGCGGCGTGGTTCGAGTTGCCCAGTCTGGTATTCTGGTTCAGCCGTTTAACCCCATCAATGGTTCCAACTGGACAGATGACTCGATGGTTTATCGCGGCATCATGGACTGGGGTTTGGTCCCCAACCCGTTCACCGGGTTGAATATGCCTAAACTGGTTGAAAAAGCCGAACTGGTCGCCAAGACCGGCACACCCATTATCGAAAATGGTGAAGACTGGTTCAAGCTTTCCTTCCAGGACGTGGTGGAAGTACCTGAGGACGCCTGGGCTGACTGGGATCCTGTCAATGAAAAGTGGCTTACTGTAGCTGAGATGAAGGTTAAAGTTGAAGAAGCCAAGGCAAAAGCCGCAGAAATCGAAGCAGTCAAGGCTGAGGTAGAGGCTAAACGCGCAGAATTAGTTGCCGCGTTTGACACCACGAACATGACGGTTGAAACCATGGCAGCAGTAACAAAAGAATTCACCGATTTTGCCGCGGAGAAATATGGCCTTCCCTGGGACGCATCCGCATTCGTTGATGCTGAACTTCCCGGTGAAGTTGAATGGATCGATGGCAACCTGGCTGCGGATGCTGTGACTGACCGCCAGGGTGAACTTGACTGGTGGTTGGGATACGTAGCAGAATCCACGGATCCTTCTGTATCGGTTGTTGACCTGGCCGGACGTGATTACAGCACGGCCGTAACCAAATCCGTGGTCATCTACCGCCCCGAATTGTGGGATACCACCTGGCATGACGGCAGCCCCTTCACCATCGGTGATGTTGTCTACGGCATGATCATGAGCTTCGCGCCCGGCAAAGAAGGCAGCCCCATCTTCGACTCCACGATGAAAGGCACAGTAGATGCCTACCTGTCTCACTTCAGGGGCGTCAAGATTACATCAGTCGACCCGTTGACCATCGAGACCTACGACAATGCCTTCGCCCTGGATGCGGAGAACAGCGTTTCTGCCTGGTATCCTTCGTTCACCTATGGACCAGTTGCCTGGCATGATCTCACCCCTGCGGTGCTCGCCGAGAGTGATGAGAAGATCGCCTTCAGCAAAGCCAAAGCAACTCAGCTTGGAGTTGACCAGACCAGCCTCATCGCTGGAGAAACTCTGGCAATCCAAAAGAAATACCTGGATGAAGCCGCTGCTGCTGGTACAATCCCCTTCGCCCCAACTCTAAGTGAATACATCACTGCAGATGAAGCTGCTGCCAGGTACGCCAACCTGTTGGGATGGTTCCAGGATAAAGGTCACCTGATGATCGGGACCGGCGTCTTCTACGTCGACGAGGTTTACCCGACCGAAGGTACCGTGACATTAAGCCGCTACGCTGATTACATCTTCCCATCAGATGAATTCAGCGGGTTTGGCGCGCCGATGATCGCGGATGCTGAAATTGACGGACCTCTGGCAATTACCAAGGGCGAAGCTGCTGACTTTACAGTTGCGGTAACCTATGATGACGAGGCTTACCCGAGCGCGAAATTGAACTTTGTCTCATACATGCTCTTTGACGCGACAGGTAAACTGGTCGAAAAAGGTAACGCCACGATGACAGAAGAAGGACTTTACGCAGTGTCGCTCTCAGCTGAGACGACTGGGAAGCTAGAAGTAGGCGGAGCCAAACTTCTAACAGCAGTCTCATCCAAGGTTGTGAGCATCCCAACCTTCTCTGAATATGAATTTGTTGTCCAATAAACAAAACTAATACATTACTCGGTAGGGGTATAAAACCCCCTACCGAGTTTTGCCTATTTAAGGAGCAAGTTCATTATGGTAGATGCGAGCCCAACCATAGACAGCTTTAATGGTTTAGAACAAGAAGTAATTAAAGAAAAAAGATCCAGCACAGCCTTGCGGATTTTAAAATACACCGCCAGTCGCATGGTCATGATGGTGATCACTGTTACCATCGGTGTCTACCTGACCGTACTGATTGCGAACATGGGTGGATATGTTGACACGATAAGAAAGGCGCAAATCCGTGAACAGGTCGGTCTTATTGTAGCCAACGATCCTGTATTACGAAAGCTGTCTCCTGAGGTTCGGAATATTCGAATAGCCGAAATGGTTCGCGACCAGGAAAGTATTTATGGCCTTGATAAACCTTTCCTTGTGAGAAGTTTCCTTTACCTGAAGCAGGCGCTCACGCTGGACCTTGACAGGGCCATGTCGATGACCAGCAATAGCGGTTCTTCATCTGTACGGAATATCATCATCGAACGACTGCCACCTACTTTATTGTTGTTCGGTACATCCGATCTGGTTTTATTCTTCCTGGCATTGATGATTGCTTTGAGTTTATCGCGGCACTACGGGAGTGTTATGGATAAAATTGTGATCGCTCTCACGCCGCTTTCTTCTGCTCCCGGCTGGTTTTACGGCATCTTTCTCATTTTAATTTTTGCAGCTGTTCTGCGTGTCTTGCCGTTTGGAGGAATGGTTGATGCTCCTCCGCCTAAAGAAACCATGGCATATATTTTGAGTTTATTACGGCATATGCTGCTGCCTGTGGCAGCCATCACCATCAGTTCGATTTTTCTTAGCGTATTTTCCTGGCGCACATTTTTCTTGATTTATTCCAGCGAAGATTATGTCGAAATGGCAAAGGCAAAAGGATTAACCGAAAGAGACGTTACCCAAAAATACATCCTTCGCCCTACTCTCCCAACCATCATCACCAACTTTGCCCTTCTGGTTATTGGTATGTGGGTAGGAGCACCAATTTTCGAAACGGTTTTCCAATGGCCGGGTTTGGGACGGGCGCTTTACCAGGCAATCGGATTGTTTGATACCCCGGTCATCGTTGCTGAAGCAGTCATTTTTTCTTACCTGCTGGGTATCACGGTTTTTCTATTAGAGATCGTTTACGCTCTGGTAGATCCCCGTGTTCAGGTTGGAAATGAGGGACCCAGAGCATGAACTCAATTAAACGTACTTTTAATGAACTTTTCAAATATCCCTCCGCTGTTGCGGGGTTGATCATCATCCTTTTGTTAATCGCGCTATCCATTTACACGCTGATTGCGCTACCATACGATCGAGCGATCAGCCTTTGGCGCGGTGAATCAAAGGACTGGTACGCCAGTCCGAAGTACGCCATGCCGGCCTGGATTAATAGTTTTCGCAAAAATAAGCTTCCGACCACCATCATTTTAAAAACGGATGATCCCAGTGTGGTCAAGACCGAAGAAAAAGCAACGGTCATTTACGAGATGCCCTTTGTATTCACAGCAGACGCCTTCCCTTCTGAGATAAACGTGTTTTTTAAGTCCACCTATACAAGCAGCCCACCTTTTGTTGGTTTATCTATAATCACGCCTGATGAACGAGAAATTAAACTGGGGAATTTCAAGGTAGAACGCTCTCTGGCCTATTACCTGAGCCAGGATCAGAAGTTAGTAAAAAAGTATAAAGATATCCCAATCCAGGAAGCCTTGTTAATGCAGCCTGACAGCAAACCGCGTAAGCCACTCAAAGGCACCTATAAACTCATAATAGAAGGCGTTACCTTTGATGAAGGTTCGACAGTCAGCGCTGAAGCCGTTTTCTATGGCAAAGTTTCTGGAATTGCCGGAACTGACCATAAAAGGCGAGACTTGAGCATTGCCCTCTTATGGGGAACACCAATCGCGTTGATGTTCGGCCTGGTGGCCGCAGTTGGCACCTCTTTGACACAACTGATTATCTCGGCTATCAGTACCTGGTTCGGAGGTTGGATCGATGTGCTCATCCAACGCATTACCAATGTCAATATGGTGCTTCCATTCTTGCCCATCTTAATCATGATCGGCACGTTCTATTCGCGCAGTATTTTTGTCATTCTAACCTGCGTCATCCTATTAAGTATCTTTGGCGCTGGAATACTGACCTATCGAGCGATGTTCATGCAAATCAAGGAGTCACCCTATATCGAAGCGTCACGATCCTACGGCGCGAGTAACTCACGCATCATCTTCAAATATATGGTGCCGCGCCTAATTCCCATGCTCATACCTGGGTTTGTGTCATTGATTCCGTCCTATGTTTTCTTAGAATCTTCTCTGGCGATTCTTGGGCTGGGAGATCCAACCATTCCCACCTGGGGTAAAGTCATCGATGAATCTTATAACAGTGGCGCGCTGTTCAATGGGTATTATTATTGGGTTCTCGAACCGTCGTTTCTCTTAGTTGTCACCGGGCTGGCATTTGCTGTTGTCGGCTATGCTCTTGATCGCGTTTTTAATCCGCGTTTGCGAGGTCAATAATGGCGAACTCACCTACACTGCTCAAAATCGAAGACCTTGTTCTCTATTTTAAGACTATGCGCGGTCCAGTGCAGGCGGTTGACCATATTGACCTTGACCTCAAAAACAATGAAGCCATTGTGATATTGGGCGAATCTGGTTGCGGTAAAAGCTCGCTGGCGAAGGCCATACTCCGTCTATTACCCAGAAACATCGACAAGTATTCGGGCAAGGTTTTATTGAATGGCACAGATACCATGCAGTACTCCGATGAAGAGTTTCGCCGAAAAGTCAGGTGGCGTTCCATTTCGATGGTTCCACAGGCGGCTATGAACTCGCTGAACCCGGTGTTGAAGGTTGGCGACCAGGTTACAGAACCCTTTATCATCCATACAGGTGCTTCAAAAACAGAAGCAATTGCGCAAGCCAAGAAGATGTTCGCGCACGTCGGTGTGCCGAATAGCTTCCTCGATCGCTACGCTTTCGAACTCAGTGGTGGCATGAGGCAGCGTTCAGCGATTGCCATGGCGTTGGTGACAATGCCTGATTTGATCATCCTGGATGAACCCACATCCGCATTGGATGTTTTAACCCAGGCGAATATTTTCAATGTGTTGAAAACGCTCAAGAAAGACCTTGAGATCAGCTTTATCCTCATCACCCATGATATCGCAACCTCAAGTGAATTGGCTGATCGGGTTGCGGTGATGTACGCTGGACAGATCGTAGAAGTCTGTGATGCGACCCGTTTCTTTGATAAACCTTTCCATCCATACTCAATCGCGCTGATGGATAGCGTCCCACGCTTACGCCAGGTGAAAGAACCGGACTTCATCACCGGCCAACCGCCATCCTTGATCAACCCGCCAACCGGGTGTCGCTTTAAGGATCGCTGCCACAAACGCTTTGAAAAGTGCGAAGAAGAACCGCCTGCAGTAACAATTGAAAATCATATTGTTAAATGTTGGCTTTACCAATAAAGGTAGGAGATGTCATGGATCACATAATTGACAAAAACGAGAAGGCAGAACCGTTCCTCCAACAAGACATCCGCGAGAGAGGTGTCCTTCTCTCCATCAGAGATTTAAAGATTTGGTTCGAACTAAGGAAATTTGGTTTTGGTCACGCAGGGTATGTTCACGCGGTTGATGGCGTCAGTTTTGACCTCCACAATGGAGAATCAATCGCTGTCGTGGGTGAATCAGGATGTGGAAAGTCCACCTTGATGAAAGGAATTCTGGGCCTTCACCGCCCCACGGAAGGAGAGATCTTTTTCAGGGGTGAGTCTATAGGCGAAATGAAGTCGAAAGAAATCAAACAGTATCGTTCGCACATCGGTTACATCCAGCAAGACCCCTATGGTGCGATGGCGCCGTTCATGTCGGTTCAACGTATTCTGACAGAACCATTGAGTATCAACGGGATTAAGGACCATCAGCAGATTCAAGACATGGTTCACAAAGCGTTGGAAGAAGTTAAAGTTTTTCCAGTTGAAGATTACTTGAATAAATTTCCGCACATGTTAAGCGGTGGCCAGCAACAACGCATCGTTATTGCCCGTTCCATGATCTTAAACCCCAACTTCCTGGTGGCAGACGAACCTGTTTCCATGCTGGACGCCTCCGTCAGGGTTGAAATCCTCCGGTTGCTCCGCAGCCTGCAAGAATCCAGGAATCTCGCGGTTATCTATATCACCCACGACCTTTCTACGGTCAGTTACTTTTCACGTCGGATTTTTGTGATGTACGCCGGTCAAATCGTAGAGAAAGCATTGGTTCAAGACTTGCTGAACAACGCCGGACACCCGTATACTCAGGCGTTGCTCACCGGCACCTCAGACCCTGATGGTGCCAACGCACATAAGCTGAAAGAAGTTCCACCAGGTGAACCTCCTAACCTGATCAATCCGCCCAAAGGATGCCGTTTCCACCCAAGGTGCCCAAAGATCATTAGAGGGCTTTGTGAAGTAGAGGCTCCGCCAGAATTTGAACCAGAACCTGAGCATAGTGTTGCCTGTTGGCTGCTTAGATGATCATTGACCGCCTAAATCCCAGGAAATTGATCTGGTCAGCCATCATTTTGATGGTTATGGGTGTAGCAATTCCGTTTCTCATGGTCATCCACGTTCTGGACCCGCTATTGAGATGGAATTCAACCATTTATTTGATCTTAAACTTCGTTGCCTATTTCTTCCAAATACTCGGGTTCATTCTTGGAATTATCGGCATCGCTATCTATACTCGCCGTAACAAACATCGAGAATGACACCTCATTTTCTACAAATAGAAAGAGCGAGGAGCAATCCCGCTCTTTTTTCTTATGTTTTTCATATCTGTTCTTGTTTATAATTGGTTTAATATTGAAAACATTGATTGGACTTCTATGAACGCAATCGGTAGCACCGCAATCACCATTCTTGAATTTATCCTCGCCTTCGGCGCGCTGGTGCTGTTACATGAACTTGGTCACTTTTTCGCTGCGCGCCTGAGCAAGATCGAAGTCGAGGAGTTTGGTCTGGGTTACCCGCCCAAGATGTTCCGCCTGTTCCGCGCCGGTGGTACGGATTTCACCATAAACTGGATTCCCTTTGGCGGTTTCTGCCGCATGAAAGGCGAGAACGGAGAAGTGTCCGAACCAGGCAGTTTTTTGGCAGCCAGACCTTCCAGGCGTTTATTGACCTTGTTGGGCGGGCCGTTGACCAACCTGCTCGTGGGGATGCTCATCATCTCTTTTCTCTTCACCCGTATCGGCTCGCCTGATCCCTCTTCGGTTATGGTCGCCGCTGTCACTGATGAAACTCCTGCAGCCGCCGCCGGTATTCTCCCAGGTGACCTCATCCAATCAGTAAACAATGTCCAAATCACCAGCATGGACGCTCTCTCCAAGGTTATTTCGTCCCACCTCGGTCAGGAGGTTGAGATCGTGCTGCTGCGTGAAGGTGTTGCGCTGACGATCAAGGTAACCCCGCGCGCTGAATGGCCTGAAAAACAGGGTCCTCTCGGTATAACGATAATGAACCCTTCCCAAAAAGTCAGCTTCATTCAGGCGCTGCCAAGAGCGTTTATCGCCACCCTTGACCAGGGTTACCAGTTGTTGATGGTCCCGGTCAGGCTTATCAGCGGGCAGATTGCCCCTTCTGAAGCGCGCATGGTGAGCGTAAAAGGGATATACGATATCTACGCGCAGGTTCAAACCCTGGACAAGCAGGAGGCTGTGGAGAATCCCGCGATGGCCGGGCTGAACACGCTTTACTTTTTCGCCATCATTTCCATCGCCCTGGGGTTCACCAATTTACTGCCCATCCCCGCTCTGGATGGCGGTCGAATCCTGTTCCTGTTGCCAGAACTGTTCTTCAAGAAAAAGATCCCCCCCGCGCTAGAGGGGAAAGTACACATGATTTTTTATGCCCTGCTGCTGACTTTAATGGTCTTACTGGTCATCAACGATATCGTTAACCCGGTGATCATTCCTAAATAGGCGACCGATGAATAAAGAATCAGGCGAACCCATACCATTTTCTTCGGTTCTTTCAGCATTACAAAATGCTTCAGTTCCCTTCCCGGCGCGCTATCTGCGCAGTTTCTCAGACCTCCCGCCTGCCAACCTGAAGGTCCTGCTCAACTGCTGGCCATCCATCCCTGCCAGGCGCAAGGTATCTTTATTAGAGGACCTTGAAGCCGTGTTGGAAGAGGACACCCTGGTGAATTTTGATAACCTGGCCAGGGCTTTGCTCGCCGACCCCGACCCCCATGTGCGCACCTGCGCCCTGCGCCTGTTATGGGAGTGCGAAGAAAAATCCATCCTTCCCATCCTGGTCGATATTTCCATCAAAGACGAAGATGAAACGACCCGCGAGACCGCGATTTCATTGCTCGGCAAGTTCGTATTGCTGGGTGAACTGGATTCTCTGAAAGACAGCGCGAAAGAAGGGCTGAACCAACACCTGGTGAACATCGTCCGGGGGAAGGACAAAACACGAGTCAAACAACGCGCGCTTGAATCGCTGGGTTATTCCAGTCACCCAGCCGTGCCTGACCTCATCCGCAACGCATACCAAACGAACGATCTGCATTGGGTCACGTCGGCGATTTGTGCTATGGGACGTTCAGCCGATGATGCCTGGGGTCCTCAGGTAGTAGCCATGCTCACCTCCCCTGAGCCCGAAATCCAGTTTGAAGCAATTCGCGCCGCCGGCGAGCTGGAATTAAGCACCGCACGCGAGCCACTGCTCGCATTGCTTGAAGAGGAAACCGAAGACGAAGAAATGCGCCTGGCGTTGATCTGGGCTCTTTCACAAATCGGTGGAGACGCGGTCAGGGAAAAATTGAACGAATTGCTGGAAAACCCTTCCAACGAAGACGAAGCAGAATGGCTGGAGAAAGCCATGGAGAATCTCGACATCTCCACGCCTGGCGATATGAATCTGCTGGATTTCTCACCTGGCGATGAAGAGGATGACGAGGAAGAAGATTTCCTTGGCGATTTAGAGCTGGATGATTTCAACGCTGAAGATGAGGAAGAAGAAGATGAGTAGCTCCCCGCAGGTTGATCCTCTGCCCGAGCGATTCACCACGCAGCCATCCTGTTTTTTTCAATCATCAGCGTGACCCAATAATGGAAATGGCTGAGATTAAATGCATTCATTTGCTGGTTGAAGGCACCGTTCAGGGAGTAGGCTTTCGTTTTTTTGTGCAGCAACAGGCAAACGCCCTCGCCCTCACAGGCTGGGTGCGCAACCTTATGGATGATAAGGTGGAAATTCTCGCCCAGGGGGATGAGAACAAACTGACCCGACTACTGGCCACCGTGCGGGTCGGTCCGCCAATGGCCCATGTAACCCAAGTAACAGTGGAATGGTCAAACCCTGTGGTTTTCTATAAGCGTTTCTCGATTGCCCCCAGTGGGTAAATGTTTCGCCCAATCCAATCCTTACTACTCGATTTCACCTGCCATCAAGCGGGCTTTTTTCCAGGGTGGCAGATCAGATTCTTCAGCCAGGTATGTCTTTAGGTCAATCAGGCGATCTCTGATGACCGCAGCCTGTTCAAACTGCAGCTCGCTGGCTGCCTGTTTCATTTGCTTTTCCAGTTCAAGGATCATGCGTTTCAGATCACTGATCGGCATGCGTGGTTTCTCTTCGCCGGCTGAGTAGCGACCTTTCGCTTCAGCGATCACTGATGAAGCAGAAAGGCGCTCTGTCAGGTCGTGAACAGCCTTCACCACCGTGAAGGGTTCAATGCCGTTGGCTTTGTTGTAATCCATTTGCTTTTTCCGTCTGCGGTTTGTTTCGTCAATGGCGGTTTTCATCGCGCCGGTTATCGTATCAGCGTACATGATGACCTTGCCGTTCACATTACGCGCCGCCCGGCCGATCGTCTGAATCAACGCAGTTGCGGAACGCAAAAATCCTTCCTTATCGGCGTCTAGGATTGCCACCAGCGAAACCTCTGGCAGGTCAAGCCCTTCACGCAGCAGGTTGATTCCCACGATCACATCAAACACACCCATGCGCAGGTCCCTTAAAATGCCAACCCGTTCCAGCGTTTCAACCTCTGAATGGAGATAATTCACTTTTAAACCCAACTCCAACAGGTAATCTGAAAGATCCTCTGCCATCCGCTTTGTCAGGGTTGTTACTAAAACGCGCTCGCCCTGTTCAACGCGCTTCTTGATCTCGCCATACAGGTCATCCACCTGCCCTTTTGTCGGTCTCACTTCTACCTCAGGGTCGACCAATCCCGTGGGACGGATAATTTGCTCAACGATCTGGTCAGAACGGCTCAACTCAAAATCAGCCGGCGTGGCTGAGGTGTAAATGGTATACCCCATCACCCTCTCGAATTCCTTGAAGGTTAATGGGCGGTTATCCAATGCTGAAGGCAATCTGAAGCCGTATTCTACCAGGGTTGATTTCCGCGATTGGTCGCCGTTGTACATGCCCCTGATCTGCGGAACCGTCATGTGTGACTCGTCCAGTACTAATAGGTACTCACTGGGCAGATAATCCATCAAGGTCCAGGGAGGAGAGCCCGCTGGGCGCTGGTCAAGATGGCGTGAATAATTCTCAATCCCCGAACAATAGCCAACCTCCCTCAGCATCTCCAGGTCATAACGGCAGCGCTGCTCAATGCGCTGCGCTTCCAGCACCCTGCCGTTGGCTTTGAAATAATGGATCTGGTCGTTCAGTTCTTTTTCAATATCATCCAGCGCCACTTTCAGGCGCGCTTCGCTGGCGATGTAATGCTTGGCGGGGTAAATATCAATAGCAGAAGGTTCCGCAATGATCTCGCCGGTCATTGGGTTAAACTCAACGATTTTCTCTACTTCGTCACCGAAAAAAGTGATTCTAACAGCCTGTTTTTCCTCGTAAGCGGGGAAAATCTCCATCGTATCTCCGCGAACCCTGAAAGCCCCCGGCCGCAATTCAAGGTCATTGCGCTGGTACTGGCTCTCAATTAGCCGTCGCAGCAGCGCATTTCGTCTAAATATTTCACCGACCGCAAGGTGAACGACCACGTTGCTGTATTCTTCAGGATTGCCGAGACCGTAGATGCAGGATACAGAGGCCACAATGATCACGTCTTTCCGCGACATTAAGGCAGTAGTAGCCGCCAGGCGAAGACGTTCAATTTCATCATTGATATCCGTCTCTTTTTCAATATAAAGATCGTGGCGCGGAACATATGCTTCCGGCTGGTAATAATCATAGTAAGAGACAAAGTATTCCACTGCGTTTTGCGGGAAGAACTCGCGAAACTCGGCGTAAAGCTGAGCAGCCAGGGTCTTGTTATGCGCCATCACCAGCGCCGGCATCTGCAGCTCTTGGATGACTTTGGCAATAGTGAAAGTTTTACCGGTGCCCGTAGCTCCGAGCAACACCTGGTTACGCATTCCCTGTCGGATGCCTTTGATAAGCTGCTTAACCGCTTCCGGTTGGTCACCGGTAGCCTGGTATGGTGCCTGAAGGTGAAACTGCATTCTCTTTTCCTGGTTTTATTTACCTTGATTATAGCACATTTGTTCTTCTATGCGTGTCTAAGTGTTTCGGATGGGCAGCTCCAGTGAAAACACCGCCCCTCCTTCGGGGCTATTCGCGCCACTCAAGTCACCCCCCAATAAAAGCGCCAGTTTTTTGCTGATCGCCAGTCCCAGCCCTGAACCTCCATTTTCTCTGGTTCGCGCGCGTTCGTGACGATAGAACCTTTCAAAAAGATGGGGAAGCGCTGTGGATGGTATACCGCTTCCATCATCCTGAACGGAGAATACCAGTTTGGTGCTTTCTTTCCTGGTGCTTATGAGGATGCGCCCTCCTTTTTGTCCATAGCGCAGCGCATTGGAGATCAGGTTCTGTAAAATTTGCGAAACCCGGTCGGCATCCGTGTGAATCCACAATTCTTCACCATCTGGACGAAATACGGTCACCAGATTGGTTCCTTCGAGCGCTGCCTGTGCCTGAAAACCAGCAACCACCTGTTGCACAAGGTTCACAATATTCAGAATTCTCATTTCGAGACGAACTTCGCCCGCATCAGCCATCGCTAACAATCTGAGGTCTTCCACCAGGCGTGAGAGAAAATTGGTCTGCTGTAATGCGATCAGAACATTTTTTTGTGTTAGCGGCAGCACGCCATCAAGCATTCCTTCGAGCTGCGCTTTTTGTACAGCGATGGGGGTTCGTAACTCATGCGCCGCATCCGCAGTAAGCGACTGCTTTCGCTCTTCAGCCAGCTCCAGGTTTCTGGCCAACTGGTTGAAGGTTTTGGCAAGCGTGGCAATTTCATCGTTGCCTTTGATATCCACCCGGGTAGAAAAATCGCCTGTAGAGAGTTGAGTAGATGCTGAAGTGATCGCTTTTATGGGTTCTAATAGATATTTTGAAACGAGCACTGCCAGCCCAATAGCTAATAAGATGGCAAATCCCCCCGCGAGAAATATCGCTCGGCGCAGCCTGTTGACAAATGGCGCTATGTCATCAGGTGTCTGTAAGACTCCATTTTCAACGACCAGGTATCCCACAGTCTGTCCGCCGCTATGAATTTCGAGTGACCTTGACGTCATTTCGCCAGTGAGTTTTTCACCTTTCACCTGCCCAGCGTTACTCCATACGATAAAGTGGTTTTGGTCAGTCAATGTCAGTTCTGAGGCTTTACCGTGAGCGTTTTTCCTCCCGTGCCGTTGCGAATAAGCATCGGCAACTTCCCCCACCATACTCCATGTCCCCTTGTATTCATAGTAGTCTTCCAGGGCTTCAACAAGCTCCATCACACCATACTGTCCTCCCCTTGTCAGATACCGGTTCACCTGGCGCTGGCTATCCAGGTTGGCAAAAATCACCACCCCGCCAATTGAAACGATGACCACAACTGAAAACGCCAGAATCATTTTTTGCTGGAGCGAAAACTTCATTATTTACTCATCCTCTCGGTAGAACTTGTAGCCAACTCCAAACACTGTCTTTATAAAAGCGGGTTTTCTTGCATCCTCTTCAATTTTTGCTCGTAAATTTTTTATATGGGCGTCCACCGTTCTTTCGTAACCTTCAAAGCTCTGTCCTTGCGTAGCTTCCAATAACTGAAGACGCGAAAACACGCGACCAGGATGACGCGCGAGTGTCACCAGTATTGCGAATTCAGATGGCGTCAAGTCGATTTCTTGACCTGCTTTTTTGACCAGGTGCGCATCTATATCAATCTCAAACGGTGGAATTAAGAAACGGTCCTCCTCCACCCTGCTGCGATTCACTCTACGCAGAACTGTTTTAACCCGCGCGACGACCTCCCGGGGTGAGAACGGCTTGGTAATGTAATCATCAGCCCCGAGCTCCAAGCCCTTTAAACGGTCTATTTCTTCTACCCGAGCAGTGACCATGATGATCGGGATATCTTTTTCCCTCAACACCTCGGTGGCTACATCTACACCATCCATCCCAGGTAGATTTAAGTCCAACAGGACCAGGTCCACATTCTCGCTCAGGCAGAGGTCCAAACCTGTATCCCCGCGTTGAGCAGAAAGCACACGGTAGCCTTCGCGCTCAAGATATGATTGCAAAATGCGCGCCAGGGTAACTTCGTCTTCAATTATTAATATGGTTGTCATGAAGCGATTATAGCACCCAGAACCTTCAGCAAGTTTTCCCGCCACTCGTTCTCTTCCGGGCTGAACTTCATCCAGTAAGCATTTTTACCAATCCTGGTTTGATAACCAAGCGGCGCAAGTTCACGTTTTACCGCGCCTTCTGGCAGTTGCGGAAAACGCAGCACGAGTTGATCTGCTTCAACGTTAATCGAGGTCAACCCGGCTTTCGCTGCCAGTAGTTTTACGCGCAATTGGAAGAAGAGGTCCTTAACTTGCTGAACAGGTTGTCCAAAACGGTCTCGGAATTCTGCTGCCAAAGCGTCCAGTTCAGAGACTTCCTCCAGGTGAGCCAGTCGCCGGTATAACTGCAATCGTAAAGCCTGATCCGGAACGTAATCAACAGGAATACCCACGCTAATCGGCAGGTCCACACTGACGGGGATATACCCGGAGGAAGGAATTCCGTTTTCAGATTCTCCTTCATTTTGCCCCTGTTCAAGGCGTAGCTCCCTTACTGCCTGTGCCAGCATCCTGGTGTAGAGGTGAAAACCAACTGAAGCGATATAACCCGATTGGCGGGTACCGAGCATTTCACCCGCTCCACGCATTTCAAGGTCACGCATGGCTATGGAATAGCCCGCCCCCAACTGGATGTTTTCCGCGATTGTTTCCAGGCGTTCTTGCCCTTCAGGGGTTGGGGCTTTCTTGCGGTGTTTGAAAAAATAAGCGAAAGCCCGTTGCCCGCCCCTGCCTACCCTGCCCCTCAACTGGTACAACTGCGCAAGCCCAAAGGCGTCTCCCCGGTCTACGATCAAAGTATTGGCGTTGGGGATATCCAAGCCAGATTCGATAATCGAAGTGCACAGTAACACGTCCACCTCGCCTTTGGTAAAACGGGTCATCACGCGAGAAAGCTCCTCTTCACGCATTTGGCCATGTGCGATCGAGACCCGCGCTTCTGGCACTAAACTCTCAAGGTGAGCTTTCATCGCCTCAATTGTTTGCACGCGGTTATGCACAAAAAACACCTGCCCGCCCCGCCCAATTTCACGTAGCACCGCCTGCCGAACGATCCGCGGCGAATAAGGACCAATATGAGTTACGATGGGCAGGCGCTCTGCGGGGGGGGTATTAATGGTGGATATATCACGCACTCCAGTGAGCGCCATATACAGGGTTCGCGGGATCGGTGTGGCAGTAAGCGTGAGTACATCAACTTCGGTACGTAATTTTTTAAAATGTTCCTTATGAGTAACGCCAAACCGCTGCTCCTCATCGATGACCACCAAACCCAGGTCTTTAAAAACCACATCGCTGGTAAGCAGACGGTGTGTGCCAATTACAATGTCAACCTGCCCCAGCATGATCCTTAAAACAATTTCTTCCTGCTCTTTTGGGGTTCGAAACCTGGAAAGCATTTCAACAGAAACCGGGTAAGGAGACAGCCTCTGCCGGAAGGTCTCAAAATGTTGTTGTGCAAGCACGGTGGTTGGAACAAGCATCGCTACCTGCTTTCCGTCCATCACCGCTTTGAAGGCCGCCCGTAATGCGACTTCTGTCTTGCCATACCCAACATCGCCGCAAAGCAAACGGTCCATAGGCTTTGGCGTTTCCATGTCTTGCTTCACAGATAAAATCGCTTTCATTTGGTCTTCTGTTTCAATGTAGGGAAAGCTTGCTTCCAGTTCTTGCTGCCAGGCGGTATCAGGCTTGTAAGCGTGCCCAACCGCAGATTGGCGCTTGGCGTATAGTTCTAACAATTCACTGGCAACCTGCGCCACCGCTTCGCGTACACCCTGCTTGGTTTGATTCCACTCATGTCCGTTTAAACTTGAGGGCTGAGGTGGTTCACCACCCGTACCTATGTAGCGGCTGATCCGATCTGCCTGGTGGATAGGAACGTAAATTTGATCTCCATTTTCGTACTCCACCAGCAGGAATTCTTTCTCCATACCATCCAGAATTCGGCTCACCAACCCGGCAAACCGGCCAATGCCATAATCAACATGCACCACCCAGTCACCCTTCTTAAGGTCAGCATAATCTGCTTCCGGGGAGAGATAACGCGCGGTTAACCGCGCCCTGGGTTGAGGTCGTTCCCATCCAAATATTTCGCCATCTGTAATGCAATGTAGCGTTTTCCCGCTATCAAGTTCGAGATCCCAGCCTTCACCCAATGCAGATTCGATGAATTTCAAATTTCCTGAATGAGCACAAGCGTCGCTTTGCTCTTCCCAGATCTCTTTTAACCGTGAAAGTTGCCTGGTAACAATCACCATCTCATCGCCTTCACGACAACAGGCTTCAAGATAGTTGACGAAGTGACTGATTTGCCCCGCAAAGCGCATACCGGGTGAAAATTTCGAGCCAAGAGAACCCATATCTTCATTGTTCGGGCGTAACAGCTCCATCCAGCGCCGGTTGGAGATCATTTCAAGCACTTCTGACCAGGAAATATACGGAACCGGGAAATCAGCAGGAATGATCCCTTCTCGCACAACCTCAGCCCTATTCTTTAAAGCCTGCTCTTCTATTTCTTCGCCAAAACTTTGAATATTCGAAAGGCTATCAACCAAAATCAACGCATCCGGTGGCAAATAATCCAGGATCGTGGATGAAAGCGGATGAATCATGGGAATTTGGAACTCATCAACAAAACCGTCCTCACCCGAAAACTTCAGGTCGCCGTCAGGGATGAATTCTCTCGCAGGGGTAATTTGTATCTGATCGATGTTACTCACAGTTCGTTGCGTGGCCGGGTCAAAAAATCGTAAGGTGTCGATCTCCTCGCCAAAAAACTCCAGTCTTACCGGGTATGGTTCAGCAGGCGTCCAGATGTCCAGGATACCCCCTCGTTTGGAAAACTGACCGTGGTCAACGACCACCTCGGTGTTTTCATACCCCAGGCGCGCCCATTCCCGCAACAACGTGTCTGGATTGGCATGTCCGTTGATTTTTAATACCTTACTCGCAATAATATAATCGCGCCTCGGCAGCGTTCGCGTCATCACTGCCCGCAGTGGGGCGATAACCACACAGGGTTTGTCGGGTTTCTGGCTGCCCAGTTTAAAATAATTCACCAGTACCGCCATCGTTTGCAGTCGGTCCCGCCGGGTCAGGCTGCCCCAGGCGGCTTTTTCGTAAAACATGGGTGTAGGTTCAGGAAAATACAGGCGCGGGAAGTCAGGCAGCCAAAAGCGTAATTCATCAAACAGCATGGAGGCGCGATCTGCTCTATCCGTTAATAGCAGGACTGGCACTTGAAGATCGATGCACAGGGCTGCCACTACAGGCAGCCTGGCTGAACGCAGCAAACCCAGGCTGGCTGGCTGTGTCCCCACCTTGATAGAATCAAGGCACTGCAGGTATGCCGCCTGTTGGCGTAATGTGCTAAGCAATTTAATCCTTCTCTGTTGGGTTGAAGCGATTCATGGCAGTCTCCAACCCTTCATTCAAATAACACTGAAGCGCCTCCACTGCCCGGTCCAGAAATGACCCAAGCATCTCTTTTTCTGCTTTCGTGAAGGTCTGCAGCACGTATGCCGCTGCGTCCATCTGACCAGTGGGTCGGCCGATGCCCATGCGCAGTCGGGCAAAATTTTGTGTTCCCAGTTGTTCAATGATCGAAGTCATGCCCTTTTGCCCGGCTGAACCGCCAGCAGGGCGTATTCGGATGGTCTGGAAAGGAAGGTCCACATCATCATGCCCAACAATCAAGTTCTCCAACGAAACCTTGTAGTACCGTACCAATCCAGCGATCGCCTGACCCGACTGATTCATATAGGTTTGCGGCTTGGCTAAGATTACCCTGACGCCGTTGACGCGACCCACGCCAACGATGGCTTTATTCTGTACTTTATTCAACTTGATATTGTGCCGCGCTGCGAATGAGTCAATCATCATGAAACCGATATTGTGTCGGGTTTCGCGGTACTCTCTACCCGGGTTTCCAAGCCCGGCAAGCAGGTATACCGCTTCTGTCGATTCCTTAATAGCAGAGGTTTTTTTGTAGAATATTTTGAGTAATGACATATTCCCTCTTATCGCCGTCGACGGGATTGTATCGCTGAATAGATGGCAATTGAAGACAGCGCAACACAGACAGCAAGAATGGCAATAATGATCGTTCGTTGAATTTCCTGCCGTTGGATGGAAGCCGGGTTGACCTTTTTTTCAATCACGGTCGAAACAGGTGCTCTGATCTCAACCGCTGCTGATCGTTTCTCCGTCTGCGTATTTACACCCATTTCATTCTGACCCGGAGCACGAGAGTAGTTGGAAACCTGTATGTTCTCAACCACCACCTCATTTCGACGATCCCCCACCTTTGTTACCACAAGTTTGATATGGTAGACGCCGTCGGTGATGGTGGTTGTATCCCAGGCAGCCAGAACATCATCCTGAACCACTTTGTCCAGTCGCTTGATTAGAAACCAGGTTTCTTTACCCGTTTGCGCATACGCGTACAGAACTTCTGCTGATAAAAATCCTTCTTCCGGTACACTGCCCCGGATTTCTACAATCCCTTCTACCACCTCGCCGGTTGTGGGCGCAGTGATATACAATCCGGGTGTAATTGTCATCCCCAAGAGCATAACCAGGAAAAAAGACATGATCGGCTGAAGCAAAGCTTGGTTAAACATGGCAACTTTTAAGTCTAACACGAAGACTTACAGGAATCAAACACTTTTTTTCATAGGCAGCCATTAACGAACGAGCCCTTGTTTTTTTTCTCACCTCTAATATCCCAATAAATACAGCAATGTTATGAAGGGTATGCTATAATCACCTCACTATGACAGAAGACCATGTTTACACACCCCCAATGAATGAAGGGGAAATGGTTGAAAGCATCCCGGTCAAGAAAAATAAGACCTGGCTTTATATTCTCATCGCGGTGGTCATCATAGGGCTTCTCGTTACCGGAATCGTTCTGCTGGCTACAGCTGGTAATACCACTACTACCATGGTAAGGGATATTTTCATCATCCTCATGGCGCTTGAATCCATCGTGATTGGTGTGGCTTTGGTCATCCTGGTGATTCAACTTTCCTCGCTCATCAATCTGCTCCAAAATGAGATTAAACCGATCTTACAGAACACCAGTGATACAGTGAATACTTTGAAAGGAACCACCACTTTTTTAAGTGACAACCTGGCCACACCGGTAATTAAGCTCAATAGTTCTGTCGCAGGATTGAGAAAATTACTCAATCTCATCGGTCTATTTAGAAAATAACGATTCTTAATAAAAAGGAGATATGACATGGAAGAAAGAGATAATTTTGGCGCGTTCCTGGTTGGTTTTCTGATTGGTGGAATCACGGGTGCCGTGGTGAGCCTGCTTTATGCCCCAAAATCTGGTGATGAGACGCGCACCGTGATCAAAGAAAAAGCGATCGAATTAAAAGATAAGACCGCCGTGACCGCAGAAGAAGCTTATCGCAAAGCCGAGCAGGCTGCCAATGAAGCCGCCGCGAAAGCGCAGGAACTGTTGAAGACCGCCCAGTCAAAAGCAGCGGAAGTGCTCAAGAAAGCCCCGGTGGTGTTGGAAGAAGAAAAAGTCGTAGTAAAAGCCAAAAAAGCAGCCTGAAGCTGAATATGTTATCAAAACAACCTCCCTCACAGGAGGTTGTTTTCTATTCTATAAGTTTATACACTTCTGGGATGGCTCTTATCACATCACCCGCCAATACCGATTCATCACAACCCACAATTTTCCTGGCAGCCAGTCCGGCCTGCGCGTGCATCCAGGCTCCAACCAAAGCTGCCTCCCACGTAGAAAGACCCTGAGCGAGAAAACCAGCGATCATTCCCGCCAACACATCTCCTGTGCCCGCCTTGGCAAGGCTGGAAGTCGCCACAGGCAATACCGCAATGTGACCTTCTGTTCCGGCAACCACAGTCAAAGGGCCTTTAAGCACGACTGTCTGCCCCCATTGCAGGGCAAATCGCCGGGCTACTTCCATTCGGTCGCTTTGGACTTCCTCAACCGAAAGCCCTGTGAGGTGCGCCATTTCTCCGGGGTGTGGGGTGAGCACCGCTGTGAGATTGCTTTTTTCAAACCACGCGGAGTCTTCTCCCAGCAGGGTAAGCCCGTCAGCGTCTATTACCAAAGGAGGTCGCCCAGAATCTCTGTATTTCGTTTTTTGTCGGCGTGCAACTCCATGAAACCCGGCAACCTCACCTTGAGCCAGATTTTCACGCAGGAGCAGGTTAAACACAAAACGCCTGGTAGAATCATGCCTGCCTAACCCTGGACCAAGGACCGCACTATCGCAGCCCATCCAATAAAGGATGACTGTTTCAGCCGCGATTTCCGAAATGCAACCTCCAGCGTCCTCAAGAAGCACCCAGGTCAGTTCCGGGCAAGAGGTCACTCCCGCTGGATAAACCGAAGCCGGTACGGCGACTTGCACCAGACCGGTTCCCACAGCATACGCTCCGCGCCCTGCAAGTACTGGTGCGCCAGGATAATTCGCAGATCCGCCGATCACAAGCGCCTTACCGTAACTCCCCTTATGAGAAATTGCTTCTCTTTTTGGCAGGAGCGTGCGAACAAGCTCATCGGTAACGACCATATCTCCAGGTTCACCTGCCCTGCCAAGAAAACGAGCAATACCCAGGTCAACCGTGACAAGCTTTCCAAGATAAGGGAAGGCTGAATAAGTGAGCATCCCTCGCTTAACCGCTTCAAGGCACACGGTTTCGGCTGCCTTTACCGTGCCGCGGCTCACCTCGCCGCTCTCACAATCCATCCCTGATGGGCAATCCACAGCGATCCAGGCAAACCCCGGCAAGGATTCAGAAACATCACTTAAGAGATTTTGGATTGGCTCAGGTAATGGGCTTCTGAAGCCTGTACCATAAATCCCATCCAGCACTATGCCTTCAAGGTGCTGCAATTCATTCATTTTCGCCGCATCAACTACTGCCCCACCGCTCCGACAATATTCCTGTAATAGAACATCATGTGGCTTTCGATCTCGGGCGAGAATCGCGCGCGTATTCCAGCCTCTTGATTGCAAAAGCGAAAGCGCAATTAGTGTATCTCCGCCATTATTTCCTCCCCCTATTAACCCCAATGCGTAAGGTTGAACGCCTCGGCGATGTTTTTGGTCAACATAAAGTGCGATTCTCTCACCCGCTGTTTGCATCATCGCCATAAATGTGAATCCAGCCGCGTTTGCACGCTGTTCCAAATCACGCATAGCCGCGACACTGATCAATTTCATCTCAGCTCCCTGAACACAATTATTATACAACGAGGGTTGCCTACCTCATCTCAAGTATAATGATGCGCATGCGGCGTTATGTTTATGTGGTGGTTTTTATTTCTGGCCTGGCTTCGTTGGCTGTGGAAATGTCCGCGTCAAGGCTGCTCGGGAATTATTTCGGCACCAGCAACCTTGTCTGGGCAAGCATCATCGGGCTGATCCTCATTTACCTCACAGCGGGTTATTTCATTGGCGGCGCCTGGGCGGATCGCTCTCCTCGTTACCTGACCTTTTTTGGCGTCCTCGCCTGGTCTTCATTAGCAATCGCGCTTATCCCCCTCGCCTCTCGCCCAATTCTCCGCCTGGCTTCCACTGCATTTGACAACCTGCAAATTGGCGTGCTGGCTGGATCTTTTACCGCGGTGATGATTTTATTCATTATCCCCGTCAGCCTGCTGGGTATGGCATCGCCCTTTGCCATCCGTCTTTCCATCCAAGACAAAGAGAACGCCGGCAAGATTTCCGGCCGCATTTACGCGATCTCAACATTAGGCTCGTTTATCGGAACATTTCTACCCGTGTTGGTTCTGATCCCTCTTATCGGCACTTACAGAACTTTCCTGGTTATCTCAACGGTCTTAATGACTTTTTCTCTCATCGGTATCTACCTGGATGGCAGGTGGAAATGGCTGGTGCGTTACGCCTGGATGCCCCTGGTGCTCATCGCGTTATTCCTTTGGGGTACGCCTGGGTCAGACAAATCAACCCAGGGCCTCATTTTCGAAGGAGAATCTGCTTACAATTACATCCAGGTGCTCGATGAAGACGATTTCCGTTTGCTGCGTCTGAATGAAGGACAGGGCGTTCATTCTATTTACCATCCAACAATTCTCAATTTTAACGGCCCCTGGGAACAGGTAATGAGCGCTCCTTTTTTCAATCCCGCGCCGGTTGAGCCCGCATCTATTAAAAGCGCCGCCATCATTGGGTTGGCTGCCGGTACCACCAGCCGTGAATTGTTCGCGGTTTTTCCACACGTGAAAATTGACGGCGTTGAGATAGACCCTCTCATTGTCGATGTGGGAAAGCGCTACTTTCATATGGAGAACCCCAACCTGAATGTGATTGTCCAAGACGGTCGTTGGGCGCTGGAAAGGAGCGCCGAAAAATACCAGGTGGTCAGTATCGATGCCTACCGCCCTCCCTACATCCCCTGGCACATGACCACTGTGGAGTTTTTTCAATCCGTTCGCGCACACCTCGCTGAGGATGGCGTGATGATCATCAATATCGGTCGCGGACCAACGGACAGGCGGTTGGTAGACGCTCTGGCTGCAACCATTCGCCAGGTATTCCCCTCCATCTATATTTCCGATCTCTCAGGTTCTTTCAACACCCTCCTTTTTGCCACAGTGCAGGAGACCAGCCTGGAAAACTACCTGGCAAATTATGTTCACTTGATGGAGAATCCAAACACTCCACCGCTTTTATTGGAAGTGTTGGCAGCAACATACGAAGGCTTGCAGCCCTTGCCAGAAGACGAGGGTTTGGTCTTCACAGATGACCACGCTCCTGTTGAGCAGATTACCAATTCTATCGTGCTTAACTTTTTGTTTTCAGGAGGGACAAAAAACCTCGAATGAAAGTGCTGATCAGATTTATCTCTATATTAATTTCTGTTGTCCTGCCATTTTTCTTATTGATGTGCTCCATCCGGATGCTGCTCAACCCTTTTTTCCTTGATTATGAGTATAACCTGCCAAATTTTCCCGCCGACGATTTTGGATTCACCACACCTGACCGCCTGAAGTGGGGGAAAATTTCCCTCTTGTACCTCACAAATAATGAAAGCGATGATTATCTTGGTACGTTAAAACTGGATGATGGTTCGCCCTTGTTCAATCAGCGCGAGTTGAGCCACATGTTAGATGTCCGTGTTTTGGTGAAAGCAGCTTTGAAGGCCTGGTATGGCGTGGGGCTATTCCTCTTCCTGTCGTTGGCACTTTTTTGGCGAACAAACAATATTAAGCGGTACTGGCAAGCGGTATCCACCGGTGGCTGGTTGACTCTCGGGCTTATCGTGTTAATGATCGCCGGGGTGTTCATCGATTTCTATCAACTTTTCGCCGGTTTCCACGCCATCTTCTTCGAGGGCGACACCTGGTTGTTCTTCACCAACGACACGCTGATCCGTCTTTTCCCTGAAAAGCTTTGGTCCGACGCATTCATCTATTTGGGGGTGTTCACTCTCATCAGCGCGCTGGTGTGCGCTTGCGCAGGCCGAAGGCTGGCTCAAAGAAAATAATAACCGGCAGTTCCCTGCCGGTTTGTGTTCATTTTTTCTTTGCCTGGTTGGCCACGGCTTCAGCTTTCCGCTTGACCTCCTCGGGGTCGCCCAGGTAATAACTCCTGATTGGTTTCAGCTCATCATCCAGCTCATAAACCAACGGTACACCGGTGGGTATGTTCAACCCAACGATCTCTTCATCCGAAACATGATCGAGGTATTTCACCAGCGCTCTCAGGCTGTTGCCATGCGCTACGATGAGCACGCGTTTTCCCGATTTTATGACAGGTACAATCTCACCATGCCAGTATGGAAGAAAACGGGCAACAGTATCTTTCAGGCATTCGCTCAACGGGAGTTCCTCAGGCGTCAGGTTCGCGTAGCGTCGATCGTTTCCAGGGTAGCGCTCATCGTCTTTCGTGAGTTTTGGCGGCTGGGTGTCATAACTTCTGCGCCAGATCAGCACCTGTTCATCGCCATACTTCTCCGCCGTCTCGGCTTTATTCAGACCTTGAAGGGCGCCATAATGCCGCTCATTGAGACGCCATGAGTTAAGGATGGGAATCCACACCATATCCATGGTCTGCAGCGCGATCCACAGTGTGCGTACCGCCCGTGTCAACACAGAAGTGAAAGCCAGGTCGAATTCTAATCCTGCCGCCTTCATCAAAACGCCCGCCGTGCGCGCTTCTTCCTCGCCTTTTTCAGTCAGGTCAACATCCGTCCAGCCAGTGAAGCGATTTTCCTTATTCCAGGTACTTTCTCCATGCCGAAGCAAAACAATCTTGTACATCGCTTATCCTCTTTCTTGTTTATTTAAAAAGTAGCGCAAGGTTGGTACTTGCGCTACATCTATTTACTCAAAATCACATTATCGTACAGCCACGGGATTATCTGGGTCCTGTGAAGGATCAAAGATGTGGCTGTTATCCATGTTGAAGACCACTTCGGCTGTTTCACCAATGACATACTTGGAGCGAGGGTCAACTCTGCCAACAAAATTATTTCCCTTGTCAGATACCAGGTAGACCAGGATCTCGTTTCCCATCAATTCCACCACGTCAACCTTGGCTTTAACACGCTCACCATGAATGTTCAAGGGTGAATAATCGGGGTTATGAATATCGTCTGGCCGGATACCGAATACCACTTCCTTATCAACCAGGTGCATCAAGAGCTTATTCCGATCCTCAGGGATTTTAATCTTGAATTCTCCGTTATCCACGAGTAGAGAATCACCTTCCTTAATCAGGCGCATCGTAAAGAAGTTCATCGCTGGGGTGCCAATGAACCCGGCAACAAACATATTCGCGGGTTGATCATAAAGCGTTTGCGGTGTGTCGATTTGCTGCAGCCTGCCCTTGTTCATCACCGCGATGCGGCTCGCCATCGTCATGGCTTCGGTCTGATCATGGGTTACGTACACAAAAGTGGTGCGCAGTTTGTTGTGAATCTTGCTGATTTCCGCGCGGGTTTGTACCCTCAGTTTGGCGTCCAAGTTAGAAAGCGGTTCATCCAGGAGGAAAACCTTCGGTTCGCGCACAATTGCCCTGCCGAGCGCCACACGCTGTCGTTGCCCGCCAGAAAGTTCACGCGGTTTGCGCTTTAAAAGGTTTTCAATTCCGAGTATTTTGGCGGATTTTTCCACGCGTTGCTTGATTTCCTGTTTGGGCAGTTTGCGTAATTTAAGCCCAAACGCCATATTGTCGAACACAGACATGTGAGGGTAAAGCGCGTAGGACTGAAATACCATGGCGATGTCTCGGTCTTTTGGCGGCACATCATTAACCAGCCGGTCACCGATATAGATCTTCCCAGAAGTCACCTCTTCCAGCCCAGCCAGGCAACGCAGCGCGGTGGTTTTTCCACAGCCGGAAGGACCGACCAGAACCAGGAACTCTTCATCATGAATTTCCAGGTTCATGTTTTCGATGGCGGTAAAATCGCCGAATTTTTTAACAACATTTTCATACGTAACGCTTGCCATGCTTTCCTCCTTCTTGAACGAGTATAGTGACTGTATTATATAACAAAATGAAAGCTGACTCTTTTCTTATTCTCGCTTTCATATATCCTTATTGATTAGGTCAGTTGAATGTGCTTTATAATTCAAGTTCACCATCGCTCTGAGGGACATCTTGCCACCATCTTCGCACATGCTTGACCTGGACTTAAAATCCACCATTTCTCATCATCGCCTGGCGGGTATCTGGAAAATGATGAAAGGGTTCCGACTGCGCTATATTGGCGCAGTTACCAGCCTGGGGCTATCCGCCCTGGCGAAGACCTTTACATTCCTGCTGCTGCGCTATTTCGTTGATACCTATTTGATCCAGCAAGACAACCGCATTGGCTTGCCGTATATCGCCCTGGGGTTTGTTGGGCTGGCGATACTCGAAGGCGGATTTACGTTTCTCAGCGGGGTCCTGTCTTCTCAGACCGCGGAAGGTATTACCCGGCGCCTTAGAAACTACCTCTATGATCACATCCAGCACCTCTCTTTTACCTATCATTCCAAAACCAAAACCGGTGAATTGATTGAGCGCTCCACTTCAGATGTAGACGCCTTACGCCGTTTCTTTTCGGACCAGGCAACTAATATTGGTCGTATTTTGATGCTCTTCATCATCAACTTTGTCACCCTGTTGAATCTCAATGTGAAACTCGCCTGGGTCTCGATCATTGTCATTCCATTTATTCTGGCGGTGTCCATCTTTCTTTTCAAGAAGGTGTCCAGCGCTTATGAATCTTACCAACAGCAGGAAGCCATCCTTTCCACCACACTCCAGGAGAATCTCTCAGGTGTTCGGGTGGTGAAAGCCTTTTCGCGCCAGCGTTATGAAATGGATAAGTTTGAAAAAGACAATTGGGAGAAATACACCCGCGGGAAAAAATTACTGATCATGCATTCGCTCTTCTGGCCGGTATCTGACATTCTGTGCGGCGCGCAGCTTATCGCGGGCTATCTCATCGGCGCGATGATGGCCATCAACGGTGAGATCTCTGTGGGAACCTATCTGGCCTACAGCGGTCTGGTTATCTACATTATCTACCCGCTGCGCAATCTTGGCAGGATTATTGTGCAAACCTCCACGGGGTTGGTGTCTTATAGCCGGGTCATGGACATTATCAAGGAAAAGAGAGAGCCTCTCGACCAGGGAGATTACACCCCACAATCCAACCTGCGGGGAGATTTTGCGTTTCTCAATGTTGGGTTTGAGTACGAACCTGGAGACCAGACGCTCGCAGATATCAATTTCAGTGTTAAACCCGGGCAGGTGATCGCGTTGCTTGGTTCAACTGGCTCAGGTAAATCCACGCTGGTACATTTGCTGCCCAGGTTCTATGAATACACCTCAGGGAAAATCTTGCTGGATGGCGTCGAATTGAACCGCTATCCACGTAAATTCTTACGCCAACAGATTGGCATTGTGGAGCAGGAACCGTTCCTGTTTTCTCGCACCATCCGTGAGAATATCACCTATGGTGTAGGGCGTGAAGTCAGCGACGAAGAAGTTGAACAGGCGGCGCGCGCAGCCGCAATCCATGATGTTATTCTATCTTTCCAGGAAGGTTACCAGACCATTGTCGGGGAGCGCGGCGTGACTCTTTCAGGGGGGCAGAAACAGCGTGTTACCATTGCGCGCACGCTGCTTAAAAACCCGCGTATTTTAATTCTTGATGATTCCACCTCTTCGGTAGACACTGAAACCGAAGCGGAGATACGAGAAGCCCTGTGGAACCTGATGCGAAACCGAACCACTTTCATCATCGCCCATCGCATTCAAAGCGTAGCCGACGCTGACCTCATTCTGGTGATGGACAAAGGGCGGATCATTCAACACGGCAGGCACGCTGACCTGATCAATCAAACAGGGGTGTACCGCGAAATATTCAACATTCAGGCCCGCATTGAGGATGAACTGGAGAAGGAGCTGGCCAGTGCCGGATAATTATTTCGACGAAGAGGAGTTCGAGACCAGGTTCAACGGCAAAACGTTAAGCCGTATCCTCAAACTCACTGTTCCCCATATCAAGTGGGTGATTGGCTTTTTACTGACCATCGCCATCGTGGCCGGTCTGGATTCTATCGGGACCTACCTGGTCAAAATGGTGATCGATAATGGCATTCTGGCAGGCGACCGTACAGCTGTGATAAAAGTGCTTATCATGTACGGGGTATTAATTTTCGTTCAATCTGGAAGCACGTTCCTTTTCATTTACCTGGCAGGGATCCTCGGCGAACGCATCCGTTATGACCTGCGCAAGAAGATGTTCAATCACCTGCAGGCTCTGTCGCTGAATTACTACAGTAAAACACCGGTGGGCTGGATAATGGCTCGTGTGACGTCAGATTCTGAGCGCGTGGCGGACCTGGTCACCTGGGGACTGGTCGATTCTACCTGGGGGCTGATGAGCATCGTCACATCGATGGTCTTCATGGTTGCTATCAACTGGAAGCTGGCTCTGATCGTATTGGCGCTGTTACCAGTGCTTTTTATCATCGCCACCTATTTCCAACGCTGGATCCTCGCTTCATACCGCGCGGTGAGAAAAACCAACTCCAAGATCGTAGGCGCCTTCAATGAAAATATCACCGGCGTCAAGGTTATCAAAGCCCTGGGGCGCGAACCAGAAAATCTCGATGAATTTAAAGCAATCACAGAAAAAATGTACCATTCTTCATTCCGGGCAGCGTGGCTCAGCGCGCTTTTCTTGCCCACTGTTCAAATTATTTCCGCGCTGGCGGTGGCAGCCGTAGTTTGGTATGGCGGCGGACAGGCGAAGATTGGCGCGCTGACGGTTGGCGGAATCCAGGCTTTCGTTTCATACATCACGTTTATGATGTGGCCAATCCAGGACCTGGCGCGTGTGTTTGCTGAAATGCAGCAGGCTATCGCTTCGGCAGAGCGGATGTTTTCATTGATCGATTCAGAACCGCAAATTCAAGACCGGCCTAAGGCCATCGACCCAGGCACCATCAAAGGCGATATCATCTTCGACCATGTGACCTTCCGTTATGAGAAAGACGAAAAACCGGTATTGAACGATTTCAGCCTGCACGTACGGCGGGGAGAGACGATAGCCCTGGTGGGTCCTACAGGCGGTGGAAAATCGACCATCATCAACCTTCTTTGCCGTTTCTATGAGCCCGAATCCGGGCGCATCTACATTGGAGGCCGTGATTACACTACCCTTTCGCTTCAGTCAATTCAATCCCGCATCGGCGTGGTGCTGCAAACTCCGCATCTTTTTTCAGGCAGTATCACTGAAAACCTGCGTTACGGTCGCCTGGATGCCAGCATGGAGGAGATTATCTCCGCCACAAAAGTGATCGGCGCTTATGATTTCATCATGCACTTTGAAAAAGGGTTTGACACTGAAGTTGGCGAGGGTGGCGGTCTGCTCTCAGTGGGGCAGAAACAATTGTTAAGCCTGGCCAGGGCTGTATTGGCCAACCCTGAGGTTTTCGTAATGGATGAAGCGACCAGCTCGGTCGACACGCTTACTGAAGCGCTGATACAGAAAGGGATGCAAGCCCTGCTGGATACCACGACCAGCTTTATCATCGCTCACCGTCTATCTACCATTAAGAAAGCAGACAGGATCCTGGTGATCGAAGATGGGCGCATCGCGGAAATGGGAACCCACACGGAACTTCTCAGGATTCATGGAAAATATCATCAACTTTATACTCAGCAGTTCCGCTCGCAGCTCGAAACGGCGTACAATCCCTTCCAGCAAGCCGCGACAGCGTCAGACTAGCATGATTTAAGGGATGAATACTTATGCCAAAGAGGAAAACGAAAACAAGAACAAGCGTAAAAGCGTTGAAAGGCGTGTTAACCCTGGTATTTAGAACCTTAAAAGGGGCATTTACCACGTTTATCCTGGCTAAAGGAGCGGAAGCCGCCGCCAGCATCTCTTATTACACTTTGTTTTCCATCTTTCCTTTGCTATTGAGCATCCTCGCGATAGGCTCCTTTATTATTGACCAGGCAACAGTGGAACGTGAACTGCTGAACTTTTTGCCCAACCTGCTGCCTGTATCACAAGACTTCATTATGACCAACGTGCAGCAAGTATTCAAATTGCGTGGAGCGATCTCATCCGTCGCTGTGGTTGGGCTGATCTGGTCCGCCACAGCTGTGTTCACGACCCTCATCCGAAATATCAACGCCGCCTGGCCGGCAGCTGCGCCGCACAGTTTTATCCGTATGCGCCTGTGGTCCCTGGCTATCATCGCTGCGATGGTTTTACTGCTGATTTTGTCTTCTTTCTCGCTGACCCTGCGTCATTTGCTCAATAACCTGGGAATCCCTATCAACTATTCGCTATTGAGTGAATTCCTTTCCTCTTTCTTTTACAAGAAGGTCTTGCCCGTGCTGGTAGAGGTACTGGTGTTTTTCAGCCTGTATTACTGGGTGCCACAGATTAAAGTTAAGAAAATGGGCGCGCTGACCGGAGCGGTGGTAGCCACTTTTTCATGGCAGCTCATCACTGCCATATTCAGCGCGTATCTCGCCAGTGGATTGGCAAGATATGAGATTGTATATGGGTCACTGGGGAAAATGATCGCCCTGCTGGCATGGATCTATTTTAGCAGTTGGATCATCCTGTTCTGCGCCCACCTGACCTCATCCATCGACCGGCATAGTTGAAGTTACTTTTGGGCGCGTTTTTCCAGGTTCTCGGGGTCAGTGATGGTAAATTCTGTCCGGGTGATGCGAATTAACCCTTCATCAGAAAATTTGTATAACAGGCGGCAGACCATTTCTCGGGTGCTGCCAATGCGCGCAGCCATATCATCCAGGGTCAGGCTGCGCTCGATTGGCACCCGCTCTTCTTTGTCTGAGAAGCTCATCAACAGCCGCGCCAGCCTGACGGCAATAGTTTGAAAGGTCATCGTTTCCAATACCTCGCTCACATACTGGATCTTGCTCATCACCAGTTTGCATAATTCCCAAGAAAAACGCCCGTTACTTTCAAGCAGAGGTTTTAAGTCTCGCTTCGCCCACTGAATAATGACCCCATCTTCGAAAACACGCAGGTTCGCCGGCATAACCGCGTTATCCAGGAAGAAGCCTAACCCCCAAAAAAGGTCGCCAGGTTTAAAGGTAGCCGCGACAAATGTGCGTCCATCAAATGAGCCTTTTTCAGCAACCACGGAACCCTGCTCAATGAAAAACAAATATTCCCAAATATCTCCCTGCAACACCAGGTACTCGCCTTTTTTCACCGGTCTTCTAACCGCTGAAGCGACAACCTGCTCGCGTTCTTTTTCGGTCAACACGCGGAAGATTGGATCATTCAAATAACCTGTCAAGTTTTTCATAAGCAACCTCCCCGGTTTTCATATCCCAACTAATTCTATACCAGTCACAACAGAAATGCCCGCAATTTAACTAAAAGCAAAGTCATGCAACGCTGTTTTTGTCATAATTGAAGAAACCTGACTGGAGAAAAATATGAAATTAAAGAACCTTTGGCTGCTCATCCTATTGGTTTTACTTTTATCCGGTTGTGCATCAAAAAACCCGTGCCCTGAAGGTAGCGTGACCTACCTGGAAAGCGCGGACGAATTCCCCCCGGACACTTCATCTTCCTTACCCCCTACCAAAACAGATATTGAAATCCGAGGGAAAACCATCACCGTTGATCGCGTTATTGAGGGTCCTTTGTGCAACGATACCTGGGAAGGAACCGTTTATGTTGCCTGCGACCTGACAGTTCAAAAATGGGATATTAAACCTTTCTTTCTCTCTAATGGCTGTAACCTAGAGATAAAACCAGGCACCGTTGTCTACGTAGCCGCGCACAACAACGCTGCTTACTACAAAGGTTGTACGACCTGCCATTGATTTTTTTCATAGAGGTTAACAACTCAGAACACCAGGCTGTTCATCATAATTTTTAAGGAGAAAACATGAAAACAAAATTCAAACTCGGGGGAATCCTGGCCATCATTGCTGCCATCATTGGCATCATCGGCCACTATGCACTCTTTTTCCAATTCTACCAGGCAGGCATGCACGCAGAAGCCGCTGAACCGGGCTGCGAGATCCTCCTGGAGTGGGTTCACCCATTACTGGCGAATATGGGATTGTTAGCGGCAGCGTTGTTCATCGTCAGCGCTTACGGCTTCTTTACACAGCGCCGATGGGCTTTTTCGCTATCAGTGTTCGGGCTCATCCTAACGCTGCTTGGCAGCTTTTTCGTCAATATCCCATTCATGGCTGCAGGGCTTCCGCCAGTCTATTTTGCCCTCTTTTTCCCATATACGATCATCTACTTTCTGATGATGGTACTGGTGCAGCGTTTATCGTGGAGCCGCACTTTGCTGGCTCTGCTGATCGGCATTTGCTACATCTTGTGTTGGATGAACGGGATTGCCAGCACAAGCCGCATCATCACAATTGGTGCTGACCTGTTTACACTGGTTCAAAAGCTTCACTTTGTCGCGATGGTTGGCATGGCTGTGGTCACAGCAGGAATTTTACTAAAACCACGTGAGTGGCAGAGAGTTCTCGGGTTAAGCGCCGGGGTAACAGAATTGATCGTGGGAATCCCGTTGGGTATCGTCACCACCCAGGAATTAGGTCGTTTCTCGTTATTCTCGCTCGCCCCCATCCTTTCACTGGTATTGGTGATCATTTTTGTTTGGCCAGGCGTTTGGAAAAAATGGACCGGAGGAGAAGAAAAAGCGGAGTAGCCGACCCTGTCCAAAACATGGAGTACATCTACCACCCCATTTTCATCCTCAAAACGACTAAAAGCGCATTGAAGTCCTATCTATGGTGAAGGGTCCGCGTGATCCTTCACCATTTGTGCGGAAAGAGAATGATGCACACAAATAACTTTTTGTTCGTTCAACTCACACACAAGGAGAAGAGAAATGAAGACGTTGTACACCACATTGGCATTACTGATCGTTGCTGTTTTTGTCCTTTCGGCTTGTGCCCCTACTGCCCCAACCGCGGCTCCGGTGGTGCCGGTCGAAACTCAGGCGCCTGAAGCAGCGGCTGCTACAGAAGCAGTTGTTGCAACCGAAGCGGTTACGCCTGAGCAAGAAGAGGTCAGCCTTTGGGACCAGCCATACATTTCACAGGTTCCGCCTATCTTGATGATTGAACCGTATTACACCATTTTTGGGCAATCGCAGGTGGCGGTTCCTTACTACTACGAAGAAGCGGTCAAGCTGGCTGGCCATTCTTGCGGAGCCACGGCTGGCGCGTGGATCATTACGAAGAAAGCGCTTGAAGCACTCTATCCAGAAGGAGAGACTCCTGTACGTGGACAGATTGCCGTGGAGGCCCCAGGCGCTGAAAATGAATTCCCGGTTGGCGTGCTTGGAGAGATTATCACCTTTATCACTGGAGCCGCGCCCAAAACAGGGTTTATCGGCCAGGAATTTGGTGAGGCCAACAACCTCTTCAAACGGCAGAATAAGATGGTTTACACGGATGAGCCTTCGGGAACCCCTCCGCCAAAAATGGAATGGATCTTCACCAGGCTGGACACCGGCAAAAAAGTAGGCGTGAATTTTAACCTGGCGATCATCACCCCTATCGCCACAGAAGAGCGCCAGGCAATGGGCGCGAAGCTGGCCAAAGGTGGCGCTACTGCAGAAGAAGCTGCGGATTATGCTGTGTACTGGAATGACCGAGCCAAATTCGTTTTCGAAAATGCGGATATGGATGGTTTCTTCAATGTGACTGTGTATGAAGAAGGGGCCACTGAAACCCCGCCTTCAATTGTCTCAGATGTAAAAACAGTCGCTGCTGAAGATTTCTCCTGGGACCAGGCATACATCACCGAGGTTCCTCCCATTATGATGATGGAGCCCTATTTCCAGATATTCGGTCAAACCCAGGAACCTGTGCCTTATTATTACGAAGAAGCAGTAAAATTGGCCGGGCATTCCTGCGGAGCGACCACAGGCGCGTGGACGATTACACGTAAAGCCCTTGAAGCGCTTTATCCAGATGGCCAGATCCCGGTGCGCGGGCAGATTGCCGTACAGGCTCCTGGAGCTGAAGATGAATTCCCCGTTGGGGTTTTCGGTGACATAATCACCTACGTCACCGGGGCTGCCGGCAAAACAGGATTTATCGGCCAGGAATTCGGTAAAGCCAACGACCTCTTTGTTCGCCAGAACAAAATGGTGTATATGGATAAACCCTCTGGCACGCTTCCGCCAAAAATGGAATGGATCTTTACCAGGCTGGATACCGGCGCAAAGGTGGGTGTGAGGTTCAATCTGGTGGTGATCACCCCACTGCCAACGCCCAATCGCATCGCCATGGGTAAGAAGCTGGCGCTTGGTGAAGCCACCCCGGAACAGGCGGCTGATTACTACCAATACTGGAACGACAGAGCCACTTATGTATTGAAAAATGCGGAGATGGATGGCTTCTTCACCGTGACAGTCTACGAATAACCCTGTTAGTGCAATAGAGAGCAAAATAGCGGCTGGTCAGCCGCTATTTTGTTTTTCCTGTTTCAAGTAAAAAAGATGTAAGGTTATACTCAGCCCTCGTCTTTGGGGCGTTCATTTTTCAGGCCATGCGGGCCACTCAGGTCTTTTATTGGTCTGAAGACCTGATCTCTTTCATATCGCCGGTAACGGTAAAAATGGTGCGTTCGCAAATATTCGTCACCCGGTCAGCGACCCTCTCCAGGTTGTGCGCCACCCATAAGATCCAGTTGGCGCGCTGGATGGCGTTTTCATCATGGACGATCTTCTCCATCATCGAGCTGTATACCTCTTCGTATAAGCGGTCGACTTCATCGTCTTCCCTGGGAATTTGATTCGCCTCTTCGATATCTTCTTGGATAAACGCCTGGATTGCGCGGTGCAGCATACTGGAGCATTTCTCAGCCATCATCGGGATTTTTACCAGTGGGGTGAGCAGTGCCTCCTCGCCCATGCGGATGTTGATGGTCGCGATGCCTTTGGCGTAATCACCAATGCGCTCGAGTTCCCCAGCAATTTCAAGGATCGACGCCAGCAACCTCAGGTCGCGCGCCATGGGCTGTTGGGTGGCGATAGTGATGAGCACCTGTTCCTCGATCATATACCGTTTTTCATTAACCTCGTCATCCTTTTCAACAATTGTTCGCGAAAGCTGTGGGTCCCTTTGCTTAAACGACTCGACCGCTCCTTGGATCTGTTGTTCCACCAGATTGCCCAGGAGCAGAAGTTCATCCTTTAAATATTTCAATTCTGCTTCGAATGTCGCGCGCATATTTCCCTCGCTTTATTTTCATTGTAACATTTATCCGAATCTTCCGGTCACGTAATCTTCCGTGCGTTTATCCGCAGGGCGCGTGAAGATATGGTTGGTCTCGTTAAATTCAATCACTGTGCCAGAACGCGTGCCTTCTTTCAACATCATCATCGCCGTGTAATCTGAAGCCCGCGCCGCCTGCTGCATATTGTGAGTGACGATAACAATGGTGTAACTCTCCTTAAGTGACTGCATCAATTCTTCAATCTTCAAAGTCGCGATTGGGTCGAGCGCGGACGCCGGTTCATCCATCAAGATCACTTCGGGCTGCACAGCCAGCGCGCGCGCGATGCACAGGCGTTGCTGCTGCCCGCCAGATAGCGAAAGCGCGGATTGTTTAAGGATGTCTTTCACTTCATTCCACAACGCCGCCCGCCTGAGTGCAGACTCCACCAGTTCATCCAGGCTGCCTTTGACGCCGTGCAGGCGCGCCGCCCAGGCTACATTTTCGAAGATGGATTTCGGAAAGGGGTTCGGGCGTTGAAATACCATACCAATACGGTAACGCACTTCCACCGGGTCCACATCCGGGTGATATAGATTACGCCCATCAAAGATTACCTCACCACTGATCCGAGTGTTGGGAACAAGCTCGTTCATGCGGTTGAACGACCGGAGCAATGTGGATTTTCCGCAGCCGGAAGGTCCGATAAAAGCGGTGATGCGTTTTTCGGGTATCTTGACGTTCACGTCTGTGATGGCCTTAAAACTTCCGTAAAAGACCTCGAGGTTATGCGTTTCGATCTTGGCGGTATTCATCCTGATGGTTTTCTCCAATTAATCGCCCACACCTCTCTGTACGACCCTTTACACCGGTTCTTCACGGCTTAAAATAAGATTGTATCACAACGGTATCCCGGAGGTTTCTTTCTTACGAAACACCCACAGAAGTGGGTCCTCCCTGTCGCCGCGGTAAAAAAGGATTTTCGTTTCATCTCTGCTTTCCACTGACCAGATTTCTTTTATAATTCAAGTATTCTTATAACTCCAAAATGGAAGGTTGCCATGGAAATCGCCCGTACACCCATACGTAAAGTTGCCATATCCACCGGCGGCGGAGACGCCCCAGGGTTGAACGCGGTCATCCGCGCTGCTGTGCTGGCGGGGTTGGAGCGCGGCTGGGAGATGTACGGCATCCGCGATGGTTATAATGGCTTATTGATGCCCGAGAAATACCTTGAGGGCGGCGTGGTCAACCTCACGCGAGACCGCGTGCGCGGTATCACCCACCTTGGTGGAACCATCATCGGCACCACCAACCGCGGCAACCCATACAGCTACCCGGTCAAGAACCTGGACGGCACTTACACTGAGGTTGACCGTTCGGATGAGCTGGTACGCGCTTTTAATATGCACGAGTTTGATGCGCTCATCTCCGTTGGCGGTGACGGCTCCATGTCTATCGCCAATTCATTGTCGCAAAAGGGGCTGCGGGTAGTGGGTGTGCCTAAGACGATTGACAACGATCTGGACGAAACGGTGGTCACGTTTGGTTTTGATACCGCGGTCAGTTTCGCTGTAGAGTGCCTGGACCGCCTGCACAGCACAGCAGCCAGCCATCGTCGTATACTGGTGGTGGAGGTGATGGGCCGCTACGCAGGCTGGATCGCGCTGGAATCCGGTATTGCTGGCTCAGCCGACGTGGTGCTCATCCCTGAGATTCCCTATGATATCAACCTTGTGGTGAAAAAAATAATCGACCGTGAGAAAGCCGGGCGAAATTTCTCGATGGTGGTAGTCGCCGAAGGCGCCATTCCCAAAGGCGGAACGGTCACTGTGCAATCAAAGGAGATTGGGCGCGCGGAGCGCCTGGGCGGCGTGGGAGAGAAGGTCACTGAAGCGCTGCAGGAGCTCACCGGTAAGGAAGCCCGCCTGGTGGTGTTGGGTCACCTGCTGCGCGGCGGTTCGCCCACTGCCAATGACCGGCTTATTGCGCTGCGTTTCGGCGCGGCAGCGGTGCGCGCGCTGGATGAGGGGCAGGAAGGTGTGATGGTGGCGCTCGACCCGCCCACGGTGAAGTACGTGCCCCTGTCAGACGCGACCAGGCGCATGAAGAGTGTACCGCTGGACTGCGACACCATGCTCACCGCACGCGACCTTGGTATGTGTTTTGGGGATTGATTTTCTTTTTAGGTCGGGGTGGGCAGCAGAAAATCCATCGCGGTTGCTCTTTTTACCCCTTTTTCATCGCCGTACGTACGTGGAGATGGTTTCAGTTTCCCAGGCTCTCCGTTAAATTAGCGCCTGATGAATTTTACGCGCGCATCCATACGGGAGGGTGAAGACGTGTACCCTGACGGATATTTGGATACACACAATGGGATAGGTTAATAATTGAGTGGCGAGGGTGGGACATGTACCCTGGCGGGTATTTGAACACACAATGAGAAAGGTTAATATTTAAGTGGCGAGGGTGGGACATGTACCCCGACGGGTATTTGAACACACAATGAGAAAGGTTAATTTTTAAGTGGCGAGGGTGGGACATGTACCCCGACGGGTATTTGAACACACAATGAGAAAGGTTAATATTTAAGTGGCGAGGGTGGGACATGTACCCCGACGGGTATTTGAACACACAATGAGAAAGGTTAATATTTAAGTGGCGAGGGTGGGATTTGAACCCACATCCAATGGCTTATGAGTCCACTGCTCCACCATTGAGCTACCTCGCCAGCGCTGGTTATCTTACTATAATCAACCCTGTTTGTCAAACAAAACCCCTTGAAAATTTACCCTTACTCAAATCCCAGTCCTTTTTCTTTCATCGAAACAAAGCTTCCCTGACCTATCACCAGGTGGTCGAGCACCTCGATATCCAGCAGCTTACCGGCCTGCACCACCGAGCGCGTTAAAACCGTGTCTTCGGGGCTGGGTGAAGGGTCCCCGCTGGGGTGATTGTGCACCAAAATGATCGAAGCCGCGCTGCGCTGAATGGCCTCACGGAACAGCTCGCCCACCCGCACCATCGACGAATTGAGCGACCCGGTATAAACTTTTTTCACGTCAATCTTGCGATTGCGCGTGTCCAATAAAATCACGCGCAGTTCTTCCTGCAGCAATGCCTGCATTTCATAGCGCACCAGTTCCGCCGCATCTGCCGGAGAGCTGATGCCCGCGGCAAGCTGCGGCGCTTCCAGGGTCAACCTCCGACCCAGCTCAATTGCCGCCTTGATCTGCGCTGCCTTGGCCGGTCCAAGCCCCCGGATGCGGCACATCTCCGCGAGGGTTGCCCTTTGAATGCCACGCAGATCGCCCAATTCCTTTAAAATCTGTGAGCCCAGTTCCACCGCGCTCGTTCCTTCTGTGCCTACACGCAGTAATATCGCCAGCAGCTCGGCTTTGCTCAAAAATTCGGCTCCAATGCTTGCCAGGCGTTCACGCGGTCTTTCATCTTCCGCCAGGTCTTTAATGCGGTAAGTCACTCCGTTTTCACGCGTCATTTCTTCCTCCTAGCTGCATTTGGAACTGCTTGTTTTATATAACAACACCCCCTTTCACGCAAGCGCTTTCACCTTCGTTTCTCAACCATGCTATAATTTCCCACAGGAGCCCCGTATGAGTCTTGATCCCTCCTTCCTTAAGCAGTTAACTCTGTTTGCCATTGGTTTCGCGGCGGCTTTCCTGGCTGCCTTATGGCTCAGTCTTATCTTCTGGGCAAGCCGTGACATACGCCAGCGCAGCCGCGACCGCTTTTTGCGCATACTGGCAGTGGTGATCGTTGCGCTGCTTTCCATCCCCGGTTTCCTCATTTACCTCATCCTGCGCCCTGCGCGCACGCTTGAAGAAGAATACCAAAGCGCATTAGAAGAAGAAGCGTTGCTGCAAGCCATTGAAGAATCCGCGCTCTGCCCGGGCTGCAATCGCCGTATCCATGCGGATTGGCTCGTCTGCCCCAGCTGCAACACGGTGCTTAAAAAGACCTGCAAAAAATGCGGTAAACTGCTTGAGCTGCCCTGGAACATTTGCCCCTGGTGCGCCTCCGCCATCCCGGGTACGCGCAAGCCCACCGATAAGAAGAAAGAGGAACCGGAACTGGACGAGGGTTTTCAGCCGTTACTGGATGAGCCACTCGACACCCACCCCTAGACCGGTACAAAGCCATCAATGCCAGATCTCGCAACCATTGAACCTGTCGATTACCTCATTATTGGTCATATCACGCAAGATGTCACCCCCGCAGGGCTCTCGCTTGGAGGTACAGCCTCCTACGCCGCGCTGACCGCGCGCGCCTTTGGCTTGCGCGTGGGCATCGTCACTTCCTGCTCCCCTGACCTTCAGCCGCCAGAACTGAACGGGATCGCCATTGCGCGTAAACCATCCCCTTTCACCTCTACTTTTCGAAACACCTATACTCCCACAGGGAGAATCCAGCACATTCTGCATGTGGCTGACCTGCTTTCACTGGAGGATGTTCCGCCCGCCTGGCGTTCCGCGCCTATTGTTCACCTTGGCCCGCTCGCTAATGAAATACCCACGAATCTGGTGCGTGCGTTTCCCCGTTCATTGGTGGGCGTAACCCCTCAAGGCTGGATGCGTGCCTGGGATGGCGATCACATCGTTTCTTATCGTTACTGGGTAGAATCAGACCAGGTGTTGCCCCATGTTCAGTCCTGCGTAATGAGCGTTGAAGACGTGCGCGGGGATGAAGAAGCAATCAGCCATTTCGCCGCGCTCGCGCCAATCCTGGTGGTTACCGAAGGCGCAGCCGGTTCGCGCGTGTATTGGAATGGAGACGTGCGTTTTTTCCGCCCTCCGCTCACGCAAGAAGTGGACCCTGTCGGCGCCGGTGATGTTTTTGCTGCGTCTTTCTTCATTAAACTATTACAAACTCGTGATCCCTGGGAGGCTGCCAGGTTTGCTACCTTGGTAGGGGCGAATTCTGTCACCCGCGTTGGCATACTGGGAGTTCCAACCCCATCTGAGCTCCATGCTTATTCCACCCAGATTATCGCCCATCCAAAGCAATGACACGCGTGCTTACCCTTGTCAACCAGAAAGGTGGTGTCGGCAAGACCACCACTGCAATCAATCTCAGCGCGTACCTGGGGCTCTTCAGTAAGCGCGTGCTGCTGATTGACCTTGACCCGCAGGCCAACGCCACCTCTTCGCTGGGCATCAATAAATACGAAGTAAAGAACGGCACTTACGAGGTGCTTATTGGAGAGCAACCCATCTTGCCTAACATCCTCTTAAACCCCAGGCTAAAAATTGCCCTGCTGCCATCCTCTCCAGCTTTGGCAGGCTCAGAGGTGGAACTCATCGGCATGGAAGGGCGTGAATTCAGGATGCGCGAAGCGCTTAAACCAGCGCTCGATCGTTATGATTACATCATCATTGACTGCCCTCCTTCTCTCAGCCTGCTCACGGTGAACGGATTGATTGCCGCCCGTGATGGCGTGCTTATCCCGGTACAGTGTGAATATCTGGCGCTGGAAGGCATTGGTCAACTCACCCAAACCCTCAACCTGGTGCGCTCCTCTCTCTTCCCTGAAATGCGCATCCGCGGCGTGATCCTTACCATGTTCGATATCCGCACCAACCTTTCAACCGATGTGGTCAACGAGGTGCGTAAGTTCTTCCCCAATCTGGTGTATGATACAGTCATACCTCGCTCGGTACGGTTGGCTGAGGCACCTTCTTACGGGCTGCCCATTTCGCATTACGCGCCAAGTTCAAGCGCTGCCAGCGCTTACGCGGCGTTGACACGCGAAATTCTCGCTCAGGATGGAGAACCCTCTCCGCCCTTCAAGGAACAGGTGGCATAAATGGCACAAAAAACAGGATTAGGTAAAGGTCTTGACGCGTTAATTCCCGCAGGGTTAAACACCACCCCAACCCGGGCAGATTCCTACGCGCCGGTTTCGATGATCATCCCCAACCCTCAACAGCCGCGCGACACTATCTCGCCAGAAAGCCTGGCAGAATTGTCCTCCTCCATTCGCGAACACGGCGTCCTGCAGCCATTGGTCGTTTCACACGACCCTGTAACGGGAATGTACACGCTCATCGCCGGCGAGCGCCGTCTGCGCGCTGCCAAAATCGCCGGCTTGGAAAAGGTGCCTATCATCATCCGCACGGTTAGCGAACAACAGCGCCTGACCCAGGCACTTATCGAAAATATCCAGCGAGCGGACCTATCACCGCTCGAAACCGCTCGCGGCTTCAGGCGCCTGATTGACGAGTTCAACCTCACTCACGAAACCCTGGCTGACCAGGTCGGGAAAAGTCGTGTCACTGTGACAAATACTTTGCGCCTGCTCAACCTTCCCGCCGAAGCACAAGAAGCGCTTGCTGCAAGCCGCATCAGTGAAGGGCACGCGCGCGCGCTCCTCGGGTTGCCTACTCCCCAGGCACAGCTCTCGGCCTTGCACACCGTCCTCTCACAGCAGCTCAACGTCCGCCAAACAGAAGAGCTGGTGCGCAAGTTAACTGGGATCAAACCTCGCTCCCTTCCACCAGTGGAAGTTGACCCGCACTTCCAAGAACTCGAAGAACGATTACGAGTTAAACTGGGCACCCGTGTTACGCTGCGCAGCGGAAAAAAGGGCGGCACCATCACCATTCACTATTATTCGGATGAAGAACTGAACGGGCTCATTGAAAAACTAACCTGATCAATCAAGACCTTCTCACCCAGCGTTGCCTATAACGATAACAGAGTTGCTTTCATTACAAGGCAGAACTTTAAAGGCAAGAACGCGCCCTCTTTCGGCAACAGAACACCACCCCAGTTTTCTCGAAGCGCAATGATGTCCCCTAAAACGCGAGAGTGTTTCAATCCATCTTTTAAGCCACACACGCGGTTCTCATCCTCGCTGTAGCTAAAGAAGAAAGGTTTTCCAGTGGTTTTCCACCCTGGCGGGGGAATTTCACGCGCTACACGCATTTAAAAGCGAAGGTTTACGTAAAAACCGGGCATTCAGCGAGAAAATTGAGAACCAGTTGGCACGAATATTGTATAATGGTTAATCATGTCTAATGAATTTCTTCTCGATGAAATCGATAAAGAAAAACTCTTGCAGTTTTGCCATTTTGTCTCTTCATCTGACGACTGGAAAGCAACACTCGACAAGATGGTCACCTACATCCGCGAGTTTTTCATATTCGACAACCTGGTCGTTTACCTGGGTGATAGCACCATCAAGCGGATGGATGTGCTGTACGCTCGGGCCATGGGGCGCGGCAGATCCAAAGAAGCCGACGTTTCCTGGGGGGAAGACATCGCCTCCAGGGTTGTTGCGGAAAAGAAAGCCTTCATCATTCAACCTGAGAATAAAACCGCTTCTGACCGCTTACAGTCTCCTTTTCTGCTCGGCGTGCCTCTGAGCATTTCAAAAGAAATCACCGGCGTGCTTATTTTCATCCGTTTTGGCGGTCCTGATTTCGAACCGGGTAGCAAGGAATTCGCTGAATTAATGGGCACGCTTTTTGCCAGTGTCATCCGTCAAAAAACAATAAATGACTATGAGAAAGAACTAAGCGGGCTGCGTCGTTCCTCGAACCTGCAAGATGATTTTATCAGCACCATCACCCATGAGCTGCGCAACCCCCTGGGATTCATCCGCGGTTATACCACAACCTTGCTGCGTGAAGATGCAGACTGGGATGAAAAAACCAAGCATGATTTCCTGGAAATTATCGACCGTGAGACAGGGCATCTGGGCGAATTGATTGATGATTTGCTCGATTCTTCACGCTTGCAGAGCGGCAACATGCGTTTCGACTTTCAAAGCCTGCATATTGACGCCATCATCCGCGACCAGGTCAAGCGCGCTGAATACACCAACCCATCGCAGGTGATTAAACTGGAATTAGAACAGCAACTGCCAACGGTTGTCGGCGACCCCCGTCGCCTGGCGCAAGTCATTGACAACCTGATTGAAAATTCAAAAAAGTACGCTCCGGGCTCAGTGATTACCATCAAGGTTTTTCAAAAAGAGGCCAACCTGGTTATTGAATTTTCCGACACCGGCCCAGGGATCCCCGAAAAATATCTACCCAACATGTTCTCCCGTTTTTTCCGCGTTCCTGAGCTGGAAAAATCCGTATATGGTACCGGTTTAGGTTTATCTATCTGTAAACAAATCATCAACAACCACAACGGAGAGATTAGCGTCTCTTCTTCTCAGGGAGAAGGCATAAAATTCACCATCACACTTCCTTTGAACCACGATGTGAGTCTATAAGGATTGATTATGAATGCCAGGATACTGATTGTTGACGATGAACCCCTCTATTTACGGCTGATTAAAGTGAACCTTGAGCAAGAAGGTTACCTGATTGCAACCGCCAAGAATGGTCAGGAAGCGCTTGACCTGGTCTCACACGAGATGCCTGACCTGATCATTTTGGATGTGATGATGCCAAAACTTGACGGTATAACCACAGCAACCCGCATCCGGCAGTTCTCTAACGTGCCTATCATCATGCTCACCGCCCTGGGAGAAGAACGCGACCGTGTACGCGGGTTGAACCTCGGCGCTGATGATTACGTCGTGAAGCCCTTTTCAGCTACTGAACTGGTGGCAAGGGTCAAAGCCGTTTTACGGCGCAGCCAATTAAAAGAAAACGCTGGTAGGTCAAGGATATTGACGCATGGTGACCTGAAGATTGACATCGCCAAGGCTGAGGTTTTCAAAGGCGACCACCCGGTGTACCTTTCTGCCACGGAATACAAGCTGTTGATCCATTTCGCCCATAACCTGGGGAAGGTACTCAGCGCAGAAGAATTGCTCACCACTACTTGGGGTCCTGGCTATAAAGATGAAAAAGAGATCCTATGGGTGAGTATCGCCCGGCTGCGCCAAAAGCTGGAAGACGACCCCCACGAACCTGTTCACATAGTCACCCGCACCGGTATGGGTTACCAGATGCCCGCGCTTGATGAGCAAGCAAAGAAATGAAAAAGGCCAGATGCGATAATCAAGCCTGGTTTTCATAGTTCCTTGAGATTGGAGTAGTCAACATGGAAGTGAGCCCGCTGGAAGAACAAAGTCAACTCATCAGCGCCCGGTTATTGGCCGCAAGGGAGGTGAGCGAAAAAACCCTCGCCAGAGTCGCTGAGCAATTGGGTGTTTCCGTGAAAATGGTCAAGAATTACGAAAGCGGTCAATCTACTCCCAGCCTGCCGCAACTGGAGGTATTGTCTGAGCTGTATCGAATACCAATTGAAAATCTTCTCAGCGGGAACCCAGATTTACTCAAGAAGACAATCCTGCCGCGTGAAAAGGTCAACAACTTCCTTGAAATCAGAAATAGGGTCATCGCCGCAACCCTCAAACAACAGCGCCTGGCTCAAAACTGGACAATAAAAAAGCTGGCCGCTGCAGTAGGTATCAGCGCAGCGATTCTCCCCAGGTATGAATCTGGCGAAACAGCGATTCCCGCACCTATACTTGAACACCTTTGTTCTCAATTAGGCATCCCACTGAAATCCTTATATTCTTCAATCACCCTCCAAAACAGCGAACCGCCCCCCATTGCGTCACCAAGCCAGGATTCATCTCAATTACCTGAAGAAGTACAATCCTTCATTCAAAACCCGGCAAACCTGCCCTACCTTGAACTGGCGAAAAGGCTAAGCGGGATGGATGCCACGAAACTGCGCGCTATCGCAGAAAACCTGCTGGAGATCACATTCTGACCAATGACTGCAGAAATTGAAAAACTTAAACAACAGGCGATTAAAGACTACAATCGCCGAAAATATGATGCCGCAATTGCCGGGTTTCAATCCTGCCTTGAGTTCTATGAAAAACAGAACGATGAACTGCTTGTCGCAGAAATGCGCAATAATATCAGTGTTGCCTTGCTGGGAAAGAACGCCGCCCAAGAAGCTTATGATATCGTCAAAGGCACAGATGAGACATTCCAAAAGGTCGGCGATTTGAAAGGCCAGGGGATGGCGCTGGCGAATACCGCCGCTGCCCTTGAAGCGCTGGATAAAAAGGAAGAAGCACTGGCTCTTTACGAACACACACTGGATATTTTCAAAGAAGCCGGCGAGAAAGAGCTGCGAATCAATATTCTGCGCCGGGTATCTGATTTACAACTGAAGACCAAACGAGGCTTCCAGGCCCTTGCTTCCATGGAAGCGGCATATAACCAGAGAGAAAAACCTACCATCAAGGACTCCGTGTTCAAAACAACGCTGGCAGCCATTCGCAACAAATTATTCAAGTAAATGCTACAGGCACCCTCGAATACTGAAATCCGCCAGGCTGTCAGCCAAGATATCACGGCAATCACTGATTTTGTCGATAAAGCTTCCCTGACTCATCGCCACCTGGATTGGCGCCCGCTGGTGGAGTGGGTTTCACAGCCCCCTTTTTTACTGCGCTTCGCAAATCAACAGCTAACCGCCCTGTTATCCTGCGCTCCAGATCCTGAAGGCGTTGCCTGGATTCACGCTTTTATCATGGACCATTGGTCCAACCAGGTGAACGCTGTCTGGCACTCGCTGCTTGAACCCGCCTTGATCGAACTGGCTGTAACCCGTTGCCAGGTTTTTTCATTGTCCCTGTCCGATTGGTACACTAGGCTGCTGCGATCCTCTGGCTTTACGCCTTTTGAGAACATCGTCATTCTTCACTGGGGTAGAGAGCTACCTCCAGTGAAAAACATGCCCCCTGAAGTACTGATTCGTCCAATGGAACCCGCTGACCTCAACCAGGTAGCAGAAGTGGACAGGCAGACCTTTGAAGCCGCCTGGGTCATTTCGCGGGCTTCACTGGAGCGTGCGTACCTGCAATCAGCGCACGCCAGTGTCGCTGAGGTAAATGAGCAGATAATCGGTTACGAGCTCTCGACCGCCAGCTCTCTCTCCTCCCATCTCGCCCGGCTGGCAGTGCTGCCAGAATTCAGGCACCTGAATATCGGCTATTCGCTTGTCGCTCAACTGTTGGAATATTTCACACAGCGGGGAATATGGCAAATCACCGTGAATACCCAGGATAATAACCAGGCTTCTTTATCTCTCTATAAAAAGCTGGGCTTTTTCCAGACCTCTGAATCCTTCCCGGTTTTCACGAAATCCGGCTGAACAAAGCAATTGTTGACCGGGATATTTATGGACAATTCCAGTCTTATATGAGATAATGCGAGGACTTTTATGGAGGAAAGATGACAAAACGAGATGTTGTGCAACAACGAAGAAAACAAAACCGCTCCAAAAATTCTCTCACAACTATTTTAATTATTGCCGCCTTTGTTTTTGTGGTCGTTGGCATGGTGATTTTAACCCAGTACAAACCAGTCGGCCAAATAGCCACGATCACGCGAACCACCACCGCTCAAAAAGACGGTCTATCATTGGGCAACCCGGATGCGCCAGTTCAGGTGATTGAATTCGCTGATTTTCAATGTCCCGCGTGTGCCAACTATTGGTCCGTTTTAGAGCCCCAAATCATAAAAGATTACGTCGAAACAGGCAAAGCGCGTTTCACCTATTCCCCCTTCTCCTTCCTTGGTCAGGGGCAAGCATGGGATGAATCAATTAAGGCCGCTGAAGCAGCCTACTGCGCCAACGACCAGCAGAAGTTTTGGGAATACCGCGATATGGTCTTCGCCAATCATAATGGTGAAAACCGCGGAGCCTACTCAAAAGAACGGCTGGTGGCATTCGCCAAGCAACTTGATTTGGATATGAAAGCATTCAATGCCTGTTTTAATTCAGGAAAATACAGTCAGCAGGTTATAAACGATAATAAGTTCGCCACAGAACAGGGCGCAACTTACACCCCGTCCTTCCTCATTAATGGCAAGATAGTCAACGCAGCTGAATTGGTTCAAGCAATCGAAACCAGTCTGACAAATTAGCCGAAGCAAATGACCAGAATGACAAACCCCGGTTGTAAACCGGGGTTTATTTAAACAGGGATAGAAGAAATACGAGTAGTGGGGCAACCAGAAGAGCGGGAAGGAAATTCCCTGTGCGGATTTTCATTATTTCCATAATATTGCTGATCGCCAGTCCCGCCAGGATCACCCCACCAGTAGCGCTGAGCTCATTCAGCATTTCAGGGGTCGCCACACGCTGTACCTGTTGCGCCAACAGGGTGATAGAACCCTGGTAAAGCAATACAGGGACAGAAGAAAAAAGCACTCCCGCGCCCAAACTGGAAGCAAAGGCTAACGCGGCAAAAGCGTCCAGAATGGACTTAATAATGAGCGTGTAAGAATTTCCGCTCAGCCCATCCTGTAGAGAGCCCAAAACCGCCATTGGCCCGATACAGAACAACAGTGTTGACGAAAGAAAGCCCTGTATAAACCGGCTGGAGCCTTCTCCCCGCCCGGAATGGTTTAAACGACCTTCCAGCTTCTCCCCCAGCGCCATCAACCCCTCTTCGATTCGCCACCATTCTCCCAGCAAAATCCCGATAAGCAGGCTTCCCAGCACAATGAGCGCGTTTTGCGTTTCAAGAAAAAGCGATATCGCGTACAGGAGTGTGAAGAGACCCAGCGCGCTGATGATGGTCTGCTTCAATTTCTCTTTCAGCCTGGATCCAAGTAAAAGGCCTGTCAATCCTCCCACGAGAATGCCAGCAAAGTTGATTAATGTTCCAGTCAAGTTGACGATTCCCTGGCCATGGTTGGTTTGTGAGAGGTCTCACGCTGTATCAGGTCCAGTTCCATTGCAAAAAAGAGCGACGAAAGACGATTAAGGTAAATCAAGACATACGCGTTTGTCAGGTCTCCGCGGCTGGTAAGTTCTGCAACACGCCGTTCTGCTCTTCTGGTAATGGTACGCGCCAGGGCGATATACGCGCTGGTTGGTGTTTCTCCGGGCAATATGAATCCTGCGGGTGTATCCACTCTCATCGAAATACGGTCAATTTCAGCTTCAAGAGAGTTCACCGACTGCTCATTAATTTTGGCAAATTTTTCCCTGTTCTCTGGCGAAGCTGCCACTTCGGCCATTAATTGGTATAACTCGCGTTGGTACAGAATGATCTTCTGGCGGTCTTGCGGGTCGGTGAGCATGCTGCGGGCAATTCCCAGCACCGCTGATAGCTCATCCAGCGTCCCCAGCGTCTCCATACGCAAATCAAATTTGTCCACTCTCTGTTCGCCAAGCAAACCGGTTGAGCCCTTATCACCTGTTCCTGTATAAAATTTTTTCATGATAGTTCACTTTTTCCTGACATAAAGATAGGCATAGATTGATTTAGGGAAACCCGTTACCAGCTCTGGTTCCCAAATAAAATCACCTTCAGGCAACAACGCGCCAAGTTGACGATCCAGTTCTTGCGCTTTACGTTGCTCTACATATGGTTCTGCCGCCAGGCTTCGAAAAAGCAAATCCAGCTTTACCCGGGTGTTGATATTGCTGCGGTAACTTGCGTCGATTGCTCCTTGCTCAAGGTATTCATCGACCAGTTCGCGATATTGGTTCAAGCGCAAAGGGATCTCCTGACGCGCTCGATTTTCCCACGCCTGCCGTCGGGTGTCAATCAGTTTTTCAACCTTATTCATTTCATCATGCTGCACCGCAATTTCATTAATTGTTTTTAGCCGGGTAATAGCCAGAAGCAGGTTACCAGGCGAAAGAGGTTGGTTGCAGTGTTTCACCCTCCAGAGAATGATGGGGGAAGACAGATATTGCGCCAGTTCTTCTCCAGCAGCAAGGATTAGCCGTATGTCGTCCTCCATGCCCTGGTACGACATTTCAGTTCCCTGTATCTGTTTCTGCTGTATCCGTGGTTTTTTGGTTGCGGCTGGTAGTGAGATACCAGGTGGTGATCGTTCCCAGCCGGTCGCTGGTATCAAAGAGCGGACCCATCGTCACGCCCAGTATCTGCTCTGAAACCGCGTAGTTGTATACCGGGTAATAGAGCGGTAGAGCCGGTAATTCTTCCGCGAAGATCGCCTGGAAATTATGGTAGAGACGGGTTCGCTCACCCAGGTCAGTGGTCACGCGCGCCTGCTCGATCGTATCGCTTGCCAGGCGGTTGTTCCACTGGGAGTAATTCTGCCCATTTTCCGCCTGCCCCAAGTCCCAAAACGGGTAGGGGTCAGGGTCAGGCGTGCGGCTTAAGTTCAAGTCGACCAGAGCTGCCTGGTAAGACCTCGGTTCTAGTTTTTCAGCAACGAACACATCTGGGGGTACGCCCTCCAGTGTAACGTTCACCCCCAAGGCTTGCCAGTTGTTGGCGATTAACTGTGCTATTCCAAGGTGCAGGTCATCATCTGGATAAGACAGCACAAAAGATAGCGGAACCTCTTCTTTTGCCCTGGTGGTATTGTTTTCACCAGCGATCACGTAACCCGCGTTCTTGAGGGTTTCGGCTGCCAATTGCGGGTCATAACCGATTTCAGCAATACTCTCGTTGTAAGCCCAAGTTCCAGGGAGGATAACACTATTCGCCACAATCGCCTGCCCGTTGAACATCTGCGAGATGATCGCCTGGCGATTCAAACCCAGCATCAACGCTTTGCGCACCTCTATTTCCTTGAAAAACGGGACGCCTGGGTCATTTAGATTCAATAACACCAAGCTGATGCGCGGTAAGCGTCCTGTATAAATACGAAGATCCTCGTTCGCAAGCGCTTGCGGCAACAGGTCTGTGGGAACTTCACTGATGCCCTGCACGGCACCCTGAACGTATGCCTGATAGGCGCTTGATGCGTCAGGATAATAACGGAAAACGATCTCTTGCAAATAGGGTCGTCCACCGGCATAGTCTTCATTTGCCAGAAGTCGAATGCCGCTCACTGTTGACCCCTCCATCAGCAGTTCACCAAAGCGGTACGGACCGCTGCCTACCGGTTGAAGGTTGATGGCGGATGCGGCAATTTCGTTGATATCCATGCCAGCAAAAAGGTGCTGTGGCAACACGCCAAAGGTCAGATAGTCCATAAAAGGCGCGTAGGCTTCCGGAAGTTTTAATTGCATATGCTGGTCATCGAAGAGATACACTTCTATCGAATCCCATAATTTGCGTATATCTTCCGGAATATACACACCTCCAGTTCTGAGCAATTCGATGGTGAACAATACATCTTTGGTGGTCAGCTTCTCGCCGTCATGCCAAACCAGCCCTGGTTTTAGCGAGATGTTATACAGTATCCCATCCTGAGAAATCCCAATCGTTTCGGCCAGGTCAGGAGCGGGAATACCTCTTGAGTCAAATTTCACCAGGCCAGAGAAAATCAGTTTATCTACATCTCTATCCACACTATTGGTACTATCCAGCAGCGGGTTCATGCGCTGGGGGTATCCAATCAGGGCCTCAGTGTAAACCCCTCCTTGCGCCGGTTGTGGAGTGTTCACTTCTCCCAGCCCGCCACGCTTTTCTAAAAGCAAGAGAGTTCCAACTACCAAACCAGTCAGAAAGAGAACGAGTAATTGCCAGCGATATTTTTTCATAAGTTTTATAGAAAATGGCGACTACCCTGTTTCAAGGTTAGTCGCCTCGAATGATTGGTTTCAGGCTGTTCCTTGAATGACCCGGTCTACCCCTGGATAAGGACCGCGGCAAAGGTAAGAATAAAAAATAAACCACTGAGTACGATCGTCACCCAAAACAGCGTTTTTTCGATTCCCCTGCGGGCAGTGAAGACACCGCCAGAATCCTGACCGGTCAATCCTCCAAGCCCTACCCCTTTATTTTGCAGGATTACGCTCGCGATAAGAGCTATCGAAGTTATAATTAGCGCGATGTCAATGTAAAGTTCCACCAGAAACCTCCTGAAATTTCAAACACCGCAGATTATACCGTTCATAACCGAAAATCGTCAACCTAATGGAAGATATCAAATGTAACCTGCATATTCACACGATCTACTCCGACGGGAGTGGTGATTACACCCAGGTGGCTTCAGAAGCGCTGGATGCTGGGGTAGATGTGGTGATTATTACAGACCACAATGTTCTAATAAAAGGGATGGAGAGGTATGTATCGAAGAACGGGAAGCGAGTGTTGGTGCTCACCGGCGAAGAAGTCCACGACCAGAATCGAATTCCGCAGAAAAACCACTTGCTGGTGCTCGGCTGCCGGCGCGAGATGGCGCAACACGCATACGACCCTCAGCGCTTGATTGACCAGGTGAAGCGCGATGGTGGCTTGTCGTTCCTGGCTCATCCTTACGAATACGACCTTCCATTATTCAATGAAACGGATATCTCTTGGGAATCCTGGGAGGTTGAAGGGTTTACCGGCTTAGAATTATGGAACGGCTTTAGTGAGCTTAAAACAGTTGCGCGCAGCCTGCCAGATGTGATCTTTCACGCCTTCTTTCCTGACCTCATCCCGCACCAGCCCTTGCCGCAGGCCCTCGCCAAATGGGATCAACTCCTCGCTGCCGGAAAAAAAGTAGTGGCAGTATCAGGATCTGATGCTCATGCGCTGCACTATCGTTACAAATTCATCCGAAAGGTGATATTTCCTTACCGTTATCACTTTTCATCGATCAACAATCACCTCCTTCTTCCTTCACCGTTGAGCGGCGATTTAAAAAAGGACAAACAGGCCATCTACCAGTCGCTTAAGAAAGGCGCCTGCTACATATGCCTGGATCGCGCCGCTGAACCGCGGGGCTTTAGCTTCACCATCGAAAACGGGGAAACCAAGGCGCATATGGGAGAGGACCTATTCCTTGACCCTGGGGCAACCATCCGGGTCAGTTCACCGCGAAAAGCCCGGCTGCGGTTAATTTGTAATGGTGAACTGCTCTTAGAAGAAGATAATCAGGACCTCCTGGTGAAGACAATCGAAAAGCCCGGGGCTTATCGCGTTGAAGCGTACCTGGACCATTTAGGAGAACAACGCGGTTGGATTTTCAGCAATCCAATTTATGTGATGAAAAAGCCAAAATCCATCGCGGTTTACACTTCTGATGCCATTGACAAGCCAAACGCATCCTCCTTCAACCAGACCGCGCAGTGAGGTTGGTTAAACTCGGCTGTCGTGGTTATAATCAATATCAATGAGTCAACTGGATAAAATCGAGAAACACATTCGCAATATATTCGAAAGCGGAGCTGCCATTCTGCCCTGGGTGGGAACCGACGATCAGCTGCTGAAGCACCTCAGTGGAGCAATTCACGAGCTCTTTATGCACGAACCACCACGGCGTTATTTAAAACCCGCCGTGAGCATTTTGTTAAATCCCCGCACGGCTTCCTTATGGCAATCACAAGCAGATTGGGAGAGTAAACTGGCGGAGCTGCTCACATCATCAGCGCTTGAGTTCGGTTTTCGCTTTCACATCGCCCCCAAGGTTACGCTTGTTCCAGACCCCGGAATCGACATTGATGAAACCAGGATCACCCTGATTGACCAGTATCAGAGTGAGAGAGGGGAAACAGGGGTAATCTCCTTGGAAGCCCCCACTGGTTTCAATGAGCCGTTAATGAATAACCCCACGCTCATTCTCCAGGGAAACAGAACCATCGAGTTATCTCAACCGGTGATCAATATCGGCCGGAGAAGCAGCAATCAGATCGTGATTAATGACCTGCGGGTTTCTCGTATGCACGCTCAGCTGCGAAAAGTCAAGGATGATTACATGATTTTTGATGTCGGCTCAACAGGCGGCACATTCATCAATTCAAACCGTATCGACAGTCACCTTCTGCGCCCAGGGGATGTTATTTCTTTGTCCGGCTTCATCATGATTTACACGCACGACCAGAGCCCAACCGAAGAATCCCAAAAGAGTATCACTTCAAAAATTCAGAACATTGAAGAGACTGAGGAGGATTAATGCTGGCAGTCACCATTCTCGTCCTGCGGGTTTGCCTGCTCCTCGCTCTGCTTTCCTTCCTGGGCTGGTCGGTTTACACCTTATGGTGGGAATTAAAATTTCAGAGCGAGAGCCTGGCTGCGCAAAAAATCCCCTGGATTTCTGTGTTTAACGACCAGGAAGCGGCCGACCAAAAACAGGTGTTTACCAAACCCGAATTACAGATTGGGCGTGATGCATCTTGTGATATCCGTATCAATGATGAGACAGTTTCCAATCAACACGCACGGTTATCCTATCGAAATAAACAATGGTGGATAGAGGACCTTTTATCCACAAACGGAACTTTTTTGAATGACGAACGGGTCGAAACTCCGACGATCTTGATTAATGAAGACGAGATAAGAGTCGGGAAAGTACTGTTGACCATTGAAATTCAACCTCTCGCATAAGGCAGAAGGAGCCATGATGAATTTAAAACCTGTATTAGCAGTAATTGGAGGATCTGGTCTTTATGATTTTCCAAGTTTGGAAGAAACCCAACAAGTCAACCCCACTACTCCCTTTGGTTCTCCCAGCGCCCCCATCGTCTTGGGTAACCTGCACGGTAAACCAGTAGCTTTTCTGGCGCGGCACGGGATTGGCCATACTATCCCCCCTTCGCAGGTAAATTACCGCGCCAATATTTATGCCTTGAAGATGCTGGGCGTGGAACGGATTATCGGTGTAAGCGCCTGTGGCTCCCTTCGCGAAGATTTCGCTCCGGGGAGTATCGTCATTCCGCATCAGCTGTTTGATTTCACTCATAAGCGCGCCCGCTCCTTTTTCGATGAAGAACTCGTGGTGCACGTCAGCAGCGCGGACCCATTTTGCCCCGAACTTTCCACATTGCTGCACCAGGCGATATCTACCACTGATGGCCAGGTATACCAAGGCGGGGCAATGATCACAATCGAAGGTCCGCGTTTCTCAACAAAAGCGGAATCCAATATTTACCGCTCATGGGGGTTGTCTCTCATCGGAATGACCACCTCTCCAGAAGCGTTCCTTGCCCGTGAAGCCGAAATTTGTTATTCGGTGATGGCCCATGTAACTGATTATGATGTATGGCACACCACCGAAGAAGCCGTCAGTGTTGAGATGGTGGTCAAGACACTGCAACGCAATACGGAAATTGCCCAACGTAGTATATCCACGCTTGTGACCATGCTGCCTGAGGTCGTCGATTGCAGTTGTTCACGGGCACTTGAGAACGCAATCATCACCAACCGTTCCTTCGTTTCACCAAAGACCGCCGAAAAGTTGGATCTATTGATTGGCAAATATATCAAGTGAGACTATCGTTTTCAAATAACCGCCCATCGCAGAGTCACGTTCAGACCAGGCTCATGTTGCTGGTGCTGGTTTTTATGTTTTTAAACAGCCTGGTGTTGACCTTTGCCCCAGCGGTAAGGCTACACACCCTTCAGGCAGAGCTTCGCTGGCAGCATTGGGTGGGTTTTGCTACCTGGCTGGCTGGGTACGCGGTGCTTTACCGCCAACTGAACAAATTATTGCCTGAGCGTGACCCATACCTGCTGCCAATCATTGCCCTGCTAAACGGCTGGGGTCTCTTAATGATCTACCGTCTATCCACCAACTTTGGTATTCGGCAAACGATCTGGACTGCGCTTGCGATTATCGGTTTCCTGGTTGCGCTTAAATACAAAAACCTTCTTCCCGTTTTGCGGCGCTACAAGTATGTTTGGCTCATCAGCGGGCTGTTGCTCACCTTGCTCACATTTGTGATCGGTACTTACCCCGGTGGAAGTGGTCCTGGGTTATGGTTGAACCTTGGAAGCGTCTACATTCAACCTTCAGAAATCTTGAAGCTCCTGTTAATTATTTACCTGGCAGCATACCTTGCTGATACATTGAAGGCGCGCTTGCGCTTGGCCCAATTACTGGCGCCCTCATTGATCCTCATCGCCATCGCGGTGCTGATTTTAGTCGCCCAGCGTGACCTGGGAACCGCAACCCTTTTTATCATTCTTTACACGATTGTGGTTTATCTCGCTTCTGGCAAACGGCGCGTCCTCCTTATTAGCTTTATCATCGTCATTCTAGCGCTTATAGCGGGATACCTGGTTTTTAACGTGATCCAATTACGAATTGAAGCCTGGCTTAACCCGTGGCAAGACGCACGCAACAATTCATACCAGATCGTCCAATCTCTTATCGCTGTCGCCAATGGTGGGTTACTTGGCCGCGGATTAGGACTGGGCAGCCCGGCCGTCATCCCCGTGGCACATTCCGACTTCATTTTTCCCGCCATCCTGGAAGAGTTTGGTGTAGCCGGGGGATTGGCATTGGTGATGGTTCTCGCCTTATTTACCCTTCGCGGATTAACCATCGCGCTGCGCGCGCCCAATCAGTTTCAACGCTTTCTGGCTGCCGGTCTCACATCTTATATCGCCACACAATCCATTCTTATTATGGGTGGAACCATTCGCCTTCTCCCGCTTACAGGCGTCACGCTGCCATTCATCTCCTACGGGGGAACTTCACTGGTCGTCTCCGCAGCATCTGCCCTTTTATTGATGATTATTAGCAACCAGCCCAAAGACCAGGCGGCTCCAATTGATAGAACCCGTCCTTACAAGCTCGTTGGAGGTGTTTTTCTGGCTGGTTTTGCAGCGATCACGATGCTTGGAATTTACTGGGGCTTTTTCCGCGCGGACGCCTTGCTGGCGCGTGGAGACAACCCTCGTCGCGCCATTTCAGACATGTACGTATACCGCGGTACCCTCCTGGATCGTAACAATCACCCGCTCACCGCTAACAGTGGGCTTGCCGGTAAATATAAAAGAGATTATCTCTATCCACCATTGAGCGCAGTGATCGGATATAGCGACCCGAATTATGGTCAAACGGGGATAGAGTTCAGGATGGATGACTACCTGCGCGGTCTTGCTGAAAACTCCCGTTTTCATGTGGATTCTGTGCGGTTACTCTACGGGCAAGACCCCGCGGGGTTTGACCTCAGGTTAAGCCTGGATCTGCCTTTACAGCAAATTACAGACATAGCGCTGGCTCCCTATACCGGAGCGGTTGTGCTCTTGAACGCTGAAAGCGGTGAAATTATTGTCATGTCAACTTCGCCGACTTTTAATGCCAACGAACTGGAAGAGAAATGGCAAGCCTGGATGGAGGATAAAAATGCCCCCCTCTTCAACCGGGCGACCCAGGCGCTTTACCCTCCAGGAGGGGTGACTGGAGGAATCCTTTTAGCGCGTTTTCTCGCCGAATACACCCCATCATCCGCGGTGCCTGATTACCACTGGAACACAACGGCGGGAGATGAATTCACTTGCGCCATTCAACCGCCAGCCAATCCCAACTGGGGTGATCTGGTCTCTTCCGGGTGTGTAAAAGCGCTCAGTACCATCAGCCGCTCAACCCTGCTGGGTGATACCCTCAAGTTATACAAAGATGTGGGTTTTGATCAGGAATTGTTACTACCCCTCGAAGTAAGCGTACCCATCCTGCCTGAATCAGTCGTCAGCTATTCTGACCTTTTTTCTGGAAAGGCAGGGATTCTGCTTTCACCAGCGCAGGTAGCGATAGCGGCAGCCAGTCTTTCCAATAGCGGCAGGGTTATTGCCCCTCGTATTGCCACGGCGTTTTCTCCAAACCAAATAGATTGGCACCTTTTCGAACAAGGGCAAGCGCCGAGGATTTTACCGAACTTTGAGCCAGAACTGGCGGCGACCATGCTTACTTCGGGTAATTATCCCGGTTGGGAGGTTTCAGCCAGCGCAGCGTACCAAGGCACCTCCGTGTCCTGGTATGCTGCCGGCACACCTTCTGACTGGTTAGGCGCACCTTTGACCATTGTAGTGGCGCTTGAAAACACGCCGGCGGTAACCGCACGCGAAATAGGCAGAACAGTTCTACTCTCAGCCACAGCCTCGCTCTCGGAATAAAAAAAAACTGGCAGTTCGAACCCTGCCAGTTTTTTGCTTTTACTAAGTTTAAAAGACGATCCGTACGAAATGGCGCTTGCCTGCCTGCAGCACACCCTCTTTTGCAAGTGTGGCAGAAGGGTCCTCGATCAATTCACCATCGAAACGCACCCCTTTTTGCTCGATCAGCCGCCTGGCTTCACTTTTGCTTTTCGTCAGGTTGGTGAGAAGCAGTATCTCCAGAATGGTGTTGGATGGAGACACTTTTATTACCTGCAGTTCTTCCGGAATACCACCCTTCTGAAAAGTGTCTACAAACGACTTTTCCGCTTTTTGAGCTTCCTCAGCCCCGTAAAAAGCCGCGGTGATCTCTCTGGCCAAACGCATCTTGGCATCTCGTGGATGCATGCTTCCCGTCCGCACACCGTCCTCTATATGTTTTATCTCAGGTGGGGTTAATGGGGTCACCAACCTGTAGTACACCGGCATGGCGCTATCCGGTATGCTCATTATTTTCCCGAACATATCCGCGGCATCCGTGTTGATTGGCACATGATTGCCCAGGGATTTGCTCATCTTCACCACTCCATCTGTTCCGGGTAAAATGCCCAGGATGATGGCGATATTCGGTTGAGCGCCCAGGAATTCCATGATTTTCCGCGCCGCGGTCATAATATTGAAAAGCTGGTCTGTCCCGCCTATTTGAACATCTGCTTTGAGCATATACGCATCATAACCCTGCATCAAAGAATAAAAAGTTTCGTGTAAGAATACCGGGTCGCCCTTTTCCCAACGCAGCTTGAAGTTCTCGCGGGTCAAGAATTGCTGAAGGGTGAAGTTAGACCCAAGACGGATTAAATCCTCGAAGCTCAGCCCTGCAAGCCATTCGGCGTTATACCGGATGCGGGTCTTCCCTTCTTCCATAATGCGAAACGCCTGTTCAGCATAGGTTTGGGCGTTGGCAGCGATTTCCTCAGGCGAGAGTTGAGGGCGCAATTTATCCTTGTCTGAAGGGTCACCGATTAATGAAGTGTAATTGCCAATAAGAAATGTTACCTCGTGTCCCAGTTCCTGGAACTGCCTTAGTTTCCGCATCGGTACGGTATGCCCGAGGTGCAAATCGGCTTTTGTTGGATCAAAGCCGCAATAAACGCGCAGCGCTCTTCCTTCCTTTTGGCAGGTATGGAGCCGATTTCGCAGCTCATCCGCCATTTTTTGTTTCAGTGTTTCGTCGCCGTATTCTGTGCCCTGCATCAGATAGTCGACTTGTTCATTGAGATTCATTGCGGCCTCCTTTACATGATGTTAGCAGGCATATTATACCAGCAGTAAATATGCTTCCGCTGATACTTATCAGGCTGCTGGTTTACCGCCTGCCTGTTGGCAACCTAAATGACTACACGAAAGCGTCTCAACCCATTTTCATCGTGCTATAATCATTTTTATTATCTTATGGAAAACCCTGTCCTGGTGTTAAACTCCAACTTTCAGCCGGTCAACGTGTGTGATTGTCAACGCGCTGTTTGTCTCATGCTTACTGATAAAGCCACCCTCATCCTTGACGGTCGTGGTTGGATACACACCACCCAAAACGCTTACCCCATCCCCTCCGTTATACGTTTATCCCGCATGGTCCATCCTCCTCGCCCGAAAGTGACTCTTTCACGGCGAGAAATTTTTCGGCGTGACCATTACACCTGCCAGTATTGTGGTAAGTCCAATACCACGCTCACAATTGACCATGTAATTCCCAAGCACCTCGGCGGTGCGCATGATTGGTCCAACCTGGTTACCGCTTGCTCATTCTGCAACCACCAGAAAGGCGGGCGCGCGCTCTCAGAAACTGGCATGTCACTGATGAGACAGCCCAAAGAACCACCGCAATCCGCGCTGTATATTTTTGCGCGTTACCTGCATGAAAATGTAGAGTGGAATGAATTTCTGGAGGGCTGGTAGGTCACACCAGCATCATATCCTTTGCCAGAACCACTTCCCCGGTGAATTCACTTCTGGCATCCGCCAGCAACCGCTCTTCATCAATTCGGCTGTCATAATGAATCAGCACGAGTTTTTTCACCCCGGCACGCGTAGCCAACCAGCCTGCCTGGGCTGGTGATGTGTGCCCCTTGCCCTCTCCCGCGGCTTCCTGTAAAAGTACATCTGCCTGGCTGGCCAGTTTCAACACGTTTTCGCAGGGTTCCGTATCACAGGAATACGCAATGACCTTCTTCCCCATTATCTCTATTCGCAAACCGATAGTCGGAACAAGGTGCTGCACCATCGAGGTGCTGATGGCCAGGTCTTCATCCAAAATGAACCCTTCATGACCCGCGTCAGGGATCACGTTGAAATTCACCGGGAACATCCCCTTCCAATCCTGCCAGTTGAACACCTCGAGCAGCGACCTGGCTTTGCTTAAAGTTATCTCCAATCCGTGAATCGTTAATGGAGATTCTCTTTTTTCCAACCACATGTCCATGATCAACAGCGGCAGGCTGCCCATATGGTCCGCGTGGAAGTGAGTCAAAATGAGGTCATTGACCTGGTTAATATGAGAACCAGCGGCAGCCAGCTTGGCCACGGGATTGTCCCCGCAATCGACCATCACCGTTTTATGATTTGCCTGGATGAGAAGGTGGGTGTTATCCTGCCCAATTTTGGGCACTGCATTCGCTGAGCCAAGAATTGTCACCACTGACATGCCCGAGTTTTCCCTTCTGTCAATCATCTGTTGGATTTGGATTAACTGCCGGCTTTTTTGGCAGGTGCCGTACCAATAAAGTGATCGCAGCCGCCACGGCGATGACCGCCATTAACCACTGGTTGCTGTTGATCCCGGCGATTGGCGAATGCACAATGCGAATAAACTCCAATAAGAACCTGCCAAAGGGGTAGATGATTAAATACACCATAAAAACATCTCCAGGCTTTAATTTACTTTCGAATTTTCGCGCGATCCACAGCAGCACCAGCATGTTGAGGATGTTCCATATCGATTCGTATAAAAATGTCGGATGGTAGCGTTCAATATTTGCGTACCCCGGCAGGCGGTGAGCTTCATCGATCTTAATCGCCCAAGGGAGGTTAGAGGGCAGCCCGTAGACCTCCTGATTGAAAAAGTTGCCCCACCTGCCAATCGCCTGCCCCAACGCCAACCCGGGCGCTATCACATCCAGTAATCGAGAAAAGGCGAGTTTCTTTTTTCTGCAGTAAAACCACAGCGCCAGCACACCAGCCATCACCGCGCCGGGGATGCCCAACCCTCCATTGCGAATATTGAGCATCTCAATGGGTCTCATAAAGTATGGGTTCTTTCCATCTATGAGCATGGTGGAATCAGGGGTTAACACATGCCAGATGCGTGCCCCAATGATTCCTGCAATCAGCACCCACGGCAGCAGGTCCCAAATGATATCCTTGTCAAGCCCTCGCCGCCGGAGTTCCCGCGAGGACACAACCGCGCCCAGCAAAGCCCCGGCAATGATAATTAACGCGTAGAAGTAAATCTTTATGCCAAAAATCGTGAAACCGTTTATCATTTTTCCTCTTCTATGTACCGGTATTGACTTGCTCTTTTGATTGCTTGTAAACAAACCACATTCGCTGAATTGCAGTGATGTTCGCTCCGATGGAGATGATCCACAAAGCGATGATCGGTCTTTTTATAAGCAAAAAAGCGACCATGATTATCATTCGCTCCACCCGGGTAAGCAGCCCCACCTTGGCTGTAAAACCCAGTGATTCAGCTCGTGCTTTGGTATAAGAAACCATTACACTGCCAGCCGCCGCGATAAACGTCAGCAGGCAGGCGCTCAAGCTCTGCTGCTGAACATAGTAAAAAAGCAATCCTAACAACAGCACCAGTTCGGAATAGCGGTCGGTGACAGAATCAATGAAACCTCCAAAGCGGGTGGGTTCACCCCTCAAACGCGCCATCGACCCATCCACCACATCCAACGGCGCTCCCACCAGCAAAATCAAACCCGCGATCAGAAACCTGCCTGTGGCGGTAAAGTATGCCGCCAGGATTGTGAGGATGAAACCCATCGCTGTAATGGTGTTAGGTTTCAATCCCATCTTTATGAATAGACTGGCGATTGGATCAATGACGCCTTTAAACAGCTTCCGCAGGAAAATTTCTAATGACCAAGTGCTTTTTGCTGACGGCTCAGTATGCTTTTCTTCCATTAATTCTTTCATCCTAAGTGAGAGATTGTACTATAGTCTGACATCCGAGGAATGACGAAAAGTCTCACGCTTCATCTTCTTCTGATTCTGGCTCCTCTTCTTCAACTTCAAGAACCTCCCGCTCTTTACCGCTGCCAACTGCCGGGCCGATCACACCCATCTCTTCCAGTTCATCGATCAAGCGGGCTGCCCGAGGGAAACCAATACGCAGACGGCGCTGTAGTAGAGAAGTTGAAGCCTTGCCTGTTTCTCGCACGATCGTTGTCGCCCGCTCCAGCAGCGCATCGAACCCCTCATTTTCTCTGTTGTCCACCAGTCCCTCCCACGGTGGGGCACCATCTTCTTCGTGCACAGCAGATTGCCAATATTCAATTATCTTTTCGATTTCACCATCGCTCACAATGACCCCCTGCAGTCGCTGCAACCCAGAACGAGCCGGGTCAAGCAGAAGCATGTCGCCTTTCCCCAGCAATGTTTCCGCGCCATTCGCATCCAAAATAACCCGAGAATCCACTGCTGAAGCCATGGCAAAGGAAATTCGCGCGGGAAAGTTGGCTTTGATCAGCCCGGTGACCACATCTGTGCTCGGGCGCTGCGTAGCAACCACCAGGTGCATACCGGTGGCGCGTGCCATCTGGGCCAACCTGATCAGGCTGTGTTCGGTTTGTTCGGGCGCGTTAATCATCAAATCAGCCAATTCATCAATAAAGATGACGATCCTGGGAAGAGGGGTCCTTTTTTTCTGCAACATTTTCTCGTTGAAGGTATCCAGATTGCGCGCGTGTACCTCCGCCATTCGACGGTAGCGTGAATCCATCTCCATTTGCGCCCAGCGAAGCACCGCCAGCATGCGATCGATTTCGGTTTCCACTTTCCCTATCAAATGCGGCAGCCCATTAAAGCGCACCAGTTCGACCATCTTGGGGTCCAGCATCACCAGGCGCAGGTTATCTGGTGTGTTATTCATCGCCAGGCAGGCGGCTAACGCGGTAACACACACTGATTTCCCTGAATTAGTTGTGCCAGCAATGAGCAAATGAGGTAATTTTTCCAGATCAACCTGTATCGGCTCGCCCGATACATCTCTGCCAAGCGCCAATAATAACGGTGATTTCTTTTTTCTAAAGGTCTCAGATTCCAGTATCGGCCGCAATCGTACAAACAGGTTATCTTCATTCGGGACTTCAATCCCTACGTAAGATCTTCCCGGCACAGGGGATTCAATTCTAAGTCGTTGGGCTGAAAGTGCCAGCTTCAGGTCATCTTGGAGGCTGGTGATTTTTGCAACCTTCACCTTCTGCCTGGTTACCACACCATCCGCGCCTTTGCGTTCAGTGTAGCCAGGCTCGACGGCGTATTGTGTTACAGCAGGCCCTACCCTGAATCCAAGCACTTTAACTGGTACGCCAAACTCAGCAAGTTTTTCCTCGATCAAGCGCGCATTATCTTTGATGAGCACCTGGTCCGGTGGGATGATTTGGTCATTCAAGAGCAGGCTCATTGGAGGGAGGGCAGCGTCACGCCAGCTCACCAGGGAACTTGGTTCGGTTTTTTCAAGTTTTTCCCCGGCTGCTTTCCGCGCTGAACCAGGTTTCTCGCTTTTGCTGATTTTCGTGGCAGGCGCTCTGCCTGACGCCTGCTGATGCGCTGTCTCTCCTCTGCTCCAGGCGCGTGCTTTACCCAGCACGCGCGGAAAGAAGCCAGTAGAGAGCCCAGCGAATACAAAAAATAAAAACAAATAAAATAACAGGGTTAATGGTTTTGAAATGAGAGGGATCAGAAGCTGTGCCAGCCCCCACCCAAAAGTACCCCCATCCAGACCATCATATGCGCGCTCGATCGATACGTTGCCGGTGAAAGCCAAAATTGGCAGAAGGACCAGTAGCATACCTTCAATTGCCAGTACTTTGCCAATGGATAATGGAAACCGTTTGCCGGCAGCGTGTCTGAAGACACTGACCCCAACAAAAACCAGCACCAAAACCAGCAGGTAGCTGCCCAAGCCAAATGCCCGGCGGATGAGAGTAATCCAGGAATTGATGAGGGTTCCCCGGCTTAACCCTAACAAACCCAGGGAGGTCAGAATGGCGAGCAGAATCAGAAATGTGCCAAGCAGGTCCCAACCAAACTGGCGAAAGTGAGTCAGAATGGCGTCTATTCGCTCAACCAGAGGAACGAATTCTTTCGGAGCGGGATTCTTTTTTGGAGGGAATTTATCCTTCGGGCTGGGTCTTGGTGTCATTCTTCGCTGATCAATCCCAGTCCAAGCCTGCGCCGGTCTGCATCCACGTGCAAAATCTTCACTTGCACTCTTTGACCCGGAGTGTAATGCTCGGCGATATTCATTTTGCGCAGGGTCTCGGGGAACGCTGAAATGTGGATCAGCCCTTCAACCCCTTCATCTAACCTTGCGAAAATTCCAAAACGCATGATTGATGTCAGTTCAGCGGAAACCACATCGCCTGGTTTATATATTTTTGACAACCGCTCCCATGGGTTGGGCGTAAGACGCTTGTGACTCAATGCGATGCGTGAGTTGGCTTCATTAACTTGCAACACGATGACTTTAACCTGTTCGCCTACCTTAAAAACATGCGATGGTTTTTCCACCCGTCCCCAAGACAACTCCGACACATGGATCAGCCCTTCGACCCCGCCCAGATCGACAAAAACACCAAAGTCCGTGATATTGGTCACCACACCGCAAACAATGGTGCCCTCTGTAAGTTGGGTGAACAATTCCTTGCGCTTTCCCTCCCCTGCCTGAGCGGCCCTCTCAGAAAGAACAACACGCTCACTCTCCATATCGCATTCAATGATTTTTAGATAGAGAGATGTCCCCACATAATTCGCGAGTTTTTGCTGACGGACTTCATCACTGACCTCTGCCTGAAAGTCAACCAGGTGAGAGACCGGCACAAACCCCTGAATGCCTGCACCCTGCACCAGCAGCCCGCCCCGGTTATAGCCTTGCACTTCGAGCAGTACCACTTCATCATCAGCATAAACCGCTTTGATGCAGTCCCAATCGAGTTGGCTGGTTGTTTTCGATTCACAGGGTTTGCAGTTTACCTCTTTATTTTCGCGAAAAAACTTTTCCTCGTCCGCGAGAACTGATGCCCACCAGCCTTCATCCAACTCTGGAATGCTCGCTTCCTGTTTCCTTTCCTGTACAATTTCCACCATAAAAGCCCCTCCGAACAATAAAAAACGATAAACAGAGCCGTGCTTATGTATTCCTGGTGTTCAGCTCCATTTGCACCAGCCGATCCGCGATTTTTTCGATTGCTACTTTCTGTTTCCGATAGAGGTCTGCTTCCGAAACGGCTAATTTTACAGCAATCTCGCGTACTTTCTTTCCCTCCAGGAACTTCATTTCTAAAATATTATACAATAACCATTCGCCGGTGTATTTTCTTTCTCCTTCTGGTTTGAGCTGTTCAAGCGCGCTTCGAAGGACGGTTCTCAAAGCATTGACTTCGTTGTTGTCGTGCTTTGCCATGGCTTCTTTTACGATTTCCAGCTTTAGCAAAGGACTATCAGTTAATTTTGGTCCTCCCCAATAATGGGTTAATGCCCCTTTTACCCAGGTGGTCATTTCCTTCTTTTCCATCCAATCGGCTTCCATCAGCATACCGCGTTGGTCAAATCTGCTGACTGCCCGAAGTTTTTGAATCAATTCCTCCTGCGGCTCCAATCTCTCCAGTGTGTCAAAAACCTGCTCCAGCATGTGCCGATCGCGCAAGGCGATCGCAGCACGCGCCGCCAGCCGCTTCAGCGCAGCCTGGTCTTCCGCAGCCAACGCGGAGATGTCTTTGATCCCCGTAATACCAATATATCCCAAGAGGTGTTCCCCAGAACCGTTACTGTTGTTGTGCAAAGGAATCAGGATATCTGACCGGCACTCAACATATTCTTCATGGATATTTCCTGCGCTTTCCAGATAATCCAGCTCTTCCAATAGTTGCGGGTCAAATGAAAAATCAGGAGTTTTTTCAACCAGAGTAAAACCTTCATCATTTTTCTCCAGCAGATAGGCTCCTTGCGCCTGCGCTCTATCGTTCACAGCCGCAAGCACCATCTCAATAAATTGTTTCAGGTCGCCGCGAGTGATAATGCGCTGTTCCAGTGTTAGCACGAAACGCAAATCCTGTTCGTCTCGGTCATAAATCAGCCATCTTTCAAAAGCGGGGAAAAACAAAGTAATGGCGTACTCACATATCAGTACAGTCACTACCATCACTAAAGGAACAAAAGCGTCATACGGGGTACCCAGTGCAATATTCGCTCGCTTCACCAGGGTCATTAAACCCAGTGTCAAAACAGCGGTGATCGGTCCTCTTAAAGTCCATTTGATCAAGCGGCTCTTTACCACGCGATCTGGCCAAGGAACCCCAAAGAACGCCACAGCGTATGCCATGATAAAGATACAGATATCCAACCCGATCGATACTGTCGCCGCTAAAAGCCAGAAGAGCAAAGTCCATTGACTGGCGAACTCGCTGCTGTAAAGCAAGAAAGGGAAAGCCCCCACAACTGGACCAATCGCGCTGATTGCCAGGTACAACATGCGCCGTTTACTGGTGCGTGTGAGCGTGCGCTGGTAGGCTCGCCGAAAATTAACCCAGGCGAGCACCAAAATAATGATGTAATAAACAATGAACAGCTGGGTATATATTGTGGGCAAGTGATGAGGAGCAGGCGGTTGATCTAGCACCAACTCACCCAGAAACCAGGGCGTAAACAGGAAAAAGATCAGGATGAATGAAAAAAGGTAAGTTGCCCTGATCGCCCACCTGCGGCGCCAGCGAGAGGGGCGCCCCGTAGTGGCCAACAGCGCATCAGAAAAATTCAAGTAGGCGGCAGGCAGCAGGATGATCCCCACCCACTGCGCGCGCAACCAGAAGTCGATCATGTACGGGTCTTTGCTTGTCGCCCCGAATGATTCTGTAGAAAACACGATGACCAGGCAGACCATAATTGTCGCGAACGTTCTGGCTACTCTTTCCAGCAGATTGAACGTCAGGCTGTATAACAGCAGCGCAAAAGCAGTAATGGCAATGCCGGCGGTTAAGATTTCACTTATTGTCCTGGCTATCGCGATGATTTCATTCACCCAGTTACTGACCATCATCTTCCTACTTTAATTCACTCAAATAAAACAACACCATGTCCCCATTTTGGTAGAAATTATCCACCTGACCGGCGTGAGAGAAGCGTAATTTTCTGGCCATCTCAACCATGGCATGGTTTTTTGCCGGTATTTCGAGCAACATCCTTGTCATCCCCCTCTTCTTCACCCAGTCTCTCGCGGAAAAAACCAGCGCGCTGGCGATACCCTGGCGGCGGAATGGGGTATTGACAACCAGGTCGTGTACAACCGCCAACAATTTATCGTTATCTTCATCCAACGTCAGGTACCCTGCCAGGCTGCCTTCACAACTGGCAATTAAGAAAAGCAAATGCCGGGTCCATGTGTTTCTAAGCAGTTCTGCCCTGCGCGGATAGTTCAATCGCAATACCCGGGGAAGTTTTACCTCATTGAGTTCAATTGCAATCCGGTCTTTTGTGGTGCTCCCATCCACTCGCCATACGTGCGTGGTTTCAATCGTATGGTCAAATTTCTCCAATGTTGAAATATCGCTTGATACCGCGGGGCGAATTTCGACTTCTGCCATTTTTACTCCGATGCTTTTATGGTCACCAGGATCACACATGCTGGTAGCGAATTATTTTGGATGTCGTTCACCACAAGGCGCAGTTTGTATTCACCTGGAATTAATGCCCGGGTATCCCACGTTCCCCCAAAAGGTTCATTAATGATTTTTGCATTTCCCGCAGCGATGGTTGTCCATGTATCACTATCTGAAGGCGAATACTCATATTTATAAAAGCCCAGGTTTTCAATATTTACTGTGCCTTTCAGTTCGACCCTCCCCGAGAGGGTATCTCCGTTTTTCGGGTCTGTCCAATCAATCTGGTCAGGAATACATCCACGGCTAAAGTAAGAGGTAATGGTGGGGATCAGCCCTTCCCCAGTAACCACCAATGTTGGCGCTGGGGTTTCAGTTGGCGGTAGCGCGGTCAGGTCAATGGTGGGTGTGGGCAATTGTTGCACTCCCGGTACAGCAGGAGTGATAAAAGTATTGACCAGGAACAATCCGGTTGCCAGTAATACGCTGAAAACCAGTACAGTTAAAGCCGAGTTAAATATCTGTTGAGCATGTTCTTTTTCCAGCCCGAAAATACTCCTGGACCACTCCCGCCACGCCACGTATGTTTTCCTCGCGGACGCGAGGATGATCAGGCCGGCAACCAGGAAAATGAGGATCTCATATTTGTCGAGGAAACGTAGAATACTGCTCACGATAATTTGACCAATAAAGATGCATTCAATGCTAGAACCTATTCGCCTGCCAGGGTTTCAATCACACCGCGAATGATCGTGGTCAGTTTGGGTACGATCACTTTTCCGGCTTCCAGGACCTCTTCGTGAGTGGTGACCGTGCTGCCATCCAGGTTGGCTTTATTACTGATTCCCGATAAACCCAGGACACGCATCTTTGCGTGTCGTGCCACAATGTTTTCTGGTACTGTTGACATCCCAACCGCGTCCGCCCCGATGATCTTGAGAAACCGCAGGTCCGCCGGCGATTCAAACGAAGGGCCAGCCAGACAAACATAAACCCCTTCATGCAGCTTAATGTGATGTTTCTGCGCTACCTGCCTGGCGGCAGCGATAAAGAGGGAGTCATAAGGCTGGCTCATATCCGGAAAACGTTCGCCAAATTCGTTCAAATTGGGTCCGCGCAGAGGGTTTTGCCCCGCCATACCGATGAGGTTAAGATGGTCAGTCAGCAGCATCACATCGCCCGGTACATAATCCGGGTTAATGGCGCCAGCCGCGTTGGTTAGAACCAGGTTGCGCACGCCCATGCGCTGCATCACCCGTATCGGGAAGGTGACCCTGTCCATCGAGTACCCTTCATAATAATGCACCCTGCCCTGCATCACCATGGCCGGCACCCCGAAAAGCCGCCCGAAAACCAGGCGCCCAGAATGACCCTGAATGGTGGATACCGGCCATTCAGGGATCTGGTTAAAGGGAATGATTCTGGCGTCATTCACCGCCTCTGCCAAGCCCCCCAACCCGGATCCCAGTACCAGCGCAACCACAGGCTTTTCAACGATTTGCCTGGTTATAAAATTCGCAGCACTATCAATTTCTCTTATCGTGATAAAAGAATCCATGCTCACCTCAATGCTTGCCTGCAAAGTGGAATACCTGTTTTTATTATATCAGAATGACCTTAAGCGATTGTCAGCTGTTTACGCGCCAGAAAGCGCGCTGCGGAATGCCCGGATTGTTTCGTCAACGTCTTTATCTGTGATCCAATAATGCGTCACCAGGCGAAACCTGCGCTGAGCAACCACACCCACTTTGACGCCCAGCCTTGCCAAGCGCTCGGCAACCTCCTGAGCAGAAAAAATGACCTCTTCCTTGAGCGAAAGAAAAACCATATTACTTTGCGGCATGCCTATTTCAAAGTGAATGCCAGGCACTGTCATCAAGCCTTCTGCCAGCAGAGTTGCCCTTTGGTGATCCTCTCTTAATCTGGTGATCATATTTTCGAGGGCAAAAATGCCGGCAGCGGCGATAATTCCTGCCTGCCGCATTCCCCCACCTAACATTTTACGCACGCGCAACCCTTTCTTAATGAACTCCTTCGTCCCACAGACCACGCTGCCCACTGGTGCGCACAGCCCCTTGCTCAGGCAAAAGGTCACGCTATCCACTGGCTCCGTGAGAGCCTTGACATCAACATTCAACGCTGCTGCGGCATTGAAGATGCGCGCGCCATCAAGGTGTAAATGGAGATGATTGCGGTGCGCCAATTCTGCCACTTCACGAGTATACCTCTCAGTGAGCACCGTTCCTCCGCATCGATTGTGCGTATTTTCCAATATCACCATGCGCGTAATGGGGTCATGAATATTATCCGGGCGTATGGCGTTTTCAATATCTTCAAGCATCAGGCTGCCATCTGCCTGGTTGGGCAGGGTATGCGCGAATATGCCGCCAAGAGCGGAAATCCCGCCCGCTTCATAAAGAAAGGTGTGCCCAAGGTTGCCCATAATGACCTCATCTCCCCGGTTGCACACGCTTAAAACAGAAAGAAGGTTCCCCATTGTTCCACTGGGCACGAACAACCCGGCTTCTTTGCCCAATAAAGCAGCCGACATTTCCTGTAACCGGTTAACGGTGGGATCTTCTCCAAATACATCATCACCCACTTCAGCAGCCGCCATCGCCTGGCGCATTTCTTCAGTAGGAGTGGTGACCGTATCCGAGCGTAAATCGATCAATTTCATCAGGCTCTCCGCGTTAGATAAGTTGATCCAGGATGGTTTGCAAATCAGCGGGTAATTCCGCTTGAAAGGTTCGGGCTTCGCTTTCACCCGGTAAAATGATGCTTATCTGGTAGGCGTGCAAGAAATGCCGCTCCAAATCAAGCGAGGGCTTTTTTCTGCCGTAGACAAGGTCACCCACAATCGGGCAGCCCAGAAACGCCATATGCAATCTGATTTGGTGCGTACGCCCCGTCAGGGGGTGTGCTTCTACCAAGGTGTGTTGGTTGAATTGCTTGACGGTGTGAAACTCCGTTATGGCTGCTCGTCCCCGACCATCAGAAACCACCGTCATTTGTTTGCGATGAGCCGCATCCCGGGCGATTGCCGCTTCCACCCGGCCTGATGGCGTTGGGGGTTTTCCATCCACCAATGCCAGGTAAGTTTTTTTGACCTTGCGTAAACGGAACTGTTCTTGGAGCCAGCGGTGGGCCTTTCCATTCTTGGCTACAATGATCAACCCCGAAGTGTCCTTATCCAGGCGGTGCACGATTCCCGGCCGTACTTCGCCGCCAATGCCCTGTAAATCTCCAAAATTTCCTAACGCCGCGTGCACCAGTGTCCCGCTGGCATGGCCTGGGGCTGGATGAACGACCATCCCGGCAGGTTTGTTAATGATGACCAGATGCTCGTTTTCGAAGACTATATCAAGCGGGATACTCTCCGGTTCAAGGTTAACCGGTACCACCTCTGGAATGCATATGCTGACTTTATCACCAGTCAGCAGCGCCAGCCCTGATTTTGTTGCCACGGTTTCATTAACCGTCACACCGCCATCCTTAATAATCGCCTGCAACCGGGAACGCGACTGACCCGGTAATTGCCGGGCCAGGAATTTATCCAACCTGTTCTCATCTCCGCTTTGCACGATAAACTGGCAGCGCTGTGAGCTCAAGGGCTAACCTCATTGTCCGCCTGCTCCTGCGTGGTTTTTGCTTTCCCGTTTTTCTCTCGTTTTTCTTGCAGCCACACACCCAGCAGCAGGATGATAACCCCCACAGTAATGCACGCGTCAGCGATGTTCCAGACCGGGAAAGTTCCAACTGAGATGAAGTCAATCACATGACCATACTTGATCCTATCGACAAGGTTGCCAACCGCGCCGCCGAGTTCCATCATCAACGCCAGTTTGATCATCCAGTCTTTTTTTTCTATCTTAGGGTAATAATAGACAATACCGAATGAAACCAGAACAGCCAGTCCAATAAACACCGGGTTCATGCCCTGAAGCATTCCAAAAGCCACACCGGTATTGCTCCAATGCACAATCCGAGCATAGGGTGTCAACCACTCCCATGGAGACCACACCTCGCCATAGGGGAGGTGGGTAATTACAATTTTCTTCAATACCTGGTCCAGCGTAACAATACTGGCAGCCACAACAAATAACCAGACGGTTTTCTTTAAAAAGTGCTTCAATTAAGGCTCCATTTGACAGTGGTTGAATTTTACCCCAGAATGCAGATGAAAAGCCTGGGGCTCCTCCACGGAGCCCCAGAAGTTCAGGCTTTGATGATATGTATGGTTACTTTTTCCTGATCAAACTCATCTGTGACCGTAAACGTTCCCTCTGGCGCTCCCCCGCCCTGAAAAGCGACTGCGAGGGTCTCCATCATAATGTAATCACGATAAGTTTCAACCGCCTGCGCCAGGAGAGGTGTGGCGCTATAATAAAGCCGGATACGGTCAGCGATATCCAGATCTGCTGTTTTACGCAAGTCCTGTACCCGGCGCACAAATTCTCGCGCCAACCCTTCGCTGATCAAGTCGGGGGTCAATTCAGTCACTAACGCCGCCAGATAAGCCCCTTCTGACGCCACTGAGTATCCTTCTTTCGCCTGCAGTCTAACCTCCACCTCTTCAGGGAGAATATCCAAAACATTCCCGCCTGCTTCTATGCGCAAACTCTCTCCTGCCAGCAGCTTCAGTGCGCTGGCTTCCACATCCAGCGCCAAAACCTTCTTGCGGATTTCAGGATACAGGCTGCCGTATTTTTGTCCTAACTGCTTGGGCAACGGGTTTAATGTATAACTCACCGCCTCTCCCGCGGCATTCAACGTCCTCACCTTTTTTACATTCAACTCATCCGCCAATAATTCAGCATTACGCTTTATTACCCGCTCCTCTTCCTGGCTGCCCACAGAAAAAGCCACTTCTGCGAGGGGCTGCCTCACCTTACGGTTGGCTTTGTTGCGCGCAGCGTGCCCCAAAGAGGTCAGCTTCATAACCAGTTCCATCTCGTCATTCAATTTCTCGTCAATCGTCTCGCTGTCAAATTCAGGCCACGGCGCAAGGTGTACCGATTCCCATGCCTTTTTATCCACCGAACCCACCAGGTTCAAGTACAACTCATCCGCGATAAAAGGCATGGTTGGCGCAAGCAACTTGCTTAGAGCGGTCAGGCATTCATAAAGAGTACTGTAAGCTGCGTTCTTATCCGCATCACTTTCGCTCTTCCAAAAACGTCTGCGTGAGCGGCGCAGATACCAGTTAGAGAGTTGCTCCACAAATGTCTGCACCGGCCGGGTTGCGCCCAGTACATCATAATTTTCAAGCGCTATGGTGACGTCTCTGATCAACGCGTGCAGCCTGGAGCGCATCCACTTATCCAGGGCGCTGTAAGCCACCTTTTCGTCTGGTACGGGGCTCCATTTATCCAGATTGGCATAAGTCACGAAGAAAGAATAGGTGTTCCACAAGGTCAATGTGAAATTACGCAGTACTTCACCTACCAGGTCTGCGGAGAAACGCCGCTCCTGTCCTGGCGGGCTGGCGGTATAAAGGTACCAGCGCATCGCGTCAGCGCCATGCTTTTCAATAACCGACCAGGGAGCGATGACATTCCTGCGGGATTTTGACATTTTCTGCCCTTCGCCGTCTAAGATCAAACCCAGGCAGATCACATTCTTAAAACACTTCTCATCAAATAACAAAGTGCTGATGGCGTGCAGCGAGTAGAACCAACCACGTGTTTGGTCGACCGCCTCGCAAATAAAATCCGCTGGGAACTGGCTCTTAAACGCTTCGACGTTCTCGAACGGGTAATGCCACTGGCTCACAGGCATTGAGCCTGAATCAAACCAAACATCGATCAACTCGGGGACGCGCCGCATGTTCCCGCCGCATGCAGAACACGCAAATTGGATTTTGTCTACTTCGGGTCTATGCAGGTTAGCGTTCGCGAGGTTTCTGCCGGCACGATCTGATAGCTCAGCAATTGAGCCTATGCATTCCTGTTGATGGCAGGTGTCGCACTGCCAAACCGGCAGCGGTGTGCCCCAATAGCGTTCCCGCCCCAAAGCCCAATCAACGTTGTTTTCGAGCCAGTTGCCAAACCGTCCTTTCCGGATGTGTTCAGGATACCAGTTAATTTCTTCGTTTAACTTCACCATTCGTTCTTTATACTGGCTGGTTCGGATATACCAGGTTGGGCGCGCGTAGTATAGCAGCGGCGTGTCGCATCGCCAGCAGAAGGGGTAAGTGTGCAAATAAGTCTCTTCTCGGAACAGCAATCCCCTGTTTTTCAAATTTTGGGTGATTTGCGGGTCAGCGTCCTTGACGAAAATGCCGGCCCAGGGATTTACCTGCGGGATGAATGTGCCGTCTTGAGCGACCGTGTTCAAAATGGGCAGGTCATGCTCGAGCGCCACCTGCATATCATCCGCGCCAAACGCAGGGGCAATGTGTACCAAACCGGTTCCGTCTTCTGTTGTCACAAACTCACCCAGCACCACGTAATGGGCCTTTTTTTCCGCGGGCAGGAATGTGAACAATGGCTGGTAGCGCAGCCCCTGTAAACGTTTCCCTTTAAAACGGTTCATCACCTGCACTGTTTCACCAGCAAATACGCGTTCCACCAGTGATTCAGCCAGGATCAACTCCTCTTTGGATCCATCCTCCATTTGCCGCTCAACAGTCACGTAATCAATTTCAGCGCCTGCCGCCACCGCTACGTTCGCCGGTAAGGTCCAGGGAGTGGTCGTCCACACCAGCAGGGAGGTACCCGGGGTGTCAACCAGCGGCATACGCACGAACACCGATGGGTCAGGGGCATCACGATAGCCCTGCGCCACTTCATGGTCTGAAAGCGGCGTACCACAACGCGGGCAGTACGGCACCACCTTATACCCCTGATAAAGGAGGTTCTTCTCCCAGAAGCTCTTCAGAATCCACCACACCGATTCAATGTATTCATTGGTGTAGGTGATGTAAGCGTTGGTGAGGTCCACCCAATAGCCAATGCGGTCTGTGAGTTTTTCCCACTCCTGGATATAAGTGAAGGCTGACTCGCGGCAAAGGTCATTAAACTTGCCAATCCCGTAGTCTTCAATTTGTTGTTTATTGGTGAAGCCTAATTTTTTCTCCACCTCAATTTCGACTGGTAGTCCGTGGGTGTCCCATCCGCCGCGTCGTGACACGTGGTATCCGCGCATGGTCTTGTAACGCGGAAAGATATCCTTAAAGGCCCGCGCCAGTACGTGATGAACCCCTGGTTTGCCATTTGCGGTTGGGGGTCCTTCGTAAAATACATATTCAGGACCACCCTCGCGGGAACTCATGCTTTTATGAAATATCTCGTGTGTTTGCCAATAGCGTAATACTTTCAATTCCATGTCAGTGATGTCCAGCTTTGGCGATACAGGTTTAAACATTCTTCCTCCGATAACAAAAATCCCATCCCTCTCCAGGGACGGGAAAATGGGCCCGCGGTACCACCCTGCTTCTCTTTCTTGAGCGCTTTGCCAGGTGCATTCTGTCAATAGACCTGATCCACTGTAACGGTCGGATTTCCGGCTCACTTACTTGCACAAGGCTTTCAGGTCGCAGCTCCGGAAGGATTTTCAGCTCATTCACCAGCCCGGCTTTCACCTCACCCGGTCTCGCTGTTGGTTAACGCGAGCTTACTCGTTTCCATCGATGCTTTTATTAGCGGAATTATCTCATAAACATTTCAAAATATCAATCTTTTATTTTTGCTTGATCACTTCGTAAAATAATGGCAGCGGCTCGCAGGGCTGCTCCTGCCAACGGCAGGCGGAGAGCACGCTGTTGGCTGCCATTTGCCATGAGCTTTCATCCCTGGCGTGAATGGTGAACAACTCGTCACCCGTATGCACCAGGTCACCTACCTTGTGATGCACAATGATGCCGACCCGGTGGTCAATCGTATCTTCTTTCTTATTCCGTCCTGCGCCCATGTTCACAGAAGCCTCGCCGATCTCCAGCGCGTCCACACGGCTCAGGTAACCCTTTTGTGGAGACTGCACCCCGCGGATGATCGGTGCGGGAGGGAATAAAGCGCAGTCATCCACATATGCGGCGTCGCCTCCCTGGTTCTTCACCAGTTGTTTCAGTTTTTCGAACCCGCTCCCATCTGCCAGCGCCGCTTCTGCCATTTTCCTCGCCGCATCCAGGTTTTGCGCTTTTTTACCAATCAGCAGCATGTGTGAAGCCACCACCAGGCAATGCTCAGTAAAATCGGCTGTTCCCCGGCCTTTGAGGGTGTCTATGGCTTCAACTAATTCCAAGGCGTTGCCTACCGCCCGACCCAGCGGCTGGTTCATATCCGAAAGCAACGCTACCACCTTGCGCCCGCTCAATGTACCGATGGTCACCATTAAACGAGAAAGCTGCCTGGCTTCTTCCAGGTTTTTCATAAACGCCCCACTGCCCACTTTCACATCCAGCACAATGCCTTGAGCACCACCAGCGATTTTCTTACTCATAACGGATGAAGCGATGAGAGGAATTGATTGCACAGTGCCTGTGACATCGCGCAATGCATAAAGTTTGCCATCGGCCGGCGCCAGGTCTCCGCTTTGCCCAGCCAATACCAGCCCTTCATCGCGCAGTAAGCGTTTGAATTCCTCCTGCGTGAGGTTCGTGCGCATGCCTGGAATTGACTCAATTTTATCCAGCGTTCCACCCGTGAATCCCAGCCCCCGGCCTGACATTTTGCCAACAGGCAGCCCGCAGGCAGAAACAAGCGGCTCAACCACCAGGGTGGTCTTGTCTCCCACTCCGCCGGTTGAGTGTTTATCAACCTCCATGGGTACGATTCCTGAAAGGTCAAGCACCTCACCTGAATACGCCATTGCCAGTGTCAGGTCCGAGGTCTCCTGGTCGCTCATCCCATTAAGCAGTACCGCCATCGCCCAGGCAGACACCTGGTAATCTGGGATTTCGCCGTTAACGATTCCGCGCACAAAAAACTCAATCTCTTCACGGGTCATTTCCTTGCGGTCACGTTTCTTGATAATAATATCCACTGCTCTCATGGGCGCTCCGTCTCTTTGATGGTTGGATGATTATTTTACTATAGCCGTCATCGAAAAACGCCAGGTCTGTTGACCTGGCGTTCATCAATCGATATTCACGGATTAAGGGTTCCTGAGCGCGATCGTCACCTTACGGTAAGGTTCTTCTCCTACGCTTTCAGTGAAAACCTGGGGGTGATCGCGCAGTTCAAGGTGTATGATGCGCCTTTCATTTGCAGGCATCGGTTCAAGGGTCTGTTTGCGCCCAGTCTGTACCGCCTGGTCAGCCATGCGCCTGCCGAGCTGGCGTAATTGTCGTTCTCTTCGACTACGGTACCCCTGGATGTCGATCAGCAGCGGTACCCAACGCCCCAGTTCTTTGCTGACGATCAGCCCGGTAATATATTGCAGCGCGTTAAGCGTTTCAGACCTTCTGCCAATTAAAATACTGAGGTCTTTTCCCTCAACATCTACCAACACCGCCCTTTGGTCTTTTTCATCTTGCGGTTCGATATACCTGGCGGAGACTTCCGCTTTCACCCGCATTCGCTCAAGAAGCTCAATCATAACTGATCTCACCGATTTGACATTCTGCTGGTCTTCTTCGCTCAGGTCAGCCAGGTCTATGGCGTGCACCGAGGAGGGCTCTAATGTGATTTCTTCACTGTCAGCGTCCCCGGTGAAAACTGGCTCGTGTTCGTCGATCAACGTTTCAAATGATTTCACAGTTAGGCGCACCCTGGATTGCCTACCGCCTAATCCCAGCAGCCCACGGGAGCCGCCATCCAGAACCTCAATTTCTACCATGTCTTCTGTCAGACCCAATTGCTCGAGACCTCTCTCCACCGCCTCTTCAGTCGTAGGCGCGATAATTTCGAGCGTTGTCTTTTCAGTGCTCATGTGTCACCTCAGTGTAGTTAATTCAGCGTTACTTTTTTCCTTCTGGTTTCTTTTTCCAAAAAACCACATTATCCCAATGTACTTTGCCAGAAATCGCGTACTGGGCAATTTGGACGAAGTTCGTCACTACAAAGTAAAGCGCCAGTCCAGATTGTAAGGACCACGCCAGCCAGCCCATCAACACCGGCATGTACAGATTCATCATCTTGGACATCATCGCCCCCTGGTCAGCAGCGCCAGGTTGTTGGGGAGGGGTCATGATTTTGGTTGAGATGTAGGTTGAAATGACCACAACAATCGCCAGCACAGGGATACCAAAGTTCAACCCCGGAATGTGCAGGCGCTCAGGCATTCCAATATCCATCCATAAGAATTTGCTGTTGAGGGGAAGCACCTCTGCAATGCTAAGGAATTTCGGATAAATATGCCTTGTCAGGTTGAGCAGATCCAGCGGACCAGTGGCCATGGTTTGGATCATCGCCTGGTACAGCCCGATGATAATGGGGAATTGGATCAATGTAGGCAGACAGGACGCCATCGGGTTGATCTTCATTTCCTGGTACAGTTTCATCTGTTCCTGGGCGAGCTTTTCCTTATCACCCTTGTACTTGGTTTGAATCTCGATGTACCGTTTATCCTTTTGAAGTTCCTGCATCGCGGCAGAGCTTTTAATTTGCTTGGCCGTCAAAGGGTACAACACAATCCTGGTCAGAATGGTGAAGAGGATCAAGGCAAGGCCAAAGTTACCTACCAGCTTGGAGATCCACAACAACAAGTTAATAAATGGTTCAATAATGATGGTATCCCACATGGTTATCCGTCCTTATTTCTTTTTGCCGTAATACCAGTTTTCATTCCCGTTGGTATCAAGCGCGATCAACGGTTTTTCGCTTTTATTCAGGCTGATAACCAGGCGGTTTCCCAGCCGTTCCGGGCTTGCGTATATGCTGCCATCAAATGAGCGAGTCCATAAACGTTCGCCATTGAAACCTACAAGGATGACCTGGCCATCTTCATTCCCAAACACAAGGCCCTCATCCAGCAGTGCTCCAGTGCCCACAATTGCCGCGTCGGTTTCAATTTGCTGCACGCTTTTCCCATTCTCGCTATTCAAAATATTGATCCGCCCGGATTGGTCACCAAAATACAGCTTCCCTTCATGGAGAACTGGCTGCGACCACACTCCGCCGCCCACTTTTTGCTGCCAGATGCGCGTACCGTCTTCCGCATTGAACGCGAAAAAGGTGCCATCCAGATTGCCCAGGTAGAGAACGCCATTCTCTAACAACGGGCGGGAGATAGTGGTGGTATCCAGGGCAACCTTCCACTTTAACGCGCCGGTTGCGGCATCTAACGCGTAAAGGTATTTATCCATTGAGGGAAAATAGACCGTGGTTCCATCGGATGCGGGTCTGGCCCATAGAGCATGCCCGGCTTTAAACTCCCAAACGAGGTTGCCAGAAAGATCCAGCGCGTAAAGAGAATAATCAGTATTCGGCGCCAGAATCATGTTATTGACGACCAGAGGGCTGTCAATATAACGTCCCTCTGCCTGTGTAAATTTCCAGGTTTCTGCACCAGTCTTCGCGTTTAGACAGGTCAACTGGTGCGCATAATCCACCACGATCAACTGCTCACCAATGAGCACAGGTTCGGCATAGAAAAGCCGTTGGGGGCTACCCTTTTCTGGATATTGCCAGGCGACATTTCCACTATCGGCAACCAACGCTGTCACCTGGCTTCCGCCGGCATAATACACGTAGTCTTCGGTCACCAACACACCAGACCAGCTGTTAGACTGACCGGCGGGTGAGCATGCCGTGAGTGTTACTACCAGCAACGCAAATAGCAGGATCAAACCAATTCTTCGAATTTTCATGCTTTTTTCGTTCCCTATCATTATGAAGATATCCTTTGACCGAGGTCACGGGACCGGGTCAAATCCACCTGGATTAAAAGGATTACAACGTAAAACACGCCAGACAGCCAGGATCGAACCTTTAATGGCGCCATGTTTATAAATCGCCTGATAGCCGTAATGCGAACAGGAAGGATAAAAACGGCAGGTATTGGCAGGCAACGCTGGAGAAACCAGCCATTGATACAGCCTGATCAACCCCAACAGAGGCATGCGAGGAATATTACGCAATCGAAATGGAAGATCGCGCAGCCGCGGCTCTGCCACATGAACGTGTTCATCTTCCTGGGCGATAATTGTTTGAGCCAATCAATCCTGCTTTTCCCAGCAGTTCAACAACTGCTGCTTGAATTTCCTGAAATTGCACTTGTGAGGTTCTTTCACGCGCGATGAGTAGAAAGTCAATAGGGTCTTTGAGCTCAGAGAGATATGGTGCAATGATAGCCCGTAACTGCCGTTTCACCCGGTTGCGCTCAACCGCTCCGCCTACTGACCGTGTCGCGATGATGCCTGCCCGTGAATTCTCTGCCAATCCTTTTGCACAAACGAGGACTGCAAGCGGGTGCGCATACGATCGACCTGTGTGGCGCACCCGCTTGAAGTCATTTGTCTGGGTTAATCGGAACTTCCGTTTCACCCGATGTCCAGTCCGAAATCCTGAAAAGCATCTTGTGGATACACCGTTCCCGGCCGTTCAGAAAAATCACCAGCTGATCTTCTTGACGTGGTTGTTCATTGTAACCGCCAGGTGATGACGGCCCTTCGCGCGCCTTCTTTTTAATGTCGCGCGTCCATCCGCTGTAGCCATGCGCGCGCGAAAGCCATGCACACGAACACGGCGTCGGATTTTCGGTTGGTAAGTCCTCTTGGTCATGCCACTTCCTCTCAATTCATTACAGAATGCTTAAATTCGCAAACTTGGATTATACCTCAACCTCGTTATTCGGTCAAAGGTTTTTCACGCGCGGCGCATCGAGCAGTTCCGCCACCATCCTGGCACCTTCTGCGTCGGTTAAGACCAGCAATTCGTCCTCAGCAGCCAGAGTGGTCACTCCCCGTGGAATCACAAGCTCACCATCCCGGATAATTCCCGCGATGACACAGTTGGCGGGTAATTTCAAGTCCTTGATCATCATGCCTACCGCGGTTGCATTGACAGGGATTTTTTCTTCTACCAGCGAGTATTTTCCTCGGCGCAGCTTGAGCAATAACATCATATCGCCCATTGACATTTCTTCTTCGATCAGGTGAGCCAAAATCTCCGCCTGGTTCACCGCCACATCCACATTGAACATCTTGTTGAACAACCATGCGTTACGCGGGTTATTCACCCTGGCAATGGTTCGGTTCACGTCGTATCTTTCTCTTGCCACGTAACATAGAGCGAGGTTTTCGGCATCCACAGGAGTGGTGGCTGCAAAAACATCCGCGTGGATCAGGTCCGCTAACTCCATCGTGTGGGTGTCCAAAGGGTTGCCAGCGATGATGGATTCAGTGGGGATTTCTTTATGAATGCGCGCAAGGATCTCTTTTCGCGATTCGATCAAATGCACTCGATGCCCCGCGCTGACCAACGATTTCGCTAATTGCGCTCCAGTTCGTCCGCCGCCTGCAATCACAACAAACATATTAACTCACCTGCCTTTTTCTGAGGTTCTCACGCGTTTCTGTAATTCCTTCAAACGTGGCTGCCACGGTTAATATATCCCCCGCCTTAATGACCGTATCCTGGTCTGGTAAGAATGCGCTGCCCGCCCTAGTAACCGCCAGCCATTTGCATTTGCTGCAGGTTACCAGATCAGAGACTTTTTTCTCATTCCAGCTCGGCGGAATGATAATTTCGTAAATCTCAACCTCGCCGTTGCCCGCCGAAAAAACCGTTCGCCCTTCTGCGTCAAGTAGAAGCTCTTCAATACGCTGGGCTCCCCAACTTGAGGAGCTGATAACCTGGATATTGAATGTTTCGAAAATGGAGCGCAAATGCGTATCATAATTCCTGGCAACAACGTTTTTTACATTAAATTCGTTTTTCGCCACATGGCTCACCACCACGTTAAGCGCATCATTATTCGTGACAGCTGCCAGCGCATCGCAGGTTTGAATTCCCGCGCGCGTCAGAAGATCCTGATTGATCGCGTCACCTTCAAGAGTCTTTCCCTCAAAATCAGAAGGGAGGTTCTTAAAGGAAGCCGCGTTTTCATCGATAACTGAAACCTGGTGTCCCCTTTTAAAAAGATTGTAAGCCAGATCAGCCCCAATCCTTCCGCACCCAATGACAATGATTTTCATAATTTTCTAACCCTTTCAATCAACCAGGTATGGCACTTCCATGATCACAATATCCTTACGTGATAATAACACCTTACGCAGTAAATCCGCAGTGCGCGAATGTAAAAGGCTGGCAATTCCACGCCGGGGGATGAACTGCGGCACGATGATGCTGATGATCTCGTTCGGCGGTCGGTTCTTGTCGATTTCCTCAATGTATTCCAACAATGGTTCAATGAATAACCTGAATGGCGACTCAATTACAACCATGCGGTAGCCTTCCCCCCACATCTCCCACTTTTCCAGCATGCGCCTGGTTTCCAGCGGATCGATGGACACATGAACAGCGGTCACATCATCAGAAAGCGTCTTGGCGTAGCGCAACGCTGTGAGCGTCCCTTTATGCACTCCGCTCACCAGCAACAGCACGCGTTGGTGTACAATGCGCCCTGGCGGGGCGTATTCTTCCAGCGAAAGGTCTTTTGCCAGGGTGTAATAATGCTTATGGATGGTGGAAAAACCCAATACTAACGCCGGGATGAGGAAAACAACGATATAAGCGCCATCTACAAACTTGGTGACAGCAAAAACGATCATGACCACGAATGTGATGAGCGCGCCGAACCCATTGATGAGCATTTTGTGTTTCCAGCCGCTGTCATACTTGAGCAGCGAACCACGTTCCTGCACTTCCACGCCAGGTTCGAGCTTGCCTGATTTCCACCAGCGCCGCGCCATACCGCTTTGCGATATGGTGAATGAGAGAAACACGCCGATCGCGTAGAGCGGAATCAGCCTTGAAACGCTCGCCTGAAATATGATGATCAGCAAAGAAGCCACAATGGCCAGCGCCGCAATTCCTCTTGAATACACCAGGCGGCTGCCGCGGTACGTTAATTGCCTGGGTAAATATCCGTCTGCTGCCGCAATGGCGCTTAAACGCGGAAAATCAGCAAAGGCAGTGTTGGCTGCCATCACCAAAATAATGGTGGTAGCAGCGATAGTGCCCAGGTAGAGCAACCCTCTGCCTTCAAAGATGGTTCGAGACATTTGTGAGATGACGGTCTCTTCTTCAGAAGGCATCACCCCCACATGGTTCCCCAAGAAAGTGATGGAAAACATCATCGATCCCAAAATCAGCGCCATGATGATCAGCGTGGTGCCCGCGTTCTTGCTGCGCGGTTCTTTAAACGCAGTGATGCCATCTGAAATCGCCTCTACACCAGTCACCGCTGAGGTTCCGCTGGCGAAAGCCTTAAGGACGAGAAAGAGCGTCACCGGCTGCAAGGCAGATTCAGGCAAAATAAGATCCATTGGGGGGGCTTCCACGCTTCCCAGCGTGCCGGCAATCAGGCGGATGAACCCGACAATTACGTTGATATACATCATCCCGAGGAAAAAGTACGTGGGAATCGCAAAGGTAATTCCAGATTCCTTCACCCCTCGCAGGTTCACCAGCATGATCAAGAACACAAAACTGACCGCTATCAGCACCTTATAGGGCTCAAACAACGGGAAGGCAGAGATTAACTGCGCCACACCCGATGAGATGGACACAGAGACCGTGAGGATGTAATCAGTGAGCAGCGCTGCCGCCGCGATTTGCGCAGGTATTGCGCCGATATTATCCCGCGCCACGATGAAGGACCCTCCGCCGTTTGGATAGGCGTGGACAGTCTGTTCGTATGAAAAGATGAGGATGGCCAGGAGCGCGCAAATTCCAATCGCGATCGGTACTGAAAGATGAAAGGCGGTCACCCCCGCCGCTGCCAAAATGATCAGTATTTCCTGCGGGGCGTAAGCGACCGAGGACATCGCATCCGAAGAGAATACGGCCAAACCCAAGACTTTCCCGATGGTTTGGTGTGGGGCATCAGCGGTAGAAAGTGGTCTACCGATGAGGAATCGGCTCCAACTCCTGCCTGGTTGATATTCAGTTGCCCGGCGAAAAACGGTGGACCCGCTGCCTTCTTCGATTTTCATTTTCCTTCCATCCAACTTTCTTCATGACAAAGGCTGGAATTATACATTTTCTCTACGCGCCGGTCAATCACTCTAAAAAAACCTCTCATCTACCAAAGCCTTTACCTAAGTGCTTAATCAACTGTTCGTTCTTGCGAAAAAATCACGCCTTGATATGGAAGCAAGGGTAAAGCGCCTGTTTCCCATCCCACTGAATTGGGAATATTACAAAATATATTCATTCCGGGGTTATCAGGGAGATGTGCTCGTTGCAGCGCGTCGCTGAAGTTTAATGCCACTATATAACTGCCTGACCCATCCCAGCGCCGAAAAACCAGAACTTCTTCGTTTCCCGGGTCAATTTCTTCATATGCACCGGTTTGCAGCGTTGGAGACTGCATTCGCAACTTAATCAGGGCGCGGTAGAAATTCAGCAATGAGCCCGGGTCTTTTTCCTGCGCGTTTACATTTACTCCTGTGTGGTAATCGGAGTTCACAGGCAGCCAGGGTTCTATATCAGCGGGGCAAAAACCTCCATTAGGGGCGTCCATCCACTGCATGGGCGTACGGTTGCGGTCTCTGCCCATCATCGCGCCTGTCAGCGTTGCGGTCTTTTTATCCGAACCCATCACTTTCTGATCCAGCGCAGCGTATAACCGGCTGAGCGGGTCACGAAACCTGCCGGGGTCTTCAATGATGAGGTCAGACATGCCAATCTCCTCCCCATTGTACAGGAAAGGCGTTCCTCGCAAAGTCAGCAGCAGCATCAGGTTCAGCCTGGCAATAGCGGAGTTATTTTCTCCATCACCATATCGTGAATAGACCCGGGCAGAGTCATGGTTTCCAAGGGTATTGCATGGCCAGGCGCGCACTGGCAAGGCAGCCAGCCGTTCTTGTTGATTTCTCCTCACGTGTTTTGCTGTCAACCTTTGGGTGCGCATCAATGGAAAATTGAAATTGAGATGCAATTCATCATTCCCGTTGCCGTAAAAAGCAAGGTCATCGGTTTCCCCAATCAGCACCCGGTCCTCGTATTCATCCAGGAGTATTCGAAGTTCCTTCATCAGTTGGTGCACTTCAGGTTGATCCGATTGATAGCGGTACATGCGAGCCCAATAGGAGAGCACTTTTTCATCCGCTTCAGGGTTCAGACTGTTGCGAGCCAGGCGGTACAACTCCTCCTGGCTCATCCCATCCGGGATGGGAGGGTAATTTTCATCTTCAAAAATGGTGCCAATCGCGTCCAGTCTGAAGCCATCCACCCCCATGTCCAGCCAAAAACGCGCCACGTTGAACATGGCTTCTTTAACAGCCGGGTTACGCCAGTTCAGGTCTGGCTGTTCTTTGAAAAAGTAATGGTAATAATAAGCAGAGGTCAGCTTATCATACTCCCAGGCAGAACCTCCAAAGGTTGAGTACCAGTTCGTAGGCGGTTGGCCCTCTTTCCCATCCTTCCAGATGTACCAGTCTCGTTTGGGGTTATGCCGGTTGGAGCGCGATTCAATAAACCAGGGGTGCTGGTCAGAAGTATGATTCAGCACCAGGTCAAGCACCAGTTTCATGCCCCGTTGGTGCAGCCCATCCAGGAACTGACGGAAATCATGCATTCTGCCGTATTCCGGCGCCACTCCCTGGTAATCAGAGATATCATAGCCACAATCCACATACGGCGAAGGGTAATGAGGTGAAAGCCACACGGCATCTACGCCAAGTTGCTGCAGGTAATCCAGCCTGGATATCATTCCGGCAAAGTCTCCGATGCCATCACCATTACCATCCGCGAAACTGCGCGGGTAAATCTGGTAAAATACCGCCTTTTGCCACCAGTGATGTTTCGCGATGTCGTTCATCCTGTTCCCCTTCTGTTACCCGCGGATCGTAGCACACAGGCTGCCTTTTTTATATCCATCTATTCTCACCCAGTCTATCTGGTTACTGCGGTCTGACCCCGCCTGCGCGGTAACTGGAAGGTAATTATCCGTCAATCCCCGCACCAACCAACCTCCATCTTGCGGCTCGGCTGCTTCCCACAACGTCTGCAACTCGCAACCGACCTGTCCATCAGCGTAATGGCGCGCTGACTTTTCAAGCGCCAACCGCATCAGCCGACCTCTTTCTCTGGCGATGGTGCCGTGAACCCTGCCAGAGAGCCTGGCCGCGGCGGTGCCGGGTCTGGCGGAGTATCTGAAAACATGCCCGCCAGCAAAGTTCATCGACCTGACAAATTCCAGGCTCTCGCGGAATTCATCCTCTGTTTCGCCCGGAAACCCAACAATGATATCCGTCGTCACTGCCAGCCCCGGAATGCGTTCTCTGGCATGCGCGAGAAGTTGAGCATATTCGACTGGTGAAGTGCGCCTTGCCATACGTTTGAGCACTTCCGCTGAACCTGACTGCAAGGGTAGATGCAGGTGGCGGCACATGCGTGGATCTCGCCAGAGATCAAAAAAGCGGTCGTCCAGGTCCCATGGTTCAGTTGAAGACAACCGCAGCCGCTCTATCGCAGTTTTTTCCAACAGGTAACCCACAAGGTCAGGTAAGGTTTCTTCATGGCTTAAATCTCGACCCCACCAGCCCAGGTGCACACCCGTCAATACCACCTCCCGGCTTCCTCCGTGGAGGGCACGGTTGACTTCACGCAATACTTCTTCTCTGGGTGTACTGCGCGCTTCACCGCGAGCGATGCGCGTCACGCAAAAAGTGCAATGATTATTACATCCATCCTGCACTTTTATGAAAGCCCTGGTGCGTTTTCGCGCTCCAGGCAAAGGCTGCCTGGCTAGTGGTTCAAGGTCAAAATCCGCCAGTTGCCCCAATACCAGCCCCGGTATTTGCGGCTTACCCTGGTTGGAAACCACCTGCTTGACGCCCGGCAACCTTGCCATTTCAGACGGCTCTAAGGTGGCCAGGCAGCCGGTTACCAGGATGTTCGAGGCGCCGGCATGCTGTGCCTGTCTTACTTTTTGGCGGGAATCAGAAGCCGCGGCCGCAGTGACCGAGCATGTGTTTACCACAACCAGGTCTGCCCCCTCAGCAGTGTCGATGATAGTGTGCCCGGCTGACCTGAATTCACTCGCCAGGTGCTCAATTTCTGCCTGATTGAGCCTGCAACCGACGGTATCAAAAAATATTTTCATTGTTATGGCTGGAATACCTTGAAATTATCAAAAAACACCCTCACGCCAGGCTCGCTATAAGCGCCGGCGATAAGCCCCACTTTACCGGATTCAAACTGATCATCCATCACCTCAGTTAGAAGTGTTTCGTTCGCTCTTAAACGAAGAACATTTCGCTCGCAGGTCGCCTCCAGGTGATTGACCACGCCACCCGTGCGGATGGCTTCGCTGAACCCCAGATTCCCTTCATTTGATAGCACTTTCATTTTTCCATCCACATATTTAAAAACCCCGTAATAGCCGTCATGGCTCAATACGAACCCGTAAAAGTTACGGTCATCCTGAAAGCGGCAGATGACGCCAAAGGTATCATCCTGTGGACCATCCGCCAGCACAGCATCCACCTTAACTTTCACATCGTTGAATTCTTTTCCATTCACAGACCAGTACATAAAATTCGGGAGGAAGATGGAAATCATCATCCCATCATAGTTAAATTCGATCTCCCCGCCTCTCGTTTCCATCGATCCCCAGCCATTGGGCGGGTGGGAAAAATCATCTTCGAATAACAGTCCCCCCGGGGGTACCGCCCCGAATGGAGAAAAGTGAATGCCGATCTTCTCGCAGCCTGTCAGGGTCAATGCGCAGCAAAAGAGAAAAAAACGGAATAAAAAGTAAGTCGGTTTGTTCACTTTTGCCTGTTCCTGACTGCAATATTATACCTTCCCCATTTACTGCGCGCCATTTTCTCTCAACAGGCGGTTTGCCAGATCGCGCAGGCGCCAATCGCGGGCAGATGCTTCAGCACGGCGTAGATAGTCAAAGGCTATCTCTTTCTCTTCTCTTATCAAGTTGAGCTGTCCCAGGTGAATCAGAATGGCTGCTTGTTCAGGGTCCCGCGCCAGGGCTCGCAGGAAAAAACGTTCCGCGCTATCCAGGTCAGCCAATTGCAGGTAGACAGTTCCCAGCAAGTCCATCATTACCGGGTTATCCGGTTCCAGGGCCAGCGCCTGCCGAGCGGCCGGCAACCCAACATCTTCTAACTGATAACGATGCAAAATGCAGAACTCCGCCAACGCTCGCCATAAATCCGCATTCTTCTCATCCACGGTAACAGCAAGAGAAAATTCTGTCAGCGCATTTTCCAGGTCCCCCATCGCCGCCAGGGTTCTTCCGCCTTCGAGAATCCATATGGCAGCCGACGGGTTCGATTCTTGGGCTATTCGCAGGTGCTCCAGCGCTTTTTCCAGGTTGCCCTGGCGCTGGTAATAGATCCCTAACACTCCGTTGGTTATTTCTCCTTTAGGGTCCAGCTCCCAGGCTTTCTCGAGGTTTTGCCGCCCATCCAATCCAAGTTGGAACTGGGATTCTCCTAACAACGCCAGAGCAGTGGCATTATCTGGCAGCGACTGCACCGCTTTGGAGAAGGCTTGAAAAGCCGCGTTCCATTCATCTACCCGCGCCAACGCTTGCCCAGCGTAGAGAAACCATTCTCCGTGGTCCTCCAGAACGCCATATTGTTGAATGACCCCAACCAGATAAACCGCGGCCGCCTTACGGGACTGGTCTCTTTTAGCCAGTTCAAAGTGCGCAACCGCACGGCCTGGGTCTTCTGTCATTAAATAGATACCCATCTGGTAATTCACTTCACTGTTGGTTGGTTCAGACGCGTACGCCTTTTGCAGCAGTTGGCGCAATCCCTCGTGATCGTTTAACGGCGCCATCAGAGCAGCGGCTTGAAGCAGGATAAAAACATCGTCTGTATGGATGGATTGCAATACATATTTTGCTGCGTCGCTATAACCGTTGGCGATCAACATGTCAGATAGCCAAACCTGCCCTAACGGTTCAAGCTGACCAAGTTCTTGAGCCTTCTCAAACGAATGCAGCGCGTTCTGGTAATCCCCTTGATCCATGTATAATCGTCCTGCGCGCTGCCACAAGTCTCCCCGCCAGGTCTGGAATTCCAGCGCCTGTTGAATCGCCGTGAGTTCCATCTGCGCATCTCCATTGACAAGCGCTGCCCGGTCGTTTTGCAAAGACAGGGTGAGGTTTTCAGGCGCTGCTCCTGCCTTTGGGAAAGCCATAAATCCCAATGGCAGGAGCAAAAAGAACAGCAACCATAATTTACGTTCATTCCTCATAGCTTTATTATATGCCACCCGCTTCGCACAAAATTTTGCTGCTCCTCATTTGCTTGACACCAGTTTATGCGTATGGTAAATTCACCATATCAAAGGCGCCGAGGGGAGTTCGCCCTTCCGCTAACACTATTTAAGATGGAGAGTATTAGGATGGCTGAACGTTTTGTTGGAACTGTCAAGTGGTTTAACCCCGCAAAGGGGTACGGTTTCATCGGGCGAGAAAACGCCGAAGATGTCTTCGTGCATTTTTCCGCAATAGAAATGGAGGGATACAAAGTTCTTAAGGAAGGGCAACAGGTGGAATTCTCCATCGAGAAAGGTCCTAAAGGTTTGCAGGCTGCCGAAGTTAAACCTGTAGAATAATCAAAAATCGAATACCACTTAAAAGCAGAGCCTTGCGACTCTGCTTTTTTCTTTTAAGAGAGTGAGTGACACATTCGTTCGAGCGCGTTATCCAGTGTCTCACGCGAACAACCGAAGTTCAAGCGCACAAAGCCGGTACCGGGTTCTCCAAAATCTCGACCGTCATTGAGGGCTACCCGGGCACGTTGGAAAAAATATTCGCGCGGGCTTGGTGCGAGTTCCAGCTCCCGGCAATCCAACCAGGCAAGGTACGTCGCTTCAGGTTTGACCATATGTATGCGCGGCAGGTTGTGCTCAATGTAAGCCATCAAGTGCTCTCGGTTGCTCTCGAGGAAGGCAAGCACCTCGCTCAGCCAGGAAGCCCCTTCACGATAGGCTGCTGCAGCCGCAGTCATTCCCAGTAGGTTCACCCCGCCCATCAGTCCGCGTTTGGAATGGAGAATACGCTTGCGTAACTCTTCGTTCTGGCAAATTAGGATCGAACAATCCAACCCGGCGATATTGAAAGTCTTGCTTGGTGCGATGAGTGTCACCGTGCTGGCAGCAATCTCATCATCCAGCGAAGCGATCGGAATATGCTGGCACCCTTTGTACACCAGGTCGCAGTGGATTTCATCAGCAATGATAATCATCTCGTGACGCAAACACTCGCCAGCCATCCCAAGCAGTTCTTCGCGGGTGAATACTCTGCCCAATGGATTATGCGGATTGCACAGCAAGAAAGCCTTCGTATCCTTTTCAATTGACTTGGCGAACGCATCCAGGTCAACCCGGTACTGTCCATCTGCGCCAGGCTGCAAATTGTTATATACCGTGCGCGCTTGGGCTTTGACCGGCGCTTCGAAAAATGGCGGGTAAACCGGCGGTTGCAGCAGTATCGATTCTCCCGGGTGCACTACCGCCTGACAAACCAGGTTAAACCCGGATACCACTCCCGGCACCAACAGGATATCTTCGGGTGAAATTCTCCACTGGTGCAATCGGCTCATTCTCTGCACAATAAGATCCTTAAGCTCTTGTGATTCCAGTGCGTAGCCGAAAACGCCATGGCTTACCCGTTGCTGCAACGCTTCAATAACGGCCGGGGGCGAGGTAAAATCCATGTCCGCCACCCATAAGGGCAATACGTCTTCGGTGAACAATCCCCATTTAACACTATCGGTATTCCTGCGTTCAGGTGCTTGGAACATGATCGTTTCGCTGCTCCTTTCTTGGTCAATGATGGATTATAGTCCACCCCGCATTGATACGCGCTCAAATGGTCAAGTCTGATATACTTTTTTATATGGAACACCCGATGACGATTCCTGACCTGAGCTTGTTAGCGGCGACCAGCTGGCAGGATTATGAACTGTTGGATAGCGGCGCCGGGATGAAGCTGGAACGCTTCGGAGCGTATCGCTTGATCCGTCCCGAAGCAGAAGCAGTTTGGCAACGAGCCTTACCAGAAAATGAGTGGCGGGCAGCCGATGCGCTTTATAAACCCGCCCCCGAAGAAAATGGTGGTCATTGGGAATTCCGTAAGAAAATGCCCGACCAATGGAAGCTGAGCTATGGGCAACTCGCTTTTTGGGTTAAAACCTCTTCCTCCCGCCACCTGGGTGTCTTCCCCGAACAATCCTGCCAATGGGACTGGGCAGAAAAAGTCATCCACCTGTCAGGCGGGAAGCCGCGCGTGCTGGTCCTCTTCGGCTACACGGGCATCGCTTCTCTCTCAGCGGCGGCGGCTGGCGCACAGGTGACCCATCTGGACGCCTCGCGCAAGGTTGTCACATGGGCACGTGAAAACCAAACCCTCAGCAGGCTTGATTCACTCCCGATTCGTTGGATCTTGGATGATGCGCTTAAGTTTGTTCAGCGCGAACAACGCCGCGGCAGTTGCTACGATGCTCTCATTCTTGATCCTCCCAAGTTCGGGCGTGGACCCAAAGGAGAAATATGGGATTTTTACAAGCTGCTGCCAGACCTGCTCGCCGCCTGCCGCGCCATCCTCTCCCCTGACCCACTTTTTGTTCAGCTCACCGCGTACGCCGTTAAGGCTTCTGCCGCAACAATGTACAACGCCATTCTCGAAATGACCGCCAGGTTTAAAGGCATTACCCAGGCTGGAGAGATTGGCTTGCTGGAGCGGTCAGCGAAACGCTTCCTCTCCACCGCGATATTCGCGCGATGGTGCCGCGCGGATATTCACCAGGAAATGGGCTGAATCAGAACCAGCCGCAATCGGAGTTTCCATGCCAGAGAGACGTTTTCCTTTCGCGCACACCTTTTCCATTGTCGCCCGAGACCCCAAGAACGGTGAGTTGGGCGTTGCTGTGCAATCGCATTGGTTTTCAACGGGCTCCATCGTTGCCTGGGCAGAGCCGGGTGTAGGCGCCATCGCTACACAATCCATGGCTGAAGTCAGCTATGGCCCGCTGGGATTGAGCGCGATGCGCGAAGGCAAACCAGCCTCCGTTGTTCTTGCAAACCTGCTGGCAAAAGACGCCAACCGTGAAGTGCGCCAGGTGGCCATGGTAGATGGAAAAGGCACAGTAGCGGTGCATACAGGGCAACGTTGCATCGCCGAAGCTGGTCACCAAACTGGTTACCAGTATTCTGTGCAAGCGAATATGATGCTGCGTAATACGGTCTGGCCGGCGATGGCCGCCGCATATGAAGCGGCGAAGGGTTCGCTTGCAGACCGCCTGCTCGCCGCGCTGGATGCTGCCCAGGCTCAGGGAGGAGATATTCGCGGTCAACAATCCGCCGCTTTACTGGTGGTATCAGGAGAGAGCCATAACGAACCATGGAAAGGGGTACTGGTAGACCTGCGTGTTGAAGACCATTCCGAACCCCTGGTTGAATTACGCCGCCTGCTCACCGTTCAACATGCTTATGAACATATGAACCGCGGTGATGAGCTGCTCAGCCAGGGGCTTATCGATCAGGCTTTTAGCGCTTACGAGCAGGCTGCCGCGCTCGCTCCGCACCTGCATGAACTTCCCTTCTGGCAGGCGGTCACCTTGCTGGATAGCGGCAGGGAGCAGGAAGCCCTGCCCATTCTCAAACGTGTGTTTCAGGCCAATCCCAACTGGATGCTGCTGCTCGAACGCCTGCCCGCCGCCGGTCTACTGAAAGATGACCGGCGCATGCTGCGGCGGGTGAGGAAACTGCTCGGTTGACCGAGTGGCGGCTACCCTTGCTGCCAGTCCAACTGTGCAGATATCTTTTAAGGCAGCAGCTGCATAATAAATACTACATAAAACGACCACCAGCTGGTCAGTCAGCCAGCCCGCTAGCCTTTCCAACTCAGGCAAGGGTGTCCTGGTTTCTCCTCACTCACATTCTTTTCACCATATCAGGCTACGCGATTTTTCCTGTGGTTCGCATCTTGTCGAGATATTGCCAAGACCGCCAGCCAGGGCAATCCTCCTTTCACAAGGGCTGATGAAAAGGGATTAACCAGTAAAAAGATGATTGACTTTTTCCCTCTCCACTTCTACACTTAATCCATGCTTGCCAAAGTGAACGCCTGCGCTGTCATCGGTTTGGATGGGGTCGTGGTGGATGTTGAGGTCGATCTCACACCCGGCATCAAACCGCCCATCATCATCGTTGGCTTACCGGATGTCTCGGTGCAGGAAAGCCGCGAGCGCGTCCAATCCGCCATTCGCAACACTGGGCTGGAGTATCCGCGCAAACGCGTACGCGTCAACCTGGCTCCAGCCACCGTGCGCAAAGAAGGCTCAGCCTACGATCTGCCCATCGCGCTGGGCATCCTCATCGCCAACCGCCAACTACCTCCGCAGTGCCTGCAAGACGCCCTGGTGATGGGCGAACTCTCGCTGGATGGCAGCGTGCGCCACATCCGCGGAGTGCTGCCCATGGCCGCCGTCGCCCGCGCCCAGGGTTATAAGCGCGTTTATGTCCCCGCGGAAGACGCGCCGGAAGCCGCTATCTTCCCCGACCTGGAAGTCATCCCGGTCAGTTCTCTGGCTGACCTTTTCCAGCATCTTGTTGGTCAGGTGATCATCGACCCACAGCCTGCCTTGGCAGTGGAACAGGTCAGCGCGCTGGTACAGACTGATTTCCGCGAGATCAAGGGACAGGAACACGTCAAACGCGCCCTCGAAGTCGCCGCTGCTGGTGCGCACAACCTGCTGATGATTGGTCCGCCAGGCGCAGGCAAAACGCTGATGGCCCGTGCCCTGCCATCTATCCTGCCCTCCATGACGCTCGAAGAAGCCCTCGATGTTACCCGCATCTATTCAGTGGCAGATGCACTGCCTGAGGGTATCCCACTGCTCAAGAGCCGCCCCTTCCGCGCGCCGCACCATACCATCAGCCACGCAGGTCTGGTGGGCGGTGGCAACTGGCCGCACCCCGGCGAGATTTCATTGGCCCACCGTGGAGTGCTCTTCCTCGATGAATTTCCCGAATTTGGCAGCCGCACCCTTGAAGTGCTGCGCCAGCCGCTGGAAGACAAAATAATTACCATCAGCCGCGCGCAGGGCACGCTCACCTTCCCGGCCAATTTTCAGCTCGTCGCCGCCATGAACCCCTGCCCGTGCGGTTATTACGGAGACCCTACCCGGGTCTGCACCTGCGCGCCGGGCATCGTCACCAAGTATCAGCGGCGCATCTCCGGCCCGCTGATGGACCGCATCGATATTCACGTGGAAGTACCGCGCGTGGATTACGAGAAGCTCAGCGACGCACGCCTGGGTGAACCCTCCGCTGTCATTCGCACCCGGGTGGAGAGCGCGCGTCAAATCCAACGCGAGCGTTTCGCTAATACATCATTGACCTCTAACGCGGATATGCATCCGGCGCAGGTGCGGCAGTACTGCTCTCTCGATGAATCCTGCCGCGGACTGATGCGCACCGCTATGAACCAGCTGCAGCTTTCCGCCCGCGCCTATCACCGCATCCTCAAGCTGGCTCGAACTATCGCCGATCTGGCTGGCAGCCCGCACATCTCTACCATCCACCTGGCTGAAGCGCTGCAATACCGGCCGCGTGTGAGCGATGTTTAGGATTTCGCCAATGAGAAAAGTAAAACTGGCAGTCAACGGCACCCTGATGCGCGGGTTGGAACTGAACCACAACCTGCTCTCCGTCGGAGCGGTCTTCCTGTGCCAAACTGTCACCGCACCCACTTACCGTCTATGGTCGATTGGCGATCTCTACCCTGCCATGCTGCGTGATGATCATTTGGGCGCTGCCATCCACGTGGAAATATGGTCGCTTTCAGCAAGCGCGCTCGTTGCCGTGCTGCAACAGGAACCGCCCGGGTTATGCCTGGGGCGCGTCGAGCTGCAGGGTGGTGAATTGGTCTTTGGTGTGCTCGCAGAGCCTTATCTTATTTCTGGCCAGCAGGAAATCACCCGTTGGGGGGGCTGGCGGGAATACCGTCAATCACAGCCATAAGCCTGGCGCTTGTTGAAAACCTCACAACCTCAACGCGGAACAATCGCAACCGAGAAAGCGTCAACTCTATAACTTGATTGACCAGGAGGGACCATGCGCTTTTTGATTTTTTCCATCTCAATAATGCTGCTTCTTGTATCCTGCAATCCGACGCTGTCTGACACCCCTGACTTTATTTCACCACTGTCTACCGCAACGGCTCGCCCAGTAATCAATGATGAAAACCCCTCACCTCCGGCCCCTACGATCGCCAAGCCAGACCAACCCGTTGATTCTTTGACACCATTGAAAACGCCCAACTCTTTTGAACCTGGTCCTGGTGATGAGTTGAAGCAGCGTTCCGCAGCGTTCGTCGACAACGCCCAGCTCATGATTCTTGAAAGCGACCCCATCCAGGTCAACCTTCAAATAAAAGGCAGCCTGCCTACGCCCTGTCACATATTGCGCGTCGCCATCTCCCCGCCTGACAAGGAAAACCATATCGCCATCAGTGTGTATTCGCTTGTTGATCCAGCGGTCGTGTGTATCCAGGTGCTTCAAGAATTTGAAACCAGCGTACCGCTGGGGGCCTATCCTTATGGACATTACCTTGTCTACGTAAATGACATGCTGGTTGGTGAATTTGATGGTTGACACTTATGCCAACAGTCTTCAACAGGGCGCGGCATATCGCGCCCTGTTTTTTTTCGTCTGACCTCCAGTATCTTACAGGGGATTATCAGCGAATATGCTGCCAGTCGCGAGTTATTCTCCCACCACCAGCAATACCGAATCCAGTGCAATCGGCGAGCCATCCGCCATGCTCAACTCACTCAACGTCAACAAAATCCGCGTTCCGGGGGCAATCCCCGGGATGAGCACGGTGTTATCAAAAGTCGCCGGAGCGCCCAGGTCTTCCGTTTGCACCATGAATCCTTCATGCAGCAGCTCCCCACCTGATAGGTCAGTGATCCTCAACAAGAGAGTGTTCTCGAACGGTCCAATCGGCATCGAACCGATCAGGCGCACACTGCCACTTATAGTATCACCATCACGCGGTGAATCAATGGTAATCACGTGCTCCTCGCTGCCAGAGAAAGCAGAAGAGAGCCGGGTTTGCACCAGCTTGCCGTCCAACAGTGAGTACTCTGCCCGGATGCGCGTGCTGGGATTGACCATTGTGTCATTAAATGAATGAACCAACGCCTGCAACTTGACCACCCCGTTTTCAATGGTCAGCGACTCGATCACCGGGCGGTCATCGATCATCACGCCTGGCGCCTGCACAAATCGCCCCGCCTCGCTGAAGACCACCACCAAAGAGGAGAAAACCCCAGTGCCGCCAGTGCTTTCAGCCAGGATGAAGGCCGCGTCTTCGACCCCATCATCATTCAGGTCTCCATACTGAATACCCGGTTGCAGAGTCACTTTCAGCTCGGAGCCGTCCACCACTCCCGAAAACACCCCGCCAACCAGGGTAATAGGTACCTGGAACAACGGGGAAAGATAATCTGCGTTCAGCAGCCGCTCTTCATTTAAAACTTGCCGGGGAGTTTGCACAGCAGCCGGCGGAGGTGTTGTGGGGGCTGGCTCGAGTGTTTGTCCGGAGTCGGGCGTTGCTCCACCCAGATTAATCGTTATACACCCGTTCAGCATAGTAAACCCCAGTAAAACGACCACCAGGATTGAAAATCGTGCAAAAAATGATCTCATTGTCTGCTCCTTGTCTGTTTTTGGCAAAAAACCTGCACCAATTTATCTTAATTGCATATCAAAAACGTAAAAAACACTTGCATTTGTACAAAATAATCTGTATAATGTGGAGGAAAGTGGTAGGAAGTGGGAATAAGTGGAGCGCCGGATTTCTTTCCGGCGTTCGCCATAATAAAAAAAGGTAGAAATTATGTTCAAGGGTTTCACCGGTTGTTATCTTCATAATATAGACGAAAAAGGGCGCTTAACGTTCCCTGTCTCTTTTCGCGACCTCCTGGGAGAAAACCCGTTCATTCTCAAGGGATTTGACCAGAACCTGCTCGTGATGAATGCCAACCGTTTTGAACTCCTCTATGAACGCATTAACAATATGAATATGGCAAACGCCCAAACCCGCCAATTACGCCGATATATCTTCTCTACCGCCGCTCAAATCGAGTTCGATAAGGCCGGCCGTTTTATCATTCCTCAACCCTTACGCCGAATTGCCGGGTTGGATGGTACGGCTTTGATCGTCGGTATTGGTAAAGACATTGAAATCTGGAACCCCGACACCTACAAGATTCAGGAGGACCAGGGTGAAGGACCTTCTTCTGCAGCAGAACTCGTCTCGAGTTTTGACCTGACCATCTGATGAAAAACGCACACGACAGCGCGGCCAAGCCACCGCATGTCTCAGTTCTTTACCATCAAATTATAACTGCTTTACGTCCTGTAAGCCCGGGGTTATACGTGGATGCGACCATTGGCGCCGCTGGACATGCCTGGGGAATCCTGGAGAAGAGCTCGCCAGACGGACAGTTGCTAGGCTTAGACACTGACCCTCAGGCGCTGGCGCTTTCTCACCAGCGCCTCTCCATTTTTCACCAGCGCTTTCATTTGCTACACTCCTCCTACACCGAGCTCCGCAACGCGCTACTGACGTTAGGCTGGGACCACGTAGATGGCATCGTCGCCGATCTGGGCGTGTCTTCAATGCAAATCGATTCTCCCGAACGCGGTTTTTCTTTTCTCAACGATGGCCCATTGGATATGCGCTTCGATCCGTCCCAGCCCGTCAGCGCGGAGACACTGGTCAACCACTCCACTGAATCCGAACTGGCAGACCTGATCTGGCGTTACGGTGAAGAACGGCGTTCACGCCACATCGCGCGTGTCATCGTTCAAAACCGACCCTTCACCAGCACCTTGCAGCTGGCAGAAACCATAAAAAAAGCCAGCTACGGCATACGAAGCGAAATTCATCCCGCCACTCGGACTTTCCAGGCGCTGCGCATCGCCGTAAACCATGAGCTGGACTCGCTGCAGATTTTCCTTCCCCAGGCGGTAGAGTCGCTGGCACCCGGCGGTCGACTCGCGGTCATTTCTTTTCACTCGCTGGAAGACCGCATTGTCAAGCAGTTTTTCAGGCGTGAAAGCAGAGATTGTATCTGCCCCGCAGACCAACCTGTTTGTATCTGCGGGCACAAAGCTTCGCTCATTGAAGTCACCCGTCACCCCATCACCCCTGACGGGATAGAAGTAAGCAGCAACGTTCGGGCCAGAAGCGCGAAATTGCGCGTGGCAGAAAAGAGATAGGCATACCGAGCATGGTGGAACCTCGAGATAGAGCCAACAGGCGGAAAGCAAGAACCGCGAAGAGGATGCGGTTAATCCAGGCGCTTAAGCAGTTGCCCTGGAAAATTCACGCGCGCACTGTTGGCTTTTTTCTGTTGAGCCTTGTGGTTGTTCTCGTAGTTGCCAGTGTCTATCTCAGCATCAGCGGCCTGGCTGCCAACGCCGGGCTCGATGCCTACCGACTTGATCTCAAGCGGCAGGACCTTGAACGCGAAATCGCGCATCGTAAAGCGACCCTGGCGCTCATCACCGCCGCACCCTCGATGGAAGAGAGAGCGCTGAGCATGGGTTTTAAAAAGATTGCCCCTGAAGATGCTCTCTATGTCATCGTGCCAGGATACTCAGGACGCAGGACGATGGTCGCCGCCCCTCCTCCAGGCATCAATGAAACGTCCCGGCAATTAATTAAATCCGTGTATCGCGAATCTCTTTGGGACTGGCTCTTCACTGGTGTCAATTCTCTGGGTACTGGTTTCTTGGGAGACGGAAGCTGATGAGAAAAAGGTTCATGCGCTACCACTTTCTCGGGATCTCCCTCTCCGTGTTTGCAGTTGTCATTGCGGTGCAGATGGTTCGTATCCAATCCAGCACTCACGCCGACTACCTGAATGATTGGGCAAAAGACTACGGTTACGAACTTCGCACCATCGAATCCGAACGCGGTTACATTTATGACCGTTACGGTCACCTGCTGGCAGGCAATAAAGAGGTTTATGAAGTTGGTATCGAGTTGCAGTTCGTTAGAAACCCCTCGGCTATCGCTTCGACGCTCGCCAACGTATTGGGATTGGATTATCAAGAAGTTTTCAACGCGGCGAATACGAAGTATGTTCCTGGTCAACAGGTTTATGTCACCCTCGCGGATTTTGTCGAATCCTACAAGATCAAAGAGATTAACGACTTAAAAACACAATTTGAAAATAACAACCCTTATGGTTTGGATACCGCATTGCCTTCGCTGCGCGGGTTAACCTGGACAGCGCACCTTCGCCGCATCTACCCTGAAGGCAACCTCGCAGCCAACATACTCGGGTTTTTCACCTATTATGACCGAGAAGGCGGGGCTGGTTATTTTGGGGTTGAAGAGAAATACAACACGCTGCTGGCAGGCATAAAGCGCAACGTTGTGATTCCCCTGGACCCCTACGAGTTGCAAGAGATACCTACCGCTCCTGCTGGCGCCAGCCTGGTGCTCACAATAGACCGTGAGATGCAGCGCACGGTCGAAGGAATTTTGGATAAGGCGGTAAAAACCAATGGGGCAGCCGGCGGGACGATCATCGTGATGGACCCGAATAACGGCGAGATATTGGCCATGGCCAGCAATCCCCGTCTTGACCCCAACGCCTACTGGGAAAACACCAAGGTTTTCCCGCCAGGGGTACCCTACAACAAAGCTGTCAACCAGGTCTACGAACCAGGTTCAGTCTTTAAAATTTTGACCATGGCAGCCGCCCTCGATGCTGGTGTGGTCACACCTGACACCCCCTTTACCGATACGGGTCAGATCGAAGTGGGCGGCTGGATGATCTACAACTGGGACCGCGGTGCCTGGGGAAATCAGAATATGATCGGCTGCATGCAGCACTCGCTCAACGTATGCCTTTCCTGGATCGCCACGCAGCTTGGCCCAACCAGGTTTTATGATTATCTCGAACGTTTCGGGATTGGTCATCGCACCAACATCGACCTTGCAGGGGAAGAAGTCTATCCCCTCAGTGTTCCCGGTGACCCAATGTGGTACACAGTCAACCTTGCGACTAACTCATTCGGTCAGGGCGTTGCCGTTACCCCAGTGCAGTTGCTCATGGCGGCGTCCGCAATCGCCAACGAAGGGCAAATGGTGGCACCTCATGTGCTCAAATCTTATATCCAGGATGGACAGCAATTTGATACCGCGCCCCAGGTCGTAGGTCGACCCATCACGGCAGAAACAGCAAAAACCCTCACCGATATGCTGGCTATCTCCCTTGAAGAAGAAGCCTCCACCGCACTGGTGGATGGATATCGCGTTGCCGGAAAGACAGGGACCGCAGAAATTGCTGTCAATGGGCAATATTCCAGCAATAAAACCAACGCCTCCTTCGTCGGTTGGGGACCGGTGGATGATCCGCAATTTATCGTTTTCGTCTGGTTGGAAAAACCCAGCACCTCCATTTGGGGTTCGATCGTCGCAGCACCGGTATTCAGCAATGTCGTGCAGGAGATTGTCGTGCTGATGAATTTACCGCCTGATGAAATCAGGATGAGCCTGAAGGAAGAGTGAAGGAAATTATGCTGACACTGGCGGATGTGATTGAAGCGTTGACAGGCGTAAGGCCCATTGGAGCAACTCCAGGTATCAGCGATGGAGTTGTAGATTCGCGGCTTGCCATTCCTGCCTCCCTGTTTGTCGCCATTAAAGGAAACCGTACTGATGGGCACCAATATGTATCGCACGCCTTTGCCAATGGCGCGCGCTTTGCCCTGGTGCAGCATGAGATCGACCCTTCCATCCCTGTTGTTGACCTTGGAAAGCCTATTTCAGCTGACCATGCGTTTCCGCCGCTGCCATTTGCTTTGTGCGTTAAGGACACCACCAAAGCGCTGCAAACCGTGGCGGCATTCTGGCGGCGCAAGTTCACCACCCGCGTCATTGGCATTACCGGCAGTGTCGGAAAATCCACCACCAAAGAACTAACCGCTGAAATTCTCTCGCAGCGCTACCGCACCCTTAAAAACCAGGGCAATTTTAATAACGAAGTTGGTCTTCCTCTCACGCTGCTGCGCCTCGGGCCGGGCTATGACCGTGTGGTATTGGAGATGGGGTTCTATGAACCCGGCGAGATTGCCAGCCTGTGTGAAATTGCCAAACCGCAGGTCGGCATCCTTACGAATATTGGCACTGTACACGCATCTCGCGCCGGTTCGCAGGAAACCATCGCCCACGGAAAAAGCGAACTTGTACGCGCCCTGCCGCCCACCCCTACCGGCAGCGCCATCCTCAATATCGATGACCCCTTCATCAGAGAGATGGCGAACCTGACCCAGGCAAAAGTTATTTATTATGGGTTGGACTCAAAGGCAGACTTGTGGGCGGATGAGATAGAGTCTCGTGGGCTTGATGGTATTCACTTCAAGATCCACCACGGCGCGGACGCGTTTAACCTTCAGGCGCCGTTGATCGGTCGGCATTCCATCCATACCATCCTGGCTGCAGCTGCTGCTGCGCTTAACGAAGGGTTGACCTGGCAGGAGATCATTTTGGGCCTGCAACATGCCACCAGCCAGTTGCGCCTTGTAGCTGTGAAAACTCGCCAGGGTGCCCTGATATTAGATGACACGTACAACGCTTCACCAGAGTCTATGCTGGCCGCGTTAAACCTGCTGAACGAACTTCCCGGCAGGAAGATCGCTGTGTTGGGGGGGATGAACGAACTGGGTCAATACGAACAACTTGGTCACAACAAGGTTGGCATCCGCGCCGCTGAGGTGGTGGATAAGTTGATCGCCTTTCAGGAAAAAGCGCAGTTGATCGCCGCCGCCGCACAAAAGGCAGGCCTCCCTGGAGAGTTTATCGAAATTATTGATGATGAAAACGAGGTCATCCAAGCTCTGAATTTGACCTTGCGCCCGGGTGATGTGGTTCTGGTCAAAGGAGCTCACAGCCTGCGTATGGACCGCATTGTGCAAGCGATGGAGGTGGAAGGATGAAAGAGACCGCCTTAGCCTTATCCCTGAGCGGATTGGGATTTATTCTGTCAGTTATCTGGGGCGGTCCATTATTGCGCGTGCTGAAGCACTTCAAGATGGGCAAGATCATCCGCGTCGAAGGGCCCGAAAGCCACATTACGAAAATGGGCACACCCACCATGGGCGGGCTTGTCATCGTGGGAACAGTGGTGCTTTTTACCGTTTTATTGAATGCGGCTTCGATACTGGGTCTGCACCTCAGCGGTCGTTCTGTCTTGCTGCCCGTGGTGGTGATGGTTTCATTCAGCCTCCTCGGCGCCATCGATGATTGGGAAGGAATTCGCGGCCCCCGGCGCGGGCTGGGCATGCGCGCGCGCACCAAGTTTTTACTACAGGTGATCCTCGCCCTCATCGCGGCTTTCATCCTCAAGAATGTCCTTGACGTACCTGATATGTACTGGCCGGGATTAAAAATTAATATCGAGCTGGGAGTATGGTATATCCCCCTGGCGACCTTTATCATCGTCGCCATGTCTAACGCAGTGAACTTCACAGACGGTCTGGACGGTCTGGCCGGGTTAATTTGCGCGACTGCCTTCGCTGCCTACGGTGGTATTGCGCTGATGCAGGGCAACATATTTGTCGCCCGCTTCTGCTTCACCGTTGTTGGCGCGCTTTTTGGTTTTCTTTGGTTCAATGTACACCCGGCGATGATGATTATGGGAGACACAGGCTCTCTTTCAATTGGCGCGGTATTGGGAGTGGTAGCCCTGATGACCGGTCAGTGGGTCCTGCTGCCAATCATCGCCATCATTCCGGTGAGTGAAGCCGCCAGCGATGTGCTGCAGATTTTGTACTTCAAGGCAACCAAGGGCAAACGCCTGTTCAAGATGGCTCCACTGCACCACCACTTTGAACTCCTGGGCTGGAGCGAAACGCAAATTGTGCAACGTTTTTGGCTGATTGGCTTGCTGGCCGCCATGATCGGAATGGCGCTGGCACTGGGATAAGGAGACGATGAACCGCTTTAATGGGAAACGCGTGCTGATCATCGGCGCCGCCAGGCAGGGTCTGGCGCTTGCCCGATATTTGATCAACCAGCAGGCGCTTGTCACCCTCAACGACCAACAAACCCCTGAGCAGCTCCAGCAAGTGATGCAACCGTTTGCTGGCAGCGGCGTTGAATGGGCGCTCGGCGGACATCCTCTTCATCTGCTCGATGGAAAAGACCTGGTTTGTGTTTCAGGCGGTGTTCCATTAACACTGCCGCTGGTACAGGCGGCGCTCGGGCGCGGCATCCCGCTCACGAATGATTCGCAAATTTTCATGGAAACAGTCAAAGCCCCAGTGGTTGGAATTACCGGTTCGGCTGGGAAAACCACCACCACTTCAATTTTTGGGCGCATGGCTGCCGCTGCGCTGAAATCCCCGTGTAAAGCCTGGGTCGGCGGCAACATCGGGAATCCGCTCATTGAGTTTTCAGAAGAAATCGATGCCGATGACCTGGTGATTCAGGAGTTCTCCAGTTTCCAGCTGGAATTGATGACCACCAGCCCGCATATCGCTGCTGTGCTGAATATTACCCCCAACCATCTTGACCGACATGCGGATATGGATGAATACACCCGTGCCAAATCCCGCATTCTCTTCCATCAGTCTACCGCTGACATCGCTGTACTGAACCGTGAAGATATGGGGGCGTGGAACCTTCGTCCATTGGTTCGCGGCGCGCTGCTGAGTTTCGGCATGGAGAGGTCTCCAAGCGTGGGTAACCAGGTTTACCTTAAAGACCCCAACATTCACGCCGAAGTGGAAGGAAAAGCCACTGAACTATTCCCGGTCAGCCTGATTTCGCTACGCGGGAAGCATAACCTGATGAACGTCCTCGCCGCCTGCGCTCTCGCGCTCGCCTGCGACTTCCCGGTAGAGGCAATGGTCAGGGGAATTGAAGGGTTTAACGGGGTAAAGCACCGTCTGCAGTTCGTTCGCGAAGTGAACGGCGTGCGCTGGTACAACGACTCTATCGCCACTGCCCCTGAAAGGTCACTCGCGGCGCTTCAGTCTTTCCAGGAACCCATTATTCTCCTTCTCGGCGGCAGAGACAAAAACCTGCCCTGGCAGCCGCTCGCCCAAGAAGTAAAGAAACGGGCACGCCATGCGGTGCTGTTTGGAGAAGCCGGTTCAAAAATCGCCGCTGCGCTGGGGACCCCGACCGAAGTGGATTACCTGCAGAGCATCAGTCAGGTAAGTACACTGCAGGAAGCCGTCTTACAAGCTGCGCGCCTGGCTTCACAAGGCGATGTGGTGCTTCTCTCCCCGGGCTGCACAAGCTACGATGCATTCAAGGATTTTGAAGAACGCGGTGAGGCTTTTATTGAATGGGTGAACCACTTATGACGACAACAGGATTGAATCCCCGACCACGCCGCACCCACTTCCGCCGACTGAGTCTGCGTGAAAGTTTTGATTTACCCTTGGCAGTGGTCGTTCTCACCCTTTTTGCGGTGGGTCTGCTGATGATCTATTCCGCCAGTTGGCAATATGCCAGCGTGCAGGGGTTCTCAGAATACCAAATGGTGATGCGCCAAATGCTCATCGGGTTAGCCGGGCTGGGCGGTATCGTCATTATCACTTTGATCGATTACCACCAGTACCAGAGGTTTGTTGTGCCCGGAATGCTGCTGATTGTCAGCTTATGCCTTCTGGTGTTGCTTTTTGGTTCTGAAACTCAGTTTGGCGCCCGCCGCGGTCTCTTCTCCGGTTCCATTCAGCCTTCTGAATTTGCCAAATTGGGCGTCATTATCTACCTCAGTTTCTGGTTGTACAACAAACGGGGTCGGCTCCACATGTGGAGCTATGGGTTAATCCCGCTGCTTGCCATCCTAGGTGTTACCGCAGGCTTGATTTTGATGCAGCCAGATATTTCCGCCGCCGCCACCATTGTCCTGCTGGGTGGGGTGCTTTTCTTTATCGCAGGCGGTAAGATGAGCCAAATTCTGGTAGTGGTTGTCGCCACAGCGTTATTGGGGTTCTTATTAGTAAAGGTAAGTTCAACCGCCTCCACCCGTCTTTCGGATTACTGGAATGGTCTGCAAGACCCCAAGAACGCATCAGATCATGTGAAATGGTCTCTCGAAGCAATTATCAACGGCGGCTTGTTCGGGGTAGGTATCGGTCGGTCAACTACCAAGTTCATCGGCCTGCCCGTTGCTACCACTGATTCCATTTTCGCGGTCATCACCGAAGAAACCGGGCTGCTCGGAGCCTTTGCGGTCATTATTTTATATGTGCTCCTTCTGTGGCGTGGTCTCACCATCGCTGACCGCGCACCTGATACGCTTGGAAAATATCTGGCATCGGGTATTACCCTGTGGATCTTTATTGAAGCCATCATCAACATAGGTGTTTTGGTAAACCTGTTGCCTTTTGCCGGCAACGCGCTACCGTTTATCAGTTCAGGCGGATCCAGCCTGATCACTACTTTGGCAGCAGTGGGTATTTTAATGGGAATTTCACGTCAATCTAAGCTTGCGAAATTAAGCGCAGAAAGGAGCCCGAGGAATGCGGTTGTTGATTTGCGCCGGCGGAACCGGCGGGGGAGTGTATCCCGCGCTGGCAGTGCTGCAGACGGTCGCTGATCGTGTTGAGCAGACGCTGTGGGTGGGCGGTCAGGGCGGTATGGAAGCCGCTCTAGTCGCGCGCACCGGTGTTCCGTTTGCTGAAATCAGCGCCGCTGGTGTTCACGGCGTTGGGTTGGCTGCCTTGCCAGGCAACCTGATCAAACTCGGGCGCGGTTATTCTCAAGCCAGGCGCATTCTGCGCGATTTTCAACCGCACGTGTTGTTCTTCACGGGTGGTTACGTGGCGGTGCCTATGGCGCTGGCTGGAGCTGGTGTGCGTAAACTGCTCTATGTTCCTGATATTGAACCCGGTTTGGCGCTTAAAGCCTTGGCCAAGTTTGCCAATATCATCGCCCTGACCGATGAAAGTTCTACCAGGTATTTCAGCAAGAAAAAACAGGTAGTCGTTACAGGCTACCCATTACGTGGAGAGCTGCAAAAGGTACCGCGAGAGCAGGCGTTGCAAACATTTAAATTCACCGCAGAACGACCAGTGCTGCTGGTCATCGGCGGAAGCAAAGGCGCCCATTCCATCAACCAGGCTGTGTTTGATAACCTCCCCACCTTGTTACACAAAACCCAGGTGCTGCATCTCACGGGTCAGCAGGATTGGGAAGAAGCAAACTCCATAAGGCTCGCGCTTGAAGTGCATCTTGGAGCGCGTTATCAACCTTACCCATATCTACACGAAGAAATGAGCGCTGCCTTTTCTTGCGCCAACCTTGTGCTTTCACGGGCTGGAGCCTCCACACTCGGTGAGCTGCCTTTTTATGGGCTTCCCGCCATCCTGGTACCCTACCCTTACGCCTGGCGCTATCAAAAGGTGAACGCCAACCACCTCACACAGTCCGGTGCCGCGCTGACCGTTGAAAATAATGAGCTTTCAGACAGGTTGGGCGCGCTGGTGGATGAATTGCTTTCTGACCCACAGCGCCTTACCGATATGGGCAAAAAGATGGGCGTGATGGCTGCCCCGGATGCAGCACGGAAAATTGCTGACCTCCTGGTTTTGCTTGCAGAGGAACAGGGCAAAGAAAGGCGCGCCTGATATGATCAGTCTGGACGTACTGCTCTGGGTGTTTATCGTTCTTTTCGCGCTTGTTGGCGCCATGCGCGGCTGGGCTAAAGAGCTGCTGGTAACTTTTAGCATCATCCTGGCCATGTTTTCGCTTACCGTGCTTGAAGCATTCCTGCCCTTTTTTAAAGAGACCATTCAACAATCCCAACCATCAACCGTCTTCTGGCTCAAAAGCGGCATCCTGATGGCGCTGGTCTTCTTTGGCTACCAGACGCCCAAGATTCCCAGGTTGGCTGAAAGCGAGCGCTTTATCCGTCATGTGCTTCAAGATACCATGCTGGGTGCTGTTCTTGGCGGTATAAATGGATACCTGATTTTTGGAACAGTTTGGTACTACCTGCATTCCACTGGTTATCCTTACCCATTTGTGCTGCCGCCCGACGCGCTCACGCAATCTGGACAAACTGCCCTGCGCTGGATCGAAAACCTTCCGCCCGCCTGGCTGATGACCACTCCAACCATTTATATCGCGGTCGCGGTTTGCTTTGTCTTCGTACTGGTGGTGTTCATATGATGAAGCGCATACACCTGATCGGTATTGGCGGTAGCGGCATGTCCTCCATTGCGCGTGTTTTGTTGGAGCAGGGTCTTACTGTGAGCGGCTCGGACCGCACCCTTTCTCCGCTTGCGCTTAACCTGCGCGCTGCCGGCGCGATCGTATATGAGGGGCACGATCCACAACATATCGAGGGTGTGGATATGGTGGTGCGTTCTTCCGCCATCGCTGATGATAACCCTGAAGTTGCCGCAGCCCTCGCATTGGGTATCCCTGTGCTCAAGCGCCAGGATTTCATGCGAGACCTGACCCGGGAGCGCCTGTGTATTGCGATTGCCGGTTCTCACGGAAAAACAACCACCTCCACAATGATGGCCTGGAGCCTGGTACAACTCGGGCTGGATCCCGGGTACATCCTCGGGGGCGTCTCCAGGAACCTCGCAAATAACGCGCACGCGGGCAGCGGGGAGTTATTCGTCGTTGAAGCGGATGAATACGACTATATGTTCCTCGGTCTCAACCCGGCGGTCATCCTCCTTACCAACGTCGAATATGACCATCCCGATTGCTTCCCGACAGCAGAAAAATACCAGGCGGCGTTTTCGCAGTTTGTTCACCAGCTTGAACCGGGTGGACTGCTCGTGACCAACGCCGATGACCCTGGTGCAGCCGCGAAACGTCACGACATTCCCGAATCTGCCCGCGTAGTGACCTACGGGCTGAACGGGCCCGCCGATTATTCCGCCATTGATTGGCGCGTCAACGCCGCCGGTGGGTATGATTTTAAAATCAGTGCACTTCAGATTCACGCCCCCGTAGCCCAGGTCAGTTTGGCTGTTCCCGGAATGCACAACGTTCGCAACGCTCTCGGTGTGCTTTCTGCACTTCACGCCCTCGGTTTCCCAGTGCAGCAGGCCGCGGACGCCCTCTCCTTTTATAGCGGCTCCAGCCGGCGCTTCGAGGTTATCGGTGAAGTAGCAGGCATCACAATTATTGATGACTATGCGCATCACCCCAGCAAGATAAGCGCCACACTCAGCGCTGCGCGTGTACGCTACCCCCGCCGTCGCCTTGTTGTCGTTTGGCAACCGCACACCTACTCTCGCACGCAGGCGCTGGAAAGTGATTTTATTCGCGCCTTTGATGATGCTGACCTGCTGGTGGTCACCGCCATCTATGCAGCGCGCGAACAGGCGCGTGCGTACAGCGCCGCGCAAATGGTTGAAAAAATGAAAGCTCCCTCTGTGAGTTATATCCCTCAAATTCCCGATGTGGTGGATTTTTTATTAAAGACGCTGCAAAAGGGAGATGTGTTGATTGTTCTGTCAGCCGGTGATGCTGACCAGGTTTGTCGTGAAGTGAGAACCCGTCTGCAGGAAAGGAAAGGTGAATAATGAACCCGCCCAGAAAAAATAGTTATGAGAATGTCAATCACGATTTTGATACGCCCCGCTACTTCTCTGAGTTCCCCCGTATTCAGGTGAAACGCCAGATCAACCAACCTGTGGCTGATTTTCGCGCTTTGAGCCTGCAAGACCGCGTGGAGTTGATGGAGAAGCTGATTGAAAGAGTGAGAGAACTCTAAGACAGGAGCATGACCGCGCCCATGGATGAGAAGGTACTTCTCAAACGTTTTGCCCAACGCCTGAAGAAGGATGTTCCTCTGGCGAACCTGACCACCGCCAAAGTGGGTGGTGCGGCGCGCTATTTCCTGAACGCGGTAAATGCAGCTCAACTCGCGGAAGATGTGGCCTTCCTGTGGGCTGAAGAAATCCCCTTCTTCATTCTGGGAAGCGGTTCCAACATCCTGGTAAGTGATGCCGGGGTCGATTGCGTGGTCATCCACAATAAAGCAAACCACATTCATCTGGTTGAAAAAGGCGATTCTTCGTATGTACAGGCTGAATCCGGCGCCATCCTCATCACCGCTGCCCGTCAGGCGGCGTTACGCGGGTACACCGGGCTGGAGTGGGCAACCACTATCCCCGGCACGGTCGGCGGAGCGGTTTACGGCAACGCCGGGGCGTATGGCGCTTCAATGCAGCAACATCTGCTCCTGGTAGATATCTTGCACCGTGGTAAGGGCTGCCTGTCGCTCAACACTGAGCAAATGGGTTATTCCTATCGTAGCAGCGCGCTCAAACGCGAACCGGGCATGGCTGTTATCCTCTCCGCCCGGCTTGCCATCAAAAAAGGCGACAAAGAAAGGATAAAAGAACTTATAAACGAATTTTCAGCCAGGAGGAAGCAAACCCAGCCTCCCGGCCCATGCATAGGCTCTACTTTCAAGAACCCCGCGGGTGATTCCGCCGGGCGCATCATTGATTCGCTCGGCCTCAAAGGCACCCGTGTGGGTGGCGTGCAGGTAAGCCCCATGCACGCGAACTTTTTCGTCAACGAAGGCAGCGCCAGCGCCCGTGATTACTACGATCTGATTCATCTCGTGCAGCGAATCGTGGAAGAAAAAACCGGTATCAAACTGGAACCCGAATTTGAACTGATTGGTGACTGGAAGGAACAGGCATGACTGGGAAAATTCGCTTGGCAGTGATCTTCGGCGGTAGATCAGGTGAGCATGAAGTCTCCCTGATGAGCGCCCGCTCGCTTCTTGCCGTCCTTGATGCTGACCGTTACGCAATTACCCAAATTGGCGTCACTCCTGCTGGAAAATGGTTACATGGTGATGATGTGATTGGCCGCTTCGAAAAACACGATTACACCACGCTCTCACCGGTCGCCCTTCTGCCTGAGCCGCTCAATGGCGCGTTGTTCGCGGTAAAAAACGGGCAGATGGAGCGCCTGCCTGATATCGATGTAGTCTTCCCGCTCATTCATGGTACTTTCGGTGAAGACGGCACGCTGCAAGGCTTACTGGAACTGGCTGACCTGGCTTATGTTGGCGGCGGCGTGCTGGCGTCTGCGGTCGGTATGGATAAAAGCCTTTGCAAAGATGTGCTGCGCGCTCATCAAATTCCCGTGGTCGATTCGTTGCTCCTCAACCGCTCTTCCATTCGCACGGATATCAACGCCAGCATAGAACAAATCGAAGCCGACTTTGCTTACCCTGTCTTTGTGAAACCGGTCAATTTGGGCTCCTCGGTGGGAATTACCCGCTGCTCCAATCGCTCTGATTTAATGAAAGGATTATTGGAGGCGGCTCGTTTTGACCGCCGGATTCTGGTGGAGCGTGCCATTAACGCCCGTGAACTCGAAGTGAGCGTGCTGGGCAACGAGAACCCCATCGCCTCCGTTCCCGGAGAAATCCAACCGCAGGAAGATTTTTATACATATTCAGCCAAATACCTCACCAATCAGTCCCGCCTGATAATCCCGGCTGACCTGGACGAGGACACCAGTAGGCTGGTCAGCGACACCGCGGTCAGCGCCTTTCGCGCGATTGATGGCGCTGGGCTGGCGCGCGTGGACTTCTTGCTCGACCGCCAGACTGGAGAGGTTTTCGTCAGCGAAATCAATACCATTCCTGGTTTCACCGCCATCAGCATGTATCCAAAACTTTGGCAGGCAAGTGGCATTTCATATACCGAGCTAATCAATCGCCTGGTCGAATTGGCGCTTGAGAGAAAACACGACCGCGATATCACCGTGCGTACCTACGGGAGAGATGGATGAACTGGTTAAAGAAAGGCGCCCAGATGAACCGTTCTGAAAAGCTGCGGCAGAAGCGCCAGCCGGCAGCGCAAACGCGTTCTGCGGTGCCGGCTGCAGCCGCTTCCCGGCTGGCAGCAGATCGGGTTGTCGCTCGCCGCGCCAGCACCTCAGCGGAAAACCGCCATTCAGTCGGGACGCAGCCCCGCCGCAAGGTGGTGTACAGCGTCGGCGCCAATGGCGTCGAAACCCGCCTGCCCGCGCTGCCCATTCTGCGATTCAGCTGGCAATGGGTGTCTGGCATCCTCACCATCCTGTTATTGATGTTCATCATCGTCTTAGTCAACACACCCATCTTCAAGGTCAATAGCTTTGAGGTACATGGTTTGAGTACCTACTCCAGCGCTGATTTCAATCCGCTGCTCAACGGCAGGCGTGATTCGATCTTCCTCGTCAACACCAATGAGATATTTGATTCCATTCTGGTCGCTTTTCCTGAACTGGTCGGCAGCCAGGTTGAGATCGGATTGCCCAACCGCATTGTCATCACCGCCGCCGAACGAAAACCGGTCGTTTTATGGCATTCCAGCACCGGAGATTACTGGATTGACGCCGAGGGTGTCATCCTCGCTCCGCGTGGAGAGGGCAGCGGTTTGCTGACGATTGAGAGCGCGTCCTTACCTCCGCTGCTCGTTGAGCGGCATGACCCGCGAAACTTCACCGAGCACGTCACCATGGTTTTTGAACGCAAGGAAAGACCATCGAACCCTTCCGAGCGCGCTGCCCATATTCGCCCGGAAGTACTTGAATCGGCGCTGCAAATGAATTCTCTCCTTCCTCAAGGAGCGACGCTTCTTTATGATTCAGTTTCAGGTATGGGCTGGAGGGATCCCGGTGGTTGGGAAGTTTATTTCGGCAACGACCTGAGCAATATCCAGATGAAACTGGTGATGTATCAGGTGATTCTTGGGCGCCTTCAGGAGCTGGGTATTTCTCCCGAGATGATCAGCGTGGAACACGTTGACGCGCCATATTACCGGATGGAGTAAGCACTATGGAAGAACCTATTGTCGTCGGGATTGATATCGGCACCACCAAGATCTGCACCCTGGTCGCCCGCCTGGAAGGCGACACAGATATGCGCATATTGGGTGTAGGCATCGAGCCGGCCCTGGGCATCAAAAAAGGCAACGTGGTGGATATCAGCACAGCTACCCAATCCATCTCTCGCTCTATCGAAAAAGCCCAACGCACATCTGGGCTTGAAATCGAATCTGCCCTGGTCAGCCTGGCTGGTTCGCACGTTATGGCCATGAACTCACGCGGTGTGGTGGGCATCAGCGGCGGGGTTATCTCTCAGGAAGATGTGGACCGAGCCCTTGAGGCTGCCATGGCGGTCGCCATGCCCCATAACCGTGAGATCATTCACGTGATCCAACGCGGTTTCACCGTGGATGGACAGGAAGGCATTCAATCACCAGTCAACTTCTCTGGCTTCCGGCTGGAGGTCGAGGCTCACATCATCACCGCCGCAGCAGCCACTGTTGAGAACTTGCGGCAGTGCGTCAACGGGTGCAATGTGGATGTGTTGCAATTCGTGCTCAACCCCCTGGCTTCGGGCGAGGTGGTGCTCAATAAACCCGAGCGCGACATGGGCGTTTGTATTTGCGATATCGGTGGCGGCACCAGCGACCTTGCCATTTATATCAATGGAGATGTGTGGCACACCGACGTGCTGCCGGTGGCAGGCAACCAAATCACAAATGATATTGCCATTGGTTTGCACATCAGCCCGGAGCAGGCAGAACAGATCAAAAAGCAGTATGGGCACGCCATCACTGGCGAAGTCGGCGAAGGCGAGTTCTTTACCCTTAGAACCTTTGGCGATGACCAGCCCAAGCAGATCAGCCGCCGCGAACTGGCTTACATCATCGAAGCCCGCGTCGAAGAGATCTTTCAACTGCTGCATCAGGAAGTGCGCCGTTCCGGGTACGAAAATCTCCTTCCAGCGGGCATGATCCTCACCGGTGGAACCAGTCAGCTTCCTGGTATCCGCCAGCTTGCTGCCGACGTGCTGAACATGCCGGTGCGCGTCGCCCGCCCCGAAAACCTCGTCGGGTTGGTTGACCAGCTGCAATCACCAGCTTATTCCACCAGCGTTGGTCTGCTGAAATGGTCGGAGCTGATGACCCAGCCCTCTTACGCGGTTACCCACCCGCGTAAGCCTAAAACCAGCGGCTTCAAGCCATCTGTCCTGAATTGGGATAAATTGAAAGTGCTGGTGGAAAGATTGCTTCCGTGAGTTACGGTCATTGTTGACCGCTACAGAATAAAATCAAAATGGAGGATGAAACAATGGAGACCAACAGAACACCACAATACGCATCACCAAGAAGCAGTTTTGAAGCAGAAAGTAAATCTCCCATCGAAACCTTCGCCCGCATCAAAGTCATTGGCGTCGGCGGAGGAGGATGCAATGCCGTCAACCGCATGATAGAACAGGGAGCCCAGGGAATCGAGTTCATCACAGTGAACACCGATGCCCAGGCGCTGTTGATGTCAAAGGCACCCACCAAAATTCGCATCGGTGATAAGACCACCAATGGTCTGGGCGCCGGCGGGAATCCCGAGGTTGGACGCAAATCCGCCGAGGAATCTTACGAGGAGCTGACCCAGGTGCTCAAAGGCAGCGATATGGTCTTTATCACCGCTGGCATGGGCGGCGGTACCGGCACCGGCGCAGCGCCCATTATTGCAAAGATAGCCAAAGATAGTGGCGCGCTCACCATCGGCGTGGTCACCCGCCCCTTCACCTTCGAAGGCGCCAAGCGCTTGCAATCGGCTGAGCAGGGCATTGCCCGCCTAAAAGAACAGGCACACACCCTCATCGTCATTCCTAACGATCGCCTGCTGCAAATGGTGGACCGCAAATCCACTCTGCAGGAGTCCTTCAGGCTGGCTGACGAAGTATTGCAACAGGGCATACAGGGCATCTCCGAAGTGATTACGATCCCCGGTCTTATTAATCTTGACTTCGCCGACGTTAAGAACGTGATGTCAGAAGGCGGCGCTGCCTTGATGGCGGTGGGGCGCGCCAGCGGTGAAGACCGCGCGATAAAAGCAGCTGAAATGGCCATTTTCAACCGTCTGCTCGACATCACCATTGATGGGGCCCGCGGTATCCTCTTTAATGTCACCGGCGGTCCCAACCTCACTCTCCATGAGGTCAACCAGGCGGCAGCAATTATTAAAGAAACCGCCCATCCCGAGGTTAACCTCATCTTCGGCGCGGTTATCAACCCGGATATGGGCGACGATGTGCGCATCACCGTGATCGCCACCGGGTTTGACCGCGCAAATGGTTCGCCCATGGTGAGGAAACCGGTCACAAAGGTCAATGATGAAAGCAGGAAGCCCGCCTTCCAGACCAACACAGAAATCAAAGAGGTCACGCCAGTCAATACGCCGGTGAACGAGTTCGTTCCTGTCAAGATGGATACCAGGAATTTGGATTTACCCACTTTCTTGCGCATTCATCTGGATGAGAAGTAGGCTCACGCTTGCTTCGCATGCTTGAACCATGTCCTCCATAAGATATGCCGGGCGCGCACAGCGCTCTGCCCGGTCATATCATTCATTCGCGGCTGGCGGCTGGTCCCCGCCAGCTGCGCGATTTAATCGCTGCACCGGTGAATCATTTAATCGGAACAAATTGCCCGCGCCTGGCTGCTCCTCTCTCTTTTTATCTACCTGCTTTTTTTAAGGTTATCTCACTTTAAGGAGGAGTTTAGTAATTTGAAGATTTTTGCCAGTTTTTAACATAACTATTGGATCAAATTGGGTTTGTTACCGTATTTCCCTCGGTTTTTTCTTCATCAACCATGACACTTCTCAGAATCAGTTTTATTATCATTTCTGAAAGTTTTAAGAAAATTGACCCTTTTTTGGCTTGAATCGAAATACGCTGTATGTTAGAATACTTCCTAGATGTACGGTCTGATTATGTAGCTCCCCCTATATATGGGGGATGTCATTTCCAGGCGACCATCACAACCCAGCCACCGGTCAGAGGTACCGGCACAATGTTCATGGGGTCAATTTGGAGGGTAGGATGCTTTGTCCATATTGCCAGAAAGACCAATCAAGGGTAATTGACACCACACACGACAGCCGCGGCGGAATACGCAGGCGCCGTGAATGTGAACATTGTCAGCAGCGTTTCTCCACTTATGAACGCCCCATCCTCGCCACCCCGCTCATCATCAAGCGGTCTGGCACCCGTGAGCAGTTCAACCGTGAAAAACTCCTTGAAGGCATCCGTATCTCCTGCGCCAAGCGCCCCGTATCTGCGGATGATATCAACCACCTGGTGAACGAGATTGAAACCGCCCTGCAAAAAATGGGACGTGAAGAGGTCTCCTCACGCGTGGTTGGAGATATGGTTATCGACGGGCTCAAGCGGTTGGACCAGATCGCTTATATACGATACGCCATCGTGTATCTGCAGCTTACTGACCTGCAGTCTATCCGTAAAGAAATTGACCGATTACTGACCTCCTAGGAGACTACATGGACACACCACCGCGCACTGCCCAAAAATCACTCCTCGACCTGGGCGGGATTCCAAATAACCTGCCCACCGTAACACTCTCAGACAACGCCCGCCAGGTGCTGCTCAAACGTTACGTGCGCCGCAATCCCGATGGCTCCCCAGCTGAAACCGTCGAAGAGATGTTCTGGCGTGTAGCCTCCACCATCGCGAACATTGAAACCCGCTGGTCCGCCGATGTTGACGCCCTCGCGCAGCGATACTACATCCTGCTCAGTTCCAAGGCTTTCTTCCCGAATTCTCCCACTTTTACCGGTGCTGGCACCCCCCTGGGGCAGCTTGCCGCCTGCTTCGTCCTTCCCATCAATGATGATATGGGTCGCGACTCCGCCGGTATCTTCCAGACCCTGCGCGATGCCGCCCTCATCCAGCAAACCGGCGGCGGCAATGGCTTTTCTTTTTCGCGCCTGCGCCCTAAGGGCTCTCATGTGAAAACTTCAGCCGGTCAGGCTACCGGCCCGGTGGGTTTTTTACGCGTTTATAACCACGCCTTTGGCGAAGTTGCCCAGGGCGGCACCCGCCGCGGCGCCAACATGGCCGTGTTGCGCGTGGACCATCCGGATATCGAAGAGTTTATTGCTTGTAAGACCAACGAGAACCAGATTACCAACTTTAATATTTCCGTTGGCATTACCGACGCCTTCATGCGCGCCGTGGAAGACGATGTGGAATGGAACCTGCGCTTTCCTGACCTTTCAGACCCGCGCGCGAAAAAGTTCATCGGCACCTTTGAACAGGCGGAAGATGCGGGCATCCCCTTCCGGATTTATAAGACCATTCGCGCGCGCGACCTCTTTCAGCGCATTGTCAAGCAGGCACATCATAACGGCGAGCCCGGGCTGCTCTTTTTAGACGCCGCCAACCGCGCCAACCCCGTCCCCCACCTTTACCAACTGGAAGCCACTAACCCCTGCGGAGAGCAATGGCTCGGTCCATACGAAAACTGCTGCCTGGGCTCCATCAATCTCGCCCAGCACCTTGGGCCCGACCACAGCGTAGATTGGATCAAGCTACGCGAGAATACTGTGCTGGCCACTCGCTTCTTAGATGACGTCGTTGATGCCAACGCCTACGTGCCGGCTGTACCACAGCTCAAAGAGGCCGCCATGCGCAACCGCCGTATCGGGCTGGGCATCATGGGCCTGGCTGACCTGATGTATCACGTGGGAGTGCGTTACGGTTCGCCCGCCGCCGAGGATTTCGCCTCTCAGGTGATGGAATTTGTGCGCTACCACGCCATGAAAACCAGCATCGAACTGGCGCGTGAGCGCGGCCCCTTCCCCTCCATCAAGGGCAGCATCTACGACCCCGAAAACCTTGTCTGGCAGCCGCCCGTGTCACTCATCGAAACCCAGCAGTACTGGGGGCGCCCCACCATTGATTGGAGCGAGATCAGCGAGGGTATTCGGCGTTACGGAATCCGCAATGCCGCGCAAACCACCGTGGCCCCCACCGGCACCATCGCCACTGTCGCCGGTTGTGAAGGATACGGCTGCGAGCCGGTTTTCGCCCTGGCGTACATCCGCCACGTTAATGACAACGGCAAAGACCTTAAACTCACTTACACCTCGCCCGCATTCGAACAGGCCTTGCTTGAAGCGGGTGTCAGCGAGATGGACCGTCAGGATATCTACGACCAGGTGATGAAAGATGGCTCCTGCCAGCATATCAAGTCAGTCCCTGAGATGGTCAAGAACACCTTTGTCGTCAGCGCTGATATCAGCGCCGAGGAACACGTGCGCATGCAGGCGGCGCTGCAAGCCTTTGTGGATAATTCGCTCTCCAAGACCATCAACTTCCCTGAGAACGCCACCGAGGAAGACGTCGCCACCGCCTACCTGCGCGCCTGGGAACTTAACTGCAAGGGCATCACCGTTTACGTCACTGGTTCGCGCGAAGAGGTGGTGCTCGAAACCAACGCCACCGCCAGTAAAAAAGCCCCAGCCGCTGATGACGCCATGCCGGACCAGATTAAACTGTGGCAGGAATCCAAAAAGCCCAGACCGCGTTCTCTGATCGGACGCACCTTCTCCATTGAAACCCCACTGGGCAAGGCTTTCATTACCATTAACGAGAACGACGCCGCCCAGCCTTTCGAGGTCTTCATCAACACCGCCAAAGCCGGCTCTGATACCGCCGCCGTCAGCGAGGCCATCGGCCGCCTCATCTCTTACGTGCTGCGCCTGGCTTCGCCGATTGAGCCCTCTCAGCGCCTCACCGACCTCACCCGCCAGCTGCTGGGCATCGGCGGCGGGCGTTCGCTTGGTTTTGGCCCGAACCGCGTCCGCTCCCTGCCCGACGGCGTCGCCCAGGTGCTCGAGGAATACCTTGATGAGCGCGCTATCCGCCTGGGTAAAGCCGATGGAAAGCCCGGCGTTGTGCAGCAATACCTCATTAACGATATCACTGACCTCACCCCACCCGTTGAAGAGCCGCCCGCCAGCCCGCCCGTTGTGCAGCGCATTGGCGACCTTTGCCCCGAATGCGGCGTCGCCGCCGTCATCAACGAAGAAGGCTGCCGCAAGTGCTACGCCTGCGGCTATAGCGAGTGCTGAGAACCTGCAGCAAACGGTGAAACAAAGGGTCGGGGCATTTTTTCAAACGCCCCGATGGATTTAAAAGGATCAAATGACCGGCAAAGAAAAATCACTCCCTTATCGCTCGTTGGGAAATTGGATGATGCGGCTTATGGTCTATGCGATTTATTCAGCAAGGGTTTGATCGTCCAACCGCCTGCGTTTTTAAGGGTTGACCATGCAGTTCTGGTTGAGTGGTTTTCAGCGAATCGAAAACGCAAATAGATGGTTAATGCATAAAGGTGAATGCTCATTCTGCTGAAGAAAATTTGGTCGTGGTTTAGGAGTATGCATGCATAAAGTCAAAGTCATCACCGATACCGATTCCAGCCTGCCGGCCGACGTCGCTGCGCGCTATCGTATTGACCAGGTGCCCATCACCATTCAGTTTGGCGATGACACCTATGAAGCCGGTGTCAACATCAACGACAAAGAGCTTTTTGAAAAAATTGACGCGCTTGGCAGCCTGCCCACTACCGCCGCCCCTGCTCCCGCTGCCTTTAGATCAGCCTTCGCCAAAGCCTTTGCGGAGGGCGCCGATTCCATTATCTGCATCACCGTGGGCAGCAAGATCAGCCGCACCTACGATTCCGCCGTCACCACTGCCAAAGACGACTTCCCCGATAGACTTATCACCGTGGTTGATTCCACCTGCCTTTCATTACAACAGGGTTTCATGGCGCTCTCCGCCGCTGAAGCCCTGGAAGCCGGCTACACGCACCAGCAGGCGGTTGATGCCGCCCTTCAGCTGTTACCGCGTTCCCACCTTTACGGCTCGCTGACAACATTAAAGTATTTGGCAATGGGCGGTCGCATCGGTCAGTTTCCGGCGAAAATGGCCAATTTGCTCGATATTCGCCCTATCATGACCATGATCGACGGCAAGCTTGGCCTGCTCGAAAAAGTGCGCACCCACAGCGCCGCTATGAACCGCCTGATTGAACTCTTCGAAAAGTCCACCTCTGGCAAACCCATCGTTAAAGCCGGTATCGTGCACGTCAACAACCTTACGGATGCCGCCCTCCTCGAATCGCGACTGCGAGAAAGCCTGCCTATGCCTGACGAGATTCTCGTCGCCGAATTCACCCCCGGGCTTTCAGTTCACGGCGGTACTGGTCTTATCGCCGCCCTTCTTGTTACCGAAGATTGAGCGTTTCCCCTTTCACAGAAAATTACCGCCGGCAAGCCCGGCGGTTTGTGATGCCATCCATCACCTTATCAGGCGAATAAAATCCCAACGCGGCTGTTTTTCACCCTCTCCTTCCGGCTGAAATACTGCCTGTAACGGTGCCTTCCTCGCATTGCCGTATAATAGATGTATTCTAAGTTGCAGGAGCAAGCGCATGGTCAAGAGACTCATCCTCGTCGCGGGTAACATCGGTTCCGGTAAGACCTCGCTCACCGAGCGCATCGGTGAACGCCTCGGCTGGCACACTGCTTACGAATCTGTCGTCGACAACCCATACCTGCCGGATTTCTACGCCAATATGAGGGAATGGGCTTTTCACTTGCAGGTCTATTTTCTAGGGCACCGCGCTCAACAACATCTGGATATGTATCATGACCCGCGTTCCGCCATCATTGACCGCAGCATCTATGAAGATGCTTTCATCTTCGCCCGCGCGCTCTATTCCATGGGGAATATCAACGAACGCGATTACGGCACCTACCGCAAGGTCTTTGACCTCATCACCGCCACCTTACCTCATCCCTCGCTGTTGATATACCTCAAATGCCCTGTGGATACCCTGATAAAACGCATCCAATCGCGCGGGCGCGATATTGAATCTTCCATTTCCCGTGATTACCTGGCGCTTCTTGAATCTTATTACGATGACTGGACGAGCAATTTCGACCTCTGCCCGATCCTCACCATCCGCACAGACGACCTGGATTTCGTTCACGAGCCGCGCCACCTAAATACTGTGGTGAAAAAGATCAAAGAAAAGCTTGCTGGCCGGGAAGAAATCGTCTTTTAATAATTCCTGCTCAATCAGCAGTAAAGTAGTAAAAATGTGGCTGCAACCTATTTCACCCCTCTGCGTATATTTGAAGGACAATAAAATAAAGCGGGATGGCAATGAAGCAGATTGACCCAATTTGGATCGAGAGAGCCCGCCATGGAGATGAAGAAGCGTTCACCATGTTGGTTGAAGCCTACCAAACCCCTGTTTTTAACCTGTGCTATCGCATGCTCGGCGAGAGCACAGCTGCTGAAGACGCTGCCCAGGAAACGTTCTGGCGCGTTTGGCAGAAAATAAAAAGCTACGACCCGCAGCGCTCTTTCAGCACCTGGGTGTTATCCATCGCGGCGCATTACTGCATTGACCAGCAGCGCAAGCAGAAGATCACGATTTTTGAACTGGATGAGTATCCCGATTTTGACCTTGGCGACCCGCATATGCCCAACCCCGAGATCACGGTCATCACCAATGAAGAAGAGGAAACACTGCACCGTATGATCAACCAGCTAAACCCGCCTGATCGCGCCGCGGTGATTTTAAAATATTGGTATGGATGCTCGGAAGAAGAAATCAGTCAAATGCTTTCATTGACAGTCAGCGCGGTTAAGAGCCGCCTGCATCGCGCCAGGCGACAGCTCGCTGAGGTCGTGACCAAAAATCAATCAACAACGCTGCAAAGAGGATCATATGATGAAGCATTATCCCTATGAAGGTTGGATACTGGATGACATAGACCTTGATGAAACACGGCGCGCCGACCTGGAAGCGCACCTGGCTCTTTGCCCGCAGTGCGCCCAGCTTTCACGCTCACTACGCATCGCGCTGCAGGCCATCCGCAACGCACCTGAACAGACGGCCCCTGCCGGGTTCGTTCACAAGTTCGTTTCTTCGTTCGAAAGCCGGCGCCGCCTGCAGGAGCGCAAGCAGGCGCGCACCCTCGCCATTGTGTTTGCCTCTACCGCTCTCATAGTCGTGCTAGTTTCTCTTTATGTGTTCCTCCCCGAGCTTTCGCTTATTTCACTGGCTGCCGGAGCCATTTCCGCAGTCGTTGGCCTGCTAGAAGGCCTCCATCATGTGATTTCCTTCATTTCAAACGCTTACAAGAATCTCAGCCCTTCCGCGCTCATTGTCATCGGCCTGGTTTTTGCCGGCTGGGTTCTCCTGGCCAGTCTCACGCTTGGGCTTTCTGTGTGGAAGCTCGCGTTTAGAAAATCAGAGGTAAAACAATGAAAAAAACCTGCGCCTTCGCAACGGTCATTCTGCTCTTCCTTCTCGCCTTCGTCGTTTCGCCTGTACACGCCCAAGAACCCCAACCGGGTAATACCATCTCAGGCGACCAGGTGATTATTGGCAACAACTTCACACTCGAGAAGAATGAAACGCTCGAGGGCAGTCTGCTCATCATCGGCGGCACGGCTTCCACCGCCGCTGACTCTAAAATCAACGGTGACCTCGTTCTTATCGGTGGAACGTTGACCATCGATGGCGCAGTAGAAGGGGATATTGTTTCAATAGGCGGTGTGGTAAACCTGCAAGACAGCGCGATGGTCAATGGCAGCCTCACAATGGTCGGCGCTACCCTCTCACGTTCCCCAACCGCGCAAATAAGCGGCAGTTTCTCAGAAGAAACACCGCGGTTCTTAAATTTTGATTTCCTGAGGGATAACGGTTTGAAACCACCGCTCCATCTTAAAACAAACCCATTGAACAGGATACTCACCGCTACCTTTCAGGCGTTGGTGATGGCAATACTGGCGGTACTGGTAGGCCTGCTGCTGCCGCGCAATCTCAAGAACACAGCCATCGCGTTGGTACGGGAGCCGGTTGTAACTGGAGGTGTTGGCCTGCTCGCTATGGTGGTGGCTCCTATCATTTTAATATTGCTCAGCATCACTATTATCCTTATTCCTGTGACGTTATTGGCAGCCATTGCCTTCGCACTGGCAGTGGTCTTTGGCAATATCGTCATCGGATACGAGATTGGCAACCGCCTTTCTGCGGTGTTTAAAGACACCTGGCATCCTTCTATTGCAGCCGGTATTGGCACGCTGCTGCTCAGCCTGGTCACTGGGTTCGCCGGGGTAATTCCCTGCGTGGGCTGGGTGCTGGGGTTCCTCGCTTCCATCATAGGTCTCGGCGCGGTGGTCATCAGCCGTTTCGGTTCGACCAAATACGCCACAAAAGTAATCTCAGCCGTGATCCAGCCAGCGGAAGAAGATCTCCCCACAGAACCGCCTGTTGCCCCCGAGGAATGAAAACGTTTTATTCTATCGAAATGAAGGTGATTGAAAAATGAAAACAACCAAATTGCTCATCTTACTCGCGCTCGCCCTCTCTTTGATGGCCTGCACCTTTTCGGTAAACGTACCTGAGGTGAAAACCGGACAGACAAGAACATTTGAAGTGAGTGAAGCCTCCCCACCTGCTGAAGAGGTGTCGAGTATTAAAATCGAAATGGGAGCAGGGTCGTTAAACCTCAGCGGGGGTGCCGATAAGTTAGTCGAAGGCACCATTACTTACAATATTGACTCCTGGAAGCCGGGCGTCACTCGCCAGGGTAATGCTGTTACGATCAAACAGTCTACCTCTACCAGTGTTGCAATCCCTGCTGATACATACAAGAACTCCTGGGATCTCAAACTTGGTTCCACGCCTATTGAGCTCACTCTCGCCACTGGCGCCTACGAAGGCGATCTGGAGCTTGGTGGCCTTGCCATCACTGCTCTTTCGGTAACTGACGGCGCCAGCAAGTCCATCATCAGGTTTAATGAGCCCAACGCCGCAAACCTCGAGCAGTTCTCCTATAAAACCGGGGCGTCTGAGGTTCGCCTGGAGGGTTTGGGTAACGCCCGCGCCAGCCATATTGAGTTCAATGGAGGGGTGGGCAGATACACCCTGGATTTCTCGGGGATAAACGACAACGATATTGCCGTGAAAATGGACTGCGGTATGAGCGATATCACGCTCGTAATACCTGAGAATGTGCGCTCGATCATCACCATCAATGGCGAAATGAATAACACCAATTTCACTGGCACCTGGACGGTTAAGGACAATGTCTACCAATCAGGTACGACAGGAGCGCTCATTGAAATAGAGGTCGATATGTCAGTCGGGAACCTTAACCTGATCCGCCACGAGTAGGCGGATGAACCTTAAAATTCCGGCGGGTTAACGCCGGAATTTTTTTATCATCAAATCATTTTTGCCTAACGGTACAAACCCAGCTCGCATACCGCCTGGTACACCGCGTCACGCAGGTAATAGCGGTAGCCCATGCCTTCAGCGATTCGCTGTCGAATCTGTTTAGAAGAAATCTCGAGAATCGGTGCTTCAACGATTTTCACCTTCTCTGATATCCCGTGCAATACCTTCTCGAGTGCAGATAGGTCCACCTGGTCGGCGTGGCGGCGCATCACACCTATACCATCACATAAATCGATAAATTGCTGCGGTTTATTCCAGGTTGGCAAATCGTGAAGCGAGTCACCACCCATCAGATAATACATTTCCGCTCCTGGGTACTCTTCTTTAAGGATGTTGACCGTATCAATGGCAAAATGGGGGCCCGGGCGGTCAATATCCACCCGCGAAGTTCTGAAGGATGGGTTTCCTTGAATGGCTTTTTCTACCAACATAAAACGATCTTGAATGGGGCTGACATTGGTATAACGTTTATGAGGGGGGTTGTCTGTTACCACCCACAAGAGCAGGTCTAAAGAAAGCTGCGTGCGGCATTCCTCCGCCAGGATCAGGTGCCCTACATGTGGAGGGTCGAACGTTCCGCCAAAAATTCCAATACGTTGATAGGCTGTCATATCAATCCTGCCATTCCAGTTCGTAATCGAGGATATACACGGTATCGCCGTTCTTAATTCCCTGTTCGCGCAGCGCTCTATCGACACCTAACGCAACCATCAGGCGTTGGAAGCGCCGCACAGAACCGAAATGCTCCCAGTAGGTCATTTCCGCCGCGCGTTGGATCGCCGCCCCGCTCACCCGCCAACCAGTATTTTCGCGTGTGATGGAAAAATCACGCGGGTCTTCACCTGGTTTATACACTGGCAGTTCAGGCTTGATCTCTTTTTGAGGTACTTTCAAAAGGACTTCGTGCGCTTTCCAGAGTGCAGGGGTTAAGTTCTCTCGCGTCAGCGCTGAGATGAGAAAAGTGGGATATCCCATCTTCTCCAGTTGTTTGATTACTTTAACCGCACTTTCTTTCACCCCCGGCAGGTCGGCTTTGTTCACCACCACTACCTGCGGTTTCTCTGCTAATTCAGCATCAAACAGCGCCAGTTCCTGGTTGATCTGGCTGAAATCTGCCAGTGGGTCAGTGGAGCTGCCATCCAGTATATGAATGAGAACCTTGGTACGTTGAATGTGCTTGAGGAAGGCGTCTCCCAGCCCAACTCCCTGGTGCGCGCCTTCGATGAGCCCAGGGATATCCGCCAGGACGAGGTCAGTTTCGCTGTCCAGGCTGGCCACGCCCAGGTTGGGCTCAAGGGTGGTAAAAGGATAATCCGCAATTTTGGGTTTGGCATTGGTAACCGCTGCTAAAAAACTGGATTTACCAGCGTTCGGGACGCCCACTATTCCCACGTCAGCGAGCAGTTTCAACTCCAGCCTGATTTCCCGTTCTTCAGGAGGTTCTCCTTTTTCAGCGGTGCGTGGCGCCTGATTGCGCGAGGTGGCAAAATGCTGGTTTCCCCTGCCACCTCTTCCGCCCTTGCACACCATCAGTTCCTGCCCTGGCTCAACCAGGTCACCGAGAAGCGCGTTTGTCGCATGGTCATAAATTATCGTCCCGGGGGGAACAGGAATCACCAGGTTAGGTGCCCCTTTACCGCTCATGTTGCTACCGCGACCGTTTCCGCCATCCTCTGCCACAAACTTGCGTTGATAACGGAACCGGAGCAATGTGTTCAGCTTTTCATCTACGCGAAAGATAACATCCCCGCCCCTGCCGCCGTCTCCGCCATCAGGCCCTCCACGAGGAACGTACTTCTCGCGGCGGAAATGCACCACCCCCGCCCCGCCGCGGCCTGACCTGCAAAGTATTTTGGCTTCGTCGATGAACATCCTGTTTCATCCCGCAACAGGCTCGGCTTTTTCGCGCCGAGCCTGTTTTGCTTTTCTGCTACTTCTTGGAGAATTTCCCTTTTAAAATGTCTTCCAGGTCTGGTTTCCCAATTTCCTGCAGTTCGTAACGCACGCGTTGCATCGGTTTATTCACCTTGATAATGCGATTGAGATCGATGGGTGTGGCTGAGATGACCAGGTCCACATCAATTTTGTTAATCGTCTCCTCAAGGTCTTTGATCATTTTATCTCCATACCCCATCGCCGGCAGGATATTGCCAGTCTTCGGGTATTTCACAAACGTCTCATGGATCGTGCCAACCGCGCAAGAACGTGGGTCAACAATTTCGCCCGCGCCAAATCGCTTGGCAGCCACCCAGCCTGCCCCGTACGCCATTTCGCCGTGTGTCAGCGTCGGGCCGTCTTCCACCACCAAAACGCGTTTTCCACGGATGGCATCGGGGTCATCCACAAATAACGGTGAAGCGCCTTCTATGATGATCGCGTCTGGGTTTAATTCATGCAGTGTGTTGCGCACGGCGATAACATCACCGGGTTCCGCGGTATCGACTTTATTGATCACAAACACGTCCGCCAGCCGAACATTCGTTTCACCCGGGTGATATTTATATTCATGGCCGGCTCGGTGCGGGTCAGCCACGACAATGCTCAAATCAGACTGATAGAATGAGAAGTCGTTGTTTCCGCCGTCCCACAAAATAATATCCACTTCTTTTTCCGCTTCGCGCAGAATCGCTTCGTAATCCACGCCAGCGTAGACTATGACGCCATTGTCAATATGAGGTTCGTATTCCTCGCGCTCTTCAATGGTGCATTCATGCTTATCCAGGTCAGCGTAGGTGGCAAATCGCTGCACCTTTTGCTTAACCAGATCGCCATAAGGCATTGGGTGGCGGATGGCAGCCACCTTGTAACCAAGGTCGCGCAGAATTGTCGAAACACGGCGCGTGGTCTGGCTTTTACCCGACCCGGTACGCACCGCGCAAACAGATACCACGGGTTTAACCGATTTGACCTGGGTGCTGTTTACCCCCATTAATCGAAAGTCCGCCCCAGCCGCTAACACAGTAGACGCTTTGTGCATCACCACTTCATGCGGCACGTCACTGTACGCGAAAACCACCTGGTCTACTTTGAATTTCTTAATCAGGTCCACCAGCTCACTTTCCGGGTAGATGGGGATCCCCGCCGGGTAGAGAGAACCCGCTAGTTCAGCCGGGTATTTGCGACCATCGATATTGGGAATTTGCGTGGCAGTAAAAGCGACGACTTCATAATCCTTATTGTCGCGATAGAAAACATTGAAATTATGAAAATCGCGACCGGCAGCACCCATGATGAGGGTTTTAATTGGGGTCATTTGAATGGTCTCCTTTTTGTTAGATTATTTTCACATCGCTTGTGGGGCTGTGATGCCCAGTATTGCCAGACTGTTCGCAATTGCCTGTCGAGAAGCTGCAACAAGTCGCAGCCGTACGGAGCGGGCCGGTTCTCCGGCACTCAGCACCGGGCATTGCGTGTAAAAATCGTTAAACGCGCGCGCCAGTTCATACGCCTGGTTTGTAATGATCAAGGGTCTCAAATCCCGGGCTGCTTTTTGTATCTCATCCGGCATGCGGCTGATCAGGTCAACGAGGGTGATCTCAGGCTGAGTAAGTTCATACGTTGGAGCCAGGTCAGGCGGAATGCGATCTCCTATCTTACGCATAATGCTATTTGCGCGTACATACGCGTATTGAATATAAGGGGCTGCCTGCCCGTTAAAGTCCAGCGCTGACTCCCAGTCAAAGGTAACCACTTTATTGCTCTCGCGCGCAAGCATTGGGAACCTGATTGCGCCAATTCCCACTGCCCGCGCGATCTCCAGTTGTTTTTCTGCAGAGAGCTCACGGTTCTTCTCCTGCACTACGGTCAAGGCGCGGTCAGTTGCCTCCCGGATAAGGTCTTCTAGAAGAACTACCGTGCCTTCTCGAGAAGCCATCACCACATTCCCGGGTAAATTCACCAGTTCATAAGGTAAATGTTGACAGCGAGTTGCCCATTCATACCCGGCAAGTTCCAATGTCTTAAACACCTGTTGAAAATGCAATGACTGCCGTACATCCACCACATAAAATGACTTCTGCAGGTCAGGATAATCCAAGAATTTCTGTCTCGCCAGCGCCAGATCTTCTGTGGCGTACAGCGCTGTTCCATCTGAACGCAGAACGACCATCACCCGGTATTTTTCTTCTTTCAATCCGAGTTTCTCATCTATTTTAACGACCACAGCGCCATTTTCCGGGCGCTCATCGTCCGCGATCCCTTTTTGCAGCAGCTCTTCAACCATCTCCTTGCCCGGCACTTCAAACATCGAATTGAAGTAATAACGATCGAAGTGAATGCCTAACAGGTTGTACATGGCATTGAAACCATCCAGCGACCACTGCCTTGTCTCTTTCCAGCACGCCACCACTTCAGGGTCACGCCTGTCCCAGCGGTTGTACATCTCCCTTATTTCGTCTTCAAGCGCAGGGTCCTGCTCCAGGCGCCTGACCGCCTCCGCGTAGATCGATCCCATCCAGCGTGTAATATCAGCGTCTGGTTTTTCCCCTTTATGGAACTTCAGGTAATTCCACAGCCATTTGATCACATGCAACCCAATATCGCCCGGATAATTCGCCCTGATAACTTCATAACCAGCGGCATCCAAAATACGCGCCAGTACATCGCCTAAAAAAGCGCTGCGCAGGTGCCCCACGTGAAAGGCTTTGTGTGTGTTTGGGTGAGAGAACTCAACCATAACCCGCTGGTGTAAGCGTTCTCCATGACCAAACTTATCCTGTTCTTCCAAAACCGAATTAAGCACTTGTTGAAAGTAAGCAGATGTTGAAAAATAGAGATTAAGATACCCTTTAACCGCTTCGATTTTTTCGAACGCGGGCAATTTTGCGAGAGACACAGCCAGGTTTTCAGCGATTTCGCTGGCGCGTGCCGCCACGTTGCCCTTCTTTTCACCAAAAGAAGCGGCAGCCAGCTGGAAGAAAGAGGTGCTGATTCCCCACTGGCCGTTGAAAGGGATCCATGTCCATTTTATTTCGATTACTGGCAGCCCCTGCTGCCGGCAGTAAGCATGGATCTTCTCTTCGACCTGCTTTTGTTCCAATTCAAACATGTTTTTTCGTTTTCCTCGATAGGCAGATGGATTATATCATAGGGAAAAAAACGGCTCTGGTTTTTAACAGCAAGAGCGGGAGGTTTCTCCTCCCGCTCGGTTTTGAAAAAACGATCTTATTTTAATGCTGCCAGGCGCTTCATCAGCCTGCTCTTGCGCCGCGCTGCGTTGTTCTTATGAATAACGCCTTTCTGTGCAGCCTTGTCGAGGGCGCTCACAGCAGCCATTGTCGCGCTTTCCATGGTTTCAAGGTCCTGGCGGGCCAATGCCACCCGGGCGCGGGCGACAAACGTGCGCGCTGAACCCCGGTAAACCCGGTTGCGCAGTCTTCGTTTTTCATTTTGCTTGTTGCGTTTTATTGCAGATTTAATATTCGCCAACTTGTTCCTCCAAAAAATTCCGTCAGTGCGAGGGTCGAGGGTAAGCACTGTTCAGGTGGCGCAAGAATTCTACCGCATCACCCGCTTTCTGTCCAGATAATGGAGCGGGTTGAGAGTTGAGAGATTTACTTATCCAACAGGGCAGCCACACCCGGCAGTTCCAGCCCTTCCAGCATCTCCAGCGATGCTCCACCTCCGGTGGAGATGTGCGTGATCTTGTCTGCCAACCCAGATTGTTGGATGGCAGCCACTGATTCTCCCCCGCCTATGACGCTCACCGCAGCGCTATCCGCAACTGCCTTCGCCACTCCAAAGGTACCTTCGGCGAACTTCGGAAATTCAAAAACGCCCATCGGGCCGTTCCAAACGACAGTTCGCGCTGTGGCAATGATAGCCCGAAAAGCCTTAACCGTCTCGGGGCCAATATCCAGTATGCGCCAGCCATCCGGAACATCCTGGACTTTCAACGTTTTGCTTTCAGCATCCGCGGCATATTGATTCGCCACCACCATGTCTACCGGTAGGTGAATTTTTCCGCCAGCCTCTTCGAATAAAGCACGGGCAATTCCTAACGAGTCATCTTCCACCAGCGAATCGGCCACAGCCAACCCCTGCGCTTTCATAAAAGTATTCGCCATTCCTCCACCAATAAGAATGGCGTCTGCCCTGGTCAGCAGATTCTTGATGACGCCGATCTTATCGCTGATCTTCGCGCCGCCCATGATCGCCACAAAGGGCCGCTGCGGGTTGGCCATCACCTGACCGAGATATTTAATTTCCTTCTCCAGTAAGAATCCAGCCGCCGCTGGCAAGAAATGCGTGACTCCCTCAGTAGAAGCATGCGCACGGTGCGCTGTGCCGAATGCATCGTTCACGTAAAGGTCCGCCAGGCTGGCCAATTGCCTGGCCATTTCAACATCATTCTTCTCTTCTTCCGCGTGGAAGCGTGTGTTCTCCAGCATCAACACCTCCCCGGGTTTCAGTTCTTCGGCAGCCTCCTTGGCCTCCGGGCCAATGCAATCTGAGGAAAACTTTACTGGTTTCCCTATTAACGAAGAAAGATGCTCTGCCACGGGTCTTAATGAGTACTTCGGGTCCGGCCCTCCTTTGGGTCGTCCCAGGTGCGAGCACAAAATCACAGCCGCTCCCCCATCTAAAAGGTACTGGATAGTGGGCAGCGCGGCTCTGATGCGGGTATCATCACCAACACCAGTCTCATTAAGAGGAACATTAAAATCCACTCTTACCAGAACTTTCTTCCCTTTTATGTCAATATCCCGAATTGTCTTTTTTTCAAACATCGTTCATTCTCCTGGTTAAGGTAAGATGCGCAATCCGTTGGTTTTTCGGTTGCGCATCGTATTCATCAAGCTTACCCGGGAAACATCACCGGATGACTTCTTCTATAACTTTTTTCCCAACATCGCCGCCAGGTCAGCGGTACGGCAGGAGTAGCCCCATTCGTTATCGTACCAGGCGACCACCTTGACCAAATTACCGCCCATGACCATGTTCGCAGGCAGGTCCACGATCGAAGAGCGCGGATCCCCTTTGAAATCCATCGACACGAGAGGGTCTCCATACTCGCCAGTGGTGTACCCGAGGATTCCTTTCAAAGAACCGTTGGCTGCTTCAATGAAAGCAGCGTTCAGATCATCTTTCGTGATCGTTTTTTCAATGGTCGCAACAAAATCAACAATGGAAACGGTCGGCGTCGGAACGCGCAGCGAGAAGCCATCAAATTTTCCTTTGAGCTCCGGAATCACCAGTGCCAAAGCCTTGGCAGCGCCTGTGGTGGTGGGGATGATATTCAAGCCAGCCGCGCGAGAGCGCCGCAGTTCTTTTTTATGTCCTTGATCAAGAATGACCTGGTCATTGGTGTAAGAATGGATTGTAGTCATCATGCCATAAAGGATGCCGAACTTTTCGTGAACCACCTTCGCGGCTGGCGCCAGGCAGTTGGTGGTGCAAGACGCATTGGAGATCACGTGGTGCTTCGCGGGGTCATACCAGCCATCATTCACACCAAGTACCAATGTGAGGTCTTCATTCTTGGCGGGTGCGGTGATAATCACCTTCTTCGCACCGCCTTTCTCGATGTGGACCACTGCGCCAGGTTTGTCCTTGGCTGGGTCGCCCTTGGCGTCGGTAAACACGCCCGTAGATTCCACGACAATATCCACTCCCAGGTCTTTCCAAGGCAACATTCCAGGGTCTTTTTCCGCAAAAACCTGAATCCTCTTTCCATCCACGATTAATTCGTTTTCTTTCGCCTCGATATGCACAGGCAGGATACCGTAATTTGAATCGTATTTGAATAAATGGGCGTTTGTTTTTGTATCAAACAAATCATTGACGGCCACCACTTCCACTTCCCCGGGGTGGTACTCATTGATCGCTTTGAGAACCTGACGGCCGATACGGCCAAAACCATTAATACCAACTTTGGTTGTCATCTACTTCCTCCAAAATTTAAAATATCGATGAATTTTACCATGTCCAGACAAGATTAAATAATTAAATGGATGATTTTTCTTCTTTAGAGACAAGCGGCCCGGTACGTTCCATATAGAGATCAATGATGGTTTTCGCCACTTTCGAAGGGTCGTGCCGCCACGGTTTTTCGACATTCACAAAGTCAGCTCGGTAGTAAGGATAGCGGTTGTCATCCTCACAAACCTTAACCCACTCCGTCCCTTCTGGCATATGATGGTCATACCGGTTGTTAGCAAGCACTACGTCAAATAGCCTGTGACCCGCGTGTTTTTCAATCGCTCGCACGTGATCCTCGCAGGTATACCCGTCTGTTTCACCTCGCTGTGTGGCGATATTGCAAATATAGAACTTGTAGGCTTTGCTCGCTTTGAATGCTTCCAGAAGGTCAGGAACCAACAGATTGGCGATAATACTGGTGTAAAGGCTCCCGGGGCCAACCAGGATGAGGTCAGCGTTTAGCAACGCCTGAATTGTCGGCGGGTAGGATGTCGGGTTGCCTGGATCCAGCCAAACCCGGCGCACCCGCCCGCCAGCCTGGCTGATCTCGCTTTCTCCCCTCACCTGGATAATGGTTTTATTTTCCGCCAGTTCAACTTCACCAACAAGATTGATATTTTTAAGAGTTGCCGGCAAGACACTTCCCTGCACTGCCAGCACCCGGGCGGATTCCGAGATGGCCGCTTCAAAACTCCCAGTGATTTCTGTTAATGCCGTAATCAGCAGATTGCCCAATGAATGACCGTTTAAGCCCGCTCCGGAGGCGAATCGATATTGAAAAAGCTGGGTCATCATCTCTTCGTCGTTAGATAAGGCCGCAAGGCAATTACGCAAGTCTCCGGGAGGTAAAATACCGATGGATTTACGAATTTCTCCTGACGAACCGCCATCATCCGCCACGGTAACAATCGCGGTGATGTTGCTGGAGTAGCTCTTCAATCCCCTCAAAATGGACGTCAACCCCGTGCCGCCGCCAATGACCACAATTCTCGGGCCTTTTTCTTTGCGTCTGAACTCAGCTACAGTGTCGATGACATCCTTGCCGGGGCGTAAGAAGGGCCGCAACAGGGCGCGGTTTAATCCCGTTATACCAATGCCGATAAGCACCAGGCCAAGCCCGCCAAAAATGAACGCGCGCAGGATACGGTTAGGCATGAATTGCAGTGCAACAATCTTGATGAATGGCAGCCACCAACCATCAGGCGCTGTGCGGTAAACATCCAGCAGGTACACCGCCAGGCCCAACCCCAGCAAGGTCGTGCCGGCGAGAATCACCAGTACCCAGCGCTTGATGCCAATACCTGGGACCAGCCAACGCAATTGCATTAGCACAGATTGAATAAATCGACCAAATTTCTTCGAGCGTCGTCTACGCATTATGCTAGATAATAGCAGGGTTTAAGAGGTGCGTCAATAAATTTCTTGGCAGCGGTTGTGAGAGACAAAAGGCTGTTTTTCCACTTACCATGGTTGCCACCATGAACGATAACCTAGATAAAAACTGCAATTTGAGCGCTCATGTTATAATCTCTTTAAGGTCGAATGCAAGGCGCAATAAATCCGCAGTAGTACGAAAAAAATTCAATAACCCCAGGAGGGCGGTGTGAACCCCACAAGATTACCCGGCCAGAAAGCACTCGAGATTATTCAGCGCGACCAGCAGGTGATATCTCCTTCTTACCCGCGTGGTTACCCGTTCGTGATGGACCACGGGAAAGGCGTTTATGTCTGGGATGTGGATGGCAATCGGTTTCTGGATTTTGCAGCCGGTATTGCGGTCAATTCTACTGGCCACAGCCACCCGGACGTGGTAAAAGCCATCCAGGACCAGGCTGAAAAATTCATCCACATTTCTTCGGACTTTTATCACGCTAAGTGGGTGGAACTGGCAGAGTATCTCAATCGTATTGCCCCTTTTAAAGAAGACGCCGTTATTTTCCAGACCAATTCAGGCACAGAAAGCGTCGAGTCAGCCTTAAAACTGGCGCGTTATCACACGGGACGCAGCCAATTCATCGCCTTCATGGGAGGGTTTCATGGACGCACATATGGCGCGGTCACCCTGACAGCCAGTAAAGCCAAATACCACCACGGCTTTTTCCCGCTCATGAATGGCGTCACGCATGTGCCATTCCCTGATCCCTACCGACCGATGCTTCATATGCTGCCGGGTGAAGATATCGGCGATGCGACCATCCGTTTTATTGAGAAGGTTTTCATTCATAACCTCCCTCCTCAGGACGTGGCGGGGATAATCATTGAACCCATACAGGGCGAAGGCGGTTACGTTGTTCCGCCAGACACTTTCATCCCTCAGTTACGTGAACTGTGCAGCCGGCATGGCATCCTCCTCATTGCGGATGAAGTTCAATCAGGTGTTGGGCGTACCGGTCGATGGTGGGCGATAGAAAACTTTGGTGTTGAACCAGACATTGTCACCACTGCCAAAGGAATCGCTTCTGGCATGCCGCTGGGCGCGATGATCGCGCGCAAGAGCATTACAACCTGGCCAAAAGGCGCGCATGGGAATACCTACGGCGGAAATCCCCTGGCTTGTGTCGCCAGCCTTGAAACACTCCGACTGATCGAAAACGGCTACATGCAAAACGCCAAACACGTGGGCAGCTACTGCCTTGATCGCCTTGCTGAGATGCAGGTCAGGCACCCATCCATAGGGGCTGTGCGCGGCATGGGCCTCATGATCGGCATTGAATTTGTGATGGATCGTGAATCTCGTGAACCGGCCGAGAAAATGCGCGACGCCGTGGTGGACAAAGCCTTTGAACTCGGTCTGCTCACGTTGGGCTGTGGCACCAGCACCATCCGCATCTCTCCCCCGCTGTGCATCACGCGTGAAGAAATCGATGAAGGACTTACTATCCTTGACGAAGCGATCACCTTCGCTGAAAAGTAACACCAGAACCAATCGGCTTCATTCGAAAGCCAGCAGAAACCGCCATGTTACCTGATTTTCGAGTCCGCCAGCGGGATTATCTGTTAGAGATTTCAAGAGCTCTCACCCAGGAGCTGGATCTGGTCAAGCTCCTGGATCGCATATTGCATATTTCATTGGAGATGCTCGCCGGTCAGGCGGGGCTCATCGCGCTGCGTGTTCCTTCAGAAGGATGGCAGATACAGGTCTCCACCGGCCTTCCGCCTGCATTTTTAAGGTTTCTTGAACCTCAACTGGCTCAAATTTCCGAGGAACATGATTCATCCGATTTGGAATTAAAGACCATCAACCACATCCTTGGCAACTTCACCCAGTCCATCAGCCTGGGTCGATTGAGCAGCGTGGGTCTGCCACTGATCACGGGTCAAAAAGTGCTGGGGGCGATCTTTGTTTTTCGTGAATTTGCGGCGTTTTCAGCCAATGACCGGGCGCTGCTGGCCAGCTTTGCAGATCAGGCAGCCATTGCCGTGCAGAATGCGCAGTTATACACCCAGGTTGAGAATGACCGTCGCCGTGTTACCGGGTTGTTGGACTCGGCCGCTGATGGTATCCTGATTCTCACCAGAGCCCTGCGGGTGGAAAGGGTGAACCCTTCTCTGGCGCACCTGGTTGGAATACAGCCCCAGGATTTGACCGGTAAAGAACATGATGAAGTGATTCGTTGGGTCAAACCGCCGCATGGAATGACCCTGACTCAAGCCATCGCGGATGGTTGGCCGCTCACCCCTCATGCCGCGCTCTATGTGGAAGGCGATTTAGAAAGAACAGGCGGTACGCGCCCTGTTCCAGTGGGCATTACCTACGCCCCTCTGCTTTCTGAAGAGGGAAAGCTCGTGAATATCATCACCACCGTCCGGGATATCACCCGTTTCCGTGAAGCAGATGAACTTAAAGCAACTTTCATTTCAGTGGTAAGCCATGAGCTTAAAACACCTGTCGCGCTTATTAAAGGATATGTCAGCACGCTCAGGCGCGATGATGCCCACTGGGAAAAAGCGGTGATTAATGAGAGCCTGCAGATTATTGAAGAAGAAGCAGATCGTTTGAGTGAATACATTGAAAACCTGTTGGATGTGACCCGCTTGCAGGCAAACGGATTCAACCTTAAGCGCAACGACACCCAACTGGCTGAAATTATCAAGCGCGTGGCAGAGCGCCTGCAAACCCAAACCACCAAGCACACCATTATTGTGGAGATTCCTCAGCCCCTGCCCATCATCGTTGCAGATGATTCACGCATCAACCAGGTCATCTCCAACCTGGTGGCAAATGCAATCAAATATGCCCCTGGGGGTGAGATTCGCATTAAAGCAGTCCAGCGCGAATCCAATATCATCATCTGCGTCAGCGATGAAGGGCCGGGCATCAACCCCAATGATGTGCCGTTTATTTTTGACCGCTTTTACCGTGGTTCAGATGCCAGCCGCCTAACGAAAGGCGCAGGGTTAGGTTTGTTTTTAGCCAAATCGATAGTCGAAGCGCACGGGGGAAGAATTTGGATCGATTCAAAAATTGGTCAGGGTACGCGCATCTGTTTTTGCCTGCCTATTGCCAGCACCGGGTAACCAGCACAAAACAACCGTTTTTCATCAAAAACCGCAGTGGTATAATCACCCTGTTAAATTGATCTTTTTAAATGAAAGAGTGGAACTATGCCAAAAATTCAAACCGCATGCCCTCGCTGTAAACAGCCAATCACCGCTGAGGTTCAAATGCTCTTCGATATGAACACAGACCCTACCGCGAAGCAAAAACTACTTGGCAGAGCCAATAACTTCGCTCACTGCCAGGCTTGTGGTTACGAAGGTCTGATCAGCACGCCAATCGTCTATCATGATCCCAATAAAGAGTTGCTGCTCACTTATTTTCCTGGTGAGCTCGGGCTTCCCTTGAATGAACAGGAGAAGCAGATTGGACCTTTGGTCAACCAGGTAGTAAATGCGCTGCCAGCCGAAAAACGCAAAGGCTATTTATTTCAACCTAATTCGATGTTTACATACCAGTCGCTGATTGATCGCATTCTGGCGGCAGACGGCATTACCAAAGAAATGATCGAAGCCCAGCAGAAACGTGTTAACCTGATTGAACGGTTGTTGAGTTTGCCCAATGAAGAAGACCGCGTTACCGTGGTCAGACAGGAAGCCAACCTCGTGGACGGCGAGACTTTCACACTGCTTTCAACGCTGATCCAATCTGCCTCTGCGCAGGGCGATGAAGCCAGCGCCAAACTTCTCAGCCAGATTCAGGCAGTGCTGCTGAACGAAACCGATTTCGGAAAGAAACTGCTCGCTGACAGCCAGGAAACTCAACACGCCCTCAAGGAACTGGATAAAGCGGGCAAAGAAGGGCTCACGCGCGAAAAACTTTTAGAGGTGTTGTCGTCCTTAAAATCTGAAACCAGCCTGACAACATTGGTGAGCCTTACCCGCTCCGGCTTGGATTACCAGTTCTTCCAAATCCTGAGTGAAAAAATCGAACAGTCAACAGATGAAAATAAGCAGGCGCTCATCTCACTCAGAGACAAGCTTCTCGACCTTACCAGGAAGATCGACAATGAAGTTAAAAAGAGGCTTGAAAATGCCGCTTCCTTGCTTGAAAACATCCTGAAAGAAGCAGATGTCCAGGCAGCCATTGAAAAACACGCGGAAGAAATTGACGAGTTCTTTACGCAGGCTGTCCAGGTTGAGTTTGAAAAAGCGCACAGCGAAAACAACCTCGAAAGAATGGAAAAAATCCAGAAAGTCGTCTCGATATTGGATAAGATGACCGCCCCGCCGCCAGAAGTAGTGCTCATTCAGAAACTGTTAGATGCCAGTGATGACGAAACCCGCAAAAAAATCTTGCAAGAAAATGAAACTTTGGTGAATGACCAGCTTCTTCAAACCATCAACGCCATCATCACCGAAAGCTCAACCAAAAGCCAAGCGCCGGAACTTATCGATACATTAAAAAGCATCTATAAGATGGCTTTACGTGCCCATATGGAAAAGAACCTGAAATCCTGATTTTTCCAACCTTAACAAACAACTCCCCGAGGCTACCCCGTGGCTGCCTTGGGGAGTTGTTTTACCAGTGCTGAATGGTCAAGCAGGAGTCTTCAGGGATTCTCCAGCCTGAGGCCATGACCGCGTACCGTGACGATATATTGATGTTTTTGGTCGAGTTCTGCCAGCCGCTCGCGTAAGCGCCGGATGAGCGCATCAAGCGCCTGGTCGGACACACCGGTCGCTTCATCCTCTTCCCAGGTTTTTCGAATCAACGCTTCTCGTGTAACCACCTCGCCCGCTTGGTTATACAACGTCGCGAGAAGACGGAATTGGGCAGCGGATAAAGGAGGCAGCAATTCTTCTCTGCCAATCCAAACGCGCCTTGAGCGTTCCTCAAGCACGAGTTTCCCGCTACCCTTTAGAAAGGTGGGGTCCAAATCCTCAATGGGCATTGTGGCGTCTGAACTGAAGAAGGCGAATTTCTGGATCAAGGCGATTTGAAAGGTATCTCCGTCACCCAGGCGTGTTGATTCAATGAGGGGTGCACCTGAAAGAAAAGTGCCATTTTTACTTCCGAGGTCCTCAATATAACAGATACCGTTTTCGTTTCGCAACCGGGCGTGATGGCGGGAAACCTGTCGCTCTTCAATACGGATGGCGCAATCTTCATCACGACCTATATCTATCGCCTCACGGATGATCCACCGCCTGCCCTCAAGTGGCCCCTGCAGCGCTACTAAAACGGGAAATTCATGAGTGATAGAGTTGCCGAATGAAGAATTTCTCATGCATTCCTCAAACATGATTATACAAGATTGTCCTCAGGTATAATAGCAATATGGGTAACCAATCCTTCTCTTTCATTAATTCGGTAAGTTCATAAATGATATCACCCCTAAAAAAAGGCAACATCCTGCGTGAAAGGTATACTATCCGCCGCGTTATCGGTCAGGGTGGCATGGGTTGTATCTATCTGGCGGATGACCTCAGGCTGGAAGGCCGGCAGTGCGCGGTTAAGGAAGTCGAACACGATCGAACACTTCCCAAAAACCTGTTAAAAGAAGCTCGCGACCAATTTCAACGAGAAGCCACAGTATTGGCGCGTCTTGACCATCCCAACCTGCCAAAAGTTTCCGATTACTTCTCAATTGAGAACAGTGATTATCTCGTGATGGATTTTGTACCCGGAGAGGATCTACGCACGCTGATGCTAAAACAGCGTGAAAAAAATCAGTTCATACCTGAAAAAGACGTGCTCAACTGGGCATTTCAGCTGGCAGACGCACTCGAATACATGCACAATCAAAACCCGCCAATTCTGCACCGTGATATAAAACCCAGCAACCTCAAAGTGACTCCAGCAGGGCTTCTCAAACTGGTTGATTTCGGCCTGGTGAAAGTGCTGGCCCCCGGCGAAGTCACCATTACCATCCTTCAAGGTCAAGGAACGGCACTTTATACCCCGTTGGAGCAGTACGGCGGTGATTTTGGTCATACCGACGCGCGCAGTGATATCTACGCTTTTGCTGCAACGTTGTACCATTTGCTCACTGCCAAACCTCCAGTAGATGCCCGCCAGAGATTCATCAGCCCAAACGCTTTACAGCCAATCCGTGAAACCAATCAGGCGGTCACCCAGAAAACTGAAAATGCTATTTTATGGGGAATGGCCTTGCATCCGGATGATCGCCCATCCACCATCGGTCAATTTCGCGAAGCCCTGATTGGCAGCCGCCCTGTCGCGATTCCGTCAGGAAACAGGTTGTCAGTGAAAATTCCCACCCTCTACAACCGTAAGATTGGGAAACAATGGTACATTCTGATGGGCTTGAGCCTATTGACCCTGCTGGTGACACTACTGCGCTGAGTGCTATTTGCGCGTTTTCCACCAGTAAAACAAAAAACCACTCCCAAATCCGCAGACCAACCCGATACCTACGAGAATTAATATTTGCCCAGATGCAACCTCGTTGAGCGGTGATTTTGAGCCAGGTAAGCCCAATGCAGCCCAAAGGTACCCCGCATACCCTCCCGCACCAGAAAACAAGATGGTGAGAAAATTCCATTTTGCGCTGAGGTGATTGTGGGTAAAATAACTCAAGCCTAGGCAAAAACCAACGATCAAGATATTCGCCAGTAACCAATCCCAAAAAGCCACTTTTCCCTGTTTGTGCAATTGTATAACCTTGCTCTCTGGTGTAGGTGAGGGCGAAGCTTCCGTCGGGGTGGCTATATCTGAACTTACTGGAATTGGAGTTGGCTCAAAAGAAGTAACGACTCCTCCGGTGTCTGTAATATCAAGCCTCAGGATCTGAGAGATGAATGCAGGGTCTGCAGTCACGCTTAATTGCAGGCTGCCAATACTGGGAATCACATACATCACACGAGCAAAGCCATCGATCGTCCTGGCTTCAAGCTGTTCAACAGAGCCACTGGTTGACCGGGTATCAATAATGAAGCGCACCAGGGTCCCATCTGGCACAGGATTGCCATTGTGATCAACAATCACGCCAGCCTTGATGGGTATCGTATCTCCCGCCTTATAGAGTAACGGTTGGCTGTAACCCGCCAAAGGTGGTGCCTGCGGTTCATCTATTTCGACGGGCGTCTCGATCACCAAAGGGATCATTTGGGTTGGGTCTGGTGAGAGCACGTAAACCAGGTCATATCCGATTCCGGGCACAGACACGGGCAGCTTGCCTGAGGGCGTCAGCTCCTGCATCACCACACGCGAAGCGATCTCATAAAACTCCGGCGTATTGCTATAAAGAGCGTAATAAGCCGTTAATTTTGAAATGTCAGTGGAGTCAAGGAAGTAGGGCGCGTTAAAGGCCAGCCCAATCAGCTTTTTATTTCTTACCAGATCAGGTCTCTCGTCGAACAAGCGTTTATAGGTGGTTGCTTCTACTCTTTCAGCGCCAAATTCAGCGAATGAAAAGATGATCCATGTTGCGGCGTTTAAAGAGACCAGTATATCTTCTGTCCTATCTGCCTGTTCCAGTACCATCCTGAGGTTCTCATAGCTGTAGGCGGTGAGGTGACTCGCCGGAATGGGATCACCTGCGCCCGACCCGTAAAGCCGGATGATTGAATTCATCAATCGGGCAGCAGGAAAATCAGTTTCAACCGGGCAACTGCTGCATTGCGTGTTGGTCTGCACATTTGAGATAAACACAATGCGGTCATTTGCTCCTGGGGGGTCCGGAAGAACAGTATTAAGATCCTCCATCTCAGGGCTGATCAGCGTAACGGCAGATTGCGCGATTTCCATCACGGTTGCTTGGGCTTTTCCTACAGTCTCCAGCTGGTTGCGGGGTGTCATCACATCAGCCGGATCAAATGAAGGGTACAATTTCATCTTCAATTGCAAGATTTTTAGAACTGCCTCATCAACACGATTGTGAAACGCGCTGTCTTCTTCATACTTTTGAACAAAATAGTCAATGGTTCTTACCACCGTTGAGTAATTATCTTCATCTCCTGTTGCCAGGATGTTTCCCATATAGAGCAGGTCGTTTCCAGCCATGAGCGCGCTACGAGCAACCTGTCTTGCATCAAACCCGGTGTTCAAAGGGTCTACAAATTTACGAATCGACTCGCTCCCCAAATCATCACTGACGATCAACCCGCCTATTTTCCTCCAGGGGCTTAGTTCTGGCAGGTTCATGATTTGTTCCACAGCCACTGGGTCAAATGAGATGGGTTTGGTTGAAGAGCGAATATTGCCCTGGAACCCCTGGTAGCGAATGTGAGAAAGCAGCAACCCATCCACCACTCCGATGTGACCTTGATCGATTTTTGTAACACTGAAAAAAGGTGCCAGTTCTACACGCATCAATTGGTCAAGCGACTTTCTGACCGTGGCGATTTCTTCATCTGGTTGCCTGTCTGAGCTGCCGCTGCCCGGGAAATGGGTGGCGATCACAGCCACACGGTTCGCGCTGCCGGCTTGAACCCCCTCAATGTAGGCTTTTCCCAGCTTGCCCACCCAGTAAGGGTTTCCGCCAAATGTTTTGACGCCCAGGTCGTCTCTGCCCTCGGTATGGGTGATATCCAGCACGTCCAATGAAGGCCCAATCAGCATATTGATCCCCAATGCTTCGAGTTCAGAGCCCAATACAGACCCAACTGCGCTGGCCTGTTCAGTTTTCCAACTGGCACCAATTGTCATCAAGTTGGGAAGGTTGGTAACGCCATGCAGAATTTGTCCATCTACATCCAGGTATCCATTTTGCGTGATCGCTACCAACAGCGGCGCGTAAGACTCCTGGTTTTCCACCCCCTGAGCGGCTATTTGCAGGTCCGTAACCAGTTCTTTTAAAACCGCAATTGTGTTTTCCGGGCCGGTAAAATTATCATTATCCTTTCTCAGTACCACTCCGCCAATATGCTTTTCTTGAATAAGTCTGACTATCCGGCTGCCCTCCTGCGCTGAGGACCCCTGGAAAGAGATGAGAAAAACCTGCCCTACCTTTTCCTCAGTGGTCATTTGCGCTAGCCGAGCTTGCGCAGCGGCCAGGTGCGCATTCGTTTGCGCGCGGTCTCCCGCCTGGGCGGTTGCGGTAGGCGCTGCCAGGCTTAGGGCAAGAAACAGCAGGAAAATTTTTTGCAAGGTTTTCTTCAAGCGATTTAGCCAGCCTTACTTTGATTGAATGATTTCATTAAATAATTCGGTTTGAATATTGCCGCCGGTGAGGATCAGCGCTGCAGGAAGCAACTGAATTTTACCAGCAAGTCGCGCAGCCAACCCAACCGCAGCTGAACCTTCTATTCTTTCTCCATATTGCTTCCAGCAATACCGGATGGCTGAACGGATTTCTTCCTCGCTTACCAGTACGATTTCATCAACAAATCGACGCATCAATGGAATGGTGATTGAATCGTGGGCTATCTCCCCTGCCAGCCCTTCTGCGATACTTTCTGTTTCGGTTACACCAGTTTGCGTTCCTGAATAATAAACCCGGTGAGCAAAAGCAGAGAATTCTGACTGCACGCCAATTAATTGGGGTCGCTCCTTCATATTGCTTAAATACACGCCAATGCCTGAGATCAACCCACCCCCTCCAACCGGAACAACCAGCGAGCGGATGCCATCCAATCCTCCCAGTTGTTCTACCAGTTCTAGCCCTAATGTCCCCTGCCCCGCAATCACCTGGGCGTCGTTATAAGGAGAAATGAATGTTTTCCCGCTGGTTTGAGCATAAGCCATGGCCTGTTTTTCAGCCTCAACATACCCCCCTCTCACCAGGCGAACATCGGCGCCGAGCTGGCGCATCGCGTCAATCTTACTCGCGCTGGTGTTTTCAGGCACAAATACCGTGCAGGTGCTCCCCCGGCTGGTAGCAGCAAAGGCAACTCCCTGCCCATGGTTCCCTGCTGAACAAGCGACCAACCCACCTTTCAATGCGCTCTTTTCCAAACTCAATACTTTATTCGAGGCTCCTCTCAATTTAAAAGAGCCCGTCTTTTGATAATTCTCCCATTTACATAGAATGTCTAATTGTGGGACTTTGGTAACAGGGGTCTGCTCGATGATTGGCTGGATGCGCTTCGCTGCGTCGATCACCCATTCAGCCGTTATCACTTTCGCTCCAAAATCCTCAACGCCTTTGCAGGGTCATCAGTGAAGAAACCATCCACCCCATAGTCGATCATCCTTCGCAAATCAATATCCTCGTTGACCGTCCAAACGTGCACCCTTCTTCCTCGTCTTCTTTCTGTATTCATCAACTGCGGAGTAACATCATCCAGGTAGGGGTGGATGATTTTTGGAGACAACTGGATGAATAAGGCGGAACGAGAAGCAACGCCAAGTAGACCCTGCGAAGCCAGCAGCGCAACCGGAACATCTGGGAGCAGTATCTTCATCTTCTTCAGGTTTCCAGGAATGAAGGAGGAGAATAATACTTCTTTCTCTAACTGGTGTCGCTTAACGATCTCAGCCACGATCGGCACCAGGTTATCATGACGGGAAGCGTAATTCGTCAATTCCACGTTGATAAAAATGCGTTTACCGACACTCTCAAATACTTCATCCAGTGTGGGTATTTGTTCCCCTGCGTAAGCATCAAAGCGGTATTGCGCGTTCAATCCTTTCAGAGAGGCTAAGGTCATCTGGTTTACCCGTCCAGAACCATCCGTGGTACGGTCAACCGTTTGATCGTGGATGACCACTGCCTTCCCGTCAGCAGAAAGCTTTACGTCCAACTCGATCGCATCCGCCCCCTGGCTTACCGCCAGTTCAAAGGCTGCGATGGTGTTCTCCGGTGCGTATTGACTGGCACCGCGGTGAGCAAAAACAACAGGCTTTGGCAAATCGTCGAGCATTTACAACTCCACAAAATAGGATGAAGCTGCTTGATCGATCATTTCACGCGACATGACCGGTTCAATAGAGAAATAGCGTGAAATATCAATGATCTGGTCGCAAAGATCTCGAGGGTGCGAGGCTCGCAGTTTGCGGTTGTGTTTGGCATACCATTCCTTCAAAAGGTAATTCAATCCTTCGTCAGAAAACACAACCCCTTTCTGCGCGGCCACCCGCATGAATATCTCGCGGTAATGCACTGCGTCGGGGTCGGTGATCTCAATTTTATGTCGCAAGCGCCGCAAGAACGCTTCATCCACTAAATCCTTGGGCGGCAGGTTGGTGGAAAACATCACCAGCACATCAAAGGGCACCTCGATCTTCCGCCCCGTGTGTAATGAGAGGTAGTCAATGCGATTTTCAAGAGGAACAATCCAGCGGTTCAGCAAATCGCGCGGGCGCACCTGCTGCCTTCCAAAGTCATCAATTAAGAGGATTCCGCCGTTCGCTTTTACCTGAAAAGGAGCTTCGTAAAACTTCAGGGTTTCGTTAAAAACCAGGTCCAATCCAGTCAGCGTCAATTCTCCGCCCACCATAATAAAGGGTCTTTGAATCTTCACCCAACGCTGATCTTTCCTGCCTTTCATCCCCCTGTTTTGCGGACCTGTTTCGTCTTCGGCAGCCAGCTGGTGATTCATGGAGTCGAACATGGTAATGACCTGGCCATCGACAAATATGGCGTAGGGAATATACATTGTTTGCGTGAGCACCTGGTTGCCAATCGCGCGGGCAACGCTGGTTTTTCCGTTCCCTGGTGCGCCATAAATGAAAATGGAAGTGCCAGAATTGACTGCAGGACCTAATCGATGGAATACCTCGTCGCCAAATACCAGGTCGCCCATTATTTGGCGCATATTACGGCTGGTCACAAACATTCGGCCACGGCTTTGCCGGAGCACGGATTCATTATAGGCTTCAAGCGGCACTGGCGCTGGTCCGGCGTATTGGCAGCGATCGAGCGCTTCGCGCGCGTGGGTAATGCCCGCACCGGTGATCGCATACAAATAAGCGCCTTCCCCTAACCCCATCTGAGATGATTTGACTTCTACAAGCTTATCCCGCTTGAGAGCATCCAGCAGTTGGTCCACCATCCCTGTAAAAGGCAGACACAAGGCCTCCGCCACCTTGTAGCCTGTCATGAATCCCTGGAAATACAAAATTTTCAAAGCCAGGTCCTGAAGGAACAGCGCGCTGAGACCAGTATCTTCTATTGTATTAATGGGGTTTGGGGAAAAATGGCTGCTGCTGCTCACCTCAGGAGTAATTCTAGGAAATGATGAGGACAGAGTTTGATCCGTCACAAAGACCCTCCGCTGATAATTGAAAAGGATGAATGCAGTAAAAATGATTATAGCATGCCAGCAAGGGGATTAATTCGCATTCGGTTGGTTGGTACTCTTCCTTTCAAATCTGATATTTACAATAACCGCACCTAAGAAAGCCAGAGTCAGGCCTAAAATGCCCGCCAGGCCCTGGGTTTCCTTCAGAAAGATCCAGGCGAAGATGGCGACGAAAACCAGCATGGTGCCGTTGATGATGGCTGATTCCATAGCATTCAACGTCTGTAGTGTGTAATTCCACACAACAAAAGTGAAGGCAGTATTGACCAGTGCCAGCACCAGAATGATCACCCAACTTTGAAGACCTAGATGAGGTAAGCCCTGCCATAAGATGCCAGCCGCCAACATCGGGATCGAACCGATTCCCATGGCTGTAACGGTTACTGCGATGGGATTTACCCTCCCGCCTGAATTGATCTTGCGCGTCACAAGCGTTCCAATGGCGTTCGCCAGCAGGCAGATCACCCCAAAAACAAACCCGAGGGTGGAATTGCCTGAGAAGCCATCAGGGTAAAAGAAAACGAGCATACCAGCCAGGTTGATCAGCACACCCAGCACCTGAACCTTCGTTGGAAGCTCCTTAATAAGAAAAATCGCTGAAATCGTGACCAATATCGAGGTCAGGTTGAGTAACAGGCTGAGTGTGGTCGCCGGCAGGTAATCAAGGCTCAAGAATTGAGTTCCCTGAGCAACAAAATACGAAAAGACACCCATCAGGATGATCAGCCGCCAGTCACTCTTGTTGAAATCACGGATCTGTTGTCTCACCTTTTTCTGGAAGATGAAAGGCAGTAAAAATAGAAAAGCCAAAAAATACCTTAGCCCGGCAAAAGTGAGCGCAGGGATGTCTTTAAGGCCAATTTTGATCAGCACCCAGGAAGAAGCCCAGATGATCACCACCAGAAAATTCAACAGAATGGCTTTGATTCTGCTCGGTGTTTTTTCCATATCAGAAACTGACCGCTGAAATCTTCATATCTCGGATGTTAAGCTGCAAAGTGTCCATACCGTTGTAATGGTTAACCTCAACAGTATAGGCAAGATCAAAGCGCGGTTTTTCTTCATACCAGGTCTGGTACCAGGCGGCCTGGTTAAACGCCACCGCCCGATTGATCTGGCTTCCTCGAACCGAAAAGCTGAGGTGCGTGCTTTCCTTTCCCATCACCTGCATGCGGTCCACCACTACCCCGCGGGAGATAAACAATGGCGCGGGGTTTCCCATTCCGGTTGGTTGCAACTGGTCGATCATCCTGTAGTATTCAGGTTTGAACCGGCTTAACTCGATTTCCATATCAGCCCTGAGTGTTGGGCGTAAATCTTGCGCGCTCAATTCGCGGGCCGCGATCTCTTGTAAGCGCGCGATCAGCTGGTCCTCGTTCTCCATCTTCACGGTGAAACCCGCTGCTAGCTCATGTCCGCCGTGCCGCACGAGCAAGTCAGCGCATTCATCCAATGCTTTGGTGATATGAAAGCCATTAATACTTCGACAGGAAGCACGGATGGTATCCCCTAACCGTTCTCCCACAATGGCGGGGCGGTGAAATTTTTCAACCAGCTTCGATGCCACCAAGCCAACGATCCCTGAGCTGAACTCGGAATCAAACGCGGTGATAAGGTAAGTCGATTCCAGGTGGGTCACAGCGCCCTGCGCTTTTTCTTGTGCTGCCAGCGTGGCTTTTTGTCTTTCTGAATTCTGATTATCCAATACCTGAGCCGCTTTGACCGCGTCTACGGCTGATTTCGAAACCAACAACTCATAAGCCTGCAGGGCAGATTCCATCCTGCCAGCAGCGTTCAATCTTGGTCCCAGGATGAAGCCAATATCCGTGGCGGTGACCTGCTGTACATTTCGTCCCGATACCCCGATCAAGGCGTTTAAACCCACTCGGCTGCCATTCCTGAGGTGATTAAGTCCCCTCGCGACCATAATACGATTTTCACCGGTCAACGGGAGCATATCAGCAACCGTTCCCAGCGCCACCAGGTCTAACCACTCATCTGCCTTGCCAACGTCCATCCCTTTTTTGATAAATAAAGCCTGGGCGATTTTATAGGCCACTCCCACCCCAGCCAGGTCTTTGTACGGGTACGGATCACGTTCCTGTTTGGCACAAAGAACCGCGTACCCCGCGGGCAGATCTCCTTTTGGAAAGTGGTGGTCGCTGATGATCAAATCGATACCCAAATTGCTGGCGGTAATGGCTTCTCGCGGTGAGCGGATACCACAATCAACGGTTAAAATAACTTTCGCGCTATGCTCACTGGCCAGCGTTTGAATGGCCTCGTCATTGAGCCCGTAACCTTCTTCAAACCGATTAGGGATGTAGGGTTCCACGTTTCCGCCCAACCGCTGCAGCACCTCTACCATCATCACGGTCGCAGTGACACCATCCACATCGTAATCCCCATAGACAACAATTTTTTCACCGTTGTCTATTGCCGCGACCAGTCGATCAACTGCTGACTCCATTCCGAGCAATAAAAAAGGATCTGCCAATTCGCCATCATTGGAAAGATACTGCTGGGCGCCCTGAGCGGTACGAATGCCGCGGTTGTAAAGCAGTTGCCGAAAAAATGGCGGGTAATCTGCGAGCGCTTCATCCGCCATTCCATCGATTTTTGGAGCAATTTCCCACCTTTTCGTTAGATTTCTTTCAGCCATCGAAAAGTCCTTTTTTATCTAGCGATCTCTTCCATCAATAAATGATCAATTAGGCCAGGTAAATTCCGCTCAAGTATAAACGAGCAGCCAATCACCCGCAAGGCGGTTATCGTCTTCAGCCCCATCAAGTAAAATAGAAGGATGGATAGGATGAAAAAATGACCCAGGACCAAACCTTCACGCTTATTATCCTGCTCGCCGCGGTCATTCTGTTCGCGTCGAACCGTGTTCGCGCGGACATGATCGCTCTCATCGTGATGGTATCCCTTGGTCTAACAGGAGTGACCAGCGCTGATGAGGCTTTTTCTGGCTTCAGCAGTTCCGCTGTGATGACCATCCTTGGCATCTCGATCATCTCCATCGCCCTACAAATTACCGGGGCAACCAATTCACTTGGCAATATTCTCCACCAGGCTGGTAAAGGCAATGAGAAATTGGTCATTCTCCTCGTTACCTTGTTTGGCGCCCTGGTATCTCTTTTTATGAACAACATCGCCGCTGTCGGAGTGCTGCTCCCGGCAGTGATGACCCTTTCTCGCCGCAGTAAGATCTCGCCCTCACGCCTGCTGCTGCCGCTGGCATATGGCACCATTTTGGGGGGTATGGCGACGCTCTTAACTACTTCGAATATTATCGTCAGCGGCGCCCTCAAAGACGCGGGGCTGCCGTATTTCGGGCTGCTGGATTATTTTCCGATTGGCGGGCCTGTAATGCTGATGGGAATTCTTTACCTGTCCTTCATCGGCTTCCGTTTGCTCCCGGCGAAATCTCCAACCAATAAAATTGAGGATAGACGTGAGTTCACAGAGAAATTAAGCGATTTTTACCAGGTGGGGAAGAACCTGGTGAAAATTGAACTCCTGCCCCAGTCTGAAATGGCTGGCAAGACCATTGCCAACGGGCACTGGTATAACCGGGTGCATGTGAATATTCTCGCAGTACTGAGAGAAAAAGAAAATATCTTTTCTCCCGACCCCTGCACGATGCTTAAACCAGGCGATATTTTAATTGCCCGCGGAAAAGTCACAGAGCAATCCGCAAAGGACCTGAACCTGCGGGTTTCCGCAATCAACAACCAGGAAATCAAGATCACAGATGAAGCCCACCCACTGGCAGAGGTCATTATTTCTCCTCATTCGCGCTTTATTGGCAAATCGCTCCAGCAGATGGACTTTCGCGAGCGTTATCAGTTAAATGTGGTGGGAGTCTGGCGCGGCGGCAAACCGGTAGAAGGAGAGTATGCTGACCTGAGCCTCCACTTTGGTGATGCGCTTCTCGTTCAAGGCCCTTCCATTCAAATCCGCAACCTCAAGAAAAGCGAAGACCTTGTTGTTCTCGAGGAAGATCCGGACGCGGTGCTTCTTCCCCGTAAAGGCCTGTTGACCATCTTCATCACTCTCCTAACCCTCACCATCGCTGCGCTGGGTTTTCTGCCGGTGGCGCTGGTTGTAATGGGAGGGGCTGTGCTGCTCATCCTCACTGGCTGCGTCGGGTTGAACGATGCGTTCCGCAGTATTGAATGGAAAGCCATTCTGCTTATCGCCGGTTTGTGGCCAATGAGCATCGCGCTTCAGTCCACCGGGTTGGCTGAAATGGCCGTAAACAGCCTTCTTCGCCTAAGCGGCGGCTTACCTCCCTTGCAGCTGGCCGCGCTGTTCCTGTTCGTGGCTGCATTGCTCACACAACTGATGAGCGGACAGGTCACCGCCATCGTCATGATCCCGCTGGCGCTCGTTTCAGCTCAGCGCATGGGGATCGACCCGCGACCTTTCGCCATGGCGGTTGCTATGGGCTGCTCGCTGGCTTTTATTTCTCCTCTGGGACATCCCGTCAACATTATCGTGATGAATCCAGGCGGTTACACGCTTAAAGACTATGTGAAGGTGGGTCTTCCGCTCACAATCGCGGCTTTTTTGTGCGTTATTTTCGCGATCAAGCTCTATTGGGGGCTATAATACAACTCCATGGAACAAATCGACTTCTCTTATACCCTGCTCAAGGAGCAGGGATCGGCCAGGGCTGGGATTTTCTTCACCCCGCACGGGCCGATTGAGACACCTGTTTTCGCCCCCGTAGGCACGCAGGCTACAGTCAAAGCCGTTACCCCCGCGCAGCTGGAGCAAACCGGCGCCACACTGGTACTGGCCAATACCTACCACCTTTATCTGCGCCCCGGCGCGGAGTTGGTGGCAGCCCACGGCGGTTTGCACTCGTTCATGCAATGGCAAAAACCCCTGCTCACAGACTCCGGCGGGTTCCAGGTGTTTTCACTCTCCGGCTCGCGGAAGGTGGATGAGGACGGCGTGACCTTTAAAAGCCACATCGACGGTTCCATGCACCGGTTTACGCCTGAAAGCTCCATACAGATTCAAGAACTGCTCGGCGCGGATATCATCATGGCTTTCGACGAGTGCGCCGTGCCTGACGACCTGCTTTACAGCCGCGTCGCGCTCGAACGAACCCACGCCTGGCTGGAGCGCTGCATCCGCCAGAAAAAACGCCCCGACCAGGCGCTGTTCGGCATCGTCCAGGGTGGTGTTTTCGCGGAACTGCGCCGCGAATCAGCCCGCTTCGTCTCTTCGTTTGACCTACCCGGCGTCGCCATCGGCGGGCTTTCCGTCGGCGAAACCAAGGCGCAGATGCACGCGGCGCTCGAAGAGGTCACACCTCTCTTGCCGCGAACCAAACCCCGCTACCTGATGGGCGTCGGCTCTCCCGAAGACCTGGTGAACGGCATCCTGCGCGGCGTGGATATCTTCGACTGCGTCTTGCCCACCCGGCTGGCCCGCCACCAGGCGGCGTTCACGCCGAACGGACGCGTCAACCTGATGAACAGGATGTTCGCGCATGATTTCAACCCCATCGATGAGAGCTGCCATTGTTACACCTGCCAGCACTTTTCACGCGCCTACCTGCGTCATCTGATCGTAGCCAAAGAAATGCTCTCAGCCACCCTCATTTCAATTCACAACATTCAGTTCCTCGTTGACCTGGTGAAGCGTGCCCGCAAGGCGATCCTGGAGGGCAGTTTCCCGCTTTTCGCCTCCTCCTTCCTGGAAGCCTATCAAATCAAGGAGCCTTCATGAGCCTTATCCAATCTCTCATCCTGGGAATCATCCAGGGTTTCACTGAGTTTTTACCCATCTCTTCATCCGCGCACCTGGTGCTTGTGCCCTTCCTCTTCAACTGGGCCATCCCTGAGAACCAGGTTTTCCCCTTTGACGTGTTGGTTCAGCTGGGTACCCTGGCAGCGGTGATTCTCTATTTCTGGAAAGACCTGTGGAAGATCATCAAAGCCTTTGTGACCGGGCTCATCCGGCGCCAGCCTTTCGCGGAGGAAGACGCGCGCATGGGCTGGTACCTGTTGCTCGCCACGCTCCCGGCTGGCTTCGCGGGTATTTTCCTCAAAGAGAGGGTTGAAGCCACCTTCAACAATCCCAGGCTGACCGCTATTTTCCTGTTCGTCACTGCCGTCTTCCTGGTCGGAGCTGAGTTCTTCGGGCGCCGCAGCCGCCAGCTGGACAAAATGACCTGGAAAGACGCGTTATGGGTGGGCGTCTTTCAGGCGTTCTCCATTTTCCCCGGCGTTTCACGCTCCGGTTCAACCATTGCCGGCGGAATGACGCGCAATTTCAAACGCCCTGCGGCGGCGCGTTTCGCCTTCCTCATGTCCATTCCAATCATGCTCGCTGCGGGCATCTTCAGTCTGCCAGATCTCTTTGCCGTTCCTGATTTGCCCGCCTTTCTGCCCATCGTGCTGGTTGGGTTTATCGCCGCCGGTGTGGTTGGGTACCTTTCAATCCGCTGGCTGCTGTCCTTCCTGGTCAAACGCTCGCTGATTATTTTCGCTGTGTATTGCATTTTGTTGGGTTCCGCCGTACTCATTATCAGCGGTATTCGTCAAACCAGCCCCAATGTGGCTGGCACTGCGCCAGGCGCGCCTGCCGCGGAAAGCGCGGAGTATCCTCCGCAGACGCCAATTTCCATCCAAGAAACACTGCCGCTGGAAATCTCACCCGCGTTGGACTGGCTGCGACCGCGCATCAGCGGCTGCGCTGACGCCATCCCCGGCCTGGCGCTCGTGACCGAAGGCGCGGTTCCAGCCAACGACGAACCCATGCAGCTGAGCTGGGGTGAGCCGCCAAACCTGAAAAGGAAAGCAGTGATCATCGGAGAAGACGACCTGGTTTTCATCGTCAACCCGCGCAACCCGCTGAGAGAGCTGCCCCTCGCGCTGCTGCAGCCCCTGCTTTCTGGTGAACTCAATTCCTGGGGAGAAGTTCAGGTTGCCTGCCCCGAGTGTTTTTCCGCCGGTCAACTGGATGAGCTCGTCGACCAGCCTGTGGAAGTGCTGCTTTACCCTGCCAATGTGGATGCGCGCCGCGTGATGGACGAAGCCCTTTCATCCGCGCCTGTGCGCCCAAATGCCTCTTCCGTCCTCGTGCCATCAGCGGAGATGATGAAGCAAGAAGTCTCCTCCGCCCTCAACGCCTTTGGCACCCTACCCTCGCGGGCGGTTGACGAAACGGTCAAGGTCATCCCCATCCATAACGGCGCCAAAACGCTCAAAATTACCCGCCCGCTGCTCGCCACCAGCGCCGCCGAAGCACAGCCCCTGACCCTTCAGTTTCTCACCTGCCTGCAGGCGGCTATTACGCCCTGAGCTCGCGCCACCTTCATCGCTCGTTCCTCTGCAACTTCAGGAGATGGCCTAGGCGTCGTGCGAGTAGGCCTGTCGCGCTTACGCGGTTTCCAGGTAACGCGCCAGTTCCCAATCGGTCACATCCAGGCGGTAGCGCTCCCATTCTGCCCATTTCGCGCGTCTGAAAGCGTTGTAGAGGGTCTCACCCAAAGCCAGCTGGATGACGGAATCCTTTTCAAGTTCCACCAACGCCTCGCGCAGCGACCCCGGCAGTTCCACAATGTTCAGGTTCTGGCGTTCTTCGCGTGATAGTTCGTACACATTCACATCGTTCAGCGGTTCAGGAGGGGTAAGTTGCTGCTTTATCCCGTCCAGGGCTGCCGCCAGCATGCTGGAATACGCCAGGTAAGGGTTGCAGGATGGATCGGGGCAGCGTAGCTCCGCACGCACCGATGTGGTCATCCCCTCCAGCGGACGGGGGATGCGGATGAGCGCGGAGCGGTTGGTTTGCGCCCAGCCCACGTACACCGGCGCTTCATACCCCGGCACCAGGCGCTTGTACGAGTTGACCGTGGGCGCAGTCACCGCCGAAAAAGCTCGCGCGTGCGCCAGCTGCCCGGCGATGAACCCATAAGCCAGCGGCGAGAGGTGATACTCGTCCGCTGCGTCATAGAACAGGTTGTTGCCCCGCAGGTCAAAGAGCGACTGGTGGCAGTGCATCCCCGAACCGTTAATGCCAAAAATCGGCTTGGGCATGAAGGAAGCGATCAAGCCGTTCTGCGCGGCGATGGCTTTGACCGTATATTTGAGCGTGAGCACGTTGTCCGCGGAGCGCAGCGCGTTGCTGAAGTGAAAATCAATTTCGTGCTGCCCCAGGGCGCACTCGTGATGTCCCACTTCCACCTCCAACCCCATGGAGTCCAACGCCTGCATCAATTCGGTACGCACGCGCACCGCCTCATCGTTGGGCGAAAAGTCGAAGTAACCGCCCACATCATGCGGCACAGGGTGGATATCGCTGCTGCCGTTGCGGCGGAAGAGGAAGAACTCGGGTTCAGAACCGACCATTAAACGCATGCCGCGCTCTTCAAGCGCCGCCAGCTGCCGGCTCAGGTTACCGCGAGGGTCGCCAGCGAACGGCGTGCCATCCGGGTTGTAGATGTTGCAGAAAAGGCGCGCGCGGCGCATGTTCTCTGGCGACCAGGGCAGCACCGCGTAGGTGTCAATATCTGGTTTCAGGCGCATATCACTTTCCTGGATGCGCGCGAATCCCTCGACGGAAGAGCCGTCGAACCAGATGCCCTGATTGACCGCGCCCTCCAGCCGTGAGATCGGCGCGTCTACGCTTTTTACCGTACCACTGACATCGGAAAACTGAAAGGAGATGAACCGCACCCGGTCTTCCGCCACCCGCTCTAAAAGTTCTTTCTTGTCCATTGTTACGCTCCTATTTAATGAATTCAGGCATGCGTGGGGGCATGCCTTTTTTCAGACGCGCTTACAGCAGCCCTTCCGCTTAAAACCACAGGCACGCCATCCTGCCTGGCCGGTATCAGCTATCTGTGCCGCGCGTCGCCGCGTGGTTTTGTTCGCTGACTTGCATGGGAAGGGAGATGGAAGCCCCTGGCAGGGCTCCGGAGGCATCCGCTGATCGTTCGATTTTCCCCTATGCGATCCCCCCAGGGTTAACATCCTTCTCGCGAAGGAGAACCTCCTCCTCGTCATCTCGGCGAACCGAGATGCAGCCGCTGTTTCTCTCTTTATTCAATTGTGAATGGCGCCTATCATACAGAGGTCGCGAGGAAATGTCAATACCCGGGTTTGCTGCTTAAGCAAAGAGCAAGGTCAATCCCCCGAGATGGGTTTGGCGTGGTGCGCGGAGCCTCCTCATCCGCGATAATCATCGCACAGCCGCTTGCCCTTCTTGAACAAATGGTCTATAATCAGCGTGGCGCATCCATACTATAATTAATCCATACCCTTCCAGGAGAAACCCGATGGCAAAAAAAGCCGTGAACCCCACTGAATACAACCCGGTCGACCGCAGTGAACCCATGAGCGAAGCCAGGCGCGCGGTGCTCGATAAAGCGCTGGGCGACATCATCAAGCGCTATGGCGACGGCGCCATCATGCGCCTGGGCGAAGCCCACAATTTGGCGGTGGAGGTGATCCCCACCGGTTCGCTCTCGCTGGATATCGCCCTGGGCGTGGGGGGCATCCCGCGCGGGCGCATCACCGAGATCTTTGGGCCGGAGAGCTCAGGCAAGACCACGCTGTGCCTGCACATCGCCGCTGAGGCGCAGAAGCTGGGCGGCACGGTAGCCTTCATCGATATGGAGCACGCGCTCGACCCCTCCTACGCCGCCAGGCTGGGCGTAGACGTGGAGAGCCTGCTGGTTTCTCAGCCCGACATGGGCGAGCAGGCGCTGGAGATCGCCGAAACGCTGGTGCGCTCGGGCGCGGTAGACCTGGTGATCATCGACTCGGTGGCGGCGCTGGTGCCGCGCGCGGAGATCGAAGGCGACATGGGCGACGCCAGCATGGGCATGCAGGCGCGGCTGATGAGCCAGGCCTTGCGCAAGCTTTCGGGCGCCATCAACCAGACCAAAACGGCGGTTATCTTCACCAACCAGCTGCGCCAGAAGATCGGCATCATGTTCGGCAACCCCGAAACCACCCCCGGCGGACTGGCGCTGAAGTTTTACGCCTCCGTGCGGCTCGACACGCGGCGCATCCAATCCATCAAAATGGGCGCCGAAATTGTGGGCAACCGCACACGGGTGCGCGTGGTAAAGAACAAGGTGGCGGCACCTTTCCGCACGGCTGAGTTTGACATCATGTATAACGAGGGCATCTCGAAAGAAGGCGACATCATCGACCTGGCGACCGCCATGGAGGTGATCACCAAGCGCGGCGCCTTCTTCTCTTACAACGACATGCGCCTGGGGCAGGGGCGTGAAAACGCCAAAGAGTTCCTGCGTCAGAATATCGAACTGTGTGACGAAATCGAGGCGGTGGTGCGCGAGCGCGCCCTGGCGGGTGAATACACCCCCGAGCTGACCGGCGCCCCTTCGGAGGACGCCGACGACGAAGCATGAGGGCAGAGCGGGTGATGCGTGCAAGGTACCTGCGGGCCGTTCAGGCGGCGCTGGCGGCGCTGCTGCTGGCAGGCTGCGCATCTTTGCCGCCGGCCCGTCCAGTGCCAACCGAACAGCAGGGAGCGCCCTTCAAGGCGCCCACGCTGTACGCGTCGCCAACCGCCCCGCTCAACACCGGCGGCGCCGGCGAGCCCACCCAGGTGGCCAACTGCACCAACAACCTGGAATTCATCGAAGACCTCTCCATCCCCGACGGCACGCAGCTGGCACCATCCAGAGAGATCGTCAAAGAATGGAAGGTGCGCAACAGCGGCACCTGCAACTGGAACGCCGATTACTCCGTGCGGCTGATCTCGGGAGACGCGCTGGGCGCCCAGCCGCTGCTGGCGCTGGTGCCGGCGCGCTACGGTACCGAAGCCGTGGTCAGCATCGCCTTCACCACCCCCTCCGAGCCCGGCAGGTACAGCGCCACCTGGCGCGCGCACGGGCCTGACGGCAAGCCTTTTGGGGAGTGGTTCACCATTGAAATCGCGGTGATAACACCGTAGGTTCCTTCTTGCAGTGACTGCGCCATCAGGGAAAAGAAACCAGCTGGTCCTCTTCAGCATCGCGCTGTGCGCCGCCCTGGCGTTGTTCGCTGGCGCGCGGTTGCGGTTGCCCGGAGAACTGCGCTTGTTCGCGGCGGACCCGGCGGTGCTGCCGCTCACGCCGGTGAGCGGCGCTGCTTACACCCAAACCGCCACGCCCTTCCAACCTCTGCCCACCCGCAGCCCCACCGCCACGCTCACCCCCACCCACACCGTCACCTCAAGCCCTACCGCTACCTTCACCCCGCTTCCCAGCAGCACGCCTTTGCCGCCTACAGCCACCGACGCGCCGCTCTACCCCCTGCCCGATGACCTGCCAGGCGAGGCGCAGATCGAAGGTGTGCACGGCTACGCGCAGGCTTACAACCTCACCTGTGAAGCGCGCTCCGCGGTGGATTGGGCGCGGTTTTTCGGCGGGAACATCAGCGAGATGGAGTTCCAGGCGGCGCTGCCTCTTTCAGACAACCCGGAGGTGGGCTTTGTGGGTTATTACGATGACCCGATGGGACGCCTGCCGCCTCTGGCTTACGGCGTGTACGCCGCGCCGGTGGCGCAAACCCTGGCAGGCTTCGGGGTTGACGCGGCAGCAGTGAGCGGTTATTCCCTCAATGACCTGCGCCGCCAGGTTGCCAGCGGCAACCCCGTGATCGTGTGGGTGGTGGGCAACACCTGGTGGGACGGCACGCCGGTAGATTACCGCGCGGAAGATGGCAGCACGGTAACCGTGGTGCGTTTTGAGCACACCGTCATCCTGACCGGGTATGACGCTTACGGTGTGTCGCTGGTGGATGGCGGGCAGGTGTACTGGCGCAGCTACGACACCTTTTTGGCTTCATGGTCGGTGCTGGGCAACATGGCGGTCATCCGCCAATAAAAACGGAGCCCGGCGGGCTCCGTTCTCTCAACGACGGGTGGTGGTTTAGGTGCCTTCCTGCCAGGAAGCCAGGTAGCGCACCTGTTCAGCGGTGAGCGTGTCAATGCTCACGCCCATGGCCGCCAGTTTAAGCTCCGCGATCTTCTTATCAATCTCCTCGGGGACGGCGTACACGCGCTTCTCCAGTTTTGAGGCGTTCTTCGCCAGGTATTCGAGGGTGAGCGCCTGGTTGGCGAAGGACATATCCATCACAGAAGCCGGATGACCTTCAGCTGAAGCCAGGTTGATCAGGCGTCCCTCGCCGAGGATGAAGATGCGCCGCCCGTCAGGGGTGACGAATTCTTCCACAAAGGGGCGCACCAGGCGCTTGCTTTTGGCGCTTTTTTCCAGCGCGGGGATGTTAATTTCAACGTTGAAATGCCCTGAATTAGCCACAATGGCGCCGTCTTTCATCAGGTCAAAGTGGTGCGCGTCGATGACGTTAATGTCACCGGTGACGGTGCAGAAAATATCGCCGATACGGGCGGCATCTGCCATGGGCATTACCCTGAAGCCGTCCATCACTGCTTCGAGCGCCTTGAGCGGGTCGACCTCGGTGACGATAACGTTGGAACCCATGCCGCGCGCCCTGGAAGCCAATCCGCGTCCGCACCAGCCGTAGCCGGCAACCACGAAGGTCTTGCCTGCCAGCAACACGTTAGTGGCGCGCACAATGCCATCCAGTGTGGATTGACCAGTGCCATAGCGGTTATCAAAGAAATGCTTGGTGAGCGCGTCGTTGATAGCCACGATGGGGTACGCCAGCGCTTTATCCGCTGCCATAGCGTGCAGGCGGATGACGCCGGTGGTGGTCTCTTCAGTACCGGCGACGACGCCCGGCAGCAGTTCACGGCGGTGCTGGTGCAGCACATTGACCAGGTCAGCGCCGTCATCCATGGTGAAATGCGGCTTATGGTCAAGCGCGGCGTTGATGTGCTTGTAATAGGTAACGTTGTCTTCGCCCTTTACCGCGTACACCTCGATCTCATCATGAGAGACGAGCGAAGCCGCCACCTCGTCCTGCGTGGAAAGCGGGTTAGACGCGGTGAGCACCACGTCAGCCCCACCGGCTTGCAGGGTCTTCATCAGGTTGGCGGTCTCAGTGGTCACGTGCAGGCAGGCTGAAATGCGCAGCCCTTTGAGGGGCTGTTCACGGCGAAAACGCTCTTTCACCTGGCGCAGCACCGGCATTTCGCGTTCCGCCCAGTCTATCTTCAGGCGTCCGCCTTCGGCCAGGTTCAATTCTTTTACATCATAGTTCGGCATGATTCCTCCAAATGGTTGTCTTTAAGGTTGATTTAAAATATCCAAAGTGCCGCCGTCATCAAAAAAGGTGCGGTAGCGTGTGATATATTCCTGCTTGGTGTAAAAATGGTTGCTGGGTCCATTCTGTTCCAGGCAATAGGCGGCGGAAAGCGCACCCATTTGACCGCAGGTCTGCAGGTCCAGCCCCAGGCGGTAGCCGCGCAAGAAGCCGCCCCTAAACGCATCGCCCACGCCGGTGGGGTCCGCGATGCGGGCAGCCGGCACCACCGGGATGAGATACTCACGTCCTTCCGCTTTCACTGTAGCACCGTTCTCTCCGCGGGTGATCACCAACAACTGCACCAGCCCCTCGATCTGCGCGGCTGAGAGGCCTGTATGCTTTATCAGCAGGTCAAACTCATATTCATTGCAAAAAACCGCGTGCGCGTTTTCAACGCCGATCCTCAAGTCGTCATGTGGATTTCTGGCCACCTGCTGCGATGGATCAAACAGGTATGGGATACCCATGGAAACGCATTCGTCAGTCAGTTTACGCATGGCAGCGGGGTCGTTGGGAGAAATGACAAGGTAGTCCACCTCGTCGCGCGGCAGTTCTGTGAGGGTGAATCGCGCCGCGTCAGCCATGGCGCCGGTGTAAAAACTGGCGATCTGGTTATTCTCGAGGTCCGTGTTGACGAAGAAAGAAGCGGTGTATTTGCCGGGTATCTCGCGTATATAAGCGGCATCGATGCCGTTTTGTTCCATCCAGCTGCGGTAGTCAGCAAAATCGATGCCGGCGGTGGCGAGCACCTTGGGTTTTTCTCCCAGCAGTGCCATGGAGTAAGCGATGTTCGGCGCGCAACCACCGCGCTGGCGGGTCATGTTATCCACCAGGAATGAAAGGCTGATCTTATCCAGTTTATCCGGCAGGATGTTCTCGCGGAAATAACCCGGGAAGGTCATCAGGTAATCAAAAGCCACAGAACCGCTAATCACAATTGCCATATTGATTAATCCATTTTCTGATTATATCTGGATTGCGCCAAGTTTTGCGCAAAAGGCGCGCGGACCACACCGGCCTCGGTAACCCAGGCGCTGATGAGCGCGTGCGGGGTGAGGTCAAAGGCAGGATTGAGCGCCCTGGCAGTCGCTGGGGCGATGGCCTGTCCGTCAACCCGCAGGTTCAGCACCTCTGCAGCGTCGCGCTCCTCGATCGGGATGTACCTGCCTTCAGCAATGGACAGATCCAGCGTGCTTAAAGGGAAAACGCACACCACCGGCACCTGGTTGGCGTGCGCCGCCAGGCTGAGCATGTAGGTGCCAACCTTGTTGACCACATCCCCATTGGCCGCCACACGGTCTGCGCCGAAGAACACCTTGTGAACGCGACCGCTTTGCAAAAAGAACCCCGCGGCATTATCAGTGATGATCTCATAGGGGATGCCATACTGTTCGCATTCCCAGGCGGTGAGGCGAGAGCCCTGCAGGCGCGGGCGGGTCTCGTCTACCAGCACATGCACACGTTTGCCTTGCTCATGGGCAAAGCGAATGGCGCCAAGCGCGGTACCCCAGTCAACCACAGCCAGCGCCCCTGTATTACAGTGATGAATGATGGTGTCGCCGTCATCGATCAGGCTGGCGCCGTTTTCAGCCAGGCGGAGGTTGGTGCGCACGTCAGCCTCAGCCAGCGCCTGGGCATTGCTGATGATACGCTCCACAAGTTCGCTTTCTGAGTGGGTTTGCTCATCCAGTAGAGACGTGATCTGCTCCACTCCCCAGGCCAGGTTCACCGCCGTTGGGCGGGAGTTTACCAGCATAACCGCAGCGGCGTGCACGAGCGCCCGGAGATCCTTTCCACCCGCGCGGTTATATCTGGCTGCCTGCAGCGCCAATCCAAAAGCGCCGGCCACGCCCAGGGCGGGAGCCCCGCGGATGGCCATGGTACGAATTGCTTCCACCATTTGCTCTGGCGTCTGGATGGTGAGGTATTCTAAAGCTGCCGGCAGCCGACGTTGGTCGATCAGCCGAACTTCCCTGCTCTCCGGTAACCATTCGATCGTTCTCAATTCACTAAAAAACGCCCTCGGTCGAGAGCGTCCCTTCCGACTAAGTTTAACATGGAATAAAGGGGAATGCAATATTTTGCCGCGGGATTGGAACCTGATTAAACCAAATCACGTCGAAAAGTCGTATACAATACGGTATCCGCTGGTTGACGCCCAATCAAACCTCCGGTATAAGAGGATTATGATAAAACGAGCCCTGACCTCCATAAGCATCCTGGTGTTCGTGTTGACCTCCTGTACGCTGCCTTTCAATCGCACAGGCGAAAATCGCGGCATCCCTTCTGGCACAAACCCCGCCCCGCAACTCTCGCCGACCCCGACCATCACACCCACCCCTCAGCCCCAAGCGCGCATCACCCTTGGACAGGCGGACATATTAAATGGCGATTATGAGAAAGCCTTAGCTGAATTTTGGAGCGCCCGTGAGCAATCCACCGACCCGGAAGTGATTCAGGCGGCGCAGCTGGGTGTGGGCAGGGTGTTGCTTTTACAAAACGATATCAACGGCGCGGTCAGCCAGCTCAATTGGCTGCTCACGAATTTCGCTGAGGGAGAGTCGCGCGATACAGCTTACTTCTTCCTGGGGCAGGCTTACGAAAGACTACAACAGTACCTCCTCGCGGCAGACGCGTACCAGAACTATGTGGATGCCAGCCCAGGTCCATTGGATAGCGAGATCCTCGAAATGAAGGGAGACGCGCTGGTGCGAGCCGGCGAATTTGGCGCTGCCAAACTGGCTTTTCTCGCCGCGTTGAAAACCGCGCAGCCCATTCGCGAAGATACCCTGCAACTGAAAATTGCTCAGGCGGCTGCTGAATCTGGCGGAGAGCAGGATGCCATCAGCATCTACTGGGCGCTGCTGGAAAACAGTTCTGCGGACTATATCAAAGCCCAGTCTAACCTTTTACTCGGGCGCCTTTACCTGAAGCTGGGAATGCCGGAACAAGCCTACGCGCGGTTCCAGGATTCTGTTACCCGCTTTCCAACCTACTATGATACTTATTCCGGGCTGGTAACGTTGGTGGAAGATGGACAACCGGTCAACGACCTCATGCGCGGCATTGTTGATTACTACGCGGGGCAATACAGCCTTGCCGTCATCGCGCTTGAAAGATACATGCTGGAAAACCCCGATCACGATGGCACCCCGCTTTACTACAAGGCTTACGGTTATTATCGCCTGGGAGATATTGACCAGGAAATTGCCGCCTGGAATGAATTGATTGAAGAGCACCCATTCGACCAATACCTGGCTACCGCCTACCTTGAAAAGGCTTCCTCGATGTGGCGTTATCAGCAGGATTACGAAGGCGCCACCAATACCCTGCTGCATTATGCCGCACGTTACCCCGATTCTGCGCGGACGCCAGAATTCCTCTTTCTCGCAGGCAAAATATTGGAAATTGGCGGCTACCTGACCAGGGCAGCTGAAACCTGGCAGCGGGTATTCAATGAATACCCTGGAGCTGAACAGGCATACCCTGCTCTGTTCAAAGCCGGTATCGTCTACTACCGCTTACAGCGCTATGAAGATGCGCGCCTGGTCTTTCAGCGTATGCTGGTGCTGTCAACCTCCCCTGAAGATCAGGCTGCGGCGAGGTTCTGGATCGCCAAATGCCTTGAAGCCGAGGACAAAGACGAACAGGCGCTCACCTATTACCAGCAGGCAGCGGACGCTGACCCCACCGGGTACTATGGTATTCGCGGTGGGCAAAAGAGTCGGGGCGAACCCCCCTTCCCTCGCCAGAACAACAATGACATCGCGATGGATACCGATAAAGAAAAGAAAGACGCAGAAAAATGGCTGCGGGCAACTTTTTCGCTTGATCAAGGGGTTGACCTGCATTCGTACAGCGACCTATCGAACAATCCGCTGTTCCAGCGCGGCGAAGAGTACTGGAAGCTCGGCTTGCGCGATAACGCCAGGAACGAATTTGAGCAACTGCGAAAGGAACTGGAAGGGGACGCGGTCAACTTATACCGTTTGATGAACCACATGCTTGACCTTGGCTTTTATCAAACCGCCTCGCTCTCCAGCCGGCAGATCCTTGATCTGGCGGGCTTGAGCCAAGACGAAACCCTCACCAAGGCACCGATCTTTTTCAACCACATCCGCTTTGGGGTATTTTATCGGGACCTCGTTGTACCGGCGGCGATTGAACACGGGCTGGACCCGTTGTTGATTTTCAGCCTTATCCGCCAGGAAAGCCTCTTCGACGCCAGCATCACTTCGAGCGCTGGAGCCCACGGGCTGATGCAAATCACCGGCGATACCGGCGAAACGATTGTGAACAACTATGGTTGGCCAGAAAATTACACCGTCGAATCTCTCGATAGGCCATTCATTAACGTAAGGTTGGGTACCCATTTTCTGAAAATATGGATCGACAAGTATCAGGGTGAGATTACCCCGGCGCTCTCGTCGTATAACGCTGGGGATGGAAACACAATTATCTGGAAGGGTTTGGCTGGAGATGATGTTGACTTGCTGGTGGAATTGATCCGCTTTGACGAAACCAGGGATTATATCAAGTACATCACCGAGAACTACGAGATTTACAAGACACTCTATTCCCACCCATGAACAGGCAGGAAGATGGATAAGAAAAACCTCCCTGGCTGTCAGCAGGGAGGTTTTGTATCAACCCGTTTTTACGGTTACTTGCTGCGATGTTTAATCGCAGATTGGGCGGCCGCCAGGCGCGCGATGGGCACCCTGAAGGGTGAGCACGACACATAGTTATTTCCGATGCGATGACAGAAATCAATGGAAGCAGGGTCTCCGCCATGCTCGCCGCAAATACCCACCTCGAGGTTCACTCTCGCTAAACGGCCGTCCTGCACGGCGAGCTGCATTAACTTGCCCACGCCTTCCTGGTCAAGCGTTTGGAAGGGGTTCTTGGGGAGAATCTCCTGTTCGATATAAGTGGTGAGGAAGTTGCGTTCCGCGTCATCACGGCTGTAACCAAAAGTCATTTGGGTGAGGTCGTTGGTGCCAAACGAGAAGAACTCAGCCACTCTGGCGATCTCGCCGGCTGTCACCGCGGCTCGCGGGATCTCGATCATTGTGCCGAATTTATAGTCGAACTTAACTTTTTTCTCCTCCATCACCGCTTTGGCGATACGTTCCAGGCGGGGTTGTATCCAGGTCAATTCATTGACGTGACCTGTGAGCGGTATCATGACCTCAGGTTTGGGTGTCATCCCTTTATTGGCGATATTTGCCGCGGCCTCGAAGATGGCGCGCACCTGCATTTCTACAATTTCTGGCATGGCAATGCTCAGGCGTACCCCGCGCATACCCATCATGGGGTTGCTTTCATGCATGGCATTGACGGCATCGAGCATCGTGTCAAGGTCAGCGGTTTCTTTTAGCTCACCGCGGCCAAGCACAAAGTTCGAAAGCCCTCCACCGCTCAAGCGTAAAGCGATAATCTTGGATTGCAGTTCTTCAGCCGAAGGCAGAAATTCATGAAGCGGCGGGTCAATCAGGCGAATGATGACCGGGTAACCATTCATGGCTTCAAACAGGCCTTCGAAATCTCTGCGCTGGTAGGGAAGCAGCTCATCCAGTGCGGCGGTGCGTTCTTCGCTGGTTTTCGCCAGGATCATCCGCTGGACGATCGGTAACCGTTCCGTTTCAAAGAACATATGCTCAGTTCGACAGAGACCGATCCCCACAGCGCCGTATGTGCGCGCCCGTTCCGCATCCCTGGGATTATCCGCATTGGCCCACACCTGCAAACCAGTAGTTGGCCAGCCATCTGGCGCATGGCGAATACCCTTGGTGGAGGAGATCTGGTCGGCCCAACTGAGCAGATTAAGCAAATCAATTTGCTCTTCAAATTTTGGCGTGGTGAGGTTTAACTTACCGATATAGGCTTCACCAGTGGAACCATCAATCGAAATCCAATCACCTTCTTTAATCAAAACGCCATTCGCGTTCATTTCACGTTTATCCAAATCGATCTTCACCGCAGCCGCGCCAACAATACACGGTACGCCAAATTGCCTGGCAACCACCGCTGCGTGCGAGGTCGCCCCGCCTTCGCTGGTTAAAATACCCTTGGCCGCCAACATTCCATGTACATCATCCGGTTTGGTGAAGGGGCGTACCATGATCGTGGATTCGCCGTACTCTTTGGCGCGCCGTTCAGCAGTGTCTGCGTCAAAATACACCTGACCCACTGCCGCGCCAGGAGAAGCGTTCACGCCATGAGCAAACAGGCGGCCTTCTTGAACAGCCAGCTTCTTCGTCTCGCTGGAAAATTGCGGGTGCAAGAGGGTATCCACGTCTGTGGGGCTTACCCGCATCACGGCGTCTTCACGGGTGATGATGCCTTCATTCGCCAGGTCGATGGCGATCTTCACCGTCGCCAGCGCAGTACGTTTGCCATTACGGCACTGCAGCATCCACAGCTTCCCATGCTCAATGGTAAATTCAACATCCTGCATGTCCTTGTAATGCAACTCCAGCTTTTTGGCAATCTGCAAGAATTCCTTGTTGGCTTCGGGCAGGTCTCTGCCGAGATGGGCGATCTTTTCCGTGTTGCGGATGCCGGCAACGACATCCTCACCTTGCGCGTTCAGCAGGTAATCGCCGTACAGTTTGTTCTCGCCAGTGGATGGATCGCGGGTGAATGCCACACCGGTGCCGGAGTCTTCACCCATATTGCCAAACACCATGGTTTGAATGTTAACGGCGGTCCCCAAATCATCTGGGATATGGGTGGCGCGGCGATAATCCACCGCTCTTTTCCCATCCCACGACTTGAACACCGCTTCCGTAGCCAGTTTTAATTGCTCTAAAGGATCCTGGGGGAACTCGAAGCCCATTTCTTCAAAAATGACCTTTTTATAGACCTCAATCAATCCAGTCAGGTCTGATGCGGTCATCTCGGTATCCAATTTATAGCCTTTGACCTGTTTCAAACCATCCAGATGCTTCTCGAATGCCTCGTCTGGAATCCCCAGTACTACAGACCCAAACATCTGGATCAGGCGGCGGTACGAATCATATACAAAGCGCTCGTTCTGCGTGAGTTTGATCATCCCCTTGGCGGTTTCATCATTTAAACCGATGTTTAGAACCGTGTCCATCATCCCCGGCATGGAGAATTTTGCGCCAGAACGGCAAGAGACCAGCAGCGGGTTTCTGGTGGAGCCAAACTTCTTTTTAGTTGATTTTTCCACTAATTGCAGGCAGTCAAGCATTTGCTCCCACATCCCCTCTGGGAACTGCTTGGTTTCCTGGTATGCATTACAGGCTTCTGTGGTAACGGTGAACCCCGGTGGCACTGGTAATCCAATCCGCACCATCTCAGCAAGGTTGGCGCCTTTCCCGCCCAGTAACCCTCTTACTGCGTCCCAATCTTTATTCACGTACTGCTCAACCTCTTTGATCTGGTTGAACAAATAAACCCATTTCTTATCTGTCATCTTTTCCTCCGAGCCAGGCTCAAAATAACCCGTTAAAACGGGATTCTGTCTCCAAAGTGACAATTTTACCATACGCACTTTCTTTATTTGACTTATTCGGTCAAATTTGATTTTCATTTGCTGAAGAACTGAAAATCACCTACTGTAAATATATTGAAAGGTAAAAAACGTCAATTTGACTTGATAATTATGGTACTTGATAAGCGGTATCTTATGAAAATATTAATCATCGACGACGACCCTTCTGTAACCGACCTGCTCAGATTGATACTCGCTCCCACCCTGGCAGAAATCCAGCACGCCTGTGACGGAGAACAAGGATCTGGTCTGGTCAGGGAGTTCAAGCCAGATATTGTTTTGCTAGACTATATGCTGCCGGGAATAGACGGGCTGGAAACAACGCGTCAAATCAGGAAGATCACCAAAGCCCCCATCCTCATCCTTTCGGTATTGGATGACCCGCTGACCCTGGCCAAAGCGCTGGATGCGGGAGCGGATGAGTATTTGATCAAACCTGTTTCACGCGGTGTGTTGATCGCCCAGATCAACAACCTGGTCAGGCGTTATAGCGAGAAGAGCGTGGATCATTCGCCGCTGAAGGTTTCCTGGCAAACTGCATTACAATAACGCCCCCAGCTCTATTTTTTCAACTCTCCTTCAATCCATCGCCAGGCTTCAGATGCACTGGTGACAGAACCTTTAATCTGTTGCTCCTTGAGTAATTCCAGCAGTTCACCGATAAATGGACCTGGGCTTAGCGAGAAGCGGCGCATTAGATCATCACCATTCAACAAGGGGTCGGGGTTCAGCACCTGCGGCGATTTAAACCAGGCCTCCATCAGTCTAGCGGCCAAATTTAACTGGTACAACCACTGCTCCTGCACAAATTCGCAGCCAACGCGAGAAACTTGCTCCGCCAGGGCAGCGACCGCGGCATCAACACCGCCAGCCGCGGTGGCTTTGAAATACCGATAGATCTCAAGTGGTTCGGGGATAGAGCCGCGGTCGATAAATCCTTGCAGAAGCGGGATGGCAGCCTTAAAATCGCGCACCTGCTTCATTTCCTCAACCGAAAGCGCCAGCGCTCGCACGTGATCTCCCGGTTCCGCCTGTTCGCCAAGAATGACACTCAAAAAAAGCAGCGACCTTCTATCACGCTTCGATGGGTTTTTTGCCAGGTAAAAACGCCGCAAATCTTCCCGAAAACGACCCAGCTCAACAAGCAACGAAGATTGGTAAAAGGCAGTCTGCCGCGCATGCGTTTTCACACCACATAACCAATCCAGAATATCTTCCAGTGACCGGATGCGCGTAACCAGGGGCGGAAAATTCAGCGGAATTGAAAGCGGAAGATAAGGAATAATTCCAAACAGCATGCACAACTGCAGCGCCGTATGCACCTTGTGCCCGGAGAAGATTTTAAACAGCTCGTCTCGTTTTCGTTCAAGTGATACGCGCTGAAGCCCATTCACAGCAGCACGGACCAGGTCAATTATTTCTGGCGCAAGGGTTAACCCCAAATCGACCGTGTAACGCACAGCCCGGATGACGCGCAAAGGGTCTTCTATAAAACTGTCCCGGGAAACCACGCGCAGGCGTTTTTCCAGCAAGTCTCGCCCGCCCTTGAACGGATCAATGATGTGCTCCGGCTGATTGAGGTCAATCGCCATGGCGTTGATGGTAAAGTCACGGTGCGCGAGGTCTTCTAGAATATTCTCCCCTCGCATGATTGCGAAATCGACTATCAAGTCAGGCACCTCTGCGGAGTCGATCAAGACCCGGCAAATAAGGCGCCCTTCATCCAGGATAAAATAATTGCCGTGGTTCCTATTGGCAAAAGCCCGAGCCATTGGCCGGGGGTCTTGTGCGCAGACAAAATCAAAATCACTGCAAGGTTTCCCCAGTAATGCATCACGAACCGCCCCACCCACAAGGTAGAGCGGTTTGGATGGTTCGGTCAAGCTGGCGAGCTGTTTAATAAAATCAGGAAATTGCACCCTCAGACCCCTGTTCAGAGCCCTGATATTTTTGAAGGTCTACAACCCCGATGAAAGGCAAATTACGATAGTAATCATCCAGGTCCAATCCGTACCCAAAAACGAACTTATTTGGAATGGTGAAGCCGCGATAGCGAATGGGTACTTCCACTTCGCGCCGCTCTTCTTTATCGAGAAGGACACACACGCTGATGCTGGCCGGCCGCCTGGTGGCCAAAAAATCGATGACCGCTGAAATAGTGTGACCGCTGTCGATGATATCTTCAACTAAAAGGACGTGCTTATTAAAAATATCCAGGTTCAGGTCAAGCGTGATGCGCACCTGACCATTGCTCTCTCTACCGCCCACGCCATACGAAGAGACGGCCATGAACTCAATGGCGTGCGGAATGGTGACCTTACGCATCAAATCCGTGAGAAACAGCACCCCACCGCGCAAGATACACACAAGCACCAGTTCGCCTTTTCCCGCGTAATCCCGACTGATCTGCCCCCCGAGTTCGGCAATCCTGCGCTGTAGTGCGTCTTCCGTTATCAGTACTTCGCTCAGGTAATAGTGATAATCCTGCATGTGACCTCCAGCGTGATCAGTCTTTTGGCACTTCGTGGTGCTTACGGCAGCGGGCTTCATACATTTCAGACGCGCCGATAATGACAACCGGGTCATCATATCTCGCGGGTTTTCCATCAACCAGGCGCTGGGTACGGCTGGCGGGTTCTCCGCAGACCATGCAGATCGCCTGCAACTTATCCACCTGCTCGGCACGCGCCATCAATGCGGGCATACAGCCGAAAGGCTCTCCTTTAAAATTCATATCCAATCCGGCGATTACCACCCTGAGTCCACGCGTGACCATTTCTTCCACAACCTCAATGAGCTCGTCATCAAAGAATTGAGCCTCGTCCACCGCCACCACCGTAGTTTCTGGTTTGAGCAGCGGGATAATCTCGCTGGAAGAACGGATTGGTGTGGCGCCGAATTCAGAGCCTGCATGTGAAGTAACCTTTTGTAAACCATAGCGCCCATCAATGGCTGGCTTGAAAACCTGAACCTTTTGTTTGGCTATCGTTGCGCGACGAAGGCGGCGTATCAGCTCATCGGTCTTCCCACAGAACATCGAGCCGCATATCACTTCAATATGGCCGGATTTTCTATCCAAGTTTCACCTCCTAAGGGTTAAAAACGATTCTACCTTAATTCTGGCATTTTGATTTGAAGATAGGCGGTTAATAACAAACTCCCCTGGTTTTTGCCAGGGGAGTTGATTTGTTGACCACCTAGATCACAATTTCTTCTGCGGCAGCGGGCAATTTATACCCCATCTGGCGCAGATTCTTCTTCATATCAATAAGGGACTTGCGCCCAAAGCCTTCAATCGCCAGAATGGTGGCTTCACCTTCAGCCAACTTTTCGAGCAACTGGCCGACATTCATCAACCCGGCTTTTTCCAGCGCTTCTGCAGCTTTTACCGTAATGCCAATATCCTTCACGGAGCGTTCAGGCGAAGTCTTGGCGGCAAGCTTTGATTTCTTCTCTTCGACATAGTCCTGACGGGCCTGCAGTTTCTTGTAAAAGCGGTCCACCTGACCTTCAATATCGATAATGCGTTGCTGTTCTCCGGTGAAGAATGGGTGGCATTTGGAGCAGACTTCTGTACGAATTTCTTTTCGGGTAGAACCGGTTATCCAGGTATTGCCGCATGAGCAGGTGACCTTCGCTTCCGGGTAGTATGTTGGATGGATACCTTTTTTCATTATCACTGACCTTCCTGATTCTGGTTTTTTACAATTGTCAATTTCTGACGGATTTGTAAAAAATACTTTTACTTGGTTTCAACTGGTCTGACATGGACCTGTTTTTGACCGCTCGGCAGGGTTTCGTATTCCACAATCCCGTGCGCTACGGCAAAGAGCGTGTCATCGGTGCCCACTTTAACGTTCAGCCCTGGTTTAATCCTGGTGCCGCGCTGGCGGACGAGAATATTTCCGGAGAGCACCTGCTCACCGGCGAATTTTTTTACGCCCAACCGCTGGGAGTTGCTATCGCGGCCGTTTCGACTTGAACCACCACCTTTTTTATGTGCCATTTCACTTACTCCAAATTGATCGATTCGATTTTTAAACGGGTGTAACGCTGGCGGTGACCACTCTTAACCCTGATTCTCTTCTTGGGAGAGTATTTGAAAGTATCCACTTTCGGGCCTTTGATGTGGTCGACAACGGACGTGGTCACTACTGCACCTTTTACCGATGGGGTGCCAACCTGAACCTTTTCGTCTTCGACAACCAGTAACACTTCAGCGAGTTTGACCTCGTGACCTACCTCGACATCCAACAAATCGACATCGATCGTAGTTCCTTCGACGGCGCGGTATTGCTTGCCGCCACTTTCCACTATTGCGTACTTCATTATAAAGATTCTCCAATCTTCACTTCACCGTTACCTCGCGTTCTTCGGTCGCCAGCTCGCGGGGAAGTTGGAATAGTAACAACCTCACAGATCTCCTGCTCCGGTTGAAAAGCAGACGGTATTATACAGGTAGTGCGCGAACCTGTCAATGAAGATTATCCAGCACCATGCGGGGAGGCCAGCACATCGTATACAGTTAATAAAAATAGACCACCCAACCATTTCGGCAACAGATTTATTTGGTTTGACAGTCATCGAAACCTCCCCGTCCGCAAACGGCGCGGGTTGTGGAGTTTTGGGTTATATTAAACATCATAAACGAACGTGCATCGAAAAAACATGCGCTCTTCAACTTTGGAAGTTCAACTTCTCGGCGGGTTTAGCGTCCGATACGACGGGCGGGAGGTGCAAGCGCTGCGCTCGGAGCGTATGGCACTTTTGCTGTCGTATTTGGCGCTCCACGCGGACGCGGCGCTCACGCGCAGGCAGGTCGCGTATCTTTTCTGGCCCGAAACGGGGGATGAACAAGCGCGCACGAATCTCCGCAATCTCATTCACTATTTCAAAAAAGCCCTGCCCGAAGCGGACGCGCTGTTGGAGTTGGACGGGCAGACGATCCGCTGGCGTGACACTTCAAGCCTGAGCGTGGACGCACTCCAGTTTCGAGCCGCGCTGGCCGCCGCCCGCGCCGCGCAGGACGACGAGACACGCATCCGCCATTTGCAGGAGGCAGTTAATCGTTATCGCGGCGAGTTGCTGCCCGGGCATTATCAGGATTGGGTGCTGTTGATACGCGAGGAGTTTCAACAGGCGTTTTTAGATGCGCTGGCGCAGTTGACGAAGAGACTCGAAGAGGTGCGCCGCTACGAGGAAGCTGTCGAAGCCGCGAACCGTCTCATCCGCGCCGACGCGTTGAATGAGAGCGCCTATCTCCAGTCCATGCGTTTGCGCGCGCTGATGGACGACCGCGCGGGCGCTCTGCAGGTCTATTACGCTTGCGCGACCACTTTAAGGCGCGAACTCGGCGTCGAGCCGTCGCAGGAAATTCAGTCGTTTTACCAGCGGCTGGTCGGTGCGGAGCAAAGCGCACAGGCGCAATTTCGGGAGGAAAAAGCACCGGAGCAGATGCGGCTGGTCGGAAGGAAGCAGGAATGGGGTCGTTTGAAGGAAGCGTGGGGTTCTGTGCAAAAAGGGAAAGCTGCGCTGGTCCTCATCCTGGGCGAAGCGGGCATCGGCAAGACGCGCCTGGCTTCGGAATTGATGCAATGGGCGCGGCGTCAGGGAATCCGCGCGGCGCGCGCCGAGTGTTTCGCTGCGGAGGGGAACCTGCCCTTCGCGCCCATCGTTGCCTGGCTGCGGACGCCCGAAATCAGGGAGGAGCGGGCAGGGCTGGAAGCGCTGTGGAAGCACGAACTGGCGCGCCTGCTACCCGAGGACGCGGCGGGCGGAACGCCTTCGAGCGGGCGAAAGTGGGAACGGCGCAGGCTGTTCGAGGCGGTGGCGCGGGGCTTGCTGGGATCGGGTGCGCCGCACCTGCTGATGCTGGACGACGCGCAATGGAGCGACAGCGAGACGCTCGAAATCGTCCATTACCTGATGCGCTACGACGCCAACGCGGCGCTAATGATTTTGATGACGGCACGGGTTGAGGAACTGGACGAGGAGCATCCGCTAACCCAGCTGCGGCTGTCTCTACAAGAACGCAAGCAACTGCACGAACTGGAATTGATGCCGCTGGACAAGCCCGAATTGGGTCTGCTGGCGCGGGATGTGTTGGGCAGGGATTTGGAGAAGGCGGAGGAGGACGAACTCTTCCGTCAGACCGAGGGCAATCCGCTCTTTATCGTGGAGACGCTGCGCAGCGGGAAAATCAACGAGACGGGGATGCCGCAAACGCTGCGGTCAGTGTTGACCCGGCGGCTGGGCGGACTCTCGGCGGCAGCGCGCGAACTGGTGGGCGTGGCGGGCGTCATCGGGCGCGAGTTCCGCTATCCGCTTTTAGCGCGCGCCAGCCAGATGGACGAGTCCGTGCTGGTACAGGCGCTGGACGAATTGTGGCTGCGGCGCGTCATTCAAATCCAGCGGGCGGATGCCTACAACTTTACACACGGAAAATTGCAGGAGGTGGCATACGAGGCGTTGAGCGCGCCACGGCAGCAGTTGCTTCACCGCAAGATTGCCGAGTCGTTGGAGGTGGAGCGGGAAGATCCCGCCGTTATTGCGCGTCACTGGGATGCAGGCGGGCAGTCTGCGCAAGCGGTGGAGGCTTATCGGCGCGCAGCGGAGGCAGCGCGGCGGGTCTTTGCCAACTCCGACGCGCTGGCGCATTTGGAGCGCGCGCTGGAACTGCTCAAGGAAAAAATCGGCGCCGAAATGGAGGAGCAAAAGAAATCGGCTGGCGAAATATGCGAAGCGCTCGGCGATATTTACGAGATGGGCAACAACCAAAAATCGCTGGAACGATACAGGGAAGCGCTGACGCTCGTTGAGTCATCGGACGGGCTGTCGCTGGCGCGCGTCTTGGGCAAACTCGCCCGTGCCGAGGCGAATCACGGCAACCTGCAAGAGGGGCTGAATCTTTTCGCGCAAGCCGAGGCGGCGCTCGGCGAACCGTCGGAGGCGGAAGACTGGCAGCGCGCCTGGCTGAAGGTCCATTTTGACCGCGTGTGGGTTGAGTACGACGCCAACCGGGTGGAGGCGCTCGGGGCCGCGCTGGCGCCCATCCGCCCTGTGGTGGAGCGTCTCGGTGAATTGGAAAAGCTGGGCGAGTATTATTTCCTGTTCCCCACCGCCTACTTCCGCCGCGACGGCTATCAAATCAACGACGAAATCATGCGTTACTCCAAACTGGCGTTGGAGACGAGCGCAAAGACCGACAACCTGGAATTGCAAACGCGCACGAACTTCGGCTACGGCTTTTGCCATTTCCTGCGCGGGGATTTCGACGAGGCGATTCATTATCTCGGCGAGGGGCTCAGGCTGGCGGAGCAGATCGGTTACGTGGAACTGCAGCTGATGAGCGTCACCTATCTGGCGGCGGCGTATCGTGGCGCGGGGCGGGTGGAAGAATGCCAGACCTGCGCTGAACGCGCACTGACGTTGAGCGAGCGCGAAGGCTTCCTGGCGTATGTCGCCGCGGCGCGCGCCAACCTGGGCTGGGCGGCGTGGAGGCGGAGTAATCTGCGTCAAGCAAAGGCGCTCAGCCTATCCGCGCTGGAGATGTGGGGCGCGGGGTATCCCTTCCGCTGGCTCGCCTTGTGGACGCTGATTGACCTGAGCTTGCACTCTCTGCGTACTGATGAAGCGCTGGAGTATGCGCGCAAGTTGAAGGAGCCGCATCAGCAAATCTTTGAGAAAGAAGGAGACGATCTGCTCATACAAACCTCATCTGCAGACGTGGGGAACGCCGCGCCCTTGCTGGCACAGGCGTTAGCGTGGGCAAAGAAGCGGGGATACCTGTAGGTCGAGGTGGCAGCGACCTCCCATCGCATCCACTAATTGACACAATCAACATCGATTCCCAATTCCCGAACAACGAATATTCAAAACTAAACATCGAAGATCGAAAACGAGATATCAAATCCCATTTTCACTCCTAAGGCTGCTATTTAAAACGAAACGCTTTTGAAACGCTCCATCCGTACACTATGGATAGTCGTCAAACCATAGTTTTACGGAGGTTTTCATGAAAGCGTTACGCATTACCCTGCTCGTCTTCACCATCTACACCGCCATCGTCGGCATTCTGTTTCTCTTCGCTCCGCGCATCGCCGAAACCGCCTTTCAGACGCGCCTGCCCGACGCCGCGCTGACCATGCTCTACGGTCAGGTAGTGCTGGTCCTTGCCTTGGCCGCCTGGCTGATCCGGTCGGACGCCGCCGCGCTCCGCAAAATGGTCTGGGCGCTGGTCTTTGCGGAGGTGGGGCATGTCGTCGTCTTCCTTTGGCAGTTGATGAACGGCATCTCGACCTTCGCGCAAGTCGGTCCGCCGATGATCATCGCTGCGGTCTTCGCGGTTCTGTTCGTGGTCTTCAACCGCAAGGGATAACGCTCATGCGCGTGGAAGGGAACCCAGCCGGGGCGCGAACGCATCTCTTCACGCTGCGGATCTGGGCGGTGAACGAAGGGACGGCTGCGCCGAAGTGGCGCAGCCGTTTGCAGAATATTCGCAGCGGAGAAGTGTTCTTTTGCGAGAATTTATCTGACCTGTTGAGTCACATCGAAGAGACATTATGCGAACAGGATCAGGACGAGGTTCCCTGACCGCAAAATCGCGCGCCATGCCGCAAGACATACTCTGCCAACAGTATGGATCACCTGCCACCCGTCAAAGCGAGCCAGCTAACTCTGAAAACTACTTTTCTACCAAATAGCTGTCGCGGGCAAACGCCGAAGCCGGTGCGCTGCAGACGATGTTGGGCAGAGATGCTGTATATTCGATGTGTCTCATTGTGTACTGATTTTTTCTTGCAATCGAAACGACTTGGGCGTTTACACAGAATAGATAAAAATTCATTGAGCAAATTTTACCCACTCGTTCTCTCAAGGTGAATGTCTTTACTGCTTTTATAAAGGAAAATAATCGTTCAGAAACACTATGCTTTGGTTTGACAGTTGCAGATGAACCAGCACCTGAGGGGGTCAGCACCTATTATTCAGCACCGAGTGAAGTGTTTTTGGGGGATTTCTATTTCAACACGCGCCCTTCTCCAACCCGTTGCGTCACCCCTTTACGGTCCAGGAACTCGAGGAAAGCCTGAGATACTTTTCGATTTGTATTGAAGTGATCGCGGAACTGAGCCAGCGTCAATAACTCCCCACGGGAACAACGCTCGATGACGTAACCCAGCATCAGATCATATTCAGCCTTCCGCACCACCACTTCGGTTGTTAACTGAACAAGCGCCCCTCGCTCCACGAGTGATTGAAAGACATCATCTGTTAACAGGTCCTTGCTCTCTTTCACTCCTGGGGGTAAAAAAGGCTGCTGATCGAGTATAGTTGTGAATTGCTCCAACCTCCGCGATTGATTGCTGGAATACCTGACTTCAAAGCCGGGCAGGGCGATGGCTCCATCCTGCAGCTTCACCACCTTCTCTTTAAGCCATTCTCGCAGGCATAAATTCAACTCGTCCTGTGAGATTCTCAACCGCCGGGCAAGCTCATCCACGTTAATGCCGCTTTTCAGCGGATTCTGTTGATGGTAGTGCTGAAGCAATTGTACAGATTTCGCGGTCAACTCTGCCCACTTCGCCCGCGGCAAATACCTGGTTGTTTGATCCGTAAGCCCTGCTAACACGCTCACCTGCCCTCGCCCGGTCAACTCAGCCAGTATCTCACGCACGCGCTCTGAATCGGTCTCGAGCCGGTTTTGAATCTCAGCAACAGTAATGAACGGCTTTTCCATAAGGAGCGCTAGGATGCGGTTTTCAAGCGCAGTACCGGAGTTCAGAGATAGCCGTTCGATCACACTTGAATCCTGCAACCTGTACCGTCTGCCTGGATGAGGGTTGACGACCACTCCCCCGCCGAGCGTGTGCGCGGGAGACATGCGCCGGATGATGAATCGATCTTCTTTCTCCAGCACCATTTCTTTTTCAAACTCAATTTGCACCCAACCGTTCTCACCTGGCTTCAATTCCTGGCCCTGCAAAACCCTAACCCTGCCAGCGCATTCTGATGTCAACGCAAACACCTTCACCAAGTCATTATGCTTGAGTGAAACTGGCGCGTCTTGTAATAATTCAATTTGCGCATCAATGCGTTGAGTAGGTTCCAACAATCGAGGTAAGGTGATGACCTCTCCTCGCTTGATGTCAGCCACATCAACGCCGCTGAGGTTGACCGCAGTACGGCTGCCAGGCAGCGCGGTTTCCTCGCTGCGCTTGTGAGTTTGCAGCCCGCGGATCCTTGCCGAACGCCGGGAAGGCAAAATTTCAACCTCATTGTCAACGCACAAAGAGCCATTGAGCAGAGTACCAGTCACAACCGTGCCAAACCCGGTTAACGAAAAAACTCGGTCTATGGGCAACCTCGGTCGACCCAGATCAAGGCGCGGCGGAAGAGGTGCCAATACTTCTTCGATCGCCGCCCTCAACTGTGCAATCCCGTCTCCTGTCACGGCTGATACGCGCAACAGCGGCGCGTTCTCCAGGCAGGTTGAAGATAGTCTCTCGCGGATATCCATTTCCACCAGTTCCAACCATGCCGGATCATCCACCAGGTCAACCTTGGTCAGCACGACCAAACCGGTATTAACGCGCAGGAGTTCAATGATGGCCAGGTGTTCTTTGGTTTGCGGCATGATACCTTCGTCCGCAGCAATTACCAGCAATACCGCGTCAATGCCGCCCACGCCCGCCAGCATCGTATCAATAAAATCTCGGTGACCCGGGACGTCCACGATGCCAATTTCGCCCTCTGATTGGGATTCAAACCAGGCGAATCCCAGTTCAATCGTCATCTGGCGTTTTTTTTCTTCCTTCAGACGGTCTGGGTCAATCCCGGTTAAGGCCTTGACGAGGGTTGATTTTCCATGGTCAACGTGCCCGGCAGTTCCAATGACCCGCATCACTCATCCTTTTTTCAAAGCTGTGCGCTCGTAAGAAGTGATGTATTCATTGGCAAGCATCAACAGACCTTTTATTCTCTTTTCAGTTTCCTCGTGAATCACTTGGACGGTATCCAACAGGTTTTGTACCGCGTCTTCAAGCGAAGTTATCCGTTCATCTATCTTGTTGATCTCGCGGTTCCCTTCACGGTTGGTTTCTTCCTGGCTTAAGGAATAATTGGTCCAGCGTTTCTGGTCGTCCGCTTTAAATGCAATCCATTCCTGCCTGAATCTTTCTTCCGTCAGGCGGTTCATTTCAGTGATTTCGTTGATTCTCCGTTCCAGTCTCTGGTTGATTACCTCAAAATCGCTTTGCCCCTGTTTAATTTCTCGATTAAGCGTTTCCAGTTCGCGTACCTGACCATGGAAGTTTTCTGACAATGCTTTCATTTGCTGTATTTCTTCCTGCCAGTCCTTCCAAAGGTTTTCTCTATCTACTGATAAGAGAGACTGTTTTTCGATAAACTCAATTTGCTCCTGGTTCCTGGTTTTTTCTCGATTCACCAGGTCGTGGATCTGACCTTCCAGCTTTTTGAGATACTCTTTTTGAGCATCAGCGATTATTCGATCCTCATCGATGCGTTTGCGCAACGTGTTCAACTCAACCTGTAAATCCGATAGTCTTTTTGACTCTACACGATAGTTATCATCCAGGATCTTCGCCAACCTGTTCTGTTCATCACCCGAAGAACGCAGGTCAGCAAGCTGCCTGGCAAGATCTTCCAGCTTTTGATTAAGCCGGAAGTCATCTTCTCCCTTGGACTGCACGCTTTTTTTCAATTCGTTAAGAGCCTTAATTTCGCCCTGCAGTTCGAGCATTCTTTTATTGTAGGTATCGCGGTCATCGCTTCTTTGCGCTGCAGTGGTTTGCTCCATTGTGTCGAGCCGTTTTTCAATCAATCGCTGGCTTTTAGCCAATTCCGCTTTTAGCTTCGCGTTCGTCTCTTCGTATTCATCTAAACGCACCACACTGGAAAAAGACTTCTTGTTATCCTTATTGATGTTGGACAACTCTCGTTTTTGCAATGCGATCACTTCTTGCAGCTTGGAAACCTGCGCCTGCAGCTCATTAATCGTTTGCCTGTCTTTACGGCGCTCTCCATCCAGCCATTCAATTCGTTTTACGATTTCTTCATTTTCCATTTTTCAACCTTTCTTCACTGCGTGGGCATTTATTTTAATAAGGGTAGATCTGCCGTAAATGGTTTAATGATGCCCTCCACCAATTGCGGAAATAAACCTGCAAGGATGAGCACAAGAATAACCGTACAGATAATGATAACCTGAGTAACGCTTTCATGGATACGCCAATTATTTGGCGCTGGTAAAGTCATGACTCTGAACAACCGGATTACAGCAAAGATTAACCCTGAAAGGCCAAATACTGTCCAAATCACCGACGGCACCGAAATGTGACCCAACTGGTAAAGGAGTTCCAGCCGAATTGGGAAAGCGGCAAAAAGAGGAAAACCTGAAATAGTAAACAAAGAGATCAAAAAACCGCTGGCAGCAAATGGGTATTGCCTTATAACCCCTTGGAAACCGTCGTGAGTAAGGGCAATTCCCGCCTGGTGAAGAATGGATAAAGAGTACACCATCAGTGCCAGGCTTAATACGCGGGGAAAAAGTGAATGATACATCAGGATCAAACCCTGCTCTGATTTAAAACTGATCATGATTAATGAAAAACCTGTTTCCAGCAGTACACAGTAACCCAACACACGTTTCACATCTCTTTCTACGCTGGCCCACAACCCGGTGGTAACAATCATGATGATACCCGTGCTGCTGAGAACTGGAGCAAGATAAGAGGCTGACCGCAACCAAACCAGGCTGGAGATATAGTTGACTGCGACAAAGAGAACCACGATCGGGAAAAGACTGATAATGAAACCAGACAGATACGGCTGAACGGCGCGCGAAAATTGTGGGACCCAGGAGTGAAAAGGAAAAACTGCCAGCCACAATGAAAATCCAATCATCAACGTGATGGCCGCTCCCAGCAAATTCCCCTGTTCAGAAGGGCTGGCCTGGGTTCCTCCCAGTATCCACCCCGAAAAAAGGATAAATGGCATCGCGAGTGTCAGATAAACCAGAAAACGGATAACACCTTTCTCCTGATTCATCTGATTGTCTTTGACCAGAACGATCATCAGCAGCACAGCCAGTTCAACCAGCACCGCGGCGTAAAGGAAGGGTTGAACCGCCAGAGCCGCCACCAGGATGGCGCTAATCGCGAGAGAAAGTGGCGCAAACTTGGCTGGAACAGTATGGGTATTCCACAAAAAAGTATAGATGAACAAAATCCCAAACAACCCGGCCAGGATAAAACGGTCGCCGTTATCAAGATGGAGTGCCCTGCCTAAAAATTGAAGATCCGGGCGGATATCCAGGACCATGCCGCCAAGACGCAATACATTGCCGATCGGTTGAAAAAACGCGATGAGGGCCAATAGAAGGCTAACCACGATGCCTGTTAATTTCAATATCGTTGGATATTTCAACAAGAACAATTGCCCCAGTGCAACAACAAGGGGAAAAACAATCCAGATGACCGGGGCGCTCATTGCTCTTCTCCAGGGGTGGTTGGCATCAACAGATACGAACCTACCCATGCAATCAGGAGCACTACAGCCCCCAGTAAACCATTAACCAAAAGGGACTGTTCAACCGCGCTGTATAACACCTCAAAACCGGTAATGGTGGTGAGCAGCCCCATAATGATTCTAAACGGATGCTGCGCGATCCCCAACAAGATGAAACCGCACAACAGGACCAACAGGGCGGGCATGCTCTGGTCCTGACCAATCGCCAGAAAGCGGGTTGTTTTTTGAATGGTGAAAAGGACCAAAAGGATACAAAAGCTAAAACTCACACTGTAAAAGATCCTTCCAGCGCCTGATTTAATGGTATTGGCCACAATATGCTGCTCGGGGGTTAATGCCAAAATGAGCATCGCCATCAGCCCTGTAAGGAATTTGCTTGCGGCAAAACCAAAAGACCAGAATTGAATATTAATTGAAAAAAGCATTAGCACCACCACGCCAAACGCAATCATCATCAGGCGTCGCGTATTTGCCAGGATCAGCCCAAATAAGGCAGCCGTTAGAATGAAAACCAAAAAGTAATTAACCCAGTTTTGCATCAAGGAACCTGCCGGGTAATCATTAATGAAACCAGCAGCACAAGGAAGAGGAAAGACCAAAGTACACCGCCATCGCCTTCCAATACCCTCACGAAAATATTCACCGCGCTGCTGAGGATAGACCCGAACGCTGTAAATAGCTTCATCAGCCAGGTTAAGCTGAATATCTGGTCGACTATTTTGAGTATTTTGTTGAAAAAAGTGAGCACCATGTTCGGGCGGGGCTGCTGAATGGAAAACCGCCTTTTATAGAAATAATCTGCCCCAAAAAAGAATCCCATCAAAACCAACACCGACCCAGATAACCACCAGTTCGCCTGCAACCTGACCAAAGACCCTGTGAGACCAACGATCACCCAGGGCGATAACGCAATAAAGTACAACGCGAAATGATGGAATAATCGCGTCCAGGGCTCTACCAGGCTGGAGTCATCCTCTTGACTGAAACCGTGTTTAAGTACTCCGGCCAGCAGCAACGCGTACGTGGTTACCGCCAGCACCTGGTTGAAACGAAAAATTTCAGGAGCAAAGAGAGAGAGGATGCCAACCGTCGGAGTGAAAGGTAAGGCGAGCAAGCCAACCAGTAAGAAAGGAAGAAAGGCTAATCTCTTCAACGTTTTAGGGGAATACAAAAAGAGGCCACTGCCGGCTGAAACGGCAATTACCGCGATTCCCGGCAGCGCCTCCACCTTGTTGACGAGAAAGGCCAACAGCCCAAGTAACCCATTGGCGAAGAACCAATAAGGGCGACCGCTGAGCTCGTCCGGTGAAAAAAACCACAAAATAGCAGCCAATAACCCGGCAAATGAGAGGGCAGGCAGGGCAATTTGTGAACCTTTTTCAGCGAGCGTCAGGCCAGGGAAAATACTGGCAAACGCAATAGCCGTTACAAAAGGAAGAGTTCGTAACAAGGTTCGGAATCCCCTTCGCAGCCGAGAATCATCTTCCTGGTCTGGCAGGATAGGGAGGATACCCAGTCTTAACAGAAAAATCAACCCCAGCAGCCAGGCGATAAGGGTCGGGGTCATATCTCCGGGTCGCAGGTTCTGCTCAGGTGAAACCGCCATCAACAGCACCAGCAAGACGATCCCCAGCTCGCGCAACAAAACAGCCGCAAACGATGAGCGAGCTTGCAAGCTCTGGTCAAGGGTAATCGTTAAGACGCCGAATTCAGCCAGGTCCATCAAAGACCAGGTCAACACAAATGCGAGCGGCGTGCGCGCCAATACCGCCATTAACCCGAAAGCCGTCAGAAGCATAGAACCAGTGATCTTGTTGAGGAAATTAGGCGTATCTATATACCTTGAATTGAACAAGATAATTGCCTGCAATAAAGAAACAAGCAGAAAACCCAAGACCCAGGTTTCTCTGGTCAACTGAAATGTTATCGCGGTGTACTGGTGAGGTAAAGAGAGCCAGTTGTCAATCTTGACCGCCGGAGGGAGGAGCACACCCACAAGGATCATGCTCAACCAGGTGACAGAGCCAAATATCATGGCCATTAACCAGGTGCTGCCTGCACGTTTGTTCATCCTTCTGACAACCTGGATCGCAGCAGCTGAAAGCAACAGGAGAATAACCGGTAAGAAAGACAACATTGCGCTACCTAAACCATCCCTGTGAATGCAGCGCGGTGAATAAACTTACCATTACCCGGCTTACCTGACCAGGTTCCATCGCAGTACACAGTCCGGCCGCGAGAAAGCACCCGCAGCGGGTAACCGGTTAATTTCCAACCTTCATACAGGTTGTAGTCTGTGCGCTGTTGCGCGTGAGCCACCCCATACACCACTTCCAAACGCGGATCCCATAACACGATGTCAGCGTCCGCGCCGGGTGATAACGAACCCTTGCGGGGATACATACCGAAGATCCTGGCAGGGTTCGTACTGGTAAGTGCGACAAACTCGTTGATCGAAAATTCACCAGAACCGACCATTTTCGTCCACGAAACCGGTAAACGGTCGCCAACACCTGGTAAGCCATTGGGAATCATGGTGAAATCGTCTCGTCCCAACTCCTTTCCGGGGATGGCTACCTCTTTTCCTTCGTAAAGAATCGGTTTCGTGCCATTCAAAAAGAAGGGGCAATGGTCGGTTGAAATGACTTGAACCGTTTTTTCTTTCAGACCTTTCCAAATGCGCTGCTGGTCTGCGGCAGTCCTCAATGGCGGAGAGCAAACCCACCCTGCGCCATCTGGGCGGGCAAGGTCATCTTCGGTAAAGAACAGGTATTGCGGGCAGGTTTCACCCATCAGCTGCACACCATGATCGCGGGCATACCGAAGCATATCCACTTCTCCGGAGGTATTGATATGCACGATATACAAGGGCGCCTGGGCAACAGCGGCTAACGCAGCCCCGCGCATCACCGCCTCTACTGCGCCCCAAGCCGGTCTGGTCCGCGCATGCCAAACAGGGCTTTTTCGGTCGTTCAGGCAGGCTTCCTGAACCAGCAGCTCGATAAGATCACCGTTTTCCGCATGGAGCATCGTCAAAAGCCCATGTTCACCAGCTATCCTCAGCACACGGAAGATTTCATGGTCCTGCAGGCGCAACCGCCCGTTGTAAGCAGTAAATACTTTCAGGCTGGTCACGCCTTCTTTGACCAAGAGAGGAATTTGCTCCTCGACCCGCGGGTTGAGATGGGTAATATTCATATGCAGCCCATAATCAACCGCCACCCTGGCATCTGCCTTCTGCCGCAACTTGGCCACGCATCCCAGCAGGTCATCTGTTTCTTGTGAAACGAAATCGATCACCGTGGTGGTTCCTCCGCATGCAGCGGCCTTTGTTCCGGTATAATGATCATCTGATGACACGGTATTGAACATCGGCAGGTCAAGATGCACGTGAACATCCACGCCTCCCGGAAGCACGTATAATCCTCGGGCATCGATGACTTCAACCGCATCTTCCACCGTCAAGCCCTGCCCGACGCTGATGATCTTGTCATCCTCGATCAGCAGATCTGCTTCTTCGGTTTTCGTAGCGGTTGCCAATACACCGTTTTTTATCAACGTTTGCATCTTGTTTTCCTGATGACTCGCCTAGGTATTTCTCTTTTTTTATTCTACCAGCATTAGCCGGGCGGTTAATAATTTTCCAGGTCGGTGTCAGGAAGATTAGAATTCAAGCCCAACAGCAGGTCCAATACCTCAGGCGCAATCTCCGCATTCGGAGAAGCCCCTGCGCGATAGCGATTCATCTCCCGGTTTCGCTCGCGCAATTTTTTCCACAAGACGGCGCGCTCTTCTGTGCGCACGACCAGGTCATTGATCGTTTCAGCCTGGTTGAATAATTCACCCGTGGTAAAAAGAAATGTGATACGTTTCCAGCCAGCGGAGACGATTGGAGGTTCAACTGGCAGAATTGGCCCCAGTTGGATCTTGAAGTATTCTTCGTTCGCCCTGGGATGGTCTGGCTGGTCGCGCAACAATTCCGCTCGTGTGGTCAGTTCATGTCCGTGGTACTCAGCGAAAAATTCAACCTTCCAACGATGTTGCTCACCAAAGTTCGCACCCTGATAAAACGCCAGGTAGTCCACTTCAATGACCTTGGGAGAGGACTTTAGCGGAACACGATACCATCCCAGCACCCGGGCAATTTCAAGATCCCTGGGCGAGGGTAGAATTCCGAGCAGTAGTAGCGCGTTAGGAGAGATGCTTCTTTGCATTTGAATTCAGTTTAATTAATCTCGCCCTGAAAGCAAAGATTCTCAGGATAAGCGAAATACTAAAGCAGTCCAGTGCGCTGATTGAAATCAATTATCAATTCATCAATCTCTTCCGCCTGACCTTGAACGTCCGTCCAGTAGGTAGGGTCATACCATTGATCCAGAATTTCTTCGTATGTTTTCCCCTGCTGCTCAACCCAGGTGTAATATTTCAGATTGTGCACCCGTCTTCTGTCCTGGTAGGATAATTCGATCAGGTTGTCAGTCCTCTCGCCAAGCAGGTAGCGAGAAAAAGCAGCAGCAGCCTGGAGTTGAGTGAGCTTACCTTTTTCTTTTTGTATTTCAACAACACGGCTTTCATACAGTTCCATAGAGTCCGTGAGGACGGTGAGGACGATATCCTCTTCTCCCAGCTCATAGTATTTCGCAAATTTAATCGCAGAAAGCAGGTTGGCGATCCCTGAAAAACCCAACAAGTGTAATTTAGATACCAGGGCTTCTGCAAGGCCCAGGCTGGCCAGATATTTTTGACCCTCAGGCTCATTAAAAACACGCATGATTTCCATGACCGCATTGTCGTCGATCGCCACAACCAGGTCCGTATTCTTTATGTTATGGATCCAGGGCACGTGTTTATCACCGATACCCTCGATGCGATGGGCCCCAAAGCCATTTTCGAGCAAAGTAGGGCATTGCAGCGCTTCGCTGGCGATGATCTTGCTTTCCGGAAACAACTGCTTTAAGTAATCGCCGCTGGCGATGGTGCCGGCAGACCCGGTGGTCAGCGCAACCCCCCTGTACCTGTCGCCTGGGCGCATTTCCTTTTTAAGCACCTCCTCCATAGCATGCCCGGTGACCTCATAATGCCACAGATAATTACCAAACTCATCAAACTGGTTAAAGATCATCAAATCTTCACCAGACCCGCGCAGCTCCCAGCATTTATCAAAAATTTCCTTAACATTAGACTCTGTTCCAGGCGTCGCGATCACCTCTCCGGCCACACGGTTGAGCCATTCAAAGCGCTCACGGCTCATCCCCTCTGGCAGAATGGCAATTGACTGGCAAGCCATTAAGGCGGAGTCATAGGCGCCGCCGCGGCAGTAATTACCCGTGGAAGGCCACACCGCCTTTTGAAGCGTCGGGTCAAACTGCCCCGTAACCAGCCGGGGCACCAGGCAGCCGTAGGCTGCGCCAACCTTGTGCGCGCCGGTTGGAAACCATTTACCCACCAGGGCGATGATCCGCGCCTTAACCCCGGTTAATTCGGTTGGAAGCTCTAAATAATTCGCTCCACCATATCCGCCGCCTTTTTCCAAAGGTTCGTTTTTCCAGGTAATGCGAAATAGGTTGCGCGGATGAATATCCCACAAACCAATTGAAGAGAGTTCCTCTTTGATTTTTTGCGGGATGAGATCAGGGTTCTTCATTTGAGCGAAGGTTGGAAACAGGATATTCTGCTTCCGGCAACGTTCAATGGCGCGCTGCCGGCGTTCTTCAAAGACTTGTAGGTCGATCTTAGCCATGAGGTTGTCTCTCCTGTCAGGGTGTTTTCAGTGCATCATCTGGGGTTTCGCTGGTTGTGTACAATGGGCGACCTTTCACTTCATCATAAATTCGGCCGACATACTCCCCCAAAATACCAAGCGAGATTAGCTGCACGCCGCCAAGGAAAAGCACAGCGATGAGCGTTGTCGCCTGTCCAAAAAAGAATTGCGATCCAACCAGCCTGAGTACAATGACAACAGGAATGGTGATGATACTGATCCCAGCTGAAATGAACCCCAGCCACATAGCCAGCTGCAATGGGACATAAGAAAAACTGGTCACCGCCGTGAGGGCAAGCTTGAGCATTTTCTTGAACGGGTATTTGGTGGAGCCAGCAAAACGAGCCGCGCGTTTGTACGGCACCCCGATCGATTTAAACCCCACCCAGGCTGACATGCCGCGTAAAAACCGGTGTCGCTCGCGCATACTGTTCATCACATTGACCACTTTACGGTCGAGCAGTCTGAAATCTCCCGTATCGAGTGGTATCTTAATATCCGTGATGCGGTAAATAGAGCGGTAAAAAACAGATGCAGTTACGCGTTTGAACCAGGTCTCCCCTTCGCGCTCAGTCCGCTGGGCATATACCACCTGGTATCCCTCGCGCCACCTGGCAATTAAATCCAATATTACCTCCGGGGGATCCTGTAAATCCGCGTCGATAATCACCACAGCATCACCCCGGGAGTAGTCCATCCCGGCTGTCACAGCGATCTGGTGACCAAAGTTGCGCGCGAGAATCACCTTACGCACATGCTGGTCATTTTCAGCGAGCTGGCGGATTTTATCCGTAGAGCCGTCGGTCGAGCCGTCATCCACCAGGACAAGCTCCCATGGCTCTCCTGTTTGGTCCATCACCTTCTGGATCCTGTCCAGCAGGGTATCCAGGCAGGCGATTTCGTTATAGACCGGGGCAATAATCGAAAAAACTGGTTTCATTCAATACGACCTTTTTTCTCAAGGTGAAGTTTTAAGGCTGACATGGTCGGTTCAATTATAGCCGGGTTTGGAATCGCCATCATGGCCGCGCGAATGTCTTTAAGACCGTTTCCGCTGTTGATCACCAGCACCGGGTCATCCTCCAGGAGATCGCCTTCAGTAAGCGCTTTTTGCAGCCCCGCCAAGGCAGCCGCCCCGGCTGGCTCGGCAAAGATGCCTGCTGCCCCCAGGTCGATGATCGCACGGATGATATCGGCGTCAGCGACCTTAATATACGCTCCTTCTGTTTCCACAGCCGCACGCACTGCTCTGCCGCCATCGCGAGGCAGGTTCACACTGATGGAGTCTGCGAGCGTGGTCGCCTTGACTGGTGTGATCACCTCAGTACCCGCCAGGTAAGCGTCCGCCACCGCTGAAGACAGCTCCGACTGCACGCCAAACAGCCTGGGCATTCGCTCCAGCCACCCTAGAGCCATCAGGTCTTTGAACCCTTTATGCAACCCGGAAATGATGTTGCCATCTCCAACAGAGACAAAAACGCATAATGGTTTATTGCCTGCGCGAAAGTGACGCAGTACCTGTTCCCATATTTCAAAGGCAGCGGTTTTTTTGCCTTCGGCTGTAAAAGGGTTATACCCGGTATTACGGCAATACCAGCCGAATTCTCGCGAAGCCTGGATGGTCAGGTCGAAAGCGTCATCATAACTGCCATCCACCAAAACAACCTGTGCCCCGTAGATAAGGAGCTGCGCAATCTTTGCTGCTGGTGCGGTTTTGGGCGCGAGAATTACGGCGTTCTGTTCGATTGCCGCTGCCATACCCGCCAGCGCCGCGCCGGCGTTGCCAGTGGAAGCGGTTACCACCACATCAGCGCCTATTTCTCTCGACCTGGCTACCACAATAGCACTGGCGCGGTCTTTGAAAGAGGCGGTAGGGTTTTTCCCTTCGTCTTTCAGCCAAAATTTCCGCAAACCCAGGCTGCGTATTAACCTCTCGGGCTGGTAAACAGGGGTCCACCCTGCCGCGTGAAGAGGGGTGGCTAAGCCACCGGGATCGGTTACCGGCAGTAACGGCTCGTATCGCCATAAAGAGCCTTCAGCCCTGGAAAAGATATCCTCCGGGCGATACTTCTGCTGGATGCGCCTGTAATCCAGTACCACGTCCAGGTTCCCGCCGCACGCCGGGCAGGTATAGAGAATTTCCGTGGGGGAAATTTCAGTATCACAAAACGTGCACCTGTAGCCCAGGTAGTGATTCATGCCGCCTGCTTATTCGTTCTCAAAAGGCACTCCGATGGCTGAAGGGGGCGAGGTGCGCAGCGCGTGGAGTATTTTTGAAAGAACCTTGCGCGGTCTTTCAGGCATGGCGGCAAGCTCCCGGTCTACCCAATCCGCCCGGCCTACATTGACCAACAAGAGTGTGAAAATCATCAACGGGAAAGGAGCGGCCTGTAAAATCTGAATTGGAATATTTGTCGCGGACTGCAGGGTGATACCCAATTGTTGCAAGCCGCCAAACAGGTAAGCACCAATTGCCACCCTCAACGGGTTCCACCCGCCAAAAATGGTTATCGCCAGGGCGATCCACCCGATCCCATCCAGCCCTGAAAGCTGACCCGCCCAACCTATCTTCACAGCCAGGGAATACATCGGCCCAGCCAAGCCTATCAACGCACCGCCAGTGATGGTGTACAAAAAGCGCAGCCCTTTAACATTCGCCCCGCGGGCGAAAGCCGCCGCTGGTTTTTCGCCAATTCCCTGCAGCATTAAACCCGGACGCGTTTTGAACACATAAACATACGCGATGATGATAAACAGGTATGAAGCGTAAACAACCAGTGAATGATTGAAGAAAATCGGGCCAATGATGGGAATATCAACAAGATAGGGAATGGGTACTTTGGAAAGAAAAATACCAGGTTTGTTGGTGAAGGGCGCGCCGAGAAAATACGCCAGGTCACGGCAAAGCATTGCCAGCACAAATCCAATCGCTACCTGAGATTGTTTGAGCGTGATGCTGCTGTAAGCCACTATGGCAGCCACCGCGGCTCCGATGACCGCTCCCACAAGGAAACCCAGCAAGATGCTACTGGTCGTGAGCGCCACTACGAATCCGCCCATTGCGCTCAGGATTATCGTGCCATTCACTGAAAGGTTTATCAAACCGGCTTTTTCGGTGATGTTCTCGCCAATCGCAGCGAAAAGCACCGGAACCGCGAATTCAACGATTCCCGCCAGTGTTGTGAGAGTTGTCATTTCCATCAAGCCGCTCCTAACGCGTTTTTACCAGTTGTTTGCGAACGCCATCTACCAGCACCACAAATAAAACCAGGAAACCCTGCAGCACACCGGCGAAATACGAGTTCAGACCCATGTATTGCAGTTCTGTATTGCCGATGCTGAGCGCGGCGAAAAAGAGCGCAACCACTGACGACCAAATCGGGTGGTAGTTGACAAGCATTGCCACGAGCAGGCCCAGGAAACCATATCCAAATCCGGCGTCCGGGATAAGGCTGTATTGCTTGGAAGTCACCAGGATGGATCCTGCGATGCCCGCGAAGAAGCCGCAAATCCCGAAAGCCAACAGAAAGTAACGGGAAGTAGGAACACCGAGGATGTAAGCGGCCTTGTCATTTTTGCCAATGGCTTTCAGGCGCAGCCCAAAATGGGTGCCCTTAAGCATGACCGCAGTAATAATGGCGATAATGACAGCGATAATGAGAATCGTCAGGCTAAGATTGGTTCCTGGCAGGTAAGGCAGGCGGTATTGAATATCAATCCATTCCGTCCCGCTCCCCGATGCCACACCGGGGCGCTTCCACGGGCCAAAGATGAGCCAGATAGCCACTGTTTTCGCCACGAAGTTTAACCCAAGCCCGCCAAATATCTCGTTAACACCGCCAAATATTTTCATTAAACCGGGTAACAAAGCCCAGAGAATTCCGCCAACCGCGCCGGCGACGAATGCCAGGGTGATAACGAGAGCGGGCGCCAGCGAGGTGTCATCTAAAAAACGAAATGCGCCAACCGCAAAGACCGACCCCATAATGATCTGACCTTCCATGCCGATATTCCACAATCCAGCGGTAAAGGTAAACAGCAATCCCGAAGTGGCGATCACCAGCGGCACCCACGAGGCAATCACCGAGGTCAATTTAATGGTAGAACCAAAAGCGCCATGAAGAATGCTTTTATAAGCCTGCAATGGATTAGCCTTGGCAATGAGCAATATCACCGACGTGAACAATAAGGCCATAATAATGGCAGAAAGGCGAATCCCCACATTTACCCAGGCACTTTTTTTCAATGACCTGGCTGATCGGCTGTATCTCAGTTCTACAGACATCCAGATTCTCCGTCACACATAATTACCATCCCTTACCGCCTATGAGTTGACCCAACTCATCCACAGTTGTGGTAGTCGCGTCGATTGGTTCTGATACCAGCCCGCCAAAAAACACCAGAATGCGATCGCTGTACTGAATGATTTCATCCAGGTCAGAAGACGTGAAAACCACACTGGAGCACTCTTTACAGCGCTCTTTCATTTTTGACCAAATCCAGATTGCCGATTCAATATCCAATCCCCGGGTCGGATGTTCCATCAAGATCAGTTTCAATTTTCTGCGCAGCAACGCCAGCAATGCGCGCTGCTGGTTGCCGCCTGAAAGCTGCTCGATCATACTCACCGGGGTTCCTTTGATGTAGAAGTCCCTGATCCTTTCTTCTGTCAAGCCCAAAGCGCTTTTCTGATCTACAAATAATTCACTATGCTCTTCTGAAAGGATGAAATGTTCGGTCAACGTCATTCCCGGGATCAGACCTTCCTCCAGCCTGGCAGCCGGCAGATAGGCCACCCCGGCCTTTTGGAAATAGGGATAGGTTTTACCAGTAAAATCTTCACCGGTCAATTTGATTTTACCGTTCACAGGGCGCAGCAAGCCGGTCAGCATATGCAAGAACAGCCTCTGACCAGAGCCTTCCATACCCGCCAAACCGATGACCTCTCCCTGGTAAATTTCAAGGTTGATGTTACCGAGGTGCAGGCGGTAATCTTCCAACCCGATATTTTCTAATTGAATGAGCGGCAGCTCAGTGCAAAATGTTTTTTTATCCCCCACTTCCACTGACTTCCCAAACATCATATACACAAATTGATCCGTGTCATAGGGTGGTTCGACTTCTCCAACGACTTCCCCCTGCCGGAAAACCGCCACCCGGTCGCACAACTGCTCGACTTCCTCCAGCTTGTGCGAAACAAAAATCACAGTCAAACCTTGTTTAGCCAGTTTAACCAGGGTGGCAAATAACTTTTCTCTCTGATTGGCTGAAATGCCAGTAGTGGGTTCATCAAGGATCAGCACCTTCACGCCCAGCCACAGCAGTCGCAGAATCTCAAGCTGCTGCCGCTCTCCCACCGTCATCGTTTCAACATAAGTATCCGGGCTGATCTGAAAATCGAATTCTCGTGATAACCGAAGGATCTCTTTTTCCACATCACTTCGTTTTGGAAATAAACCGCCTCTGGAGCCAAGCAGGAAGTTGTCGATCACCCTCATAGGTGGAAAATCCAAAGGGTCCTGGTGCAGCATGCCAATGCCCTGTCTTACCGCGTCCACAGGTGAGGTGATCTTCACCGCCCGGTCATCCAGCAGAATTTCGCCTGAATCCGCGTGGTAGTACCCGGTAAGGATTTTCATCAGGGTGCTTTTTCCTGCGCCATTTTCACCCAGGATGCCTTGAATGCTTCCTGATGGAATTACCAGGTTGATATCGTTATTGGCGTGCACATTTCCAAAACGTTTATGAATATGTGAAAATGAAATTTTCAAGCGTGAACCTCGTATTTATAAAAACGTGGGGGAAGGGAAACCCTTCCCCCACGCGGCGTTCTATACTACTCGCTCTGACCTTCCATTCCTTCAAGCAATTTCGGCAGGTACCAAATTTGCTGAATTGTTGCCACTTCACCATCCGCCAGGTAAACCGTGCCATCTTGTAGGTTCAATGGACCTTTCCACAGGTTCAAGCCAGCTCCCAGTTCAGCGATGAACTGGTCAACCTTGGCAGCATTTTCCGCGGAAAGACCGCCACCTTTGATGAAGCCAACACCCGAAGTATCGGGGTTGTTGATATCCTTCCAGTCCGGTGGCACCAGCTCAAAGCTGGATTTCCAGGTTCCGTCCATGGCAGATTTGATGGCATCCACATAAGCGAAGCCCCAGTTGAAGTATTCCACGCCCAGGCAGACTTCTTGCGCGCCTTCGCAAGCGCCGTAATAGTCATAAGGAACCGCCCAAACCTTCTTACCGTCAGCAGCGAGCCTCTTGGCTTCCACCAGCGCTTCAGTGGTATCGATCGAGCTGATCACCACATCATATCCGGTATTGTAAAAGTCATCCGAGACCTGGGTCGGATCCAGAGTCACGCCGGGGATATTGAACCAGAAACCGATCCAGGTGACCTTGAATTCCAAATCAGCAGGATCTTTTTGCAGGTAGTTTTCCCAGCAGTACTTGGCGCCGAGGTACGCTGAAGCCGCGAAGCGGCGTGTTTCCTCATTGATCAATGGACCAAGGAAGCCAATTTTTCCTGTCTGCGTTGTGAGCGCCGCAGCGCAGCCGGCGATCATTTTTCCGTATTCCATCTCGCCCATGATGTTCTTCATGTTCGGCAAGTTAGCGTAATTCTTGCCTTCTTTCCAGGCGGCATCTCCCGAAGGATGAATGACAAACACATCCGGGTGTTCCTGAGCGAACTTAATTGCGTTATCTTTTTGATCATCTGAGTTAAAGATGATGATATTGGCGCCTTTGGTCACCATATCCGCGGCCAGTTCGGCGGGAGTCTGTGTATGCGAGGTGGACCCGGTATACACATTCTCCAGGTAAAGCAGTTCGGTGCCGGGAATTTTGTCTTTGACGTAAGCCATGCTTTCATAATGCGCCTGGCTCCAGCCGGCATCATTGGCAGGGCCGATCAGTAACAGCCCAATCACCGGGGCCTTCGCAGGGGCTTCTGTCGCTGCGGGTGCTTCGGTGGCAGCGGGTGCCTCAGTGGCTGCTGGAACCTCAGGTGCTGGCGCATCCGTCGGGGCTGGCGCAGCGCAGGCTGAAAGAACCAGCACCGCCACCAGTAACACGCTCAGGCTTAACCACAACTTTTTTGTAAACATTGTTCACTCCTCCTGTTTCTAGTTAGCAAATTCAAACATCAACTTACCGTGAAAGCAAGGAACCAGTTATTGGTTTTTGCACCTCCTTTCGACTAGAAAACGTAAATTCTTGATAGGATGACCCTCCATCCCACCAAGCGAGTGATAGGAAACAACATAATTATTGTACACGATGCGCTCATGAATGCCATAGCAAAACAAGTAAAAAAACCTTAAAAAATCAAGAAGGGCCTGCGGTTTTCCCCGTCAAAGCCCTTCTTGCGTGTTTCTCATTCGCGACTATTCACGAACGATACGAGTTCCAGTTTCTCCACGCAGCGCGCGCCCGATGTTTTCTGGATTTGTCACCAGGGCTTCCTTACCACCTGCTTCAAGGAAGTTGATGATAGCCTGTATCTTGGGCGCCATAGAGCCTTTGGCAAAATGCACGCCTTCTGCCAGGTAGGCTTTCGCCTCCGCCAGGGTCATGCGGTCCAACCATTTCTGGTCGGGTTTGCCAAAATTAATGGCGATCTTTTCGACCGCGGTGGAGATGATGAAAAGGTCCGCATTGATGAGAGTTGAGAGCAGGCTGCTGGCGTAATCTTTATCGATGACCGCCGCGGTACCCACACAACCGCCTTTGCCGTTGTCAACCACAGGAATACCACCGCCGCCAACCGTGATGACCACAACACCAGCATTAAGGAGCGCGCGCACAGAGTCAATCTCCACCACTTCTACTGGGAGAGGAGAGGCGACCACGCGGCGCCAACCGCGCCCAGAGTCTTCTACCACGTTCCAGCCAAGTTCTTGCTCGCGCTTTTTTGCTTCTGCTTCATCCATAAAGCCGCCGATTGGTTTGGTGGGGTTCTGGAAGGCTTTGTCATTCTTGTCGACTTTCACCTGGGTGACCACCGTGGCAACCGGTTTTTTGATACCTCTTCTGGCTAATTCGTTCTGCAGGGTTTGCTGCAACCAGTAGCCAATGGCGCCCTGGCTGTTCGCGCCACAGGAATCCAGCGGAACCTCGTGCATGCCTTCATATTTAGCCGCAATTTCGGAGCGGCGCAGAAGGAACCCAACCTGCGGACCATTTCCATGACCAATGGCCACATCCCAGCCGGCTTCGATCATGTCCGCAATGTGCTTCGTGGTTTCTGCGGCGGCTGTATATTGATCCTCGATGGTAACTTTTTTGGGATCGAGAATGAGAGAATTACCACCAACTGCGATAACTGCCAACTTTTTCGTCATTTTTTACAAATTCCTTTTCTATATAAATTAAATTTGATTTCTGCGCATGTTCTTAACCCATGGTTAAGGCCATCACAGCTTCTTGAACATGCATGCGGTTCTCCGCTTCGTCGTATACCACTGATTGCGGACCATCCAATACCGCGTCAGTGACCTCGATATTACGGTCAGCCGGCAACGGGTGCATATAAATCGCATCAGGTTTTGCCAACTTCATCCTGCGCTCATCTGTGATCCAGCTCTCATACTTCTTAATAATCTTGGCTCCTTCTTCAGGGTCAGGCGTATGCACCATGGCGCCCCAGGATTTGGCATAGATGATATCTCCGCCTTTGAAAGCCTCGTCCATGTCTTCGACCACATCAAAACCCACTCCGAACTTGCGGGCTTGTTCGCGCGCCTGCTCCATGATCTCCGGCATTAACCTGAACTCAGGAGGATGAGCCAGCACCACGTCCATGCCAAAGCGCGGCATCTGTAAGATCAAAGATTGTGGAACCGACATGGGTTTTTGATAGGAGGCCGCGTACGCCCAGGAGACAACCATCTTTTTGCGCCGTAAATCGCGGCCCTTCTTCTCCATAATGGTCATCAAATCAGCCAGGCATTGGAAGGGGTGATAGATATCGCACTGCATATTCAGTACAGGCACGCGCGAAGCCTTGGCGACTTCGTTCAGGTATCCGTTGCCTACCCCCCAATCACAGTGGCGGATAGAGATGCCGTCAAAGTAGCGCCCGTAAATCTCGCCAATCTCCTTTGGCGTATCACCGTGAGAAATCTGCGTCGTGCGGGACTCAATGAATGCCGCGTGTCCGCCAAGATGGGCCATGCCGGCTTCGAACGAGCCGCGCGTGCGCGTACTGCTGAAGAAGAACAGCATAGCGAGCACTTTATCCCTCAAATAAGGGGTCAATTCGTTCAACGCGCGTTTCCGCTTTAGGTCAAACGCTACATCTAAAACGGTCTCAACTTCCTCCTTTGAGAAATCCAGATCCCCTATCAAATCACGTCCATGTAGAAAAGTATGCATCCTTCCTCCTGATCAGTTGATTATTCCATCTTTCCAAGAACAAGCGCCAGAAACGCTATGCGCATTACCACATCATTGAACGCTTATTTACCGCTAACGCGATTGCCCAACGGCTCACGCTTCAGGGCAGGTTCCACTTCCATGCTATTTTTAATGAAGCAGAGTGGCATCGTAACGGGCTTTTATTAATAAACCATCCGTCTGTGAGTGCAACGACCGCCGATGTCTTTCCACGCTCTCCTTCTTCTTCACCATGCTTGGGGTGATCTGTCCGCACCATAGGTTCAACCAGGGTCACGTCCGCGGATGCAATCACCTGTTTCATATTTTTTTTTGCTTCCCTGAAGTTCACATTATACCGCCGAAGTTTATCTTTAGTGTCATCGGTCAATGAACCACCAGGGAATAAAACAAAGAAGCGCTCTCCTGTCCATTCAGGCGTCGCACAGCAGCCTTTCGCCAAAGACGAAATCCCATCCGCGCTCATTCATACAGAAAAGAATTCCACTCGTCAGAATCCTTTTTGTGTGCTCCCTCCTTTTCGCTGAATCATTCCTTTCCTTTGCTCGTTATTCCAAATGGATTTTCGATCGGTTTGTTTTCGTCGTTCACCAATATCCTGGCAGGCGTCTTTTTCACCTTTTAAACGTTGTACGCCACGTGGGTATCCACATTTCGAACTACGTGAAACCTGAAGTACCCTGGCAGGAAATAGCTGTATGAGAAATCGATGATTTCGCCCATGTCACTATACAAGCGCGCGGTAAATAACAACAACACGTCGCCACGCTGTATCTCCAGCAACCTGGCTATACTGGATTCAGCCGCAACAGCCTGGATATCGGTAAAAGATTTAGATAAACCCGGGTTACCCCGTTGAATGAGGAAGTCAACCACTGATCCGTTGAAACCGGATTGCAGCTCTGATTCAGCCAAAATATTCGGGGGCAGAATATCTACCAGGTAAGCCACTGGACGGTCATCCGCGTAGATCACCCGTGCGATATTAGTCAGTCTGGTGCCTTCTTCGACCTGCAGTCTCTCTGAGATTTCAGGATTTGCCATCGTTTCGGATATGACCAGTTCTCCCATCCTTACCGCCAGCCCTATGCGGTTGGCCAGTCTCTCGATGCTCTCCAGCACCTCCAGGCCGGTTTCGATGACCTTCAGCTGAGAGACAACAAAAGTTCCAACGCCCTGTCTGCGGCGGATCAAGCCCCTGGCCTCAAAGGTGCGCATGCCTTCGCGCAACGTTGCCCTGGAAACACCAAGGCTCTTTGCCAAAACGGGTTCAGAGGGTAATTTTTCGCCTGGCGGGGTTCTTTGAATTAATCGCGACAGCTCGTTCTGCAAGCGAGAAAAAGGAGGCCGCTTTGTCTTTGAAGTTGGACTGCCACTCATCGTCAATCGTTCCTTGCTTGATTTGGGTTTTTACTCGTGCTGCAATACCGGGATAAAATCGAACCGGTTAACATCCACCAACCCCAGGTCTGTCAGGCGCAGTTCCGGGATGACCGGCAGCCCCAGCAAACTCAGCTGCATGTTGGGGTTGTTCAAGGTACAGCCACATTGTTTAAAACCCTCAAGTAACGACGCCGTTTCATCAGCCACCTGCTGTGCGCTGCCAGTAGACATTAACCCTGCGATTGGCAGTCGAATTTCACCAATCACGGTGTTATTTGTGACAATCACCTGACCTCCGCCTATCGACTCCAGGTGGTTGGCCGCAATTGCCATTTGCGTTTCATCTGTACCTGCCACGAGCATCTGATGGCTGTCATGTGCTACAGTAGTGGCTACAGCGCAGGGAATCTTGAACCCGAAGCCGTGCACCAGCCCTACCCGCACCTGCCCGGTCGGCCGGTGGCGTTCCACCAGCGCCAGCTTGGCGATATCTCTGGCGAGATCCGGGTAAATTTCCCCGTCCTTAACCGTCATTTTGAATAACAGGTGGCGAGTGGGGGCCTGGTTTTCAATGATCCCAATCACATTCGCTAAAACTTCCTGGCTGCCACCCGCGCCAAGCCTGAAACTCGCGGCGCTCAATGGCCTGGGAAAATGCACCGACCTGACCGCCCATTCGGGATACTCGCGCGCAGGGAGAGCCACCAGGATGGTCTTTTTCTGATAGGCCAGTTTCCCCCTGGCAACCACTGTTTCGACCTGAAAATCGCGCAGGTCATTCACCAACACCACATCGCCAAACCTGCCCGGGGCAATGAGCCCGATTTCACGCGAAACGCCGAAATGTTCGGCGGTATTTATCGTTGCCATTTGTATTGCGGTCATCGGGTCCAAACCTTCAGCAATGGCATGGCGGATAATCCTATCCATATGACCTTCATTAACCAGTGTCTCTGATAGGATATCGTCTGCGCATAAAAGGAATTGCCGGCTGGAAAGTCCCAACTCCGTAACCGCTTTAACCTGCGCGGCCACATCGTGCCAGGCTGACCCATACCGCATCATCACCTTCATACCCTGGCGGGCGCGAGCGACCGCATCTTCCAACCTGGTCCCCTCGTGGTCATCCTGAGGGCCTCCGGCAACATACCCATGAAAGCGCCTTCCCAGGTCAGGCGAGGCGTAATGTCCGCCAATTACTTTGCCCGCCGCCCGTGTGGCACTCATTTCAGCGTGGACCTTGTCATCCCCTTCATACACACCCGGGAAATCCATCATCTCCCCCAGCCCAATGATCCCCGGCCAGGTCATGGCTTCGGTCACATCCTTAGGTCCCAGCACAGCGCCGGGGGTTTCAAAACCGGGGGCTGACGGGACACAGGAAGGCATTTGCACAAAAACATGCACAGGCTGCAACGCCGCATCATCCACCATCAGGCGCACACCACGCAAACCAAAAACATTGGCGATTTCGTGCGGATCAATGAATAGCCCAGTCGTGCCGTGAGGGAGCACCGCGCGCACAAACTCGGTGACGGTGACCATACCGGACTCAATATGAACGTGACCGTCCAGCAAGCCCGGCACCAGGTATTGACCATCCGCGTCAATGACCACGGTTTTTGGCCCAATGGTATGGCTGGCGTCTTCGCCCACATAGGCAATGCGTTTGGCGCGCATGGCCACATCCGTTTTGGGGATAATCTCGCCCGTTTGCACGCATACCCATTGACCATTTTTGATTATCAAGTGCGCGGGAAGACGACCCATCGCGCAATCGACGAGTTCTCGTGCGTTCTGCAGCCAGAAAGAATCCATGCCCATGCGAAACCCCTTTATCCTTCGAACAACCTGGTGGCGGCGCGGTTATGCAGGTGAATGTGTGCTTCTAAATTCAGCCCGGATAGCACGCCTTTTTTTACCACGCCTTTGCCATGCACATAATTGAAGTCCACGCCCCTGGGCTGACAAAGCAGTACAGCAGCCACGGCATCGTGCAGCGCGCCGGCGTAATCCAGCCGGTTAAGGTTGATGGCGATAAAATCAGCGCATTTGCCGGCTTCGAGAGAACCAATATCCTTCCTTCCTAACACCGCGGCGCCGCCCCTGGTAGCCAGCTCCAGCGCCTGACGTACAGAGAAAATTTCCGCGCTGGTCGTTGATAAGGAGGCCCCTTGCAGACCGGCGTTCAAACGCGCCAGCAGCATGGCCATGCGGGCTTCGGCAAGCAAATGTGAGCCGTCGTTGCTGGCTGAGCCATCCACCCCCAGGCCCGTTTTTACCCCGGCATCTACCAGCCGGGCAATCGGAGCGATGCCGGAAGCCAGGCGCATATTAGAAGAAGGGCAGTGCGCCACCCCGCAACCGTGCCGGGCATAAACGTCAATTTCCTCGTCGTTGACGTGAACAGAATGCGCGAACCACACATCCTCGCCCACCCAACCCAGGGATTGCATGTATCCGACTGGTCGATAACCAAATTTTTGCCGGCAAAACGCTTCCTCATCCTGGGTTTCAGCCAGGTGTGTATGGAGATGAACGCCATAACGCCTGGCAAGTTCCGCGCTCTGTTTCATTAATTCACCGGTCACGCTAAACGGGGAACAGGGGGCGAGCACGATCTGCACCATGGAACCAGGATTGGGATTATGGTATTTCTGAATCAGTCGCTCGCTATCCGCCAGTATCTTCTCTTCTGAATCCACCACGCTATCAGGCGGTAACCCGCCCTGGCTTTCGCCGAGACTCATCGATCCTCGCGATGCGTGCAGGCGCAAACCTAGGTCAGCAGCTGCTTCAATCTCATCATCCAGCCTGGAACCGTTCGGAAAGAGGTACAGGTGATCAGAAGCGGTGGTGCAGCCTGTCAGGGCCAGCTCAGCCAGGGCTGTTTGCGTGGAAAGGCGGATATCTTCCGGGGTCATTTTCGCCCATATCGGGTACAGCGTCTTCAACCAATGAAACAGGTTGGCGTTTTGGGCGGCGGGAATTGCCCGTGTGAGCGTCTGGTAGAAATGATGATGGGTATTGACCAATCCTGGCAGTAGAATGTGATCCGTGAGATCAAGTACTTCATCAGCAGTCGCGGGGAGCTGGTCGGTGGCACCTGCCTGTTCGATGAAACCGTCGCGAATAAAGAGACCACCTCCTCGGATCTCCCTGCGGAGGTCATCCATTGTTACCAGGATATGCGCATTTTTGACCAGAAGTGTGCTCATAAGTCACCTCCTCAACATGACCAAAGAAACGAGGTGCAACCCATCGAACGTATTTGAGTGTAATTCGATTTAATAATTAAGTCAATTGTCAGACAACTGAGAGAGCTCAGGCGTCCTGAAGGCTCGCCGCTCTTAAGGTGTTCCTGAGCAGCATGGCAATGGTTAGAGGTCCTACCCCGCCGGGGACAGGCGTGATCGCCCTGGCGACCTCCGCTGCTTCATCAAAACACACATCTCCCACCAGACGGTAGCCGCGGGGCTTGGTGGCGTCTTCCACTCGGTTGATGCCCACATCAATGATTACCGCTCCGGGTTTTATCCAGTCTTTTCTTACCATCTCCGCCTTGCCAACCGCCGCCACCAAAACATCCGCCGAACGCACGACATCTGGAAGGTTCTTCGTGCGCGAGTGGCAAATAGTGACAGTGGCGTTTGCTCTCACCAGCAAGAGGGCAACCGGCATACCGACGATATTGGACCTGCCCAGCACAACCGCGTTAAGCCCTTCCAGCGAGGGGAATTCCTTTTCCAGCATGTACATCACCCCTGCAGGTGTGCAGGGAACGAATAACGGATCGCGTCCTTTTTGCGCCAGCCGGCCAATATTGATAGGGTGGAAACCATCCACATCCTTTTCGATGGAAATGGCGCTGAGTATCTTTTCTTCATCAAGCCCTGACGGCAGAGGCAGCTGTACCAGAATGCCATTGACCGCCGGGTCTGCGTTGAGCTGAGTGACCAATCTTTCCACTTCCGCCTGGCTGGCATCCCGCGGCAACTCGTGCCCGAATGACTCGATACCCACTTCAGCGCAAGCCTTCTGCTTGGATTTTACATATACCTGGGATGCGGGGTTTTCGCCTACCAACACAGTTGCCAGGCCAGGCCTTGATTTGCCTGAATCGAGGCGCTGCTGCACCCCTGCTGCCACCTCTCTTCGTAATTCATCGCCGATCGCTTTTCCATCTATGATCGTGGCTGTCATTTTTTCGCTCCTTATGTTTGATGAATTAATTATACCTATTTTAAGTTTCCGAGGGCGTGATGGTAAAATGGAGCTGGTCGTACAACGCAACAATGGGAGAGACATATGAGTAAAATTTGCGTCATCGGGACGGGTTATGTTGGCTTGGTAACTGGAACCTGTTTTGCTGACCTTGGAAACGAGGTCATCTGCCTGGACATCGATCATGAACGCATCGCCAGCCTTAAGGCCGGGCAAATGCCTATTTATGAACCTGGTCTTGAGCAGCTTGTCAAACAAAACGTCGCCGCTGAACGCCTGTTCTTCACCACAGATTACGCCATGGCGCTGAAGGACGCTGAATACGCCTTTATCGCCGTGGGAACGCCCTCTGGAAATGACGGCGAAGCAGATTTGCGATACGTGCGCTCGGCAGCCGAAGCCATTGCCGACCATGTAAAGAACGCCATCCTGGTCATCAATAAATCCACGGTACCGGTTGGTACCGGCGATTGGGTGGCAGACGTGATCAATCGGCGCAGACACGGTAAAGCATTAAATTTCAGCGTGGTCTCGAACCCTGAGTTTTTACGCGAAGGCTCTGCCATTAATGACTTTATGAATCCCGACCGGGTGGTGTTGGGCTCGGAAGACCAGTCGGCGGCAGACAGGGTGGCCCAGCTCTACCAGCCATTGCGCTGTACCATCATGACCACTGACCTGCGAACCGCGGAAATGATCAAATACGCTTCGAACGCGTTTCTTGCAACGCGCATTTCATTTATCAATGAAATCGCCAATATCTGCGAAGAATTGGGTGCGGATGTGCGCGAAGTTGCCCGTGGAATGGGTTTGGATAAGCGCATCGGTCCCCAGTTTCTCGATGCCGGGCTGGGCTGGGGCGGCTCCTGCTTCCCCAAAGACGTGAAAGCCCTGGAACACATGGCCGTGCTTCATGGCACTCAACCGCAACTGCTGCAGGCGGTCATGGAAATCAACCGTAACCAGCGGCGCCGCGCGGTGATGAAATTGCGCAAGTCTCTTAAAACGCTCAACGAGAAAACGATTGGCGTGCTCGGCATCGCCTTTAAACCCAACACGGACGACATCCGCGACGCGGCGGCGATCGAGCTCATTCACCTGTTGCAAAATGAAGGCGCTCAAATCAAGGCTTACGATCCGCAGGCAATGGAAAATGCCAGTCATGTGCTTAAAAATGTGGTGCTTTGTGAAAACCCTTACCAGGTGGCAGAAGGCGCTGATGCCCTGGTGCTGGCAACCGAGTGGAACGAATTTAAACAACTGGATTTTAAGAAACTCAAATCCATTATGAAACAGGCAGTGATCCTGGATGGGCGCAACCTTTGGGACGCCAGCGCGCTGAAAGACCTGGGATTCACCTACATGGGGATTGGGCGCTATCATCTGCCCGGCAAATAAAAAGTCAAACAAGAGGTGGCTCACTTGAGCCACCTCTTGTTTATTACACTGTCACTGGGGATCTTGCTGGTGAAGCTGCAAATAGGCTTTTAGAACCTGCCCGGTGTAAGAAGTGGGCACATCGCACACTTCTCGTGGCGTGCCGGTGGCGATAAGTTCACCACCCCGATCGCCACCTTCGGGTCCGAGATCGATGAGATAATCTGCGACTTTGATGATATCCAGGTTGTGTTCAATGATGAGCACCGAATTACCGCTATCCACCAGGTGCTGCAGCACATCAATGAGCATATGCACATCTGCTGCATGCAGCCCCACTGAGGGTTCATCAAGGACGTACATGGTGCGTCCGGTTGCCCGGCGTGAAAGTTCCTTGGAGAGTTTCACGCGCTGCGCCTCCCCGCCGGAGAGCGTGGTTCCCGGCTGCCCAATGCGGATATACCCCAGGCCAACCTTCTCCAATGTATGGAGTTTATTGGCAATCGCGGGGATATTCCCAAATAACTTGATACCCTCTTCAACGGTCAGATCAAGCACATCCGCAATCGAAAGCCCCTTATACTTCACCTGCAGGGTTTCCCGATTGAAGCGCGTCCCATGGCAAACATCACAGGGCACGTAGATATCCGGTAAAAACTGCATTTCTATGCGCAATTGACCCTGCCCCTGGCAGGCTTCGCAGCGCCCGCCATGCACATTAAATGAGAAGCGTCCGGCTTTGTAGCCGCGCATTTTACTCTCAGGTAAACTGGCAAACAGGCTGCGAATCTCATCAAACATGCCGGTGTAGGTCGCGGGGTTTGAGCGAGGACTGCGCCCGATGGGTGATTGGTCAATATTGATGATCTTATCCAGATATTGCATGCCTTCAATGCGGTCATACTCTCCGGGTTGGGTGCGCGCGCGGTTCAATTCATGCGCCAATACGTTATACAACAGGTCCACCATCAGGGTCGACTTGCCCGAACCGGAAACGCCGGTAATGCAAACGAATTGCCCCAGGGGTATTTCCACCTCGAGGTTCTTGAGATTGTTTGCCCTGGCGCCAACGATCTTAAGTGTTTTGCCATTGCGCGGGTGCAATTTCTTGGGCAGCGGTACCTTTTTTCTGCCTGAAAGATAGGCCCCGGTGAGGCTGTGCGGATGGTTGATAATCGCATCCACTGTTCCCTGCGCCACCACCTCGCCGCCATGTTCCCCTGCCCCCGGCCCCAGGTCCAAGATCCAATCAGCGGCGCGAATCGTCTCTTCATCGTGTTCGACGACCAGCACGGTATTCCCCTGATCGCGCAGCTGTTTGAGCGTCTCGAGTAATTTTTCGTTATCACGCGCGTGCAGCCCAATGGAAGGTTCATCCAGTACATAAAGCACGCCCATCAACCTTGAACCAATCTGCGTGGCCAGGCGGATGCGCTGTGCCTCTCCTCCGGAAAGCGAGCCGGCAGGTCGGCTGAGCGTCAGGTAATCCAGCCCAACATTTACCAGAAAGCCCAGGCGAGAAGTGATTTCTTTGATGATCCGTTCAGCAATGGTGAAATCCCGGTTGGAGAGCACCCCGGAGGTTGAAAGTGACGCAATGAATTCAAGTGTGCGATTGACCGGCCAGTTGGTGACCTCCACGATGTTGTGGTCAAGCACGGTCACAGCCAGCGCTTCAGGGCGAAGGCGCTCGCCTTTACAGGTTGGGCATGGGCGGTCACTCATAAACTCGGAGATACGGTTACGGATATATTCAGAGTGTGTTTCCCTGAAGCGCCGTTCAAGGTTGGGAATAATGCCTTCAAAGCTCAACTGCATGGTGGTTTTGCGTTCATTGCGTCCTTCCATCACCACCGGTATGGATTCACTGCCCGTGCCAAACAGGATCTTGTCCAACTTTTCCTGAGGAATCGAACCCACAGGCGCGTCAAGGTCAATAGAATACCTTTTGGCTACCGCTTCAATCATCTGCCAGTAGTACCCCCCCTGGTCTCGCGGACCGTTCCATTCCAACGCAGCGATGGCACCTTCCCTCATCGATCGCTCGGGGTCAGGGATGATCAGGTCTGGATCGATTTCCAGCTTGCTCCCCAGCCCCTGGCATTCGGGGCAGGCGCCATGAGGTGTGTTAAAGGAAAACGTGCGCGGCTCAATTTCAGGAATGCTGATATTATGTTCCGGGCAGGCAAGGTGCTCTGAATAGAACAGGTCAAGCGGGGTATCACCGCTCACTTCTTGCACAATGAGGTTACCCTCGCCCACCTTCAGCCCGGTTTCGATTGAATCAGTCAGCCTGGAACGAAAAGAACGCTGCTCTTCTTCATCCTCAGAGCGGGTGATCACAATGCGGTCAACCACCGCGTCAATATTGTGACTTTTGTAACGGTCAAGCACGATGTCCTGATCAAGGTTGTACACCTGCCCATCCACGCGTACGCGCACAAAACCAGCCTTACGGATCTCTTCAAAAGCTGCCTGGTAAGTGCCTTTGCGGGCGCGAACCACCGGCGCCAGGATGAGCAGCCTGGAGCCCTCGGGCAGCGCTTCCACCTGGTCAACTATTTCCTGGGCAGATTGCTTCGCTACCACTCGCCCGCAAACCGGGCAATGTGGAATGCCGATACGTGCGAAGAGCAGGCGCAGGTAATCGTACACCTCGGTCACCGTCCCGACTGTGGAGCGAGGATTGTGCGAGGTAGCCTTCTGATCGATGGAAACCGCCGGCGATAGGCCTTCAATATAATCCACGTCCGGCTTTTCCATTTGCCCGAGGAATTGCCGGGCATAAGCTGAAAGCGATTCCACGTAGCGTCGTTGCCCTTCAGCAAAAATGGTATCAAATGCCAGTGAACTTTTGCCAGAACCCGAGAGACCGGTAATCACCACCAATTTATCCCGTGGTATTTCCACTGTGATATTTTTAAGGTTATGCGCCCGCGCGCCAACCACTCGTATACAATTTTGCGTCATTGTTTCTCCAATCGAACATATATTCTAATTACACTATTTTATCACAAACCAACCTTTAATTATACCCTTGCTGTCTGCCCCTTCCGCGCTTTAATTTCCACCCTCGTGAATCACAGCAGACCGTCTGCCTGCTTCTTGTTCAAGAGCCTCTTTGGCTCACCCGCCGCTGCTCATCTTCAGCGAAAGACAGCGCTGCCAGAACTGAAAAGAAAGGTACAGCCTGGTGTACGCGGCTGCCCGTCATAAACCCAGGCAGAACCTCACCTGACCAGTTGAACCACGCTGCGACCCCTCTACTGTATAATAAAACAATCAATCAGTATTGACAGGAGAGAGGCGCCATGGCAGCAATGAAAGAAAAAGCAACCGAAAGTGAACGGCTTCACAAGCAAGAAATCCACGCCTGGACGATGTATGACTGGGCGAACTCCTCTTTTGCCACCACCATGATGGCAGCGGTCTTTCCGATCTACTTCGCCACCCTGGGTGCGGCTGGTGAAACCGGTGCCATCATGACCTCGCGCTGGGGCTTTACCACCGCGTTTGCTGCGCTGTTGGCCGCTGTAATTAGTCCGCTGCTCGGCGCGATGGCGGATTTTCGCGGCTCCAAGAAAAAGTTCTTAACCGTCTTCATGCTGCTGGGGGTTATCGCCACTGCCCTGCTTTTCTTCCCTAATCAGCCTGGTTCCTGGCTGATCGCAGCTATTTTGTTCATCTTTGCCAACATCGGTTTTGCCGGCAGCCTGGTCTACTATGACGCGCTGCTGCCACACGTGGCCCGCGCGGATGAAATCGACCAGGTTTCTTCTCGCGGTTACATGATGGGCTACTTCGGCGGGGGAATTTTACTGGCTGTCAACCTGGTCATGATCATGGTCCTGCCGGAGGTTTTTCCGCAACTGGGTAAAGGGTTGATGACCCGCCTGTCATTTGTGACCGTGGCTTTGTGGTGGTTCGGTTTTACATTACCTCTGCTCTTCAAAGTAAAAGAACCATTACGCCGTATCGAAGAAGGGGAAGAGGATTTGCACCCCATTCGGGCCAGCTTAATACGCCTGAAAAAAACTTTTTTGGATCTAAAAAAATACCGCGACCTTTCACTGGGATTGCTGGCTTTCTGGATCTACGCCAATGGTATTGGCACCATCATCACCATGGCCACCATATACGGAAAGGAATTGAACTTCAGCGATACCACCTTGATCGGCACACTGCTGATGGTGCAGATCCTGGCAGCGCCATTCGCCATGCTGTTTGGCTGGTTGGCAAAGAAGATCGGCACCAAGAAAGCCATCTACCTCAGCCTGGTCATTTATTCTCTCATCGCGGTCGCCGGGTATTTCCTCTACCATGAATGGCAATTCTGGGTGCTCGGAGCCGCAGTCGCCACCGTGCAGGGCGGCAGTCAGGCGCTTTCCAGGTCAATGATCGGTAAGATGATGCCCAAGAGTAAATCTGCTGAATTCTATGGCTTTTTCAGCGTGTTTGAAAAATTCGCTTCTATCTTGGGACCGTTCATTTTCGGCGTCGTATCACACCTGATGAATGAATCCAGGCTAAGTATCGCTTCTTTGATCCTGTTCTTCGGTCTCGGGTTGTTCGTGCTGACCAAGGTGAACCTGGAGCGAGGGGTGAAAGTGGCGTCAGATGAAGAAGCCAAATTAATAACAGTCGAATAAATGTTTGAACAAAAAGACCGGAAGGAATTTGACCACCTTCCGGTCTTTGATTGTGCTCGTCTACTTCGTCACTTCGTATAGTTCCACCAGCACGCCGCCGGTGCTCTTTGGGTGAATGAACACCATTTTCCGCCCGGGCAGCACCTGCGGTTCTTCACTTAACAGCCTGACCCCTTTTTCTTTTAACTGCGCCATCATACCGGCAATATCGTCCACTTCGAAACACAGGTGATGCATACCGCCGCCGCGCTCCGCCAGGAATTTGGCAACGCCGCTGTCATCGCTGGTGGGTTTCACCAGCTCCACTTCGCTCTCGCCGACAGGCAAGAACGCCACCTGGGCTTTCTGGCTGGGCACATCTTCCAGGTGGTGAAGCTGAATGCCCATGGCATCCTGCCAGAACTTCAATGCCTCGTCCACATCTCCCACTACAACCGCAACGTGATTAATTTTTTTGATTTTCGCCATTTCGCTCTCCTGTGATTGTTATCCCCAAACAGGGGGTTGATACTCGCCCCAAACCGTGCGCAGCACTCCGCAAATCTCACCCAGGGTGATCTCGTTCTCCACACAAGTGATGAAGAGCGGCATTAAATTCTCACTCGCTTTCGCTGTTGATTCAAGATGCCCAAGCAACTCGTTCACTTTCGCCTGGTCGCGATTGGCGCGCAATTCAGCCAGCCGAACGCGTTGCTGTTGCTCAATCGCCGGGTCAACCCGCAGTTGCTCCAGATCGGAAGTGTCGTTGGACTGGAAAGCATTGACGCCCACCACCAGCTGCGCTTTGTTCTCCACATCTTTCTGGAAGCGATAGGCAGAATCCTGAATCTCATTTTGCATGAACCCTTTTTCGATCGCCGCCAGCGCGCCGCCCAGGTCATCGATCTTTTTTATGTACTCCATCACGCGCCGCTCAATCTCATCTGTGAGGTGCTCGATGACATACGAGCCGCCCATCGGGTCAATGGTATCGGCCACGCCGGATTCGTAAGCGATGATCTGTTGGGTGCGCAGCGCGGTGCGCACAGATTTTTCAGTGGGCAGCCAAAGCGCTTCATCTTTGGAATTGGTGTGCAGCGACTGCGTGCCGCCCAATACTGCCGCCAGCGCCTGGATTGCCACACGCACAATGTTATTTTCAGGTTGCTGCGCGGTGAGCGTTGAACCGCCTGTCTGCGTGTGAAAGCGCAGCATCCAGGATTTAGGATCTGCCGCGCCGAAACGTTCGCGCATGATACGCGCCCATAAGCGCCTCGCCGCCCTGAATTTGGCAATCTCCTCCAGAAAGTCATTGTGCGCGGCAAAGAAAAAGGAAAGCTGCGAAGCGAACTGGTCCACTTGCTGGCCCGTGTCTATGGCTGCCTGCACGTAAGCGATGGCGTTTGCCAGGGTGAAGGCCACCTCTTGCACGGCGGTTGAGCCAGCCTCGCGGATATGATAGCCGGAAATGCTGATGGTGTTCCAGTTGGGCACTTCTGATTCGCAGTACTTAAAAATATCGGTGATCAGGCGCAGCGAGGGCTTGGGCGGGAAAATATATGTGCCGCGCGCCACATATTCCTTGAGAATGTCATTTTGGATGGTGCCGCGCAGCAGGCGGGGAGAAACACCCTGCTTTTTACCCACGGCGATGTACATCGCCAGCAGGATAGCTGCCGGTGAATTAATGGTCATGCTGGTTGAAACCTTTTCCAGCGGAATTCCGGCGAACAGGGTCTCCATATCGCGCAGTGAAGAAATGCTGACCCCCACCTTGCCCACCTCGCCCATTGCCATCGAATCATCCGCGTCGTAACCAATCTGCGTGGGCAGATCGAAAGCCACGGAAAGGCCGGTCTGCCCCTGCTCCAGCAGGTAACGGTAGCGCCTGTTGGATTCTTCCGCCGAGGCAAACCCGGCGTACTGCCGCATGGTCCAGAAGCGGCTGCGGTACATGGTGGGCTGGACGCCGCGGGTGAAAGGGTATTCACCCGGGAAACCCAGCTGTTCCATGTAATCAGCGCTACCGGGTATGGCTGCGCGCGGGATGGGTATTCCGGATGGCGTGGTGAATTCATCTTTCCTTTCTTTAAATTTTTCTACCACAGGCTTTACCACTTCTTCATCCCAACGTTTTTTTTCGCTTTCAAGGTTCATGTTTTCGCCTCTGAAAATATTGATGAGCCATCTGAATTGAGTATACACGAATCCAAAATGGATGTGTGAGAAATTATGATAAACTGGAATAAAAATCCTGTAGCGCACCAATCCATGTCGAATTTCCTTCAACTCATCGCCGAGATCGCCATCATCCTGCTCGCCGCCAAAGCCGCGGGTTATTTAAGTGTACGCCTTAAGCAACCTTCGGTATTTGGCGAACTGCTCGTGGGCGTGCTGCTTGGGCCTTCGTTGTTGGATTTCACCAACCTGGGCTTTGTCACCTCTACCCACCTGAGCGAAACCATTCACGAACTGGGCGAGATCGGCGTACTGCTGCTGATGTTCCTGGCAGGGCTGGAGCTGAACATCAAAGACCTCACCCGCAACACACGCGTGGCATTGCTGGCAGGCATGCTTGGAGTGGTCTTTCCGGTGGGGTTTGGCATCGTTTTCGGCGAATTATTGGATATTCCCTTCCGTCAGGCGCTGTTCTTAGGGCTCACGCTTGGCGCCACATCCGTTTCCATTTCCGCCCAGGTGCTGATCGAACTGCAGGTGCTGCGCACCCGGGTGGGGCTTGCCCTTTTAGGCGCCGCGGTTTTTGACGACATCCTGGTCATCCTGATCCTCTCTTCTGTTTTAGCCTTCCTGTCTGGCAGCGGCGGATTCAGGGAAATTATGTGGGTTTTTGCGAAGATGGTCATCTTTTTGGTGCTGGCTGCCGCGGCTGGGTTGTGGCTGTTGCCGCGCATGGTGCGCCTTACACGATCTCTTAAAATCAGCCAGGGACTCACCACCCTGGCCCTGGTGGTGCTGTTAGGTTATGGGCTGGCAGCAGAGCTGATGGGCGGCATGGCCGCAATCACCGGCACATTCCTCGCGGGGCTGATGTTCGCCCGAACACCTGAAAAAGGCACCATCGAGACGAACATGCATCCCATCGCTTACGCTTTCTTTGTGCCCATCTTTTTCGTCAGCATCGGTTTGAATGTGAACCTGCGTGAACTGAACGTTGATTCCATCTGGTTATTCCTGGGCATTTGCGGTATCGCCATCGCGGGTAAGGTCATCGGCTCCGGCCTGGGAGCACTGCTGGCGAAATTCACTTCGCGCGAAGCGCTGCAAATCGGTCTCGGCATGGTCTCACGGGGTGAAGTAGGATTGATCATTGCCAATATCGGTGCCAAGGAAGGCTACCTTTCTCAAGAAATGATGACCATCATCGTGGGGATGATCCTGGTAACCACGCTGGTCACGCCGCCCATGCTGCGCGCTTCTTTTAAAACCTCCAGGAAACCGTCAGAAGAAAAGCCGGCGTCAGCACAAGAGCCGACCAAGGAGGATTGAAAATGCACCTGATATTATTCGTGCTGCACGACCCTGATAAGTTGTACGAATTGATGGACGGTTGGGATGAAGCCGGCGTGAGCGGTGTGACTGTGCTGCCCTCAACCGGCATCGGACGCCTGAAAGCCAGCGATATGCTGCGCGAGGACCTGCCGTTGATGCCCAGCCTGGAGGATATCCTCGCCGCGCCGGAGCGCTACAACCGCACGCTGTTCACGTTGGTGGAAGGCCAGGAGATGATCGACCGCGTGGTGGCTGCCACCGAGCGCATCATCGGCAACCTGGACGAGCCGAATACCGGCATCCTCACGGTCATCCCGGTCAGTCGCATCTACGGGCTGCACCGTAAAACTGACTGAACGAATTGCTTATTTTTGTTCGATTTTTCTTGACCGATTTCGGGGGGGATGGTAAAATCCTGCCGTTAATGCCTCCATCGTCTAGGGGACCAGGACGCAGCCCTTTCAAGGCTAAAACCGGAGTTCGAATCTCCGTGGAGGCACAAAAAAATTACCTTAATCAGGTAGTTTTTTTTAATTCACTTGGATCTTCGAGAATCTCCGTGGAGGCACTAACCAACACCCCAACCTTCACTTGGATCTTCGAGAATCTCCGTGGAGGCACTAACCAACACCCCAACCTTCACTTGGATCTTCGAGAATCTCCGTGGAGGCACAAAAAAATTACCTTAATCAGGTAGTTTTTTTTAATTCACTTTGATCTACGAGAATCTCCGTGGAGGTGCTAAAAATTTACCTCAATCAGGTAGTTTTTTAATTCACTCAGATCTTCGAGAATACCCGGGGGTTGCTCTTAGAAGAACCAAATTAATCCCATGCGCATGTTTTCGGACCGATTGGCACAATTCGATTGAGAATATCTTCTTTGCTGTGGGAGTTCGGCAATTCGAAAAGCATCATGAAATTTTCAATTCTTTCTATCGCTATTCCGCAGTTATTTGAAGCCGAGAATGGCCCGTAACCTGGGGGGAAATACCCTGAATATCCATTTAGAACCGGTACTCCCAATTCTTGCCCTACGATCATTGCGTCCAGTTCTTTGATTACCCGGTAATGGTTATCTTCGTATAAATAATAGAGTATGGGGTCTGCTGGTAAATCTGGTCTTATTTCCGCTTTCAATGCGCTGATTCGTGATTGTACCCCCACTTTTGAAGTGGTGGAATGAGAGAATTGGATGACCTCAACGAAAAACAAAAAAATGAAAAAGAGCACGATGGACGCCGAATGGATGCTTTTTTGGGGTAACTTCAATAACGAATCCATCTCTAACGCGACAAACAGGGCAATCGGCCACATAAAAACGAGAACGACTCTGGACACAGCGCGTATACTATTGCCACCTGGAAAATACCACAACAGCTTGTATAAGGAAAACCCATGTATATTCAATGTGATCAAGAAGATCACTATTGCAGCGCCAATGTACAGGTTGGCCATTTGCTTGTGTTTTGATGGGAAATTCCAGGCAAGACCAATTAACAAAGCCAGAAGAACAGTAAAACCCAAAAACAATTGATGCTCTACTCTACCCACCTGTATTTGCGTGGTGAGAGAAGAAAACGCGTTCTGCCAGATGATCGACCTGTCCGCAATAAGATAACTGGGCAAGGTAGGTAACAGCTGCTCCAGCGCTTCCCAGGTTCTTGAAAAATCCATTGACCTGGACACTTGAATATAGGGAATAAACAACAAGATAAGCGACGCGATAAAGAACCCCATGCTGAGGATAAAGGGGAATCTTTTTTTACCAGTCAGGTTGTGCCACGTTTTTTGCAAACACTTCGGCCAAAACAATAAGGCTGATTTTATCGACTTTGACTTAACGATTGGAAAACCAATAATCACCACCGCCATTAATAGCGTAAGGAAAAAACCCAGATAAATGCTCAAATAAAACTGCCACACCCACCAAAAAGTCACAAGCAGCAAGTGTTTGGCTTTTTGATGGTTCATCCATTGCCAAAGCGAAAAAAGAGCCAAGGGAATACAAAACCTGTAGACTAACTGGGGATGATCCTCCTGAGCCAGAACAGGCAAACTAAAAGTGAAAATGAATGCCCCCAACCCAATCGCTAATGGGTGAAGCTTCATTCTTTGCAAGACCACAACCGCCGTAATGAGACAAAGCAAGTATCCTAGCAAAAACCAATATTGAAAGGCAGTCTCCCGGTCCAACCCCATAGACCTAAAAATAGAATAGAACAACATGGACCCAAAATGGTTTTCGCTATAGGCTACCGTTTTGGGATAAGGGTAGAAAAATGGAGCGTCCAGTAAGGGCTTTTCTTTACCTGTTAACCACAAGTAATCGTGCTCCAGGATGTAATTATTAAATCGAGCATCTCCCAGGTCACCTTGTATTCGGCTTAAATTTTGACCAAGCGGTTGGATGGCAATACGCCAGTAACCAAAAACCAGCAATAATACAGTCAGCAACCAGTAAAACAAAATGGAGAATTGTCTCCGGTCACTGAGTGCCTGGCGAAAATTGGAGAGTTGTTGTCTGCCCACCCCCGTTAACCATAAACCAAAGCCAATAATGAATCCAGCCACAACCAACAAACCAACCTGCGCATACCCAAGTTGAAAAGGTCGCCTTCTAAAAAAATCGCTGAGAACAATCAACAAGGCGCCAAGGGTGCCAACAATACTTATGATGAGCCCGATTGAACGTTTTTTCATGATTGCCCTTGAGAGGTACTGTTTCGGATTATTAACTTAACAAGAATTGCGTGCTGCAGCAAGGAAGTACAATTTCACCATCTGCAGTGAATATTTTCCTGAGCGCGAGCGATGTCCCTCCGATGAGGATGACAAAATTATAGCAGTCCTTCAACTCGATGCCAACAGGCTGCGCTCTTACCTCTCAACGGCCTCACGCTTCTCTTTCCAATCTTCTGGCTTAGGCCGTTTACCGCTCTGTCGCCTTTAATTTATCTAAGCTTTCATTTTCTACACATAGACTTTGCTGCCAGCAGTTACCTTCAGCCCTTTTTTCGTGCAACGTACTTCCATGTATAACCGTTTATCGGGTGTTTTTAGGCTCGATCTGCCCGGAACTTTTACCTTCCCACCACCAGTACAAATTCGCCCTTCTTTCCGCCCACCTGTTTGGCGACGCTTTCTGCTTCGCCGCGGAAGACCATCTCCCCAGGCAGGGTGAGGTCGAATGCCACCATCACCCATTGACCTTTGCCAAACACCTTTATCACATCTTCCAGCAATGCGGTCAGCCGGTAAGGAGTATCCATAATGACCACAGGCATACCAAACCCACGGTATCGTGTCAGTTCCTGTTTCCTTTTTTGCGGGTCGCGTGAGAGGAACCCAGCGAAAACGAAGCGCTCAATCCTGGTATCCAGCAACGAAAGCGCTGCCATCAAGGATGACGCCCCCGGCAGCGGCGAAACAACCACTCCCGCGCTTGAAGCCAGCTGGATAAGGTATGCCCCCGGGTCAGAAAATACCGGCGTGCCGCAATCAGAAATCAAAGCCAGCGATTCACCGTTCAACAGCCGCGTCAGCAGTTGCGCGGCGACCTCGGCTTCATTGTGCTCATTCAAGAGAACCAGTTCTTTGCCGGTCAGTTGCAGTTTTTTTAACAGCGTGCTGCCCGGTTTATGCTCTTCGCATATCACCGTGTTCACCTGTTTCAAGGTTTCGATCGCGCGTAGAGTGATGTCGCCCAGGTTCCCAATAGGTGTGGCGACAATGTACAAGGTGCCCTTCTTTTTGGTCAAATCATCCTCTCCCTTTCGGATTTATGGCAGCCAAAACCATTGTAACCGATTCTTCACCGCCGGTTTTTCCTCCCATGCCGCTTACTCTCTCCTGGCAAAATCGTCTCTGATTTCATTTTTTATGTTACCATTTCATCTCTGGTGCAGATATGAAATTCTCCCGCCTGACCAAAATTTCGTTGCTTCTGGCTGCTTTTTTCTTCCTTGACAAGGTGCTAGCGTTTGCGCGTCAGGTCCTTATCGCTCGACAGTTCGGTCTTTCTGCCGAGCTGGATGCCTTCAATGTGGCTAATAACATCCCTGACCTGCTTTTCGCGCTCATCTCAGGCGGTGCGCTGGCCATTGCCTTTATCCCTGTGCTTTCTGAAGTGCTGACCCGGTCAGGGCAAAAACCCGCCTGGCTGCTCTTTAGCCGCATCGCCAACCTGGCTTTCCTTGTCACCGTCGCATTGGCCATTCTGGTGGCGATCTTCGCCGCGCCAATGGTCCAGGCTGAACTGGGTATCGCTCCCGGTTTCACCGTTGCGCAACAGCACCTGGTGATCCACCTGATGCGCCTGAACCTCGTCGCGACCATCATCTTTTCCATCAGCGGCTTGGTGATGGCCGGCCTGCAGGCGAACCAGCATTTTCTGCTGCCAGCAATGGCGCCGCTTTTTTACAACATCGGTCAAATCTTGGGAGTCGGCATTCTTTCGCCTGAGCAGGGTTACAGGCTTGGCCCGCTCACCCTGCCTGCCTACGGGTTGGGCGTACAGGGGCTGGTTTATGGGGTGATCATCGGCGCGGTATTGCACCTGGCCATCCAGGTTCCCGGGCTGGCAAAATACCATTTCAAGTGGAGCATCAGCCTGAACCTGCGTGACGAAGCGGTTCGCAAGGTGCTGCGTCTGATGGGTCCACGCCTGCTGACGATGTTCTTTATCCAGCTCATCTTCCTCGTCCGCGATAACCTGGCATCACGCCTGGCAGAGGGGGCGGTTACCTCGTTGACTTATGGCTGGATGATCCAGCAGGTGCCTGAAACGCTCATTGGCACCGCCATCGGCACGGCTCTTTTACCCACGCTTTCAGAACACTTCAGCCGCGATGAAAAGCAGGCGTTTAGCGAAAGAATAGACAAAGCCTTTAAGGCGCTGCTGGCGCTCACGCTGCCCGTCACAGCTGTTCTGGCAACAGGGCTCAGGCCTTTGCTCGGCTTGGCTTTCGATTTTGGCGCTGCGGGTACCCGTATGCTCGCCTGGGTGACCGCCGCGTTTATGCTAGGCTTGTTCGGTCATTCCCTCAAGGAGGTCAGCGCGCGCGCCTTCTATGCCAGTCAAAACGCCTGGGTGCCGCTGGCAACCGCAGGGGGTAATGTGCTCTTTTACACGCTTTGCGGAGCGCTGTTATACCGTCCTCTGGGCGCGCCAGGCATCGCCCTCACCGATTCGTTGATCTTTTCACTGGAAGCGCTGGTGTTATTGGCGCTGCTCATACGTAGTGGCAGGGTGTCGATTGTTCCCAGCTCCACTGCCTGGCGCGCGCTGCTGGGATGCGTAAGCGCCGGCGCTGTAACGTGGTTGGGGGTGACCCTGCTCGAAGCGCATGCGCACCCGTTGATATCTGGTTCTGTTCCCATGTTTGCCGGCATCCTGGTCAGCCTCCCCTGGATCTGGCGCGAAATAAAACTGCTCACTCAATTATGAAAAACGCAGCAATTTGACCCTCCACTGGCATACGGTATAATTACGCTCATGTCGAAAACAAACCAGGATAACACCCAACCAATTCAACCCTCCTCCACAGAGGATACCCAACCAAACCATGCTGATGGAGCGTGGTTGAAACCAGTCATGGATGAAGGCGCTACCATCCCTGTAAAGACTGCGGTAAAACGAAAACCCCGTTCAGCCGCATCCTCACTCGTCCTTGATGCTGACGCGACCATCCCGGTAGTCCCCTCTCCAGCGCGAAAACCTCGTAGCGTGACCTCTCAAGCGCCCACCGCAGAAGGGGCGACCGCTCCCATCAAAAAACGCAATCAGCCCACGCCCAAACCAGCAACTGCGCAAACTGCACCTGCTCTACGAAACCCAAAAAAATCGGCTGTTTTATCCCAGCCCGTTTTTAAAGACTCTGCGCAAACACATCCTTTCGCAGGCAGCGGCGAAGAACCCCCTGTTGAAACCGAACCTCCCGCGGGCAAGATGAAACACGGAAAATGGATATGGTTGGGATTGTTGGGCATGCTCATCCTGATATTGTTCGGGGCAGGCGTGGGCTACGCATCTGCCATTCGCGCCAGGATCATCGAGCAGACCAACCAGCGTCTTATCGCAGCCACCACGCAATTTGAGCTCGGATTGGTCGATCAACGTGAAGGTCGGCTTGAGACCGCCAAAAAGCGTTATGAATACGTGTTGGGCATCTATCCCGAATTTCCAGGCATCACTGATAAACTGGTGGAAGTTGGCCTGGCGCTCGCCGAAAGCCAGGGAAGTGCGGAAGCGGTTCCCACACAGGACCCCGGTCAGCCCGAAATTGTCATCACCCCTGTAGCCACAAAAGATACCACCTCGGTCAGCATCCTCTTTAACCAGGCGCAAAACCAGTTGAAGGCTAAAGATTGGCCAGGGCTTTACACCACATTGGAGAAGATGCGCTATATTGACCCTGAATATGAAGCGGTGAAAGTAGACGGCATGCTCTACCTGGCGCTGCGTAACCACGGCATCGCTCAAATCCAGGCCGGGCATCTCGAACCCGGGCTTTACAGCTTTGCGCTGGCTTCAAAGATCGCGCCTATAGATACGGATGCCGCGGGATATTTTGATTGGGCCAGCCGGTATCTCAAAGCGGCTTCTTATGGAGACGTAGACGAGGATAACCCCGTGCTGCACACTTACGCGGTTTCTCAATTTTCAGAACTGCACAGCCTGGTGCCCAATCTGCGCGACGCCTCGGGTATCACCGTCTCTCAACGCTACGCGCAAGCCCTGGTCTACCTGGGTGATTTTTATCAGCGCAAGGGAGATTACTGCAGCGCCGTACCAAATTACCAGCAGGCTGCAACCATTTTCTCCCTGCCAGCGCTCGCGGAGAAGATACCCCAGGCCGAAGAATTCTGTCAAAATCCGCCTGAAACGCCAACCCCCACACCGGATCCATCAGCGCCCACAGCCACGCCTGAACAGGGCTGATCCTGTTGTTTTTTACCTGGGACGGTAGAGATGACCGCTAAGGTCATGCGTTAACGCGCCGGTGATCGTCACCGGGGTCATCTCCCCTACCGGCACCTCTTCATCAATGAGCACCAGCCCATCAATTTCTGGCGCGTCACGGTAACTGCGCCCTACTGAAATTCCGTCGCCATGCCCCTCCACCAGAATATCCAGCGTCGAACCGATAAAACGCTGGTTTTTCCGCAGGGAGAGCTGTTCTTGCAGGCGCATGATCTCTTCCACCCGTTGCAGTTTGACCTCCGCGGGTACAGGGTCGCCCAGCCGCGCCGAAACGGTGCCCGGCTCAAAGGAGAAGGGGAAAACACCCAGGTGGTCAAAAGTCATTTCGCGGATAAATTCCAACAGCTCTTGGTGATGTGCGTCAGTTTCACCAGGGTACCCTGAGATGAAAGTAGTGCGCAGCGCCAGGTCAGGGATGCGCGCGCGCATTTTTTCGATGGTCCGGCGCACCCAGTCCATATTGCTGGGGCGTTTCATTGCCTTCAATACTGGCACTGAAGCGTGCTGCAGCGGCATATCCAGGTAAGGCAGTATCTGGTGCGCGCTGCTCATCAGGTCAATCAGCCCATCCGTCACATACCCGGGATAGGCGTAAAGAATGCGCACCCAGGGGATTGCGGGGATACGCGGCAGAAGTTGTTCGAGCAGCCGAACCAACCCATCTTTCATCCCCAGGTCAGAGCCATAATCAGTAGTATCCTGCGCGATGAGGATCAGCTCTTTGATGCCATGAGATTGAAGAAGTTCCGCTTCATGCAGGATGGTTTCCAGCGGTCGGCTCACCTGTAGTCCTTTGATCAGAGGGATGGAGCAAAAAGCGCAGGGTCGGCGGCAGCCATCCGCAATTTTAAGGTAGGCGCTGGCGCCTTGCAGTGAAACCCTGGGTACTCCCTGTTCATCTGTTCCAATCGTGGGATTTTCGGGAAGATGGTAGCGCGGTTCTCCAGGATGGGCGCGCAGCTCATGCAGGTATGTAGCGATATCCATCCAACGGCGCGTGCCAATCAATCCATCGATGCCAGGCACCATCTCCACCAGTCTCTCGCGGTATAACTGGCTGAAACAGCCGGCAGCGATGAGCAACTGGCCAGTCTTTTTGCTCCGCGCCAGGTCAGCCAGCACTTCCATCGATTCCTGGCGCGCCTGTTCAATAAATCCGCAGGTGTTCACAATCAACACCTCCGCCTGGGCAGGTTTTTCAACCGCTTTATATCCATCCCGGTCAAGCAAGACGGCCATGGATTGCGAATCCACCGAGTTCTTGGCACAGCCCAGTGAAACCAGGTAATAAGAATTTCTCTTCATCCAGTTTTCCTCAGGGTTTTATGGTGAGCGCCGGGGTGATGGTAGGCGTGGGTACGGTAGCGGTAGGCATGGGGGTATTGGTCGGTAAGGCGGTCAGGGTGGGAAGCGGCGTTAAAGAGGGCGTTGGTGAAAAGCGCGGCGTGGGCGTCATCATTTCCTGGCGGGTAAATTCAATTTCGGCCACCTGTCCCAACGGGCCCAGCACGCCGAGGTCCTGTTGGTTGTAATACACCTGCAAGGCAGCTGCGTTCCCGGTGATAAGCGAAATCTTGTAGGTACCCGTGTAAGCGTAAACGTTCCCCGGAATGACACGACCGCTGAACTTTTCATTGCCATCCACGGTGATTTTCATATAAACCCGCTGATACGCCACCACGACCACCTGGATTGGCCCTGGTTCGACCGCGGCGATGGTCGCCTGCATATCTGTCTGCGGAACATTGATCCACTGGGTTGCTTCAGGTGTGTCTTCAGTCAACTGGGTGGTGGGCTCATCAGTCAGCGCGATGATGTCTTCCGTCTCGCCCACTAGAATCTCCGAAATTGAACTGATGGTTGGCTCTGTACGCGGGATGCTGGTGTTGATCATCTTGACCGCACCCCAAACGACCAGCGAAAACAGAACGAAGAAGACCATACCGCCAACCAGCAGGTCAGGTGTTAAAAATCTGCGCCAGCCGGTAAGCGGTTCCTTGCCCATCACCGCCACCCCTTCTTTTTTTTCTACTCTTTCTTGCTCCAGCTTTTCAAGGCGGCGTTGCTGCAAAGCTTCGGCGTAACGCATTTGCAATGCATCAGCGTTCAGGCTAAGAAAAGACGCGTAATTGTTCAGCATTCCCCTGCCTTGCACGCTGGAAGGCAGGTCATCCACCCGCCCGTTCTCCAACGCGAATACATAGAATTCGCGAATTTTTGTCAACCGTTCTACATCGTCCAGAGATAAGCCCAGTGCTTCGCGTTGCCGCCGAAGTTCCACACCAATTTCATTGAAAATGCGCTGAGAAACAGGGGGAGCCGTCACAGGTGACAAGGCTTCTTCATTTCTTTCCCGGGAGGTGGCGCTTAACGATGACCGCTTTTTGCCTGGTTTCTGGCCAAAAGGTTGTGGTCTTTCGACCAAAATGGCAGCGGGCTGCTTAAGCGCGGGTTCGGTTTCAGGCGCCCCCCCGAGTTCATGCCGGGCCATCTGTTCAACCTCGTCAAACACATCCCGAGAACTCAATCCCAGGTAAGCCGCGTACAAACGGGCAAATCCCCTTCCCTGGGCTTGAGATGGTAATTGTTCCCAGTTATCAGCTTCTATGGCTTCGAGATAGTAGACGCGGATATTTGTCCCACTGGAAACTTGCTCCAGCGAGATTTGCTTTTCTTCTCTTATACGGCGCAGGTATTCACCAACTGTCATGTCTTAATCTTAACCGATTTTAAGAAAGACCGGCCTCAGCCCCTGGCTGATTTGGCCGGTCATTTGGGCAATCCAGGTAAAACGCCTTATTCAGCTTTTTCTTCTGTTTCTTCGGTTGCCATTGTTTCTTCGGCTGCGGAAGTGATTGTTTCTTCCACAACCGCGGCGGCTTCAATGATGGGTTCCTCAACCTTCTGTTTCCTGGCAGAAACCTTGGCAGCTTCTCCCTCGCGGTTGACCAGCACTTTGATCTTCGGGTTCAGGTCAACGGTCAAACGTACTGTCGCCAGGTGTTCACCCAATGTGCGGATGGGGGCAACTTCAATTTGGTGTCTGTCCAATGAGATGGCAAGTTTATTGTGGATCTCATCCACGATCATCTGGCTGGTAATGGAACCGTAAAGCTTGCCAGTCTCACCCGCTTTGCTGAAGAATTGCAATTCCAGGTCCTGAAGGAGCTCAGCCACTCCGCTCATCTCCTGGTTCAGTTTGGCGCGCTCAACAGCTGCCCTTTCACGGATTTTCTCAACGGTCTTGAGCGCTCCGGCGGTGGCAAGCACCGCGAGACCCTGTGGGAGAAGGAAGTTGCGGCCGTATCCATCCGCTACCTTCTTGACATCCCCAGCATGTCCCAATTTGTATACATCTTTTAAAAGCAGTACTTTCATGTTCAAGCCCTTTCAAAGCAGAATTCATGCGAAGGGTACAACGCATGTGAACAGGAATTTTACCGCAACGCGCCAGGTTGGTCAACCAAGACGTGTTAGTTCACCTAAAATGTTACTAAGATAACATCGTTAGGCCAAAAGAAAATGTTACTGGAGCCAACGATGTCCGAAGAAGAACCCATGAACGTCAACGAACGCAGGAAGTATATACACAAAATGTGGGGCCGGTACCGGGAAGCCGGGAAAGGAGAAAAGGGCAAACTGCTGAACGAGATCGAACAGGTAACCGGGATGCACCGCAAGTCGATCATTCGATTACTGAATGGGCGCTTATCCCGAAAAAAGCGGGATCGACAGCGGGGCAGGGTTTATGGGGTGGAGGTGGAGGATGCCATCCGGGTCATTGCCCGCAGCCTGGATTATCCCTGTGCCGAGCGGTTGCAGCCCAATTTGGTCTGGATGGTAGATCACCTCAAGGTTCACGAAGAACTGGTCATTGGGCAGGAGACCAGGGAGAAGCTGAGCCGGGTCAGTGTCACCACCTTGAAACGGATCCTGAAACGGGTGGGGCGCAGCCAACCCAAACTGGCCTACCGGCAGCCCAGGCGGCCACAGAGCAACACCCTGCGCAAGCACTATCCCATGCATCGGATCGCCTGGGATGTGGGGGAAGCAGGCTATTTTGAGGTTGACTTGGTCCATCACTGCGGAGAGGTTGCCAACGGGGAGTACATCCATACCCTGCAAATGGTGGATGCAGCCACCGGTTGGAGCGAGATCGTGGCCATCTTTGGCCGCAGCTCCCGGGTCGTTCAGGATGGCTTTGAGTTTCTACTCCACCGCCTGCCTTTCCCGCTTCGCGAGCTCCATCCGGATAACGGCTCTGAATTCTTCAACCAACCCTTGCTCCGTTTCTGGAAGAACCGGCTGCCCGATCTTCAAATCTCCCGCAGCCGACCGTATCAGAAGAATGATAACCGCTTCGTCGAGGAGAACAATTCCAGCCTCATCCGTGCCTATGTCGGCCACGGACGCTTTGACACCCAGGCCCACCTGACTGTTTTACGCAGCCTCTACGACAAGCTCTATCTGTACCACAACTTCTTCCAACCGGTCATGCGTCTGAAAGCCAAACAATATGTTAATCCCTTGAAATATCACAGATTATTTGACCCGGCTAAGCCTCCCCTGGATAGACTGATTGAGCTACAGATCCTTCCCCCAACGGTTCAATCCAAACTGGAGAATTTGCGGTTACACACTAATCCGCTCCATTTACGAAGTCAAATTGATGAACTCATCACTCGGCTTATACAGCTGCCAACTTCAGACAAAACAGTTACTGTAAATATCTTTCAAACTTTGATCAAGGAGGCGGACCCGTCGGTAACATTATCATTTGAACCAACGATGCACCTTCGGTAACATTTTCTTTTGGATTGACAGGCCAAGATAGACACCAAGATAGACGCCATGTTGGCTGCTGATTCATCGATCATCGTTGGTCGGCAGCCGGATTCGTCCCATCTTTCCAATCCATGATCAAATCTACCTGCGACTGGCTTTCGGGGCTGCGGTGCCACCAGGTTGGTGTATCCTTGCGCAGCTCATTAATTCGCTGCAGCGCCTCAGACCCGGTTAAACCCCTGCGAACCAAATAACAGCCCACCACCGTTCCTGTCCTGCCGATTCCAGCGAAGCAATGCACGTACACCGTCTTTCCTGAAGCGATTTGCGCATCTATCTCATCCAGAATCTGCCGCATTAACTTTGGCGGCGGAGCGGTAAAATCGTCGATGGGAAAATTATGCCAGGTGACCTCCAATCCAAAATCCTCTGCTTCTGCCTTCAATACTTGAAGGTAAGGAAAGAAAGAATCTGCGGGTCTGGTCAGGTCAATAAACGCGTTCAGCCCGCAGCGCAGCAGGGAAACAACCCGCTGCCTGGTGCGTTCGCTGTCATATTTACCTGGGTACTCACCAGCCATCAGCTTACCGGGTACAACCCAGTAGGATTCAGGATAGGGAAGGTTACCGGGCTCCATTATTCATTCTCCATTCTTTGAAGGCGCTTGCGGTATCGAATGAGCAATATTAAGAGGATAAATTGAAATGCTGCCACAATCAAGGTGGAAAACTGTTCAAAGTAGAACACCAACGGGTTGACAATAGTGAGCGTCACCAAGAGATCAACAATTCCCAGCATTACGCCCCTTTTCTCAAATTTAAACAAGACCATAATAGCGCTCAGTATGGCCAGTACACCCACCCCTCCTTCGATGAGCACCCTGGCTTCAAACCAGTTTAATCCACTGGCGTTGCGCACCAGCCGGTTAGAAATAAGCTGGTCTACAAACGCTGATAATTGCGCGGCGTCTCTGGTGATCAGCAGATAGCCGATAGGCGACACTAATGCCCAAACTCCCCAAATTAAAAGGCCAAGCACCACCACTTTTTTAAAACGTTTTGGCACAAGCCAGTTCTTTTCGAATCGCTGCAGCGCAGCGCGTATGCGCTCGATAAATATCGGGTCATCAGGCACTACCCTGGAGCGGTTTGTCTTGAGGTAATCTCTCATACTCTCTGCCAGCTCCACCAATGACCTGAGCTCAGCGGCTGCAATCACATTATCTAAACGTTGCAGCAAGCCGCGATATTCTTCTGTAGAAAGATCATGGTCCAGCACTTCATTGAACCGCTCCAGAATTTCGTACATATCTGCCCTGCTGGAAGATTTGCGCCGGTTGCGAATGAATGCGAACAACAAAACGGTGAGCAAAAAAAAGACATACACGATGGGGGCGGCCACAGGGTGAAAATAATCATTGGTCTGGGTGATGAATTTTCCCACTTCATCAATAAAGAGCCCGATTCCCAACCCGGTCAACAACGCTGAAAGGCGTAGCCCCCACTCGTTGGCCAATATCAACGGCAGCAGCGCGCCAATGAATAGCAGCAACCCTCCCCATAATACATGAGCAATGTGAATCTCACCGCTTTCAAGCCTTGGAAATCCCGTCACCTCCAGAAAGAGCCTGGTGCCGCTGATTGAAGCAGCAAAACTCAACAGGGTGATCATCAGGTACTGGGCGGCGTTCCAGCGCTGAACGGGCGTCCGGTCTTTGAACGGGTTATACCGCTCCAGTTTTTTCAGTCTTCTACGCATGATGGAACCTGTCAATGCCTGTTTCTGTTACCGCCGATGAACACGAAGAATGCCGAATCGAGCGGAACTGAGCGTTCTCCATACTGGAGAAGATTGTCAACAGCAGGCTGACAATGCCCCCCGACCGTATATAGGCGTTTGCCCTTCGTGAAGTCTCTCGATACTCCCAGTCTATTGTGTTGAAATCCTGTTTGCGGCTCGCAGGGTTGGCAACCAACTCACAAGGCTTAGGAGGCTTCACGACCAAACCCCCATCATTGAAAAGCGAACCGAGTGGACGTACTACGCTCTTATGCGTATCCTGTCGACGCCCGAGTGCCTGGCACAAATCGAACGCCTCATACGCCATGCCGCGAAGCGTGCACCACACCCAGGTAATGACATTACGCTCAGGGGTGAAGGGGGCCTCCTCGCTTGTATACTCGAAAGCGTATTGAATTCGAAACATCCTCCCTCCAGAAAACAGCGGCATCGTAATTATACAAAATTACGCCGCTGAAAATTCAGCGGCTTTCATGTTCATTTGGCAAGCCTTATTTCTTACGGAGCAATAATTGAAGGGGGCGAGTAAGGAACAACTTCGCCATCACGGGCGAGAAAGATCTGCTCCCCTACATGGTACGCTCCTTCAAAACAACTGCCGCTCTGGATCGCTGCGGAAATTAAACCCTGGATCACCGCCTGGTCGTCCGCCTGGTTCTGCGCCAGCGGGCCAAGCCGGCAAGACTGCGCATCGGGCAAATCAGGCGCCTGTTGCAATAACCATTGCGTCATAATTTCAGATGCGGTTAACCGCGCCAGGTTATAACGATTAAAATCATTTGAAAAGGCTGATGGTGTGAGTTCTTTATCGGCATACAGATAGGCTTCAAATATCGCTTCAACAGGCTTGCCTTCCTGGTTTTGATACTTTTTGATGATCTCAATGCCGCTGTAGGTGGCTGGCCACTCCCCAAAGGGAAGGGCAATCATATTTCCCAATCGTGGGATCAGATCGCCTCTGCCCGCGAGTTCCAGGTAGTAACGGGTAAGCCTGTCGTTCTCCTCAATTTGCCATTGAATATCTTTAACGGCTGTCTTGCTCAGCATTGGGTGTTGGAGCAGGTGGTTATATGGTTCAACGCCATTCTCGATCGCCCAGGCGATGGTTTGCCCAAGTTTTAACCACATGGCGTCTTGATTATCTCCATAAAAGAACTTGTCTCCAATTTGCCGGTCACCATAATACTTATCCCCCATATTTGAAAAACCGGCTGCGCTAAACCCAAAATCAGGATGTTCTTGCGCGAACCGCCATAGTACGCCTATTCCCGAGTATGGGGAAGGCGTGCCATCTTCGCTGATATAGATTTGGTCTGCAAACCAGAAGTCATCTATTGTGATGACCAGGGGTTTTTTGCCGGGCGGCACGAGATAAGTGCCGTCTATCCAGCTCTTAAGGGAAACCAGCGAAAATCCGCTGTCATAAAGCTTTTGCAGGTCGTTCTTAAACTCGGAAAGTCGCGTGAAGGTAATGGCTTCCTTGGCCTCCCAATCTGGGATAAAGCGATGATAGAGCAATATCGGCGCCTGTTGATTCAGCGGCATCACCGCGGCATCAAGGTAGAAAGGCACTTCGGTCGGCGTGGGAGTGGGCAGTGGCGTGGCAGTAGGCAACGGCGTGGCTGTACTGGTAGGTGTTTCAGTGGGCATAAAGGATTGCGCTACTGAGCAGCCTGAAAGCAGCTGGGCAGCCAAAAACACCCATAAGGTTATCCCTGTGAACTTCATCAAAACATTACGAGGTATCTTTTTCATATCCGACCAAGTATATCCGGTTTCAGAGCCTTGGCAAGAGAATGCTGGATTGTTTTTGGTACTTTCCCTTGCGGTCTGCGTAAGAAATATCGCAAACCTCGTCTCCCTCAAAGAATAACACCTGGGCGATCCCCTCGTTGGCGTAGATCTTGGCAGGCAGCGGCGTGGTATTGGAGATCTCCAGCGTCACATAGCCCTCCCACTCAGGTTCAAAGGGCGTCACGTTGACGATGATTCCGCAGCGCGCGTAAGTGCTTTTTCCCACACAGATGGTGAGAACCGAGCGCGGGATGCGGAAATATTCAATCGTACGTGCCAGCGCGAAAGAATTGGGCGGGATCACGCATACCTCGCCCTGAAAATCCACCATAGAGCGCGTATCGAAGTTCTTGGGATCTACAATGGCAGAGTTCACGTTGGTAAATATTTTAAATTCATCGGCAACGCGGATATCATACCCGTATGAAGATAACCCGTACGAAATGACTCCTTCGCGCACCTGGCTTTCCACGAAAGGGTCAATCATCTTCTTTTCCAACGCCATCTTTTTAATCCATTTGTCAGCCTTGATGCCCATATGAAAACTCCTGTGTTTCTAACCTAAAACTGCGCCCGTTGCTGTAAAAGCCGAGCGATGTGCTGCTCGATCTCATTCATCTCCTGTGCATACGCGGCAAGATCAGCCATTAATCCATCGGCTGCGGACGGGTTTTTCAGGGCGCTGCGGTTGATCTTCACGTTCATGCCGGCGCTTTTAATCGCCGCGGCAGCCAGGTAGGAGGCAGAAGCCCCATCCGAAATAGCGTTGAGGTTGCCCAACTCCACCGCTTCGCGAGAAAGGCGCAGCACTTCCAGCGCCCAACCAGCCACACGGTGAGGCACCATTGCAGCCTGCAGTGTGGCTTCCTCCATCGCGTTTTCACGCCGCATTTTTTCTTCATCGTTCGCCTTCGGCAAACGCAGCGCCTGCATCAAGTTGTTAAAAGCGGCGGCGTCCTCTTCAACCGCGCTGGTCAGGTTTGCCCGCAAATCATCCGCTTTTTCGATCATCTCGCGCATTTGTGCTTCCACCGCGGCGTAAGATTTTTTGCCGATGGTCACTCGCCCAACCATCGCCACCAACCCGGCCGCTTCAGCAGCGCTGAACGCGGCGGCTGAACCGCCACCCGGGGTAGGGTTGCCACTCGCCAGGTCTTCAATAAAAGCATACGGGTTATTCGGCGCGGGCGTGAGGTCCTCTTGCGAGGAATACAGGCGGCTTTCAAGAATCTGCTCTGGGTCGAACTGATCTAACTGGGTATACCACACCGCTGTATCGATGAGCGCGGACTGTGGAATGAGACCAACCAGTTCGCTGTGATGGATTTGCGTGCCGTAACGCTGTGCTTCACGTCGCACCATTTCAACCACCCTGAAGATGGGCGTTTTATGAAAATTCGTAAGGTTCATCGAAACCTGCGCCAGCCCTTCCACCAGCACGCCCATACCTTTCACGTAACGCAGCCCCCCTGATGAGTGCCGCACCGCTTTCGCAATCTTTTGCGCGATCTCAGTATCAGAGGTAGTGAGGTAAATATTAAAAGCGATCAAAGGCGCCCTGGCGCCAATCACCGTTGCGCCTGCGCTGCCCAGCCTGGCAGGACCATAATCCGGTTTCCGCTCCGCCAGTGTGCCAATTTCGGCTTTCAATCCTTCATATTGCCCCTTACGGATGTTTTCAAGGTTTTGCCGGTCAGGTGTGGTTGCGGCTTCTTCATATAAGTAAACAGGTATTGATAGCTCATCTCCCACCCGTTTACCCAGGCGTTTTGCCAGTTCTACACAATCGCTCATGCTTACCCCAGAGATGGGGACAAATGGCACGACATCTGCCGCCCCAATGCGCGGGTGTGCTCCTTGATGCTGCTCAAGGTCGATGCGTTCCGCGGCTGTTTTTATCGACTGAAAGGCTGCTTCTTCAATCGAAGATGGACTGCCGACCATGGTGATGACCGTGCGGTTATGGTCCAGGTCAGAGTGCTGGTCTAAAACCCGCACACCTTCAACAGACTGGATGGCCTCGATGATGGCGCCAATCACTTCAGGCCGGCGGGCTTCTGAAAAGTTAGGGATGCATTCGATCAAAGGTTTTGTCATCATTGCCCTCGTTTTATGTTTGTCAAATTATAACCCAGGCGTTTTCTGCCATATTTCCTGCTCAGGGCTCATCCAGCTTCTTGGACTCTTCCCAATACGTATCCATCTCTTCCAGGGTCATGTTTTGCAGCTCGCGACCAGCCATCTGTGCCGCTGATTCGATGTATGCAAAGCGACGGCGGAATTTCTGGTTGGTGCAACGCAAGGCAGATTCCGCGTCCACACCATACCAGCGCACCAGATTCACCACAGCGAAGAGCAAATCCCCCAGTTCCTGCGCGCGTTCCCGCTCATTCTGCACTTCGCTGACCTCGCGCATTTCTTCGAGCACCTTGGCAAGCACCGGCTCAATGTCCGGCCAGTCAAAGCCCACCCGGGCAGCGCGTTCCTGAATGGATTGCGCCTGCGCCAGCGCGGGCAGGATCTGCGGGATGCCTTCCAGAAGGCTGGAATGCTGCTCTTTGCCTTTAGCAGAACGCTCAAGTTCCTTGAGCTTTTCCCAGTTCTGTACCACATCCCGGTCATTTTTTACGCTCACTGAACCAAATACATGCGGGTGCCTTGAAACGATTTTTCGGTTGATTTGTTGCAATACTTGCGTGATATTGAAAGTATTTGTTTCTGCTGCGATTTGGGCATGTAGCGCAATTTGCAGCAGCAGGTCGCCCAGTTCTTCCTTCAACCCCTCCATGTTGTTTTTATCAAGCTGTTCCAACGCTTCGTAAGTTTCTTCCAACAGGTATGGGCGCAAACTCGCATGGGTCTGTTTTCTGTCCCAAGGACAGCCATCCGGTGCGCGCAGCCGGGCGATCAATTGCATAAAGTTTTCCAGCGAGGTATCCGGCGCGCAGGGCGCGATGAAAACAGCGTCAACCCGCTCGGGTAAACCCTGCAGTCCTGCGAGCGTTGTTTCTTGCCAGGGAACAGCGCTCCCGGGTTTCTCCATACGAATAAAAAGCGGGTGTTCGGGCGGGTAAACCTGTGCCAGCATGCTGCTGAGATGGGCCACTTGAGAGGCGAACCCCGCGCAATGGAACAGCACAGGTAAAGCGGGTGAAAAAACCGGGTAATCCGTATTCATAAGGGCCAAAATATCGATGGATTGTAAAGAACCGCCCAGCAGTCCAGCTGCCTGCGTTGGCAAGTTGTGCGGCAACGCAGCGCCGTCCAGCCATTCCACTGTCCTGGAGATGCCTGCCAGTTCTCCGGCCAGGCGGTCAAGGAAAGCAGGTTGGATGGATGTTGCATAAAAAACGGAGAACTGCGTATCTCCGGAGGGAATCCTGGCGAAAAGCCGCTCGCGCCATTGGCTGGCATTGAAATTCAATGAGGGCTTTTCTCCAACCTGCTCTACCGTCGTAACGCCCTGTGCTGCCAGCCATGCAGCAGCGCTTTCGCCGCGCGCCAGGCAAAGATGTGCTTTGCCGGCCATTTGAATGACGGCGCTTTGCTCCACCCCAGTAGTCAGCACTGACAAATTGTGTATTCGTTTTTCTTCCATAAGCCCTCAAAAAAGCAAGACACGGTCATCCTGCGGGCCTTTGACCGGATCAATGATGATCGCTGGTGTCCAGGCGCACCTGATGACCGCATCTCATCCATATCAGGATGAAATCCAGACAGGGACTATCGTTTGGTGTACGTAGGAGCCTTACGCGCCCGCTTGAGACCTGGTTTCTTGCGTTCTTTTACGCGCGGGTCCCTGGTAAGGAACCCTCCTTTACGCAGTAGAGCGGTGTTTTCGGGGTTAAGTTTTACCAGCGCGCGTGCCAACCCCAATTGAACTGAATCGGTCTGGCCGCTAACACCACCGCCGCGAACACTCACTGTGATATCGTAGGTCGCTCGGTCCTGTTCAGTGGCTGACAACGGGCCCAAGATGGCTTCCATATCGCCCGTGCGCGGAAAACATTCTTCTACTGGACGGTCATTTACGGTAAATTTTCCGTTGCCGCTCATCAGGCGAACCCGGGCGGTACTTTCTTTGCGGCGTCCAACACCTTCATAATACTGACTCGACATATCTTTCCAGCTCCTTTAAGCAACCGGTTTCGGGTTTTGAGCCGCGTGCGGATGCTCTCCGCCAGCGTAAACTTTGAGACGCTTCAATAAAGCGCGCCCCATTCGGTTATGTGGCAGCATGCCCCATACGGCCGCGGTAATCACACGATCCGGGTGGTTCTTCATCTGGTCTCTCATTACCACTGTTTTTAACCCACCCGGGTAATTTGAGTGCCTGTAATATTTCTTTTCGTCAAGCCTCTTCTGGGTGATGTCTAATTTTGACGCGTTGATCACCACCACTGCGTCACCCATATCCACCCCGGGGGTGAAAGTCGGTTTGTGTTTACCGAGCAGGTAAGCTGCAATCTGGGTCGCCAGGCGCCCCACACCCTGACCGGTCGCATCGATCAGCAACCATTCAGGTTCCTGTTTTCCTTTGAGGACGTAAGTTTTGTCCACTTTCTCATCTCCATTGGCGGGGTATATCCCTCGCCATTGATTAATTTTTTTCATCCTCGCAACGCTCACGCGTAAGACTTGCATAACTCACATTTACCAGAAAGAGCCCCTGGGCTGGTGCCAGGCCCGGTTTTAACGGGCGGCCTTCTCGTAATGCTGTTTCAATCTCACTTTCATCAGCCCCGCTGGCGGCTTGCACCTGTATAAAGACCATCCGGCGGACCATGTGATAAAGAAACGCGTTCGCTTCGACTTCGTACCGCCAACCTTCTGGGGTTTTCATCCATCGGCTGGTATACACTTCGCGTGTCGTGCTGCCCCCTTTCTTCATGGCTCTGCCAAAAGCGCAAAAATCATGCCTGCCAATGAACCTGCTTGCTGCCCGGTCGAGCCTTTCCGGGTCCAATTCAGGCCAGATGCGCCAGGCGTAACGCTCCAAAAGGGGCTGCCTCACGGGTAACTGGTAAAGGTGATAATGGTACGTGCGGCTTGAAGCGTCATAACGGGGATGGAATTCCGCTTGAGCCACATTGGCTTCGATCACCGAAACATCATCGGGTAAGCGGGCGTTCAACGCATTTACCAGATCAGCAGATGAGTGTTGCCAATCCAGTGAGATTGTCGCCACCTGTCCACAGGCGTGCACACCTGCATCGGTGCGGCCTGCGAAAAGCATGGCGGGTTGCTGCCAGCCCAGCTCCCTAAGAACAGTTTCAACCACCAACTGGACAGTTCGTGTTTTTCCCTGGCGTTGAAAACCTGAGAAATCAGTACCGTCGTAGGCGAGGATAAGTTTGTAAAGTGCCATGCCAATCCATCCGGAAACCCGGAAGGATTATTCTTCTACCAGCTCGATCTGGACCATCATGGCGGAATCGCCAAGGCGGGGTCCAAGTTTGTAGATTCGGGTATAACCGCCTTTACGGTTTTCGTACCGCGGGGCGATTTCATCAAACAACTTTCTGACCATGGCTGCGGAACCCAATCGGGCGGCGGCCAGCCTGCGCGCGTGAACTTTTTCAGCATCCGTACCGTTGTTGCTGCGGCGCGCGAGCGTGATTAATTGTTCTGCTTCTCCACGAATAAATAAAGCCTTGGTGTGGGTGGTTTGAATCCGTTCGTGTTCGAACAGTTGTTTCACCATCGTGCGGCGCAAACCAGCGCGATGGTCTTTTTGACGTCCTAATTTTGAACCTGCAATCTGATGGCGCATCTTTACCTACTCCAACTCTTTTTCATCAGGCAAATAGCCTTTTTCTTTCATCTTTTCACGGAGCTCATCCAGGCTTTTCTCGCCAAAGTTCCGGATTGACATAACAGCCTCTTCGCCCTTTTCCAATAATTCCAGCACATCGCCCACCGATCTCACGCCAGTTCTCTTGAGCGAATTGAACACTCGCACGGTAAGATCCAGGTTTTCAATCGGAGTCTCAGCAGCCTCACTTGTGAGATGGCTGCCTGTCATTTCTTTGTCAGCTCCAAGCAGAATGCTCTCTTCGCTCACGCCAGAAATCAGCCGCAAATGATCAATGATGACCTTCGACGAAGAAGCCAGCGCTTTTTCAGGTGAAATTGTGCCGTCCGTCCAGATTTCAAGATTAAGACGGTCATAATTCGTGCTCTGCCCAACGCGAGCGGAGCCCACCGTGAAGTTGACCCGTTTAACCGGGCTGTAGATGGCGTCTACCGGCAATTCGCCAATGGGCAGTTTCCCACTGCGATCGGTCGCGGGAGAATAACCGCGTCCCCGCTCCACAGTGAAGTCAAAATCCAGCTTCGTCTTGGCATCGTCCACTGTAAAGAGGTACAGCTCAGGGTTAACAATTTCAACCTCGGCTGGAACCTGTAAATCAGCAGCCGTTACCACTCCCTCACCCCGCACATCCAGGTGCAAATGGGAGGTATCACCATCGTGGAGGATCATACGGATCTGTTTGATCTGCAGGATCACCTGGATAACATCTTCCCGAACACCGGGGATATCAACAAATTCGTGCGTCACATCAGAAACACGCATAGAGGTAATCGCCGCGCCATCCAGTGATGAAAGCAGCACACGCCGTAGTGAGTTACCCAGCGTGTCGCCGAAACCCCTCTCCAAAGGAGCGATGACGAATTTCCCGTAATTGCGGGCCTCTGCCTCGCGTTCAATCTTGGGTGTGACCATATTGATTAAAGCGCACATAATACACCCTTTCCGATACTCACTTGTATCCTTTCATCCTTTTAGCCCGCTTTAACGTGAGTAGTACTCAACAATCAACTGTTCGTTCAGGCTGCCCTCGATCTCAGAGCGTTCTGGTAGCCTGAGCACTCGACCGGAAAGTTTTTTCACATCCCTGTCCAACCAGACAGGGCACAAACGTTTTTCAGCCAAATCGGCAAGCGTTTTGAAGTGTTCGTGCTTTAAGGAGGTCTCTTTTACGGTGACGGTATCACCTGGTTTTACCAGCATCGAGGGGATATCGGCGCGCCGTCCATTGAGCTCAAAGTGCCCGTGGTTAACGAGCTGCCGGGCTTGGGCGCGGTTCTCCGCATACCCCAGTCGGTATACCACATTATCCAGGCGAGTTTCGAGCGTGCGCAGCAGGTTTAAACCCGGGAGACCGCGCGTGCGCAGTGCGACCTGGTAGTAACGCCTGAAAGGGCGTTCCATCATACCGTATACACGGCGGGCGCGTTGTTTGGCGCGCAATTGGCGGGCGTAATCCGACTCACGCTCAGAGCGACCCTGTCGGGTGCGTCCGTGCTGGCCGGGAATAAAACCCCGTTTTTCGAAAGAACACTTGGGCGAGAAACAACGGCTGCCCTTCAAGAATAATTTTTCACCTTCACGCCGGCAAAGTTTACAAGCCGGACCAGTATATTTGGCCATATCTTAACCTTCTCCTTTTAATTACACGCGGCGTTTTTTCGGAGGCCGGCAGCCATTATGCGGTACCGGTGTGATATCCGTAATCGAGCGCACTTTTAAACCCAGGGATTGAACAGCGCGAATGGCGGATTCCCTGCCGGGTCCCGGCCCTTTGATGATCATGTCCACTTCCTGGACACCCATATTTTGCGCAGCCTTAATCGCCTGTTCAGCCGCAAGACGGGCGGCGAAGGGTGTGCTCTTGCGTGAGCCTTTGAATCCGGCTGAACCTGCGCTTCCCCAGCAGAGCGAGTTGCCCTGTTGATCAGTCACCGTCACAATCGTGTTGTTGAAAGACGCGAAAATGTGCACCTGGGCTGATGACAGGGTTCGTTTCACTTTGCGGGTCGTGCTTGTGCGACGCGTTGAACGAACATTTTGAGCCATATTACCTCGTTTACCTTTTTCTAAATCACGTTAGTTTCTACTAAAGAGCCTGACCGGGCTGCCGCGGGGGGAGAAGGCACCCCACCCGGACTGGTTCTAAAGCAGATTACTTCTTCGCTGCTCCACGGCGGCGTCCGCGACCGGCAACAGTCTTCTTAGGACCCTTAGCGGTACGGGCGTTGGTGCGTGTGCGTTGCCCATGAGCCGGCAGGTTGCGGCGGTGCCGCAAACCGCGGTAACAACCAATTTCAATAAGCCGCTTGATGTTCATCTGCACTTCGCGCCGCAGGTCACCTTCGACTTTATAGTTCTTCGAAATAAACTCTCGAAGAGCCGCAACTTCATTTTCAGTCAGGTCTTTAACCCGGGTATCAGGGTTAACCTGAGTAGAACGCAATATTTCACGTGCTCTGGTAGGACCAATGCCAAAAATGCTGGTCAGACCAACTTCGATCCGCTTGTTTCGCGGTAGATCAATGCCTTCAATTCTCGCCATAAGTTCCTCTACCCTTGTCGCTGCTTGTGCTTAGGATTTTCGCAAATAACAAACAGAACGCCGCTGCGTTTCACGATTTTACATTTCGCACAACGTTTGCGAATGGATGTTGTTACCTTCATAATACCTGTTCCTCGCTCTCGTTCTTAATCCGAATTTTCAATTTTACTACTACTTCCATTTTCCGTCCAGAATCGACCCGTCTCCCTGCGTAGTGAGGATCAAAGGTCCATTCTCCGTTACCGCAATTGTATGTTCGAAGTGCGCGGTCAGCGAGCCATCTGCTGAAGATACCGTCCACTGGTCAGGCAGTACCTTGGTGTAAGGTGTGCCAACCAGCAACATGGGTTCCAGCGCGATGGTCATGCCGGCGCGCAGTACCATCCCTCTGCCCGGGGTGCCATAATTGGGCGCTTGAGGGCCTTCGTGCATCGCTCTTCCCACGCCGTGCCCGGTATATTCACGGGTAACGTGGAATCCGCGCTCTTCGGCGTATGCCTGTATGGCTGCCGAGACATCCCCCAGGTGATTTCCTGCCACCATTTGGGCAATGCCGGCGAACAGCGCTCCTTCGGTGGCAGCCACCAGGCGGCGTGCTTCATCGCTCACCTCGCCAACCATCTCAGTGAACGCCGCGTCTCCAACATACCCTTCATAGACAGTGCCGCAATCCACCGAAACGATATCCCCTTCTTTCAACCTGCGTTTGCCTGGAATACCGTGTACCAATTCATGGTTGACGCTCACATTGGTGCTCGCGGGGTAAGGATAAGGACCAGGGTAACCTTTAAAAGGGCTGTAACAGCCGTATTTACGCAGCACTTCTTCAGCTGCAGCGTTGAGGTCAGCGGTGGTCACCCCAGGACGCACCAACGCGCGCGCAGCAGCCAGCGCTTCAGCATTGATTCTGCCTGCTTCCCGCATCAGGGCGATTTCCTGCGGCGTTTTAATGGTTACCTGTCGGTCCCAAGACATTTACGCGGCTTTCTCGATCGCTTGTAAAAGAGCATTCGTTACCTGGTCGATGGGCTTGGTGCCATCCACCTCGACCAGCAGTCCATTTTCACGGTAATATTGAATCAGCGGGGCGGTCTGTTCCTGGTAAACCTTGATGCGGTTTTTGACAGTGGCTGGCAAGTCGTCATCCCGCTGGTAAAGCTCAGAACCATCATAGTCGCACACGCCGACCGCTGTTGGTGGATTATATTTTTCATGGAATACATGCCCGTTCTTACGGCAGGTCCACCGACCGCTTAATCGTTCCACCAGTACCTCTTCGGGAACAGCGATATACGGAACTACACTGACGGCTGCGTTGAACTCCTGCAGCATTTGCGCCAGCGCCTGAGCCTGTGTCGGAGTGCGTGGAAAACCGTCTAAGAGCGCGCCTTTTTGACAATCTGGGCGGCCGAGCCGTTCGCGTACCATGGCAATCGTGACGTCATCAGGAACCAATTCACCACGCTGCATGAACGTCTGGGCGAGTTTTCCCAGCTCTGTTTCGTTCTTCAAATTCTCCCTGAAGAGATCGCCAGAAGAAACATGCATCAACCCATATTTTTGCGCGATGAGTTGGGCTTGCGTTCCTTTTCCAGCGCCTGGTGGTCCAAGAAGAACAATGTACACAGCCATATTAACCTTTGATAATACTTTCGTCGTAACCATGAACTTTGAGTTCGGTTTCGATGATGGTGAAGGTATCACGCACAACGCCGACTACAATCAACAGGCCTGCGGCTGAAATTACAAAGGCGCTCGCCCTGGTAATTGGCAGGATCGTGCCGATGATATAGGGTAAAACAGCCACAAACCCGAGGAAGAATGCGCCCGGGAAAGTTATGCGGCGCTGCACCCTGGTGAGGTATTTTTGCGTTGGTCCACCACGAACCACCCCCGGAATTTGCGCGCCCTGCTTTTTGAGCGTATCACCGTAATTCTGTTGGGTGAACAACACATCTGTGTAGAAGAAGGTGAACGCCACGACCAGGACAAAGAAAATGATCGGGTAGAACCAGCCACTACCGCTGAACAGGGAGTAAACGCCGTACCAAAAACCGGAAGTTTTACCGGCGATGAAGTAACTGGCGATCAGCGCCGGGAACGACAGGAAGGTTTGCGCGAAGATAAGCGGGATCATACCTGCCATGTTGACCATGAGCGGTAAATTGCTTCTCACGGGCATCGACATGCGATTGCCAATGCGCCTTCCAGGGAACAGCACGGGTACATTGCGTCTGCCCTGCTGCACATAAACGATGGCGAAAATTGTGAGCGCCAGCAGGACCAGGATGATGATCAGCACCCACCAGCCATTTTCTTTATCTGCCAGGATACCCAACAGGTTGGAAGGAATTTTTGAAATGATACCGGCGAAGATGATCAACGATAAACCCTGGTTGGGAATACCAAATTCAGAAATGAGTTGACCCAGCCAGATACCAAACATCGTGCCCGCCACCATGCTCAATAGCAGCGTAATCGTCGGTAACAATGAAGCGCCGACAAACCCAAAAGGCGTGGTCAGCACGCTGCCGGTTTTTGCCATCGAATTGAAGATGTTGACCTGCCCAATGGCTGAAAGAAACGCCATGGGAATGGTCAGCATGGTCGTCCATTTTTCCATCAAAGACCGGCCTTCGCGCGGGTTGTCTTTCAGCCTGCGGTCAAGGGCAGGGATGATGGGCACCAGCAACTGGATAATAATTTGCGAGGTGATGTACGGGTATACACCCATCGCAAGGATGGAAAAGTTCGAAATAGTTCCGCCTGACAGCAGGTCGAGCAGGTTAAAAAGCGATGCTCCCGGTCCACCCATCTCTGAAATTGAGCGGATGACCTCGCGGTTGATACCGGGAACAGGGATATTCGCTGCCAGCCGGTAGATCACCAGCAAGAGCACAGTAATCAACAGCTTCTTGCGGATGTCTTCAGATGTCCAAAGGTAACGCCAGGCAGATCGCTTCATTCAACACTCCTTAGGATGGCGTTCAGGCGACAATCTCTACTTTGCCGCCAGCGGCTTCGATCTTCTCACGAGCTGATTTTGAAACTCGTTGCACCTGCACGGTTAGCGCAACCTTAACCTCGCCGCGGCCAAGCAGGGCCACAGGGTTGCTGGCTTTGTGGAGCAACCCGTTTTCCTGCAGGGTTTCGCGAGAGACGATGCTGCCCGCCTGGAAGCGCTCTAATTGATCAAGATTGACCTCGTTGAATTCAACCCGGTTGGGAGGGGTAAAGCCCTCACCACGGATGAAAGGGAGGCGGCGATAAAAAGGCAGGTTACCACCCTGACGATAAAGGTGCCCCCCAGATCCTGCACGAGCGCCAAGACCCTTGGTGCCGCGTCCGGCGGTCTTTCCCTGCCCCGCAGAGATACCGTGACCTTTTCGTTTCGGGGCTTTTTTCGCCCCTTCGTTTGGCATTAGATCGTGTAATTTCATTTGACTTCCTGCTCTTCGATTTTTACAAGATGATTGACTTTCATCAGCATGCCGCGAATCACCGGTGAATCAACCTGTTCGACAGTTTGATTCATGCGGCGCAGACCCAGCGCGCGGATGGTGGCTTTATGCGTTTCGGAATAACCGATGGCGCTTTTCACCAACGTGATGCGCAACTTTTTCAACGCTTCTTTTTTCTTAGGCATTCTTCCTCCGTTCCCAGTAAGGCATCAGTTCTTTCACGGGTTTTCCGCGGCGGGCTGCCTCGGTTTCGGGGGATTTCAATTGCGCGAGCGCGTCGAAAGTGGCTTTCACCACGTTCAATACGTTTGCGCTGCCTAATGACTTGGTCAGAATATCGTGCACGCCAACTGCTTCAAGTACCGCGCGCACGCCGCCAGCAGCGATCACACCAGTACCAGCTGAGGCAGGTTTGAGCAGTACAACCGCCCCGGCTGTGCGGCCCGTAACTTCATGCGGGATGGTCGTGCCGGTGAGCGTGACCTTGCGGATGTTCTTGTGGGCGCGTTCGGTGGCTTTGCGCATCGCGTCTGGCACGGCGTTCGCCTTGCCAATACCGATACCAATTTTGCCGTTATTATCTCCGACAACAACAGTGACCCTGAACTGGAAGCGCCGGCCGCCTTTAACCACTTTTGCGACTCTGGCAATCTCGATTACCCGTTCGTCAAACTGCGTTTCCTGGGGTTGATAATCCATCATATCCATAAAATGAGCCCTCTATCTCTTCCTTCTACCCTAAAACTCAAGACCGGCTTCACGAGCCGCGTCTGCCAGCGCTTTCACACGGCCGCTGAATCGAAAACCGCCGCGGTCAAAAACAACCCGGGTAATGCCTTTGTCTTTTGCGCGCCGGGCGAGCAGCTCGCCTACCAGTTTCGCCTGGTCCAGCTTTTTCTTTCCGTCCGTTTTGCCGCGCAATTCATGGTCGATGCTTGAGGCGGCGGCAAGTGTGACGCCGGCCTGATCATCGATTACCTGGGCGTAAATTTCAGCCAGGCTGCGAAATACGCTGAGGCGAGGTCGGGATTCAGTACCGCTGATGTACTTGCGCACGCGGCGGTGTCTGTGAATTCTTGCTTCTGTACGATTATTTTTTGCCATATTCCCTCACCTGCTTTATGCCTTCGCCTTGCCGGCTTTACCGGCTTTGCGGCGTATCTTTTGACCTTTGTAACGTATACCCTTGCCCAGATAGGGTTCAGGTGGTCTGATCTTGATAATGTCATTCGCCAGTTGGCCGATGACCTCATTATCTGACCCATTGATCTTCACCAGGTGGGTCTTGCTGTCGATCTCAAAGTGCACGCCTTTTGGCGGGTCAATTTTGAAGGGATGCGAATAACCAACAAACAATACCAGTTTTTCGCCTTCCATTTCCACGCGATATCCCACTCCATCCACTTCCAATTCAGTGGTGAAACCGGTAGACACACCGGTGACCATGTTAAAGAGAAGGGCGCGCGTGGTACCGTGCAATGCCCTCACTGGCGCGAGGTCAGAATTGCGTTTGACCAACAGCATCCCATCCTCCTGGGTGATGATGATATCAGGAGAAAACTGGCGCTTCATTTCACCCTTCGGTCCTTTTACTGTTACCTCAGAACCGTTAATTTCAACCTGGACTGAATCAGGTATTCTGATGGGTAATTTACCTATACGAGACACGATATCTATCCTCCTTCATCCCAGGGGCTACCAAACCTTGCAAAGAACTTCGCCACCAATTCCGAGCTGGCGAGCTCTTTGTCCGGTCATTACACCCTTTGGGGTGGATAGGATTGCGATACCCATCCCTGCCAAAACCCAGGGGATGTCTTGTTTTTTACTGTAGACACGGCGGCCAGGGCGGCTGATGCGCTCAAGACCGGTGATAACGGGTGTTTTTTCACGCCGTTCACCCACATACTTGATCTTGATGCGCAAAGTCATCATCCCCGGTTTGTCGCCTTCCACCACTTCATATCCTTCAATGAAACCTTCCTCCTTCAAGATGCGGGCGATTTCCGCTTTGACCTTGGAGTGAGGCATGGCAACCACTGATTGGCTGCCAATGACGCCATTCCGGATACGGGTCAACATATCAGCAATTGGATCATTTACACTCATGTTTCTTCCTCCGAATTGGCATTACCAGGATGACTTGGTCACGCCGGGAATTTCGCCTTCGAGAGCCAGCTCTCTGAAGCAAATGCGGCATAAACCAAAGCGCCGCAGGTAACCGCGCGGTCTACCGCAGCGTTTACAGCGGTTGCGCACCTGATTGGGATATTCCCGTCTTAATTCACGATATTCCATGCATTTCTTTGCCATACTATTCCTTCCTGAAAGGCATGCCAAGCAGTTGCAGCAGGGCTGCGGCTTGATCATCAGATGGTGCGGTAGTTACGATGGTGATTTCCATACCACGTACTTTATCGACTTTGTCATACTCGATCTCAGGGAATATGATTTGCTCCCTTAAACCCAGTGTGTAGTTACCTCTGCCGTCAAAAGACTCCGCCGACACGCCGCGGAAATCACGCACACGGGGCAAGACAATGTTCATCAATCGATCCAGAAAAGCCCACATCTTTTCTCCCCTCAGCGTGACCGCAGTACCAATTGCGCGCCCTTCGCGCAGTTTGAAGTTCGCGATGCTCTTGCGCGCCTTGGTGATCACTGGTTTTTGACCGGTGATGGCGCTCAGGTCCTGCACTGCCGCATCCAACGCTTTGGGATTTTCCATCGCCTCGCCCATGCCGATATTGATGACCACTTTCTTAATCCTCGGTATCTGCATCACATTGGATAAGCCGAGTGATTTCATCAACGCCGGTGAGACTTCTTTAATATAACGTTCTTTCATTAAATTCATTAGAAACCTCTCTCAATCGGCTTATTCATCAATCAGTGCGCCGCATTCCTTGCATTGACGCTTTGTTTTATCGCCTTCGCGTACCAGGCCAACGCGCGTAGATTTATTACATTTTTTGCACACGATTGCCACGTTGGAAATGCTGATAGGGGCTTCAAAACGGACGAGGCCCGGGTTGACTGTACGACCCTGTGATTGGACCTGGCGCTGATGCTTGGTGCGTGTGTTCACACCCTGAATAACCACGCGGTTCTCATCCGGCAGCACTTTGATCACTTCGCCGCGCTTGCCCTTATCATTGATGGTGCCGCTGATTACTTCCACCTGATCACCCTTACGAATTTTTACTTTCATAATAATTGCTCCTATCCCTCTGTTAGAGTACTTCTGGCGCCAGAGAGATGATCTTCATATAGCCCCGTTCACGCAGTTCGCGCGCGACAGGACCGAAGATGCGTGTACCCTTCGGGTTCTGACCATCCACATCAAGGATCACCGCGGCGTTGTCATCAAAGCGGATGAATGAGCCATCTTCGCGGCGCCACTCTTTGGAGGCGCGAACGATAACCGCTTTGACGATTTCGCTCTTTTTCACCGACCCCTGAGGGGCTGCTGACTTGACAGTGGCAATAACCACATCTCCAACCGCACCATATTTCCGCCTGGAACCGCCCACCACCTGGATGACAAGAAGTTCCCGCGCGCCGGTGTTGTCGGCGACCTTTACACGAGTCTCCTGTTGAATCATTCAACCGCCTCCTCAGCCACATCAAGCGTTTTCCCTTCGCGCTTGAGGATGGACTGCACCATCCAGGTCTTTTCTTTCGACATCGGGGCACATTCCACCACCATCACTTTATCGCCAATCGCGCAACCCAGTTCATCATGCGCTTTGATTGTTTGCCGGGCGTGCACCACTTTGTGATATAGCGGGTGTTTGTACGTGCGAGCAATTTCGACAACCACTGTCTTCATCATCCGGTTGCTTGTGACGATCCCTGTCAATCTACGTCTTTGGTTCATTTTGCACCTTCCAGTTTCTTGCCTTGCTCGCGTTCGCGTAAAATCGTTTCGTACAACGCAATTTGCCGCCGGGTGGTTTTCAATCGACTGGTATCGGTCAATTGACCGGTGACCAGCTGAAAGCGGAAGTTCATTAACTCGTTGCGCGTATCAGCGAGTTTGGTCTTGATCTCTTCTGTGGATAACAAGCGAATCTCAGAGGTTTTCATACACCCTCCCCGGCTTCCTGCCCACGGGCCAGCACTTTGGTCTTGATTGAAAATTTATAACCCGCCTGGTTCAAAGCGTGAATGGCTTCTTCACGCTCAAGGCCGCTGATTTCGAACATGATCCTGCCAGGCTTCACCACCGCGACATAGTATTCCACGTTGCCTTTGCCTTTGCCCATACGGGTTTCGGGTGGGCGGTGGGTATAGGGTTTATCAGGGAAGATCCGGATCCACACCTTACCATGGCGTTTCATTGAATGCACGATGGTGCGGCGGGCGGCTTCGATCTGCCGGGCGGTCACCCAACCAGGTTCCACCGCCTGGAGTGCGTACTCACCCACGATCATGTCTGCGCCGCGCTGCGCCTTGCCGGTCATGCGACCGCGCATCACTTTGCGCCATTTAACACGTTTTGGCATCAACATAGCTGCTACCTCTTTCACAATACCCAGGAGTTTTCCGGGGTTAGAATCTATTCACTCACGTACACACCCTCGGTGGGTTCAACCTTCTCTTCAACACCGGGGATCACTTCACCTTTATAAACCCAAACCTTCACACCGATTCTGCCGTACGTGGTCAACGCTTCCGCGCGGGCAAAGTCGATATCCGCACGCAGCGTCTGAAGTGGTACGCGCCCCTCACGCAGCCAGACGATACGTGCCATTTCAGCGCCGCTCAGGCGACCAGAGACCGAGACCTTAATTCCCTCGGCGCCCTGCCGTATGGCTTGCTGCAGCGCGCGCTTCATCGCACGACGATAGCTTACCCTGCGTTCGATCTGACCGGCGATATTCTTAGCAACGAGAAACGCGTCACAATCCGGCGCTTTGATCTCCTTGATCTCGAGGTCAATCGCCTTGCCAGTAAGCGCTTCAAGATCAGTGCGGATCTTTTTTACAGAATCTCCCTTGCGCCCAATAAGGATGCCGGGTTTCGCGGTGTGCACCACTACCTTTACCTTGCCCGGGAACCGCTCGATCTCAACCAACGAGATTCCCGCCTTTTCTCCCTGGCTCTGAACCATCCTGCGGATGACCAGATCCTGGTGAAGCTGGGTGCGGTAATCAGAACCCTCGGCGTACCAACGCCCTTCCCAGGGCTGGTTGATTCCAAGACGAAAACCAATTGGATGTACTTTTCGACCCATAATTTCTCCTGGTGTCCTTTTTCACTCAGACGGAGGTTTTCCCTGCCGCCCTCCTGGTATCTATTCCTTCTCTCTCAGCACAACAGTGATATGAGAGGAGCGTCTCAACAACGGCTTGAAGCGTCCGCGGGCGCCAAATCGGCGCCATTTGCGAAGAGGGGCATCATCAGCGCTGATCTTGTAAACCACCAGATCATCGCGGTTGACGCCGAAGTTCTCTTCAGCGTTCGCCACGGCGGAAGCCAGCAATCTACCCACATGCCTTGCAGCTGCCTTATTGGTAAATTTGAGAGTGGTCAGCGCTTCAACTGCCGGTTTGCCGCGGATCAGATCGATAACCAGGCGCGTTTTCTGAGCAGAAACACCACAATTCTTCAATTCTGCGCGAATATCTGTTGCCATAATTATCTCGCTCCGGTAGATTTATCAGACATGTGTCCCCGGAAATGACGCGTGGGGGCAAACTCACCCAAACGGTGACCGACCATATTCTCTGTGATGTAAATGGGAACATGCCGGCGCCCATCATGCACAGCGATGGTGTGGCCCACCATTTGCGGGAAGATCGTGCTCGCCCTGCTCCAGGTGCGAACCACTTTCTTCTCGCTGCGGGTGTTCATGGCTTCAATTTTTTTCAATAGTTTCGGGTCAACGAACGGCCCTTTTTTTAGCGATCTAGACATATTCTCGTCCCTTCTTCTCGGTTAAGCGCTGCGGCTTGTTTTACCGATTGCCGGCGTTGCGGCGGCGCACAATATACTGGTCGGTCTTTTTGTTACGCCGGGTGCGATACCCGCGCGTGGGCTTACCCCACGGGCTTTTCGGCCCAGACATACCGACCGGCTGGCGTCCTTCACCACCGCCATGAGGATGGTCGCGGGGGCTCATAGCCGTGCCGCGCACGGTGGGCTTGATGCCCATATGGCGTTTCCTACCCGCCTTACCGAGCTTAATGTTGCTATGGTCTGTGTTTCCAACCTGCCCGATAGTGGCGTAACATTTTTGGGGAACCAGGCGGACTTCGCCTGACGGCATACGGATTTGAGCAAAATCGCCCTCTTTTGCCAATAACTGCGCAGACGCGCCCGCTGAGCGCACCAACTGCCCGCCTTTCCCTTCTTTCAGCTCGATATTATGAACAAGGGTGCCGACCGGAATGTTGGAAATGGGCAGGCTGTTGCCAGGCCTTACCTCAGCCATTGGACCGGCTACCACTGTATCGTTTACTTTCAGACCAACCGGCGCGATGATATAACGTTTCTCACCATCAACATAAGTCAGCAGAGCCAGTCTGGCAGTACGGTTGGGATCATATTCAATCGCGGCCACGCGTGCGGGAATTTCCCGCTTATCACGTTTAAAATCGATGATGCGGATATACTGCTTGCTGCCGCCGCCCTGGTGGCGCACAGTCACTTTTCCATGATTGTTGCGCCCAGCCCGGGCTTTGCGGATCACGATCAAAGCGCGCTCAGGCGTGTCTTTGGTGATTTCTTCAAAGCTGTAACCGGTCATTGCGCGCCGGCTGGGTGTGGTTGGTTTGTATACCTTAATAGCCATTACTCCACCCCTTCAAAGATGGGAATACGGTCTTCAGGGCTGAGCGTGACGACCGCTTTTTTGTACTCAGCGTTGCGGATCAATAGCCTTCGGCTGCGCGCGCGGCGGGACCTTTTCGCCGGCGCATTGATGATATTCACCCGCAAAACATTCACGTTGAACAATTTTTCAACCGCGTCTTTCACCATTGTCCGGTTGGCATCATCTGCCACCTCGAAGACGTACTGATGAAGTTTCGTGACCATGTAATTGGTTTTTTCGGTCACAATCGGGCGGCGGAGGACATCGTAAATAGTGCTCATCTTATTCTCCTACCCCTCCCAGGTTAGCCGTAATTAACTCAAGGGCGGCGACAGGCATGATCAGCTTATCAAAGACCATAATGTCGCGAACATTGATGTAATTGGCATTCAATACCTTGGCGTCAGGGATGTTATTGGTGGAGCGCAGCACATCCTCGTAGGATTCTGCTGAAGGAATCAACACAAGGGCTTTGGCATCGCCAACCAGCGTATTCAACGCGCTGGCCATTAAACGCGTCTTGGGTTCCTTAAGTTTGAGGGCGTCCACCACCACAATTGAGGATTCAGCCGCTTTCACAGAGAGAGCTGAACGCAGCGCGGCCTGGCGCATTTTCTTCGGCATGTTTTGAACGTAAGAGCGCATATGCGGGGTATGAATCTTACCGCCGCCTTTCCACTGAGCCGATCTAGTCGAACCCTGTCTGGCACGCCCGGTTCCCTTTTGCCGCCATGGTTTTCTGCCACCGCCTGAAACCTCGCTCTTGACCTTGGTCTCGTGCGTTCCAAGGCGAGCGTTCGCCATTTGCATCACGTAAGCCTGATGCATCAGATCAATATTGATTGGGGCTTCAAAGATCGCCGGTGGCAGTTCCACCTTACTGACCTTTTTGCCTTCCATGTTTAAGACTTCAACTTCCATTGTCATGAGCTCCCTTAGTCCAGGTAAACGGATAAAAAACCTCGGACCTAACCTTTCCGCGATTCTTTAATGAGAACGAGGCCACCGCGTGCCCCAGGCACGGAGCCATTGACACCGATGACATTGCGTTCCGCGTCCACCAGGACGACCTTCAAATTCTGCGCGGTTACAGCGTCATTGCCCATATGACCGGCACCGCGAGCGCCTTTGAATACTCTGCCAGGTGTGGTGGTTGAAGAACGCGAACCCGGCGCCCGCATACGGTCTGACTGACCATGCGATTTTGGACCACCGCGGAAATGATAGCGTTTTACACCGCCTGCAAATCCCTTCCCCTTGCTGATTCCCGAGACGTCCACCTTTTCACCAACCGCGAACAGGTTCACATCCACTTTGTCGCCTTCAGCAACCTGAACCTCTTTGGCCCGAAATTCGCGCAGGTATTTTAATGGGGGAAGGCTATTGCGTCGCAAGTGACCTAACTCGCCGCTGGCCAGACGCCTGGGTTTTACTTCTTCGTAACCCAGCTGCACCGCGGAGTAACCTTCCTTCTGCACGGTTCTCACCTGGGTAACGAAGCATGGCCCAGCTTCGATTAGCGTGACAGGGTGCGCCGCGCCATTTTCATCGAAAATCTGGGTCATGCCGATTTTCTTTCCGATCAGCCCTTTAAACATTTCAGTTGTTCTCCTTCAGTACTTTAGTAGAGACTGTCAGCCTGGGCTTGGCTGCATCATCCCTGAACAATTCAGTTAGCAGTTTGCTGCGACACTATCGGTTTTTGTCTGGTGCGCCCACAAGAACCGCTCTTGAATTGCCTGCTTGGGCTTACGCCCAAAACCGATACATTATACCGCAAGTTCCGGTATTTGTAAGGGTTTTTTTAATTTTTAAGGTGATCTACCGCACAATGCAAAGTTCAGATGCGCAGTAAGGTCTTAGATCTTGATCTCAATATCCACACCAGCCGGCATGTTCAAACGCATCAACATGTCAATCGTCTTGGCGTCAGGATCGAGCACATCGATCAGGCGGTTGTGCGTTCTGATCTCAAAATGCTCGTGAGAATCTTTATCGATGAATGATGAACGGCGAACAGTGAACCGTTCAATGCGGGTCGGCAGTGGAACAGGTCCTACAACCTGCGCGCCACTCCGCTCCGCGGTCTCGACAATCCTTTTGGCAGATTGATCGAGCACACGATGATCGTAGGCCTTCAAGCGTATCCGAATTTTTTGTTTTGCCATGTTATTAACCTATGCAATGATTTTTGTGATCCTGCCGGCGCCAACCGTCAGTCCACCTTCACGAATCGCGAACGTTGACCCCTGCTCCAGCGCCACCGGGATGATCAATTCGCATTCCATCGTAACGTTGTCTCCCGGCATCACCATCTCTACCCCTTCCGGCAGCTTGATCGACCCCGTCACATCCATCGTCCGTATGTAAAACTGCGGCCGATACCCACTGAAGAATGGCTTGTGACGCCCACCTTCTTCTCGCTTCAAAATATACACCTCGGCCATAAACTTGGTGTGCGGTGTGATGCTCCCCGGTTTGGCGATCACCATCCCTCGCTCTACATCCGTGCGCTCAATCCCTCTCAACAACAGACCCAAGTTGTCCCCAGCCTGTCCTTCATCCAACAGCTTGTGGAACATCTCCACTCCCGTGCACACCGAGCTCATGCTCTTCTCTCTCAACCCCACGATCTCCACCGGGTCCCCCACTTTGATCTTGCCCCGCTCTACACGTCCGGTCACCACCGTCCCGCGCCCCTTGATCGAAAACACGTCTTCCACCGGCATCATGAACGGCTTGTCCACATCCCTCACCGGCTCAGGAATATACTCATCCACCACCCGCAACAGCTCCTTGATGCACGCGTATTCCGGCGCATCCGGATCCGTGCTGCTGCTCTCCAACGCTTTCAACGCGCTCCCACGTACGATCGGCGTCGTATCCCCAGGATACTTGTACTCCGTCAGCATTTCCCGCAGTTCCATCTCCACCAGTTCCAGCAACTCCGGGTCATCCATCTGGTCCGTCTTGTTCAAAAAGACCACGATGCTCGGCACTTCCACCTGACGCGCCAATAACACGTGCTCTTTCGTCTGCGGCATCGCCCCATCCGGCGCCGCTACCACCAGGATCGCTCCATCTACCTGCGCCGCCCCCGTGATCATGTTCTTAATATAATCACGGTGCCCAGGCATGTCCACGTGCGCATAGTGCCGATTGTCTGTCTCATACTCAACATGCGAAATGTTGATCGTGATCCCGCGCGCTTTCTCTTCCGGCGCGTTGTCAATCTGATCGTACGCTTTGTAGTCCGCCCGACCAAAAAATCGACAGTACTTCGTGATCGCTGCCGTCAATGTCGTCTTCCCGTGGTCGATGTGCCCCATCGTCCCTACATTCAAATGCGGCTTACTCCTGTCAAACTTCTGCTTCGCCATGTTTCCTCTCCTTGGTCACATTTCTTTTATTAGTTCCGGCAATAAGAGCCCTCAATGGGAATTGAACCCATGACCTCGCCCTTACCAAGGGCGCGCTCTACCAACTGAGCTATGAGGGCTTGCCGATGTTGAGGTCAGATTGGTAGAGTATCTGCCCCAGCCTAGTGGACGGTGAAGGATTCGAACCTCCGAAGGCGTCTGCCAGCTGATTTACAGTCAGTCCCCTTTGGCCACTTGGGTAACCGTCCATTTTAAGCCGTTACCGGCTTGAGAGTGAGTTCATCCGCAGAGGATGAAACGCACTCGCGAACCTGTAACTGAGCCGACAATGGGAATCGAACCCATAACCTGCCGCTTACAAGGCGGCTGCTCTGCCGATTGAGCTATGTCGGCGCACCGATTGTTAAATAGCAAAACAGCGTGCTAGATTATACCAAAGCCTTAGACCAAAAACAAGGTTTTAAAAATTCGCCTCCCGGCGAACAGGGCATTTATATCAAATCCTCCTGTCTCCGTCAAGGAGCAAGTGTTCTAATTAAACGAGTAATATAAACAGCTGTTTACCAGAAAACAGATCAAGGGTTGATGAGCGATCTAATGTAAGTTCGAGGTTACGGGCAGGGTATTGAGCGCTGAAGTAGACTGAACACTCGCCATCCACCCATCCTGCGGATGGTTGCCAGGCTGCCACGATTTCCGTCAATCGAATCGGCCCATTAGCGCATCATCAAGGAACCAGCGTGATTGTCGCTGCCAAAACAGATGGCAGGTGGGTCTTTAGCGAGGTCTCACGCTCCGTTCTGGGATTAAGAACAACCCACCTCAGTTCAGCCTCCCGGCTTTCTTGAGAATAGACAGGGCGTGAACCGTAGCAAACTCATTCATTTTCCCTTTGCCGGTGCTGCCCCAATCCACAAATGACACCGCGGAGCCTTCCTTCTTCTCTGCAGATACCTTGTAATACTTCTGTTCCACGGCAAACCCCCCATCTGGTAACCTCAAGGAAGCGAGCCAATCGAGCGCGTCTCCGCAGCGCGGGTCGGAAAGATGACCAACCACGTCCATCACCCGCAGACCGACAAGGATATCATAATGCCAATATGGGGGATACGCGATTTTACCAAAATTCGCATCCATCACCTCGCCATCATTTGTACGCCTGAATAACCTGTGTTGAAGAAAAACTTCGCTGGCGCGCCGCGATGATTCTTGCGCGCGCGGAGAACCAGAAGCCAGCGCGTAAGTGTGCATAGCCAGCAGCGGTATCCAGGTTTCATGAAAGGAAGAATGAACTGCGGCGTGTTTTTTATCGCAGTTCCAGCCGCCGTCCGGCCATTGCCATTGAAGTAAATTCTCCACTACCTGCGGTATTCTTTCATTCGCAAGACCCAACTTTAACGAAGAGTACACAATAGAAGCCTCTTGCAGCGCGCACCTCCGCCAGCGGCCATTAATCTGCGGGACTTTGTTCAAATGCTGCGGGCTCAACAACCAATCCAGCACCTGGTCACGCAGCGGTGCAAGGTCCTGGTCTCCCGGCGGGTAGCCAATGTCAGCGAGCATCAACAGCGTCCAAAACGCGCCAACCCATTTGGAAGAGGGATGCCACGGGAAGCGTCCCTGCGCGTCTCGCCTTTCGAGCATTAAGCGCACACGGCTGGAGTGGCGTATTTCCTCCTGCAAAGCCAGCATTTCCGGGTTTTCAGGGTTTTCCCTCAGATAATCGCGCCGGAAAAGATAACGCACACAGGGGTCTACTGATTTTTCCAGACGGTCAAGAATCTCATTCATGCTTCCTCCTTTATTTATAACCAGTTCGTTTACCGCAACCACCCAGCCTGCAGGCGGCGCGGGATTTATCGCTGAGCGCGGTCAAGCCCACCAGGTAAAGCTTGTCGTTTTTTACATCCCATTCCCCAGCACTCAGGCGCTTTTTGAACTTCAGCGACTGCACAACCTGCTTGGCTGGTCAACCCGGTTCCCTCCATTGTGGAAAATCAACACATCGATCAAGGCGCTTTGGCAATGAGCGAATGAGGGAAACGCGTTCCACATGGCACACCGCAATTCATTAAAACCGTCTGGCAATAGCGACCTCCCGGCGAAAGGAGCCGCTTTCGTTTTAAAGATATTCGGCCTTTTCCGCAATTGAAATGGGTATTTTGTTCTATCACTGATGTTCCATGCTACAATAAGTCGATGGATTTATTCGACCACGCGCTTAATGAAAACCTGCATCACGAAGCACCGCTGGCAGCCAGGTTGCGCCCGCGCACACTGGATGAATTCATTGGTCAGGATCACATTATCGGCGAAGGCAAATTGCTGCGCCGCGCCATTATCGCCGACAGGCTCTTTTCGTCCATCCTTTTCACCGGCCCTCCCGGAACTGGAAAAACCACCCTGGCGCGTTTGATCGCCCAGCATACGCAGGCGCATTTTGAAAATATCTCCGCTGTACTGGCGGGTGTGGCAGACCTGCGCAGGGTGATCACAGAAGCCACGGACCGTCGCCGCCTTTACCACCGCCGCACAATCTTATTTGTTGATGAAGTACACCGCTGGAACAAAGCCCAGCAAGACGCGCTGCTACCTCACGTGGAGAACGGGATGGTCACGCTCATCGGCGCCACCACCGAAAACCCTTACTTCGATGTCATTCCCGCGCTTGTATCCCGTTCACGCATTTTCCAGCTCGAACCGCTTACCGAAGAACAGCTGGCGGTCATCTTCAAACGCGCACTGGCAGATGAAGAGTTCGGTTATGGCAAGCGCCAGGTTCTCTTCGATGAAAAAGCCCGCGAGCACCTGCTGCACCAGGCTGGCGGAGACGCGCGTAACCTGTTGAACGCCATCGAATTGGCGGTCGAAACGACCCCGGCAGGTGATGACGGCGCCATCCACATCACTCTGGACGTCGCGCAAGAATCCATCCAGAAGCGCACGCTGCTGTACGACCGCATGGGCGATGAGCATTATGACACCATCTCTGCTTTCATTAAATCCGTGCGTGGGTCTGACCCCGACGCAGCACTGTACTGGCTGGCAAAGATGATCTTCGCCGGTGAAGACCCACGCTTCATATTAAGGCGGTTGATCGTGTTGAGTGGAGAGGATATCGGGCTGGCAGACCCGCAGGCTCTCCAGCTGGTTGCGGCGGCGGCTTACGCGTATGAATACATCGGCATGCCCGAGGGGATTTACCCGATCGTCGAGGCTACGTTGTACCTGGCTACCGCCCCCAAATCCAATTCAACCGGCGCATACTTCGCTGCCCGGGCTGAGATCGAACAGAACGGCGCGGGGCCGGTGCCTGTGCACCTGATGGACTCCAACCGCGATGCCAAAGGGTTCGGTCACGGCAAGGGGTACCAGTATCCCCATCCATTCCCAGGCCACTTTATCCCGCAGCAATACCTGCCTGATAACCTGCTGGGCAAGCATTTTTATGAACCCACTGACCAGGGGTACGAGCAACAGGCTGGCGAGCGGGTGGCGAGATGGCGTAAAGCCCAGGCGCAGGCATTAGGGCTGGAGGCGCCGCCTGATAATACAAAGTGACCATCGTTACCCTGGTTCGGCATAGGGAAACGGATAACCGCTTTCTGTCCAGGTATGCAATGAGATAATGAAATCGTCTGCGTTTCACATGGTGATGTCATTAGACCTCCCCTCGCTCAGGCCTTGAACACCTCAGTAAATCCGTATATGAAAATGACTATTGACACCGGGAGTGTTTCCAGGCGTATCTGGCGGTTTATATACCGATGCTTCTTATTTGATTGCGGATCGTAAATAAGGAATCGCGTTCTTTACTGCAACCGCCCGGTGACTGAAGCGTTTTTTCTCCTCCAGGCCAAGCTCAGCCATGGTCTTTCCTGCTGCGGGGATCCAGAACAAGCGGTCATAACCAAACCCATGCTCTCCGCGTTCCTCTCCGATGATCTCCCCCTCTACAGAACCGTACGACACTTGAGGTTCAGCGCCTGGCAGCAGCACCACAACCACGCATTGAAACCGCGCCTGCCAGGGGCGCGGTTTACCAGCCAGGTGCGCAAGCAGTAACGCGCGTCGGTCTGCATCCGTTGCCCCGGGGAGCGGGGAGAAGCGCGCGGAGTGCAGCCCCGGCGCACCTTCAAGCGCTTCAACTTCCAGCCCGGTATCGTCAGCCAGTACTGCCAACCCGGTGGCAGCCTGGTAGGCAAAGGCTTTCAGGAGCGCGTTCTCAAGGTATGTACGACCGGTTTCTTCCACCCGCGTGTCAGGAGAAACCTCCTGCGGGGTCAGCAGTTGCAGCGGCAGGCCTGCCAATAGAGCGCTCAATTCACCTATTTTGCCTTTATTGGTCGTTGCCAGCAGCAGCTGCATACCTTTATTATTGCTTATATTTATCATAATTATAATAATAAATTGACTTCAACTACCCAAAGTGCTATAATCGTGATTGTTAAGATTATATCCCGATTAATAACCGTGTGCCGTGGCCAACCAACGTAACCCATTAAAAATTAATGTCGGCTTCTTTAATAATCTGCCGATCGGGAGTTTTCGCGACATTCATTTTGAAAGTCCCGATTTGCACCTGCCTCCGGACCTGGACGTAACCAATTTTTCAGGGAGTGTTCATATTTCGCGGACCCCACAGGGGTTGCTATTTGACGGGGCTTTTCGCGCCTTCATCCAGGCTGAATGTGTCCGCTGCCTGGAACCTTATGACCAACTGCTCGAGACTGAATTCAGTGAAGTGTACGCTTATAAATCTCACTCCTTTACTGAATCCAACCTTTACGTTCCTGATGATGGGAACATCGACCTCTCGCCGGTTATCAGGGAGTACCTGATGCTGGAAAACCCGATTAAACCGCTATGCAAACCCGATTGCCAGGGTTTGTGCGTTGTGTGCGGGGAGAATCTAAACATCGCAACTTGTGAACACCAGGCCAGGATTAAGATCGAGTAAACCATTTCTGGAAACACCAGGGGCAAGAATATTAAAATAAAGGAGATTCTCAGGTGGCAAATCCCGGAAGGCGATCCAAAAGCGCGGAAGTACTGAATTTATTACTGGAAAAAGCTGACGTGCAGGGGTACCTCACAACGGAAGACTTGATGGAGTTTTACCCAGATGTGACCAGGGACGCAGAGCGGATTGAAGCGGTACTCACCGCCCTGCGGCGCCGGGGTGTGGAAATATTGGATGGTGAAAACGACTCAGATATCACTGACAATGAAGGTTACACGCAAGTAACAGACCTGGATTTTACCTCCACCTTTGAGAACATCTCCTCTGACGACACGATCGGCCTTTACCTTAAGGAAATGTCACGCGTTCCACTGTTAAAGGTAGATGAAGAGATCGATATCGCACGGCGTATCGAAGATGGACGTTCGAGCAAGAGGGAGCTGGAACGTTCAAACGGCGGCTGCCCGGAGAAAGAAAAACATTTGCTGCAGCAGCAAGTTGAAGATGGCTTGCTCGCCCGCGAACACCTCATTAAGGCCAATACCCGGCTGGTGGTAAGTGTGGCTAAAAAATACATCGGCCGCGGCGTGCCTTTTTTAGACCTGATTCAGGAAGGGAACCTGGGCTTGATGAAAGCGGTGGAAAAATTTGACTATCACCGCGGTTTCCGCTTTTCTACCTATGCCACCTGGTGGATACGGCAGACCATCACTCGTTCTATCGCAGACCAGGGACGCACCATCCGTGTGCCAGTGCATATGGTGGACCGCATTCGCCAGTTGTACAAACTGACGCACGAGATGGAACAACAACTGGGCCGCCTGCCAACCAACGACGAGCTCGCCGAAAAGATGGGAACCACCACCTCGAAAATCGAGTGGATGCTGCGGGTTAGTTGGCTGCCGCTTTCACTGGAAAGCCCGGTGAACGATGACGAAGAAGATTCTGAGCTGGGCCAGTTCGTTGAAGACCAAATGACACCAACACCCGTCCAAAGCGCCTATTCTAAGCTGCTGCGTGAAAAAATCGAAGAAGTGCTGGATACACTCCCACCCCGCGAAGCGCGCATCCTGCGCTTGCGTTTCGGGTTGGAGAACGGGCACAATTACACGCTCGAAGAGGTGGGAGAAAAATTCGGTCTCACCCGAGAGCGCATCCGGCAGATCGAGAGCAAAGCGCTCAGGCGCCTGCGCCACCCGCGCCGCTCCAGGCAACTGAGAGAATACCTTTAAAGCGTCAACGGCCATCCTGCATCAGGATGGCCGCTTTGCGTAAGACTTGGGGTTATTACCCTAAACGCTGTTGAGGGTTGGTCTCCTGCTCCCAGCGCAGCACTGCCTCGTGGATCAACGAGCGCACCTGGGGATACGGAACCTCTTCGATCCCCGAATACTTTTCTGCGCCAACAAATACATCCACACTGTGGTTCGGGTTTTCTTCCAGCCTGATGCCCTTATCCGCCAGTTCGGTGGTTTGCAGCATCTCCTGCAGAATGGCGTTTATTTGCTGGGTGATTGTATACTCAGCAACCTCCGACGCTGTGTACCCGGTCTCTTCTTCATCTTCAGGAGGCAGAGACTGTTGCAGCTCGCTGATCACATCCGCTTCTTCTTCCTCGGTGGGCAAGAAAGGAGAAACCGCTACTTCAGCGGAGGTCGCTCCTTCTTCTTTATCATAGAAATCGTAATTTTCGCGGCTAACGGGATCAGGCAGCGGTTGATAATGCGTATTCTCCACAACAGTTGCCTGCGGGGCTGTTTCAACCGGAGGCTCCGCCCCTACCCATTCATTTAACAGCGCATTCAACCGTTTCAACTTAGCTTTTTGTTCCCCGCTTAATCCATTAACGCTCTTGTAAAAGCCCCCGTCCATTTCAGTGAGGACTTTTTTGGTACCAGGAGAGTACCACAAGCGCGCCACTTCACCATATCCTTCTTTTAGAATTTCAGGGGGAGGTTGGCTTTTTCGTTTGCCTTCTTTGCCTGAAGACAAACTGGAGAGCAACAAACCAATGAACAATCCAATAAGGGCCGCCAGCAGTAGAAGGAGCGTAGATCCTTGAGCACTCATTTAACACCTCGAAATAAGACCTGTGAAAAATAGAAATACAATAACACCATCATTATCCAATGAAAAAGTAAATAATGCAATAACCCTACAATAATGTTTTTTTAGCCTTTTTCCAGCAGCTGGCAAGAAGGACAAAAATGAGTCCCCCGCTGGCTGACCATGATTCGTTCGATATTGTCGCCGCACAAGGGGCATTTCTCACCATTGCGCTGATACACCCTGAAGTAATTCTGGAAATCCCCGCCGCGGTAAGCCCAGTCGATGCTGGCGCCGTTCCGCCGAATCCCTTCTGTTAGCACCTCGCGGATCGCCCGCAGCAGGGATTCTGCCTGGCTGTAGTTGAGGGTTGACGCCTTCTCAAGCGGGTGTACGCGGGCGAGGTGCAGCGCCTCGTCGGTGTATATATTTCCCATTCCAGCCAGGAACTTTTGATCCATGAGAAGCGGTTTGATAGCCCGCTTCTTCTCATTTAACATACGGTGAAAGACGCCTGCCGTCAGCTCAGGGTCAAAGGGTTCTGGTCCAAGGTTACCCAGAACTTGCTGAGGGTCTTTGAGCAGCCAGGCCCGGCCGAATTTGCGTGTGTCGTTAAAAACCATGCGCGCGTCATCCGCAAAATTAAAAATAATCCTGTCGTGCAGCCCCGGGGGATTCTCATCACGGGGTTCCACCCGGATATCTCCACTCATGCGCAGGTGGATGAGCATCCAATCTTTTTCAAGTTGAAACACTAAAAATTTCCCCCTGCGTGTAATTTCCAAAATGCTTTGCCCGTAAAGGCGCGCGCAAAACGCAGGGGCAGCCGGTTCGGCGATAGAACGCTGCCAGGTCACCTGGACATCGGCGAATTTCCTCCCCAGCACCCCCAGCGGGCCATTCGGGTGCGGTGAGCGTGAAATCGCCAGGCCGTGCGTTCCCCGCAAAAACCTGGCGATGGTTTCAACTTCGGGTAATTCAGGCATATGGTTATAAAAAGCCTATTCGTTGAACAATTCGCCCACACTGCGCCCTTCGTGGGCACGTAAGATCACCTCTCCCAGAAGAGGAGCGATAGAAAGGACGGTCATACGTTTACCGAATTTCTTAAATTTCGCCGGCGGAATGGGAATGGTATCCGTGGTGATGAATTCGGTGACCGGCAGGGCAGCCAGGTTTTCAACCGCGTTGGCTGAAAGCACCGGATGGACAAAAACCATATACACGTCTCGGGCGCCTGATTCTTTGGCGAGGTTCACCGCCTGAATCATCGACCCGCCGGTATCCACTTCGTCATCCACAATCACCACATCCCGTTCACGCACATCACCAATCATAGAAAGCGCCTGAGCTTTTGAATCATTGCTGATACGCCGTTTCTCGATGAACGCCAGAGGCACATCCATTGAGACCGCAAAATTGCGCGCTTTCTTGGCAAAACCAAGGTCAGCGGTCACCACCACGGGTTTGTGCATTTTTGACTTTTTCACCTTCAGGTAATCGCTCAAGATATAGAACGCAGTGAGCACATCTCCGGGAATGGAAAAGAATCCCTGAATTTGCCCGGCGTGCAGGTCAAGAAACATGTAACGGTCCGCGCCGGCCGCTTCTATCATATCCGCCACCAGGCGCGCGGTGATAGGAATTCTTGGCTGATCCTTTTTATCTGAGCGCGCATAACACAGGTAAGGCACCACAGCGGTCACGCGGGCAGCAGAATCGAGACGCAGGGTTTGGATGAGAATCAGCAACTCCATCAGGTTGCGGTGTACCGGCGCGGCGGTGGTTTGAATGGCATAACAATCCTGCCCTCGCACGCTGGAACGCAATTGAATGAACAAGTTCTCATTAGGGAACTGAACGATGTTGCGCTCTCCAAGTTCCAACCCCATATGGGTGGCAATACGATTGGCGAGTTCAGGGCAAGATGTACCCGAATAGAGTTTGATATCTCCATATTTCATGCGTTCATGACGAGCAGAAAAGATTACTGGCATATATCCTCACTTTGTGGGTAAATTCACCCATTCAGATTTCAGAACAGACATCAGCACCAGGTTCACGTAGCAACCTTGCTTGAAGACCGCCTCCCGCAGGACGCCCTCGTGCACAAAACCGGCTTTTTCGTAGGTGTTTATCGCGCGCGAGTTGGCTTCGCAAACATACAGGTAAATGCGATTCAAATTGAGGTTTTCAAAACCATGCTTCATGGTCAGGCGGGTTGCCGCGAGACCCAACCCCTTTTGGTGGTAACCGGTCTCGCCAATGAAAATGCCGAATTCGGCGCTGCGGTTGATGGATTCTATTTGGTGCAAGCCAGTGTTCCCTATGTGAATCCAATCGTCTCCCGCCTGAACCTCGATAGAGAACACCTGGCCTTCAGCAGGCGAAGTTTTCAGTTGCTGTTCAAACCAGTTCTCCTCCATCGCCGTGGAAAGCGGAGAGAAAAAAGACAAAAAGCGGGTCACCTCAGGGTCATTCAACCAGCGTACAAAGCGCGGGATATCAGCCTTTTCGATTGCCCGTAAACGTAGTCCATCTCCCAGTATCATCTCTGCACTTTTCTGCGGCTAAGGGTTCAGCCGGGTAGGTCCTCTAAAGATGTACACCGCTTCGCGTATGTTAGGCAGGTTCAACATCACCATCAACAGGCGTGAAAGCCCCAATCCAAACCCGCCATGCGGCGGGCAGCCATAGCGGAAAAAGTCAATGTAGTACTGGATAGGCTCGAGGTGCAGTCCCTTCTCCAGCGCCTGTTTGGCCAATATTTCTGGGCGGTGTTCGCGCTGTGCACCAGTAGTGATTTCAAGCCCATTGGCAATCAGATCAAAACTGCGCGTGAGGGTCTCGTCTCCTGCCAGGCGCATGTGGTAGAAAGGACGCACACCAATCGGCCAATCCGTCAGGAAAACAAAATCATGATCGAATTTCTCTTTTACATAACTCGCGATTTCGCGCTCACCGCCGGGATCAATATCACCCTTCTTATCCGCGGGCAAGACATACCCGCGGGATTTTAATATCTCTACCGCGTCACGCATCGGAATGCGCGGGAAAGGTACCTGTGGAACTACCAGCTCGACGCCAAAGGTCTCTTTAATCGCCTCTCCGTGGAGCTCCTTTACCCTGGCATAAACATATTGCAGCCAGTTCTCCTCGAACGCCATCACATCTTCATGTGAATCGATCCAGGAAATTTCCAGGTCAACACCAGTAAACTCGGTCATATGGCGGGCAGTAAAGGAAGGATCAGCCCTGAACACCGGTCCTATCTCAAAGATGCGTTCAAAACCAGCCGCCATGGCCATCTGTTTGTAAAACTGAGGAGATTGCGCCAGGTAGGCTTTGCGCTCAAAATAATCCAGCGAAAAGAGTTCCGCTCCGCTTTCGCTGGGTGTGCCCATCAATTTTGGCGAATGGATCTCAATAAAGTCATGCTTCAGCCAGTATTCACGCATTGCCATTTCCATAGTGGTTTGCACCTGGAAAAGCAGGTAATTGTAGGCACGGCGCAGATCCATATAACGCCAGTCCAGCCGGTAATCCAACGCGGGTAAGGTTTCGGCAAATGGGTCAAAAGGCAACGGGCTTTCAGCCAGGTTTTCGACCACCAGTGACTCCAGCTGCACCTCGAGCTGATTCAGTTTAACCACCGGATTGTCGATGACCTTGCCAATAATGGTCAGAGCGGTTTCAGCCCCCAAGCTTGCAATATTTGATGCCAGGATTTCATCATTGGGTTTCCAGTGAGCCACCTGCACCAGGCCTGTGGGGTCACGTAAGATGAGAAATTGCATCTTTTTTTGGTCTCTTAGCGTCTGCAGCCAGCCCTGCAGCTTAACTGTCTGGTCGATCTTCCCCCGCAGGTCTTTAATCAATGTCCGTTCCATTGTTCCTCACTTACCTGATAGGATGTAAAGCCTAATTATAAGAGCCATTGAGCAATGAATCAATCGCTGCGCGGGGCGAAAGTTCACGTGCAAATACTTTCTGTAACAATCTTTCGAAAACCTGAGGTGGGGTTGACTGTTGCCAGCGTTTCACCAGCCCGGTCTGCAGCAGGTGATAAACCTCACTGCGCAATCTGTCCTGCTCACGCTTTTGCCATAAACCAGTATCAATTAAATATTCGCGATGCTTGAGAATTTCGGCGACGACTTCATCAATCCCATTGTGCTGGGTCGCTATCGTTTGGATAATGGGAGGGGTCCAGGCGGGCGTATTCCTGACTTCATTCTCTTTAATTGTCATCCTGTGAGCGCCATTGTGGTTCATGTGCAGATGATAACCAAGGTCGAGGTTGGCGCGCAACGCTCGCGCGGTATTCTCAGCGCCTGGCAGGTCGGATTTGTTGACCACCAGAATATTGGCAATCTCGAGGATACCAGCCTTGATCGCCTGGATATCATCGCCCAATCCCGGGGATTCCACCACCAGGGTGGTGTACGCCAGGCAGGCGATATCCACCTCGCTTTGCCCGGCTCCCACGGTTTCGATAAGGATGAAATCAAACCCCGCTGCGTCCAGCACCTGCACCACGCCAGCGGTGGCGCTCGCCAGGCCGCCCAGCTCGCCGCGCGAAGCCATCGAACGGATAAATACACCCGGGTCGCCTGCCAGTTCGCGCATGCGTACACGGTCTCCCAGTATCGCGCCGCCGGTGAAGGGGCTGGAAGGGTCAACCGCCACAATTGCGACCGTTTGTTTTTGCGCAACACGGATGTTTTTTGCCAGGCAGCTCACCAAGGATGATTTGCCCGTCCCGGGCGCACCGGTGATGCCCACCAGGTGCGCCTTGCCTGCGCGGGCGAACAACCGATCCAACGCCTGTTCACCGGCAGGCGTCTGGTTTTCCACCTCGGTCAACAAGCGGGCAAGTTCAAGGCGATTACCGCGGGTAACCGCGTCCAGGTCTACCATCTCACTCCCCGCAACTCAGACGGCTGAAAAGGCGTCGCGAATATCCTGAACGACTTTCGTGGTCGGTGTTCCAGGTCCGTAAATGGCGCTGACACCAGCTTGGGTGAGAACAGGGATGTCTTCTTCAGGGATGATGCCGCCAACAAACACCTTAACCTCTTCCTGCCCATTTGCGCGTATCAGGTCGATCACCCTGGGAACAAGCACGAGGTGCGCGCCTGAAAGGATAGAAAGACCAATAACATTCACATCTTCCTGCAGGGCAGCCTCGGCGATCATTTCGGGCGATTGCCTTAACCCGGTATAAATGACCTCCATACCGGCGTCTCTGAGCGCGCGTGCCACCACCTTCGCTCCCCGGTCATGTCCGTCCAGCCCGGGCTTGGCAATCAAGACACGTATCTTTTTTTCTGTCATAGACATCTCCTTGGTGTTTGCACTGGTACTCTTCCATCTCTAATTCTACATTCATCAGCCGAAATCTGCTGTCTATTTTCGTTATTGGGGCAAACTTATATCCTGTTTTGGAGAATTTAAAAGTTCAGGCGCGTAGGAGACAGAAAGGCCAATCAAAAAAGAACCTCGTGAAAAGAAAGCAAGGGAAGAGGAGATCAACCAGCTATTGAGGGTAACCCATGAGACACGATAGTGGTGCGTAAGAGGTTGCAAGAGAACGAGCCGAAGGAGTTGGAAGAAAGGAACTGCTGACCAGGTCTGCTGCGCCAACCGTTATTGTGGAGAACAGAACTGTTTGGGCGAGTGCTGGAGTTACGGGAGCAATTACCGTGTAGGAAGAAGGATAAGCGGGTCGTCCTGGCACAACGTCAAGAGGAAAGAGTTACAGGCTCTACTACGGGATGAATACGGGCAGACCAGAGGAGAAAAAGAGAAAAAGAAGGCCATATCCCATACGAAAACCAAAATATATATGGTCAATGAACCTGGTGACCCGGTACAGATGCATACTTTATCGACCTTAATAAATAAGGAACGGTTCTATAACCAGATCCGACCTCATCAGGCACTGGACTATCTCACCCCAGCCGAGTATATTAATAAATATCACCCTGAAGTAACCTCGGAAAAATCTCATATGTATTGAACGGGTACAATCTCTTGAATCGTCTCTCCAAAAGGTTATAATCATTTTGGTGAGTCATTTCCAGTCTCCTTGTATGGTTTAGTCACCTTAAGGATACTTCTGACTCACCACTTTTGTTATAGTTCTACATTTTCCAGAAAGGATGATGCATCAACGTTGAAAATCCAATTGAAGTATTTCATGAGCCCTTAAGGAGGAGAAATGGAATTTCGGGCGTATGATCTAGTTCGGTCAATGGTTGAGCGCCTGGGGGGCACAATGACCTATGAGCGCAAAGGTTACGTTCACGGTGCCTGGGTGATCAAGATCGGGCAAAATGATTTGGTGATCAAAGCGAGTGGGAACAGATCTTTTCCGGACTGGATCAGTTATATACTCCACGGGTAAAGAACCCGAAGCATTGGGATGACTATGCAGAGAAACTCATTCCAGATGCAGAAAAGCAGTTGTATTCATTGTTAGATCTTCCATATTATCCAGTTGAAAAGCGCGTAAAACTTTCTCAACTTATCGAGCGTACGAAATGGAAGTTCGCCTGGACCTATGCCCGCACCTATCCTCACGAATACACCACAAAAGCCCGTTGTGAAGCTGCTGATCACGCGAAGCTTATTGATTGAATTGAAAAGTACGGGATCATTCAACGATTCGGCGAGTCTTACCGTAAGTATTTCTACTTTGAAGACCGTAAATACTGGCACATGGGCGAACCATACTCTGACGACCCGGAATTGCGACCAAATGTGATAAACCGCACTTGGGTTGATGTCAGGAGGCATGCTGAAAATGTCAAGCATCGATGGACTGCGGAAGAGGTTGAACTTCAGCAGCGGTTATGGGAGATTCAACTGGAAAAATCTACAGACCGAAACAAGCCAAAGAAGTAAAAATTAATGCGATAACCCATTTAATTGCGCTGTGTCTCGAACTCACCTCAACAAGGTTCTCAAGCACGCGGATATGACGGGCTCTGATGGCGATTCACCCATTCTGTCAGGGTCTGCGCCTGGTAATCCATATGCTTGTGCGAGAAGCGCTGATCGATGACAAGCGACAGCATCCTGGAGGCCATATCCACTACCGCCGTGTTACCAGAAACACGCGGGTCGCGCGCGAGCGCCTCCCAGTGGATGGTCAGACCGATACCGGCGTCTCCCAGCGCGTCAACCAGTTGGTCTCGTGAGGGGATGTTGACATACACCGGCAGGCTCAAGGGCGTGACTCCCTGGGGCAGGATCGGAAAGATCGGGGTGATCCCCGGCAGTCTTTCTACCAAACTCACGAGGTAGCAATAATTATCGCGCCGTTTTTCCCTGATGCCATCCCAATCGAGGTGCTCGATGTGATGGCGCTCAACGATATCCCCTTCCACCACCTCGTCTGACTCATAATGGTTTTCAGCGAGTTCATAGAGCTGCTGGAGTTCATTGCGATCTCCCTTGGAGTTGAAAAGATAATCAGCCAGGCGTGAGCGGTAGTCCCGGATGAGGGGCAATCTCCTGTTCTTAAGCCCAGCCCTTTTTTCGATATAAGGCAGCAGGTCGAACCGCGAATCCAGATACCCGCCATCATAGGCGCACAACTTGCGCATACTGTTGAAGGCAAAGTCGCCACAGACAGTTGGACTGAATCCACATTGCGCGTTATCCTCGATCAGCAGGGTGCCGCCCGCCTGGAGGGAGCGCAGCAGGTCGAGCTCAGCCGGCTCACGGGGAAAACCGAAATAATGGATGAAGTAGACCGCCTGGTGACCCTCCGCTTTTCGGGCCATCTCCTCGAGGTCAATTATCAGGTCAGGCTGCACCGGATAAAAGTCGCACCCCAGCCCGTGTTTTTCCAGCGTATTGAGGATGGAGGGACAAAGATAGGAGGGCAGCAGTATTTCATTAATTCCATGCGCGCGCAGGTAATCACCAATCACTATCAAGCAGGCTTTCCCCCCGTTGAGGAAGGTCAAATGGGAGGTGTCTACGACGGAGGTGTTCACCTGCCAAGAAGAATCATAATAAAATTCTCCACCCACAAACATAATCCCTGCTTTTTCAATAAAAATAAACTAATCTTTTCTATTGTATAGTGATTTATACAGGAATTAATGATTTTCGTTTATTGCAATAATCGCAAGAGCGGGTTGCGCCCGGGTTTTTCATTTGAAACGCCAAAGAGCGCTCGCCTGTAGCCACGAGCAGCAAGTGGACGCGCTTGCGGGTGAAAATTCAATTTGCAAACCTGTGATATAGTGGAAGAGTCAGTTCGTTAGTTCATCAACAAAGGGAGAGAAAAATGAAGCATAGTGAAGGCACTTTCCAGGGTGTGCGTGATTTAAAGATATACCATCAGGCATGGTTGCCTGAGGGAAAGCCCAGGGCGGCGATACTTATTGTGCATGGATTGGGAGAACACAGCGGTCGTTATGCCAACGTGGTAAACCGTTTCGTGCCATCTGGTTTCGCGCTCAACGGCATCGATCATATTGGTCACGGAAAATCCGGCGGAGAGCGGGAAATGCTTGCGCGGTTTGAAGACTTTACCGAACCGTTGGCGGTATATCAGAAAATGATTGCCGAAGCCCATCCGGGTTTACCGCTTTTTATTTACGGACACAGCATGGGCGGGTTGATCACCGCTTTTTACTTGCTTGACCACCAAAAAGAATTTACAGGAGCGATCCTCTCCGCGCCCGCCGTTAAAATCCCTCAGAATATTTCTGCATTGACGGTGACCCTGGGCAGGGTATTTTCGACGATCGCTCCCAAAATGGGATTGATTCAACTGGACGCTTCCGGCATCTCGCGAGATGACGCGGTTGTGAAAGCCTACAACAATGACCCCCTCGTTTTTCATGGGAAAACTACCGCGCGGCTTTCTGCGGAGATGCTGCGCGCCATGATGCGGGTCACGGCTGAAGTAGAGAAAATCACCCTGCCATTGTTTATTTTGCAGGGTAGCGCTGATTATCTGGTCGACCCGGACGCGGCGAAGATGGTTTACGAGAAGGCTGCTTCAGTCGACAAAACGCTCAAGTTATATGATGGGCTGTTCCACGAAGTTCACAACGAACCCGAGCGCGAGGTAATGTTCAACGACCTCGAAACCTGGATAAACGCGCATATCTGATCAATAAATTAAAAAAAACCACCGGCAGAAGAGGGCGCTCTGCCGGGTTGATTTAATGGATGAATGGATTGGCACACACAACGTTACGGCTTACCAGCAGGGAGATCACCCGCTGTAGGGCTGGTTCACCGCCGCTCTCAGTGACGAGGATGAAAAGCGCGTTGGTATAATCGAGCCATCTGCGCGCCAGCGAACAGCACCGCTCACGAGCATAAGGATAGTGACGAAGGCGCAACCAGGTTTGACCAAGGAGAGGTAAATGAGCCACAACTCGCATCTGTACATTGTCTGGACAACAGACAACCCAATTACCGCCATGAACATGGTGACCACGTATGGCGGTAACAGCATGAAGAATGGCTGGTGGGATGAAGTGACCATCATCTTGTGGGGAGCATCTCAGCAATTGGTCGCCACGGATCCCAGCGTGGCAGGACGCGTGCGCGAGTTGATGGAAATGGGGGTCAAGTTCTCCGCTTGCAAACGCTGCGCGGATGAACTGCGGGTGACTGACGCGCTCGAGCGCCTGGGCGTAGAGGTGATCTATTGGGGGGAACCGATGACGCGCTTGCTGAAATCCGGCGCGACTGTGCTGACGATTTAAAGGTCTACAGGGCAGGGGGCAAGGCACCCTATTCTTCACCATCAAGTTGAAAGAAAGTGAACCGCGGGCTTCGCGTATGGCCGAAATCCGGTATGTGGAGCATTCTAATACGCTTGTGACACGCGAAAGATGGCGGAAAATGGATGAGAGTCCATCGTGATTCGCTTAGAGGCAACACCCGCTTCGCGCTGCGCCAACCTATCCTGTTGGTGTTTTGGCATCCTTTAATTTATATTGAAACAAAACCTATATTGTAATCATTACAATAATGATGTATAATCAACTAACAGATGATGAATTCAGATCAAGCTGCTACACTGCTTAAACAGAAGGGCGTAAGACCCTCCTACCAGCGCTTGCGGGTGCTGCAGTATTTACACGAGCATATTGGTCACCCTACCGCTGAAGAAATATTCACCGCGCTTTCAGTCGATATCCCCACACTTTCACGCACCACCATTTACAATACCCTGCATACCTTCGTCAGTTACGGCCTGGTGAACTGCCTGACACTGGATGGGGTGGAAACCCGTTATGACGTGGTACTGCAAAAACACGGGCATTTTAAATGTCACCGCTGCGGAACCATTTTTAATTTCATGATGGACGTGGACCGGATCGAAACGTCAGGTCTCGAAGGATTCGTAATTGAAAATAAAAACATCATCTTTACAGGTATTTGTCCGGATTGTTCATTTAAAAAAAACCAAAAAAGGAGAATAACAGATGTCAGACAAGAAAAAATTAACCAAGCTCACCACCGCAGCCGGCGCGCCAGTGCCGGAAAATGACAACGCCTTAACCGCCGGTCCGCGCGGCCCCATGTTGCTGCAAGACGTGTGGTATTTGGAAAAACTGGCCCATTTTGACCGTGAGGTCATCCCAGAACGGCGTATGCACGCCAAAGGCTCAGGGGCGTTTGGCAAGTTCACCGTGACCCACGACATCACCAAATACACCCGCGCGAAAATCTTCTCTAAGGTTGGGAAAGAAACCGAGTGTTTTGTGCGTTTCTCAACCGTTGCCGGAGAGCGCGGCGCGGCGGATGCCGAACGTGATATTCGTGGGTTTGCCATCAAGTTTTACACCGAAGAAGGTAACTGGGACCTGGTGGGGAACAATACCCCCGTCTTCTTCATCCGCGATCCGCACAAGTTCCCTGACCTCAATCGCGCTGTCAAACGCGACCCGCAAACCAACCTGCGCTCAGCCACCAATAACTGGGATTACTGGACAAGCCAGCCGGAAGCGCTGCACCAGATCACCATCACCATGAGCGAACGGGGCATCCCATACTCTTACCGCCACATGCATGGTTTCGGCAGCCATACTTTCAGCATGATCAACGACAAGAATCAACGTGTATGGGTGAAATTCCACCTGGTCACGCAACAGGGCATTAAAAACCTCACTGACGCAGAAGCGGAAGCGGTCATCGCTAAAGACCGTGAAAGCCATCAGCGCGACCTGTTCGACAGCATCGCCAGGGGAGATTACCCCCGCTGGAAGATGTTCATCCAGGTGATGACCGAAGAGCAGGCGAAAAAGATGCCCTATAACCCCTTTGACCTCACCAAAGTTTGGTTCAAGAAAGAATTTCCGCTTATCGAGGTAGGTGTCCTTGAGCTGAATCGCAACCCAGAGAACTATTACCAGGATGTAGAGCAGGCGGCTTTCAACCCGGCAGCGGTTGTCCCCGGCATCGGTTTTTCTCCCGATAAGATGCTGCAAGGTCGATTGTTCTCCTACGGAGACGCTCAGCGTTACCGACTGGGGGTTAACCATCACCAGATCCCGGTGAACAACCCCAAGAACGCCCCGGCACACGCTTCTCATCGTGACGGTTTGATGCGCGTGGATGGCAACCATGGCGCCACATTGGGTTATACCCCCAACAGCTTCGGTGAATGGGAAGCCCAACCGCAGTACAAGGAACCCCCTCTCGAATTGAGCGGCGCCGCTGACCATTGGGACGCCCGCGCGGATGACTCAGATTACTATACCCAACCAGGCAAACTCTTCAGGCTGATGAACGCCGCACAGCAGAAGGTTCTCTTTGAGAACACTGCCCGCGCCATGGGTGACGCGCCCGAGTTCATCAAGATCCGCCACATTGGCAACTGCCTTAAAGCAGACCCGGAGTACGGCAAGGGTGTGGCCAAGGCTTTGGGGATCTCCATGGAAAAAGTTAAGTAAAAAGACCTGTACCGCCTTCGGGGCAGCCAAACGGCTGCCCCGGTTTTTTAAAACCTGGTTGCTTTATTCCGTGATCGGGAGACAGATTTAAGATAAAGACAGGGCAAGATATCCAGGTTGACCTTGCTGAGAGGCAACCCTTCCGCCGGCTCACCCGGGAGAGTCACTCTGCCTGAGCCTTGAAGAGTGCCGAGGGACTTATTTCGATTTTCGCAGTAATGACCCGCGAGCCTGAGCGGCCATACCGCCAGGGAAGATGCCTTTTTCTGTGGAGCGGACTTCCTCCATTGAAACGAAGGCGTTGGGTTTTAATTCATGGATAATGGAAAGCACCGCTTCCACATCGCGGCGCTTGACAAAAGTATAAATCAGCTGAACCGTGCCCGTTTTCCCTTCGCCTGCAACCGTGGTCACCCCGAACCCCGCGGCGCGCAGGCGCCGAACCAGCTCCCCCGGTTCTTCAGCGGTGATAAGCCGCAGGATGTAGGTGCCGAGCGCCAGTTTGTCTTCCAGCCACATGCCAAAATAATTACCGGCGGCGAAACCTGCAGCGTAACCGATATAGGCTGTGGCGCTTTCAAGGTTTTGCACTAACTGGCTGATGACCACAATCCAGATGAGCACCTCAAAAAAACCGAGGATGGGCGCAAGGTTTCGCTTACCGCGCGCCACGAAGATGATGCGCAGCGTGCCCAGGGTGACATCAAAAATCCTGGCGACGAAGATGATCAGCGGCAGCACCACCCAGGCGTACCAATTAAAACCCGCGGCTTCAGCAGTGATGTGTAAGAACGCATTCATAAAAATACCTCCACAGGTACATCTGTTCGTGAATCAAAGCCTGCTGCGAGTATAACAAAGAAAGCTTTCAGGTGCATCCATTATTGAGATGGTACTGAGCTCACAAAGATTTTTCTCTCTACCATCAATAAAATTCCACTATAATTGAGCCAATCATGACCGCTCAGCAACAATTCGCATCCATTCGAAAACGGCTGCTCGATTTTCACCCATCCGCCTTTCTTTTAGCCGCCCAATTACTTCAATTGATCTTATACGCGGCCTTTGAAGGCATGATAAGCCAGCGCTCATTGATCAACGCGGCAGGGTTGGTGGTGTTGTTGATGGTGTTATGGGTGGTCACCAGCAGCGCGCGGGTACAGTGGGTAGCGTGGCTGATTGCCGCTCCAGCCCTGGGTCTTTCACTGCTCTCAGCGATCTTCGCTACGCCGGCTTTGCAGGCCTGGTCTTCGCTGCTGGAAGCGATCTTGTATTTCTTTACAGCAGGCAGCCTTATTGTATACATGATGGGTGACAATTACATAACCACCGATGAGCTTTTCGCTGTTGGGGCAACTTTCACACTGCTGGCGTGGGGCTTCGCGCATGCTTACCTGGTGTGCCAGATATGGGCACCGGGCAGCATCCTCATCAGCACCGCGCCAGGAAGAGAAGCGACATTTTTGGAACTGCTCTTCTTAAGTTTTACGAACTTATCCGCCACCGGGCTGGGCGATATAATCACCGTGTCTGCGCACACACGGGTATTGGCGATGCTGGAGCAATTCTTAGGGGTGGGCTATGTAGCCATGGTAGTTTCGCGTTTGATCGGTCTGGTGAACAACACGCGCAAACGTCACAAATCGGAGGAACGCTGAAAGGTATCCATGGTCATTCGGCTGAATAAATTCACGGTCTGTTTCGCATGCTTGATCTTTTTATTTTTTTTCACGGGGTGTGAGGTGAAAAACGCGTTAAAGGAAGTCGACCGCATCATTTACACGGTGGATTCGGGGCCCATCCTGCCGGAATTACAGGCTCACGAGGTTTACACCATCACTCCCAGCAACATCACTCTGAAACGCACAGGTATTTATTCGAACACAGAGGTGTATGAGGGAGAATGGGCCTTCTCAGGGGATGAAGCGCTTTTGCAAGAATTGTTCACGACCGCAAAGCGCAAGGATTGCTCTGCGTATAGCCGCGTGGAACCCGAAGATGCGCCCGATGGCGGGCATACCATCAGGTTGACAGTGGTCTATGCAGATGAAAGTGAATGCACGTTGATTTATGACCCTGGCGTTACTTATAAAGGCGCGGATGAATTACTCGACAAGCTCAAGGAAGTGTTGAACAACTTAAAAAGCCATCCGAGCATGGCACCCAAATAGATAGCGGGAGGATTTTCATCGCTAAAAATCCTCCCGCGTTTTGCCGATTCGCCCTGAACAAGATCAGGGCTATGCCGTTTGCTGAGGATTATTTCATGCTCTCTGCCTGTGTGAGCGTGCAGTAAGCCCTTTGGGTTCGAGGGGACACCTTTCGCTCATTTCCGAGCGGGACGCCCAACTGAACAAGCTGATATTCTAAGGTCTAGGTGCGTAGCAGGGAAATTCCGAAGTGCCTGCCCAGCGATACCCACAGTACTCGCAGCATTCCTTGGTATCGATATAACTATAGTTGCGGAAAGAACTACAGTCACAAACGGGTTGTGTTGGCGTGGCGGAGGGTGTAGGTGTGGGTGTATATATCAGGCAAGCGCCAACCTCCAGGCCGGTGGGCGTAAAACCATACGCCAGCCGGCAGGTATTATCGACCAGGAAGAGACTTTTCAGGGGGTAATCTACATTTCCAGCGTAAGGAGAACCCGCCTCTGCGGCTGTGAAGGCGTCATTGTAATCAAACCTGGCGGGGTCCTTAACCCCAGCATCAGCCCAGCCGTTCCACATGAAGACCGCCCGGTTTTCAAAAAGCGATTTTTTGACCGCCAGCTGCAACACATTGGGGTTTTGCGGGCTTACCCGTTTCCAGGCGGCGTCCGGGTCATCAAGGTGATCAGGCGAAAAGACCAGCAGGTCGTAACCGTTCCCTGAATAACCCGGGGCGTCAGAGCGCATCGGGCGTTGACCCCCCACATCATTGTTGCTATCCCGGAAAACAAAAATCTTATCAATTTTCCAGGCAGTGTTGCCGTCCGCGGTTGTCCATATAAGCAGGTCCCCGCGACCGTCCCGGTTAAAATCTATTTCAACCCCATAGTTGCCTGCCAGCGTGTCCTGCTCGGGTGATTTACCGTAAAGGTGCAGGTTGAAATAGTAGAAGTTGGCGTCAGAACTGATCTCCACCCTTATAAGGTCAATATCGGGGTGGTATACCATTTCGATGGAAGTGAATGGTCTTTCGAAAAAGTTATTGGAAAAATTATCTCCGCCATAAGCGCGCTTTTCGCTGGCAACCGAAGAGGTATTGGTGTCCATCCAGTACTGGGAAATAAACCCTGGCTCCCCGGGGAACAGGTTGTGGATGATCTCTTTAGTGGATGTGGGTTCGGGGGTTGACACTTGGCTGGGAACCTCGGTGATGGATGGCTCTGCTACCGCAGGTGTTTCCACCTGGACGGGTTGAGCAGCGTTGGCAGCGGCAATCGTCTGAGCAACGTAGATGGCCATGAGGGTCTTTTCGGCGCTACTTTCACCAGAATTGGCCACCGGGAGGTTGCACGATGACAGCGACAAAATCAAAGCCGCGGCTGAAAAAATTAATACCATCTTTTTGAGTTTCATTTTTTCCTCACTTTCGCGACCTCCCTGATGGAGACGGTCAACTGGCTCAGTAGGTTTTTTTAATGAATCCTCCCCGCAGCAAGCTGCGGGGTATCGTCTTTAGATTTTTTCCTTGCTAAAACAATTTAAGCTGTTCGTCATAATGCAAATGCTTGTAGTCCTTTTCAATTCCTTGCTCTTGTACATAC